>JAEAMG010000047.1_pt1 | contig 190006 bp, 178 predicted proteins | sample 8958741 | NCBI WGS metagenome assembly JAEAMG01 (sample SAMN16933256, study PRJNA681125) | bioreactor sludge metagenome | isolation source: anaerobic bioreactor treating anionic surfactant - SDBS | place: India: Bengaluru | collected 2019-02-28 | reverse complement strand
TGGCAATTTGTTCGAGGGCTTTCTTCTTGCTGCCGCCCGGCACGTTCACGAGGGACCGGCCGGGGGTCAGGATGGTTTCAAGTCGGATCATGGGGGGAGAGTTAACGACCTGTGCCCTGAAGCAGGCTCAGATTCTTTTCCTTATGCTTTTTGAGTTGGCGGTCAAGCTTGTCTGTGAGCAAGTCGATTGATGCATACATGTCTTCATGTTCGGCATTGGCGACCACTTCGCCGCCGGGTATCTGAAGTGTCGCTTCGATTTTCTGCTGAAGCTTGTCGACCTTCATGATGACCTGCACGTTGGTGATCTTGTCGAAATGGCCCTCAAGCTTCCTCAGCTTCTGCTCGACGTAGTCGCGTAGTGGAGGGGTGACTTCTATATGGTGTCCACTGATGTTGACTTGCATACAGCTTCTCCTTCGTTGCCAGTGCATAAAGCGGCGGGTAGGAATACCCGCCACTGGAACGCTGTGGCCCGCCCGTCACATCAAACGCTTACGCTCGCTGGAAGGCGCGATCCCAAGGGATTCGCGGTACTTGGCGACGGTTCGACGGGCGACCTGAATGCCTTGTGCTTCCAGTAAACCAGCGATCTTGCTGTCACTCAACGGCTTTTTCTGATTTTCCGCAGCAACCAGTTTTTTGATGATCGCGCGGATCGCCGTGGACGAGCATTCACCGCCTTCCGAGGTGCTGACATGACTGGAGAAAAAGTATTTCAACTCATAAATACCCCGTGGGGTATGCATGAATTTTTGTGTGGTCACCCGGGAAATCGTCGACTCGTGCATGCCCACGGCTTCTGCGATGTCGTGCAGAACCAGCGGCTTCATCGCCTCGTCGCCATATTCCAGGAAGCCGCGCTGGTGCTCGACAATCTGGGTGGCAACTTTCATCAGGGTTTCGTTGCGGCTCTGCAAGCTCTTGATGAACCAGCGCGCTTCCTGCAACTGGTTGCGCATGAAGGTGTTGTCGGCACTGGTGTCGGCGCGGCGAACAAAACCGGCGTATTGCGGGTTGACCCGCAGGCGCGGCACTGATTCCTGGTTCAGTTCTACCAGCCAGCGCTCGTTGTCCTTGCGCACGATCACGTCGGGAACGACGTATTCGGCTTCGCTGGACTCGATCTGTGAGCCTGGACGCGGGTTGAGGCTTTGCACCAGCTCAATGACCTGACGCAGGTCGTCTTCCTTGAGCTTCATGCGCCGCATCAACTGGCTGTAGTCGCGGCTGCCCAGCAGGTCGATGTAGTCGGTGACCAGGCGCTGGGCCTCGGCGAGCCATGGAGTCTTGGCAGGCAGCTGACGCAGTTGCAGCAGCAGGCATTCGCTCAGGCTGCGGGCACCGATGCCGGCGGGCTCGAACTGTTGGATACGGTGCAGGACGGCTTCGATTTCGTCCAGCTCGATGTCCAGCTCCGGGTCGAAGGCCTCGAGAATCTCTTCGAGCGTCTCGTCCAGATAACCCTGGTTATTGATGCAGTCGATCAGGGTCACGGCGATCAGGCGATCGGTGTCCGACATCGGCGCGAGGTTCAGTTGCCACAACAGATGGCTCTGCAAGCTCTCGCCGGCGGAAGTGCGGGTGGTGAAGTCCCACTCGTCATCATCATTGCTGGGCAGGCTGCTGGCGCTGGTCTGGTAGACGTCTTCCCAGGCGGTGTCCACCGGGAGTTCGTTGGGAATACGTTCGTTCCAATCGCCTTCCTCAAGGTTATCCACCGTGGGAGCGGTTTCCTGGTAGGAGGGTTCCTGTACGTCGGAATTGGGTTTTTGCTCGATGTTGTCAGCCAGCGGGTCTGCATTATCGAAGTCGTCGCCTTCTTCCTGGCGTTCGAGCATCGGATTGGACTCCAGGGCCTCCTGGATTTCCTGTTGCAGGTCCAGGGTCGACAATTGGAGCAGGCGGATGGCCTGTTGCAGCTGCGGTGTCATCGTCAGCTGCTGGCCCATTCTCAGGACTAGCGATGGTTTCATGGCAGGGGCTTAACACCTTATTCGCCGGCGCAATGCGCCATCCACGACAGGGCGCGTGAGCGCCAAACATAAGCAAATTATATGCCTGATATCGGGGGCTTTGCCTAGAGCGCGGTAACAATAAAAATCCGGAGGTTTTCATTGACTCCCGCGCATCAGGCAAGCGACCTGCCACCGCCTTGTTTTTGCAGGCGGCTTTACAGGCGGAACTCGTGACCCAGGTACACTTCCTTGACCAGCTCGTTGGCCAGGATGGTGGCAGAGTCGCCTTCGGCAATCAGCTGACCATCGTTGACGATATAGGCGGTTTCGCAGATGTCGAGGGTCTCACGCACGTTATGGTCGGTGATCAGCACACCGATGCCCTTTGCCTTGAGGTGATGGATGATCTGCTTGATGTCGCCGACCGAGATGGGGTCGACGCCGGCAAACGGTTCGTCCAGCAGGATGAACTTGGGGGCAGTGGCCAGGGCGCGGGCGATTTCCACGCGGCGTCGCTCGCCACCGGACAGGCTCATGCCAAGGTTGTCGCGAATGTGGTTGATGTGGAATTCCTGAAGCAGGCTTTCCAATTCTTTGCGGCGGCCGTCACGGTCGAGTTCCTTGCGGGTTTCAAGGATGGCCATGATGTTGTCGGATACCGACAGCTTGCGGAAGATCGACGCTTCTTGCGGAAGATAGCCGATACCAGCACGGGCGCGGCCGTGCATTGGCTGGTGGCTCACATCCAGGTCGTCGATCAGGACGCGACCTTGGTCCGCCTGGACCAGGCCGACGATCATGTAGAAGCATGTGGTCTTGCCGGCGCCGTTGGGGCCAAGCAAGCCGACGATCTGGCCGCTGTCGATCGACAGGCTGACGTCGCGCACGACCTGACGGCTTTTATAGGCCTTGGCCAGATGCTGGGCTTTCAGGGTTGCCATTACTCGGCCTTCTTCTTCGGCTGGATAACCATGTCGATACGTGGGCGTGGCGCAGTGACTTTGCTGCCATTGGCGCGACCGGCGTTGGCGATCTGCTTCACGGTGTCATAGGTGATCTTTTCGCCTTCCGTGGAGTTGCCATCGGGGCTGAGCACCTTGGCCTGGTCGATCAGCACGATGCGATTCTGTTGGGCGTGATACTGGATGGTCTTGCCGTAGCCCTTCATCGGGCCGGTATCGGTAGCTGACTGCTTCTGTTCGAAGTAAGCCAGGTTGCCCACCGACGTCACCACGTCGATATCGCCCGCCTGGGTGCGCGTCAGTGTCACCGTGTTGCCGGTGATCTTCATCGAGCCCTGGGTGATGATCACGCCGCCGGTGTAGGTGGCGACGCCTTGCTTGTCATCCAGCTGCGCATCGTCAGCCGAGATGTGGATCGGTTGCTGGCTATCGTTCGGCAGAGCCCAGGCGCTCACGCTTCCCAGTGCTGCGCCCAGACCGAGCAAAATAGGGAGAGTTTTAACGAGCCTCATACTGTCCTCTTACGTTCGATAGCAGGTGTATCCTGCTTTCTTTCAAATACGCTTTCATTCCCTTGCCAGTCGATACACCGCCAGCGCCGTCGATTCTAACGTCTTGCTCGGTCTGCGCATATTGCTTCTGTGGGAATACGGTCATGCGACTGCTGGTAATCACGGTGTCACGGTTTTTGGCGTCAGTACGCGCGACGCGTACCGAGTCAATCAGTTCTACCTCGGTGCCGTCCGGATTCACCTCGCCACGCTTGCTCGTGACATGCCATGGGAACTCGGTGCCGCGGTAGAGGTTCAGGTCCGGGTTGGTCAGCAGGGTGACTTCGGTAGCCTTCAAATGCTCGACCTTGTCCGAGGTCATCTCGTACTGCACCTTGCCGTCGGGCAGGAACTGCACGCTGTAGGCATTGGTTGCGTAATAGTCGATAGCCCCTCCGTCAACCTGCGCCGCAGGCTGGTCGAGGAAGCGCCCCGGGCTGATATTCCAGTAGCCCACCGCAAGGAACAGCGCGGCGATGACTCCGAATAGCAGGAAGTTGCGAATCTTTTTACTCAGCATAAAACGCTCTATAGGTAGGCGGCGTGGGCCGCTTCAAGACTGCCCTGGGCTCGCAGGATCAGTTCACAGAACTCGCGGGCGGCACCTTCGCCGCCACGGGCAATGGTGATGCCATGGGCGTGCTCGCGAACAAACGTCGCCGCATTGGCAACGGCCATGCCCAGGCCCACTCGGCGAATGACCGGCAAGTCGGGCAGATCATCGCCCAGGTAGGCGACCTGCTCATAGCTTAGGTTGAGTTGGCCAAGAAGCTCGTCCAGAACCACCAGTTTATCCTCGCGGCCCTGATACAGGTGAGGAATACCGAGGTTTTGTGCGCGGCGTTCCACAACGGGAGTTTTTCTGCCGCTGATAATCGCCGTTTGCACGCCCGCAGCCATCAGCATCTTGATGCCCTGGCCGTCTAGGGTGTTGAACGTCTTGAATTCGCTGCCGTCTTCGAGGAAGTACAGGCGGCCGTCGGTCAGCACGCCGTCAACGTCGAAAATCGCCAGTTTGATGTTTTTGCCGCGTTGCAACAGGTCGCTGGTCATTTACATCACTCCTGCACGCAGCAAGTCGTGCATGTTCAAGGCGCCAACCGGGTGGTCGTCGCTATTGACCACCACCAGCGCGCCGATCTTGTGGTCTTCCATGATCTTCAATGCTTCGGCTGCCAGCATTTCAGGGCGTGCAGTCTTGCCATGTGGGGTCATCACGGCGTCGATGGTCGCGGTGCGGATATCGATGGTGCGGTCCAGGGTGCGGCGCAAGTCACCGTCAGTGAATACCCCGGCCAGGCGTCCATCGGCTTCCAGGACGACGGTCATGCCCAAACCCTTGCGGGTCATTTCCATCAGCGCGTCCTTCAGCAGGGTACCGCGCTGGACGTGAGGCAATTCGTCGCCCGAGTGCATGACATTTTCCACTTTCAGCAACAGGCGGCGGCCCAGGGCGCCACCAGGGTGGGAAAACGCGAAGTCTTCAGCGGTGAATCCGCGGGCTTCCAGCAGCGCCACGGCCAAGGCGTCGCCCATGACCAGGGCGGCGGTGGTGGAGGAGGTCGGCGCCAGGTTCAGCGGGCAGGCCTCGTGGTCCACGTGAACATTCAGGTTCACGTCGGCGGCCTTGGCCAGCGTAGAGTCCGGGTTGCCGGTGAGGCTGATCATCTTGATGCCCAGGCGCTTGATCAGTGGCAGCAGGGTCACGATTTCGTTGGTGGTGCCGGAGTTGGACAGTGCCAGGATGATGTCATCCTTGGTGATCATGCCCATGTCACCATGGCTGGCTTCGGCAGGATGCACGAAAAATGCGGTGGTCCCCGTGCTGGCCAGGGTGGCGGCGATCTTGTTGCCGACGTGGCCCGACTTGCCCATGCCGACCACGACAACGCGGCCCTTACTGGCCAGAATCATCTCGCAGGCGCGTACGAAATCTGCGTCGATATGGGCCAGCAAGCCTTCCACGGCTTCAACTTCGAGGCGGATGGTGCGTTGTGCGGATTGAATAAGGTCGCTGGATTGGCTCATGTCTGAAGTCGTATAGCCTGACGAAAAGTCGGCGATTATAGCGGTAATGATCAAATCCCTCACGCAAGTTCGTCAGGCTTTATTCAACGGATGCCTGAGATCGATCCTCAGTAACATCGCCCGCAACGTTTTTTCCCTGCCCCTAAACTGAACTAGCGCTGTTCCGGCCTTGGGCGCCTTGTACCAGCAGTGATATAGTTCGCCGCCAGTTCGGTTCGCCCAGCCCATGTGGCTATCTATATGCGTCACCGTTGCAAACGTTTGTCGCATGCATGGTGTCTGAGTGAGAGGCTGCATCCCAAGGAGTTTAGATGAGTGCCGATAACGCCTACGCGGTCGAGCTGAAGGGACTGACCTTCAAGCGCGGGACGCGCAGCATCTTCAATAACGTCGATATTCGCATTCCCCGCGGCAAGGTCACGGGCATCATGGGTCCGTCCGGTTGCGGCAAGACCACGCTGTTGCGTCTGATGGGCATGCAATTGCGCCCCAGCGCCGGTGAGGTGTGGGTCAACGGCCAGAACCTGCCGACGCTGTCGCGCAGTGATCTGTTCGACGCGCGCAAGCATATGGGCGTGCTGTTCCAGAGCGGTGCGCTGTTTACCGACCTCGATGTGTTCGAGAACGTGGCGTTTCCGCTGCGGGTACATACCCAGCTGTCCGACGAAATGATTCGTGACATTGTGTTGCTGAAATTGCAGGCCGTAGGCCTTCGCGGCGCCATCGACCTGATGCCCGACGAACTGTCCGGCGGTATGAAGCGTCGTGTGGCCCTGGCGCGTGCCATCGCCCTCGACCCGCAGATCCTCATGTACGACGAGCCCTTCGTCGGCCAGGATCCGATTGCCATGGGCGTGCTGGTGCGCTTGATCCGTTTGCTCAACGACGCGTTGGGTATCACCAGCATTGTGGTTTCCCACGACCTTGCAGAAACCGCGAGCATTGCCGATTACCTCTATGTAGTCGGCGATGGCCAGGTGCTGGGGCAGGGCACGCCAGAAGAACTGATGAACGCCGACAACCCGCGTATTCGCCAATTCATGACCGGCGATCCCGATGGCCCTGTGCCTTTCCACTTTCCGGCAGCGGATTACCGCTCAGACCTTCTGGGGAAGCGCTGATGCGCAAGACATCTCTTATCGAGAAGGTTCGCCTTTTCGGTCGCTCCGGTATCGACATCGTCGAAGTGCTGGGCCGCTCGACGATTTTCCTGTTTCACGCCTTGCTTGGCCGCGGCGGCATTGGTGGCGGCTTTGGCCTGTTGATCAAGCAGCTGCATTCGGTGGGCGTGATGTCCCTGGTGATCATTGTGGTCTCCGGGGTGTTCATCGGGATGGTGCTGGCGTTGCAAGGCTTCAATATCCTGTCCAGCTACGGTTCGGAGCAGGCGGTGGGGCAGATGGTTGCCCTGACGCTGCTGCGTGAGCTGGGGCCGGTCGTAACCGCGTTGCTGTTCGCCGGTCGCGCGGGTTCCGCGTTGACTGCCGAAATCGGCAACATGAAGTCCACTGAGCAGTTGTCCAGCCTGGAAATGATCGGCGTGGACCCGCTCAAGTACATTGTTGCCCCGCGCCTGTGGGCCGGCTTTATTTCCCTGCCTTTGCTGGCGATGATCTTCAGCGTGGTCGGTATCTGGGGCGGTTCGTGGGTGGCGGTGGACTGGCTGGGCGTCTACGAGGGTTCCTACTGGGCCAACATGCAAAACAGCGTGACCTTCAACGGTGACGTGCTCAACGGCATCATAAAGAGCATCGTCTTCGCCTTTGTAGTGACCTGGATCGCCGTATTCCAAGGCTATGACTGTGAGCCCACTTCAGAAGGGATCAGTCGCGCCACCACCAAGACCGTTGTGTACGCCTCACTGGCAGTACTGGGCCTTGACTTCATTTTGACCGCCTTGATGTTTGGAGATTTCTGATGCAAAACCGCACTGTGGAAATCGGTGTCGGCCTTTTCTTGCTGGCTGGCATCCTGGCTTTACTGTTGCTGGCCCTGCGAGTCAGCGGCCTTTCGGCCAGCCCCACCGCCGATACTTATAAACTTTACGCGTACTTCGACAATATCGCCGGTTTGACTGTCAGAGCTAAAGTGACCATGGCCGGTGTGACCATCGGCAAGGTCACGGCAATCGATCTGGATCGCGACAGCTTCACCGGGCGAGTGACGATGCAACTGGACAAGAAGGTCGATAATCTGCCGACCGATTCCACTGCATCTATCCTCACTGCGGGTCTGCTGGGCGAGAAGTACATCGGTGTCAGCGTGGGCGGGGAAACAGCCCTGCTCAAGGATGGTTCGACCATCCACGACACTCAGTCGTCGCTGGTGCTTGAAGACCTGATCGGTAAATTCCTGCTCAATACGGTCAATAAAGACGCCAAATGAGGAATCTGTACATGATCTCTACCTTGCGACGTGGCCTCCTGGTACTGCTTGCAGCGCTGCCGTTGATGGCCAACGCAGCAGGTTCTGCGCACGAACTGGTGCAGGACACTACCAACAAGATGTTGGCTGACCTGACTGCCAATAAAGAGCAGTACAAGCAAGACCCGAGCAAATTCTACGAAGCGCTGAATACCATCGTCGGTCCGGTCGTCGATGCTGAAGGTATTTCGCGCAGCATCATGACGGTCAAGTATTCGCGCAAGGCCACCCCTGCGCAAATGCAAACGTTCCAGGAAAACTTCAAGCGTGGCCTCTTCCAGTTCTATGGCAACGCTTTGCTTGAGTACAACAACCAGGGCATTACCGTCGCTCCCGCCGGGGATGAGTCGGGTGATCGCACCAGCGTCAACATGAGCGTCAAGGGTTCCAACGGCGCTGTCTACCCGGTGCAGTACACGCTGGAGAAGATCAATGGCGAGTGGAAGCTGCGCAACGTGATTATCAACGGTATCAACATCGGCAAGCTGTTCCGTGACCAGTTCGCCGACGCCATGCAGCGCAATGGCAACGACCTGGACAAAACCATCAATGGTTGGGCCGGTGAAGTCGCCAAGGCCAAGGAAGAGACCGACAAAGCTGCCGGGAAGCCTGCGCAATGACCGAGTCGGGTGTTCGTCTCGGTGACGCTGGCGAGCTGTTCCTCAGCGGCGTGCTGGATTACCGCACCGGGCCTGACCTGCGCAAGCAGGGCCAGGCGCTGATCAAGACCAGCGCCGCCCCTGCGCTGGTGCTCGATTGCTCGGCGGTGACCAAGTCCAGCAGCGTCGGCTTATCGCTGCTGCTGTGCTTTATGCGCGATGCCGAAGCGGCCAAAAAACCGGTCAGCATCCGTGCATTACCCGAAGACATGCGCGAAATTGCCGAGGTTTCCGGTTTGACCGAGCTGTTGGCACATCCTTAATACACATTATCGATGAAGCCCCCCGTCAGAGTCCTGCTATGCGGGGTTCGCAGGCGCGGGGCTTTTTTGTATGATGTGCGACCCGTGCGCACTGGGCGCCGATAGAGGTTGATCATGCAGGCCCTAGAAGTTAAGAGCTTTCTTGAAGGAAAGCTGCCGGATACGAACGTAGAAGTTGAAGGCGAAGGCTGCAACTTCCAGCTGAACGTGATTAGCGATGAACTGGCGGCACTCAGCCCGGTCAAGCGTCAGCAGCAGATCTATGCCCATTTGAACCCGTGGATCACCGATGGCAGCATCCATGCGGTCACTATGAAATTTTTCAGCCGCGCGGCCTGGGCCGAGCGCACCTGAGCCCCCAAGGCGTCGAGATTCTTATGGATAAATTGATTATTACCGGCGGTGCCCGCCTTGATGGCGAGATTCGCATTTCCGGTGCGAAAAACTCTGCCTTGCCAATCCTGGCCGCGACCCTGCTGTGCGATGGCCCGGTAACCGTAGCCAACCTGCCGCACCTGCACGACATCACCACCATGATCGAGCTGTTTGGTCGCATGGGTATTGAGCCGGTAATCGACGAGAAACTGTCCGTCGAAATCGATCCGCGCACCATCAAGACCCTGATCGCCCCGTACGAACTGGTGAAAACCATGCGTGCGTCGATCCTGGTATTGGGCCCGATGGTCGCCCGTTTCGGTGAAGCCGAAGTCGCATTGCCTGGCGGTTGCGCCATTGGCTCGCGTCCGGTGGACCTGCACATCCGTGGCCTTGAGGCCATGGGCGCGACCATCGACGTCGAAGGCGGCTACATCAAGGCCAAGGCACCGGAAGGCGGCCTGCGTGGCGCGAACTTCTTCTTTGATACCGTCAGCGTGACCGGTACCGAGAACATCATGATGGCCGCTGCCCTGGCCAACGGCCGCAGTGTGCTGCAAAACGCTGCGCGCGAGCCTGAAGTGGTCGACCTGGCGAACTTCCTGATCGCCATGGGTGCCAACATCACCGGCGCCGGCACCGACACCATCACCATCGACGGTGTGAAGCGCCTGCACCCGGCCACCTACAAAGTGATGCCGGACCGCATCGAGACTGGTACCTACCTGGTTGCTGCCGCCGTCACCGGTGGTCGCGTCAAGGTCAAGGACACCGATCCGACCATCCTGGAAGCGGTCCTGGAAAAACTGCGCGAAGCCGGTGCCGAAATCACCACCGGTGAAGACTGGATCGAGCTGAACATGCATGGCAAGCGGCCAAAAGCCGTTAACGTGCGTACCGCTCCATACCCGGCGTTCCCAACCGACATGCAAGCGCAGTTCATCTCCTTGAACGCGATTGCCGAAGGCACCGGTGCAGTGATCGAGACCATCTTCGAAAACCGCTTCATGCACGTTTATGAACTGCACCGCATGGGCGCGAAGATCCAGGTCGAAGGCAACACCGCCATCGTTACCGGCACCGAGAAGCTCAAGGGCGCGCCAGTCATGGCCACCGACCTGCGCGCTTCGGCCAGCCTGGTGATCTCGGCGCTGATCGCCGAAGGCGATACCCTGATCGACCGCATCTACCACATCGACCGTGGTTACGAGTGCATCGAGGAAAAACTGCAGATGCTCGGCGCGAAAATCCGCCGCGTACCGGGCTAGTCCCCACTGCATTGTAGGCGCGAGCTTGCTCGCGAAGAACTCGTGGGCACCGCGTTGAGTCTGAATAAACGCGTTATCGTTGACGTTTTTCGCGAGCAAGCTCGCTCCTACATACACTGGTTTGTTTCAAATCGAGGCTGTCATGGTCTCGATCTGTGTCTGGCGCCGTTTGCGACCGGACAGCAATAGCCTGATGAAGGACTGACGTTTCCCATGTTGACCATCGCACTGTCCAAGGGCCGCATCCTTGACGACACTTTGCCGCTTCTGGCTGAAGCGGGCATCGTGCCGACCGAGAATCCGGACAAGAGCCGCAAGCTGATCATCCCCACGACCCAGGACGACGTTCGCCTGCTGATCGTACGGGCTACCGACGTGCCAACTTACGTTGAACATGGCGCGGCCGACCTCGGTGTCGCCGGTAAAGACGTGCTGATGGAATACGGCGGCCAAGGCCTGTACGAGCCGCTGGACCTGCGCATTGCGCTGTGCAAGCTGATGACGGCCGGCCGTGTCGGTGATGTTGAGCCCAAAGGCCGCCTGCGCGTGGCCACCAAGTTCGTCAACGTCGCCAAGCGCTACTACGCCGAGCAAGGCCGCCAGGTCGACATCATCAAGCTCTACGGCTCGATGGAGCTGGCGCCGCTGATCGGCCTGGCCGACAAGATTATCGACGTGGTCGACACCGGCAACACCCTGCGTGCCAACGGTCTCGAACCACAGGACTTTATCGCCGACATCAGCTCTCGGCTGATCGTCAACAAAGCGTCGATGAAGATGCAGCACGCCCGTATCCAGGCGTTGATCGACACCCTGCGCAAGGCAGTGGAGTCTCGACACCGCGGTTGACTCACCCGCGTAGCTGAAAAGCCGCGCCCGTCTATCCGCCTCATAGCCAGAATTCTCAGGTGCCCAAGCGGAAACGACTGCTAGTTTAGGGCGCCTGAGTTTTTGCCAATTCTATTGAGGCCCTCGCTATGACCACGTCCACTGCAATTGCCCGACTCAACGCTGCCGACCCGGATTTCGCCCATCATCTGGATCATCTGCTGAGCTGGGAAAGCGTGTCCGACGACTCGGTCAACCAGCGGGTGCTCGACATTATCAAGGCCGTGCGCGAGCGCGGTGACGCGGCGCTGGTGGACTTCACCCGCCAGTTCGACGGTCTGGACGTCAAGTCCATGTCCGACCTGATCCTGCCTCGCGAACGCCTGGAACTGGCCCTGACGCGCATCACCGCGCCGCAGCGCGAAGCCCTCGAAGTCGCCGCGACCCGAGTGCGCAGCTACCACGAAAAACAGAAGCAGGATTCCTGGAGCTACACCGAAGCCGATGGCACGGTGCTGGGCCAGAAGGTCACACCGCTGGACCGTGCGGGTCTGTACGTACCGGGCGGCAAAGCTTCTTACCCGTCCTCAGTATTGATGAACGCCATCCCGGCCAAAGTGGCCGGCGTGACCGAAGTGGTCATGGTGGTACCGACCCCGCGCGGTGAAATCAATGAGCTGGTACTGGCTGCCGCCTGCATTGCCGGTGTCGACCGCGTGTTCACCATCGGAGGTGCCCAGGCGGTTGCCGCCCTGGCTTATGGCACCGAAAGCGTGCCGAAGGTCGACAAGGTGGTCGGCCCCGGCAACATCTACGTTGCTACCGCCAAGCGCCATGTGTTCGGCCAGGTGGGGATCGACATGATCGCCGGCCCGTCGGAAATCCTCGTGGTGTGTGACGGCCAGACCGACCCGGACTGGATCGCCATGGACCTGTTCTCCCAGGCCGAGCACGATGAAGACGCCCAGGCGATCCTGGTCAGCCCGGACGCCGAGTTCCTCGACAAGGTCGCCGCCAGCATCAATAAGCTGCTACCGACCATGGACCGCGCCGAGATCATCGAGAAGTCGATCAATGGTCGTGGCGCGCTGATCCTGGTGCGTGACATGGAGCAGGCCATCGAAGTGGCCAACCGTATCGCGCCGGAGCACCTGGAGCTGTCCGTGGCCGATCCACAGGCCTGGCTGCCGTCGATTCGCCATGCGGGTGCGATCTTCATGGGCCGCCACACCAGCGAAGCGCTGGGTGACTACTGCGCCGGTCCTAACCACGTGCTGCCGACTTCCGGTACCGCGCGCTTCTCGTCGCCGCTGGGGGTGTATGACTTCCAGAAGCGCTCGTCGATCATCTTCTGCTCGCCACAAGGCGCTTCCGAATTGGGCAAGACTGCCTCGGTGCTGGCCCGTGGTGAATCCCTGAGCGCCCACGCCCGTAGTGCCGAGTATCGAATCCTGGAAGAGGGGAAATAACACATGAGCAAATTCTGGAGCCCCTTCGTCAAGGACCTCGTGCCTTACGTGCCCGGCGAGCAACCGAAGCTGACCAAGCTGGTCAAGCTCAACACCAATGAAAACCCCTACGGCCCATCGCCCAAGGCGCTGGCGGCGATGCAGGCCGAGTTGAACGACAACCTGCGCCTGTATCCGGACCCCAACAGCGACTTGCTCAAGCAGGCCGTGGCCAAGTATTACGCGATCGACGCCAGCAAGGTGTTCCTCGGCAACGGCTCCGATGAAGTCCTGGCGCACATCTTTCACGGCCTTTTCCAGCACGAACTGCCGCTGCTGTTCCCGGATATCAGCTACAGCTTTTATCCGGTGTACTGTGGTCTCTACGGCATCCAGTCCGACCCGGTGCCGTTGGACGAGCAGTTCCAGATCCGCGTGGCCGACTACGCCAGGCCCAACGGCGGGATCATCTTCCCCAACCCGAACGCACCGACAGGCTGCGTCCTGGCGCTGGATGCCGTGGAGCAGATCCTCAAGGCCAGCCCGGATTCGGTGGTGGTGGTTGATGAAGCCTATATCGACTTTGGCGGCGAAACCGCCATCAGCCTGGTGGACCGCTACCCGAACCTGCTGGTGACCCAGACCCTGTCCAAGTCACGCTCACTGGCCGGCTTGCGTGTAGGCCTCGCCGTGGGCCACCCGGACCTCATCGAAGCGCTGGAGCGGGTCAAGAACAGCTTCAACTCCTACCCGCTGGATCGCCTGGCGATTGTCGGCGCGGCGGCGGCGTTCGAGGACCGTGAGTATTTCGAGAAGACTTGCCAGTTGGTGATCGACAGCCGTAACAAGCTAGTCGCGCAATTGGAAGGCAAGGGCTTTGAAGTGTTGCCGTCAGCGGCCAACTTCATCTTTGCCCGCCACCCACGGCACGACGCTGCCGGCCTGGCGGCCAAGCTGCGTGAGCAGGGGGTGATCGTGCGGCACTTCAAGCAGGAGCGGATTGCCCAGTTCCTGCGGATCAGCATCGGTACGCCGGAGCAGAACCAGGCGCTGATCGATGGTCTCGGCGAGCTTTAACGGGCGCTGAAATCAAATGTGGGAGGGGGCAAGCCCCCTTCCACATTGGTTTGTATTGGCAGTTAGATCAGCGGCTCATCCGGCTTCTTGTTCTTCCAGCCATCATTGCCCGGCAGCAGCAGGTTCAAACCAATCGCTACCACCGCACACAGGGCGATGCCCTTCAGACCGAAGTCATCCGGACCCGTCCCGGTTCCCACCAATACGCCGCCAATGCCGAACACCAGGGTCACCGACACAATCACCAGATTGCGCGCTTCACCCAGGTCGATCTTGTGGCGGATCAACGTGTTCATCCCCACCGCGGCAATCGAGCCGAACAGCAGGCACAGGATCCCGCCCATCACCGGTACCGGGATGCTTTGCAGCAGTGCACCGAACTTGCCGATGAACGCCAGGCTGATGGCAAACACCGCCGCCCAGGTCATGATCTTCGGGTTGTAGTTCTTGGTCAGCATCACCGCGCCCGTCACTTCGGCGTAGGTGGTGTTCGGCGGGCCGCCAAACAGGCCGGCTGCCGTGGTGGCGATACCGTCACCGAGCAAGGTGCGGTGCAGGCCAGGTTTCTTCAGGTAGTCGCGACCGGTCACGCTGCCCACTGCAATCACACCGCCGATATGTTCGATCGCGGGGGCCAGGGCCACCGGGACGATAAACAGGATCGCCTGCCAGTTGAACTCCGGCGCGGTGAAGTGGGGCAGGGCGAACCACGGTGCTGCGGCGATCTTTGCCGTGTCGACCACGCCAAAGTAGAACGCCATGGCAAATCCCACCAACACGCCGGAGATGATCGGCACCAGGCGGAAAATACCCTTGCCGAACACCGCCACGATCAACGTGGTCAGCAGCGCAGGCATCGAGATCATCATCGCTGTCTGGTAATGAATCAACTCGGCGCCATCGCCGGATTTACCCATCGCCATGTTCGCGGCAATCGGTGCCATGGCCAGGCCGATGGAAATGATTACCGGGCCGATCACCACGGGTGGCAGCAGGCGGTCGATGAAGCCGGTGCCTTTGATCTTCACGGCCAGGCCGAGGAAGGTATAGACAAAACCGGCTGCCATCACCCCGCCCATGGTCGCCGCCAGGCCGAACTGGTCCTTGGCGAGAATGATCGGGGTGATGAAGGCAAAGCTCGACGCCAGGAATACCGGCACCTGCCGCCCCGTCACCACCTGGAACAACAACGTGCCCAGGCCAGCGGTGAACAGTGCGACGTTTGGATCCAGACCTGTGATCAGCGGCATCAACACCAGCGCGCCAAATGCTACGAAGAGCATTTGTGCGCCAGACAGGATCTGGCGCCAAAGCGGGTCGTTGAATTCATCCTGCATGTTCACGCGTCCTTCTGCTTGGTGCCGAAGATCTTGTCACCGGCATCGCCCAGGCCTGGGATGATGTAGCCGTGTTCGTTCAGGCGCTCATCGATGGAGGCGGTGTAGATCTGCACGTCCGGGTGGGCTTTCTCGACGGCGGCGATGCCTTCGGGCGCGGCCACCAGCACCATGGCGCGGATGTCCCGGCAACCGGCTTTTTTCAGCAGGTCGATGGTGGCAACCATGGAGCTGCCGGTGGCGAGCATCGGGTCAATGATCATGGCCAGGCGTTCGTTGATTTCCGGTACGAGTTTTTCCAGGTAGGTGTGGGCCTGCAGGGTTTCTTCGTTGCGGGCTACGCCGACGGCGCTGACCTTGGCGCCCGGAATCAGGCTGAGCACGCCTTCGAGCATGCCGATACCGGCGCGCAGGATCGGCACCACGGTGATCTTCTTACCGGCGATTTTCTCGACCTGGACGGTACCCGCCCAACCTTCGATGTCGTAGGTTTCCAGAGGCAAATCTTTGGTGGCTTCGTAAGTGAGCAGCGCTCCGACTTCCTGAGCAAGCTCACGGAAATTCTTCGTGCTAATGTCGGCACGGCGCATAAGGCCGAGTTTGTGTCGGATCAGCGGGTGGCGGATCTCGCGAGTGGGCATGGGAAAGGCTCCGGCGGCGGGCAAAAAAACCGGCCTAGATTAATCTATCCGAGGGTGTTGTCCTATAGACATCTAGTACGTTAGTCCATTAAGGCTTGATCGTTGCGCCTCACATGCGTACCTTTGCCCGCTTTTCTTGCCACAGCACCCCTTGGAGAGCGCCATGTCCGCTGATCTCGAGCATATCCGTCAAATCATGCGCGAGGCTGACTGCCTGTATACCGAAGCGCAAGTCGAAGCAGCGATCGCCAAGGTTGGCGCACACATCACCCGCGACATGGCCGATACCAACCCGGTGGTCTTCTGCGTGATGAACGGTGGCCTGATCTTCGCCGGCAAATTGCTGACTCACCTGCAATTCCCGCTGGAAGCGTCCTACCTGCACGCCACTCGCTATCGCAACGAAACCACTGGCGGCGACCTGTTCTGGAAAGCCAAGCCGGAAGTCTCGTTCATCGACCGCGACGTGCTGATCATCGATGACATCCTCGATGAAGGCCACACCCTGGGTGCGATCATCGACTTCTGTAAACACGCTGGCGCACGTAAAGTGCACACCGCCGTGCTGATCGACAAAGACCACGACCGCAAGGCCCGTCCAGAGTTGAAAGCCGATTTCGTCGGCCTGCCATGCATCGATCGCTACATCTTCGGTTACGGCATGGATTACAAAGGCTACTGGCGCAACGCCAATGGGATCTACGCCGTCAAAGGTATGTAACGTATGACGCGCTTTCTTGATCAGACACTGTTTGCCGAGCTGGCCGAGAAAGCGGCCGCCAGCCCCCGTGGCCGGCATCATCACAACTTCCATCAGATGGACGAGCCGTGCCATCGGTTGGCCGTGGGCCTGCAGCCCAGCACGTATGTGCCGCCACATCGGCACTTGAGCGCGGACAAGGCGGAAACCTTGCTGGTTCTCCAGGGCCGCTTGGGCTTGCTGGTGTTCAGCGATACCGGCGAGGTGCTCGCCAAGCGTGTGATGCAGGCCGGCGGTGAATGTTCGGGCGTCGACCTGCCGCCCGGCGTGTTCCATGGCCTGGTGGTGTTGGCGCCCGATACGGTGATGTTCGAGTGCAAGGCCGGGCCTTATCGGCCGGTGGGCGAAGGCGAACTGGCCGATTGGGCGCCCCGTGAAGGCGACGCCAACGTGGCCGAGTATCAACGTTGGATGCTTGCCCAGTTCGATTGAGCTACAGTGCTGGGCCACCTCTTGCGGAGCGGCCCATGAGCCTGTTGATACGCACCTGCGCCGCCCTGGCGTTGACCTTCAGTCTGCCGCTGGCTGCGGCGCCTGCGCCGATGCATGCGCAGTTCCTGCCGCCGGACGATCTCACCCTGCGCGCCGAAAGCCCTGACCAGCAACAGCTGTTGCAAGTCACCGAGTACGCGGTGGTGGTGGGCAACCAGCGTCAATCCACGCAACAGCCGATTCCGGTGACCTCCCCGCTGATGATCCGCCTCAAGGGCAAGTCCCTGAACAAAGGCGCGAGCATCAATCAGGTGGTGCTCAACTTCGATGCCGAAAGCAAAAGCCTGAAAAAGCCGGCATACGATGACAAGAGTAAAACCTTGACCCTGTCGTACCCGCTGACCCAGTACCGAGTGATTGTCGACCTGCTGCGCAATGACACGGTGTATGTGCAGTTCCTCAGTTACGCCAACGGGCATATCTGGGCGGATTTGCATACCGGTGCTGTTCGTACCAAATAGCAACAACACTGAAGATCCAAGTGTGGAAGGGGGCTTGCTCCCTCATTGGTTCTTCAGCGCTTTCGAAGCCCGCGCCTCGCAGGTAGACTTCAAACCCCGTGTAAATGTCTGCTGGCTGGAGTCGGTAATGCGTAAAGATAAGAAACAGGTGATTGGTGACGAGATCGGCGACGATCAGATCAAGTTGTTCCTGGACTTCGAGCCGGTTGACGCGACTTCCCCGTCCCTGCACAAACTGATCAAGGCCTACCGCGGCCTGCGTATCGACGACTTCGAGCGCTTCCTGGGCTTTTTCAAGGAGGCCGGCCTGGACCTGGATGGCAAGGATGAGCACGGTCAGACCTTCGTCGACCTGATCAAGGACCAGCGTAACGCCGCCGAGTACATCGAGCTGATCGACAACGCCCGCGGCTGATTCTTCCTGGCCATAAAAAACGCCCCGTTCTCATCGTGAGAGCGGGGCGTTTTTTATTGCGGCAATGCCTTAGGCGTAGCTCTCGGCCTGGTTGCTCTGCTCAACCAGCTCCAGGCTGATGTTGTTCTGCGCGTTGATCTTGCGATACAGCTCAGCATCAGTCTCCAGGACCTTCTCCCGAGCCGGGAAGATCTCGTGCAGCTTGGTCGCCCACTCACCGGCAGTTTTCTCCGGGAAGCAGCGCTCGATCAGTTCCAGCATGATCGACACGGTCACCGAGGCGCCTGGGGAGGCCCCCAGCAGCGCGGCCAGCGAACCGTCCTTGGCCGCGACCAACTCGGTGCCAAATTGCAGCACGCCGCCTTTTTTCGGGTCTTTCTTGATGATCTGCACCCGTTGGCCGGCCACTTCCAGGCGCCAGTCTTCGGCTTTCGCCTCAGGGTAGAAACGGCGCAGGGATTCCAGGCGCTGTTCCATGGACTGCATCACTTCGCTGACCAGGTACTTGGTCAGGTCCATGTTGTCGCGGGCCACGGCCAGCATCGGGCCGATATTGCCGGCGCGAACCGACAGCGGCAGGTCGAGGAACGAGCCGTGCTTGAGGAACTTGGTGGTAAAGCCGGCGTATGGCCCGAACAGCAGGGATTTCTTGCCGTCGACTACGCGGGTGTCCAGGTGCGGCACGGACATCGGCGGCGAGCCCACGGCGGCCTGGCTATAGACCTTGGCCTGGTGGTGCTTGACCACTTCCGGGTTGTCGCAACGCAGCCACTGGCCGCTGACCGGGAAGCCGCCAAAACCTTTGCTTTCTTCGATACCCGAGGCTTGCAGCAGCGGCAGGGCCGCGCCACCGGCGCCGAGGAATACGAACTTGGCGTCCACTTCGCGACTGTTGCCGCTGTTGACGTCCTTGATGCTCACGGTCCAGCCGGCGCCGTTACGCTTGAGGCCGGTGACGCGCTTGCTGTACTTGACCTGGGCGTCCGGTGAGCTGGTCAGGTGGCTGAGCAACTGGTTGGTCAGGGCGCCGAAGTTGACGTCGGTGCCATTCATCACGCGGGTGGCGGCGATTTTTTCGTCGAGCGGGCGGCCCGGCATCATCAATGGCATCCACTCGGCCATCTCGTTGCGGTCTTCGGTGTAGTGCATGTCCGAAAACGCATGGTGCTGGCTGAGGGTTTCAAAGCGCTTCTTGAGGAAGTCCACGCCTTTTTCGCCCTGCACGAAGCTCAGGTGCGGCACCGGGCTGATAAAGGACTTGGACGAGCCAAAGGTGCCCTTCTTGGTCAGGTAGGCCCAGAACTGCTTCGACACCTCGAACTGGGTGTTGATGTGCACGGCTTTCTTGATGTCGATGGAGCCATCGGCGGCCTGGGGCGTGTAGTTCAGCTCACACAGCCCGGCGTGGCCGGTACCGGCGTTGTTCCACGGGTTGGAACTTTCCGCGGCACCCGAATCCATCAGCTCAACGACTTCCAGCTTGAGGCCGGGGTCGAGCTCTTTGAGCAGTACGGCCAGGGTGGCACTCATGATGCCGGCCCCTACCAGTACTACGTCGACTGCTTCGTTATGCGCCATTTAACGCGTCTCCAAAATCTGCAGCACCAAATTGACGGCATGGCTGCCAGGAGTGACGGGGCGGTTCACGTGTTGCCCCAGGTTACCCATGGCCAGGATCGCCATGTCCGTTTCGCAATTCTTTGCAAGTTCAGCACACGCTTCCTGCCGGGCCTAATCTGCCTATGAACGCATTCATGGGCGCCTGTGGCAATTCGACTTATGGTCAAAGCGTGCGATTCGTGCAATCAATCCGTAGCGGACAGGCTCAAGCTCCGGTGTTTGCGGAGTACTCGGTCCTGTGTGGTTGGGCTGTTCCAGACGCTGATGGTGCTTGTACAAACGCCAAACTATTCATTTGCTCGCCACACTCTTGTGAAGTTGTGAAAACCCGTTTTTTTCACGCTCTTTTGAAGACGTGAACCTCAAAAAAGGGCTGCCCCAGCCTGGCACCTGGCCCGCAAACTTCTGCCGACATGCGGCAAAACGGGCAAACAACTCAAGTGGCCGAGCGCAATGGCAGCTCTGGCAGATTCGGTAAAGACGGGTGGTTTGCAAAGGAAACAGCAAGCGCGCCAGCTTCACTCGATCTGTGTGGGCGGCTCTCTGTGGGCGATTCTTGGGGTTAATACCGAGGCATTAACGATGCTGCGAGGCCCGATCAGGAGACGTCCTTATAATCGGGGGGAGATTGTAGCGAAGAACGCCGGAGAAATGGGCGTGTTTTATGACTTTTATTAGGCGTTTGGTCAGGCGGCCAACGGCTGGTGACGGGGCGACCGCGCAGGGCGTGGGCTTACACGGGCGCGGGCCGGCAACGGACGATGCATCCAGCTCAGGCGAATTTCTTCGATTTCCACCCAGCCGTCGCCGACGGGAGGCTGGCTGCACTCTTTGAACGCCTGGCAGCGGCCTTGCGCATCGAGCAGGGCAAACTGGCGAAGGGCGGGCTTGCGCGTAAACAGCGACCAGAGAAAATGCATGGCGATCAACCTCCTGAGATTGAGACCAAGCATGCCAGCCCGGGATGACGAGCCCATGTAAGGCCTGTGACATCTGGGTTACATCGAACCGCAGCGGCGGCGCTGGGTCATAGGTTGTAACTGACGCTAGTTCACTGCAGTGGCGCCCCGCTATACTGCCGGCCTGTCGGTACCTGATTTCTGGAGAGAAGCGCATGTTGCAACGCCTGTTGTTCGGTTTGATCACTGTGACCAGTTTGACCCTGGTTGGCTGCGCCAACAGCCCGCAACAACTCAGCCCGCAACCGAAACTCACCACGCAGTTGGCCCCGGTGGGTCACGGTCAGCCGGTGTCGGTGCGTGTGGTGGACGGTCGTCCGTCGCCGACCCTGGGCTCTCGCGGCGGCCTGTATCCGGAGACCGCGCTCATCTCGGTGACCGGCCAGGACGTGCTGCCCAAGCTGCAAGCGCAGGCTGAAGCGGCCGTGCGCCTGTTGGGCTTCACCCCGAGCCCCAACGCCCCAGGCGCTCCCCAGTTGACCATCACCTTGGCTGAGCTGAAGTACCAGTCGCCCAAAGAAGGCCTGTATGTGACTGAAGCGGCCATCGGCGCAACGTTCAAGTCCGACGTCACCGCCGGTACCCGTCGCTACAGCGGCCGTTACGGTGCGTCGCTGAACCAGCGCTTTGGCATGTCGCCGAACCAGGAAACCAACACCAAGCTGGTCAGCGACGTCCTGAGTGACGCCTTGACCCGCCTGTTCAAGGATCCAAGCATCGGTTCATTGCTCAGCTCGCAGTAACCGCTCAAACAAAAAACCGGGCTCAGCGATGAGCCCGGTTTTTTTATGCCTTCAGTTTCACGCCGCGGTGTCGATACAAAAGTCCAGCATGCTCACCCCCGTCAACAGATCGGCCTCCGGCAAGTCCGCATGCTGGTGCCCGCCAAGGGCGCAATACACCAACCAGTGGCGGTCCTGCACGTTGAACGCGAGGCCGCCGATCAGCGCTTCCTGCTCATCGCTTGGGGCTATCAGATACAGCCGATCCTGGTTGTGCGCGTGCAGCATGACAAGCTCCTGAATGTTCGAAGGGCAACAGAGTGGCTTGTTAAGGTGACGTTCAGGTGACGCCGTAAATTACTGGATACATTAGCCGTCAATGGGGGAGGGAGCATTTCAAGCGCCGGAGGCCACTATCGTTCAGGTTTGTATCTGAATCGATACCACAACACTGTTTTATTGAGGTCTGCGATGGCGCTTCCCGCACTATTGATTAATGCCGTGGCTTTATTGGTGGCCTGCCCAGGTGCAGCGCTGCTGTTCATCACCCGCCTGCGCGAGCAACGCGCCATGGCTGACCTGGCTGCGCAAAGTGAAGAGCGCGCGATCGACCAGCCCATGCTGTTCCTGGATGTGCGCGCCGAGCGGGCAAATCGTGTGGCTTACCGCATCGGGTTCGCCTGCCTTGGGCTGGCGCTGCTGATTTCTTGGATCAGCACTCATCTTTAAGAACACTGCAAAGCAAATGTGGGAGGGGGCTTGCCCCCGATAGCGGTGTATCAGTCAATTAAGATGTCGACTGACACACTGTCATCGGGAGCAAGCCCCCTCCCACATTTTTTTGATCGGTGTTTACAGCGGGATACCAGCCTTGACCCGGTACTGATTGCGCACCGGCGTCGCATATTGCACCACCAGGAACGGCCGATGCTCGGGTGGGCACTCGTTCAAGCGTCGCTCCCACTCAGCCTTCGCCTTGGCCAGTTCATCGGCCGGGAACATGTCGGCCGCCTTCGGCACCTGCAACTGCGGGTCGGCATCGCTCCACTGGGCGTACGCCAGGTAGTGCACCGGGAACAGCCGGTAGCCGCCGAGAATCTGCCGATCCATTTCCACGGCCAGCACTTTGGTGTCTTCGAAACGCTCGGTAATCGGCGGCGCGAAGTTGATATGTACGCGGCCTTTGTAGCCGGTGATGCCCAGGGCAATGCTCACGTCATCTTCGCCCTGCGCCTTGACGTAGGTGCCGGTGGTGGCGCGGATATACAACTCGCGGGCCTTGGCTGCATCGCACGGGTCGTACTCGTAGCTGATGGACACCGGCGTCAGGTTCAGGGACTGGATCACCTCGGCAAACGGCTCGTCCTTGCGGCTGACATGGAACATCTTGAGGATCGCCGACTCGGTGCGGTCATCCCCATCCTTGGCGCGGCCTTCGGCCTGGGCGATCCAGATCGACTGGCAGTCGTTGCGGATCGAATGGTTGATGTAGGCCGACAGCAGGTTGAACGCCGCCATTTTTTCCTTTCGCCCGGTGATCGAGCGGTGCACGATGAAGCTCTTGTTCAGGCGCATCAGGTCGCTGACAAACGGCTTTTGCAGCAGGTTGTCGCCGATGGCGATGCGTGGCGTCGGCAGGCCGGCGTGGTACACGGCATAGTTGACGAAGGCCGGGTCCATCACGATGTCGCGATGGTTGGCTAAAAACACATAGGCGGTGCCCGATTTGAGCTGTTCCACGCCGGTATAGGTAACGCCGTCGGTCGCCCGGTCAATGGTATGGTCGACGTAATACTCGACTTTGTCCTGCAGCGTGGCCACGGTGGTGACACCGGCGAACTCACGGCGCAATTTGCGCGCGATCATCGGCTTGAGCAGCCAGCCCAGGGCGCCGGCAAAGCGCGGGAAGCGAAAGTGGGTCAGGATGTCCAGAAAGGCCTTGTCACTGAACAGCCGGGCCAGCACTGCCGGGACTTCGCTGTCGTTGTAAGGTCGGATGGTATCGAATTCGCCCATCATGCTCTCTTGTTAGAAACGGCTAGGGTAAGTAGAGGAAATACCAGGGTGCGGTCCGGGTAATTGGCCCGGCCGGAAAATAGCCCTGTAAATAGACCGGCGATTATACGCACAAGTCACTTGGGAGACTGCGATGCTGGAAACTGCGCTGTACGATTGTCCTTATTGTGGTGAAGCGGTAGAGACCTCGGTGGATTTATCCGGCGGTGACCAGACCTACATAGAGGACTGTCAGGTGTGTTGCCGACCGATCATTTTCAACCTGCAGGTCCATGGTGAAGAGTGGATGCTCGAAACCCGCAGTGAAAACGAATAACAGGTACGCCCATGCAGCGAATCTACGAACCGGAAAACCTGATGGAAGGCGAGCTGTTGCAGCAAATGCTCGCCAGCGAGGGCATTGAAGCGCACCTGGTAGGGCGCCATCTGCTCGGCGGCACGGGGGAGTTGCCGATCTTTGGCCTGCTGGGGCTGGAAGTGGATAACGACCGGGCGGCTGAAGCCCGCGAGTTGATTACCGCCTATATCGGTGCGCAACCCCTGCCCGGTGATGAACCCGACAGCTTCCCCGACGTATTGGTCTGTTAGGCTGTCGGTCGGTTTACCCCAAGAGTCGTGTTGCCCCATGTGTGGACGTTATGCCCTGTTTCGCTGGAACCCCACCTTTGCTGCCTTGCCGGGCTTCCCGCCCGACCAGCAGGCCCAGTGGAACATCTCCCCGAATGATTCGGTGCTCATCCAGCGCCAGAGCGACGGCCAGCGCACCCTGGCCCGCGCTCGCTGGGGCCTGACGCCGCCCTGGCTGACGGACCTTTCACGCACTCCGGCCCATGCCCGTGCCGAAACCCTGGCCGAGCAACCGATGTTTCGCGAAGCGTTTCGCCAGCGCCGTTGCCTGCTGCCGGCCAACGGTTTCTACGAATGGCGCGGCACCCAGCGCAAACGCCCGTACTGGTTGACACCGGGGGAGGGCTCTACCCTGTTTTTTGCAGCGATCTGGGAGGCGTACCCCGTGCAGGAGCAGGTGTGGCTGAGCACGGCGGTAGTGACCCAGGCCGCCCAGAGTCAGCGCCGGCCGTTGATTCTGGACGCGGCGGGGCAGGCCGCCTGGCTCGATCCCGAGACGCCCTTGCATGTGTTGCAAGGTTTGCTGGCCAGTGAGCCGGTCGCGTTGCGCGAGCGGGTTCTGGCCAACATGGTCAATGATCCCAAGCTCAACGGGCCGGAGTGCCTGACCCCGGCTTGAGCCTTGAACTGATTGGTCAAGCGCCGTTGTCGAGTGCTGTGGGATGTGTCTGAAAATCAGCGGTTACACGTCTGGTGTATCTAGCGCTGATACAAATGAGCGCCTACGATACGCGCCATGTTTTCAGGGCGTTTTTTCAGGGAGAGTGTATTGATGAAGAAATCATTGGCTGTAAGTGTATTGGCAGCAGGCGTATTGCTGGCCGGATGTCAGTCGGTCAACACCACCAGCGGCGGCGCCGTTGGGGTTGAGCGCAAGCAATATATGTTCAGCATGCTGTCGAGCCAGGAAGTCGACCAGATGTACGCCCAGTCTTATCAGCAGACCCTGGGCGAAGCCAGTAGCAAAGGTCAGTTGGACAAGACCAGCGCCAATGCCAAGCGCGTGCAGGCTATCGCCAATCGCCTGATCGCCCAGGCGCCCACCTTCCGCCCGGATGCGGCGCAGTGGAAGTGGGAAGTGAACCTGATCAAAAGCGATGAGATGAACGCCAATTGCGGGCCTGGCGGCAAGATCTTCGTGTACAGCGCGTTGATCGACAACCTCAAGCTCACCGATGATGAACTGGCCGCCGTGATGGGCCATGAAATTGCCCACGCATTGCGTGAGCACGGCCGCGAAGCCATGTCCAAGGCCTACGGCATCGAGATGGCCAAGCAGGGCGCCGGTGCGTTGTTCGGCCTGGGCCAGGACAGCCTGGCGCTGGCCGATACCGTGGCCAACTACGGCATGACCTTGCCCAACAGCCGCAGCAATGAAAACGAAGCGGACCTGATCGGCCTGGAACTGGCGGCCCGCGCCGGCTACAACCCGAACGCGGCCATCACGCTGTGGAACAAGATGGCCAAGGCTTCCGAAGGCGCGCCACCGGAATTCATGAGCACTCACCCGGCCTCCGACAGCCGGATCGCCTCGTTGCAGGCGGCGATTCCGAAGGTGATGCCGCTCTACCAGAAGGCTAAGAAGTCCTGACAATCCAGGTCATGTGAAGATCTAAATGTGGGAGGGGGGGTGCTCCCGATAGCGGGGTGACAGCCAACAATTAATTAGGGGGGCAACCGCGAGCGGGAGAAACCCCCCCCCCATCATTTTTATTCCTAATTGTGGGCGGGGTTTTCCTCCCTTTGGGGTTCTCAACCCAAATTATCTATTAACTGACCCACTGCTATCGGGAGCAAGCCCCCTCCCACATTGGATTGGGTTTGCAGGCTTGGATCCCTAGATCCAGCCGCTGCTCTGCATGGCCTTGTACACCGCCACAATCGCCAGGACAAAAAACGCCGTAGCCGCCAGTCGACGAATCAACGTCAGCGGCAGTTTCTCCGCCGCAAAATTCCCCGCCAATACCACCGGTACGTTGGCAATCAACATGCCCAGGGTGGTGCCGATAATCACCAGCCACAGTTCCGGGTATTGCGCCGCGAGCATCACCGTGGCGATCTGGGTCTTGTCACCGATTTCCGCCAGGAAGAATGCAATCAACGTGGTCAGGAACGGCCCGAACTTGCGGGTGGTGCTGGCTTCGTCATCGTCGAGTTTGTCTGGCACCAGTGTCCACAGCGCGGTGGCGCAGAAGCTGGCCGCGAGAATCCAGTGCAATACCGCATCCGAGAAGAAACTTCCGAACCACGCCCCCACGGCACCGGCCGCCGCATGGTTGGCCAGGGTCGCGGCAACGATGCCGGCGATGATCGGCCAGGGCTTGCGAAAGCGTGCGGCGAGGATAAGTGCGAGCAGTTGCGTCTTGTCGCCGATTTCGGCCAAGGCAACGATTGCGGTAGGAACGAGCAATGAATCCAGCATCAGGTAGGTTTCCAGGGGCGGGTCGACACGGCTATGACACGTACAGCCTTCCCGCCCCGGGTAAGGTGTGCGTGTCATAGGTCTTGTCAAACCCCGGTCCGTCTGTGCGGACTCCTGGGTCGCATACGCCATGGCCTGTTGACCAAGTATGTTGACGTATGCCGGACGAGCGTGGCGCTCGTGGGAGACTACTCCCCTAGGACGGAGCGGATTCTGCCTAGGCAAAATCCATTCGGCAAGCCTTCTTTTTCAAACGCCCGTCAACCGCGCTTGGCACGGTAGATGCGAAAACCATTGCCTTCGGCCTTGATTGCACACACGCCCAAATGCTCTTCGATCAACGGCTGGTACTTCAGGAAACTGTTGGCGACCAGACGCAGTTCGCCACCTTTTGCCAGGTGTTTCGCCGCTTTTCGCAGCAAGTTCTCGGTGGCGAAATAATCGGTATGCACCCCGACATGGAACGGCGGGTTGCTCAAAATCGCGTTCAAACCCATCGGCGCGGCGTCGATGCCATCACCGGTCAGCACCTCGGCTTCCAGCCCGTTGGCGGCCAGGGTCAAGCGACTGCTGGCGGCGGCGAAGGCGTCCACATCCAGCATCGTTACGGTGTTGTGCGGGTAGCGACGTTTGACCGCCGCGCCCAACACACCGGCGCCGCAACCGAAGTCCAGCAAATGACCGCTCGGCAGTTTGTCCAGGTGCTCCAGCAACAGCTCGGTGCCGCGATCCAGGCGGCCGTGGCTGAATACACCCGGCAGGCTCACCACCTTGAGCGGCCCTTCGGCCAGCGGTACGTCGAACACCTGCGCCAGGCTCTCCAGCTCGACCGCTTGCGGGGCGTTGGCCACGGTGATCTGCCACAGCTGGCAATGCCGCGCGTTGTCGAGCTTGCGTGGTTTGCCGAAGGGAATCATCTGCTTGGCGGCGCTTTCGATACCGCCTTTTTTCTCCCCCACCAGAAACAGCTCGGCGCCAGGCAGGCGCGCGGCCACGGCGTTGAGCAGGTAATCGGTGAGGTCCTTGGACTTGGGCAGGAAGATCACCGCTGCATCAAACGCGCGCTCGGGCACGTTCACGCCGAATTGGCTGCGCTCCGGGAAGCGTGCGTCGAGCGCCGCCTGGTCGCCGGCATGCCAGCACCAGCCGTGGGCGTTGGGCAGGCGGCCCAGCAGGTCGTCGGCGGGCAAGCCCACCAGCAGCAGGTTGCCTTGAAAAAGTTCGGCCTGACGAAGCAGTACTTCACTGCGCGGATCCATGGTCTGCTCCTTGAAAAGGGGCGCAGTTTATCAACTGACGACGCGCAGCGGGGCACCGCTGAAAAAGCCCCGGGCGTTTTCAGCCAGTTGGCCGACGATACGCTGCCGCGCTTCGCGACTGCCCCAGGCATTGTGCGGGGTGACGATCAGTCGAGGAATATCGCCGGCCAGCAGCGGGTTGCCATTGACCGGTGGCTCAACACTCAGCACGTCGGTCGCTGCGCCGCCCAGGTGGCCGCCGCGCAACGCGTCAGCCAGGGCCTGTTCGTTGATCAAACCACCGCGCGCGGTGTTGACGATGAACGCGCCGGGCTTGAGCAGCGCCAGTTCACGGGCGCCGATAAAGTCGCGGGTGTGTTCATTGAGCGGGCAGTGCAAGGTGAGTGCGTCCACCTGCGCGAGCAATTCATCCAGCGGCACGCGGTCGGCACGGGCGGGGCGCCCGGGAATCGCGCCGAGTAGCACGCGCATCCCGAAGGCTTCGGCCAGGCGCGCCACAGCACTGCCCAATTCGCCATGGCCCAGCAGGCCGAGGGTTTTGCCTTCCAGCTCGACAATCGGGTGGTCCAGCAGGCAGAACTGCTTGGCCTCTTGCCATTTGCCGGCGCTCACATCGCGTTGATAGTCCTTCAGGCGCGTCGCCAGGTTGAGCAACAGCATGATCGTGTGCTGCGCCACCGACGGCGTGCCGTAGCCCTGGCAGTTGCTCACGGTGATGCCATGGGCGCGGGCGGCCTCCAGGTCAACGTTGTTGGTGCCGGTGGCCGATACCAGGATCAGCTTGAGTTCCGGGCAGGCCGCCAGGGTCTCGCTGTTGAGCGGGATTTTGTTACTGATCGCCACCTGCGCGCCTTGCAGGCGCTCGACCACATTCTGCGGCGTGGTGCCTGTCAACAACTGCAAGTCGCTGAAACTGTCTCGCAACTCGCTGAGATCGAGGTCGCCCAGATCCAGGGACGGGTGATCAAGGAAGACGGCGCGGCGATTGTTCGTCATCAACTGTACCTTTTGCGACAGGGTTCGAAGGCGTAATCTGCCGAGCCTATCAGATGAAATAATCCGTTACTTAATGGAGTGAGTATGTACGCCGCCGAGTTTTTGACCGTAGCCCTGATTCACCTGTTGGCGGTGGCCAGTCCCGGCCCGGATTTCGCGGTGGTGGTGCGCGAAAGTGTGACCCACGGCCGTCGCGCCGGGACGTGGACCGCGCTGGGCGTGGGCTCGGCGATTTTCCTGCATGTGGGTTATTCGTTGCTCGGCATCGGCCTGATCGTGTCCCAGTCCATCGTATTGTTCAACGCACTGAAATGGGCGGCGGCCGCCTACCTGCTGTATATCGGCTTCAAGGCCCTGCGCGCGCAACCGGCCAAGCCTGTCGCCGAGGGCGAGTTGCACCGCGAAGCGGGCGAGCGCACCCCGCGCGGTGCGTTTACCGCAGGCTTCGTAACGAACGGCTTGAATCCCAAGGCAACGTTGTTCTTCCTGTCGCTGTTCACCGTAGTGATCAACCCGCACACGCCGCTGGCGATTCAGGCCGGTTACGGCGTGTACTTGGCGGTGGCGACGGCGTTGTGGTTCTGCCTGGTGGCGATGCTGTTCAGCCAGCAGCGCGTACGCGCAGGCTTTGCGCGGATGGGGCATTGGTTTGATCGGACCATGGGGGCGGTGTTGATTGCCATCGGCGTGAAACTGGCGTTTACCAGCGCGAAATAAACGCTGTTCTCAAGTAAACACAATCCAGTGTGGGAGGGGGCTTGCTCCCGATGGCGATGTTTCAGTCGACACATGCAGTGACTGATCCACCGCCATCGGGAGCAAGCCCCCTCCCACATTTGACTTCTATCGCTCCTGGGTGGTGGCGTAAAGCTAGCATTCCCCAGCCTCCGCAAATCATTCCTTTGGCTGATTTAGCTGAAACATAACCTCTCTACAGTGCAGGTCTTCAAGCCAAGACCGTGCAGTCATAAAAGGGATTCGTATGTTGCAGACCCGTGTTATTCCGCCCGCTGAAGGTGCGTACCAATATCCGTTGTTGATCAAGCGCCTGTTGATGTCCGGAACCCGCTACGAGAAGACCCGGGAAATTGTCTACCGCGACAAACTGCGCTACACCTACCCGACCCTGATCGAGCGGGTCGCGCGCCTGGCTAACGTGCTCACCGAAGCCGGGGTCAAGGCCGGTGATACCGTGGCGGTGATGGACTGGGACAGTCATCGTTACCTGGAATGCATGTTCGCCATTCCGATGATCGGCGCGGTAATCCACACCATCAACGTGCGCCTGTCGCCGGAACAGATTCTCTACACCATGAACCACGCCGAGGACCGCTTCGTGCTGGTCAACAGCGAGTTTGTGGGGCTCTACCAGGCCATCGCCGGGCACCTCACCACCGTCGAAAAGACCCTGCTGCTCACCGACGGCGAAGCCAAGACCGCCGAGTTGCCCAACCTGGTGGGTGAGTATGAAACCCTGCTGGCCGCTGCCAGCCCGAAGTACGACTTCCAGGATTTCGACGAAAATTCCGTCGCCACTACCTTCTACACCACCGGCACCACCGGTAACCCGAAAGGCGTGTACTTCACCCATCGCCAACTGGTGCTGCACACCATCGGCGTGGCGACCATCATGGGCAGCGTCGACAGCGTGCGCCTGCTGGGCACCAACGACGTGTACATGCCGATCACGCCGATGTTCCACGTGCATGCCTGGGGCCTGCCGTATGTGGCGACCATGCTTGGCCTGAAGCAGGTCTACCCCGGCCGCTACGACCCGGAATACCTGGTAGAGCTGTGGCGCAAGGAGAAGGTCACCTTTTCCCACTGCGTGCCGACCATCCTGCAAATGGTGCTCAACGCCAAGGCTGCCCAAGGCGTCGATTTTGGCGGCTGGAAAATCGTCATCGGCGGCAGTGCGCTCAACCGCACGCTGTATGAGGCGGCAAAGGCCCGTGGGATTCAGCTCACCGCGGCGTACGGCATGTCCGAGACTGGCCCGCTGGTGTCCTGCGCCCACCTCAACGAAGAACTGATGGCCGGCACCGAGGACGAGCGCATCAGCTACCGCATCAAGGCCGGCGTGCCCGGGCCGTTGGTGGAAGCGGCGATCATGGACGCCGAGGGCAATTTCCTGCCCGCCGACGGCGAGTCCCAGGGTGAGTTGGTGCTGCGCGCGCCGTGGCTGACCGAGGGGTATTACAACGAGCCGCAGAAGGGCGCCGAGCTGTGGGCGGGTGGCTGGATGCACACCGGCGACGTGGCCACCCTCGATGCATTTGGGGTGATCGATATTCGCGACCGCATCAAGGACGTGATCAAGACCGGCGGCGAGTGGATCTCCTCCCTGGCCCTCGAAGACCTGGTCAGCCGTCACCCGGCGGTACGCGAAGTAGCGGTGGTGGGCATCGCCGACCCGCAGTGGGGCGAGCGCCCGTTTGCGTTGCTGGTGGTGCGTGATGGCCATGAGATTGGGGCCCGCGAGCTCAAGGAACACCTCAAGCCTTTTGTCGAACTGGGCCATCTGAGCAAGTGGGCGATTCCGAGCCAGATCGCCGTTGTTACGGAAATTCCCAAGACCAGTGTCGGCAAGCTCGACAAAAAACGTATCCGTATTGACATCATTGAATGGCAGGCCAACAACAGCACCTTCCTGTCCACCCTCTGAGCTGATTTGCCGTGCCCTCGTGGCACGGCGATGCTCTATCTCGCGCCTTCACTTGTGATTTGCCAATTTTCAGCCATCCTTGCCGCGTCGGCCTTCGCCGACATGGCGAAAGGGCTGTGGCAGACGGGTTGGTGATGCAAATCACACTTTAGAGGGATCAAGCGGTACCCCCTGCTGGCTATAGTCCCACCCAGAGTTTTTCAAGGATGCATCGCTTCGGGCCATGGAGGTTCAGTTGCCAGGCGGCATTGGAATCGTTGTATTCCGGCCGTTACAAGCATCACAGAACAAACTCACTGCCATAACAATAATGCACATGGAGTAGCGTCGATGACCTCAGTAAACCAGTTCTGGCGCAGGGCAAGATTGCCCCTGGCCGTCAGTCTCGCCTCTACGCTCGCCGGGCCCGCATTCGGCGTCAGTTTCAATATCGGTGAAATCGAAGGGAGTTTTGACTCGTCGCTGTCTGTGGGGGCGAGCTGGTCGACGGCCAAGCCCGACCGAGATCTTATCGGCGTCAATAACGGCGGCAAGGGGCTGTCCCAGACCTCCGATGACGGCCACTTGAACTTCAAGCGTGGCGAAACGTTCTCGAAGATCTTCAAGGGTATCCACGATCTGGAACTGAAGTACGGCGATACCGGTGTGTTTGTGCGCGGCAAGTACTGGTATGACTTCGAACTCAAGGATGAAAGTCGGGAGTTCAAGGACATCAGCGACAACAACCGCAAGGAGGGCGCCAAGTCTTCCGGTGGGCAGATTCTCGATGCGTTCATCTACCATAACTATTCCATTGCCGATCAGCCCGGCAACGTGCGGTTCGGTAAACAGGTAGTGAGCTGGGGTGAAAGTACATTCATCGGCGGCGGCATCAACTCCATCAACCCGATTGACGTGTCCGCGTTCCGTCGTCCGGGGGCCGAAATCAAGGAAGGCCTGATTCCGGTCAACATGTTCTATGTGTCGCAAACGCTGACCGATAACTTGTCGGCGGAAGCCTTTTATCAGTTGGAATGGGACCAGACCGTTACCGATAACTGCGGCACTTTCTTCTCTCAGCCTGATGTTATTTCCGATGGCTGCAGTGACAATTTGCGAGTGCTGAACAGTCGTCGCTTCCTACCTGCCGGAGTACTGCCAGGGCTCGCCGCAAATGGCGTCGACGTTAATAACGAGGGCGTACTGGTGCGTCGCGGCCCGGATCGTGATGCGCGCGACAGTGGTCAGTTCGGTGTCGCGTTCCATTACAACTACGAGCCTCTGGATACAGAGTTCGGCGCTTACTTCATGAACTACCACAGTCGTGCGCCGATCTTCAGTGCCCAGGGTGCCCCACAATCGGCCTACACTGGCGCAACGCCAGGTGTGCCTGGCCAATTGCGTCCGTTGGTGGTCGCCGGTAACTCCAATTATTTCGTCGAGTACCCTGAAGATATCCGTCTCTATGGTTTGAGTTTCTCCACCACCCTGCCCACAGGGACTGCATGGAGCGGCGAGTTGAGCTACCGTCCTAATGCCCCGGTCCAACTGAGTACCACAGACATTCTCTTTGCCGGTGTCACGCCCCTTCCGCCCTTCAATAATGCATCTGTGTTGAAAGGGTCGCCGGGTCAGGATTTGCATGGCTACAACCGCAAGGAAGTCACGCAGTTCCAAACCACCTTCACGCACTTCTTCGACCAAGTCATGGGCGCCAGTCGCTTGACCACCGTCGGTGAAATCGGCGTGACCCACGTGGGCGGTCTGGAGAGTAGGTCCCAGGCGCGTTATGGCCGCGATCCGGTGTTCGGTCCGGGCCAGTTGCCGGGTGGTTTCTGTACCGCACTCAACAACTCCACTGCTCAAGGCGGCGGCCAGGCCAATGCTGCCAACCTCAACACCAACTGCAATAACGATGGCTTCACCACCGCCACCTCATGGGGTTACCGCGCGCGTGCAATCTGGGAGTACCCGGATGTGTTCGCTGGCGTCAACCTCAAGCCAAACGTGGCCTGGTCCCATGACGTAAAAGGTTATTCGCCAGGCCCTGGTGGTAACTTCGAGGAAGGTCGAAAGGCCGTCAGCCTGGGCCTGGATGCCGAGTACCAGAACACCTACACCGCCAGCCTGAACTACACCAACTTTTTCGGTGGTGATTTCAGCACGGTGAATGACCGCGACTTCGTCGCTCTGAGCTTCGGCGCCAACTTCTAAGCACACTGTATTTTCAGGAAGAACCAGAACATGAAAATAACCAAAAGTCTGTTGCACGTCGGTGTGCTTGGGCTGTCGATCCTGGCGAGTAACGTCATGGCGGCGGTGTCGGCGGATGAAGCCGCCAAGCTGGGCACGACCCTGACGCCGATGGGCGCGGAAATGGCCGGTAACGCAGCGGGCACCATCCCTAAATGGTCGCCTATGCCTGCCAATGCCGGCGCCGTCGACGCCCGTGGTTTCCTGGCTAACCCGTACGCCAGCGAACAACCGCAATTCACCATCACCGCGCAGAACGTCGAGCAGTACAAAGACAAGTTGGCGCCGGGGCAGTACGCGATGTTCAAGCGTTACCCGGAAACCTTCAAGATGCCGGTCTACCCGACCCATCGCGGCGCTACCGTGCCGGCCGATGTGTTCGCGGCCATCAAGAAGAACGCCACCACCACCAACCTGGTGTCGGGCGGCAACGGCCTGGAAAACTTTGAAACCGCCGTACCGTTCCCGATCCCGAAAAGCGGTGTGGAAGTTATCTGGAACCACATCACCCGTTATCGCGGCGGCAGCGTGACCCGTCTGGTGACCCAGGCCACGCCGCAAACCAACGGTTCCTACAGCCTCGTGTACTTCCGCGACCAGTTCGTGTTCCGCGACAAGATGAAGGACTTCGACCCGAAGAACCCGGGCAACGTGCTGTTCTACTTCAAGCAGCAAGTGACCGCGCCGGCACGCCTGGCCGGTGGTGTGCTGCTGGTGCACGAAACCCTGGACCAGGTGAAGGAGCCGCGTTCGGCGTGGGTCTACAACGCCGGCCAGCGCCGTGTGCGCCGGGCGCCGCAAGTGTCCTATGACGGGCCAGGTACCGCCGCCGATGGCCTGCGGACCTCCGACAACCTTGACATGTACAACGGTGCGCCGGATCGCTACGACTGGAAACTGGAAGGCAAGAAGGAAATCTACATCGCCTCCAACAGTTACAAGATCGACGATCCGAAGCTCAAGTACGCCGACATCATCAAGGCCGGCCACATCAACCAGGACCTGACACGCTACGAGCTGCGCCGTGTCTGGCACGTGGTCGCGACCTTGAAGGAGGGCCAGCGCCACATCTATGCCAAGCGTGATTTCTTCATCGACGAAGACACCTGGCAAGCGGCGGTGATCGACCACTACGACGGTCGTGGTCAACTGTGGCGCGTCGCCGAGGCCCATGCCGAGAACTACTACGACAAGCAAGTGCCGTGGTACGCCCTGGAAACCCTCTACGACCTGCAGTCCGGCCGCTACCTGGCCCTGGGCATGAAGAACGAAGAGAAACAGGCCTATGACTTCGGCTTCACCGCCACCACCAGCGACTTCACCCCAGCGGCCCTGCGCCAGGACGGTGTTCGCTAAGCTGCACGAGTGACTCAATGTGGGAGGGGGCTTGCTCCCGATAGCGGTGTGACAGTCAACGCATGCATTGACTGATCCGCTTCTATCGGGAGCAAGCCCCCTCCCACTTTTTGTTTGTGGCGATATTTCTTGTCTCAGTTCTTTTTCAGGCAAATGTTGCAAAGATCTACAAACCCACCGCTTTTACCGCTAGTCTGCGGACATCTGCAATGCCGACAACAGCCTTCTACAAGAGCCCGGCGATGACTGATCTGTCCCGAATCCAAGGGCCTGCCAGTAGGGTAATCCCGACCCTGGAAGGTCGCTTCTACAGGCCTCCGCTGCCTGACGGCTACGTGCCGCGCCCGCGCCTGTGTGAACGGCTGAGTGCCGGGCTGGAGGGGCGGTTGCTGTTGGTCAGCGCACCGGCTGGGTTCGGCAAGAGTTCATTGGCGGTGGAGTTCTGCCAGGGCCTGCCGGCTCACTGGCAAAGCCTGTGGTTGGGCCTGAGCCCACGGGACAACGACCCGGGGCGTTTTCTTGAGCGCCTGCTCGAAGGGTTGCAGCATTACTTCCCCGCACTCGGCGCCCACTCCCTGGGCTTGCTGAAAATGCGCCAGCGGCACCAACCCTTCGCGTTTGAAGAATGGCTCGATGGCCTGCTCGATGAACTGACCGTGCACCTGTCCACCCGTGCGCCATTATTGCTGGTGCTGGATGACTACCATCTGGCCCAGGGACCGGTGCTGGATCGTTGCCTGCAATTTTTCCTCAACCATCTGCCCGATGGCCTGGTGGTGCTGGTCACCAGCCGCCAGCGCCCGGACTGGCATCTGGCGCGCTTGCGGTTGTCACGGCACTTGCTGGAGTTGCACGAGCAAGACCTGCGCCTGACCCATGCCGAATCCCAGGCGTTGCTGGATCGCCACAGCAGTTCCTTGAGTGGTGAAGCCCTCGACAACCTGATCCGCCGCAGTGAAGGCTGGGTGGCCGGCCTGCGCTTTTGGCTGCTGGCGGCTTCCGAAGCCGGCAACGAAAGCGCCTTGCCGCAAAGCCTGCACGGTGGGGAAGGGCTGATCCGCGACTACCTGCTGGAAGAAGTGATCGATTGCCTGCCACCCGAAGTGCAGGCGTTCCTGTTCGACACTGCGCCCCAGGACCGTTTTTGCAGCGAGTTGTGCGATGCCGTGCGCGAAGCCCATGACAGCGCCGAGATCCTGCGTTACCTGCAAGCCCACCAGGTGTTTCTGGTGCCGTTGGACGAGCAGGGGCACTGGTACCGTTATCATCATTTGTTCTCCGACCTGCTGCGCACCCGCCGCGCGAGCAGCAATGTATTGCCGGCCGCCAGCCTGCACCTGCGCGCGTGCCGTTGGTTCAACGCCCAGGGCTTGATCGACGAGGCGGTGGAGCAGGCGTTGCGCGCCGGGCACCTCGACGTGGCGGCCAACCTGGTGCAGAACCTGTCCGAAGAACAACTGCTGGCCGAGCAGAATGTCGGCATGTTGCTGCGCTGGAAAATGGACTTGCCCGACAGCCTGCTGATTAGCACGCCGCGCCTGATTGTGCTGTACAGCTGGGCATTGGGGTTGGCCTGCCAGCTGGATGCGGCGGAGGAATTATCCGCGTACCTCAGTCGCTTCCTGCCGGCGCCCTCGGCCACTGCACAGCGCTCGATGCTGGCCCAGTGGCTTGCGCTGAGCGGGATTATCGCCCGGGGCCGCGGGGATCGTGAATTGACTCAGCGCTATTGCAGCGAGGCGTTGGAAAGCCTGCCGCAACGGCGTTACGGCCAGCGTCTGGTGTGCCTGTCGACCCTGTCCAACCTGGCCATCGCCGATGGTGATTTGTGGCGCGCCCGAGGCCTGAACCGCGAATCCCTGGAACTGGCGCAGCGCGTCGGCAACCCATTGTTCGAAGCCCTGGCCCATTACGACCGTGCACGGGTGCTGCAGGCACGTGGCGAAATCCTGCGCGCCCTCGATGAAGTGCGCCAGGGCCTGCAACGCCTGCACGGCCTGGCACCGCAGCGGTTGTATGCGGTGCGTGCGCGGCTGTCGCTCTACGAAGGCTATTTGCTGTTGGTGCGCAACCAGCCTGAAACCGGCATCGCCCACCTGCGCGCGGGCCTGGCCGAGGCGCGCGCCTGTCGCGACATCAGCGTGCTGATCGGCCATTGTGTGATCGCCAGCTTCGAAGGGCGGCGCAATGACTTTCCCAAAGCCTTCGCCGAACTCGCCGAAGCCGAGCGCCTGATGCATATCTGGGATGTGCCGCCGATCTACTACCTGGCGATGATTACCCTGATCAAATGCGAACTGTGGCTGGCCCAAGGCCGCACCGACCTGGCGGATGCCTGGCTGACGCGGCTGGGGCAGACTTACCACGGCGAACAGGCCGCCGCTGCACCGGAATTCCACCCGCACTTGCCGCAACATATCGGGCTGCAACAAGCCGCCCTCGATGCCGTCCGCCATCAACCCCAGGCGGCGCTGGAGCGGCTCGAAGCACTGGCGCAACAGGCTCACAACTGCGGGCGCCAGATGATTGCCCTGATGGCGCTGACCCAGCAGGCGCAGTTGCTGCTGGAGTGCGGTCAGGAAGCCAAGGCGCGTCCGGTACTGGCCCAGGCGTTTGAGGCGGGCGCCGGGGGGGCGTTACAGCCGTTCCAGCGCTTGTTGGACGGGTATCCGGACTGGATGCGCGAGCAATTGGGCAAAGACCCGCAAGGTCCGCTGCACCAGAGCCTGCTCGCACTTCTCCCAGCGGTGTTGACTCCCGAGGTTACGACCAGCCACGAAACCCTGAGCACGCGCGAGCTGGCGGTCCTGCAACTGATCGCCCAAGGCTGTTCTAACCAGGAAATCAGCAACCAGCTGTTTATCTCCCTGCACACCGTCAAGACCCACGCCAGCCACATCAACAGCAAACTCGGGGTGGAGCGACGCACCCAGGCCGTGGCGCGAGCCAAGGCGATGGGGTTGCTGGCGTAATGGCCGGACGGTTTACGGCGCAGGCGGGCACTGGCCGGCTGACCTGTCGACCGCCTGCCTGACCTGCGCGGCAAAGCGCTTGAGATTGTTTTGATGGGCGAGCACCACGTTGTCGATGCTCGGCCCGGCGGGCGACTGCAACGTGGTCCGGCAGGTCAGCGGTGGGCGCTCGGTGCCCCCGGCCGGGCGCAGGCGCCATTTGACGTCGAGCAGCGCGTACTGGCCGGGTACTGAGTCAAAGCGCTGCACTTCAAGACGCAACAACATCGATTGTCGAGGGTTGCTATTGGCCAGTTGGTCCACCAGCGCACTCCTCAGCTCATCCGCGAGGCTCGCGGCCCACCACTGGGTTTCCAGGATCGCGACGCCGCTGTCGCCCTGGCGAATCACGATCTGCGGTCGGTCGACCTGGGGTGGAACGGTGATGCTTTCGATCCGGATGCTGCCCGCGTCGGCCCCAGTGGCCGTATTCCAGTGCGCCGGTGTCAGCGTATGAAAGGTAATCGGAGTACTGCTGCACGCCGCCAGCAACAACAGCATGCCGACCACTGTGATTTTCAACGGAAACGTCATGGCGCTTGCTCCAGGGGTCATTTGCGCGGAGGTCCTTGCAGGTCCAGGGGCGCGGCGTTGTCGGGGCGTCCGCGAATCAGCGATTCCGGGTGACGGCCCAGGTAGTCCGACAGCTCGCGCAGGGAGCGCGACATGCGGCTCAGTTCATCCAGGGTCTGGGTCAGCTGTTCGCGCTGCGGTGAATCCTCGGCCAGGGTCGAACTGGCCGATTGCAGCGTCTTGCTCACATCAGCCAGGGTGTTCTGAACGCTGGGCAGGGTTTTGGCGTTGAACTGGGTCAGGCCTTTGCGCAGCTCGACCAGGTTGCTGTCGAGGTTGCCGGCAATGCGTTCGATCGGCAGTTGGTTGATCTTGTTGACGATGTTCTCGAGTTTTTCCTGTAGCTGCTCCAGGTTACCGGGAATGGTTGGAATGCTGACAGGGCGCAGGCTGGGGTCAAACTTGACCTTCTCGGCTTTCGGGTAGAAGTCCAGCGCGATGTATAGCTGGCCGGTCAGCAGGTTGCCACTGCGCGCCTGGGCACGCAGGCCATTTTCGATGAACGAGCCGATCAGCCGAACGCCGGCGGCCTCATCGTTGGGGTTATGGTTCATGACCTTGAGCAGTTTGGTGTGGGCCTGCCCGAGCAACTGTGGGTAGATCACGATGCCGACGTTGAGCGGGAAGCTGCGTTTTTTTGCGTCGTAGTCCAGGTTGATCGACACCACTTTGCCAAATTCAACGCCGAGGAACTCCACCGGCGCACCGACCTTGAGCCCGCGCAATGCCTGGTCGAATCGCAGGGCCATGTATTGCCCCTCGCCATTGGGTGGGGCCAGGGCGCTGACTTGGTCGTCGAACAGCTCAAAGGTACGGGCTTCGTCGGCTGGTTTGTCGTTGGGGCTGTACGGCGGCGCCTGAAAGGCGATGCCACCCACCAGCATGGACGAGAGCGATTCGGTTTTCAGCGCGAAGCCATTGGCGCCTACGCTCAGGTCAATTCCGCTGGCGTTCCAGAAACGCGTGTTTTCGGTGACATAGGCATCATTCGGTGCATGCACGAATACCTCGACATTGATGCCCTTGCCTTCGGCGTCCAGCTCGTAGGCCACCACCTGGCCGACCTCGATTTTGCGGTAGTACACCGGTGAGCCGATATCCAGCGAACCGAGGGTCTGCGTGTGCAGCGTGAAGCGCTTGCCCGGTTCGCCGTAGGTGATGGGCGGCGGGTTTTCCAGGCCTTTGAAGTGTTTGGCGCGTGTGTCGGATTGGCCGATGTCGGCACCGATGTAGTCGCCGGAGAGCAGGGTGTCGATGCCGGATACACCGCCGGCGCCGATACGCGGGCGCACTACCCAGAACTGCGAGTCGGCGCGGGTGAAGCTTTCGGCCTGCTTGGCCAATTGAACGGTCGCGTTGACGCTTTTCTGGTCGTCACTCAGGGCGACATCGGTCACCTGGCCTATTACCACGTTGCGGTACTTGACCTCGGTTTTATTCGCGGTCAGGCCACTGCCAGTCTTGAAGTTGAGAGTGATGGTCGGGCCCTGCTGGAGGACGCTGTGTACCACCAGCGAAATCCCCACCAGCACCGCGACGATCGGCACGATCCACACCAGCGAAACGCTGAAGCGTCGTGTCTTGATCGCAGGCGACCCTGGGGCTTGCGGGGTGTCAGTGGGATGTGACGTCATCCGCGGTCTCCTTGTTGTGTGGGGTTTCCCAGATCAGCCTCGGATCGAAGCTCATGGCGGCCAGCATGGTAAACACCACCACCAGACCGAAAAACAGGATGCCCAGGCGCGGCTCGATGGTGCCCAGGGCCTGGAACTTCACCAGCGCGGCCACCAGCGCGACCACGATGACATCGAGCATGGACCAGTAGCCAATCAGCTCGACGAAGCGGAACAGCTTCGACCGTTCCTTGCGTGCCCACAGGCTATTGCGCTGCACGGTGACCAGCAGCAGGGTCAGGGACACAAACTTGATGCCGGGCACTGCGATGCTGGCGATGAAAATAATCAGCGCAATGTCCCACGCGCCATGCTGCCAGAATTCCAGCACGCCGCTCATGATGGTGCTGTCCGCCCCCGAGCCGAACATCGTGGTGTTCATCACCGGCAGCAGATTGGCCGGCACATAGAACGCCAGTGCGGTGAGCATGTAGGCCCAGGTGCGCGTCAGTGAGCTGACCTTGCGCCGGTGCAAGGACGCGCCACAGCGCTCGCATTCGGTCGGCCCGGTGCGCATGTCACAGGACAATCCGCAGCTGTGGCAGAGGCACAGGTCGAGCTCGCTGGCCGTCGGCGGTGTGTTCATACGCTGTCCCACAGGTCGCGCACATCGCGTCCGGCAATGCGGATCAGCAACAGGCTGAGCACGGCCAGGGCAAACAGGCCGGTGCCGGGTATCACATCAAGCATGCCGGCCAGCTTGAACACCGCCACCATCGCACCGAGCAGGCATACCTCCAGCATGCTCCAGGGCCTGAGCGCCTCCAGCCAACGCATACACAATCGGAATGCGGGTGAGCGTTTGCCCCTGAGGGCAAAACTCAGGACCCACATCAGTAGCAGTAACTGGAACACCGGCGCGATGATGATGGAAATGGCCGCCACCAACGCGATAAACGTGATCGGCCCCAGGCTCAGCGCTACCACCGAATCCCATAACGTGGCGCTGCTTTTCAGGCCTTGCAGGCTGATACTCATCACGGGATAGAAATTGGCGAACGTCCACAGCACCGCAGCCGTCAGCGTCAGGGCTAGGCGCTGTTGCACCGACAGGCCGTTGTAGCGCTGGAGCACGCCGGCGCAACGTACACAGAAGGCTTTTTGATGTCTGGCGAGCGTGACTTTTTCGTAAACGCAATCGCAGTGCTCGCAGATGATCAGTTGATTCGCCATGGGGCTCGCTCCAACGCGGCATGCTTGTGGGGGCCTGGATTGTTTTTCGATGGCGCTGGCAAGCTTAGCAGTCGCTGCTCTTCAGGTCTGGCGCCTCGTCAACCATACTGTGCGGAATATGCCATAGAGCCCGCAGGAGCACCGATGAATATTGAAAAAGCCGCGCTGATCCGCGAAACCTTCCCGGTCGGCCCTTTGCAGTGCAACTGCACGATCATTGGCGACCCCATCACCAAAAAGGCCATCGTGGTCGACCCGGGTGGCAACCATGAGTTGATCCTGGCACGTCTCGATGCGCTGGGCCTGAAAGTGGTGAGCATCATCCACACCCATGCCCATCTCGATCACTTCCTGGCCTCGGGACAATTGAAGGAAAAGACCGGTGCCACCCTGCATCTGCACAAGGAAGACCAGTTTCTCTGGGACAACCTGGAGATGCAGTGCCAGATGTTTGGTGTGCCCTACACCCCGGTGCCGTCGCCGGATCGCTGGCTGGCCGATGATGAGGCGTTGGCCTGCGGATGCGGTGTTGCGCTGCATACACCGGGGCACACGCCAGGTTCGATGAGCTTCTGGTTTGCCGATGCCAAACTGCTGATTGCCGGGGACACGCTGTTTCGGCGCGGCGTAGGGCGTACGGATTTGTGGGGTGGGGACCAGGCGACGATCGTGCGTTCGATCAAGCAGCGGCTCTACACGCTGGACGAAGGCGCGACGGTGGTGACCGGTCATGGCCCGGATACGCGCCTGGGTGACGAGATGCGTGAGAACCCGTTTGTGCGGGCGTGAAAGGAAGTGTTCAAACGGCAATCCGCTGTAGCAAAAACTCAGGCCGCGTTCAGCGTGTGTCTGCTACGGTTTCTGTCGTAGCGCAAGTCCCGAACGTTTTGTTACAGCTCGGGGCGCGCCCACGGAATTTTTACCGTTTGTCGCGTTCCAAACTCGGCACGGGTCCATTGCCAATGTCCTTTGCACCACAGAATGCAAAAAGTAGGAGCTCCCTTCATGTTCACTCCGCGTCGTCTGCTTGTTGTTGCTACCGCCGTAGCCCTGTTGTCCGGCTGCGCTTCACCTAATCCTTATGACGGCAGCAGCCAGGGACAGGCGAATAATGAATCCAGCGGTATGAGCAAGACCGCCAAGTACGGTGGCCTGGGTGCCCTGGCCGGTGCATTGGCGGGTGCTGCCATCGACCATAACAACCGTGGCAAGGGCGCGCTGATCGGTGCGGTGGTTGCGGGTGCCGGCGCTGCGGGTTATGGCTACTACGCCGACCAGCAGGAAAAGAAACTGCGCGAGAGCATGGCCAATACCGGGGTTGAAGTTCAGCGCCAGGGCGACCAGATCAAGCTGATCATGCCGGGTAACATCACGTTCGCCACCAACTCGGACGCGATCTCCAGCAGCTTCTACCAGCCGCTGAACAACCTGGCCAACTCCCTCAAGCAGTTCAACCAGAACACCATCCAGATCGTCGGCTACACCGACAGCACCGGCAGCCGCCAACTGAACATGGACCTGTCCCAGCGTCGTGCCCAGAGCGTGGCCAACTACCTGACTTCCCAAGGCGTCAACGGTGCGAACCTCAGCGCGCGCGGTGCCGGCCCGGATAACCCGATTGCCAGCAACGCCGACGTGAACGGTCGTGCGCAGAACCGTCGCGTAGAAGTAAACCTCGGCCCGATCCCCGGCCAGCAGTACGGCCAGCCTGGCGCGCAGCAACAGGCGCCGCAGCAGAACAACCAGTTCCAGGGCAACCCGTATCAGCAATACCAATAAACGCTGACCACTAAAAAGGGCGCCATGCAGTCAATGCATGGCGCCCTTTTTGTCGCCGGATATTTTACAGGTGGAACCGGCTGACGAGGGTGTTGAAAGACGTCGCGAGGTTCGACAACTCTTGGGTCGATGCATTGGTCTGGTGCGCGCCGGCTGCTGTTTGTGTCGACAGGTCCTGGATATTCACCAGGTTGCGGTCGACTTCGCGCGCCACATGGGCCTGTTCTTCCGAGGCGGTTGCGATCACCAGGTTGCGCTCGTTGATCTGGGAAATTCCCTCGGCGATCTGTTCCAGCGCCTCGCCCGTGGCCTGGGCCAGGGTCTGGGTGTCGTTGACCAATGCCTGGCTTTTGCCCATGGCGCCTACGGCCTGGTCGGCACTGCTTTGCACAGCATTGATCATGCTTTCGATCTCTCCGGTCGAGGCCTGGGTGCGGGCGGCGAGGGCGCGTACTTCATCCGCGACCACGGCAAAGCCGCGACCTTGCTCCCCGGCCCTGGCAGCCTCGATGGCGGCATTGAGGGCCAGCAGGTTGGTCTGCTCGGCAATGCCCCGAATCACGTCCAAGACCTTGCCGATATCACGCACCTGGCCGGCCAGGTCCTTGACCATGGTGGTCGACGTGTCGATCTCGCCAGTGGCGTGATTGATCGCGTTGACAGCCTTGCGCGCCTGGTCGCGGCCGTTGGTGGCCTGTTCACTGGTGGTGCGGGAAGCCTCGGAGGTGGACACCGCATTACGCGCCACTTCTTCTACCGCTGAGGTCATCTCGGTCACCGCCGTCGCGGCTTGCTGGATCTCGTCGTTCTGGCGAACCAGGCTGCGGCTGCCGTTATCGGTAACCGCTGTGAGTTCTTCTGCGGCAGACGCCAATTGGTCAGAGGCGCTGGCAATTTGCTGGATCGTTTGCTTCAAGCTCGATTGCATATCGCCCAGTGCGCTCAACAGTTGGCCGGTTTCGTCGCGGCTGGTGCTGACGATGGCCTGGGTCAGGTCGCCATCGGCAATGCGTCGTGCGCTGGTCACGGCCGTGGCAATTGGGCGGCTGATCAGGCGGCTGATAAACAGGCCCAAAAGGATCGCCGCAATAAACGCCAGCACAATGCCCGAGTACAGGGTGTTCTTCGCCAAAGATTCTTGCACCGTTGCATCCGTTGCGTTCTCTGCAACCTGGCGATCGTTGGAGTCGACCATGATGGTCAGTTCATCCATCACGGTTCGATAGTTTTTTTGCAGGTCACCGAACAGCAGCGTTCGCGCCTTATCCAGCTCATGCGCGTTCAGCAGCGCGATGTACTGCTGGACCATGGCTTGATACACCGGCCAGTCACGCTCCATTTTATCGCCGGCTGCGCGCTCATCATCCGCCAGAGGGCGCTGGCGATAGAGGGTAAATGCCTTCTCGCTTGCCAGTCGATTGGCGTTCATCGAGGCGATGAATTCGTCTTTCACCGACTGGGATGCATCGCTGGCGTGGGCGATATACAGGCGATACAGATCGCGACTTTGCCCCACGGCCTTGATCTTGGTCTGAGCGCTGTTGGCGATGGCGACCAGGTTGTTGTTGAACACCGACCTGAGGCTTTCCGACAGCGCAGATACCCCCCGGCTACCCAGCACGCCCACGCCTAGGGTAATCAGGGCGCAGAGTGAAAAGGAGGTGATCAGTTTGGTTGAGAGTTTTGCATCGTTAAGCCAGCTCATCGGTTCGTCCTGGGAGATGCTGATGGATTCATCAACGAAGTGAGGGCCGGCACCTCGGCGGTGACGGCAGTTGTCGTACCTCTATCGACAGCGTTTTACAGGACTGAAGGCTAAATGACAGCACACACGTTCAAGCATCACGAAAATTTAAAGAAATTCGTCTGTTTTTTTCAAAAATATCATTAACGTGACCACGAAGAATTCCGGTGATGCTTCGAAAGCATTGATTTAGACGCGTCTGAATGGATGTTCGACTGATGTCATTTGGCCTTTAAATTTGTTGCCAAATATTGCGTCGCGTGAAATATTCGCGGCGTGCTGTCATATGACGTCCTATGACATCTCGAATTTTCGATGATTCACAGCAACGTGTGAGTCCTCGAAAGTCATGAATACAGTGCTTAAGGTAAAAGTCATGCCGCGTAAAACGGGTAGGGGAACAAGCACTAGGTATGTGCTGGTGAGCGTGCTCACGCTTGTCGCGTGTATCGCCAGCAGTGCTCAGGGCCAGGCGCTGGATGACACTTCGTCACCCGGCAAGCGCCTGGCGATCGCAGCGGATTGCGTGGCGTGTCACACCGCGCCAGGCGGCCAGCCTTTTGCGGGCGGCTACCCGCTCAGCTCGCCGATGGGGGTGATTTATTCGACCAATATCACCCCGTCCAAATCTGCGGGTATCGGCGGCTATACCGCTGAGCAATTCGCTCGTGCGGTAAGGGACGGCGTCACGCCGAATGGCACGCACCTCTATCCAGCAATGCCTTACACCTCCTACGCGAAGATGACCGATGCCGATGTAGCGGACCTCTACCACTACTTCATGCACGAAGTGCAGCCCGTCGACGCCACGACACAGAAGACCGATCTGGACTTCCCGTTCAACATCCGCGCGTCGATGCTTGGCTGGAATGCGTTATTCCATAGCCAGAAGCGCTTCACCCCGGATCCCGGGAAATCCGCCGAAGTGAACCGTGGCGACTACTTGGTTAATGCCCTGGCCCACTGCGACACCTGCCACACCCCGCGCAATGTGCTGATGGCGGCCGATAACAGCAAGCCACTCGCCGGTGGCGCATTGGGCAGTTGGTACGCGCCCAACATCACTTCTGACAAAACCAGCGGCATCGGCGCCTGGTCCAGCGATGATCTGGTGGCTTACCTGCGTACCGGCCATGTGGAAGGCAAGGCGCAGGCCGCCGGGCCAATGGCCGAAGCGGTCGAGCACAGCCTGCAACATCTGGACGATGTCGACCTCAAGGCCATCGCCGCTTACCTGCTGCAAACCCAGCCGATCAACACCGGTGAGACCAAAGCTCGGCATGAGTTCGGCCAAGCCTCCAGCGATGAGTTGACCCTGCGCGGTGGCAAACCCGAAGACAACCCTGGCTGGCATATTTTCAGCGGCACCTGCGCCAACTGTCACCAGGCCAATGGCCAGGGCACCCGTGAATACCCGTCGCTGTTCCACAACACCGCCACCAGCCGCAGCGACAACCTGATCGCCGCAATCGTCTATGGCGTGCACCGCGAGGTGGATGGCGTGGCTATCGACATGCCGGCGTTCGGCCCGGATGCGTTGTTTACCGATCGCCTCAATGACCAGCAGATTGCCGACGTGAGCAACTATGTGCTGTCCCGCTACGGCAATGATGCGCAGAAGGTGTCCGCCGCCGATGTGGCTCAGGTTCGCGCGGGTGGCCCCAAGGCGCCGTTGGCGGTGATGGCCAAGTTCGCGCCTCCGGCGATCATCCTTGCCTGCATCCTGATTGCCTTGGCGGTGATCCTAATTGTCCGTCGCCGACGTCTGGAGGTTTGAACCATGGACTCATCAATCAATGCACTCTCACGCCGCAGCTTGTTGCGCGGCTCGGTCACGTTGGGGTTGACCGCGCTGGTCAGCGGCCTGGTGCCCTGGCAGTCGGTTATGGCGGCCGCTCAGTCGGACGCCGACTTTGCGGCCCTGTCGCAGTTTCTGGTCAGTCGTCCGGTCAACGCGGTTCTGGCGGCTCGTTACTACGCGGCCCTGGATAAACGTGCGCCGAACTTTTCGACCCATGTGATCGCCCTCAAGCAGTTGATCGCCGAACGTGGCCTCAAGCATGTCGATGATTACCTGGCGCTGGCCGATGCCGATCCGTCGTTGAAGATAACGGCTACCAGCATCATTTCGGCCTGGTATCTGGGCATCGTCGGCGAGCCGGCCGACGCGGAACTCGTCAGCTACAGCGAAGCGCTGATGTACCGACCCACTCACGGCACTCTCATCATCCCCACTTACGGTGGCGGCCCGGACTCATGGGGCCCCAAACCTAAAGCGCCACAGGATTTCAAACTATGAGCAAGGCTGATTTCGATGCCGACGTAGTCATCATCGGCTCCGGTGTCATGGGCGGGCTGATTGCCACCGGCTTGGCCAAGGCGAACAAGTCGGTGATCGTTCTTGAGGCCGGCCCTCGGGTCAATCGCCGCGATGTGGTGGAAACCTTTCGCAATGCGCCGGTCAAGCTGTCACTGGCCAACGCCAAACTGCAGGGCGCAGGTTCGCCGTACCCGAGCCTGCCCCACGCGCCGTCGACCTATGGCGATTACCTGCAGCAGGTCGGCCCGGTCAAATACAACACCTCGTATTTGCGGGTGGTGGGTGGCACCACCTGGCACTTCGGCTCATCGTTATGGCGCATGTTGCCGAACGATTTTCGCCTGAAATCGTTGTATGGCCAGGGCCGCGACTGGCCGATCAGCTATGACGAGCTGGAACCGTTCTACGCCCGCGCCGAAACTGAGCTGGGCGTCTCCGGCGTCGACGGCCAGGACGAGAGCGGGCAGGGCGGTGAGGCTTACCCGCCGCGTTCGATCCCGTACCCGATGGAAGGCCTCAAGCCCAGCTATATGTTCACGCGCCTTTCGGAAATGCTCGGCAAGGGCGGCTATAACCCGATCCTGGAGCCCAACGGCCGCGCGACCCGCCCGTACGGCAAGCGACCGCCGTGCGCCGGCAATAACAACTGCAACCCGGTGTGCCCGATTGCCGCCAAGTACGACGGCTCGATGCACATCGACGAGGCCGAGCGTCATGGCGCCAAGGTTCTGGAAAACTCGGTGGTGTATAAGATCGAGGCGGGGGAGGACGGCAAGATCACTGCTGTCTGGTACATGCGCCCCGACAAGTCGACCCACAAGCTGACGGCGCGTTATTTCGTGTTGGCCGCCTATGGCATCGAATCGCCGAAGCTGTTGCTGATGTCGACCTCCGACAAATACCCTAATGGCATTGCTAACTCGTCCGACCAGGTGGGCCGCAACCTGATGGACCACACTGGCATCAGCATGAACGTCATGACCAAGGAAGACATGTGGCCCGGAGAGGGCCCCACGCAACTACTGGTGTACCTGAACAGTCGCGACGGTGCGTTCCGCAAGGACTACCCCGGCTACAAGATCAAGGTCCGCAACACCGTGCCGACGTCGCAAATCACTTCCAACCTGATCGCCAAGGGCGTGCTGGGTTCCAAGCTGGATGAGCAGATTCGCCTGCAGTCCGCACGCTCACTCAACTGGGCGGTGGACTTCGAGACCTTGCCGCTGCCGGAAAACCGCGTCACCCCGAGCAAGACCAAGTTCGATGCCATAGGCCTGCCGGTACCGGAGATCTATTACAGCGTTCCAGCCTATTGGCATGCCGGTAAAGAGAAGGCCCTGGAGGACTTCAAGCAGTTCGCCAAGCTGCTGGATGCGGATATCCTCAGTACGGACGTCGGTTTCCAGAACCGTCAGCACATCATGGGCACGACCATCATGGGTGATGACCCGAAGGACTCGGTGGTTGACCGGGATTGTCGCAGCCATGATCACGCGAACCTGTTTATTGCGGGCACCAGCGTGATGCCGTCGTCATCCTGCGTGAACCCGACGCTGACCGGTGCCGCCTTGAGCATTCGTATCGCCGACGTGCTGGTGAGTGAAGTCTGAGTCACCAGGCCGCTCGATAAAAAAGCCCCCTGACGCCAATGGCGCAGGGGGCTTTTTTTGTACGGGATTTACATCAGTCGATGTATTCGAACACTTTCACAATCTTCTGTACGCCCGAGACGCCCTGCACCAGGTTGGCTGCACGCGTGGCTTCGGCCTGGGTCAGCAGGCCCATCAGGTAGACGATACCGTTATCGGTGACGACTTTGATTCGCGAGCCGGGGATGGCGTTGTCGGTCAGCATCTGCGCCTTGATCTTGGTTGTCAGCAGGGCATCGTTGCTGATGGCCAACAGGGTGATCGGGTCCATGACCTGCAATTCGTTGTGGACCTTCTTGACCCGTTGTACGGCCGAGGCGGCTTGTTCGGCTTGGGCCTTGAGGTCGGCGCGCGGCGTTTGGCCGGCGAGCAGTACCACGCCGTTGAAGCTGGTCACGACAATGCGCGACGCGCCGTTGCCCAGGTCCGTGGCGGCTTTGGCGATGTTGACTTCGACCTTGGTTTCGATCAACGAGTCGTCGATCTTGCTACCGAAGGTACGGGTGCCCTTGTCATCCTGAATAGGGGTGTCACGTGTCGCAGTGATTGCCGTGCTGCAGCCACTGATGCCGAGGCACAGCGTAATGGCCAAAAGGCCGAGGCGGTTAACGGTCATTCTTCACTCCCAAACAGTTGGCTGTCGATCAGATCGCACAGGCAGTGGATCGCCAGCAGGTGGACTTCCTGAATACGTGCGGTGACATTGGCCGGGACGCGAATCTCCACATCTTCGGGCAGCAGCAGCGAGGCCATGCCGCCGCCGTCGCGTCCGGTCAATGCTACGACAATCATTTCGCGATCATGTGCGGCCTGGATCGCTTGAATAATATTCGCCGAGTTGCCGCTGGTGGAAATCGCCAAGAGCACATCGCCTGGTTGGCCCAGGGCGCGGATCTGCTTGGAGAAAATTTCGTTGTAGCTGTAGTCGTTGGCGATCGAGGTGATCGTTGACGAATCGGTGGTCAAGGCGATGGCCGGCAGGCTCGGGCGCTCACGCTCGAAGCGGTTGAGCAGCTCGGACGAAAAATGCTGGGCATCGCCGGCCGAACCGCCGTTGCCGCACGAAAGCATTTTGCCCTCGTTGAGCAAGGCATTGACCATGACCTGACTGGCTTGCTCGATGTGCGGTGCAAGTACGTCCATCGCCTGTTGCTTGGTGTCGATGCTGGCCTGGAAAAGCTGGCGAATTCGGGATTGCATGTCCATCTGTGTGACCTTAAGTAGCGCGGCTGTTTGGCACAGAAATGTGCAGCCCGCAAAGCAAAGAGCAAAAGTGTGTGATGAAGGTGTCCGGGGAATCAGCTGTCAAAGGCATTTTGCAGCCAGTTCAGATCAACTTGACCAGACGGTGTGCTTTCCATGGCAACCACATCGAAACGGCAGGGGGCGTCGGCCCAGCGATGCTCTTTTTGCAGGAAAAACTGCGCAGCGAGTATCAGCTTCTGACGCTTGCGCCCGTCGATACTGGCGAGCGCGCCACCCCATTGTGCGTGTTTTCTGTAGCGGACTTCGACGAATACTACTGTATCGCCGTCAAGCATGACCAGATCAAGCTCGCCGCGTTTACACAACCAGTTCTGCGCCAGAAGGCGCAGACCCTGTTGTTGCAAGTGTTTCAGTGCTTGAAGTTCGGCATCCTTGCCGCTTTGTGCAGTAGACCGCTCCTGCATCAGCGCGGGGTGTCCGGCAGGCGTTGGATCTCGCCACCGACGAACTTCGCCCATGGCATCTGACGATCGACGCGCTGGTTGGTGCTGATGCCCAGGTTGCCCGAGAGGCCGTCAACCCGTGTATCCGGCAGTGCCTTGAGCTGGCCAAGGCGCGGCGCCAGGCGGTAGGCGTCAACGCCCATCGCATACAGGCGGCCAAGGCTGCCGTTGGCTTGCGGCCACTGTGCCGCAACCTGGTTACGCAGCGGGTCGGTGGTGTTGAGCAGCCAAGGGGTTTCGCAGAACATCACGTTGGTCATGTCCAGGTACTGGTTCTTGTCACCGCTGGCGCTGAACACGTGGGACGTGGCGTACACCGGCACATCACCGGCGTACTGGAAGTTCAGGGTCGGCTTGATCTGTTGTGCCAGTTGCGGGGTGACGGCCAGGAAGATGAACTCGATGTCCTGGCGGCGCGACGGTTGTGCCGCTACGTCAGTACCGACGGTGCTTTGCAGGCTCTTGGCGCGACCTTCGCTTTTACGCAGTTGGAACAGGTCGGCGATTTGCTGTGCAAGGGCGACCGGCTGGTCGACATACTCGACACCGACAACCGTGCCACCGTTGGCCTCCCAATCCTGGCGGAAAGCCCGGTAGACACGCTCGCCCCATTCGCCACGGGGCACCATGGCAGCGGCGCGATGCAGGCCGTCGGCACGGGCGCGGCGCGACACTTCGCGGGCTTCGTCTTCAGCGGCGAGGCCGAACTGGAACAGTTGCGGCGGGCTCTGGTCGGTCTCGCTGTAGTTCAGCGCGAGGGTGGTGATCGGCAATTGAGGGCGGGCGCTGAGTTGTTTGACCAGTGGCTTCTCCAGCGGGCCAACCACCAGTTGCACGCCGGCAGCCTGGGCCTTGGCATAGAAGTCGTCGATGGAGGTCAGGCGCGAACTGTCGTAGAACTCAATGACCGGTGGCTTCTGCCCGGCTTGTTCAGCCTGGTAGTGGGCGGCCATGAAACCTTCGCGCAGCGCCTTGCCGACGGAGGCCAGTGGGCCTTCCTGCGGCAGCAGCAGGGCGATCTTGTTCAAGGGCTGGCTGGCCAGTTCCTTGAGTTTGGTCAGCGGTGTTGGCAGTTGCACGGCGGCCGGGTGGCCCGGGTTCTGTGCGCGCCAGGTGTCGATAGCGGCCTGTTGTTGCTCGAGCGTACCGGCGCCCTTGACCGCCTGGGCCAGGGTGATCCAGCCGTCCAGGGTCGGGTTGCCGCTGGCTTGCAGTTGTTCTGCTGGCAGTGCGGCGATCAAGATCCAGATGGCTTCGTGATTGCTTTTAGCGGCATCGCCGCTGAGCAGTGGCGCCATGGCAACGCGCTCGCGAGCAGCGGCCAGGGTCTGGCCATCGGCTTCATAAGCGCGGGCGTGTACGGTACCGGTGCGGATCTGCTGTTCGGTCGGCAGCTCCTTCAGGCTTTGCAGGCTCGGATGGTTCAGCGCGGTCAACGCGGCCTTGGGCTGGTTGCGCGTCATGGCCAATTCGGCCGCCAGGGTGCTGGCAAAGACTTGTGCGGCTGGCTTTAGAACATCCAGGGACACTTGCGCAAGAATCTGCGACGAGCGGCCAGGGTTGTTCTGGTGGTAGGCCAGGTCTGCCGCGCTCAGGCGCAGCAATGCGGCCTTTTCCGGCGTCTTGGCGGTAGTGGCCTGTTCGAGCAGCTGCTCGATACTGGCATCCGGGGTCCGTGGAAGTTCGCCAAGGCTGGACGAGGGCGAGCTGGCGCAAGCCGCCAGTAAGGCAGCGAGGCAGAGGGCGGAGAGCAGCCGCAGGCAAGCGATCATGTAAGTGTTCCTGATACCGATCAAATTAGCGTGGAATTGTACCCAAGCACTGGCCCAGGCGCGATGTTACTGGCGTGAAACCTTTGATTTAGATCGTGCAAATGTTGCTGTTGGCAATTGATGGCAGAAAAGGCATCGGCCGTGATGGCATATTTTCAAGGCGCCTACGCGCTACAATATGGCTTTTGCCAACCATCGAGGTGTGCGCTTTGACTGCTCCAGGTCCTTTGAATTCCACTGCAGGCTCGCTTTTTGTCGTGGCGACGCCCATTGGCAACCTGGACGACATCAGTGCTCGGGCATTGAAAGTGTTGCGCGAGGTTAAATTGATCGCGGCCGAAGACACGCGGCACTCCCAACGGTTGATGCAGCATTTTGGTATCAGCACGCCATTGGCGGCCTGTCATGAGCACAACGAGCGCGAAGAAGGCAGTCGCTTTATTGTCCGCCTGCTGGCCGGTGACGATGTAGCGCTGATCTCCGATGCGGGTACGCCGCTGATCTCCGATCCGGGCTACCACCTGGTTCGCCAGGCGCGGGCTGCTGGTATCAATGTAGTGCCTGTTCCGGGGGCGTGCGCGCTCATAGCAGCATTGTCGGCGGCGGGCCTGCCATCGGATCGCTTTATCTTCGAAGGTTTCCTGCCGGCCAAGGCGGTGGGGCGTCGCGCGCGGCTCCAGGCGGTGAAGGAAGAGCCGCGTACCCTGATCTTCTACGAAGCCCCGCACCGTATCCTTGAATGCCTGCAGGACATGGAGCTGGTGTTTGGTGGTGAGCGTCTTGCGTTGCTGGCGCGTGAACTGACCAAGACGTTCGAAACCCTCAAGGGCTTGCCGCTGGAAGACCTGCGGGCGTTTGTCGAAGGCGACAGCAATCAGCAGCGTGGAGAGTGCGTGGTGCTGGTGGCGGGTTGGACGGCGCCGGAGGCGGAAGACGCGGTCGGCAGCGAGGCCATGCGTATCCTCGACCTGCTGCTCAAGGAGATGCCCCTCAAGCGCGCTGCGGCGTTGGCGGCGGAAATTACCGGTGTGCGCAAGAATGTGTTGTATCAAGTCGCGCTGGATAAACAGAAAGCCGAATAGTTCCGGGGTTAAACCGGTATTCCGTCCGAACGTGATGGCAATGCTGCACTTTTAATACTTGTCCTGAGGCCGCCGTGCCGTTAACCTGCGCGGCGGAGAGTCGATTGGACAGTCGCTGCCTTCTATGAAAATTAGGGGGGGGAGGAAAGTCCGGGCTCCATAGGGCGAAGTGCCAGGTAATGCCTGGGAGGCGTGAGCCTACGGAAAGTGCCACAGAAAATAACCGCCTAAGCACTTCGGTGCCGGTAAGGGTGAAAAGGTGCGGTAAGAGCGCACCGCACGGCTGGCAACAGTTCGTGGCTAGGTAAACCCCACTTGGAGCAAGACCAAATAGGGTTCCAAGGCGTGGCCCGCGCTGGGACCGGGTAGGTTGCTAAAGATGTCCAGTGATGGCCATCGTAGACGAATGACTGTTCAAGACAGAACCCGGCTTACAGATCGACTCTCCACCTTTTTTCTTCCGTCCGAATCTCGGGCAGAAAACCGGTAGTAACGCAAGAATCCCTCCCTGCCGAATCATTGGCAGATGCATCTTCGTAATACCAAAAAAATCTTACTCTTAATAAATTACTTTAACTTTGAGCTCTAGCTCTTTGAGCTATTTGTGCTTGTCGAGCCAAAAACACTGCCGAACTCTGGTTTCTCCTCCTTTTACGCTCCTAAATCTCCGATCTGTAAGGCTTTTCCTTGAATCCGCGCCTTGACGGTGTGGTGGGCGCATTCCTATAGTGTGCGCAAGTGGCGGAAAGTGGCACAAAGTGGGTTTTTTGAACGTAAAACGCTAAAATTTGGAGAAACGCATCTGTGTTTCGCGGAGCTAACGCTATCAGTCTCGATGCAAAAGGCCGTCTCGCCATGCCGAGCCGGTATCGTGACGAGCTGATTTCGCGAAGTTCCGGACAGTTGATCATCACCATTGATGCCGTTGACCCTTGTTTATGTGTTTACCCCCTCGATGAGTGGGAGTTGATTGAAACCAAGTTGCGTGCCCTGCCTTCATTGCGTGAAGAAAACCGCCGTCTGCAGCGTTTGCTGATTGGTAATGCCGTCGACCTCGAGCTCGATGGCAGTGGTCGTTTCCTGGTGCCACCGCGTTTGCGCGAGTACGCCAAGCTGGATAAGCGCGCAATGCTGGTCGGCCAACTGAACAAGTTCCAATTGTGGGACGAAGATGCCTGGGATGCTGTTTCTGCAGCTGACCTGGCTGCTATTCAACAACCGGGCGCCATGCCTGATGAACTGCGTGATTTGATCCTGTGACTATTGATAGCGGCTTTAACCACATCACCGTACTGCTTGACGAAGCCGTTGAGGCTCTCGCCGTACGCGCGGATGGCTGCTATTTGGACGGCACCTTTGGCAGGGGCGGGCATAGCCGGTTGATACTCAGCCAGCTCGGGTCCGACGGCAAGCTCCTCGGGTTCGACAAAGACCCCCAAGCGATTGCCACCGGGCAAGCGCTAGCGGCCGAAGACGGCCGCTTTGTCGTTGTGCAGCGCAGCTTTGCCGAGCTGGGTGCCGAAGTCGCCGAGCGCGGCATGGCGGGCAAGGTGGCCGGGGTTTTGCTCGACCTGGGCGTGTCATCGCCGCAGCTCGATGACCCGGAGCGCGGCTTCAGCTTCATGAATGACGGCCCCCTCGACATGCGCATGGACCCGACCCGTGGCGTCAGTGCCGCGCAGTTCATTGCCACCGCGCCGGTGGAAGAAATCGCCCGCGTGTTCAAGGAATACGGTGAAGAACGCTTCGCCGGCCGCATGGCCCGTGCCGTGGTCGAGCGCCGCGAAATCCAGCCGTTCGAACGCACTGCCGACCTGGCTGAAGTGCTGAAAGTCGCCAACCCTGCTTGGGAAAAAGGCAAGAACCCGGCGACCCGTGCGTTCCAGGGCTTGCGTATTCATGTCAACAACGAATTGGGTGACCTGGAGGCTGGCCTTGAGGCTGCCCTCGAGGCGCTGGAAGTGGGCGGTCGCCTGGTGGTGATCAGCTTCCACTCCTTGGAAGACCGCATCGTCAAGCTGTTCATGCGCCGTCTGGTCAAGGGTGAGTCCGACAACCTGCCGCGCAACCTTCCGGTACGTTTCGAAGCCTTTGTGCCGAAAATCAAAATCCATGGCAAAGCGCAGTTCGCTTCCGAAGCCGAACTCAAGGCCAACCCTCGTTCCCGTAGCGCCGTCATGCGCGTCGCGGAGAAGTTGCGGTGAGCAAGCTTTTCGCCAAGCCCCTCCCGGGCGGCAGCTTCTTTATGTTGCTGCTGTTTGTCGGCGTGCTCGTGTCCGCAATTGCGGTGTCCTACAGTGCCCACTACAACCGCCAACTGCTCAATACCCTCTATGGGGAATTGAGCGTGCGTGACAAAGCGCAGGCGGAGTGGGGCCGGTTGATCCTCGAGCAAAGCACTTGGACGGCCCATAGCCGCATCGAAGTGCTGGCCACCGAACAGCTGAAAATGCACATCCCTGGCGCGGCCGAAGTTCGCATGGTGGCGCCATGATGAAGCTCGAAGGCGCACTCTACCCATGGCGCTTCCGCCTGATGCTCGGTTTGCTGGCATTGATGGTGGGGGCGATTGCCTGGCGGATCATCGACCTGCAAGTGGTCGACCGTGACTTCCTGATCGGCCAGGGGGATGCCCGTAGCCTGCGTCATATCCCGATTCCTGCGCACCGCGGCCTGATCACTGACCGTAACGGCGAGCCGTTGGCGGTGAGTACGCCGGTGACCACCCTGTGGGCCAACGCCAAGGAATTGCAGGTTGCCAAGGACAAGTGGCCACAACTGGCTGCCGCCCTCGGCCAGGACCCAAAAGCCTTGGCTGAGCGCCTTGAAGCCCAGGCAAATAAAGAATTTATCTACCTCGTTCGCGGCCTTACTCCCGAGCAAGGCCAGCAGGTGCTCGACCTTAAAGTCCCCGGTGTCTACGGCATCGAGGAATTCCGTCGTTTCTACCCGGCCGGTGAAACCACTGCCCATATGGTCGGCTTTACCGACATCGATGATCACGGTCGTGAAGGCGTGGAACTCGCCTACGATGAATGGCTCGCCGGGGTTCCCGGCAAACGACAAGTCATCAAGGATCGGCGCGGCAGACTGATCAAGGATGTCCAGGTCACCAAAAACGCCAAGGCCGGTAAGCCCTTGGCGTTGTCGATTGACCTGCGCCTGCAATACCTGGCCAACCGCGAGCTGCGTAACGCGATCATCGAGAACGGCGCCAAGGCTGGCAGCCTGGTGATCATGGACGTGAAGACCGGCGAGATTCTCGCCATGGTCAACCAGCCGACCTACAACCCGAATAACCGTCGCAACCTGCAACCGGCGATGATGCGTAACCGCGCAATGATCGACGTGTTCGAGCCGGGTTCGACCATGAAAGCTATCTCCATGAGTGCCGCCCTGGAAACCGGACGCTGGAAGCCCAGCGACAAGGTCGAGGTGTATCCGGGTACTTTGCAACTGGGCAAATACACCATCCGTGACGTGTCCCGTACTGAAGGCCCGGTGTTGGATTTGACAGGTATCCTGATCAACTCCAGTAACGTGGGCATGAGTAAGGTCGCCTTCGATATCGGCGGCGAAACCATCTATCACCTGGCGCAGAAGATCGGCCTGGGGCAACCCACCGGCCTGGACTTTCCGGGTGAGCGCGTCGGCAACCTGCCCAACTACCGCGACTGGAAAAAAGCCGAGACTGCCACGCTTTCCTACGGCTATGGCCTATCGGTGACCGCGATCCAACTGGCCCATGCCTTCTCCGTGCTGGCCAATAACGGCCGCATGGTGCCGCTCAGCCTGATCCACGTCGACGAGGCGCCGAAAGCTACCCAAGTGATCCCGGAAAACGTCGCCAAGACCATGCAAGGCATGCTGCAACAAGTGATCGAAGCTCCGCGTGGGGTATTCCGTGCCCAGGTGCCGGCGTATCACGTGGCTGGCAAGTCCGGTACCGCACGTAAAACGTCGGTCGGCACCAAGGGCTATGCCGAAAACTCCTACCGCTCGCTGTTCGCCGGCTTCGGCCCGATGAGCGACCCGCGCTACGCCATCGTCGTTGTGATTGATGAGCCGAGCAAAGCCGGTTACTTCGGTGGCCTGGTATCGGCGCCGGTGTTCAGCAAAGTGATGTCCGGCACCCTGCGCCTGATGAACATCACGCCGGATAACCTGCCGCCGACGCAACAAGCGAATGCCGGACCACCGGCCGCTGCAGTAAAAGCCAATGGAGGGCGCGGCTGATGTCTCTAAGCCTGAACAAGATTTTTGCCCACGCCGGCCGCGATCTGCTGATTCGCGAGTTGACCCTGGACAGCCGTAACGTGCGCGCTGGCGACCTGTTCCTGGCGGTGCCGGGCGGCAAGTACGATGGCCGTGCGCACATCGCCGACGCGTTGCAGCGCGGCGCGGCTGCCGTGGCTTATGAGGTGGAAGGCGCCACCGTGCTGCCGATCACCGACGTGCCGCTGATTCCGGTCAAGGGTTTGGCCAAGCAGCTGTCCGATATTGCCGGGCGCTTTTATGGCGACCCGAGCCGCCACCTCAACCTGGTGGGCGTGACGGGCACCAATGGCAAGACCAGCGTGACCCAATTGGTCGCCCAGGCCCTCGACCTGCTGGGCCAGCACTGCGGCATCGTCGGCACCCTGGGCACCGGTTTTTATGGCGCGCTGCAAAGCGGCCTGCACACCACGCCGAACCCTATCGCCGTGCAAGCGACCCTGGCCGACCTGAAGAAGGCCGGTGCCAAGGCGGTTGCCATGGAAGTATCGTCCCACGGCCTGGACCAGGGCCGCGTCACCGCCCTGGCCTTTGATGTAGCGGTGATGACCAACCTGTCCCGCGATCACCTGGATTATCACGGCACCATGGAGGCGTATGCCGCCGCCAAGGCCAAGCTGTTTGCCTGGAATGACCTCAAGTGCCGGGTGGTCAACCTGGACGACGCCTTTGGTCGCCAATTGGCTGCGCAAGACAGCGAAGCGCGCCTGATCACCTACAGCCTGGAAGATTCCAAGGCGTACCTGTATTGCCGTGAAGCCCAATTCAATGACGAAGGCGTGCGCGCTACGCTGGTGACGCCTCAGGGCGAGCACCACTTGCGCAGCACCCTGCTCGGGCGTTTCAACCTGAGCAACGTCCTCGCCGCCATCGGCGCGTTGCTCGGCCTGGATTACGCCCTCGACGAAATCCTCAAGGTACTGCCGAAGCTGGACGGCCCGGCCGGTCGCATGCAGCGCCTGGGCGGCGGTACTCAACCGCTGGTGGTGGTCGATTACGCCCATACCCCGGACGCCCTGGAAAAAGTCCTCGAAGCCCTGCGCCCTCACGCCAAGGGTAAATTGCTTTGCCTGTTCGGCTGCGGTGGTGATCGTGATCGCGGCAAGCGTCCGTTGATGGCCGAGATCGTCGAGCGCTTGGCCGATGGTGTGCTCGTGACCGACGACAACCCGCGCAGCGAAGACCCGAGCCGGATTTTCGAGGACATTCGCACCGGCTTCAAAGACGCGTCCAAGGCCACCTTCGTCGCCGGTCGCGGCGCTGCAATCGCCCAGTTGATCGCCAGTGCCAGCGCTGACGACGTGGTCGTGCTGGCCGGTAAGGGGCATGAGGATTACCAGGAAATCAATGGCGAGCGTCATGCGTTCTCCGATCTGGTCGAGGCCGATCACGCCTTGACCGCCTGGGAGGTTGCCCATGCTTAAGGCGATGACGTTCAGCGAACTGACCCAAGCCTTGTCGGCCCGCGTACTGTCGAGCGATTGCAGCTTCAGCGGCGTGAGCATCGACAGCCGGGCGATTAAACCGGGGCAACTGTTTGTCGCCCTGGCCGGCCCGCGTTTCGACGGTCACGACTACCTCAACGAAGTCGCCGCCAAAGGTGCCGTATGTGCCTTGGTACAGCGCGAAGTGGCCGATTCCACCTTGCCGCAACTGCTGGTCGCCGATACCCGCCTGGCCCTCGGCCAACTGGGGGCGCTGAACCGCGCCGCTTTCGATAAGCCCGTTGCCGCCATCACCGGCTCCAGCGGCAAGACCACGGTCAAGGAACTGCTCGCCGGTGTCCTGCGTACGCGCGGCCCCGTGTTGGCGACCCGTGGCAACCTGAACAATGATTTCGGCGCTCCGCTGACCCTGCTCGAACTTGCCCCGGAACACACGGCGGCGGTGATCGAGCTGGGGGCTTCGCGTATCGGCGAAATCGCCTACACCGTGGCGCTGACCAAGCCCCACGTTGCAATTATCAACAACGCCGGTACTGCCCATGTTGGCGAGTTCGGCGGCCCGGAAAAGATCGTCGAAGCCAAGGGCGAGATCCTTGAGGGCCTCGATGCATCGGGCACCGCAGTCTTGAATCTGGACGACAAGGCCTTCGAGACCTGGCGTGTACGCGCCGCCGGTCGCAAGGTCCTGACGTTTGCCGTGCTTAACGCAGCGGCTGATTTCCATGCATCCAACATCACCGTCGATGCCCGTGGCTGCCCGTCCTTCACCTTGCATACCCCGCAAGGTGACGAACACGTGCAACTGAATTTGTTGGGCAACCATAACGTCGCCAATGCTTTGGCCGCCGCCGCTGCCGCCCATGCCTTGGGCGTGTCGCTGTTCGGTATCGCCACAGGCCTGGGCGCGGTGCAACCGGTCAAGGGCCGTACCGTGGCGCAGTTGGCAACCAACGGCATGCGTGTGATTGATGACACCTACAACGCCAACCCATCTTCCGTTAATGCCGCTGTAGACCTGCTCAAGGGTTTTGACGGTCGCAAGGTGCTGGTACTGGGTGATATCGGCGAATTGGGCGACTGGGCTGAACAAGGCCACCGCGAAGTCGGCGCCTATGCCGCAGGCAAAGTCGACGCCCTCTACGCCGTTGGCGCGAACATGGCCCATGCCGTGGCTGCCTTCGGCCAAGGTGCGCGACATTTCGCCACCCAGGCCGAGCTGATCCAGGCGCTGGGCGTGGCAGAACAAGACAAACACACAACCATTTTGATCAAGGGATCGCGCAGCGCGGTGATGGAAAACGTCGTCGCGGCCTTGTGTGGCTCAAGTACGGAGAAACATTAATGCTGCTGCTGCTGGCTGAGTATCTGCAACAGTTCCACAAAGGCTTCGCGGTCTTTCAGTACCTGACCCTGCGCGGGATCCTGGGTGTGCTGACTGCGCTGTCTTTGTCGCTGTTTTTGGGGCCGTGGATGATCCGCACCCTGCAGAACCTGCAAATTGGTCAATCGGTTCGTAATGACGGCCCGCAGTCGCACCTGTCCAAGTCCGGCACCCCGACCATGGGCGGCGCGCTGATCCTGTCGTCCATCGGTATCAGCACCTTGCTGTGGGCCGACCTGCACAACCGCTACGTGTGGGTGGTGTTGCTGGTGACCCTGCTGTTCGGCGCCATCGGCTGGGTCGATGACTATCGCAAAGTGATCGAGAAAAACTCCAAGGGGCTGCCAAGCCGCTGGAAGTATTTCTGGCAGTCGGTGTTCGGCCTTGCCGCCGCGATCTTCCTGTACACCACTGCGCCAAGCGCGGTCGAAACCACCTTGATCATCCCGATGCTCAAGGACGCCAGTATTCCTCTGGGCATCGGCTTCGTGGTGCTGACCTACTTCGTGATCGTCGGCTCCAGCAACGCGGTGAACCTGACCGACGGCCTCGACGGTCTCGCGATCATGCCGACGGTGATGGTAGGCGGCGCGCTGGGCATCTTCTGCTACCTGTCGGGTAACGTGAAATTCGCTGAGTACCTGCTGATCCCCTACGTGCCGGGCGCGGGTGAGCTGATCGTGTTCTGCGGCGCATTGATCGGTGCTGGCCTGGGCTTCCTGTGGTTCAACACCTACCCCGCACAAGTCTTCATGGGTGACGTCGGCGCACTGGCGCTGGGCGCAGCCCTGGGCACCATCGCGGTGATCGTTCGCCAGGAAATCGTGTTGTTCATCATGGGCGGTGTGTTCGTGATGGAAACCCTGTCGGTGGTCATCCAGGTGGCGTCCTTCAAGTTGACCGGGCGCCGCGTGTTCCGCATGGCGCCGATTCACCACCACTTTGAACTCAAGGGCTGGCCTGAGCCGCGTGTGATTGTCCGTTTCTGGATCATCACCGTGATTCTGGTACTGGTCGGCCTTGCCACCCTGAAACTGAGGTAGAAACGAGTGTCCCTGATCGCTTCAGACCACTTCCGCATCGTTGTCGGCCTCGGCAAGAGCGGCATGTCCCTGGTTCGCTTCCTGGCGAACCGGGGCACGTCGTTTGCCGTGGCCGATACGCGGGAAAATCCACCGGAGCTGGTCACGCTGCGCCGTGACTACCCGCACGTGGAGGTGCGTTGTGGCGAGCTGGATGTCGAGTTTCTGTGCCGCGCCGATGAGCTCTACGTGAGCCCGGGCCTGGCCCTGGCGACACCGGCCCTGCAAGCCGCAGCGGCCCGTGGCGTGAAGCTGTCCGGCGACATCGACCTGTTCGCGCGTAATGCGAAGGCGCCGATCGTGGCCATCAGCGGTTCCAACGCGAAAAGCACCGTGACCACCCTGGTCGGCGAGATGGCGATAGCGGCCGGCAAGCGCGTGGCCGTGGGCGGTAACCTCGGCACGCCGGCGCTGGACCTGCTCAGCGACGACATCGAGCTGTACGTGATGGAGCTGTCGAGCTTCCAGCTGGAAACCACCCACGACCTGGGCGCTGAAGTGGCCACCGTGTTGAACGTCAGCGAAGACCACATGGACCGCTACAGCGGCCTGCCGGCCTACCACCTGGCCAAGCACCGGATCTTCCGCGGCGCCAAGCAATTTGTGGTCAACCGCCAGGATGCACTGAGCCGTCCGCTGATGGGCGAGGGCATGCCATGCTGGACTTTCGGCCTGAGCAAACCCGACTTCAAGGCCTTCGGCATTCGTGAAGAGAACGGCGAGAAATACCTGGCCTTCGAATTCCAGAACCTGATGCCGGTGCGCGAGCTGAAAATCCGTGGCGCGCACAACCAGTCCAACGCCCTGGCGGCGTTGGCGCTCGGCCACGCAGTTGGTTTGCCATTTGATGCGATGCTCTCAAGCCTGCGCACGTTCGGCGGCCTTGAGCACCGCTGCCAGTGGGTGCGCGACCTCAATGGCGTCAGCTATTACAACGACTCCAAGGCCACCAACGTGGGGGCTGCCCTGGCTGCTATCGAAGGCCTGGGTGCCGATATCGAAGGCAAACTGGTGCTGATCGCCGGTGGCGACGGCAAGGGTGCCGATTTCAAAGACCTCAAGGCACCGGTGGCTGCGCATTGCCGCGCCGTGGTGTTGATGGGCCGCGATTCCGATTTGATCGCCGCCGCGCTGGGCGACGCCGTGCCACAGGTGCGTGCCACCTCCCTGGACGACGCCATCGTCCAGTGCAAAGCCCTGGCCCAGCCAGGCGATGCGGTACTGCTGTCGCCGGCGTGCGCCAGTTTCGACATGTTCAAGAACTACGAAGAGCGCGGCCAGTTGTTCGCCCGCGCCGTGGAGGGCTTGGCATGAGCATTGATTTCAGAAACATCATCAAGCCATACCCGTCGCCGATCATTACCGGGCGTGGCATCGACCTTGATTTCCCGATGCTCGCCGGTTGCCTCGCGCTGCTGGGCCTGGGCCTTGTGATGATCACCTCGGCCTCTTCCGAAGTGGCCGCCGTGCAGTCGGGCAACACCCTGTACATGATGATCCGTCACCTGGTGTACCTGATCATCGGCTTGGGCACGTGCATCGTGACCATGATGATCCCCATCGCCACCTGGCAACGCCTGGGTTGGCTGATGCTGATCGGCGCGTTCGGCTTGCTGATCATGGTGATCCTGCCCGGCATCGGCCGCGAGGTGAACGGCTCGATGCGCTGGATCGGCTTCGGCGCGTTCAACGTGCAGCCGTCGGAAATCGCCAAGGTGTTCGTGGTGATCTACCTGGCCGGTTACCTGGTGCGTCGCCAGAAAGAAGTGCGCGAAAGCTGGATGGGCTTCTTCAAGCCATTCATCGTGCTGCTGCCCATGGCCGGCCTGTTGCTGATGGAACCCGACTTCGGCGCCACCGTCGTGATGATGGGCGCGGCGGCGGCGATGCTGTTCCTCGGCGGCGTGGGCTTGTTCCGCTTCAGCCTGATGGTAGTGCTGGCGGTGGCTGCGGTGACCATCCTGGTACAGGCGCAACCCTACCGGATGGCGCGTCTGATCACCTTTACCGACCCCTGGTCCGACCAGTTCGGCTCCGGCTACCAATTGACCCAGGCATTGATCGCCTTCGGTCGCGGCGAATGGCTGGGCGTGGGCCTGGGCAACAGCGTGCAGAAGCAGTTCTACCTGCCGGAAGCGCACACCGACTTCGTGTTCTCCGTACTCGCCGAAGAACTCGGCGTGGTCGGCTCGCTGTGCACCGTCGCGCTGTTCGTGTTCGTGTGTGTACGCGGCATGTACATCGGCTTGTGGGCCGAGAGGGCCAAACAGTATTTCGCCGCTTACGTGGCGTACGGCTTGTCGTTCCTGTGGATCGGCCAGTTCCTGATCAACATCGGGGTGAACGTCGGCCTGCTGCCGACCAAGGGCCTGACCTTGCCGTTCCTCAGTTACGGCGGCAGTTCGTTGGTGATCTGTTGCGCCTGTCTTGGCTTGTTGCTGCGCATCGAGTGGGAGAGTCGAACCCACCTGGGCAGCGAAGAGATGGAGTTCAGCGAGAGCGACTTCGCCGAGGAGCCGACCCATGGGCGCTAACGTGCTGATCATGGCCGGCGGCACCGGGGGGCATGTGTTCCCGGCCCTGGCGTGCGCGCGGGAATTCCAGAACCGTGGCTACACCGTGCACTGGCTGGGTACTCCGCGCGGCATCGAAAACGAACTGGTGCCGAATGCCGGCTTGTCGTTGCATCTGATCAACGTCACGGGCCTGCGCGGCAAGGGCAAATTGTCCCTGCTCAAGGCACCGTTCGTATTGCTCAAGGCGGTGTGGCAGGCGCGCAAGGTCATCCGTGAATTGCAGCCGGTGTGTGTGCTCGGCTTCGGTGGTTATGTAACCGGCCCGGGTGGCGTCGCCGCCAGGCTTGCTGGCGTGCCGGTGATCGTGCACGAGCAGAACGCCGTGGCCGGTACCGCCAACCGTTTGCTGGTGCCGTTGGCTGCACGGGTGTGTGAAGCGTTTCCCAACACCTTCAGTGTGTCGGATAAGCGCCGTACCACCGGCAACCCTGTGCGTACCGAGCTGTTTATGGACATTGCCCGCGAAGCACTGGCGGGGCGCAAGGCGCACCTGCTGATCCTGGGCGGAAGCCTGGGCGCCGAGCCGCTGAATAAATTGCTGCCGCAAGCCGTGGCGCAACTCCCTGTGGAATTGCGCCCGGAGATCTTCCACCAGGCCGGCAAGAACCACGATGAAGTCACCGCCACGCGTTATCGCGAGGCCGGTGTGGAGGCCAATGTGCAGCCCTTCATCAAAGATATGGCCCATGCCTATGGCTGGGCCGACCTGGTGGTCTGTCGCGCTGGTGCGCTGACCGTCAGTGAACTGGCCGCCGCCGGTCTGCCGTCCTTGCTGGTGCCTTTGCCCCATGCCATCGACGATCACCAGACCCGCAACGCCGAATATTTGGCCGGGGAGGGCGCTGCCTTCCTGCTGCCGCAAAGAACGACTGGCGCCGCCGATTTGGCCGCACGCCTGACCGAGGTTTTGATGCAACCGGAACGACTCAACAACATGGCGAGCACCGCAAGCCGCCTGGCCAAACCTGACGCAACCCGCACCGTGGTCGATATCTGCCTGGAGGTGGCCCATGGTTGAGAATCAGAAAGCCATGCCACAACCGGAAATGCGCCGCATCCGTCGCATCCACTTCGTCGGTATCGGCGGCGTGGGCATGTGCGGTATCGCCGAAGTGTTACTGAACCTGGGCTACCAGGTGTCCGGCTCGGACTTGAAAGAGTCGCCGGTCACCGAGCGTCTGAAGTCCTTTGGCGCGCAGATCTTTATCGGCCACCGCGCCGAGAACGCCGCCGAAGCTGACGTGCTGGTGGTGTCCAGCGCCGTGAACACCTCCAACCCGGAAGTGGCCACTGCCCTCGAGCGCCGCATTCCCGTGGTGCCACGCGCCGAGATGCTCGCCGAGCTGATGCGCTATCGCCACGGCATCGCCGTTGCCGGTACCCATGGCAAGACCACCACCACCAGCCTGATCGCTTCGGTGTTCGCCGCCGGTGGCCTGGACCCGACCTTCGTGATCGGTGGCCGCCTGAATGCAGCCGGTACCAATGCCCAGCTCGGTACCAGCCGTTACCTGATCGCCGAAGCCGATGAAAGCGACGCCAGCTTCCTGCACCTGCAGCCGCTGGTCGCCGTCGTCACCAACATCGATGAAGATCACATGGCCACCTACGACGGTGACTTCAACAAGTTGAAGAAAACCTTCGTCGAGTTCCTGCACAACCTGCCGTTCTACGGTTTGGCCGTGGTGTGCCTGGACGATCCGGTGGTGCGTGAAATTCTGCCGCAGGTCAAGCGTCCGACCGTGACCTACGGCTTCAGCGAAGACGCCGATGCGCGCGCGATCAATGTGCGCCAGGAAGGCATGCAGACCTACTTCACCGTGCTGCGTCCCGACCGTGAGCCGCTGGATGTGTCGGTGAACATGCCGGGCAACCACAACGTATTGAACTCCCTGGCGACCATCTGCATCGCCTCCGATGAAGGCGTCAGCGATGAAGCCATCGTCGAGGGCCTGTCGCGCTTTGCCGGTGTCGGCCGTCGCTTCCAGGTCTACGGCCAACTGCCGGTAGAAGGCGGTGACGTGATGCTGGTGGACGATTACGGTCACCACCCGACCGAAGTCGCTGCGGTGATCAAGGCCGTACGCGGTGGCTGGCCGGAGCGTCGCCTGGTGATGATTTACCAGCCGCACCGCTACAGCCGCACCCGCGATTTGTACGACGATTTCGTCAATGTATTGGCCGATGCCAACGTGCTGCTGCTGATGGAAGTCTATCCGGCCGGTGAAGAACCGATCCCGGGCGCCGACAGCCGCAAGCTGTGCAACAGCATTCGCCAGCGCGGCCAGTTGGACCCGATCTACATCGAGCGCGGTGTGGACCTGGCGCCGATCGTCAAGCCGCTGCTGCGCGCCGGCGACATCCTGCTGTGCCAGGGTGCCGGTGATATCGGTGGCCTTGCCCCTAAACTATTGGCGAGCCCGCTGTTTGCCGCCGAGAAGGGGAAGTCGAAATGACCACCGACTACGGCTCCCTGTTCTCCACCCTCACGCCTGCCGACTTCGGCCGCGTGGCCGTGCTGTTTGGCGGCAAGAGCGCCGAGCGCGAAGTGTCGCTCAAGTCCGGTAATGCCGTGCTCGAAGCGCTGCAAAGTGCCGGTGTGAATGCGTTCGGGATCGACGTGGGCGATGACTTCCTCGCCCGCCTGCAGGCCGAGAAGATCGACCGTGCCTTTATCATCCTGCACGGCCGTGGCGGCGAAGACGGCAGCATGCAGGGCCTGTTGGAGTGCGCCGGCATTCCTTACACCGGCAGCGGCATCCTCGCGTCGGCGCTGGCCATGGACAAGTTGCGCACCAAGCAGGTGTGGCACAGCCTGGGTATTCCAACCCCGCGTCACAGCGTTCTGTGCAGCGAAGACGATTGTATTTCTGCAGCCAAGGAACTGGGCCTGCCTTTGATCGTCAAACCTGCCCATGAAGGCTCCAGTATCGGCATGGCTAAAGTGAACTCGGCCGCCGAATTGATCGACGCATGGAAAGCGGCAAGTACCTACGATTCGCAAGTGTTGGTGGAACAGTGGATCCAGGGTCCCGAGTACACCATCGCCACCCTGCGTGGCCAGGTATTGCCGCCTATCGCCTTGGGCACGCCCCACACCTTTTACGACTACGACGCCAAGTACATGGCCTCCGATACCCAGTACCGGATCCCGTGCGGCCTGGACGCAACCAAAGAACAGGAATTGATGGACCTCACGGCGAAAGCCTGTGAGGCGTTGGGTATTGCCGGTTGGGCACGGGCAGACGTGATGCAGGATGACCAAGGGAATTTCTGGTTCCTGGAAGTCAACACTGCACCGGGTATGACCGACCACAGCCTGGTACCTATGGCCGCTCGCGCAGCCGGCCTGGATTTCCAGCAGTTGGTGCTGGCAATTCTTGCCGCCAGCATCGAGCCAAGAGGCTAAGGACATGAAAGGCGCATCGCTTCGTCATCAGCCCCCACAAGCACCGAGCCGCAAGCCGGTGCCACGGGGTGCCAGTCGAATGGTGGCTAAAGAGCCGATGTCGGCGCGCCTGCCGAAAGCCAACTTTGGTTTCCTCAAGGCGCTGTACTGGCCGGTGTTGCTGGTGGTGCTGGGCTTTGGCACTTACGAAGGTGCACAGCGTCTATTGCCGTATGCCGACCGGCCGATCACCAAGATCAGCGTGCAGGGCGACTTGAGCTACATCAGTCAGCAAGCGGTTCAGCAGCGCATCGGCCCGTACCTGGCGGCGAGCTTCTTCACCATCGACCTGGCCGGCATGCGCCGGGAGCTGGAGCAGATGCCGTGGATCGCCCACGCCGAAGTCCGCCGTGTGTGGCCGGACCAGGTGACGATCCGCCTGGAAGAACAACTGCCCGTGGCCCGTTGGGGTGATGAGGCGCTGTTGAACAACCAGGGCCAGGCGTTCACCCCGCGTGAGCTGGCTAACTACGAGCACCTGCCGCAGTTGTTCGGGCCGCAGCGGGCGCAGCAGCAAGTGATGCAGCAGTACCAGGCCTTGAGCCAGATGCTGCGGCCAATGGGCTTCTCCATTGCACGCCTGGAATTGCGTGAACGGGGGAGCTGGTTTTTGACGACCGGGGCAGGCAGTTCCGGCCCGGGCATCCAGTTGTTGCTTGGACGCGACCGCTTGGTGGAAAAGATGCGCCGCTTCATCGCCATCTATGACAAGACCTTGAAAGAACAGATTACGAACATTGCGAGCGTCGACCTGCGTTACGCCAACGGCCTTGCCGTCGGCTGGCGTGAACCGGCTGCGCCCACGGCAGCGCAACCCGCTGTCGCGAAGAATTAAGAAGAGGCAGGACCCATGGCAAACGTGCAAAGCGGCAAAATGATCGTCGGTCTCGATATCGGCACCTCCAAGGTGGTGGCGCTGGTGGGCGAGGTCGGGGAAGACGGCACGATCGAAATCGTCGGTATTGGCACGCATCCGTCCCGGGGCCTGAAGAAGGGCGTGGTGGTCAACATCGAGTCCACCGTGCAATCGATCCAGCGCGCCATCGAAGAAGCGCAGCTGATGGCCGGTTGCCGGATTCACTCGGCGTTCGTCGGCGTGGCCGGTAACCATATCCGCAGCCTGAACTCCCACGGCATCGTGGCGATCCGCGACCGTGAAGTCAGCGCGGCCGACCTTGAACGCGTCCTCGACGCCGCCCAGGCCGTGGCGATCCCGGCTGACCAGCGCGTGCTGCACACCCTGCCGCAGGACTATGTGATCGATAACCAGGAAGGCGTTCGCGAGCCCCTGGGCATGTCGGGCGTACGTCTGGAAGCCAAGGTCCACGTGGTGACCTGTGCCGTCAACGCCGCACAGAACATTGAAAAATGCGTGCGCCGCTGCGGGCTGGAAATCGACGACATCATTCTCGAGCAGCTTGCCTCCGCGTATTCGGTACTGACCGACGACGAAAAAGAACTGGGCGTGTGCCTGGTGGACATCGGCGGCGGCACCACCGACATCGCGATCTTCACCGAGGGTGCGATCCGTCACACCGCCGTGATCCCGATTGCCGGCGACCAGGTGACCAACGACATCGCCATGGCGCTGCGTACGCCGACCCAGTACGCCGAAGAAATCAAGATCCGCTACGCCTGCGCCCTGGCCAAGCTGGCCGGTGCCGGCGAGACCATCAAGGTGCCGAGCGTGGGCGACCGTCCACCGCGCGAGCTGTCGCGCCAGGCCCTCGCCGAAGTGGTCGAACCGCGCTACGACGAGCTGTTCACCCTGATCCAGGCTGAACTGCGCCGCAGCGGCTACGAAGATTTGATCCCGGCCGGCATCGTGCTGACCGGTGGCACCTCGAAGATGGAAGGCGCGGTCGAACTGGCCGAGGAAATCTTCCACATGCCCGTACGCCTGGGTGTTCCCCATGGTGTGAAAGGCCTGGGCGACGTGGTGCGCAACCCGATTTATTCCACCGGTGTGGGCTTGCTGTTGTACGGGCTGCAAAAGCAGACCGACGGCATTTCCCTGTCGGGCCCGAGCAACCGTGACAGCTACCGCAGCGACGACGAGGCCAAGGCGCCGTTGTTCGAGCGGCTGCAGGCTTGGGTTAAAGGCAATTTCTAAAGATTTACCGCAACACCGCAGCACCGAAACAAGTAGTAGGCGAAAAAACTAGAGAAAACGAAAGGAGAGGGAACATGTTCGAACTCGTAGACAACATCCCCGCCAGCCCGGTCATTAAAGTGATCGGTGTCGGCGGTGGCGGCGGCAACGCTGTCAACCATATGGTCAAGAGCAACATTGAAGGCGTTGAATTCATCTGCGCCAACACTGATGCCCAGGCGCTGAAAAGCATCGGCGCGCGGACCATCCTGCAATTGGGCACAGCCGTGACCAAAGGCCTCGGCGCTGGCGCCAATCCGGAAGTCGGCCGTCAAGCCGCGCTGGAAGACCGCGAGCGTATTGCTGAAGTGCTGCAGGGCACCAACATGGTGTTCATCACCACTGGCATGGGCGGCGGTACCGGTACCGGTGCAGCGCCAATCATTGCCGAAGTGGCCAAGGAAATGGGGATTCTGACCGTCGCAGTCGTGACTCGTCCGTTCCCGTTCGAAGGTCGCAAGCGCATGCAGATCGCCGACGAAGGTATCCGTCTGCTGTCTGAAAGCGTCGACTCGTTGATCACCATTCCCAACGAGAAACTGCTGACCATCCTGGGCAAGGACGCAAGCCTGCTGTCCGCGTTCGCCAAGGCTGACGACGTACTGGCCGGTGCCGTTCGCGGTATCTCCGACATCATCAAGCGTCCGGGCATGATCAACGTCGACTTTGCCGACGTACGTACTGTCATGAGCGAAATGGGCATGGCGATGATGGGCACTGGCTGCGCCAGCGGTCCTAACCGTGCACGCGAAGCCACTGAAGCGGCCATTCGCAACCCGCTGCTGGAAGACGTGAACCTGCAAGGCGCACGCGGCATCCTGGTGAACATCACCGCCGGTCCTGACCTGTCCCTGGGTGAGTACTCCGACGTGGGTAGCATCATCGAAGCCTTCGCTTCCGAGCACGCCATGGTCAAAGTCGGTACCGTTATCGATCCGGACATGCGCGACGAACTGCACGTGACCGTGGTTGCTACCGGCCTGGGCGCGAAAATCGAGAAGCCTGTGAAGGTCATCGACAATACCGTTCATACCAGCCACGCCAGCCAAGCGGCTGCTGCTCCAGCGCCTTCGCGCCAGGAACTGCCGTCGGTGAACTATCGTGACCTGGACCGTCCGACCGTGATGCGCAACCAGGCTCAGGCCGGTGCTGCGGCGTCCCGTAGCCCGAATCCGCAAGATGATCTGGACTACCTGGACATCCCGGCATTCCTGCGTCGTCAGGCCGATTAATGGAATGTATCAGGGCTATGAAGGTGATTGGTGTTCAGCAAAGGTCTGGTCTGCTATTATCGCCAGCCTTTGTTGATACCAGTTCGCAATTTGCGCTGAAGCGGTCCAAGCCATGATTAAACAACGCACCCTGAAGAATATTATTCGTGCCACAGGTGTAGGTCTGCACTCCGGGGAGAAGGTATACCTGACCCTCAAGCCTGCACCTGTCGACACCGGCATCGTGTTTGTGCGTGCCGACCTGGACCCTGTGGTGCAGATTCCTGCTCGCGCGGAAAATGTTGGCGAAACCACGATGTCGACCACGTTGGTCAACGGTGACGTCAAAGTGGACACGGTGGAGCACTTGCTCTCGGCCATGGCCGGTTTGGGCATCGATAACGCCTACGTCGAGCTCTCCGCGTCCGAAGTCCCTATCATGGATGGCAGCGCTGGACCCTTCGTATTCTTGATTCAATCTGCCGGCCTGGAAGAACAGGACGCAGCCAAGAAGTTCATACGCATTCTGCGGGAAGTGACAGTAGAAGACGGCGACAAGCGCGCCACCTTCGTCCCGTTCGAAGGCTTTAAAGTGAGCTTTGAGATCGATTTCGATCACCCGGTATTCCGTGACCGCACCCAAAGTGCAAGCGTGGATTTTTCCAGCACTTCGTTCGTAAAAGAAGTCAGCCGCGCCCGTACCTTTGGTTTCATGAGTGACATCGAGTACCTGCGCAAGCACAACCTCGCACTCGGCGGCAGCGTTGAAAACGCCATTGTGGTCGACGCGGATGGTGTACTGAACGAAGATGGCCTTCGCTATGAAGACGAATTCGTGAAGCACAAGATCCTCGATGCAATCGGTGACCTCTACCTGCTGGGCAATAGCCTGATAGGCGAGTTCAAAGGCTTCAAGTCGGGCCACGCCCTTAACAACCAGCTGCTGCGCAAGTTGATTGAGCAGACAGACGCTTGGGAAGTCGTGACCTTCGAAGATGCCAGCACCGCACCGATCTCTTACATGCGTCCCGTTGCGGCGGTGTAAGTAACAACTCTCTTTCTTTAGTTTTTAAAGGCTGCCTTCGGGTGGCCTTTTTTATTGCCTGGACACTTCCCTTGCCGGGCGAGCCCGCCCGCCACAAGGGCCGTTTGCGTTATTCAGACTGCAGAGGCGTCCACAATCCGATTGCGCCCCGTGTGCTTGGCCTCATACAACGCACGATCCGCACTGAGCAGCAAAGCCTCCAGGGACATACGGCTGCGCTTGTCCCAGGTGCTTATGCCGATGCTCGCCGTAATCGGCCGCTCATCCCCCGCCACCCTTGGCAAATGCTCGATGCTGCTGCGGATATGCTCGGCGATGACCCAGGCACCCTTGGCATCCGTATGGGGCAGTACCACCGCAAATTCCTCGCCGCCATAGCGCGCCGCAAGGTCAGCCGGGCGGCGGATATTGGCGCCGATCACCTGGGCCACGGTGCGCAATGCCGCGTCGCCACCGTGATGGCCATGGCGGTCGTTGAAGGCCTTGAAGTGATCCACGTCGATCATCAGCACGGTCAGTGGTTCGAGCGAACGTTGCGCGCGGTCCCATTCAAGGCGCAGGCGTTCGTCCAGGATGCGGCGGTTGGCCAGGCCGGTCAGGGCATCGGTGGCTGCCAGTTCTGACAGCACACGCTCTGCGCGATAGCGACGCCGCAGTTCCCGGCGCAGCATCCAGGTCAGCCATAACAAACCGATACAGAGAATGCCTGTGGCGCCACCGGTCAGCAAAGCGGCGCGTTTCCAAGGGGCGAATACATCTTCACTGGACAGTGCCACCACCACAATCAGCGGTAGCTCACCCACATTGGTGAAGGTGTACAGGCGCTCCTTGCCACTGATGGCTGAGAGGGCCTGGAAGCTGCCACTGCCTTCACGCAGGATTCTCTTGAAATTCGGCCGCTCGCTCAGGTCCTTGTCGATCATGTCGCGTTCGAGCAACGGCTGTTGGGCCAACAAAATGCCTTTGGTGTTGAGCAGATTGACGCTGCTGCTGTTGCCGATCGTCAGGGTATTGAACAGTTGGTCGAAATACGCCAGGCGCATGGTCGCGACCGCAACGCCGGCAAACTCGCCATTAGGCCCTGACACACGCCGGCTGAATGCCATGCGCCAGACCTGGTCGCAGTCGCAATGGATCTGGAACGGTCGGCTGATAAACAAGCCGGCCTGGGCATCCTTGGCATGCACCTGGAAATAATCGCGGCTGGCAAAGTTGCGCGGGGTGGGGTGCAGGGTGGAGGAGTCGGCGATCACCGCGCCATTGGCGTCCAGCAATAGCACTTCACCCTTGAAAGGTGCCGCCGTGGACAAGTCAAACTGCACCAGGTGCTGGATATTCTCGGCAACCTGCGACAGATCTTCACGTTGCTTGGCGGCAATCAACCCTTTGAGGGCCAGATCGTAGAGTTCGACGTTACGCAGCACGTCGGCGTTGATCAGTTGGGCAATATTGGTGGTTGAACGCGTGGCGGCCTGCAGGGTGCTGGCGTGTTCACGGACCAGCAATACTGCGACGATGATCACAATCAGGACAACGGTGAGACCGCTGCCGAGGATCAGCAGCAATTCGGGGTGTGCAGGCGCGGTACGAACACGGCGTTGACTCATCGGGCAGACTTCAGCGGGGTGAATGCTGGCAGTTTAGTTCTACCCGATGAAAATTAAATCGTTAGTTAAAAAGAAAGATCCGTGGACTCAGAACACGTTAATCGGGTAGTCGACGATCACCCGGTATTCATCCACATCCCGATCCACCGCCGAGTAGCCGTTGCTGCCGCGATTGGTCGCCCATTGCAGGCGCACGGCCAGGTCCTTGGCCTTGCCACCTTGCACCACATACTTTAAATCGATATCCCTTTCCCAGTGTTTGGCGTCCTTGCCATCGGCGCTGTACCAGGCGCTATAGCCACGGCTTTGCGGGTCGACCTTGGTCAGGTCGGTCTTGCCGCTGATGTAGGACACCGCCGAGGTCAGGCCAGGCAGGCCGAGGCCGGCGAAGTCATAGGTGTACTTGAGTTTCCACGAGCGCTCGTTGGGGCCGTTGAAGTCCGAGTACTGCTGGGAATTGTCCAGGTACACGCTATCGCCCTGGCTAATGTAGTCGAACGGCGTGTTGCCGTTGACCCGCTGGTACGCGGCGGTGACGCTGTGGTGACCGACGCCGACGGTGAAGTGCAGGCTGTAGGTGTTGTTGTCGATACCCCCCAGCAGTGACTGGCCGGTGTCCTGGGTGTGGTAGTAGTGCAGGCCCGGGTTGAGGCTGACCAGGTCGTTCAACGCGTAGGTGTAGTCCAGGTCGTAGTAATACTGGTGCCACACGTCCTTGAGTTCGGAGGCATACAGGTTGCTGGTCAGGCCGGGAATACCGCTGAAAGACACACCGGCCCAGTTCATGTGCTGGCTGTCAGTGTTGCTCGGCAATGCGCCATAGCTGGTGCCGATGCGCCGGTGGCCGCTCTGGTTGTAGAGCTTGGTGAAGCTGGCCTGGCCGCCTTCGAGCATCCAGCCGTCGAAGCTGTGGTTGCTCAGGCTTACGCCCCGGAAGGTCTGCGGCAGCATACGGGTCATGCCGCCGGCGATCACCGGGTTGTTGAGGAACAGGTCGCCGGCCTTCAACTCGGTGTCGAAGGCGCGCATCTTCAAGGTGCCACCTGCGGTGGAAAATGAACCGGGCGCTTTGCCGCTGCCGTCAGTGCTGCCGTAGGGAAGGATGCTGGAACCGTCGGTGCCGCCACCGCCGTCGAGCTTGAGGCCGAGCATGGCGTGGGCGTCCAGGCCGAAGCCGACGGTGCCCTGGGTGTAGCCGGATTCGAAGGTGCCTATAAAACCCTGGCCCCATTCCTTGCTGTCATCGGTGTGGATGTCGCGACGGTCGCGGTTCATGTAGTAGTTGCGGGTGTTGATGTTGAGGTGCGAGCCTTCGACGAAACCGTCGGTGGGGGTAGTGTCTGCCGCGTGGGCAAAGGGGACGATCGTTGCTGCAATCGCGAGGAATAACGGGGTGAACGTCAGCGAGTTCTTCACCGGTACAGCTCCTTTGGTCAATCGAAAACGGCCAATGTCGTGGGGGTGTGCCTGGCCTTTTTTTACGGCAAAAAAAAGCCGCTGAAGTCAGCGGCTTTAAGACAGATTCCCAGTGTAGAGCCCTGGAAATAAGTCGAGGGAAATTCGGGTAAGCGGGTCAGCTGCCTTTGCCGTCGCGCTCATCGATGCGTCAAATTAACGCAGGCGAGCGGTACGATACAGAGTGTAACAAGATAATCACTGTTGCCCAAATCGCAACAGTGCTGGTGTGGGGGTTCCCATGTGTGAGGGGCAAGCCCCCTCCGACATTTGAACGAGTTGTCTAAACCGGCAGGGTAATGCCGAAGGTATTACCACTCACGTCGCTACGCACGAACACATCGCCGCCATGCATCAGCGCAATCGCCTTGACGATCGCCAGCCCCAAACCGTGATTGGCCCCGCTGTTGCTGCGCGACGCGTCCACCCGATAGAAGCGTTCGAACAGGCGTGGCAGGTGTTCGCTGGCAATCACATCGCCTGGGTTGGTCACGCCGATCGCCACCTGATGTTCCAGCACGTCGATGTTTACCTCGATCACCTGTCCGGGCGCAGTGTGTTGTACCGCATTGCTCAGCAGGTTGATCAGCGCGCGGCGCAGGTGGGCTTTCTCGATCTGCACCTGGGCGTCGCCGTGGACCTGCACCCGGACCTGGGCGTCTTCGAGGATGAAGTCCAGGTAGTCGAGGGTGGTGGCTACCTCGTCGGCCAATGAGCTTTCAATCAGCTTGGTGGCCTTGCTGCCCTGGTCGGCGCTGGCGAGGAACAGCATGTCGTTGATGATCGAACGCAGGCGCTCCAGTTCCTCGAGGTTCGATTGCAGCACCTCGAAATAATGCTCGGCCGAACGCCCGCGAGTCAGGGCGACCTGGGTCTGGCCGATCAGGTTGGTGAGCGGCGAGCGCAGTTCGTGGGCGACGTCGGCGTTGAACGACTCCAGGCGCGAGTAGGCCTGTTCCACGCGGTCCAGGGTGGAGTTGAACGAGTTGACGAACTGGCTCAGCTCCGGCGGCAGCGGCGACAGTTGCAGGCGCCCGGAGAGCTTCGGCGGCGCCAGCTTCTGTGCTTCATCCGAGAGTTTGCTCAGCGGCTTGAGGCCAATGCGCGACACCCAGAACCCCAGCAGCGCCGCCAGCACCACGCCGACCAGCGCCAGGCTGACCAGCGCCACCAGCAGATGGTGCTGGGTGGCGCGGAAGTTTTCGGTGTCGATGGCGATCATGAAACGCAGCGGTGGGCGTTGGTCCTTGGCCGGGAACTGGCTCACCAGCACCTTGAACGGGTATTCGCGCCCCGGCAGGCGCAGATCGCGCTTACCCGTCGGGCCTTCGGCGAAGGCGCGGATCTGCGCATCGGGGTTGCCATACTCGTAGTTCGGATCGCTGCTGACCACCCAGAAGCGGATACGCTTGTCTTCCTCACCCAATAATTTGAGCTTGGCTTGAATCTTCACCCAATGGTCCGGTGTACCGAAGCGGTTCACAGAGGACTCCAACACGCTGTAGCGCGCATCCAGCTCCGCCCCTGGCAGCAAGCCCAGGCTGCGATCCACCTGCTGATAGAGCACGCCGCCGATCAACAGGAATATCAGCGCCGCCACCAGGGTGAACATGCTGCTCAGACGCAGGGCAATGGAGTTAGCCGACACTACGATTCTCCAGCACATAACCCATGCCGCGAATGGTGTGCAGCAGCTTGTGTTCGAACGGCCCGTCAAGCTTGGCGCGCAGGCGCTTGATCGCCACCTCCACGACGTTGGCGTCGCTGTCGAAATTGATGTCCCAGACCATTTCTGCAATCGAGGTCTTGGAGAGGATCTCGCCTTGGCGCCGCGCCAATACGCTGAGCAACGAGAACTCCTTCGCGGTCAGGTCCAGGCGCACGCCGTTGCGGCTGGCCTTGCGGCTGATCAGGTCGATCCACAGGTCGGCGACGGTCACTTGTACCGGCTCGTGGCCGCCGCTGCGGCGGGTCAGGGCTTGCAGGCGCGCCACCAGTTCAAGGAATGAAAACGGTTTGCCGAGGTAATCGTCGGCGCCTTCGCGTAGCCCGCGGATACGGTCTTCCACGCGCTCGCGGGCGGTGAGCATGATCACCGGCGTCTGCTTGCGCGCACGCAAGGCTCGCAATACGCCAAAGCCATCGAGGCCGGGCAGCATCACGTCGAGCACGATCACCGCATAATCGTTCTCCAGCGCCAGGTGCAGGCCCTCGACGCCCTCGCGCGCCACGTCGACGGTGTAGCCTTGCTCCGTCAGGCCACGGTGCAGGTAGTCGGCGGTTTTTTCTTCATCTTCAACAATCAGTACGCGCATGAGCCTTTTGCTCCAGGGCGGTGCCTTGGCCTCAGTGTGTGGTCGCCAGCTCGGCAGCTGGTTTGGGCCGGTGGAAAATTTTCTCAAGGTACAAGTATATGACTGGTGTGGTGAACAACGTCAGCGCCTGGCTCACCAGCAAGCCGCCGACCACCGCGATGCCCAGGGGCTGGCGCATTTCCGCGCCGGGGCCGGCGCCGAGCATCAGCGGTACCGCGCCGAGCAGGGCGGCGAGGGTGGTCATGATGATCGGGCGGAACCGCGTGACGCAGGCTTCATAGATCGCTTCCTCCGGCGGCAACCCACGTACCCGCTGGGCGTCCAGGGCGAAGTCGATCATCAGGATGCCGTTCTTCTTCACGATGCCGATCAGCAGCACCAGGCCGATCAGCGCCATGATCGAAAAGTCCTGGCCCATCAGCGACAGCATGATCAGCGCGCCCAACCCCGCCGAGGGCAAGGTGGAGATAATCGTCAGTGGGTGCACGAAGCTCTCATACAACACGCCCAGAATGATGTAGACCGCCACCAGCGCCGCGAGGATCAGCCAGGGCTGGCTGGCCAGCGAACTCTGGAACGCCTGGGCCGCGCCCTGGAAGTTGCCGATGATGGTGGTCGGCATGCCGATTTCATTCTTGGCCTGGTTGAGCATGATCACCGCATCGCCCAGCGCCACACCGGGGGCCAGGTTGAACGACAGGTTGGCGGCCGGGAACATGCCGTCATGGCTGATGGACAAGGGCCCCACGGTCGGCGGGTCGACCTTGGCCACCGCCGACAACGGCACCATCTCATTGGTCAACGGCGAGCGCAGGTAGAAGTAATTCAGGCTTTCGGCCTTGCCGCGCTGTTGGGTGTCGAGCTCCAGCACCACCTGGTACTGGTTGATCTCGGTCTGGAACTCGTTGATCTGGCGCTGGCCGAAGGCGTCGTACAGCGCCTGGTCGACATCGGTGGCGGTCAGGCCAAAGCGCGCGGCGGCCTGACGGTCGATGCTGATATGGGTGATGCTGCCGCCCAGTTGCAGATCGTTGGACAGGTCGCGAAAGGCCGGGTTGGCGCGCAGTTTTTCGGTCAGGCGTTGGGTCCAGGTGTTGAGTGTCGGGCCGTCATTGCTCTTGAGTACGTACTGGTACTGGGCGCGGCTGGGGCCGGAGCTGAGGTTGATGTCCTGGCCGGCGCGCAGGTACAGCACGATGCCCGGCACTTTCGCCAGCTTGGGCCGGATGCGGTCGATGAACTGGCTGGCGGACACGTCGCGATCGCCCCGGTCTTTCAAGGCGATCCAGAAGCGGCCATTGGCGATGGTCTGGTTGCTGCCGGTCACGCCCACCGAATGGGAAAACGCCTGGACCGCCGGGTCGTCCTTGACGATCTCGGCCAGGGCCTTGTGCTTGGCGACCATGTCCGGGTACGACACATCGGCCGCTGCTTCGCTGGTGCCGAGCACAAAACCGGTGTCCTGTACCGGAAAGAAGCCCTTGGGAATAAACACGTAGCCGACCACGGCCAGGGCCAGGGTCACCACGAAAATGGCGGCCATGGTGCGTTGATGGGCCAGCGCGCGGCGCAGGTTGCGCGCATAGCCGGCCAGCAGGCGTTCGCTGAAGCCGGGTTTGTCGTGGGCGGGATGGGTCGGGGCGCGCATGAACAGCGCTGCCAATGTCGGCGCCAGGGTCAACGAGACCACCACCGAAATCAGGATGGTCGAGGTGGCCGTCAGTGCGAATTCCTTGAACAACCGTCCGACCACACCGCCCATGAACAGCAGCGGAATAAACGCCGCCACCAGCGAGAAGCTGATGGACACCACCGTAAAGCCAATCTCTCCGGCGCCCTTGATCGCCGCTTCGCGCTTGTCGAGCCCGGCTTCGAGGTGGCGGTGAATGTTCTCCACCACCACGATGGCATCATCGACCACAAAGCCCACGGCGATCACGATTGCCACCAGGGTCAGGTTGTTCAGGCTGAAGCCCATCAGGTACATCAGCGCAAAACTGGCGACCAGCGACACGCCGAGCACGCTGGACACAATCAGCGTCGCCGACAACTGGCGCAGGAACAGCGCCATCACCGCCACCACCAACAGGATGGCGATCAGCAGGGTCACCTCAACTTCATGCAGGGACGCGCGGATGGTCTTGGTGCGGTCAGACAATACGCTGACCTGCACCGAGGCCGGCAGCATGCCTTGCAGGCGCGGCAGTTCGGCCTGGATGCGGTCTACGGTCTCGACAATGTTGGCGCCGGGCTGGCGCGAAATCACCAGGTTGACGCCCGGCGTGTCGCCGGACCAAGCCTGCACGTAGGCGTTTTCCGAACCGTTGATGACTTTGGCAATATCGCGCAATTGCACCGGTGCACCGTCCTTGTAGGACACGATCAACTGCGCGTAGTCCTCCGGATGGAAGAGCTGGTCGTTGGTCGACAGGGTCGACACGCTGTTCTGCCCGTAGATCGCGCCCTTGGCCAGGTTGAGGCTCGATTGCTGGATGGCCAGGCGAATATCGGCCAGGGTCAGGCCGATGGCCGCGAGTTTGTCGGGGGAAGCCTGCACGCGGATCGCCGGGCGTTGCTGGCCGGTGATGTTGATCTGGCCGACACCGTCGATCTGGCTGATCTGCCGCGCCAGCAGGGTTTCCACATAGTCGCTCAGCTCGGTGCTGGGCATGCTGTCGGAGCTGACACTGAGGATGAGTACCGGGCTGTCCGCCGGGTTGACCTTCTTCCAGGTGGGCAGGCTTGGCATGTCGCTGGGCAGCTTGCCGGAGGCGGTGTTGATCGCCGCCTGCACTTCTTGCGCGGCGGTGTCGATGCTCTTGTCGAGGGTGAATTGCAGCGTCAGCAGGCTTGAGCCCAAGGCACTGCTGGAGGTCATCTGGGTCATGCCGGGGATGGCGCTGAACTGCACTTCCAGCGGCGTCGCCACCGAGGAGGCCATGGTATCCGGGCTGGCGCCGGGCAATTGTGCGGTGACCTGGATCGTCGGAAATTCCGCTTCCGGCAGTGGCGCGATGGCCAGGCGCGGGAAGGCAATGATCCCGAGCAGCACCAGGGCGAAGGTCAGCAGCAGGGTGGCGACCGGGTGGTCGACGCACCAGGCCGAGGGCGAACGGCTGCCGCTCATGGCTGCACCCTGGCATCGACGGTCTGGATCACCTGCGGTGGTTCCTTGAGCACCTCCACCTGGGCTCCGGCCTTGAGCCGCGACTGCCCATCACTGACCAGCACGTCACCGGCCTGCACACCCTTGATGATGTTCACGTCGCTGTTTTGATAGGTGACTTGCACTGGCACCACGTCGACCTTGTCCCCGTTGACCCGGTACACGAAGTGCGAATCCAGGCCGCGTTGCACCACGGTCGGCGGCACCACCAAGGCATTTTTGTCTAGGGCCGTCTGGATCTTGATGGTCACCAGTTGCCCCGGCCACAGGCGTTGCGAGGCGTTGTTGAACTCGGCCTTGGCGCGCAGGGTGCCGGTGGTGGAGCTGATCTGGTTGTCGATCAGGCTCAAGTGGCCTTCCCCCAGCAAATCACCGGTCTGGCCGTCGGTGTCGGCACCCAGGTAGGCGTCGACGCTGGCCTGGGTCGGTGCGGCGATCAGGCCTTGCAGGGTCGGCAGCATCTGTTGCGGCAGAGAGAACTCAACGGCAATCGGGTCGATCTGGGTCACGGAGAACAGGCCCTGGGTATCGCTGGTGCGCAGGAAGTTGCCTTCATCCACATTGCGAATACCGACGCGGCCGCTGACGGGTGAGCGAATCTGGGTGTAGGAAAGCTGGACCTGGGCTGCATCGATTGCGGCCTGGTTACCTTGGGCGGTGGCCTTGAGCTGGTTGACCAGGGCTTGTTGCTGGTCGTAGGTCTGCTTGGACACGCCGTCGTCGACGCTCAATTCCTTGTAGCGCTTGAGGTTGACCAGCGCCACCTGCAACTGCGCCTGGCTCTCGCCCAGTTGCGCCTTGGCCTGGTCGAGGCTGGCGCGGATCGAGCGATCATCGATTCTGGCCAGCAAGTCGCCGACCTTGACCAACTGGCCTTCCTTGACCAGCAACTGGGTGAGAATGCCGTCGACTTGCGGGCGAATGACCACACTGTGCAAGGACAACACTGTGCCGATGCCGCTGACAAAGCGTGGAACGTCCTGCTGCGCTACGCTCACCACCCGCACCGGGATCGCGGTCGGTGCCGCCAGTTTGGCCTTGGCTGGCCGGGTCAGTGCCCATGCTGCAATCGCCACGACCACGAGGACACCCACGATCAGGGCAGTTTTTCGTTGAATGTGCATGGAAAGACGCCGTTGGCGCAGTTGCAAGTGTCAAGCTGCAAGCTGCAAGTTGAAGTTTGGATAGCAGCTTTATAGCGGGGATAACCGGTCAGGATCGTGACGGCAAACTGACAGCCATGACAGCTAAGGCTTTTAACTTGCCGCTTGAAGCTTACCGCTTGCACCTCCGGCCCCGCTATACTCGCGCTTTTACACCAATCGCTGCGCCGGAGCCCTTATGACTTCCCCGACACAACCCCCTGTTGAAGCGACCGACATCGTCGATTCGGCCAGCGCCGAAGGCGTTGAAAAAGCCGAGATCCCGGCGTTCAAGTTTCCGTTCAAGCCGGGTGAGCTGGCGGGGGCGAGGAATGCGGCCCAACCGTGGTACAAAAACGGCGCCAAGAATGGCCATACCAAGTCGCCAGGCATGGCGCCGCCGGGTACGCGTCGTTCGATGGGTAAACGCTGAGGTTAACAAGTCGCACGTTTTGTCGACTATTGCCTACAGCTTCTGCTGAAATTTCTGATTGTAGGCCTACGACCGTTTCTTGAAAGCTTGCACAGCCTTTGCTCTGCCCCAGTGGTTTCAGGGGGAGTGGGGTGATGCTGGTCTTTCCGGAAAAGGACGACGCCCTTGGCCCTGATACACATCTGTGTAATGTTTGCGCTGTTGCTTTCGACTGATGCCTCTGCGGCCGATGATCAACCGCAGCGTGAAATCCGTTTCGCCGTTGCCGCACAATTTCCCCCCTTCCAGAGCCGCGACCCGCAAGGGCAGCTGATAGGCTTGAATATCGAGCTGGGCAACGCCCTGTGCGTGCAGATGAATGCACGTTGCATCTGGGTCGACCAGGTACTTGCCGAAGATTTCACCTCCCTTGAAGCCAGGAAATTCGACGCGATCATGGGGATGGCGCCAACGTCGCAACGGCGACGTTGGGTGAGCTTCACCGATAACCTCTACCCGTTCACCACGCGCCTGGTGGCGCGCAGTACGTCCGGCTTGCAGCCCCGTGCAGTGTCGCTCAGGGGCAAGCGCGTCGGCGTGTTGCTGGGCAGCAATCGCGAGGCTTTTGCCCTGTCGGCGTGGGCGCCCGGGGGCGTCATCGTCAAGAGTTTCTGGCTCAATAGTGAACTGGTACGCAGCCTTATAGCCGGCGAAATTGATGCGACCCTGCAAGGCACCGTGGAAATTCGTGAAGCCCTGCTCGACACTGAAGACGGTCACGATTTCGACTTCGCAGGCCCCGCCGTTTCGTCCGCGCTTTTGGGGGATGGCGTGGCCATCGCGGTGCGCAAGCCCGACACGGCATTGCGCAACGAACTCAACTGCGCCCTTGAACAGCTGAAGCAGAGCGGCGAGTACCTGAGGATTATCCAACCCTACCGCCTTGACGCCGTTCCTGCCGAGCAGTGACGGCTGATTAATCGTGACCGCCGCGCGACGTGGCCGGCAAGGTTTACGCCGCCCGCAGCGAGATAAACGCATAGTTGGCCGGCACCTCGGTGGCAATCTGCGCGCCGGCATCCAGCAACTGTTCGGCGATGTCCATTCCCGATACATGGAACACCCACTCATTGGCCATGGACGGCTGATCCACCGCCAGTTCAATCGCCTGGGCAAACGCGCCCATGTCCGGCAGGTACGCGGTAAACCCATCCCCCTTGAGCGCCGTGGTGCGAATGCCCAGCAAGGCGCACACCGCCTCCTTGGTCTGCACGTCGTCTCGGTCGGCCTGGCGCGAGCGCTGGATCAGGTCCGCCAGCTCCTGGTCCACCAATTCACCACCGACGATCAACGCCGGGCCCTGTTCCCAGGATTCCGGTGGGCAATCCTTGGCAGCGGGGCTGAGCGGGATATGCGGGTTGATCTCCATCGGGTAGATGCGGCACACCAACGGGCGACGCTCATAAATGCGGCACAGGTTATCTGCGTCAAGATTCCGGCAGCGCCCGGCGTTGTAGGCGGCAAAGGTGATTGCCACAAACGCCTCGGTGTTGCCGCTGGGTACCACCACCGAGCGGCGCTCGGCATGTTCGCGCTGCTGCTGAGGCAGGCCCAGGCCACTGCTCAGGAAGCCTTCCACCAAAACGATGACGTTACCGCCGTCAGCCGCCCATTGGCGGGCTTCCTGGAGGGTCAGGGGCACGTGATGATCGCTGCAGCATTTGCCGCAACCGACGCAGGAAAAATGGGTGTTCATGGCGGATCTGTCACCAGGCTAGGTCAGAGGGCACGCAGGAACGGTGACGGGTTTTTACCTCTATCCACCGTAGTGCTGCTCTGGAAGCAAGTTATGCGCCAGCACCTGTCAGTCGTCGGCGACCACATCGCGCAACACAAAGACCATGCCCGCGCTTTCGTACAGTTGTCGGGCGCGCAGGTTGCTCTCCAGCACCTTCAGGTCGACGTAGGGTTCGCCGCGTTGCTTGAACACCTGGAAGCAGTGCAGCAACAACGCCCGGCCCAAGCCTTGGCCTTGAGCGCAAGGATGCACGGACAGGTTCTTGATAAACGCGCTGGTCCAGCACTGCGCCACGCCGAGAATGCCATCGCCGTTGCTGGCTACCAGGCATAGCGTGGGGTCGAATTCGGCATCGGTGATGAACTGATGCTGCCAGGCTTGCAGATGAGGAACGCGGCCACCCCCTTGCTCCTGGGTCATGCGCAGCACCGCATGGATCGCCGGGGCCAGCTCGTCGCGGTAATGATCCAACTGCGTATGGGCCGGCCATTGCGGCGCAGGCAGGCTGCCGGTGAGATCGCGGCGCAGCAGTTGGAAATACTCCGCCACGGGTTAAAGTCCCTGTTGCGCCACAGTCTGGGCGGCTATCACCAGGCACTTGGTCAGTTCGGGCGAGGAGAACTTGGTCAGCACCGCGTTGGCACCGGCCAGGCGCGCCTTTTCGCTGTTCATCGCGCTGTCCAGCGAGGTATGCAGCAACACGTAAAGATCCTGGAAATCCGGGGTTTCGCGCAGGGTGCGGGTCAGGGCGTAACCGTCCATTTCGGACATCTCGATGTCCGACACCACCACATTGATCTGCGCGGCGGTGCCTTGCAGCTCCAGCAGCACATCGATGGCTTCCTTCGCGCTGCGTGCGGTGTGGCAGGTCAGGCCGAGGTTGCGCAGGGTGTGCACCGACTGCTGCAAGGCGACCTGGCTGTCATCCACCACCAGGATCCGCGCATTGCCGAGCACTTCCGCCTCTTCCATGGTCAGGTCGGTGGGTGCCGCTTCAATCGGCGCCGGGGCGATACCGTGGATGACTTTTTCGATGTCCAGCACCTGCACCAGGCCGCCTTCCACCTGGGTCACCCCGGTGATGAACGCACGGTTGCCGCCGGAGCCGTAGGGCGGCGGGCGGATGTCGGTGGTCAGGCAGTGCACGATCTTGCTGACGGCCTGCACATGCAGGCCCTGCTTGGAACGGCTCACGTCGGTGACGATCAGGCAGCCTCCGTCCGGATCTTCCAGGGGCATTTCCCCCAGGGCGCGGCTCAGGTCGATCACCGCCAACGAGTTGCCACGCAGGGTGGCGATGCCTTTGACGTGCGGGTGGGACTCCGGCAGCTTGGTCAGCGGCGGGCAAGGGATGATTTCGCTGACTTTCAGCAGGTTGATGGCCATCAGCTTGCCGCTGCGCAAGGTAAAGAGCAGAAGCGAGAGTGAGTCTGCGCGGGCTTTGGTGGTGGACATAAAAACCTTCTGTGGATCAGGGATGACGAACTTCTATTGAGTGTTATCGACCCATTCGCCGGAAACTGTAGGAGCGATCAAGGCCCTTAACATCAGCCCTTCCACACCTGCGGGTTCACCAGGTCCTGCGGGCGCTGGCCCAGCAGGGCGCTGCGCAGATTGTCCAACGCGCGGTTGGCCATGGCTTCGCGGGTTTCATGGGTCGCCGAGCCGATGTGCGGCAGGGTCACTGCATTGCTCAGCTGGAACAGTGGCGATTCGGCCAGCGGCTCCTGCTCATACACATCCAGCCCGGCACCGCGAATGGTCTGGTTTTGCAGGGCCTGGATCAGCGCCGGTTCGTCGACCACCGGGCCACGGGAAATATTGATCAGGATTGCGCTGGATTTCATCAGCCCCAACTCGCGGGTGCTGATCAGGTGGCGGGTCTTGTCGCTCAACGGTACCACCAGGCAGACGAAATCCGCCTCGGCCAGCAATTGGTCCAGGCTGCGGAACTGCGCGCCCAGCTCCTGTTCCAGCGCGGTCTTGCGGCTGTTGCCGCTGTACAGGATCGGCATATTGAAGCCCAGGCGCCCACGACGGGCCACGGCCGCGCCGATATTGCCCATGCCGACGATACCGAGGGTCTTGCCATGCACGTCACAGCCAAACAGCGGTGCGCCGACGCTGGCTTTCCACTGGCCGGCCTTGGTCCAGGCGTCCAGCTCGGCGACCCGGCGCGCGCTGCTCATCAGCAGGGCGAAGGCCAGGTCGGCGGTGCTTTCGGTGAGTACGTCGGGGGTGTTGGTGAGCATGATCCCGCGCTCGTTGAAGTACGGCACGTCGTAGTTGTCGTAGCCCACCGACACGCTGGAGACCACCTCCAGCTTGCTCGCGCCTTCGAGTTGCGCGCGGCCCAGCTTGCGACCCACGCCAATCAAACCGTGGGCGTGGGGCAGGGCTTCATTGAATTGAGCGTTAATATCGCCCAGCTTGGGGTTGGGGGCGATCACGTCGAAATCCTGTTGCAGGCGTTCGATCATTTCCGGGGTGACACGGCTGAAGGCGAGGACTGTCTTTTTCATTGCAGGCGGGCTCATCGACTACGGAAGAATGCCAAGCACGCTAACATTCCTGCCGGCAATTGTCAGGACACGGACCCATGTGGGAGGGGGCTTGCCCCCGATAGCAGTGGATCAGTCAATACATCTGGCGACTGGCACACCGCCATCGGGGGCAAGCCCCCTCCCACATTTGATCCACATTATCTGTTGGAAATCAGTTCACCAGCCGCGCACCGCTGAGGCTGCCGCTCAACTCATACGCCACCAGCTCCGCCTGGTGCGCCGCCAGGATCTCCGGCAGCGAGCCGCGCAGGTATTCCACCCAGGTCTTGATCTTCGCATCCAGGTACTGGCGCGAGGGGTAGATGGCGTACAGGTTCAGTTCCTGGGAACGGTAGGTGGGCATGACCCGCACCAATGTGCCGTTGCGCAGGCCTTCGATGGCCGCATATACCGGCAACAGGCCGACGCCCATGCCGCTGGTGATCGCGGTTTTCATCGCGTCGGCCGAGTTGACCAGGAACGGCGATGTATTGATCGCCACGCTTTCCTGGCCTTCGGGGCCGTTAAAGGTCCACTTGTCCAGCTGGATCACCGGGCTGACCAGGCGCAGGCAGGCGTGGTTGAGCAAGTCGTGGGGGCGATGGGCACAGCCCTTGGCCTTGACGTAGTCCGGCGAGGCGCAGGCGATGCTGTAGGTGATGCCCAGGCGTTGGGAGACGAAGCCCGAATCCGGCAGCTCGCTGGCCAGCACGATGGACACGTCGTAGCCCTCGTCCAGCAGGTCCGGCACGCGGTTGGCCAGGGTCAGGTCGAAGGTCACGTCCGGGTGGGTGCGGCGGTAGCGGGCAATCGCGTCGATGACGAAATGCTGGCCGATGCCGGTCATGGTGTGCACCTTCAACTGCCCGGCGGGGCGGGCGTGGGCGTCGCTGGCTTCGGCTTCGGCTTCTTCGACGTAGGCCAGGATCTGCTCGCAGCGCAGCAGGTAGCGTTTACCGGCCTCGGTGAGGGCAATTCGGCGGGTGGTGCGATTGAGCAAGCGGGTTTGCAGATGGGCCTCAAGATTGGAGACCGCGCGCGAGACGTTGGCGGTGGTGGTGTCCAGTTGTGCGGCGGCGGCGGTGAAGCTGCCCGCTTCAGCCACGCAACTGAAGGCGCGCATGTTTTGCAAAGTGTCCATGGAGAGTTCTCAGGGGAGATACCAAATTGTGACAGAAAGTTACGCTGTCCAGTGATCCCTACCAACGGATTATCGCTTGAACGGTAACAAAGATTCACAGGAATGCCAGCTTATCGTCCTCCATGCCGCCGCCTAGAATTGCGCCACCTCTCCCCGCAACACCACCTCAGGAATTCGTTCGCCGTGCCGCGTCGCATCAGCAGAGAGCTGAAGACTCTCATTTACAGGGAGCTGAAGGCTCTCAGTGTTTGCGCCTTATCGTTAGCAATCAGCGGCTGCATCGGAACCGGAGGAATCGCCCCCCAAGGCCAGGCTCTCAACGCCACTACCCTGGCCACCGACGAAGCGATCCGCAGCGCCGCCCAGGACGCCCACTGGCCCACCGCGCAATGGTGGCAGGCCTACGGCGACCCGCAACTCAACCACTGGGTCGAACTCGCCACCCAAAGCAGCCCGAGCATGGCCATGGCCGCCGCGCGGGTGCGGGAAGCGCGGGCCATGGCCGGGGTTGTCGAGTCGGCCGAGTCGCTGCAGATCAACGGTGATACCAGCCTCAAACGCCACAATTGGCCGAAGGATCAGTTCTACGGCCCTGGTGAATTGAGCGGTGCCAACACCTGGGACAACAATGCATCCCTGGGCTTGAGCTACGCCCTCGACCTGTGGGGCCGCGAAAGCAACGCCACTGAACGTGCCGTCGACCTGGCCCACATGAGCGCCGCCGAAGCACGCCAGGCCCAACTCGAACTGCAGAACAACGTGGTGCGCGCCTATATCCAGCTGTCGTTGCATTACGCCAATCGCGATATCGTCGCAGCGACCCTGGCCCAGCAACAGCAGATCCTCGACCTGGCCAACAAACGCCTGAACGCCGGGATCGGCACGCATTTCGACGTGAGCCAGGCCGAAACGCCACTGCCGGAAACCCATCGCCAATTGGATGCCCTGGACGAAGAAATCGCCCTGAGCCGTAACCAGCTGGCGGCGCTTGCCGGTAAAGGTCCGGGGGAGGGGGCCACGTTACAGCGTCCGACGTTGTCCCTCGCCGCACCGCTGAAACTGCCTTCGAGCCTGCCCGCGCAATTGCTCGGCCAGCGCCCGGATGTGGTCGCCAGCCGTTGGCAGGTGGCGGCGCAAGCCCGTGGCATCGATGTCGCCCACGCCGGTTTCTACCCCAACGTCGACCTGGTCGGCAGCCTAGGCTACATGGCCACCGGCGGTGGCATGCTGGCGTTTCTCGCCGGCAAGAAATTCAACTACAGCGTCGGCCCGGCGATCACCTTGCCGATCTTCGACGGTGGCCGCCTGCGTGCGGAGCTGGGTGAAGCCAGCGCCGGCTATGACATCGCCGTGGCGCGCTACAACCAGACCCTGGTCAACGCGCTCAAGGGCATCAGCGACCAGTTGATCCGCCGTGAGTCCATGGACAAGCAAGCCGCATTTGCCGCGCAGTCGGTGGCCTCGGCGCAGAAGACCTACGACATCGCGATGATCGCCTACCAGCGCGGCCTCACCGATTACCTCAATGTGCTCAACGCCCAGACCTTGCTGTTTCGCCAACAACAGGTCGAGCAGCAGGTACAGGCCGCGCGGCTTGGCGCCCATGCTGAACTGGTAACCGCACTGGGTGGCGGCCTCGACGCCGGCAAAGACGTACCGCAAGACGCCAGAACCCTCCCGAGCAAGACCCCGGCGGCGCTTGCCGTGTTTGATCACTGAGTAGGATTTAATGACTCCCTTGCCTGCACCGCTGCGCTGGCTGCATTCCCTTGAGTGGCGCCGTGGTTTTTTTGACTGGGCACGCAGTGACGGCGTGACTTGGGTATACATCTTCAAGGTGCTGATCGCCGCGTTCCTCACGCTGTGGCTGGCGATGCGCCTGGAACTGCCGCAACCACGCACCGCGATGATCACCGTATTTATCGTGATGCAACCGCAGAGCGGCCAGGTGTTCGCCAAGAGCTTCTATCGTTTCCTCGGCACCCTGGCGGGGTCGGCGGTGATGGTGTTGTTGATCGCCTTGTTTGCGCAGAACACCGAGTTGTTCCTCGGCGCATTGGCGATCTGGGTCGGTATTTGCACCGCTGGCGCGACGCGTAACCGCAACTTTCGCGCCTATGGGTTCGTGCTCGCGGGGTATACGGCAGCGATGGTCGGCCTGCCGGCCCTGGCCCATCCCGACGGTGCCTTTATGGCGGCGGTCTGGCGGGTGTTGGAAATCTCCCTGGGGATTCTGTGCTCTACGCTGGTCAGCGCGGCGATCCTGCCGCAGACCTCCAGCGCCGCCATGCGCAATGCGCTTTATCAGCGCTTTGGCGTGTTTGCGCTGTTTGTCACCGACGGCCTGCGTGGGCGCAGCCAACGTGAGGGTTTCGAGGCCAGCAACGTGCGCTTTATCGCCGAGGCCGTGGGCCTGGAAGGGCTGCGCAGCCTCACGGTGTTCGAAGACCCGCATATGCGCCGGCGCAATGGCCGGCTCAGCCGCCTCAATAGCGAGTTCATGAGCATCACCACGCGCTTCAATGCCTTGCACCAATTGCTCGAACGCTTGCGTACGGACTCCGCGGACCATGTGGTGGCGGCGATCAAACCGGGCCTGCAGGACCTGGCCGAAGTGCTCGACGGCTTCTCCGGTCGTGCCCTCACCAGTCCCGATGCCGCGCGCCTGGTCCACCAGCTCAGCGCCTACAAGGACGGCTTGCCCGCCAAGGTGCGCAGCCTGCGCGCGACCTTCCAGGAGGGCTGCCCGAGCGAAGCCGAGCAACTGGATTTTCACACCGCTTATGAGCTGCTCTACCGCTTCGTCGATGACCTGCACAACTACGCGCAAACCCATGCCTCCCTGGCCGATCATAGCCATGCACGGGAGCAATGGGACGAAACCTTCAGCCCGAAAACCAACTGGCTGGCCTGCGCCGCCTCGGGGATTCGCGCGTCGTTCATCCTGATCGTGCTGGGCAGTTATTGGGTGGCCACGGCCTGGCCCAGCGGTGCCACCATGACCATGATCGCCGCTGCTACGGTCGGCCTGTCCGCCGCTACGCCCAACCCCAAGCGCATGGCCTTCCAGATGGCCTGCGGCACGTTGATCGGTGCGTTGGTAGGCTTTGTCGACATGTTCTTCGTGTTCCCGTGGATCGACGGCTTCCCGCTGCTGTGCGTGATGCTCGCGCCGGTGATCATCCTCGGTGCTTTCCTCGCTTCACGCCCGCAATACGCCGGGGTCGGCGTGGGCCTGCTGATTTTCTTCAGCACCGGCTCGGTGCCAGACAACCTCACGGTCTACAACCCCTACACCTTTATCAACGACTACATCGCCATGATCATCGGCATGCTGGTGTGTGCGGCGGCGGGAGCGATCATCCTGCCGCCCAACAGCCGCTGGCTGTGGCGCCGCCTGGAGCAGGACCTGCGCGAACAGGTGGTGTATGCCATCAGCGGCAAGCTCAAGGGGTTGGCGTCGAGTTTCGAAAGCCGCACCCGTGACCTGCTGCACCAGGCCTATGGCCTCGCTGTCGGCCAGCCGCAAGTGCAACGCGACCTGCTGCGCTGGATGTTCGTGGTGCTGGAAATCGGCCACGCGATCATCGAGTTGCGCAAGGAACAAGCGATCCTGCCGGTGCACCCGGCCTACGCCGAGTCCCAGCCCTGGCGCCAGGCGATCCGGGTGATGGGCCGCTCGTTGGTGCGACTGTTCCTGCAACCCAGCGCCAGCAACCTGGAGCGTGGCCTGATCGCCGTCGACCACGCCATCAGCCGCGTGCAGGCCACCGACGAACCCTTCGCCCCGCACTTCGACACCTCGGCCCTGCGCCGGGTGAAAAGCTACCTGCACTTTATCCGCACCTCGTTGCTGGACCCGCAATCACCGCTGGCGGCCCTCAAAGGAACCCCGAATGCCTCGTGAAATCGCATTCCACGGCATTTATATGCCGACCATGACCCTGATGTTCCTGATCGCGGCCGCGCTGGCCTGGGCCCTTGACCGCTTCCTGGCCGGGTTCGACCTGTACCGTTTTTTCTGGCACCCGGCGTTGTTGCGCCTGAGCCTGTTCGTTTGCCTGTTCGGCGCCCTGGCGCTGACCGTCTACCGTTGAGAATGCCCCGATGAAAAAGTTTTTCAGCCTGCTCGCGACCTTGCTGGTACTGGCTTTGGCGATCTGGATTGGCCGCACGTTGTGGGTGCACTACATGGAAACGCCATGGACCCGCGACGGCCGGGTGCGCGCCGACATCATCAACGTGGCGGCCGACGTCACCGGCGAAGTGGTCGACGTCCCGGTGCGCGATAACCAGTTGGTGAAAAAGGGCGACCTGCTGATGCAGATCGACCCCGAGCACTACCGCATTGCCGTCAAACAGGCGCAATCCCTCGTGGCCTCCCGCAAAGCCACCTGGGAAATGCGCAAGGTCAACGCCCACCGCCGCGCCGACCTCGACGCCCTGGTGATCTCCAAGGAAAACCGCGACGACGCCAGCAACATCGCCGACTCGGCCCTGGCGGACTACCAGCACGCGCTGGCACAACTCGAAGCGGCCGAACTCAACTTGAAACGCACCCAGGTCGTGGCGGCGGTGGACGGCTACGTCACCAACCTCAACGTGCATCGCGGCGACTACGCACGCATCGGCGAAGCCAAGATGGCCGTGGTCGATATGAACTCGTTCTGGGTCTATGGCTTCTTCGAAGAAACCAAGTTGCCCCATGTGAAAGTCGGCGACAAAGCCGACATGCAACTGATGAGCGGCGAGACGTTGAAGGGGCACGTAGAAAGCATCTCGCGCGGCATCTACGACCGTGACAACCCGGAGAGTCGCGAGCTGATCGCCGATGTGAACCCGACGTTCAACTGGGTAAGGCTGGCCCAGCGGGTGCCGGTGCGGATTCACATTGATGAAGTGCCTGAGGGGGTGTTGTTGGCGGCGGGGATTACGTGCACGGTGATCGTTAACCAAACGCCGAACTGAAATGTGGAAGGGGGCTTGAGCACCCTCCCACATTCGATTTTTGTTGACAGGCAGATTGGGCACCGCTTCAGGTTTGTGCGTTGGCTCTGATTTTTCGTCGACGTTTGACCCGCAGCATGCTGACGAAGCGGCGGTGGTTTCTTGTATTAAGAATCAGCAGGCAGAACAGCGATTGAAATAGTGGGAATAGTGCAAACAACGTAACTGGGTTGTTCCCCAGGTAGCCTGCCGAAAGCAAGGCGTTCAAGGCCGCGACGCCTGCAAGCAGTGGCGGCCCAGAGCGAAACCCCATCGCCACCAAGGTCAGGCCAATGCACATGGCCAGTAGCAGTGCCATGCTCGCCACGACCGCATATTCGCCAGGGAGATAATTTATTCGTGCGTAATACGACAGGCTATGTGACAGGTTGCCTGAACTGCTGACTAAGTTCATTGAGACCCCCATACCCACAGTGAATGCAAAACGTCGGGTGTGTCGAGTTAACGTTCGGGGGGCTTGCAGGGTATTGATGTCATTGTTCATGGCTGCTGAACTCTTCATAAAGGCTGATAACAATAGGGTTGATATTTCCGGACCTGCCACTTCCCGCAAAATCACCCGTTTGGGCCTGATACTGCACAACGGCACAAACTCACGCAGCACCGTCACCTGATAGTCACTGTTGATATGCACTACCCCGGCCCCGACGATGGCCGGGTCGGCGTCAATGGTTCGATACAGTTTGGGCAGGTCCAGCAGACTCGTCAGTCGCTGGCGAGTCGTGGTGTGCGCATCCGGCACACCGCTTCGCAGGAAATTGCTTGGCATCCTTTCACCTGTGAGTAGACCGAGGTGAAAGAGCCTGGGGATAGTTTCCTTGTAATGATGTCAGGTCGTTCGCTGTTTTTTGTAGGATTTGGCCAGGCAGTTATTTCATTGCGCTACATAAGTTTCATGCAGATGACGCCACAGGAGTGCACCACTGGCCTGTTTCTCAAACACTGCGGTGGCACGGCGATTGTCGATAGCGTTCGTTGAACCTGGGACAGGGCCACGAGCACAGCATGAGATTGGCCCGGCCTTGTTAGCCAAAGAAACTAAATAGAGCGCCAATGCCGCCAGCTGGATCTGTACCCACCACGTTCGCGCCAACGATAACGCGTTGGTCGCCCCGCTCGGTTAACACCAAAGGGGTGGACATGACGGGGGCGTCCAGATCGATGTAGCCCTTATTGTTGAAGTCTATATTCAGCGAGCCATCGGCTTTGAATTGAGCGATGTATATCCAAGCGCCTTCGGATGCGGTCGTAAGGTTCCCAGAGTGTGTGTTCATGATGCGCTGCCAGCCAATGTCGCGGTTGTCATCAAATTGGCTGACCATCGGTTTGCCCTTATTGAACAGTTGATGCGCTGCGCCATTGGGGGTAATGGCCTGGATCAGGCCTTTCGTCGTTCTATTGTCGTTCAGGCCAACTTGACCGGCGCCAATAAGACTCTTGTCCGCTCGTTCAACGAGATCGTAAAGCGTGGTGTGATCTGCAATGCTATCAATGCGGTGAAAACCAGGGGTCTGCGGGCTGCCAAAACCGGTATCCGTGGTTCCGTCAGGGTTGAGGCGGGCGAAGAAGGCTGTTTGGAGCCCTGTGGTGAACTGGGCATGGCCCGCAATCACTATTTTGTAATCGCTACCTTGGCTGATGCATGCGTTGATGGCAGTTGCGGCAGCGGGGTCGAGAAGTTTGAAGTCGAGCTTGCCATTGCCGTTCAACCCAGAATCCAGCGCCCCATTGGGTAACAGGCGAAACAGCACACCTACGGTCAGGGCTGGATTGTTGCGTTTTGAATAATTGGCGCTCACCAGAATGCATCCGTCCTGTTGGACATGCACTTTTACCGAGTCCTCTGTCAGCCCTTCATCTGGCCTGGTTTGAAGAATGCACCAGCCTTGTTCGGCAAAATTTGTGTCGGGGCTGCCCTTGCTGTCGAAGCGCGCAACAACCAAGTCTGCCCAGTTATCGTATGAGCTGCGCGATGTCCAGCCAGCCATCAGGATTTTCCCGTCGGCCTGTAGAGTCAGCCCTGAACCTCCGGCCGGTAACGACGGCACAAAATCACCGGTGACCAGTGCATTTTGCGTAAACGTCGTATCCAGGCTCCCGTTGAGGTTCAGGCGCCCTAAACCATAGACGTAATGATCTTTTTTAAACAGGCTGGCACTGAACAGAAGCTTGCCGTCGTTATCCGTAGCAAGCCCCTTGAGTCGAAAACGAACGGTCAGGCCAGGAATATCGTTGAGAATCGAAGACAGGGTTGTGTTCCCATTGATGCCAAAGCCGGGGTCCGGGGTACCGGGTTGTCCCAATGAATAACTGTTGGATGAATTCATCGCAGCATTCCTTCGCGCAGTGAAGAGGACGATGTGCCAAGTCGATAAGCAGCAGGCTTTGGCTGGAATACCGTTCAAGTCTGTTCTCGGTGCAATACCTCGTCTACTGTCAGATCTAACAGGTGCTAGTGGCCATTATTGGCTACGAGCCTGAGGCACAAATGTCTCATGCAGATGACGCCAAAGCATCGTGCCACTGGCCAGCTTCTCGAACACTACCGTCGCACGGCGATCCGTCTGTGTGCCGCTGGCGTCGACCTGATGCTCGCGATAAGTCACCGTCGCTCCGCGCGCATGCCGGTCAATCCCGGTCATTTCACTCAAGGTGATCTTCAACCCCGGGCGCATTCCGCCCAGGCGAGTGAACAGCGCGTTGACCCCGGCTGCATTGACGCGTGCGCCGGTGGCGGGGGCGATCATGCTGAACTCGGGCGAGAAGCGCGCAAGCAGACTCTTCAGGGTGCCTTCTGGCGCAACACCGGCAAACCATTGTTCGATTTCGACGTGGGTCTGGATGACTTCTTCGAAAAAGTCGCTGTAGTCGATCATTGGGCACTCGCTGTTAGGCGCCGAGCTGACGAATCACATTCACCAGAACGGGGGAGAAGGGTTTTAGACGGTTGTTGGTGTCGGGCTGTTCCAGCTCTTCCTTGAGCTGCGTCAGTAAGTCGAAGTCGGCCACTTCAAGACCGTCGCCCTCCATCCCGCTGTCGTAGAGCAGTGCATCCAGGATCGACTTTCTTGCGCCGAACAAGGCGCGATTGTTTTCGCGACAGTCGCCAAGGTTTAACACTTGGATGGAGGTCACTGCTCTGGGGCTTAGGCCTTCTACACGGCCAGACAGATAAAATTTCAGCTCGGTTTCGCACTCATCCATCAGGGATGTCAGCGGCAAAACCTGATGTGCGTGCGCTCGTCCGCACTGTTTGCTGCGGTTGCAACTGGCGACGATATTGGAGAAGTCTAACGAGCGGCGGGGTGCGACCTCTCTGGCCTCAACGTGTTCGTTGTGGGCGCTGTCTGATGAGATTTCGTGGCAGCAATATGCGCATAAGCCATGTTGTTCTTCCACGCAGGCTTGGCGGATGCAGGTTCTTTCTTCAGGACTTAAATCTGAGTAGCGGCCCGTCGGGTGTTTGCGCTTCCATTGCGTCAGGGCTGCTGGTTCCTCTCCTTTGGTGATCTTACGCACTGCGCAGCTCCAACTTGCGAATCAGCAGGGCGGCTTTGGTAAGTTCGATATGGCCAGGTTCAAGCTCTGCAGACAGCTCTTTAAAAAGTGTCTTGGCTTCTTTCAGTTTTTTGTCTTGCAGCAGCTCCAGCAAACGATCAAGGCGCGCCTGAACTTCGCTGTTGCGCACATCGGTGTCCATGACGCTGAGCAGTACTTGATTGGCGTCCAGGCCATAGAGACCGTTGCGTTCTTCCAGTTCGCCGTCGTCAAGGACGTAGCACAGAACGTTCTTGGTATCGCTGATCACCAGTGGAGAATGGGTGGTGAGGATGAATTGGCAGTTGGGGAAGGTTTCGGTGAGTTGGTGGATCAGGCGGCGTTGCCATTGAGGATGAAGATGGAGGTCTACTTCGTCGATTAGGACGATACCGGCGCCTTCAAGTGGATTGCTCAATGACGGGTTCATGATTGCCAAGCGGCGAGCAATGTCGCCGACAAGTGCCATCAGTGATTTCTCCCCTTGAGAAAGCTGAGACACATTGAGTGTATTGCCTGACTTGTCGATGGCCATATGCAATCTAGGCTTTCGTTGGACTCGAAGGTTTTTAAAGTGAGGCATGAACTTGTAGACGGCGGATCGCACAGCATTTAGCTGTGGGTCGCGTGACGCTAGGTGCAAATTTTTCAGCTCAGATACCAGTTTTTTGTCGGAGCTAGAGATTTTTTTCAACTGTTCCATTACGGCTGAGGATATTCCCTGCTCGTTCTCGGTATCTTCCCTGTCACGGAACCATTCAAAAAAACGTCCGAAATCTACGCCACCATTTAGAGCGTTTTCATATCCATCAAATTGATCGAATGGTTTTTCGGATTTTCGGGTTGTTAGTGGAACGTCAAGGACGGATCTTTCGACAGGGTAGAAGGCGACAAGCGGAAGTGAGCCGTTGTCGTCAATCAGCCCTATATGAAAGCGATAGAATTCAGCCAGCTCAGTTAATTTACTAAGAGAACTATTTACCCTTGCTTTATGCCCTCGCAAGGTGCGAGCGAGTGTCCATGAGTAGGTCTCGGAAGCTGATGCTGAGGGGTGGGGGACACCGCCGACTTCAGCATCGATTGAGGCGAATCGCTCGCCATTTGTGACCACATCTTCTTGGATGGGACTGCCACCACCATTATCGGTTCGAATGCGCCCTACCAGCCAACTTAACGACGTAGCTATCGACTTCAAAATAGTCGTCTTCCCCGCCCCATTATTCCCCACAAACACCGTCACCTTCGACGCATGCTTATCAGTAGGCGCAAAGGCGACTTCCAAGTCGGTAAAACGACCGACGTTATTCAGTCGAATTTTTCTGATTTCCATCGCATTACCCTTGTGGGGCCAGTCAGTTTCTAGAGGCAGGCGGCGATTATGGCACTCATCCTGGGTTTTGGCAGGTGGGCTTCACCCTTGCTTACAACACACCGCCCAAGCCAAAGCGCTTCTTTAACACCGTCTCCAACAACCCCTTAGGCAACAACGCCGCCATCAACGGCAACGCCCGGCTGCCATTGCCCGAGCGCAACAGGCGCGGCGGTTGTGGTTGTTGCACCGCCTTGAGCACATCCGCCGCAAACACGCTGGCCGGGGTGGGCTTGTCCTGAGAGGCCTGGCTGCGTGCGCGAATACCTTCGCGCAACGGCCACCACGGCGATTTTTCGTTGATCAACAGCTCGGCCTGGGCGCCGGCGTTTTTTGCAAAGCTTGTATCGATGGCGCCGGGCTGCACTTCCATCACCCGTACGCCAAAGGGTGCCAGCTCCATGCGCAATGCATCACTCAACGCATGCACTGCCGCCTTGGAGGCGCAGTAGGCGCCGGCGAACGGCGTGACCAATACGCCGGAGACGCTGCCGATATTCACCACCAGGCCTTTACTGCGGCGCAGGGCCGGGAACAGCGCCTGGGTCACGCCGACGAGGGAAAATACATTGGTCTGGAACTGACGCTGCATCGCTTCGGTGCCGCCGTCGAGCAGCGGGCCCATGGCGCCGTAGCCAGCGTTGTTGACCAGCACATCCAGCTCACCCAGTTGTTCGGCCAGGCGCTGTAACGCGGCACTGTCGTTGACGTCGAGTTCGACTGCATTGAAACCCGCGGCGGCGAGGGCAGTTACGTCTTCCGGGCGGCGGGCGCTGGCCCACACGTTGAAACCGGCGGATTTGAAAGCATCGGCCAGGGCGCGGCCAATACCGCTGGAGCAACCGGTGATCAGTACGTTGGGCATGGATCAGTCCTTTGTCAGTCCGAGAAACTGCCTTGCAGGTGCTCGGCACGAAATTCCAGGGTTTGCGGGCGGTAGCCGGGGCGCAGCGGCGGGGTGGGCAGGCAGTCGTCCCAGGTGGCGCCGGCCTGCAACTCGCCGGGGCCGCGATAGCGTGGAGCGGCGTAGACGTTGTCGGCCAGGTTGACGGTGTCGCCCGGTGCATAGGCGGCGACGCGCCAGCGCAGTTCGGTGAGGGGCACGTCGTTGCCGTTGTTCAGGGTCAGCTTGAGCGGTCGGTCGGCCGGGCATTCCTGCGGGGCGTAGGTGATGCGTAGTTCCAGGCGCGCCAGTTGTGAGGCTTCACGGTTGTCCAACCAGACCACCCAAACGGCTACGCAACCCAGGCCAGCCAAGGCAGCGAGGGAAACCGGAAGGGCTTTGGCCGGGTAGCGCAGCAGGAGGACCAGCCAGGTGATGATCAGCAAAACACCGAAGAACATAACAACAACCTCGCACAGGGATAAAACATCCTACTCGCGGGTTAACCCGGTTGCCTATCGTGGGGGGCTTTTTCCTCGTAGGCAGGTATTTACCTCCGGCGATACTGGGAACTGATTTGAATAGTTTTCCACAGAGTTTGTGCAAGGAGGCTTGGCTGATTTATGAGGGAGCTCAACCTCACACTTATACCAGGTGAACTATTTTATGAACGTTTCAGACGCTGCTGTAAGCCTGTCCACCCCTCTCAATGTATCCGCTTGCGCAGCGGCACCCAGTCACTCGGCAAACGTCACTCAAGCGGGTGCCGACCCCAGCGAATTGCGCTCGGGACCTCGTATGCAGAGTCTGGGGCTCACGAGCTTGAAGCAAACTGTACTGCAAGGTATCAACGATCAGGTCCGTTCGCATTTTTTGCCATCCATGGCGTTTCACATCAATGATTCGACTAAAGATAAAGCTTTTGGGGCAGTCTTGGCGGTGGGTGGTGCGGCGGCAAAAGTGGCCGGTAAACAGCTGGCAGGCTTGGGTGGCGTTTCCTCGAAAGTCGCAGGTTCGGTTCTTATGTGGGGGGGCAAAGCTGCCGAGAAAGTTGGCAAGAACACCTACCAAAATGCTGAACCCAAAAAAGATGGCAACTATAACGCCTTTGCCGCGCGTAACTGGGCTCGTTAAAAACCAGGCATGACAGCATGCCCTGGTTCGTCGGTACGCTTTGACGGGCATTGAACGAAAAAGCCCCCACCCAACCCACTGCGGATAGGGGACGCAATGGGCTGGGCGAGGGCTTCTTTTTACGACTGTTTTACTGCGCGATAGTTTTCACCGAAACGCCACGTTCAACCGGCGTCGAGCGACCATAGATATCTTCAAACCGCTCGATATCGTCTTCGCCCAGGTAGCTGCCCGATTGCACTTCGATGATCTCCAACGGGATCTTGCCCGGGTTGCGCAGGCGGTGCACCGAGGCGATCGGGATGTAGGTGGACTGGTTCTCGCAGAGCAGGAACACGTTCTCGTCACAGGTGACTTCGGCAGTGCCGCTGACCACGATCCAGTGTTCGGCGCGGTGGTGGTGCATTTGCAGCGACAGGCACGCGCCCGGCTTGACCGAGATGTGCTTGACCTGGAAGCGGCCGCCCATGTCCACCGAGTCGTAGGAGCCCCACGGACGATAGACTTCGCAGTGGTTCTGGGTTTCGCTGCGGCCCTGTTCGTTGAGGGTGTTGACCATCTGCTTGACGCCCTGGACCTTGTCCTTGTGGGCAATCATCATCGCGTCCTTGGTTTCCACCACGACGATGTTTTCCAGGCCGATCACCGACACCAGTTTGCCGTTGCCGTGGATCATGCAGTTCTTGCTGTCCTGGATCACCACGTCGCCCTTGGTGACGTTGCCGTTGGCGTCTTTGTCGTTGACCGCCCACAGCGAGGCCCAGCAACCCACGTCGCTCCAACCGGCACTCAACGGCACCACGCAGGCGCGCTGGGTTTTTTCCATCACGGCGTAGTCGATGGAGTTGTCCGGGCAGCAGGCGAAGGTGGCTTCGTCGAAGGTCAAGGTGTCGGCGTCTTGCTGGCTGCGTTCCAGGGTCAGCACGCAGGTGTCGTAGATGTCCGGATCGTGCTTTTTCAGCTCTTCCAGGAAGCGGCTGGCGCGGAACAGGAACATGCCGCTGTTCCAGAAGTAACCGCCGCTTTTGACGAACTCGACGGCGCGTTTTTCATCGGGTTTTTCCACGAACTGTTGTACGCGGCTCACGCCTTCGGGCAGCAGCGAATCGTTGGTGGACTTGATGTAGCCGTAGCCGGTTTCCGGACGGGTCGCCGGCACGCCGAACAGCACCATCTCGCCACGCTCGGCGGCCACGGTGGCCAGGGCCAGGGCGCGTTGCAGGGCTTTCTGGTCGTCGATCACGTGGTCGGCCGGCAGGACCAGCATCAGTTCATCACGGCCTTCGTTGACCAGCATCATCGCGGTCAGGGCCACGGCCGGCGCGGTGTTGCGGCCGAACGGTTCCATCAGGATGCGCTGGCACTCCAGCTTACGGTTGGCCAGTTGCTCGTTGACGATGAAGCGATGGTCCTTGTTGCAGACCACGATCGGGGAGTCCATGCCTTCGAACACCAGGCGTTCCAGGGTTTGTTGGAACAGCGTGTGCTCGCCGGTCAGGGCCAGGAATTGTTTTGGGAACTGTTTACGGGAAAGCGGCCAAAGACGTGAGCCGCTACCACCGGAAAGGATTACTGGGATCATGTGTTTCTCCTTGAATCAATTTGGGTCAGAGCTACGAAGGTTTGTCGTTTCACTCTTGTTTTTGTCTCGTGTCCGGGTCGGCCGCAGCCGACCCGGAGAATTCATTCAGCGGGTCGATACCGGGCGTTTTACCCAGACTGGCGAAATGCTCGAACCCGAACCGGTCACGTACAGCACCGCGGCTTCACCGCGTTCCAGGGCCACCGGCTTGACGTCGCCGACTTTCTTGTCGCCGTCATACAGCGCCAGGCTGACCTTCACCGGGTTGATTTCGCGCTCGCCACGACCTTTGGCGGCCACCGACTTGACCACGTCGGTCTTGCCGTCGGCGGTCTTCAGGGTCAGGGCCTTGTCGCTCAGGTTCTGCACGCGCACCAGGGATTTCTGCTTGTTCTTGAACGGCGGTTCTTCGATCAGCTGTGGCTGGCCGCTGCTGTTGTTGACCAGGGTGTAGTAGTGATCGGCGGCGAGTTTGACCGGCACGGTCTGGCTGCCGATCTTGGCGCTGTAGTCGCCGCCGGGCATGAAGCTGAAGTCGCTGCTGGCCAGCGGGGCCACTTCGTTGAGGTTGGTGCTGCCAACTGTCGCGCTGACTTCCTGGTTGGAGGCGTTGTAGACACGCACGAAGCTTGAGCCTTTCGGTGCGACTGGGCCGTACAAGGCTGCGTCACCGGCGAAGGCGGACAGGGATACCAAGCTCATACCGGCAGCCAGGGCCAGAGTCTTAGCGAGACGACGCGGAGTAGTAGTGAAAGTCATGTGAGTTACCTCTCTTTCAGTTTTGCGCCCGGTCGGGCGTCTCGGATTTTTTAAGGGTGTTCTGTGCCATGTTTTGTTGGCGCGAACCGGCTTGTTTAAGTTGCGCAACCCACTTGGGGTCGGCATCACCGATTTCGTTGTTTACGGGCAGATAGCGTTCAGGAAACTCCCAGATCAGCACCTGTGGCGGGCTGTTCTTGAAGTCGTCACTTTTCAGGTAGCTGAGCATCGGCAAGATCGGGCCGTGGCCGTCTTCGGCATAGCTGACCACGTCGCTGCCGAGTGCTTGCTTGAGGGCGCCGACGAAGTTCCAGTTGGGGTTGGCGCTGTAGCTGGTGCCCACCAGTGCCACCGGGGTTTCGCTGTCGCTGAACAGCGCGTCGTCGCCTTTGGTTTCGGCCAGTTGCGTGACGCGTTTTTCCAGCGGCTCTTTCGGTGGCATCAGGTTTTCGAACAGCGGGTCCAGGGGCAGGAACAGACGCAGGTCGCCGTTGTGCGGCTCGGTCTTCTCGGCCTCGGTGACAAAACGCTGCGGCTCGCCGTGGAGCGGGGTCTTGTCGGCGATGGTTTTAGCCAACTGCTTGGCAGCGATTTCGGCGCCGTCCGGGGTCCAGTGGGTGTCGGTGCGCAGGAACACTTGCTTGCCGCCCAGCTTGGCCTGTTGCAACGGGCCGAGCAGGTCCGGGGCGATGATCTTGTCGGCGGCGACACGGGCGTGGAAGTCCTGGTACAGGTTGGCGTGGATGCTCGCCGGTTTCACTTCACCCAGGTGTTCCGGGTACAGGCGCACCTTGGCCGGCACGATCGCCATCACCAGTTGGATGCCCTGGGCCTTGAGCTTCTGGCGCACGCCTTCGACCAGCGCGTAGTTGCCTTCAAGGTTCTGGTCTTCGTTGACGGCGGGGTTGAACTCCTCGTCGCTGTACAGCCAGTGATCGCGGCCCAGCACCACGCCAGGGCGGCCTTCATTGAACAGCTTGTAGTCCAGTGCAGCCCAGAGGTTGGTGCCCAATCGCTTGATCGGGAACGCCTCGTCGTAATGGGTCTCGACGGCCTTGGTCCAGCGACCGTTGAGCACGGTCGCGTCGGCGTTGGTGCTGAAGCCCAGGAAGCTGCGCAGCGACCAGGCGCCCAGGGCGAGCAGCACCACCAGGAACAGGCCGATATAGAGGACGCGCAATGATCGGGTCATGGTCGGCTCCCTCAGAATTGGAAGTAAAGGAACGGCGAGAAACTCTGCGCCGACAGTTTGAGAATCGACGCCACGAACAGCAGCAGCACCGCAGCGCGCATGGCGTAGCGTGGCCAGTCAGCGGTCCAGTAGGCCGGTTGCACGGCAGCGTCACGGCCAACGGTGAAACCTGGCTCGTGGATGCTGCCGGGGTTGTCGCCCGGCACGGCCTTGATCAGGCTCGGGTCGGCCGGCTTGGTTTTTTCCGCAGGGCGGTTGGTGTAGAAGTCACGCAGGCCGAAGAACGCCAACGTTGCGTACGCCACCACCAGGGTCGCCACTTGCAGGCCGGTGAGGTTGGCGCGGTTGAGTTCCGACAGCGACCACTCGCCAAAGCTGAACATCGCACCGTACATACGGCCGGCGACGTGCAGGTTTTCGGCGCGGAAGATTACCCAGCCCATCACCACCAGCAGGAACGTGAAGGCCCAGCGCAGGACGTTGAAACTGCGTGGTGCGGTGTTGAGGCCGATGGCTTTTTCAATCGCCAGCCACATGCCGTGCCAGGCACCCCAGACGATGTAGGTGATGTTCGCACCGTGCCACAGGCCACCGAGCAGCATGGTCAGGAACAGGTTGCGGTAGGTGGTCAGCGTGCCTTTACGGTTGCCGCCCAACGTGATGTACAGGTAGTCACGCAGCCAGGTGGACAGGCTGATGTGCCAGCGGCGCCAGAACTCGGTGATCGACTGGCTGATGTACGGCTGCTTGAAGTTTTCCATGAAGCGGAAACCCATCATCAAGCCCAGGCCGATGGCCATGTCGCTGTAGCCGGAGAAGTCGAAGTACAACTGCGCGGTGTAGGCCAGCGCCCCCAGCCAGGCATCGCCGGTGGTGGGGTTTTGCAGGGCAAAACAGTGGTCGGCCACCACCGCCAGGGTGTCGGCGATGAAGACCTTCTTGATGAAACCCTGCATGAACCGCGTGCAGCCCTCGGAGAACTTGTCGAGGGTGTGGGTGCGGTTATTGAACTGGTCGGCCAGGTCGCGGAAACGCAACACCGGGCCGGCGATCAAGTGCGGGAAGATCGCCACGAACGCCGCGAAGTCGATGAGGTTGCGGGTCGCCGGGGTATCGCCACGGTACACGTCGATGATGTAGCTGATGGACTCGAAGATGTAGAACGAGATCCCGATCGGCAACAGCACGTGGGTGAGGATGAATGGCTCCAGGCCCGCCGACTTCATCATCACGTTGATGCTGTCGACGCCGAAGTTGGCGTACTTGAAGTAGCCGAGGATGCACAGGTCGACCACCACGCCGAGCAGCAGCCAGCGCTGGGCCGGCTTGGTGCGCACGCCAGCGGCACCGACCTTGAGGCCGATCCAGTAGTTCCACAACGTGACGGCCGCAAACAGCGCCAGGAAGTCCACTCGCCACCAGGCGTAGAACACGTAGCTGGCCAACAGCAGCAGCAGGTTGCGATAGCGTTGCCCGCTCAAGTAGTACAAGCCGAGAAAGATCGGCAAGAACAGAAACAGGAACACATTGGACGAGAAAACCATCCCGATCTCTCCATGTTTAACCAACAGTCAAGGGCCGCAGCCCCCCCAAACCCCCCCACGAATTCCGGGGAGGGCGGTACAACAATTTCACTGTCAAGCGCGGTTCAAGTGTGGGAGGGGGCTTGCCCCCGATAGCGGTGTGTCATTCAACACAGATGGCGACTGTTACACCGCCATCGGGAGCAAGCCCCCTCCCACATTTCTAACCGCGTTCCGTCAGCTGCCTTTGTTGCCTTTTTCATGCGCCGGGTCGTAGACCTTGGTCAGGTCACCCCCGAGGCGGAAGGTCTTGAACGGTTGCATCCCATGCTTGCGCTCGATCACATCCGGCGCGCAGGTGTAGAGGGTGCAGAACGGTTCGAGCCAGGCATACTTCATGTCCTCCTTGAGGTCCTTCATGTCCTGCTCTTTGCCGTTCTTCTGTTCGAAGATCTCCGGGTCCTTGACCCCGGCCAGCACTTTGTCGCCCAGGCGCTTGAGCGCGCTGTTGTTTTCCTGGCGCAGGTCAACCCCGTTGACCAGGGCAAAACTGGCGATCATCGACAGTGGCGGCAATGCGTAGTTGTGGTACGACAAGGCGCGTTGCTGACGCTTCAATTCGTTGGGCAGGAAGCCCTGGTCGTCGACCTGGTTCACGCCGACTTTGTATTCCTTCACGGCCCAATCAAACAGGTCGCGACGGTTGGTGGCGATGGAGGTTGCCATCACCGACCAGGCGGCCCAGTAGGAGTGGTTGTTGGTTTTTTCCAGCGGCAGGTTGTCCCAGTCGCTGACCACCTGATCGGCCAGTTTGTTGAACCAGGCTTCGATCAGTTGCGACTCCTGCTGGTGGTTGGCCAACGGGTGCGAGTCGGAGAACTTCAGGCGTACATAGGCCGACGCCATGCTGCCCAGTGCCCATTTGCGCATGGACTTGCCGGTGTGGTTGAAGTCCTTGGACATCAACGCATCGGCCTTGGCCCAACTGGTCAGCCAGTTGAGCGTGCATTCCAGTTGTTCCGGACGACCGTCGCGCATGAACTGCATCACGCGCTTGCTGGTGTCTTTTTCCAGCTTGGTGATGTCGGCGGTGCTGTCGCGAAAGGCTTTTTCCGACTGAACATTCAGCGTGGAACGGGCCTTGTCGGAGCCTTCGTACTTGCTGCGAAATTGCAGCGAGCCAGTGTACGGCGCCGGCATGGCATCGCAGTCATTCTTGAAGTCGCCGGTCTTGAACGCTTCAATCGGTGCGAAATAGCCCTGGGGCGGACGCAGTGGCGCGGCGGCGTTGGCTGCACCGGCGAAGATCGCCAGGCCCAGCAACGATGGAATCAATAACTTCTGCATAAGTAACCTCATTGCCCTGTCGAGGCAGTCTGTTGACCACCCGCTGGGAATACGTTGCGTGTGCAAATTTTCGCTTCGACCTTCTGCGCGGCAGCACCCGCTTCGGGGCCCTGCACTTCCACGGCCAGCAAGTTCTGCGAGGCCCAGTCTTCATCGGTGCGCAGTTCAAAGGCGAAACGCCCGTCTGTATCGGATGTTTCGGGTTTCTCGATCTTGATGTCCTCGTGGCGCCCGTTCATGTACCAGAGGGTGGCTTGCAAGGTTTTCACCGACGGGTCGGCGAAGCGGATATCAACCTGGTGATTGGCATTACGCAGGTCTTTGTTCGAACTGTTAACCATCAATTCGTTCTTGCCGGGTTTCAATGTAGTGCTCGCGCTCATCTGCGCGGTCTTGCCTTCGCAGCCGTTGTCGAGCAGCGACATCATCTGGCGGTAGATGGTCTCCTGGTCCAGGCGATACAGCGGCGAAAACTCCCAGATAAGGATTTTCGGCGGGCTCTTCTGGAATTCGTCGCTGCCCAGGTACTGGATCATCGAGCCTTCCAGGCCACCGCCGGGGAAGGCGACGTTGAGGATGTCGGCGCCGATTTCTTCTTCCAGGAACCCGGCGAAGTTGTAGTTCTTGCCGCTGTGGCTGGTGCCCACCAGGGTGATCTGCGGGTTGCCCGAATCGCCGAACAGGTCGCCATCACCGGCTTCGCCTTTCGGCTCGGTGGTGAACTGGTCCATGTACTGGATCGCATAGCTGGTGCCGCACAGTTGCCCGGCCATGTTGTGCAGGGTGCCGGTCTTGCCCATGCGCCCGGAGCGCTTGGTCTCGAATTCGCGCTTGGGTATCTCGGCGTACTCAGGCATCTGCTTGATCTTGGCCGCGACGATTTTCGCCGTGCGCTGGGCGCCGTATGGGGTCCAGTGTTGGTCGCCACGGAAGTAGAAATCGTGGGCCGGCAATTCATCCGGCAATTGCTCATTGGTCAACGGCGACAGGTCCGGCACCACGTAGCCCATCTTGGCGAAACGGCCGAGCATGGTTTTGTAGTTGCCCAGGGCTTTGTCGAAATCGAACGAAGCTTTTTCGGCGGGGTTGAGCTTGTTGCGGTTCACCAGGCCACGGGTCGGCTGGTAGACCACCACCAGTTCCACGCCCTTGGCCTTGAACGCATCGTGTAGCTGCTGCATGCGTTTGTAGCCGGAAGGGCTGGTGTCGAATTCGGTGCGCAGGTCTTCCTGGGTACGGAACAGCCAGTCGCCCTGGGCTTGTACCAGGGTGGTGAAGTTCTGCTGGTAGCGCGTGGTGTAGTTCTTCGCGTCGTGCGCGGCGGGGCACAGGCTGCAGCACGGTTCGGCGCTGAACGTTGGGGCTTTCACTTCATCGGCGCGTACGCCCTGGCTGGCCGCGAGCAGGCCGAGGGTCAGACCCGATAGGCTCAGCAGTTTGATCATGTGTGGGTGCATAAGGGTCATCCTCAGTCCTGCATTTCGGTCTGGCGTTCGACAGGGTCGATCAGCACGGCTTTCTGCTGGCGCACCAGCAGGTCGAGAATTTCTTCCTGACGATCGCCCAGCACGCCGGAGAAGCTGATGCCGCTGGATTTGGTCGGCGCCAGCATCGACACGCGGTACAGCTCGATACTCAATGGCGAGTCGATGGACAGCGGCCCGCTGCCGTTGCCCGCCAGTTCACCGCCGACCACGATCAGCGAGACCTTGGCGTCGAATGGGTCGAGGGCGATGTCGCGGTCGGTGTCGGTCAAATCCTTGATGTGGCCGTACACGCCGGTCAGGCCGTTGGCCATCGAGGTGTTTTCGTACAGCTTGATGTTCACGCTGTTACGTATGCGGATGCCGTGGCGACGGTTGCTGATCACCTTGTTGCCCCACAACAGGTTGTCGCCGCTCTCATAGAGGGTGATGCCGTCGGTGTGGTTGCGGTAGATCTCGTTGTCGGCGATCAGGTTGTTCACGCTGTTACGGTCGATCACCAGGCCTGAAAGCTTGTTGTCGTAGCTGCGGTTGTTGAAGATGAAGCTGTCGTTCACTTCCCGGGAAATGATGATGCCGTGCTTCTTCTTGGTGCCGTACACGGTGTTGTCCGCGATGATCAGGCCGTGGGAACGGTCATGGGGGTCAATGCCGTAGACGATGTTGTCTTTGTAGGTATTGCCCTTGATCACGAAGCCCGTGGTCTCATAGCAGTAGAAGCCGTACCACATGTCCGAGAACTCGGAGTCGATGATCCAGCCGGTCGGCTCAGGGCGCTTGAGCACCTTGGCCATGTTCGGCGTGTACTGGGAAATACTCACCCCGTACGACTTACTGTTGGCATAGCCGAAGCTGGCCATCTTGGTTTTGGATATGTAGGTTTCGGTGCCGCCCCAGGCCAGCAGGAACGGGCGGAATTCCTTGGGCGACTGGAAGGTCGCCGGGCCGTTGGCCTTCTCTTTCCAACCGGTGATCCGGGTGTCACGCACAAACAGCTGGCCGTCGTTGATCAGGAACGAACCGGCTTCCTGGGACAGGCGCAGTTCTTTGGTCTGCTTGTCGATGTCCAGGATGCCCTTGCGGCCGACCACGATCGGCAACTTGGCCAGGAATACGCCCGGCGAGGTTTCGCTGAAGTACTGCTTGGGCACTTTGCCGAGCAGGTCCTTGAGGTTCATGTAACCGTCGTCGACAAAGATCGCCTGGGGAATGCCGTGCTGGCGCACCACCCATTCGGCCATCTTGTTGTCGCCGCCGATAAAGTCCTTGAGGGCATCTTCCTGCATCATGCGACGGATGCTGATCTTGCCGGGCTTGGTGCGGACGATCTTCTTTTCCATCGCTGCGGCGGTATAGCCCGACAGGTCAGGCAGGGCCGGCTTGGCCATTTCCAGCGGCGCGGTCGGCGGGCTGGAAATGGTGTAGGTCTTGGCCTGTTGCAGTTCCTTGGCGATGGTCGGCGCCTTGGCCGCCGTATCGGCAAACGCTGTGGCACTGGCCACTAGCATTGCCGCGACGAGTAGGCTTTGAGCATTCATTGCACAGGCTCCCATCAGAATTTCCAGATCACGTCGACAAACGCGCGATGCATGTACGAGTCGACCTGGCTGCCATAGGCGTCACCCGGTTTGAACACACCGGCGCGGAAACGCACCAGGGCTGACGGCTCTTCAACCGACTGGCTGAGCGCGGCCGGCAGCAGGCCGGTCTTGAAGTACTTGGTGACCACCAGGTCCATCTCCTGGCCCAGGTCTTTCTTGCCGTCTTCAAGGGGCAGGGAAGTGCTGGACAGGATCGCGCCGGTCACGTCATCGGTGTTGTTCTGCACCGCATCGATGCCGTTGCTGCCCACCGGCTTGTTGCCGTCGACACGCCAGAACTTGTGGTACACGAGGCTGGCGTCGTAGTCCTCACGCAGCTGCCAGGAACCGAACAGGCTCATGGACTGCATGTTGTTCATCTCGCCGCGAAACGCTTCGCCGAAACGGTGGACGCGGGACTGGGTGCCGGTGAAGTTCGAACGGTTGCTTTGCAGGCCGTTCTGTTCGTATTCGGCACTGGCGCGGGCATAGGCCGCGCCCACTTGCCACTGCGGGTCGAGGCGCAGGCGGATACCCAGGTCGGTAGCCCAGCCACTGACGTCATCACTGCGTTTGGCTTCTGTCGGACGGGTGCCATCGGCGTTCAAGGCATTGACCGAGTCGCGGTCGCCTTTCATGCCGGTGATGCTGGCCCAGTAGTTGACGGTGTTGGTGTTGCGCCAGTTGTAGGCGTCGCTGTTGGCTTCGATGCCGAGCCAGGTCAGGTCGCCGTTCTCGCGCTTGTCCAGCGAGTCGGTGGCGACGCCCGGTTCCGGGTAGTCGAGCTTGCCGTTGTCATGGGTGTGGTGGCCCCGCAGGCCGATCCACTGGCCTGGCGTCCACTGGTAGGACGCATCGGCGTAGAGGTGCTGACGGTCCTTGTCCTTGGGCGACAGTTCCTTGAGGTCGGTGCGGTATTCGCTGAAACGTTCGGCGACGCCGACGTTGGCCTTGAGCAGGGTGGTGTCGAAGGTCCAGTTCAGCGCTTCGATATTGGTGTCGCGCCATTGGCCGTCGTCGTTGCGCAGGCGTTGGCGACCGAGCTTGAGGATCTCGCCGGGGTAGGGCGTGAAGCCGCTGTAGCCGACCCAGAACTCGCGCATGGCCAGGTAGTTTTTCTTGGTCTTGCGGTCGTTGTTGGTGGTTTGCTGGTTTTCGTCATCCGCCGACTGTTGCAGGGTGTCGGTCTCGATGATGTCGCTCGAAGCAACCGCCTGGCCCATGGCATAGGCGCTCCAGTTACCGCTTTCGCCGTAGATCCACGGGCGCAGGTCGAGGCCGATACCGTTGACGTCGCCGCCTTTCTGGGTGCCGAGGTCGCGGTCATCTTCGGACTGCGCGGTGGCTTTGACTTCCAGGCCGAAGTTCTTGGCTTCGGTCAGCGCGGCCAGGGTCGGGCACGACCACAGCAGGGCGAAGGTCAGGCCGATGCCGGCCTGCACGAATGGATTGAGCTTCATAGGGATTCCTCGCCGTCTTCTTCTTCCAGGGCGTGCAGTTGCAGCGTGCTCTGGGCCAGGGTGCCGCGTGCGGCCAGTTCCTGTTGCACCAGGCGTTGGCCTTGGGCGCGTTGTTCTGGCGTGAGCGGAGCTTCGAGCTGCGTGGCCAGGTCATTGGCCTCTGGCGTGTCCTGGGCTTTAGCCAATTGGCTGAAGACATAGGCATTCAATGGGTCGGGCTTGGTGCCCTTGCCTTGGGAAAACAATTGGGCGATGGCGAAGTCGGCGCTGTTCTGGCCGTTGCGCGCAGCGGTCAGCAGGTGGTCCAGGGCTTTTTGTGAATAGACCTGACCCAGGTAACCACGGCGATAGATCTGGCCGAGGTAGTAGTCGGCAGCCACTTCGCGGCCCACTGCTTTCTGGAAGTGCGCTTCAGCCGCCTTGGCGTCCGCCGGCACCCACTTGCCTTCGTAGTAGAGCTTGCCCAGCAACAGTTCGGCGCGCGGCTGGTCGGCGGCGCGGCCGTTGTCCAGGTACTTCATCATCTGGTCGACGTCGCCCAGTTCGGGGAAGTCGTAGAGCAGTTGCGCCAGGCTGACCCAGGAAGCGGGGTAGCCGGGGGCGATTTTTTCCAGCAGGGCCTGGGCGGTTTTCTCGTCGGTCTTGCCCAGCGTGGCGTCGCCCAATACGCGGGCTACGCTGTCGACGCGTTGTGCGGTGACAGTGCCGCGGCTGTAGCCGGCTTCCATCTGCTTGAGCAATTCGGCCTGTTTTTCCGGCTCGGCTTTTTTCTGGTAGACCGTGGCCAGCTCGACATAGCAGATGTCGGTGGTGTTCAGCGCGGCCTTGCAGATGCGCTCAACGTCATCCAGATGCTGGTCGTAGGTGTCCTGGGTGCGATACAGCAGCACCTGGGCCAGGCCGGCTTCCGGGTAACCGGCGGCCTGCCATTTGCTGATCTGCTGCTGGGCATTCACGTTGGGGAAACTGTGCGGGTATTGCAGGTACAGCATCGCCAGCGGGATCAGGGTATTGCCTTCGCCATTGGCAAAGGCTTTTTTCAGCAGGCCTTCGGCTTCATGGTGCTCGGCTTCGGTGGAGCCTGGCTTGGCCACCAGCAGGCGACCGAGACGCGCCTGGGCGCGCGGCGAGGTATCCGCCGCTGCACGGTAGGTGGCCTCGGCCTGTTTGATTTGCGCCGGATCGCGGGTGCCTACCTGGATGTCGGCCAGGCCCACCTGGGCCTCGCTGTAGCCCAGGTCTGCCAGTTGCTGGTAATTCTGCTGCGCGGTGACGGTATCGCCACGCTTGAGCGCTTCATTGGCCAGGCGTTGGTCGGGCAGGCCGGCGCAACCGGCGAGGGCGATGGCCAGCGCCAGGGGCACAGGCAGGGTTCGAAGGGCGCTCATGATTAAAGACCCGCAGCCATGGCTTTATCGATCAGCCAGTTCAGGGATGGGCCACGGTCGCTGGTCACTTCCACCGGGCGGCCGGCGTAGGCGCTGTCCAGCGGGGCGTCAGGCTTGATCTGTACGCGGATGTCGGAGGACAGGTCGGCGCTGTTCAGGCTGGTGCTGCTGACGATGGTGCCGGTGCGTACTTGTTCTTCGTCGGCTACCTGGAAGCTCACCGGGGTGCCTGGGCGCACGTCACCGAACTGGCGATAGGTAAAGCGAGCTTCGACGTTAGCCTGGCTGCCGCGTGGCACCAGTTGGAAGATCACGTCGCCTTTGCTGGCGTACTGGCCGTCGGCGACCATTTGCTGTGCTACCACGCAATCGCACGGCGAGGTGAGCGTGCCGGTCATTTGCTTGCCGAACAGTTCTTCGACCTTGGCCGGTTGCAGTTGGTCTTCGTCCAGGTGGCCCTTGAGCACATCCAGCATGCTGGTGCTGAACGTCGCCAGTGGCGCGCCTTTGGCCGCCACCGAATCACCTTTGAGCAGGCTTTGCACGGTGCCGTCGCGCGGCATGGTCACGTTCATGCCAGGCACGCTCACCAGGCCGGCCTGGGCGTGGCTGACGAAGTACATGCCGTACACCGATTTGAACACGAAACCGAAGGCCGCCAGGCCCACCAGGAAGATCGCCAGGCTGAACGTCACGGCGCGCAGGCGGCCGAAGGCGCTCATGTTGCTGCCGCCGTCCTTGACCTTGCGCGCCTTGGTGAAGTTGTCGCGTTGCAGGGTCGCCAGTACATCACCCATGGTCACGATGTCGCCGGACAAGTGCGAGGTGATCAAGTGGCGCAGGGTGGAAATATCCTGGGCGTCGAGGTTCTGGAACTGGCAACCGGTACGGCCGCTCTGGCGGTCGTAGGAGCGGATCTGCAACTCCACATCCATGGCCAGGCCGAGGTTATCGATGACGAATTGCAGGCGACCCTTGTGCACTTCACCCACGGTCAACGGCTGGGTGGCGGTGAACGCCAGGCCGCCGGCGGACAGGTCGATGACCCGTGCTTCGGTCTGGGTGCGGTCAGTGTTGAAGAAGCGCAGCTTGGCCGGGATTTTGACCCGGGCATGTTGACGCTGGGCTTCGGATTCGTGGACAACGTTGGCGTTTACTTGGCTGTTCATGACGGTGTAATTCCTTGGTTAATTCAGGCTTGGCAGGGTCAGACCATCATCAGCAACACGGCAACGAAGATGCTGCCGGCGGAGAAGGTCATGGTCCGAGACGACCAGGTGTTGAACCAACGTTGAAAGCTGGCCAAATCGCGGGTCAGTTTGGTGTCCTGGCGGGTCCAGGACTGTTGATCAAGGCGGAAGAACACGTAGATCTTCACCAGCGCGCCCATGATCTGGTTGTAATAGAGAATCACCGGGTAAGCCGGGCCGATGTTGTGGCCGGAGCACGACAGCAGCAGGGTCAGGATCAGGCGGGTGATACCGATCCACAGCAGGTACGCGAGGATGAACGCGCCGCCGTACTTGAAGGTGGCGATGATTGCCACGGTCAGGCCGAGCAGGGAGGTCCACATCGACACGCGCTGGTCGAACAACACGATGCTGGTGAACAGGCCCAGGCGGCGTACACCCAGGCCGAGGGCACGGGAGTTCTGGCGCAGGTTGTTGCCGTACCAGCGGAACATCAGCTTGCGGCTGGCCTTGATAAAGCTCTTTTCCGGCGGGTGTTCTACGGTGTGGATCGCCGCATCGGGCACGTAGAAGGTGTCGTAACCCAGGCGCATCAGGCTGAACCAGCTGGACTTGTCATCACCGGTGAGGAACTTGAAGCGGCCCAGGCGCCAGTGTTGCAGCGAGTCGCTTTCCACGTCGGCGATAAAACCCGGGTCGGTTACGACGTTGGCACGGAACACCGACATGCGACCGGTCATGGTCAGTACGCGCTTGGACAGGGCCATGGAGCACATGTTGATGTGGCGTTGGGCGAAGCGCAGTTTGTGCCACTCGCTCATGATGTAGCCGCCGCGCACTTCGCAGAATTCGTTGGTGGTCAGGCCGCCGACGTTGCCGAACAGCTGGAACCACGGCACGGTCTTGCGCACGACGCCTTCGGCAAGCACGGTGTCGCCATCGATCACGGCCACCACGGCGCGGTCGTCCGGCAGGTGGCGGGAGATGGCGCGGAAACCGAAAGCCAGGCCGTCGCGCTTGCCGGTACCGGCGATACGCACGAAGTCGAGTTTGACGTGGTCCGGCGGGTTCATGCGTTCCCACAGGCTCTTGACCAGCAGCTCATCGGACATTTCCACCAGCGAGCAGACCACGGTGGTGGGGAAGCCGCATTCGATGGCCTCGCGAATCACCGAGCTGTAGACCTGCGCAGTGGTCAGCGCATCGATACGGAAGCTGGTGACCATCAGGAACACGTGGGACGGGTCGGCAGCCTTGCCCAGCTTGCGCACTTTACGGCGCAGGTGTGGGTAGACCACGTACAGGAACAGCATGCCGCGAAAGAAATGCGTAGCACCCATCGAGTAGCGCCAGATACCGACGGCGCCAATCAGGAAAATAAAATTCTTCGACTCGGAGTCGAAGGTGCTGGCTGGCAGAGCCAGAGCCAGAAGCGCTAAGAGCCCCAGATAAAGTAGCCAGCCAGTCGCTTGGTTTAACCGTTGCATATTCGTGTCCGTCACGGGGGAGTAGGGCTACAAGCCGCAAGCTACAAGCTGAAAAACGTCGCTTCTAACTTGCCGCTTGCCGCTTGAAACTAACCGCTGCCCCTTACCAGCAAATGCCTTCGGTGCGGCCGGTCGAGCTGGTGGCCTTGGACATGAAGCCCACCAGGTCGATCACTTGCTTGCCGTGCGGTGCGTTCTGCGCCAGGGCACGGAACTTCTCGTCACGGTTGCCGAGGATGATCACGTCGGAGTTGTTGATCACGTCATCGAAGTCCGAGTTGAGCAGGGACGACACGTGCGGGATCTTGCCTTCGATGTAGTCCTTGTTCGCACCGTGCACACGGGCGTACTCGACGTTGCTGTCGTAGATGCTCAGGTCGTAACCCTTGCCGATCAGCATTTCGGCCAGTTCTACCAGCGGGCTTTCGCGCAGGTCGTCGGTACCGGCCTTGAAGCTCAGGCCCAGCAGGGCGACTTTGCGTTTGTCGTGGCCGGCGACGATATCGAAGGCGTTTTGCACCTGGGATTCGTTGCTGCGCATCAACGAGTTGAGCAGCGGCGCTTCCACGTCCAGGGAGCTGGCGCGGTAAGTCAGGGCGCGCACGTCTTTAGGCAGGCAGGAGCCGCCGAACGCGAAGCCTGGGCGCATGTAGTACTGGGACAGGTTGAGGGTCTTGTCCTGGCAGACCACTTCCATCACTTCGCGACCGTCGACGCCGACTGCCTTGGCGATGTTGCCGATCTCGTTGGCGAAGGTGACCTTGGTGGCGTGCCACACGTTGCAGGTGTACTTGATCATCTCGGCCACAGCGATGTCCTTGCGGATGATCGGTGCGTCGAGTTCTTCGTACAGGGACTGCAGGACATCGCCGGAGGCTTTGTCGAATTCGCCGATGACGGTCATCGGTGGCAGGTCGTAGTCGGCGATGGCGGTGGATTCGCGCAGGAATTCCGGGTTGACCGCAACGCCGAAGTCGACGCCGGCTTTCTTGCCGGAGCAGTCTTCGAGGATTGGGATCACCACGTTGGCGACGGTGCCCGGCAACACGGTGCTGCGGACCACGATGGTGTGGCGGGTGGTCTTGTCACGCAGGACAAAACCGATCTCGCGGCATACCGATTCGATGTAGTTGAGTTCCAGGTCGCCGTTTTTCTTGCTTGGCGTGCCGACGCAAATCATCGACAGGTCAGTATCACGAATGGCTTCGGCGAAGTTGGTGGTGCCGCGCAGTCGACCGTTTGCGATGCCTTGGCTCAACAGTTCGCCCAGACCCGGCTCAACGATCGGCGATTTGCCGGCATTGATCAGGTCGATCTTTTCCTTGGAGATGTCTACGCCGACCACTTCGTGGCCACGGGCAGACAGGCAACCGGCACACACTGCGCCAACGTAACCCAAACCAAATATGCTGATGCGCATCGCAATTACCTCTTTGTCATTGAAGACGGTATTAAAATCATGCCATTAGATGGCCGGAGTTCATGTTTGCAAACGTCACAAATGCCGCGAAAGTTGGGCGAATAGACGCCGACTTGCCGCGTACAGGCATGTTGAATAACGAGTGACTAACTATTGCACTCAAGTTGTGCGCAACTTGGCCTTGTTATTGGGGCCTGCCCTGAAATGCAGCCAGCCTTCCTGGGAGAAGGGCTTGGCGCCAGTGCCACAGGGCCTTGATAGAGGCTATAAGCCTTTAAGTATCAATGCCTTGGGTTGTCTCACTGACCCATTAGGGTAAGCACAGCCTTGGCCTTATAGTTCGTGGCAATGGATCCTTATCGCCGCTCTCAACTAATCGGTTGGTAATGTGACCACTGAGTCAAAGTTGAATATGACAACTTCGCTACTTCCGTTGGTCCGCCTTGTAAGTCATCTCCTACAGAAACAGAGAATTTCGTTACCGGTGGTATGAGCGGTGCTTTAGGACGAAGTTCCTGGCCGCTCATCCTGTTTCCGGAAATTTCTTGAAATATGGGCAAAGATGGCACTGGTACTATATTGATAGCACTTGCTATTTGGGCCAGTAGTTACAGGTAGTTGGCGCGTAGGGATAGTTTTGTGCCACTAGTGATTTAAAAAAGTGGTGCCACTACGAAAAAAAATCGGAAATGTCGAGTGAAAAAAATGTTAGGGATGTGTCAGGTTGTTTTTTGACGTCAAATAAATGGCGATCCGTGGTGTGGAATGCAGGCAAAAATGTGGGAGGGGGCTTGGTCCCGATGGCGGTGCATCAGTCGATACATAAGTTGACTGACACATCGCCATCGGGGGCAAGCCCCCTCCCACATTTGGATTTCATTGCCTGAAAGCCTTATTCCGGTGCGTGATCGCGCAAAAACACCAGATTATCCGGCTTGGATTGCTCCGCATTGAAGCGGTAACCCTGCACATCGAACTGCTTGAGCTTGGCCGGATCGTTGACGCGCTCTTCGATCACGAAGCGGCTCATCATGCCCCGGGCCTTTTTCGCGTAGAAGCTGATGATCTTGTACTGGCCGTTCTTGAGGTCCTTGAACTCGGTGTTGATGATCCGCGCGTTCAGGGCCGTGCGCTTGACCGCCGAGAAGTACTCGTTGGACGCCAGGTTGAGCAGGACGTCGTCACCTTGTTCGGCCAGGGCTTCGTTCAGCCATTCGCTGATGCGCGTGCCCCAGAAGGCGTACAGGTCCTTGCCGCGGGCGTTGGCGAGTTTGGTGCCCATCTCCAGGCGGTACGGCATCATCAGGTCCAGGGGGCGCAGCAGGCCGTACAGGCCCGAGAGCATGCGCAGGTGGTCCTGGGCGTAGCTGAAGTCGGCATCGGTGAAGGTGTCGGCGTTGAGCCCGGTGTACACGTCGCCCTTGAACGCCAATAAGGCCTGCTTGGCATTCTCAGGGGTGAAGGCCGGGGTCCAGCTGCCGAAGCGGGCGGCGTTGAGGCCGCCGATCTTGTCGGACACGTGCATCAATTCGCTGATCTGCGCCGGGCTCAGTTCGCGCAGTAGCTCGATCAGCGCCTGGGAGTGGTCCAGGTACTGTGGCTGGGTAAAGCGCTGGGTCGCCGGCTTTGACTCGAAGTCGAGGGTTTTGGCGGGGGAAATCACCATCAGCATGAAGTCGTCTCCTGTAATCGTGCGGGGATTCTAGGGGCTCGGGCGTTTTGACTCCACCTATGATGGCGATAGGCGCGATCCGCTATGATGGCCGACGACTCTGGAGAGGGAGACCCTGCGTGCGAATAGCGCTTTTGTTGTCGGCTTGCCTGCTGTGCCTGAATGCCCAGGCGGCACCGGTGGATGTAGCCAGCCTGGACCGTGGCACCTGGCCGGAAAAACTCAGCAGCCCCGCGCTGTTCGATGTGGCTTCGCGCGCGGAAATCCTGATGTTCGCCCACAGCCTGCTGGCCAGTGAATCCCTGGATGAAGCCGCACTCAAGCAGCGCCTGGGCTTGAAGATCATCAACCTGGCCGCCATTGGCGACCTGCGCCGCGAGCTTTGGCAGCGGTTGTTGGAGAACTACACCTTCGCCCAGCAAAGTTGCGAAGTCGACGCCTCGTTCTGCTACCTGGTGGAGAGCATGGACGACCTGCGAGAGCAGGCCGGCAAGTTGGCGATCAGCGAAGACTCCTTCTATATAGGCTGGGCAGCACCCAGCCATGCCTTCCATGAGCGCTATCTGGACGAACTGCTGCGCAAGGCCGCGCTGTTTCCGCAGATCAGCAGCGAAGTCGCGCGGTTTGGCGACCATGAGCGCAATGGCGATGAGTTCAACGACCGCCTCTTCCTGCTGACCTTCGACGGCGGTCCGGCACCCGTCAGCGGTAATACCGACTGGCTCGCCGACTACCTGCGCAAGCAGAAGATGAACGCCACCTTCTTTGTCCTCGGCAGCAGCCTGCAAAACCGCGTGGAGCGCAGTTCCGCCGCGGAGGTGGAGGCGTTGTACCAGGGCCAGTGCGTCGGTACCCAAGGCTGGCAGTACCGTTCCCACAGTCATTGGGTGGACTGGCAAGGCTCCATCACCCGCAGCGCGCAGTTGGTGCAGAACCTGATGCCGGAAAACTACGTGCCGCTGTTCCGTCCGCCTTACGGGCAACGTCGCGCGGACAGCCAGGGCTTCTTCCAGTCCCAGGGCTTGCAGGTGGCGTTATGGGACATCGATTCCCAGGACGAGCCGGGCAAGCTCAAGGCCGATGAGTCGGCGCAGCGGGTGCTCACATTGATGCTGTTGTGGCGCAAAGGCGTGATTGTGTTTCACGACACCCAGGACAAGGCGCGGGTGGCCTTGCCGATGTTGCTGCAGGCAACGGCGCAAAGCGGGCTGGGTTGGCAGGACTGCCGGGAAGCATTTCGTTAAAAAGATGAAGTGCCCGGCCCTGTTGGGTGCGAGGCATTTTTGCACTGATTTTTTGCGACATTTCGATGCAGGCGGACTTCCGACTTTAACGGTGCATCGAGCACTCGGCTAGTGCTATTCGTCATCCTGAAAAATAAACTTCAAAAAAGCGTCAAAGTGCTTTTTCCTGTCATGGGTTTTGCGGTATTACGAAGTCAGATCGCCGAAACCTGCAACACAGGTGGCGTCTTCCAAGACTCCTCATGTGGGCACTGCGCTTGACGTCACTCAGGTGCAGTCGGTGGTCGAATCGAGGCGCAGCACTGTCGTGGTATTGCGTCGACTGGCTCCCACAAAGGTGACCGAGTATGGATGATCATGGACGCACCCCTTCTTCCGACCAGCCAATCCTTTATGTGCTTGATACCAATGTATTGATCCACGATCCAAACGCACTGCTTAACTTCGAAGAACACCACGTCGCTATCCCGATGATCGTGCTTGAGGAGCTCGACAAACTCAAAAGCGGGCACCACAGCGTGGCTGCCGAATGCCGCCAGGCTATCCGCCTGATCGACAAGACCCTGGGCGAAGCGTCACCCGAGGACGTTGAAGTCGGCGTGCCGATCCAGCGCGGCAAGAGCGGACCCAAGGGCTTGCTGTCGATTCTGATGAGCAAGCGCAGCGAGCCCAACAGCCTGCTGCCGGAAAACCTCAACGACAACAAAATCATCAACCAATTGATCGACCTGCACGCTCGCGACAAGGACCTGCGCGTGGTGCTGGTGACCAAAGACATCAATATGCGCCTCAAGGCACGAGCGTGTGGGATCGCTGCCGAGGACTACAGTACCGACCAACTGGTCGACGACGTGTCGATGCTGTCCCGTGGTTATCACATGATGACCGGCTCGTTCTGGGACCGTGTCAGCAAGGTCGAAACCCGTCAGGACCATGGCCGCACCTGGCACCAGGTGCAGTTGATCGACAACCTGCCGGCTGTGCATATCAATGAATTCATCGTCGACGAGCAGGGCTTCGTGGGCTGGATCAAAGAGATCCAGGTCGACAAGCTGCTGATTCTCGACCTGCATCAGGAACCCCTGTTGCACCAGGAAGCCTGGGGCCTGAAACCGCGTGACATCTACCAGAGCCTGGCGCTGTATGCGCTGCTCGACCCGGACATCCACCTGGTCAACCTGACCGGCGCTGCCGGTTCCGGTAAAACCATCCTCGCCCTGGCCGCCGCCATCGAGCAGACCATGGTGACCAAGCGCTATCGCCGCATCATCGCCACTCGCTCCGTGCAGGGCCTGGACCAGGAAATCGGCTTTTTGCCCGGTACCGAGGCGGAAAAAATGGAGCCGTGGCTGGGGGCGATCACCGACAACCTCGAAGCCTTGCACATGGATGACGAAAACACCCATGGCAGCGTAGACTACATCCTCAGCAAAGTGCCGTTGCAGTTCAAATCCCTCAACTACATCCGAGGTCGCAGCTTCCAGCAAAGCCTGATTTTGATCGATGAATGCCAGAACCTGACCCCGCACCAGATGAAAACCATCATCACCCGTGCCGGCGCCGGTTCCAAAGTGGTGTGCCTGGGCAACCTGGCACAGATCGACACCCCTTACCTGTCCGCGACCAGCTCCGGGCTGACTTACCTGACGGAACGCTTCAAGGATTTCCCGAACGGCGTGCATATTGCGCTGCAAGGGGTGCCTCGCTCGATTCTGGCTGAATATGCAGAGTCGCATCTCTGAGTAGCAAGCTTTAAGCTACAAGCTGTAAGTGGTCCTGTGAGCTTTTCACTTGCCGCTTGCAGCTTGTAGCTTTTTTGCTGCCTCAAGGAGGCCTCGTGCTAACTCATCTCGATTCCCAAGGTCGCGCCCATATGGTCGACGTCACCGACAAGTCCGTGACGTTCCGTGAGGCGGTGGCCGAAGCGCGGGTGCGCATGCTGCCCGAAACCCTGCAAATGATTGTCGACGGCGCCCATCCCAAGGGCGACGTGTTTGCCGTGGCCCGCATTGCCGGGATCCAGGCCGCGAAAAAAACCAGTGATTTGATCCCCCTGTGTCACCCGCTGATGTTGACTGGGGTCAAGGTCGAACTGAGTGCCGATGGCGCAGACTCGGTGCACATCGTCGCGCGCTGCAAGCTGTCCGGGCAGACCGGCGTGGAGATGGAAGCGTTGACGGCGGCCAGTGTCGCCGCGCTGACGATTTACGATATGTGCAAGGCCGTGGATCGCGGCATGACCATCGAAAACATTCGCCTGCTGGAAAAGCTCGGCGGTAAAAGCGGGCATTTCAAGGCGGATGGACAATGAGCATCAACGTACTGTTTTTCGCGCGTTACAGCGAAAAAATAGGCCTGGATTCACTTGAGATGGAAGGCGATTTCGCCACTGTCGATGCCGTGCGCCAGGCGTTGGCCGGCGATCCGGGCTTTGAAGTGCTCAACGAAACCAGCTTGATGTGTGCCCGCAACCAGGAGTTGTGCGCTCTCGACGAGCCGTTGCAGGCCGGTGATGAAGTCGCGTTCTTCCCGCCCGTGACCGGAGGCTGAGCATGGCCATTCGTGTACAGGTCGAGGCCTTTGACCCCGGCGCGGAAGTCAACGCCATGCACGCCGCGAATGTGGGCGTGGGCGCGGTGGTGAGTTTTGTCGGCTATGTGCGCGACTTCAACGAGGGCCGCGAGGTGGCGGGGATGTTCCTGGAACACTACCCCGGCATGACTGAAAAAGCTTTGGCCAAGATCGCCGTCGAAGCTGAACAGCGCTGGCCGCTGCTCAAGCTCGAAGTGCTGCATCGTATCGGTGCGCTGCAGCCGGGTGAGCCGATTGTGTTCGTGGCGGCCGCCAGTGCCCATCGCCAGGCGGCGTTCGACGCCTGTGCGTTTGTGATGGATTACCTGAAAACCCGTGCGCCGTTCTGGAAGAAGGAAAACACCAGCGAAGGTGCACATTGGGTGGAAGGACGGGACAGCGACCACGCAGCTGCTGATCGCTGGAAATAACCCGCCGAACACAGAACCAAATGTGGGAGGGGGCTTGCTCCCGATAGCAGGGTGTCAGTCACTTTATCTGTGACTGACCCACTGCTATCGGGAGCAAGCCCCCTCCCACATTTTTATTGCATTTCAGCTTACGGGCGTTTGCGTTCTACGGCCCGCAACAGATGCGTCGGCGGTGTCTCGCAGCTGATCTTGCGCCCCAGCAAGGTCTCGATGGAAGGCAACTGATACGAGTCATCCTCCCCGGCAAAGCTGATCGACACACCCGCTGCGCCCGCCCGGCCGGTGCGGCCGATACGGTGCACGTAGTCGTCCGGCACTTCCGGCAGGGTGAAGTTGATCACGTGGCTGATGCCGTCGATGTGAATCCCGCGCCCGGCCACGTCGGTGGCCACCAGCACGCGAATCTTGCCTTCGCGGAAGCCTTCCAGGGTCTTGATGCGCTTGTGTTGCGGCACGTCGCCGGACAGTTGCGCGGCGTTGACGCCATCGCGCACCAGGCGTTCTTCGATGCGACGCACTTCGTCCTTGCGGTTGGCGAATACCATCACGCGCTCCCAACCGTTGTCGTTGACCAGGTTATAGAGCAGCTTGTACTTGTCGGCACCGGCCACGGCGTAGATGTGCTGTTCGACGTTTTCGCTGGCGACGTTCAGTGCTTCGATCTCGACGATGGACGGGTCGGTGGTCCATTGCTTGGCGAGGTTCATCACGTCTTCGGTGAAGGTTGCGGAGAACAGCAGGGTCTGACGCTCGGCCTTTGGCGGGGTCTGGCGAATGATCTGACGCACTTGTGGGATGAAACCCATGTCGAGCATGCGGTCGGCTTCGTCCAGCACCATCACTTCGACCATGTCCAGGTGCACGTCGCCGCGCTGGTTGAAGTCCAGCAGGCGGCCAGGGGTGGCTACGAGGATGTCGCAATGGCGGGCTTCGAGGTGCTTGAGCTGCTTGTCGAAGTCCATGCCGCCCACGAACGTCATCACGTTGAGGCCGGTGTACTTGGTCAGGTCGGCGGCGTCCTTGGCGATCTGCACCACCAGTTCACGGGTAGGCGCGATGATCAGCGCGCGCGGTTCACCCATGTAGCGTTCTTTCGGCGGCGGCGTTTGCAGCAGCTGGGTGATGATCGAGATCAGGAACGCGGCGGTCTTGCCGGTGCCGGTCTGGGCACGGCCGATGGCATCTTTGCCGGCGAGGGTGAAGCCCAATACCTGTGCCTGGATCGGCGTGCAGTACGGGAACCCCAGGTCCTGGATAGCGTGCATCAGTTCCGGGGCCAGTTTGAAATCGTGGAAGCGGGTCTTGCCTTCCTGGGGCTCGACGACGAAGTCTTCGAGTTTCCACGGGATCACCGGCGGTTTCGGCGCGCGTTCCCGGCGAGGCTTGGGGGCGGGTGCGGCTTCAGCCTCAGGTTTTGCCTGTTCGGGCGGTGTCACCGTCGGTGTCTTCGGCTGGGCGACAGGTGCAGTCCGGCCTGGCTGTTGACCGTCATTGCGGCTGCCGGAGGAGGGGACAGGAGCACTGGGAACAGGCGCGAGCGGCTCAGCCTCGCTTTTGCCGAACATCTTCTTGAGTGCTTTGAGCACGGTGATCTCATTAATTGGTTAAGGAATATACGCCGGCCAGTGTAATGCAAGAATCGGGCGCGGCGTAGTGCGTCTGTCATACGGCTACATAAACGTGGGTTTTCAGCCCAGGCGAGCGATCAGCCAAGTAGCGATATCGCGTATCTCCTCGGGTAACACTTCGTGGCCCATTGGGTATTCCTGCCATGTCACGGTGACACCACGGGTTTTCAGATACTCGTAGGCGCTGCGGCCCATGGCGTTCTGTACTACCTCGTCGTACTGGCCGTGCAGGCACAGGGTGGGAATGCGTTGCTGGCTGGCGGATAACTCCAATTCGTCATCGAAGGTTGGCGCGTAGGTCGAGAGGGCGATCACGCCGCCCAGGGCACCTTGCCATTTCTTGAATGCTGTGTGGAAAACCACTGCGCCACCTTGGGAAAAGCCGGCTAAGAAAATTCTTGAGGCGTCTATTCCGCTGCTTTTTTGCTCCTTGATCAAATCCGTGACCATTGTGGCTGACTCTTTCAGCTCTTCCAGGCTGATCGAACGCGCCGGGCTCATGGCCTTTATGTCGTACCAACTGGGCATCTCGTAACCGCCATTGATCGTCACCGGGCGGGTCGGCGCCTGGGGCAATACAAAGCGGGTGGACAGCAAGGTCTGCTGCAGCGCCTCGGCCACTGGCAGGAAGTCGTAGCGATCGGCACCCAGGCCATGCAACCAGATTACGCAGGCGTCTGCGGGCTTGGCGGGCTGAAGAATCAAGGGTTCGGTCATGTCTGCTCCATAAATGTGCGCGCGCTCCGATTGGGTGCGTCGGAACGGTGCGCGACAGGTTGATCTGTTAAGAGAATGTCGCAAGGGTGAATCTTTTTCTATTGACGAGGGGCTGAAACGACTCAGCCGCCACTCTGGTACGCGCCTTGCTATGTGTAGGTCGATGTCAGAACTTTTTCGGGACGGTAACACTATCAGTGACTGCCGCTTTCGGGATAGCAGCTGGAATTATCGCGAAAGCCTCATGCCGCTTGACCCTAAAAAAAGCCAACACGGGTCGATATCGCCTCATAAGGGTGCGCTGAGGTTGGAGCTTCGACACAACAAGAGCAACTGGAGGTTTGAATGAAGGTATTGAAATCCACCCTGGCCATCGTTTGCGCGGCGGCCGTACTGGGTGTCAGTGGTTTCGCCCAGGCTGGCGCCACTCTGGACGCCGTGCAGAAGAAAGGCTTTGTGCAATGTGGCGTGAGTGACGGCTTGCCGGGTTTCTCGGTACCGGATGCCAGCGGCAAGATCCTCGGGATCGATGCTGACGTTTGCCGTGCTGTGGCCGCTGCCGTTTTCGGCGACGCCACCAAGGTCAAGTTCAGCCAGTTGAACGCCAAGGAGCGTTTCACCGCGCTTCAGTCCGGCGAAGTCGACATCCTGTCGCGTAACACCACCATGACCAGCTCCCGCGATGCGGGCATGGGTCTGAAATTCCCGGGCTTCATCACTTACTACGACGGCATCGGCTTCCTGGTTAACAACAAGCTGGGCGTCAAAAGTGCCAAGGAACTGGACGGTGCAACCATCTGCATCCAGGCCGGTACCACCACCGAGCTGAACGTTTCCGACTACTTCCGTGGCAACAACCTCAAATACACCCCGATCACCTTCGACACCTCCGATGAAAGCGCCAAGTCGCTGGAATCCGGCCGTTGCGACGTACTGACCTCCGACAAGTCCCAACTGTTCGCCCAGCGCAGCAAGCTGGCCGCGCCGAAGGACTACGTGGTTCTGCCGGAAACCATTTCCAAGGAACCGCTGGGCCCGGTCGTGCGTAACGGCGATGACGAGTGGCTGGCCATCGTGCGCTGGGTTGGCTACGCCATGCTCAACGCTGAAGAAGCCGGTATCACCTCCAAAAACGTTGAAGCTGAAGCCAAGTCCACCAAGAACCCGGACGTTGCACGTCTGCTCGGTGCTGACGGCGAATACGGCAAAGACTTGAAAGTGAAGAAAGATTGGGTCGTACAGATCGTCAAGCAAGTCGGTAACTACGGTGAAGTGTTCGAGCGCAACCTGGGCAAGAGCACCCCGCTGGAAATCGACCGTGGCCTGAACGCGCTGTGGAACGCTGGCGGCATTCAATACGCACCCCCTGTGCGCTGATCGCTGATGGTTCTGTCACCCGGTGGGCCAACCGCCGGGTGATGTTCTGTTCCATTATTTTCGGGGCACTTCATGCAAAAACAAATCGGCGCACCAAAGCAGAAGCTCAGCTTCAGCGATCCCAAAGTGCGTGCGTGGCTCTTCCAGATCATCACGATTGTGGCGGTGATCTCGCTGGGCTGGTACCTCTTCGACAATACCCAGACCAACCTTCAACACCGGGGCATTACCTCGGGTTTCGACTTTCTTGAGCGCAGTGCCGGCTTCGGTATCGCGCAGCATTTGATCGACTACACCGAATCGGACAGCTATGCCCGCGTCTTTGTAATCGGCTTGCTCAATACCTTGCTGGTGACCGTGATCGGTGTGGTCCTGGCGACGCTGCTCGGCTTCATCATTGGCGTGGCGCGCCTGTCACCGAACTGGATGATCAACAAGCTGGCGACCGTGTATGTGGAAGTGTTCCGCAACATTCCGCCGCTGCTGCAAATTCTGTTCTGGTACTTCGCGGTGTTCCTGACCATGCCGGGGCCGCGTAACAGCCATAACTTCGGCGACACCTTCTTTGTCAGCAGCCGTGGCCTGAACATGCCGGCAGCGCTGGCCGCTGACGGGTTCTGGCCGTTTGTGGCAAGCATCGTGGTTGCCATCGTCGCAATCGTACTGATGGCGCGTTGGGCCAATAAGCGCTTTGAGGCGACCGGCGTACCGTTCCACAAGTTCTGGGCGGGCCTGGCGCTGTTTATCGTGATCCCGGCATTGTGTGCCTTGATCTTCGGCGCGCCGCTGCACTGGGAAATGCCCAAGCTGCAAGGTTTCAACTTTGTCGGCGGCTGGGTGCTGATCCCTGAACTGCTGGCGCTGACCCTGGCGCTTACCGTGTACACCGCGGCGTTTATCGCCGAGATCGTGCGCTCGGGCATCAAGTCCGTCAGCCACGGCCAGACCGAAGCGGCGCGCTCCCTGGGCCTGCGCCCTGGGCCGACGCTGCGCAAGGTCATCATCCCGCAAGCCCTGCGGGTGATCATTCCGCCGCTGACCAGCCAGTACTTGAACCTGGCGAAGAACTCGTCGCTGGCCGCCGGTATCGGCTACCCGGAAATGGTTTCGCTGTTTGCCGGCACGGTGCTCAACCAGACCGGCCAGGCGATCGAGGTTATTGCCATCACCATGAGCGTGTACCTGGCGATCAGCATCAGCATTTCCCTGCTGATGAACTGGTACAACAAGCGCATTGCGCTGATCGAGCGGTGAGGAAACGCACATGAGTTCGCATACTTTCAAACCTGATATGCCGCCGCCGAGCAAAGTCTTCGGCCCGATGGCCTGGATGCGCGCCAACCTGTTTTCCAGTTGGCTCAATACCCTGCTGACGCTGTTGGCGTTTTACCTGATCTACCTGGTGGTGCCGCCGATCCTGCAGTGGGCCATCCTCGATGCCAACTGGGTCGGCACCACCCGCGCCGATTGCACTAAAGAGGGCGCGTGCTGGGTGTTTATCCAGCAGCGCTTCGGGCAGTTCATGTACGGCTACTACCCCGGCGACCTGCGCTGGCGTGTGGACCTGACCGTGTGGCTGGCCATTGTCGGTGTGGCGCCGTTGTTCATCTCGCGTTTTCCACGCAAGGCGGTCTACGGCCTGAGCTTTTTGGTGCTGTACCCGATCATCGCGTTTTTCCTGCTGCACGGCGGGATCTTCGGCTTGACCAACGTGGCCACCAGCCAATGGGGCGGCCTGATGCTGACCCTGGTCATCGCCACTGTCGGCATCGCCGGTGCCTTGCCACTGGGCATTGTGCTGGCGCTGGGACGGCGCTCGAACATGCCGGCGATTCGTGTGGTCTGCGTGACCTTCATCGAGTTCTGGCGCGGCGTGCCGTTGATCACGGTGCTGTTCATGTCTTCTGTGATGCTGCCGCTGTTCCTGCCTGAAGGCATGGGCATCGACAAGCTGCTGCGGGCGTTGATCGGCGTGATCCTGTTCCAGTCGGCCTACGTGGCCGAGGTGGTGCGTGGTGGTTTGCAGGCGATCCCTAAAGGCCAGTACGAAGCGGCTGCGGCGATGGGCCTGGGTTACTGGCGCAGCATGGGCCTGGTGATTCTGCCGCAAGCCCTGAAGATGGTAATCCCGGGCATCGTCAACACGTTTATCGCGTTGTTCAAGGACACGAGCCTGGTGATCATCATCGGTTTGTTCGACCTGCTCAACAGCGTCAAGCAAGCCGCCGCCGACCCGAAATGGTTGGGTATGGCCACTGAAGGCTACGTGTTCGCCGCCCTGGTGTTCTGGATTTTCTGTTTTGGTATGTCGCGCTATTCCATTCATTTGGAACATAAGCTCGACACAGGCCACAAGCGTTAGGAGTTGTTGTTATGAGCGAAGCGATCAAACAGCCTGTGAGCCCTGAAGGCATTATCCAGATGCAGGGCGTCAACAAGTGGTACGGCCAGTTCCACGTGTTGAAAGACATCAACCTCAACGTCAAGCAGGGCGAGCGTATTGTGCTGTGCGGCCCGTCGGGTTCGGGCAAGTCCACCACCATCCGCTGCCTCAACCGTCTGGAAGAGCACCAGCAGGGCCGCATCGTGGTCGATGGCGTGGAGCTGACCAACGACCTCAAGCAGATCGAAGCGATCCGCCGTGAAGTCGGCATGGTGTTCCAGCACTTCAACCTGTTCCCGCACCTGACCATCCTGCAGAACTGCACGCTGGCGCCGATGTGGGTGCGCAAGATGCCCAAGCGCAAGGCCGAGGAAATCGCCATGCACTACCTGGAGCGTGTGCGCATCCCGGAGCAGGCCCACAAGTTTCCGGGGCAGTTGTCCGGCGGCCAGCAACAGCGTGTGGCGATTGCCCGCGCCCTGTGCATGAAACCGAAAATCATGCTGTTCGACGAGCCGACCTCGGCCCTTGACCCGGAAATGGTGAAGGAAGTGCTCGACACCATGATCGGCCTGGCCGAAGACGGCATGACCATGTTGTGCGTAACCCACGAAATGGGCTTCGCCCGCACCGTGGCCAACCGCGTGATCTTCATGGACAAGGGCGAGATCGTGGAACAGGCGGCGCCGAATGACTTCTTCGACAACCCGCAGAATGACCGGACCAAGTTGTTCTTGAGCCAGATCCTGCATTGATTGACGTTTGAAAAAATAAACCCGGCCAGGCCGGGTTTATTTTTGTCTGTTCAGCAGGCCTTGAGCGCCTCATGCCCTGTGTTCACGGTATGAGTGAACCCCCGCAGGTCAGCGCCTTCGGCCAATACCTTGGCGTCGGCGAGCAAGTGAGGGTAACGGTCCAACAATCGCATCAACAGAACCAGTGGCTTCGGTGGCAGAAGCTCACCGCGTTCATAACGTGAAAAAGCGTTGTGACCGCCACCGGACAGCAGTTGCACGGTTTCTTTTTGCGTAAGGTGCAGCTTGCGACGGATGCGTTTCATCTCGTTGCCGATCATTGTCCGCGCGGCGTGGACGAGTTCATCCCCTGCTTTTGCGTGGCGCTCTGAACTATCCGGGTCATACATGCCGTCGCCGCATGCATGGCATTCCCAGCCAGAAAGGTCATCGACACGACGCTCCATCCCTTTGACGCTAATGGTCTCGCTACGGCCCTCGAATCGATTCATGCCGTCGGGCGTACCGCATATAAAGCACTGTTGAGTCTTCATGAGTTGCACTCCTTGAAGGAGATTACCGGTGGGTTACCGCCTGAGTGGTAAGTGACCTTTATGTAAATCTCCAAGCCGCCTGACATCCGCCTTGATCACCGCCAGATCGTAATGAGGTGTGTACTTTTCCATAAGACACCTGAGCCGAATAATTACCCTCTAAGGGTAATTTTACCAATCGAAAATACTGCTCCTTTTCCTGCCTAAGAACCCTGGTGCGTTGCCTTTTTAGGCAACTCTGAATAGGCTGTAGGAAAATTCATCCTATGATTGGACGAAAGCCTGCATCCCATGACAGACATCGCCCCCCTGATCAAACGCTCCCTGGTGGACCAGGCCCTGGAGCAGTTGCGCTGGCGCATTACCGAGGGCAAGTGGGCCATCGGCGAACGCCTGCCCACCGAGCCGGAGCTGTCCGCCGAGCTGGGCATCAGCCGCAATACCGTGCGCGAGGCCATGCGCGTGCTGGCGTTTTCCGGGTTGATTGAAATCCGCCAGGGCGACGGCAGTTACCTGCGTTCGATGACCGACCCGCTGGGCGCCATGCGCGCGTTATCCCACTGCAGCCTGGAGCAGGCGCAGGAGACGCGGCAGATTCTGGAAGTAGAGGCCATCGGGCTCGCGGCGGTGCGCCGTACCGAAGCCGACCTCACCGCTTTGCATGAGGCACTCAAGGCCAGCGCGGTGCTGTACCACGGTGATCTGGAGGCCTATATCAGCGCCGACCTGGTGTTCCACAAACGCCTGGTGGATGCCGCGCACAACCCGGCATTGAGCGAGCTGTACCAGTACTTTTCCGCGATTGTCGGCGCGCAGTTGCGCCAGACCCTGAACATTTCGCCGCGCCGCCAGGCGGTGTTCGACCTGCATACCGCCCTGCTCGAAGCCGTGCAACATCAGGACCCGGAACGCGCCAAATCCCTTTGCCGGCAGTTGATCAATGAGCCCTGAAACCAAGCGCACGACCGAGTTGGAAGAACTGTTGATCGACGCCGAAGCCGACGACGAGGTGGTGCAACACAGCCACCCGATGGTGAGTCGCCCATGGCTGTTGCTGTTGGGCCTGGTCCTGGTGGCGTTGAACCTGCGCCCGGCGTTGTCGAGCGTGGCGCCGTTGCTGGCCGAGGTTTCCAGCAGCCTGGGGTTGTCGGCGGCCAAGGCCGGTTTGCTGACCACCTTGCCGGTGTTGTGCCTCGGCTTGTTCGCTCCCATGGCGCCGATCCTGGCCCGGCGTTTTGGCGCAGAGCGCGTGGTGCTGGGGATCCTGTTGACGCTGGCCGCCGGCATCATCCTGCGCAGTTCGTTTCGCGAAGTGGGGTTGTTCGCCGGCAGCCTGATTGCCGGGGCGAGCATCGGCATCATCGGCGTATTGCTGCCGGGCATCATCAAGCGCGATTTCGCCAGACACGCCGGCGCCATGACCGGTGTGTACACCATGGCCCTGTGTCTGGGCGCAGCGTTGGCGGCGGGCGCCACGGTGCCGCTGAGTCATTACTTCGGCGACCGCTGGACCATTGGCCTGGGCTTCTGGATTCTGCCGGCGTTGGTGGCAGCGTTGTTCTGGTTACCGCAGGTTGGCCAGAAACACGGCGCCCATCAGGTCGCCTACCGAGTGAAGGGCCTGTTGCGTGACCCGTTGGCCTGGCAGGTCACCGTGTACATGGGCCTGCAATCGTCCCTGTCGTACATCGTGTTTGGCTGGCTGCCGTCGATTTTGATCGGTCGTGGCCTGAGCGCGACCGAAGCCGGTTTGGCGTTGTCCGGCTCCATTGTCATGCAATTGTTCAGTTCCCTGGCCGCACCGTGGCTGGCGACACGCGGTAAGGACCAGCGCCTGGCGATTGTGCTGGTGATGCTGCTGACCCTCGGCGGCCTGTTCGGTTGCCTGTATGCACCGCTGGACGGTCTGTGGGGCTGGGCGATTCTGCTTGGCCTGGGGCAGGGCGGTACGTTCAGCCTGGCGCTGACCTTGATCGTGTTGCGCTCGCGCGACTCCCATGTGGCGGCCAATCTGTCGAGCATGGCCCAGGGCTTTGGTTACACCCTGGCCTCCCTCGGCCCGTTCGCGGTGGGCCTGGTGCACGACTGGACCGGCGGCTGGACGGCCATCGGCTGGATCTTCGCGGTGATCGGCGTGGGCGCGATCATCGCCGGCCTGGGGGCCGGGCGTGCGCTGTATGTGCAGGTGAGCAGCGAGAAACTCTAGAAATACACCACCTCCAGTGTGGCCAGGCCGTCGAGTTGGGTGTCGCTGCTCAGGTCGAGGTTTTGCGCGGCGTTGATCACGGTTTCAACCTTTACCGTGCTGATCAGCTCACGGATCGCCGAGGGGCCGGCTGTGCTGCCTGGCGTGTCGGTGAAACCCAGGTAGCTGTTGGCGCCGATGTTGATCGGGTTGAGGTTGGCGGTACGCCAGGCCAGGCCGCCAGTGGTGGATTCGGTGCCGTACACTTGCGTGGTGCTGTCGACCTGGGTTTGCCGGGGGTCGAAGGTCATGGAGTACAAGCCGATGCGGTTACCGCTGTTATCAAACCCGAGGCCGTAGTAAATCTCGCTGTTGACGGTCGCCGAGCCTTCACGATTGTCACGCATGCGCAGGGCGAAGCGGTTCGGCGCGTTGCAGTCGATGCTGACTTGCAGCAACTTGACCGGCAGGCGTGTGCTTTTGTCCTGGTTGAGATCCTGGCGGGAAATCTTGCCGTAGTCGATCAGCGCGCCGTTGGACAGCAGCGGTGTGCAAGCCATAGGCGTAATGCGGCCCTTGACCGTCACGTCGACGGCCGAGGCGGCCTGCGCAACGGGCGTGGCACCGAGCAGCAGCAGGGAGAAAAAGGCGATGTCGTACGGTTTCATGAGGTTGATTCCCAGGGGTTACAAATAGATGATTTCGAGTGTGCCGGAGCCGTTGATCCGCACCACGCTGCGCAGGTCCAGGTTCTGTGTCGGGGCCAGGTAGGCTTTGATGCGCACCGTTCCGGCCAGGTTCTGGATAGGTACCGGCCCCAGCGTACTGGCGGCGCGGTCGGTGAAACCCATGAGGCTGTTGGCGGCGATGGGGATCTGCCGGGAACTGGAGCTGCTCCAGGCGGCACCGCCACTGGTGGAATCGGTGCGATACAGTGTGCCGAGGGCGTCGGCGCTGAACTCCGCCGGGTCGATGTTCACGTAGTAGCGCCCGATCTTGTTCCCGCTGTTGTCCAGGTCCAGGCCGTAGGCGGTTTCATCGGTGCCGCCGGTGGCCGAACCGTTGCGGTTGTCATGCATCTTCAAGGCGAATGGGGTAGCAGCGTCGCAGCTCACCGAAAACTGCAACGTTCGAGTGGGCAGCGGGGTTTCATTGTCAGCGCCCAGATCCTTGGCCAGTAAGGTGCCGTAATCCACCAGCCCGCCGTTGGACAACTGTGGCACGCAGGCCACGGGGGCGAACTGGGCCAGCAGCGTCAACTCGCGGTACCGATCGCTGGGCAGGTTGTAGAGAGTTCCGGACACTTCCCAGGTGGTTGCCTCCCTGACCCGCGTGGCGGCGGAATCGGCCCAGGCGCTGACGCTCAATTGCAGTGTGAAGTGCTTGCCCGTCAGCAGCGTGCCGTTCTCGACCGGAGCAATCCCATGGCCCGGTCGCCAGTCCAGCGTGGTACCGGTGACGATGGGCGGCTGACCGCTGGCGGGCAACAGCCCCAAGGTCACCGCCTGGCCATCCAGTACACCGTCGCTGGCGTGAATGGCATAGCTGCCATGCTCGGTAAACTGCAGCCGCTGCGCACTCGTCGCCACGGCGCGATAAAACAGGCTCGGGTCGCTGGGGTTCGGGCAGTTGAACGTTAGGCTCAGGCGGCGTTCGCCGAGTAAGCGTTGCGCGGCGGCGTCGTTTTGCGCGGCGCGGTTCATCGAGCCGAAATCCAGCCGTGAGTCGCTGACGTTCAACTGGCATTCATCCTGGGCCTGGGCAGCACTGAACGCACCCAGTAGCACGCAGGCAGCGCTCAGCCGTCGCGCGTGGGGGGCAAGCAATAGGGCAGTCATCGAGCATCCTCAAGGTGTATGGCAACGGGCCGGGGCGGTTTCGAAATACACCGTCGGATCAGCCTTGGCCGGTAGTTCATAGCGCAGTTCGCAGCGCCGGCTGTCGGCGGTGCTGACCCACAGCGGCGTGTGCTCCAGCACATTGGGCAGGAACACCTGGCTGCCATCCTGGACGAGGGTGACAAACTCGCCCTGCGCGGTGCTCACCATGGCGCCACGGGGCAGCGGCTGATCCTGATCGGTACGCACGGTCAGCAGCAGTCGCCGGGTGAGCGCCACGCCGAAGTCGACGCGATCCACCGCGCCGCGCCCGGCCGTGATCATCGCCAGGCCATTGTCGATATCGGCATTGCGTGGCAGCGAGCGGGTCTGGACCTCGACCGGGCTGCGCCCATATGCGTTGACCTGGGGCACCACCGCCTGGCCCTGCCAGTCGGTCCAGACCGGGCCGCTGGGCGTGCTGAGCTTGATGCCGCCCATGTCGCCCACGGACACCAGGGCAAACGTGTCGCGTACCGGGTAGGGCGACAGGGTAAGGCCACTGCCATGCAGTACCATCGCGCCTCGGGCCCCGCCCTGATAACTCGAACGTTCGGCGTCGCTGCGGCTGTAGCTCAAGTCCAATTGGCTGTAGCGAGGCAATGCGGAGACGCCCACGGAGGTCTCCACCTGCCGGTCACGGGTGTCGTACTCGGCGCTGACCCGATAACCGAGTTGATCGTTGAGCTGTTCGTTCAGCCCCAGCCCGGAGCGATGTTCACCACCCGAGTTGCGCACCCAGGCGCGTGCCCGACGGTTCTCGCCCAGGGGCAGGCTGAGGTTGAGGTACACGGCGTTATCCTGCTGCTGGCGCCCGCCCATCTGCCATTCGGCACTGGCCGACAGCGACACGCCGTTGACGCTGGTGCCCCAGGCGGCCAGCGCGCGGCTGCTGCTGGCGCCGGCAAAATTGCTGGAGCGCGATAGGCCGGCGCTGAATGCCCCGAGCCACGGGTGCGACCAGCCCAGCGTGGCGCTTTGCTGATCACGATAACGGGAGCCGCGGTAGAGATCGGGTTGTGTTTCGTAGGTGGCTTCTTCCAGCTCGCGATAGCCCGGCGTGCGCCAGGAGTTGGCGGCGCTGAATGACCACTGTTCACTCAGGCGTTGGGACCATGACAGGTCGGTCTGCACGCCACGCACCTTATCCCGGCCCTGTGCATCGGAGAGTTGGCTGGCGAGTTGAACCTGGCTGTCCAGGCCGGGTAGCCAGGCCAGGCTCGCACCGGCGGCGCGGTATTGGTTGGCGGCCAACATGCCGACGCCCACGGACATTTGTGCGTGCACAGCACCGTTCCAGCCCGCGCTGACCACCCACGGATCGTCACCCTCGGCGTTGCCGATATTGCGCACGCGCCCGGCTGCCACCGAGTAACCCGCTGCGGGCAGTCCCAGGCCGAGCATGGCCGCGGGGACGGTAAAGCGCCGCTCGCCGCCGGTGCTTTCCCTGACGGTCACTTCGACGTCCGAGCGGGTGTTCAAGCGTCGCACATCGGTCAGGGCGAACGGGCCGGCAGGCACCACCGTCGAGTGAATCAACGCACCGTTCTGCCGCACCTCGACCTGTGCCGGGCTGTTGGCGATGCCCTCGATGGTCGCGCCTTGCTCCTGGTCTTGCAGGGCTTGCTCGGTGAACACTTGGACGCCATTGATCTGCGCACCCGGCAGCACTGGGTTGTAGAGGCTGACCTGCCCGGCTTGCAGCACCGCCTGATAGCGCGCAAAGGTGCGCTGGGCATAGGCCTCCAGATGCGTGCTGCGTGACATGCCGTCCTGCCAGGTCTGTACCTGGCGGCTGCGCACGATCCAGTCGCCGGCATTGAAGCCAACCTCGGTATTGGCCGAGCCGAAACGGCTGGCGTCATCGCCGAACCGGTTGTAGAACCCGCTGAGGTCATAGTTGAGCAAGGCTGCGACACCGCCGGCTTGATAGCCCGAGACATCCTGTTGTACCGGACGCAAGGCTTCGGTGGGCACCACCAGCGATACGGTGAGGGTGGCTGGATCGGCTTCCACCAGGCTTTGTGGGAATTGGGCCAAAAAGTCATGGCAACGCCCGCTGTCTGCCGGGATCACGAGGTGGGTGGCGTCCAGCAAGGCGCGGTCAAAACACAAGGCGCCTTGCTGGTCGAAACTGACGTCCAGGCGACCCCGGCGTTGCCCGTTCACCTGCACGCTCACGGCGTGCTTGCCGGCACTGAAGCGTGGGGTGTCCAGCAGCAGGCTGGCCAGTTGCGGATCGATGCCGCGCTGGTTCAGGGTCTTGGCGTCAAAGCCCGAATATTCATCGGCCCAGGCCCCCTCAGGAAGCAGGGCACAGGTTAACAGCCACGCAGGTAAAGCAAGCTGGGCGGGGGCGGCGGGCACGGCTTTGCCGTCACGGTAATTCACGACTGTTTTCACCAAAGGCAATCAAATGTTCGACGGCTGCGCGTCGCGGTGGCGGTCGTCAAGCCGTCACTTCGTTTTAGTCAGGGGCGGGCGATCGGCGCATCGTAGGCCGCTACGGCGAAGCCATAGAGGGTGGCCGGTTGCAGGCGCACGGTGCTGGCGCCTGTGGCGCTTGCCGGTATACGCAAGCGTTCGCCCGGTAATACATAGGTGCGCGGCAACATCGCCTTGCCATCGCCGGGCAGCAGGCGCAGTTCCTGGGCCAGCCGCACCACGTAAGGTGTGTCATTAGTGACCAGCAACTCGTGGTTGTCGAACGCCCAGGTCAAGCCGGTCCAGGGGCTGCGATTGGTCGCCAGGCCTTTGGGATGAATGATCACTGGCAAGTTCTGGCGCACGGTCACACCGACACGGGCATGCCCGGCTTCGGCGGCCGGGCGACCCTTGGGCATGCCTTCGAAAATCACGCGTTTGAGCCGCTGGCTCTTGAGCGGCAAATGATCCTGCAGGATGAAGCGCACCAGTTGCGATTTTCCCGACTCCACCCGCGACAACGGCGGGGTGACGACCAGCAGCGGTTCGTTGTCCTCCGGGATATCCTCCAGGGTGACATGCAGCAAGGCCAGTTGACTGTCGGTGTTGGTCACCGAAACGCTGGCTTCGCCGTCGTTTTCGTACACGATCACCACGGAGGTATCCGGGACCATGCCATCGGCCTGAGCGTTCATGCTGAGCAGGAGTGTCAGGGCCGCGATGTTCAAAAGTTGCGTCGTCATGACGAGAGTTCCATGGGCAGGATAAGAATCAGAGGTAGCGCAAATCCAGAACGATGGACCCGTCCAGGGGGACCTCTTGATCCAGGGTCAGGTAGTTGGAAAAGTTGATGGCTGTTTCGATTTGAAGTTGGGTGGTCAACTGGCGGATGAAGTCCGGCTGACGGTCACCAGGCAATGCAAAACCTGCATAGGCTTTGGGCTTGGCATCCGGCTGTGCTGTCCAGGTTTCGCCGTTGTCGCTGGACATCAGCACCTGCATGGGCTGTGCATCGCCCACGGGGTTTTGATACGACAGCGCCACGCTGCCCAGACGTTCTTCGGGGGCGTGGATATTTCGTCCCAGCCCGTATAAACCGGGCGTCAGCGCAGACTCCGAACGATTGTCGATACCCACCAGCGCAAACAGCATGGGCCTGGCGCATTGCACGGACAGCTCCAGCAACAGGCTGGGCAGTGCGGTGAACTCATCACTGTTCAGGGCATGCGCGGGAATTTTGCCGTGATCGACGATGCCTTCTTCCGACAGTTCGACGTGGCAAGCATCCGGGGTCAATCGGCCGGTCACGGTGATGTCGACGATACTGGCCGTCCAAGCCGGGGTGGCGAAGGTTAGAGCAAGCAGGGTGGCGAAGAGCTTGGGGTGCGGGTTCATGGCGGATCACTGGCTGGGCGGAAGGTGGCCGACACGTCAGCGAGGCCATGCCGGAAAATTGCCTGGCATGGCCTCACAGGATTACAGGTACTTCACTTCCAGGGTGGCCGACCCATCCAGGGTGACCTCGTTGCTCAGATCCAGGCCGTCCGTGCGGGCGATCGAGGTGTCTACCACCATCTGTGCGACCAACTCCTTGACGGGCAGCGGCTGGGTGCCGTTGCTGGTGTCGGCGACCGACATATACAGCTTTGGATCCCAGAATTTTTCGTCATACCAGGTGTTGCCACCGTCCCCCGAGGCGATGGTTTTCACCTGCACGCCATCGGCGACGGCGTTTTGCAGCATCAGCTGGAACCAGCCGAGCTTTTGCGTGCCGTTGATGAAGCCCAGGCCGAAGTGCGAACTTGTCAGCGCGGAGTCCGCGCGGTTATCGATCGAGTTCAAGGCGAACGGGATTGCGCCATCACAGATCACCGCAATGGTCATGGTGTGGGTGCCGATGAGGGTCGGGTTGTCCGGGCGCAGGTCCTTGGCGGAAATCTTGCCGTGATCGATGATGCCACCGCTGGACAGGCTGGGGGTGCAGGCGCTGGGGACGATCAGGCCCTTGACCGCCAGGTCCACGGTGGAGGCGGCGTAGGAGGTGGCGCAGGTAAGTAGCATTACGCTGGCGGCGACGCTATTGAGCAGGGTTTTCATGACGGACGAACTCCTTTCGCTAAGGGGGGCGGTTACAGGTACTTGAGTTGGACGGTGGCGTGCCCGTCGATGGGGACTTCATCCAACAGGGTCAACTGGTCGGCGGGGGCGATGTGGGTGTACAGGCGAATCTCGGCGTCAAAATCCTGCACGGCGATAGGTGTTTCTTGATTGATTCTCGCAACCGTGGTCATCCACAGATGGTTCAACTCGTTGGCGGGCCTCCAGGTCACGCCGCCATCCACTGAGGTAATCATGCGTACCGCGACGCCGTCGGCCACTGGGGTGTAGAGGTGAAACGCGGAGCCGCCGAGCTTTTCATCGTTCGGCGTCATGCCCAGGCCATGCCAGCGATCGTGGTTGGCCGAAGTACCGGCGCGGTTATCAATGGTGCTGAGGGTGAAAAAGGTTGGCGCTTCACAGCGCACGCTCAACTGCATGCTCTGATTGGGCAACGAAGTGTGTTGCTCGGCATTGAGCGACTTGGCCGACATCTTTCCGAAGTCGACCATGCCGCCGCCGGAAATCAGTGGGGAACAGGCGCTGGGCGTGATGCTGCCCCTGACGGACAGGTCGGTGTTGCTGGCGGCGAACGCCGGAGGGGCGAGTAATAAGGTGAGCATGAGGCGAGAGGCGAAAGCGTTCATGGGCAAGGGCCTTTGGTCACAGTGATCGGGGGGCGTTACAGGTACTTCACTTCAATCGTGGCCGAGCCATCGATCGGCACTTCCTGGCTCAAGTCCATTCCTTTGGTGGCAAAAATGCCGCTTTCGACTTCCAGCTCTACGGCCAGTTCACGGGCAGCAATGGGGGTATTGGTGTCCGAAAGGTCACTCATCGCAAACAGTGCAATGGGTTCCAAGTTGTCTTCCGGCTGCCAGGTGCTGCCGTTGTCGTAGGAAACAATCGAGCGGGCGGGTAGGCCGTCCATCATGGGATTGTTGAGGTACAGGTAAAACCACCCCAGCTTCTTGTCACCGTTGACAAAACCCAGTCCGTAATTACTCGTGAGGCCGCTGCCGGCGCGATTGTCGATACCCCTTAGGCCAAACAGGGTTGGCGCCTCACAGCTCACGTTCATCCGCAGGAAATGTCTGGGCAGGAACGTGGGATTGTCCGGCTTGAGGTCTTTGGCCGAGATCTTTCCATGGTCGACAACACCTGCGCCGGACAAGGTCGGTGCGCAGGCACTGGGGGTGATCAAGCCTTTGACGGCCAGGTCTATCGAACTTGCGGCTTGGACGGGTGAGAACATGTTGAGTAACAGGGCGGTGCTCAACAGGGTCAGGGACTTACTCATTTCAATGCATTCCACTGTAAGGCTGGCTGATACGGCGCGCGCACGGCATCGTCCTATCTTTAGGGATAGGCGCAGAGCAGAGCGGCCGGTTGTATTTGGTTGGGAGCGCCGCAGGCTGCGCGTCCATTCCCTCTTTGCGGGGTGGGGGGCAATTTAGCCGGGGTATGGAGTCGGGGAAATACAACTATTACGACAATGAAAGTGACATGTGCTCGGGCGTTGATGCGTGGGAATTGATGGTCCTATTTGTAGGAAAGTTAGTTTTTTCGTAGTTGTTGTATCGTCATCTTCGTATCCAGGAAGCTATCTACTGCTGCTTGTAGCAGCCATGTGAGTGCCATGAAGATGTTCACGCCGTTATGTATTTGGCTGTTGCATCCTCTGCATCCACTCAAGTGAGTATGGGTGAACTCATGGTCTGCATATCAATGTAAGCGCAATGAGGTGACCATGGTGACAAGGGTATTTACCAAGCCAGTACCTGTCCTGAAGTTGGCACCCTCGCTCTCACCACCGCGGGTGGCGGAGCAGGCTTTTCGTCCGCGTGGGGATGGGTGGCCGACGCGTGCCAGCCTGATCGAAATGTTTGGCAGTGATGAGGTGGTGAGCCGGGTGCTGGTCAGCCTCATGAACGAAGCACGGGAAGACGATGTCTTGCTGGACCAGGCTCGGCTCAGTGCCAATGCGTTGTTGGTGATGGAGCGGCTGCACCGTCTGGTGGGGAGCCTGGCGTTTGTCGGTATGGCCGATCTGGAGCGTTGCGGCGAGCAGCTGATTGCTCGCGTCCAAGCCGCGGGCGTAGAGGAAAATACGCTGGAGTTGCAGGCATTTCAGCGCAAGTTACGCGTGTACATCACTTATTTGAGCCGCTTGTAAATCGTTGGATTAGAGAAGTTTGTAGGACATCATTCCCGCGTGCCTGAGGTTTTTTGTGTAGGGCATTTCTTTTTATATTGTGGGACGGAGGTTGTCGTCTACCAAATGCTGGACGCGGTTCGTTAGGTGCCGCGTCGGGTGGTTGTTGAGGGCCGTGGACAGCGGTATTTTGCGCCAATTCCAATTGCCATCTTTCGTGGGTATCTATGTTTCGTGTGATTATTGCCGACGACCATCCGATTGTGCGTATCGGGCAGCGGGTGGTGATTGAGGCGGGCGGCAGGTGCAAAGTCGTCGGCGAAGCCGATGGTCCCGATGAGTTGCTCACGTTATTGAGTACTGTGGCCTGTGATGTGTTGGTGACTGACTTCGCCATGCCGGGTGGTCAGCAGGCCGACGGCTACGGGTTGCTGGGCCTGTTGCGTCGCCAGTACCCGACATTGCCGGTGATCCTGGTCACCATGTTTGCCAACGTGGCAACCCTACGCGCTTCGTTTGCCCATGGCGCACGGGCCATTGTCGCCAAGAGCGCATCGGCCCGCGAACTGCCCATTGCAATCAATGCGGTGATCAAGGGCGAGACGTTTGCCAGTGAGTGCCTGCGGGCTCAGTTGACAGAGGCCGGGACCGGCGACCAGCTGCAACAGCCCCAGCTCTCCAGCAAGGAGCGCGAAGTGGTCAGGATGCTCGCCAGCGGCATGACCGTCAGCCAGATTGCAGCACGGGTCAACCGCAGTATTTCCACGATCAGCAAACAGAAAAGCACGGCCATGAGCCGGCTGTGCATTTCCACCGACGTTGACCTGTTCGCCTACGCGCGCAGCTGCGGCATGGTGCCGTAGCAGTTGGCGGGCCATTCCCCGCGTAAATGGCGATAGAGTTTTACCGGTGCGCAGACTATCTTGGACGGCTCATAACCCCCTGGTTTGGAACCTGCCCATGAGCGATGCACACAACGCCCTGATCACCGAGTTCTACAGCGCCTTCCAGCGGCTGGATGCCGAGGCCATGGCGGCCTGCTACACCGAGGATGTGCTGTTCAGCGACCCGGCCTTCGGCGAACTGCGCGGCCGTGACGCCGGTGATATGTGGCGCATGCTCACCACCCGGGCCAAGGACTTTTCCCTGACCTTCGACCATGTGCGCAGCGATGACACCAGCGGCAGCGCGCACTGGGTCGCGACCTATCTGTTCAGCGCCACCGGTAACACGGTGGTCAACGATATCGGCGCGCGCTTCGTGTTCCGCGATGGCAAGATCTGCGAACACCACGATCACTTCGACCTGTGGCGCTGGTCCCGCCAGGCCCTGGGCCTCAAGGGCCTGTTGCTGGGTTGGTCGCCCGCGCTGAAAAACGCCGTGCGCGCCCAGGCGCTCAAAGGGTTGAAGGCATTTCAGGCCAGTCGTTGATAAGCTTGGCGTTCCTCTGGTTTACCGAATCGACCCGTGACTGATCCTTCTGAACCCAAACCCTGGTTCGTCTACCTGGTACGTGCCGCCAATGGCGCGCTGTATTGCGGGATCAGCAATGACCCGGTGCGCCGCTTTGCCTCTCACCAAAGCGGCAAGGGCGCGCGGTTTTTCCTTTCCAGCCCGGCGGTGGCGCTGGTGTATACCGAGCAATGCGCGAGCAAAGGCGAGGCACTGCGCCAGGAGCGCTTGATCAAGAAGTTGAAGAAGAGCGCCAAGGAGTGCCTGGCGGCGAGCGGGTCATTGATTTGACTGATGGGTTCCCATCACACCCGCGAAGCGTTTTGCGCGCTAAGCTGCGGGTCCACCTGCCAAGCGGACGCCAGCATGTCTGAACTTATCCTGCACCATTACCCCACCTCCCCATTTGCCGAGAAGGCGCGACTGCTGCTGGGCTTCAAAGGCTTGTCCTGGCACTCCGTGCACATCTCGCCGGTGATGCCCAAGCCTGACCTTACCGCCCTGACCGGTGGCTATCGCAAGACGCCGGTGCTGCAGGTCGGTGCCGATATTTATTGCGACACAGCCCTGATCGCCCGGCGTCTGGAGCAAGAGAAGTCCTCGCCGCCGCTGTTCCCGCTCGGCCAGGAGATGATCACCCAAACCTTCGCCGCTTGGGCCGACAGCGTGGTATTTGCCCATGCGGTGAGCCTGGTGTTCCAGCCGGAATCGGTGGCGGTGCGCTTTGGCAAGTTGCCGCCGGAAGCGATCAAGGCGTTTCTCGCCGACCGCGCCGCGCTGTTCAGCGGCGGTACGGCGAGCAAGCTCCCGGCCGAGTTGGCCAAGCACCAATGGCCGGCGATCATGGCGCGGCTGGAGCAGCAATTGCAGAGAGAACCGGGGGACTTCCTGTTTGGTGAACCGTCGATTGCCGACTTTGCCCTGGCCCACCCGCTGTGGTTTCTCAAGGCCACACCGGTGACTGCGCCGTTGGTGGAGGCGTATCCGGCCGTGTCGGCGTGGTTGGGCAGAGTGCTCGGTTTTGGCCACGGCACGGCGAGCCAGATGACCGCCGTGCAAGCATTGGAAATCGCACAAAAGGCCACACCGGCCCCGTTACCGGAAGAAGTGTTCGAGGACTTGAATGGCTTCGTGGCGGGCCAGCAGGTGATCATCAGCGCCATCGATTACGGTGTCGACCCGGTCGCCGGCGAATTGCTGTTTGCCGGGCGCGAAGAGCTGATCCTGCGCCGCACCGACGAACGTGCCGGCACCGTTCACGTGCATTTCCCACGCTTCGGGTTTCGCATTCACGCGCAATAAATAAAAATATTTGCAAATACAGGTGAGGTAAATCGCCAGCCCATCCGTGTAGTGCTTGAAACTGCGATCTATTCGCATTAACAGCGTTTTCTACACGGGTTCTCACAGCATGAAGTCGACGGCAGGCGGTTTGGTTAAACAGTGGTTGGGAGCCTCGGTATTGGCGGTGTCGGGGCTGGCATTGCTGCCCCTCGGCGTGGCTCAGGCGCAGGAGCAGCAAAGCGCCCAGTTCACCTTTTCCCTGGCTGCCAAACCGTTGCCCCAGGCCTTGAGCGATTTCAGCCGGGTCACCGGAATCAGCGTGATCTACACCGATGAAGCGCCTTACGGCCTCAACGCCCCGGCCGTCCGCGGGCAAATGAGCGCGACCCAGGCGCTGCAACGTCTGCTGGGCAACTCCGGCTTCACCTTCCGCCAGATCGATGCCCGCACCCTGGCCCTGGAGCCGGTACCCACCGAGGGCGCGCTCAACCTCGGCGCGACCACCATCAGCGGTGTCGGCCAAACCGAGGACAGCACCAGCTACCAGCCGCCGCCCACCAGTTCGGTGATGCGCTCCCGTGCTTTGCTGCTGGAAACCCCGCAAACCGTCAATGTGGTACCCGCCCAAGTGCTGCGCGACCAAACCCCGCGTAACTTGGATGATGCCCTGGCCAACGTCAGCGGCATTACCCAGGCCAACACCTTGGCCAGTACCCAGGACGCGGTGATGCTGCGCGGCTTTGGCGACAACCGTAACGGCTCGATCATGCGCGATGGCATGCCGGTGGTGCAGGGCCGGGCGTTGAACTCAACCGCAGAACGGGTCGAAGTGCTCAAGGGCCCGTCGTCGCTGCTGTATGGCATCCAGGACCCGGGTGGCGTGGTCAATATCGTCAGTAAAAAACCGCAACTGACCCAGGCCACGTCCCTGACCGTGCGCGGCTCGACCTTCGGCGACGGCAAGAACGGCAGCGGCGGCAACCTCGACACCACCGGCCCCATCGGCGATTCGGGCCTGGCGTATCGCCTGATCGTCGATCATGAAGACGAGGACTACTGGCGCAACTTCGGTACTCACCGCGAGTCGCTGGTGGCGCCATCCCTGGCCTGGTATGGCGACACGACCCAGTTGTTGTTCGCCTACGAGCACCGCGAATTTCTCTCGCCGTTCGACCGTGGCACGGCCATCGACAAGTCCAACCACCCGCTGGACATCCCGGCCACTCGCCGTCTGGATGAGCCGTTCAACAACATGGAAGGGCGTTCCGACCTGTACCGCTTTGAAGCCGACCACGACTTGAACGACGACTGGAAAGCCCATTTCGGCTACAGCTGGAACCGTGAGACCTACGACGCCAGCCAAGTGCGCGTCAGCGCGGTGAACACCAATGGCACCCTGACCCGCAAGATGGACGGCACCCAGGGCGCGATCACCACTGACCGTTTCGCCACGGCCAGCCTGGAAGGCAAGGTCAGTGTGCTGGGCATGCAGCATGACCTGGTGTTCGGCCTGGACGACGAGTACCGCAAGATCTACCGCGCCGACCTGATTCGCCAGGACTCGCGCTCCACGTTCAACTACAACAACCCGGTGTACGGCAACGAAGTCGCGGGTACCAACGTCAGTGCCGCCGACAGCGCCCAGACCGACTTGCTGCGCAGCGATTCGCTGTTCTTCCAGGACGCGATCCACCTGACCGACCAGTGGATCTTTGTGGCTGGCGCGCGCTACCAGATGTATGACCAGTACGCTGGCAAGGGCGTGCCATTCAAGGCCAACACCGACGGCAACGGCCAGGCCTGGGTGCCGCGTGCCGGCCTGGTGTATCGCTACACCGATGAGTTGTCGTTCTACGGCAGCTACACCGAATCGTTCAAACCCAACTCCACCATCGCTGCCTTGGCCGATGGCAGCACGCTGACCGGTGACCTCACGCCGGAGGAATCCAAGTCGTGGGAGCTGGGCGCCAAGCTCGACATCCCCGGGCGCATCACCGCCAGCGCAGCGTTGTTCACTATCGACAAGCGCAATGTGTTGGTGTCGGTGGGCTCCGGCGCCAACACCATCTACAGCATCGCAGGGCAGGTGCGTTCCCGTGGCCTGGAACTGGACGCCAGCGGCCAGTTGACCGACAAGTGGAGCCTGATCGGCAGCTACGCCTTCACCGACGCCGAAGACATCAAGGACAACGACCCGACGCTGGAAGGCAACCGCCTGCAAAACGTGGCCAAGCACACCGGCTCGCTGTCGGTGGCCTACGACTTCGGCAACATTTTCGGCGGCGACCAATTGCGCGTGGGCACCGGTGCACGCTACGTCGGCGAACGCGCAGGCGACGCCGCCAACGACTTCAACCTGCCGGGCTACACCGTGGCTGACGCCTTCGCCACCTACGACACCAGGATCGACGGGCAGAAGGTCAAGTTCCAGGTCAACGTGAAAAACCTGTTCGACCGCGTTTACTACACCTCGGCGGCCAGTCGCTTGTTTGTGTCCATGGGCGATGCGCGGCAGGTATCGGTGTCCAGCACCCTGGAGTTCTAAAACCTGGCAAGCTCCCTGTGGCGAGCGGGCTTGCCCCGCGTTGGGCTGCGAAGCGGCCCCAAAACAGTCTCTGCGGTGTTCCTGAAAAAACGCGGCGGCATTAGTAAGGGCGGCTTCGCCAGCCAGCGCGGGGCAAGCCCGCTCGCCACAAAGGTACGGAGCTGTTAGCGTTGCGGCCATTAATGGCTTTGCGGAACACAGTACTGATGCACTTTGGACGATGGCTACACCTGCTGTGCCTGAGCGTTTTACTGGGCGGCTGTGCGAGTGTTTTGCAGCCGTCCACGTCTTCTACACTGGACCATCTGCTGGCCGATCCTGCTCTCAATGGCGCCACGGTTTCCGTCATGGTGCGCGACGCACGCAGTGGCAGCACCCTCTATCAACACAACCCGCGCGTACGCCTGATCCCGGCGTCCAACCTCAAGTTGCTCACCACCGCTGCGGCGATGGATGTGTTGGGGCCGCAATACCGCTTTTCCACGCAGCTGTTGAGCAACGGCACCCAGCAAGGTGAGCGCCTGGCCGGCAACCTGTACCTGCGTGGCCTCGGCGACCCGACCACGCAGTTCGCCGACTACCAGGCACTGGCCGCCCAGTTGGCGAGCCAGGGCGTGCGCAAGGTGCAAGGCGATCTGGTGTTTGACGACACGTGGTTCGACGCCGAACGCCTGGGTGTGGACTGGGCTCAAGACGATGAAAGTACCTATTACGGCGCGCAGATCTCGGCGTTGACGGTCTCCCCCAATACGGATTTTGACGCGGGCACCTTGCTGGTCACGGCGAAGGCTCCCGTCGCGCTCGGCCAGCCAGTGAGCGTGGTGGTGAGCCCGTCCACCGACTACGTGCAACTGAGCAACCGCGCCGTCAGTGGCCCCGGCAACAGCTACGGCATCACCCGCCAGCACGGCACCAACCTGCTGCAACTCACCGGCGCGCTCGCACCGGGCAAGCAAAGCCGGCAATGGGTGAGCGTGTGGGAACCGACGCAACTGGTGGCCAATCTGTTTGAACAGGCCTTGGCGCAGCAGGGCATCCAGGTGCTGGGGCGGCGGGTGATCGGTGGCGTCAGCCCCACCACGGCCACGCTGTTGGCGGAGCATCAGTCGGCACCGCTGCAAGCGCTGATCACGCCGCTGCTCAAACTCTCGAACAACAACATGTCCGAAGCGTTGCTCAAGGCCATGGGCCGCAAAACGGCCAATGCCGGCACGGCGGCGGCGGGCGTGGCGGCGGTAGCGGCGTTCATGCAGCGCCAGGGCCTGGACCCGGCCACGCTCAGCCAGGTGGATGGCTCAGGTTTGTCGCGGCGCAACCTGGTGTCGGCGCAGAACCTGACGGACCTGCTGCTGGTCACCGCCAAGCAACCGTGGTTCGACGCCTGGTACAACGCCTTGCCGATCGCCGGCAATGCCGACCGCATGACCGGCGGCAGCCTGCGTTATCGCCTGCGCGGGACGGCTGCGGAAAACAACCTGCACGCCAAGACCGGGTCCATGGCCGGCGTCTCCTCGCTGAGCGGCTATATCACCGATGCGCAGGGACGGCGCCTGGTGTTTTCGATGATCAGCAATAACTACGTCAGCGACGCAGCCCCTGTCCGCGCCCTCGAGAACCGCCTGGCACTGGCCCTGGCCCAGTGGCACGACTAGTTCAGGGCTGGTAGCCCATCCGCCAACTCACGGCCTGGGTCGCCGCCAGCAAGCGCTGCGCCGCCGGGCCATCTTCGTCGGCGTGGAACAGCGAGGTGGGGCCGACCACGGTCATCACCGCTGCCACTTGCCCGACCGCGTTGAACACTGGCGCCGACAGCGCATCCACCCCCGGCATCAGCAGGCCATGTACAAAGTGCAGGCCGCGCTGGCGGATCAGTTCACAGGTGCTGGCATAGGCCTCGTCGTCGGCCAGGGCATGGGCGATACCGGCCTGGATTTCACGCTCACGCAACTCGACGGTTTCCCGCGACGGCAGGAAGGCACTGAACACCAGCCCGGTGGATGAGCTGAGCAGGGGCAACACTGAACCCAATTGCGTCACCACCGTCACCGCACGCACCGCCGGTTCGATCTGCACCACCGTCGCGCCCTGGTTGCCCCATACCGCCAGAAAGCAGGTTTCATTCAAATCGTCGCGCAGCTCTGCCAGGGGCATCGCGCCGACTTTCAGCACGTCCATGCTGCCCAGCGCGGCCAGGCCTACACGCAACGCTTCGCGCCCCAGGCCGTAATGGTTGGTGGCGGTGTTCTGTTCGGCAAAGCCCGAGGCGATCAGCGCCTGTAAATAACGGTGCACCTTGCTCGCCGGCATCTGCACATGTTCGGCCAGCCGCGACAATGACGTGGAGGGCGACAGTTCGGCCAGGGCCTTGAGGATGTCGGTACCCACTTCGGCCGAGCGGACTTTCTGTTTACCGGTGTCGCGAGGCTTTTCCATGGAGGGGCGAGAATCCGAGAGATGAATGGGCGTCTTTATAGCTTGACGGTCGATAGTGATCAAATTACGTTATGCGTAACTGGATTACGATAAAAACAACTTCCGCATAGAGGATGATCCATGAACCTCGAATACCTGTCGGGCTTCGGCAATGAATTCGCCAGCGAAGCCTTGCCCGGTGCCTTACCGGTCGGCCAGAACTCCCCGCAAAAAGCGCCCTACGGGCTGTACACCGAACTGTTTTCCGGCACTGCCTTTACCATGGTGCGTAGCGAAGCCCGGCGCACCTGGCTGTACCGCATCCAGCCGTCGGCCAATCACCCGGCGTTCGTCAAGCTGGAGCGGCAGCTGGCCGGTGGCCCTTTGGGCGCGGTGACGCCCAATCGCCTGCGCTGGAACCCGTTGGATATTCCGAGTGAGTCGACAGACTTTATCGACGGCCTGGTCGGCATGGTGGCCAACTCAGGGGCGGAAAAACCCTCAGGTATCAGCATCTACCACTACCGTGCCAACCGGTCGATGGACCGCGTGTTCTTCAATGCCGACGGCGAACTGTTGATCGTGCCCGAGCAGGGCCGCCTGCGCATCGCCACCGAACTGGGCGTGCTGGAGGTCGAGCCGCTGGAAATTGTGGTGTTGCCCCGTGGCCTCAAATTTCGCGTTGAACTGCTGGATGCGCAGGCGCGCGGTTACGTCGCCGAAAACCATGGTGCACCGCTGCGCCTGCCGGACCTGGGGCCCATCGGCAGCAACGGCCTGGCCAACCCGCGTGACTTCCTCACCCCGGTAGCCCACTACGAAGACCTCAAGCAACCGACCACGCTGGTACAGAAATTCCTCGGTGAACTGTGGGCGTGCGAACTGGACCATTCACCGCTGAACGTGGTGGCCTGGCACGGCAACAACGTGCCGTACAAATACGACCTGCGCCGTTTCAACACCATTGGCACGGTAAGTTTCGATCACCCCGACCCGTCGATCTTCACTGTATTGACCTCGCCCACCAGCACCCATGGCCTGGCCAACCTCGACTTCGTGATCTTCCCGCCGCGCTGGATGGTGGCCGAGAACACCTTCCGTCCGCCGTGGTTCCACCGCAACCTGATGAATGAATACATGGGCCTGATCCAGGGCGCCTATGACGCCAAGGCCGAAGGCTTCCTGCCCGGCGGCGCGTCGCTGCACAGCTGCATGAGTGCCCACGGCCCGGACGGCGAGACCTGCACCAAGGCCATCAACGTGGACTTGGCGCCGCACAAGATCGACAACACCATGGCCTTCATGTTCGAGACCAGCCAAGTGCTGCGTCCCAGCCAGTTCGCCCTGGAGTGCCCGCAACTGCAACCTTCTTATGACGCGTGCTGGGCCTCGTTGCCCGCCACCTTCAACCCGAACCGGAGATAACCCATGACGCAGCCAACCCTTACCCGCAGCTGGGTAGCCTCCGCCAACGGTCACCGCGATTTCCCCCTGCAAAACCTGCCGCTGGGTGTGTTCAGCATCAATGGCTCGGCGCCGCGCAGTGGCGTCGCGATTGGCGACGCGATCCTCGACCTGCACGCCGCTCTGGATGAGTTTGAAGGCGAAGCCCGCCGCGCCGTTGAAGCTACCGTAGGCGGCCAGTTGAACGCCTTTTTCGAGCTGGGCCGTGGCCCGCGCGTGGCCTTGCGCGAGCGCCTGCTGGAACTGTTGGCGGAGGGCAGCAAACTGCAGACCCGTGAAGCGCAGGTGCTGCACCGCGCCGCCGATTGCCAGATGCACCTGCCGGCGAAGATCAACGACTACACCGACTTCTACGTCGGCATCGAGCACGCGCAGAACGTCGGCAAGTTGTTTCGCCCGGATAACCCGCTGCTGCCGAACTACAAGTACGTGCCGATCGGTTATCACGGCCGCGCCTCGACCATTCGCACCTCGGGTGCCGACGTACGTCGTCCCAAAGGCCAGACCTTGCCGGCCGGACAGACCGAACCGACCTTCGGCCCCTGCGCACGCCTGGACTATGAACTGGAACTGGGCATCTGGATTGGCCAGGGCAATGCCATGGGCGACTCGATTGCCATTGGCGATGCGGCCGAGCATATCGCCGGTTTCTGCCTGCTCAATGACTGGTCGGCGCGGGACATTCAGGCCTGGGAGTACCAGCCGCTGGGGCCGTTCCTGTCGAAGAGCTTCATCACCAGCATTTCACCGTGGGTGGTCACGGCCGAAGCCTTGGAACCGTTCCGCAAAGCACAACCAGCGCGGCCCGAAGGCGATCCGCAACCGCTGCCGTACCTGCTGGATAAACGCGATCAGGCGGCCGGCGCGCTCGATATTGAGCTGGAAGTACTGATCACCACGGCGTCGATGCGTGAGCAAAACCTGCCGGCTCATCGCCTGGCGCTGAGCAACAGCCTGCATATGTACTGGACCGTCGCGCAGTTGGTGGCGCACCACAGCGTCAACGGCTGCCAATTGCAGGCCGGTGATCTGTTTGGTTCGGGCACCTTGTCCGGCCCTGAGGCCGGGCAGTTCGGCAGCCTGCTGGAGATGACCGAAGGTGGTAAGACGGTCATCGAACTGCCTTCCGGCGAAGTGCGCCGGTTCCTCGAGGATGGCGATGAAGTCATCCTGCGCGCCCGTTGCAACCGCGAAGGCTTCTCCCCCATCGGCTTCGGCGAATGCCGTGGCACTGTGGTCGCGGCGCGCTAGGAGGGCAGGGCGATGGAACTCTATACCTACTACCGCTCAACGGCGTCGTATCGGGTGCGCATCGCCCTGGCGCTCAAGGGCCTGGATTTCACTGCGGTGCCCGTCAACCTGCTGGTGCCGGCGGGCGGCGCGCATCGCCAGCCGGAATACCTGGCCATCAACCCGCAAGGCCGCGTTCCGGCCTTGCGCACCGATGAGGGCGCGGTGCTGATTCAGTCTCTGGCGATCATCGAGTACCTCGAGGAACGTTATCCACAGGCGCCGCTGCTTTCCAAAGACCTGGCCACCCGTGCCCATGAGCGCGCGGTGGCGTCGATCATCGGCTGCGACATTCACCCGTTGCACAACTCCAGCACCCAGAACCTGTTGCGCCAGTGGGGGCATGATGAGGTGCAGGTGCTGGCGTGGATCGCTCATTGGATCAGCCAGGGGCTGGGCGCGGTGGAGCAGTTGATTGGCGATAAGGGGTTCTGCTTTGGCGAGCAGCCGGGGTTGGCGGATGTGTTTCTGATTCCCCAGCTGTATGCGGCGGAGCGCTTCAAGGTGCCGTTGGCGACGTATCCGCGCATTGGCAGGGTGGCGGCGTTGGCGGCGCAGCATCCGGCGTTTATCCAGGCCCATCCTGCCAACCAACCCGACACCCCCTGATCGATTTTCCCCACCCAGAGCGTGGGAACAATAATAAAAACAGGTACCTTGCGATGCACAATCAGATTGCCAGCTTTCGCGCGGCACTCGATGCCCGTCCGGTGTCGCGCTATCAGTGGTTGATTCTCCTATTGCTGGCGCTGCTGCTGGTGACCGATGGCTACGATGCCCAGGTGCTGGGCTATGTGGTGCCGGCACTGGCCAAGGACTGGGGGTTGGAAAAGGCCGCCTTCGGCCCGGTGTTCAGTGCCAACCTGCTGGGGCTGACCTTGGGCTCGCTGCTGGTGACACCCCTGGCGGATCGATTTGGCATACGCCGCATCCTGCTGGGCTGTGTGCTGATCTACGCCAGCCTCACGGTGTTGATGGTGTTTGCCAACTCGCTGACAACGCTGATGGCGGCGCGCTTTATCTGTGGCATCGGCATGGGCGGCGCGATGCCCAGTGCCATGGCGTTGATGTCGGAGTATTCCCCACCCCGTTTGCGCACCTTGATGGTGACGTTGGCCGCGTGCGGCTTCTCGTTCGGCGGCGCAGCCGGTGGGTTTGTGGCCGCGGGATTTATCGACGGCTTCGGCTGGCAGGCGGTGTTTCTTGCCGGCGGCGTGACGCCGTTGCTGCTGTTCCCTTTCCTGCTGTGGCTGCTGCCGGAGTCCCTGCCGCGCCTGCTACGCGATGCACCGCCGTATGCACGCTTGCATAAGGTCACCGCGCGCATGTTGCCTGAGTGGCGTGCGCCTCTGGCGAGCGCGGAAGCAAACCGCCGCGAGCAGGGCAGCCCATTGACGGTGGTGGAGCTGTTTCGCCATGGCTATGCGCGTCCTACGTTGCTGATCTGGGCGACCTTTTTTGTCAGCCTGATCCTCCTGTATTTCATGATCAGCTGGTTGCCGTCGCTGCTGCTGGAAAGTGGCATGGCGTTGAATGAAGCCAACCTGGTGACCTCGATGTTCCTGTTTGCCGGCACCTTGGGCGCCATCGGCATGGCCTGGTTTGCCGACCGGTTGAAGCGCAAGGTGCGGCTGTTGTCTGCGGTGCTGGCTGCTGCTGCGGTGTGCACGATTTTGCTGGGGTTGAACCACGACACTCCCCGCTACCTGGTGGCCTGCGTGTTCGCCGCCGGTTTCTGCATCATCGGCGGGCAATTGACCCTTAACGCTTTCGCCAGCAACTTTTATCCGGCACATGTACGCGCCACAGGTACGGGGTGGGCATTGGGTGTGGGGCGCTTCGGCTCAATCCTGGGGCCGCTGTTTGGCAGCATGCTGCTGGCGATGCATATTCCGGTGCAGCAGATTTTCTTCTTCTGCGCGATTCCGGCGGTGATCGCGGCGGTGTTGATCATTCAAGTGCGCTCGCCCGCGACTGACACGCCGAAGAGCCCGTTGCAGGGCGATATCCTCAAGACACCGGCCAGTCAGTGACGATACTGCATCTACATCGAGCGGGCTTTTGTGGCGAGGGGGGGGGGGGCGGGGGGGGGGGGGGGGGGGGGGCGCCGGGGGGGGGGGGGGGGGGGGGCCCCCGCCCGGGGGGGCCGGGGCTTGCCCCGCGTTGGAGTGCGAAGCGCGCCCAAGATTTCTGGGGCCGCTACGCAGCCCAACGCGGGGCAAGCCCGCTCGCCACAGGAAAAATGTGCGCCTGAAAATAATGTGTTCAGTGCACCACGGAGTTGGGCGGCAGGTGCCCCAGCCGCTCAGTCAGGCGCAAGCGTTGGATTGGGTCTTCGCTGAGCATCAACGCGTGTTCCAGGTCGAAGCGCTCGGCGTTGGGGCAGTCCAGACGTTGGTACAGGCTGGCCCGTGCGAGGTAATCGGCGGCGCTGGCATTGCCCAGTTCCAGCACGCGCTCGGCGTCGATCAGCGCGGCCAAGGGGTTGTCATTGGCCAAGTGCAACTGGCGCAGGTTGCGTGACAGCCGTTGCAGGATCGAACGGGGTTCGGCGGTGTGCAGGTGGTCGGCCTGCAAGTTGAGGTTGGGCCCGTATTGGCGCTGCAGCAGTTCGCGGCAGTCGTTGGGGTACAGGCGGCGCCCGCCGCAAGGGTCCAGCAGATGATCGGCGCCGGGCACCCGCAGCAGGAAGTGGCCGGGGAAGTTGACGCCGACCATAGGGATTCCCAAGCGTCGAGCCAGCTCCATGGCAATCAGCCCCATGGCCAGGGGCTGCCCGCGTTTGCGTTGCAACACCTTGTCCAACAGGGCGGCGGCGGGACGCAGCGGGGTGAAGTCATCCTGGGCGAACCCGAGGTCATTCATGCACCGCAGCAAAGGCTGGCCCAGTTCGTCCGCCGGCAGCAGGGGCATGCCCAGGCTGACCTGTTGCTCGAGCAGTTTCAGGTCCTGCAGGATCAACACCGGTTGCACCGCCGGGTCGTGCTCGGCAGCAATCCACAGCGCGGCTTCAAACAGCGCAGGGGGCGAACGTTCCAGGCAGGCGAAAAAAGCGTGACGGGGATTCATTGCATTCTCCGGCGGATGCCCCCGTTTTAGCCTTGCTGGGAATTTTCGTCCAGTGGCTTAAGAAATATCCTGCGCGCTTATGTCGCAAGACCTACAAAACCGGACGTCTTATTCCAGCGCACTTCGGCAGTTTTCCACCGCAAGCCTATACTTGGCGACACAAGAAGTGATTCGGGAGCTCGACGATGTTTGCTCTCATGCACAGCACCCGCCTTGAATCGCTGCACCTGAGCATCGACCCGGTGACGGGGTTGAAGGCGGTCATAGCCATCCACAACAGCCGCTTGGGCCCTGCCTTGGGCGGCTGTCGCTACCTTGCTTACCCCGACGACGAAAGCGCCGTGGCAGATGCCGCGCGCCTGGCCCAAGGCATGAGCTACAAAGCCGCCCTGGCCGGGTTGCCGGTGGGTGGCGGCACGGCGGTGATCCTGCGCCCCGCTCATGTGGAAAACCGTGCGGCGCTGTTTGAAGCTTTTGGCCGCTGCATCGAGCAACTCGACGGTCGCTACATCACCGCCACCGACAGCGGCACCTCGGTCGCCGACATGGACTGCATCGCCCAACACACCCGCTTCGTTACCAGCACCACCGCTGCCGGTGACCCTTCGCCCCATGCGGCCATGGGCGTGTTCGCCGGGATCCGCACCACCGCCATGGCCCGTCTGGGCAGCGACAATCTCGAAGGCTTGCGCGTGGCAATCCAGGGCCTGGGCAACGTGGGGTTCGCCCTGGCCGAACAACTGCATGCCGCTGGCGCCGAACTGCTGGTCAGCGACATCGACCACGGCAAGGTGCAACTGGCCATGGAACAGCTGGGCGCACACCCCATCGCCAACGACGCCCTGCTCAGCACCCCGTGTGACATCCTCGCGCCCTGCGGGCTGGGCGCCGTGTTCAACCGCACCAGTGTCGGCCAACTGCGCTGCGCCGCTGTGGCAGGCTCCGCCAGCGCGCAACTGACCAACCTGCAAGTGGCCGACCAACTCGAAGGCCGCGGCATCCTCTACGCCCCGGACTATGTGATCAACTCCGGCGGCCTGATCTACGTCGCGCTCAAACACAGCGGCGCCGAACTACCGACCATCACCGCGCACCTGTCCAACATCGGCACGCGCCTCACCGAAATCTTCGCCCACGCCCAGGCCGAAAAACGCTCGCCCGCACGGGTCGCGGACGAACTGGCCGAGCGCTTGCTCTACAAATAGGCCAGGCATTAAAAAGGCCCTGAATCGATAATTCAGGGCCTGTTCAATTCGGGCTTTATTCCGCCGGCGCGTTCAACAACTCGGACAGCGCGTCCGGTTGGCTCTTGAAGGCCTTGGCAAATACATCGCGATTCTTCGCCATGTAGATCCCGGCTTCTTCCACCTGCTGTTCACTCAGGGACGGCACGGCTTTTTGTAACACTTCTGCGAGCAACTCAGCGAGTTCAAGCATCTTGTCATGACGGTCAGCTTCGGCTTTATCCATGAACAAACGCTCCAGATCTCGGCTGCTGCGGTATACCACTTCGACGGCCATTCACCACCTCACATGCCTTCACGATAGTTGTCTTTTGCGACTACTGTATTTATATACAGCGAAAAGGGTAAGCCAAACCGTGTGGTTTGGGTAGCAGTTTTTTAATGTAGCCCGTAAATACAGGTTAGGCGTGCCTCATGTCACCCCGCCATCATCTTATACCCGCCTCTGGCCTTTTTTCTGCATGCAAAACAACCGTCACGTCCAACCCGCATTATCCGGTCGAACCGACCTAAGGAAGCACCATCGTGAAATTTAATTGGGCCGAAAAGCTGCGCCATCAAGTCCATGGGCTGGCCGAGTCCCTGGGTAATCTGTTTGTCGAGTCGTTCCACTACCTGGCGTTATTCGCCATCGGTGCGGTGACCGCCTGGGCAGCGGTGATGGAATTTCTGGGGATGCTGGAGAACGGGCATATCAAGATCGATGACATCTTGCTGCTGTTCATCTACCTGGAATTGGGCGCGATGGTCGGGATTTATTTCAAGACCAACCACATGCCGGTGCGCTTCCTGATCTACGTGGCGATCACTGCGTTGACGCGCCTGCTGATCTCCAACGTGTCCCACCACAACCCGCCCGACCTCGGCATCATCTACCTGTGCGGCGGGATTCTGCTGTTGGCGTTTGCGATTCTGGTGGTGCGCTACGCGTCATCGGCGTTTCCGTCGGTGAAGGTCGAAGGCCCGCGTCGCAAGGGCGAGGCGAGCCTGGAAACCGAGAAGGGCGAGCTTTAAAGCCCGACGCTGAAGGGCAGGGTGCGGGTCGGTGGCCGCTGCAACAATTTGTGGCTGTCGCCGTCCGTCATCACCGCCAGGATCTCCATGGCGCTGTGGCCCTGCTCGATGGCGATGCCGAATTGAATACTTTGCACCAGGCGTTTGAGCCGTTGCGGGTCGTTGCGTTGTTCGGCACTGATCATGCGTTTGGCGACTACGCCCGTCTCATCCGAGAGGGTGAGCATGATGCTGCCGTCGAGCCGCTGGATGCTCAGGTTGACGCGGTATTTTGGGGTGAAGGTGTCGGTGATGATCTGAAAAGGATTGTCCATGGTGCGTTACCGCCTGATAAGAACATGCAGTCATTGACGACCGGTGTCGTGATTAGTTCGCGTTGCCTGACCACCGGCCACTCCGTCGCTGAGGTTGTACAAATTCCGTTTACCTCATGAGCTGTACAGCAAAGGGCGTGCCGTACAGCAGCCTTCCAGGCACCGGGATCTCAATGTGGGAGGGGGCATGCCCCCGATAGCGGTGAATCAGCCAATAAATGCTCGGCTGAAAGACCGCTATCGGGGGCAAGCCCCTCCCACATGGGTTCTATGTTGTTCTTGAAATCGGTGATCCGTTTCAGGGCAGCACGGAAAAAACGATCGCTGACAGCGCAATCAGCACTCCACCCAGCTGACCGCCAGGCCGCCCCGGTGCGCGCGGTGCATGACTGGCTGGTAGAGGACACGGGGATTTTTCGCGCAATGCACCCGCTGGGAGAGGGGCAATGGTGAGGATCGCGGGGCGTAAGAAGATGTAACTAACTCCCCACCCTAACAGCGTTTTTGCTTGTCGTCAGGGTTAATTTGTAATGTAGGATTTATCTTTGCAAAGGGGTTGAAATGTTTCTCTGGCTGCTCAATTGTGTAATCAAGAGGTCATGGTTTCACCACCCCGGTGTTGCAGTTTGTGACCTCCCGCGAGCTAGCTGAAATAAGGGAAGAACTATGCAAATCCAAGTCAATAGCGATAACCATATTGAAAGCAGCATCCGACTGGAGGAGTGGGTACGTACTACCATTGAGAGCACGCTCGAACGTTATGAAGAAGACCTGACCCGAGTGGAGGTCTACCTGCGGGATGAGAACGGCGACAAGCCCGGTCCCCACGATTTAAGTTGCCGCCTGGAAGCGCGACCAAAAGGCCATCAACCGCTGTCGGTATCGGCCAAGGGCGATACCCTGGAACAGGCGATTGACAGTGCGGCCACCAAGCTGGATCACGCGTTGGAACATCTGTTCGGCCGACTGCAAGGCAAGCCCCGCGCTGCCGCGAAAAACCAGCCAATCAACAAAGTGAATGAAGACGCGCTGGAACAGGAATTCCTGGAAAACGAAAACGCTGTCATCAACGGCTGACCGTTTTTTCACCCTCCTACAAACGGGCCTGCATCTGCAGGCCCGTTTTCGTTTAGCGGCCGCGTCGGAAAAAATACCAGCTCAGCATCGCCAACCCACCAGCACCCAACCCGGCAAACAGCATCGCCCATCCGGCGCCATGGCGCAGGGCTGCCTGGGCATCGTTGAAGGCCAGCCCCATCAATTCCAACTTTCCTGCGGCAATGTTTTGGCTGATAGCCGGCCAATCGATTGCCGTGGTTGCGGGCAGTACTTGGGCCAGGTGATGGCTGATCCCCAGCAACAGCACCAGCCCCATCAGCGCAATGTTGAGCGCCAGGGTGATCAGCCGCGCACTGAGGTCGATGCCTGACGCCATGCCCGCGCGGTCGGCCGACACCGAGCCAGTGGTGGTGTTGGTAGTGGGCGAGTTGGTCAGCGCCAGGCCCACGCCGGCGATCACGCAACTGAGCAGTACCAGCCCGATACGCGGGTGCCCGGCCCCGTTGACGGCAGCCATGGTCAGAAAGCCCGCGCCCATCAGGCCCAGGCCTAGGGGGATGATGCGTTCGGCGCCATAGCGCAGGGCCAGGCGCTCGGCCAGCGGTGGTACCAGCAAGGTCGGCAGGGTGTAGGCGAGCAGCGCGGCGCCGGTGGTCAAGGTGTCGTAACCCAGGCCCGCCTGGAAGTACAACGGCAGGTAGATCATGAACGGCCAGAAGCTGAAGTTCATGCCGATCGAGCCCATCAACGCGCCGTTGAAACGCTGGATGCGGAACACCGAGAAGTCGAACATCGGGTGCGCACTGCGCAGCTCGACCGTGATGAACAGCAGCAAGCCGAGCCCCGACAAGGCCGCCCAACCGAGCATGGCCGGTGTGCCGAAGCCGCGCTCGCTGCCTTGGGTGATGAAGTACACGAGGGCAAACACCGCCAGGGTCAAGGTGAGCATGCCGGCGATGTCCAGGCGATGGGCGGCCGGGTCGCGGGATTCCTGCACGCTGATGCGCAGCAGCACCAGGGTGAACAGGGTGAGCGGCACGTGCACGAGGAACACCCAACGCCAATCCGCGACCGCCAGGATCAATGCGCCGATCATCGGCCCGAAACCGAGGCCCACGCCGGCAATCACGCCCCATATCGCAAACGCCCGTGCCCGTGCTGCCGGTTCGCGGAACAGGTGCGACAGGATGGCGAACTGGCAAATCATCATTGCCCCGGCGCCGATGCCCTGGACAAACCGCGCCGTGATCAGCAGCGAGGCATCCTCAGCCAACCCGCAGGCCAGCGAGGCCAGGCCAAACACCCACAGGCACAACACCAGCACGCGGCGACGGCCAAAGCGATCCGCCAATGTGCCCGCCGCCATCAGCACGCTGGTGCAGGCCAGGGTGTAGGCGTTCATGATCCATTGGGCGTCTTGAAAGCCCGTGCCCAATTCTCGCTCGAGCGTCGGCAGGATCACCGGGACGCTGGAAATCTCCAGGCCGAACATCAGGGCGACGAGGCACACGGCAGTGAGGGCCAGCCCATTCCTGGCGGTATGTGGGCGGCTGGCGGCGGTTAACGTGGCGGCGGGTGGCATGGGGTTCTCCTGAAGATGACGTGTCGCGTTATTTTCAGGGGAATCTGGTTCTTTATTCGTGATAAGTTTTCTTCTAATAAGGGACTCAAAGGCGACAATTACCGCATGGCCACTCCACGTTTTGATGGTGTTGAGCTGTTTCTGCAAATCGTCGAAAGCGGCAACCTGACCGAGGCTGCCGAACGGCTCAATCTCACGCGCTCAGCGGTGGGCAAGGGCCTGGCGCGACTGGAGGCGCGGCTTGGCACTTGTCTGTTGCAGCGCTCCACCCGCCGGCAGCGCTTGACCGAAGACGGGCAGGCGTATTACGAGCATTGCCTGCGTGCGTTGGCGGAGCTGGAGGCGGCCGAGTCCGTACTTGAGAGCGGCCGCCAGCAGCCACGCGGCCGCTTGCGGGCCAGCTTGCCCCTGGCCTTCGGGCACCACTACGCGGCTCCGGCATTGTGGGGATTGATGGCGCGTTATCCGGAACTGGAGATCGAGATCAGCTTCGCCGATCGGCTGGTGGACCTGGCACAGGAAGGCTTCGACGTCGCCGTGCGGATCGGCCCGCTGCCCGACACCGACCGCCTCAGTGCTCGTCGTCTGGGCGAGCAGGCCGTGGGACTGGCGGCGTCACCGGCGTACTTGCAGCGCGTCGGGCCGATTGAATGCATCGAAGACCTTGCTGATCATCGCGGCATCGCCTATCGCAGCAGCACCCCACACCGCAATCGCGTGGCCTCGCCGTTAATGATGGACGACCTCCAGGCCGTGGCCGATGCCGCCATCGCGGGCGTCGGCCTGGCCTGGTTACCGAGTTGGTTGATTGCGCACTATGTGCTGCGTGGGCAGTTGGTCGCAGTGTTGCCCGGCTATCGCGAGCAACCTGCGCCCATTCATGTGATCTGGCCCACGGCCGTCCATATGCCGGCCAAGACGCGCTGTGCAATCGATGCGTTGGTCGCGGCCACCCCCAGTTGCCTGGCGGGCAGTTAGAACCGGCAGGTCAGGGCGAGCAAAACGGGTTTGTTGTGGCGAGCGGGCTTGCCCCGCGTTGGGTTGCGAAGCGACCCCAGCTCTTCGTTTGAAAAGGCCGGGCCTGCTACGCAGTCCAACGCGGGGCAAGCCCGCTCGCCACAGGTGGTGTGTTGCTTGGACAGTTAGAACGCGATAGACGTCTGCACATACACCGTGCGTGGTTCACCGACGTATTTGCCCTTGTTGTTATCGTCGAACGAGCGCGTGAAGTACTGCTTGTTGAAGATGTTCTTCACGCCGACCGCCACGTTCAAATCCGACAGTTGCGGGCCGAAATCATAGGCCGCGCGGCTGCTGAACAGCATGTAGCCGGGGATGCGTCCGTTGGCGCCGTCAGCACTTTCCGTCTGAGTGTTGGCGTTATCGGCGAACTGGCTGCTCTGGTAGCTGCTGTCCACATTGAGTTTCCAGCGCCCTTGGGTGTAACCCACGCCGAGGGTGCCTTTGTGCTTGGACGAGAAGGGCACGCGGTTGCCTTTGTTCGGACCGTCTTCGCGGATGGTGGCGTCGACGTAGGCGTAGGTGGCGTACACATCGAAACCGGCCAGCGCCGGGCTCAAGCCGTCGAGGGCGTAGTTGACGCTGGTTTCGATACCCTGGTGGCGCGTTTCACCGCGGGCGATGACCGAGTCGTTGGTCTGGTTGCTTTCATACTGGTTATCGAAGTTGATCAGGAACGCGCCGATCTCCGCGCGCAAGGTACCGTCGTCATAGCGGGTACCCAGTTCCCAGGTACGGGCTTTTTCCGGTTTGACTTCACCGCTGGTGACGCGGTTGGGCATCTGGCTGTACTGCACGCTGCCGAATGAACCTTCGGTGTTGGCGTACAGGTTCCAGTCGTCGGTCACGTGATAGAGCACGTTCAACGCCGGCAGTGCGGTGTTGTAGTCGCCTTTGTATTTGACGTTGGTCAGGTTGTTGCTTTGCTGGGACTCGATCATCTCGTAGCGAATGCCTGGGGTGATCGTCCACTTGCCGATATCAATCCGGTCGTCGACGAAGAAGGCATTGGCTTCGGTGCCGCCGCGCGTGTCGCGGTCGTTGCGGCTGTCAGTCGTGGGGATTTGCTGGTTGTTGGCTGAAATCGGCGTGCGATAGCGCAACTCGTGGCCGGCTTCGTTGATGTAGCGGTAGCCGACGCCCACTTCATGGCTGGTCGGGCCGAGGTCAAAGCCTTGGGCGAAACGGGTTTCCACGCCGCGCACCCAGTATTCACGCGGGGACAGCGACAGGAAGGTGCCCTGGTCCAGGTAGCCGCTACGCAGGGTCTTGGTGAAGAAACTGTTGACGGTGAATTCGCGGCGGTCCTGCTCATAGCGATAGCCGACGTTGAACATCGTACGACGGCCCCAGAATTTGTCGTAGGGGCGGGTGGACTGATACGGATCGGCCTTGTAGTCCGCAACGTTCAAACCCCCAGGCATATCGGCGTGGCCTTCGTAGTACTGCGCCATGGCGTTGAAGCTGTTGGCGTCGTCGAGCTGGTATTTGCCTTTCAGGATTAGGTCGTCGATACGCGTGTTGCTGTTTTCGCGCCAGTCTCCGCCACGGGTGCCGGAATACAAAATCGCGCCGCCCAGGCCATTCTCGGCAGTGCCGCCGGCCAGCAGGTTGCCGGTGGTCTTGAAGCCGTCATGGCTGGAAGACGGGCTGGTTTCGGTCTGCAAGCCACCTTTGACGGTGGGTGCATCCGGGATCGCACGGGTCACGAAGTTGACCACGCCGCCGACGTTCTGCGGGCCGTAGCGCACCGCGCCGCCGCCACGTACCACGTCCACGGCGTCCATGTTGCCCATGCTGATCGGCGCGAAGGACAGCTGCGGCTGGCCGTACGGCGCGAAGGGTACGGGGATGCCGTCCATCAACACCGTGGAGCGTGATGCCAGGCGCGGGTTGAGACCGCGAATGCCGAAGTTCAGCGCCATGTCGTGACTGCCGGTGCCGTTATTGTCCGGGGCGTTGACGCCGGGGATGCGGTTGAGCACGTCCTTGGCCTGGGTGGCGCCCTGGCGTTCGAATGCTTCGCGGCGGATCACATCACGGGCGCCGGGGTGTTCGAATACGTTGGTTTGCGCCGCATCGCCGAGCCAGTCGCCGACCACGCTGGAGGTCGCCAACTCGACAGCCGCCGGCGCTGTTGCCGGTTGCAGGCTGTAGGCATTGTCGCCTTCGGCGCGGGCTTGCAGGCCGGTGCCTTCCAGCAACTTCTGCAGGCCCTCGGCAGCGCTGTAGTTGCCGGACAGCCCACGACTCTGCATACCGGCCGTGACTTCGGAGCCGAAGGAAATCAACACGCCGGCCTCACGGCCAAACTGGTTCAGGGCTGCTTCCAGCGAGCTGGGCGCGATGTGATACGGCTTGGCATCGGCCGCCATCACGCAAGGCAGTACGGTGAAACTGAGGCTGGCGCCCAGTAGCAGATGACGCAAGGTGCGGGCGAGAAGGGTGGGTTGCTGGGGCATGAAGGGTGGTCCTGAGAAGGAAGGATCAAGGTGGCTTTCCTTCTCTGTCACGCGAGGTGCGGAAAACGGCTCACGGTGGCTGAAAATAATTTACGCCCGTGCCTGGACGTTCACCCAATAGCGGGTAAAACGCCGTACCTTGACCGGCAGACTGACTTCCAGCAGGTCGAGAATGCGTTCGCTGTCGTCCAGCGGGTAACTGCCGGACAGCAGCAGGTTGGCGACTTGCGGATCGCAATTGAGTTGGCCACGGCGATAGCGGCCCAGTTCGGCGAGGAAGTCCTCGAGGCGCATATGCGCGGCCACCAGCATGCCGTCGGCCCAGGCGCCGCTATTGGCGTCGGCAGGGCGCGGGGTGTCCCAGCCTTTGCGGGTGAAATTGACCTGGCGCGCCGCTTCGACCGTCAAGGGCAGGCCGCTGTAGCGGTTGGGCATTACGTCGACGTGGCCGTCGAAGACCGCCAGTTGGGTGTGGTCGTTGAATTGGCGCACATTCAGGCGCGCCGCCTGGCTGCTGAGCAGGCCCTGGCCGGTCAACACCTGCAAGGGCGTGTCGCCGGCAATGCCGGTGAGCAGGATCTCGCCTTCGAGCAGGCGGATCAGCCGTTGCCGGCCGTCGAAATGCACATCCACGGCGCTGCCGGTATTGAGCTGCAACTGGCTGCCGTCGGCCAGTTGCACCTTGCGCCGTTGGCCCACGGGGCTGCGATAGTCGGCGGTCAGCGGCGGCAAGATATGTTGCTGGCGCAGGCTCCAGGCGGCGGCCGAACCGGCGCCGAGGATCAGCAACAACTTCAGCGCCTGGCGCCGACTGCTGGACTTCGGCGCGTTCAACGCCGCATGGGCCAGGGGCGAGGGCATGCCGCGCAGGCGTTGGTTGACGCGCTGGATATGGTCCCAGGCGCGCTGGTGTTCGCTGTGGGCATTCAGCCATTGCTGCCAGGCCGCTTGCTGGCGCGGGTTGAGCGTGCCTTGCTGCATTTCCATCAGCCAGTGCACGGCCTGTTCGGCAACCTGGGTCGAGACATTCATAGGGCGAAGTAGCAGCGCAGGGCGGCTTTATTCAGGTGGCGTTTGACGGTGGCGATGGAGATGCCCAGTTCGGCGCCGATCTGCGCATACGTCAGGCCGTCGAGTTGGGCCAGCAGGAACGCGCGTTTCACCAGCGTGGGCAAGCCGTCGAGCAACTGGTCCAGCTCGACCAGGGTTTGCAGGATGATCGCGCGCTCTTCTTCGGATGGCGCTACCTGTTCAGGCATCTGCGCCAATGCGTCGAGGTAGGCGCGTTCCAGGTCCTGGCGGCGGTAGAAGTTGAACAACACGCGCTTGGCCACCGTGGTGAGGAAGGCGCGAGGCTCGATCAGCGTCGGCGCTTCCCGTGCGGTCAGGACCCGGATGAAGGTGTCCTGTGCCAGGTCCGCAGCGCTTTGCGGGCAGCCGAGCTTGCGTCGCAACCAGCCGGTGAGCCAGTGGTGATGGTCGTTGTACAAAACTTCGACGGTGTTGGACGGGCTCAACGCGAACACTCCACAAGCTTCGGCATGCTTTAGAGAACAAGAATTGTTCGCATTGTAGGGTGCGAGACACGCTTCGGCAATCCGGCAGGGCAGGTGATTCATCCGTTCTGTTTTGCTTATGAGAATATTTATCATTAATATTGCGCACTGATGAACCTGGCGCCTCCCGCATGAAAAGCAAAACCTCACTGCCCGCCTCCTATCGTCTCGCTGTCACATCGCGGGTGCTCGCCGCTGTGGTCGGCGGTTACTTGATCGCGTCCCTGGCCAGCATCTGCCTGGCGCTGTGGATGCCGACCTCCCGCGCCGATGCGGTGATCACCGGGATGATGAGTTCGTTTGTGTTCTATCTATTGGCGGTGCTGTGGTGCTTTGCCTGTCGTACGGCATGGCGTGCCTGGTGTGGCGTGATGCTGCCGAGTGCGGCGTTTGCCACCCTGGCGGGCGTGGGCTTGTGGTTGGCACGCCCATGAAAGAGGGCTTTCGCCAGGCCATGGCCTGGTTGCACACCTGGGCCGGGCTGATTTTTGGCTGGCTGCTTTTTGCGATTTTCCTGACGGGCACCCTGGCCTATTTCAAGGATGAAATCAGCCACTGGATGCAGCCCGAGGTGCTGGCCCATCCCCTGGATGATGCGCGCAGTCTGAGCGTCGCCCAGGACTACCTGCAGAAGGTCGCGCCCACGGCCGCACGCTGGTTCATCACCTTGCCGGACAGTCGCGACCCTGGCCTGTCAGTGATGTGGCAAGACAAAGTCGACCCCGGCAAACGCGGCAATTTCATTCAGAAAACCCTCGACCCCGTCAGTGGGCAGGCCGTAGAGGCCCGTGAAAGCATGGGCGGAGATTTCTTCTATCGCTTCCACTTCCAGCTGCAAATGCCGTACCCGTGGGGCCGCTGGCTGTCGACCATCGCAGCGATGGTGATGTTCGTGGCGCTGATCACGGGCATCATCACCCACAAGAAAATCTTCAAGGACTTCTTCACCTTCCGCCCCCGCAAAGGCCAGCGCTCCTGGCTCGACGGGCATAACGCGGTGGGGGTGCTGGTGCTGCCGTTTCACCTGATGATCACCTACAGCAGCCTGGTGATTTTCATGAGCATGGTGATGCCTGCGCCGATCCTGGCCTCTTACGGCAACGACAGCCGCGCCTTCTTCAGCGAGGTATTCCCGGCGACCAACAATGCGCCGGCGCTGGGGCAGCCGGGCAAACTGTTGCCACTGCTGCCGATGTACGAGCAAGCGCGGGCACAGTGGGCCGGCGGACATGTCGGACGGCTGGCGGTGAATAACCCGAGCGATGTGAATGCATCGGTGAATGTGTTCCGCGCCGGTTCCGACAGCGTGGTGCATGATTTCGGTAGCACCGTGGCGTTCAACGGCACCACCGGCGAGCTGCTGCGGGTCAGCGGCGAGCAGTCGTTGCCAGCGGTCATCGGTGGCAGTTTCTACGGCCTGCACATGGGCCATTTCGCCGGCCCGGTGTTGCGCTGGTTGTACTTTATCTGCGGCTTGGCGGGCACGGCCATGATCGGTACGGGGCTGGTGATCTGGCTCGGCAAGCGTCAACTCAAACATGCAAAAACCGCTGTGATGCCATTTGAACTACGGCTGGTGGACGTGCTGAACATCGCCAGCATGTCCGGGCTGTTGATCGCCATCGCGGGGTTCTTTTGGGCCAACCGTTTATTGCCGGTGAGCTTCGCCGAACGTTCTGACTGGGAAGTGCAGACCTTCTTTATTGCTTGGGGCCTGAGCCTGTTGCACGCGATCCTGCGTCGAGGCCGCCAGGGCTGGGTTGAGCAATTGAGCTTCGCAGCACTGCTGTTTGCCGCAATCCCGTTGCTTAATGCCCTGACCACGTCGCAGCACTTGGGCGCTTCACTGGCAGCGGGCGACTGGGCCATGGCCGGCTTCGACCTGACCTGCCTGGCCAGCGGCGTGTTCCTCGCCTGGGCGGCCTGGAAGATGCAACACCGCAAGGCGCCGCAGCCCAAGACCGAGCGGGCAAGGTCGCTCCACCTCAAGCAGGAGGCGAACTGAATGCTCCTCGCGCTGCTGATGTGTTACGCCGGGTTCACTGCCTTATGCCTGTCCACCGACCGCCACCACGGCGAACTGCTGCACAGCAAGCCATCGCCTCGGCGGCGGCTTGCTTTGCGCGTCATCGGTTGGCTGCTGCTGACCGTCTCGATCTGGCCCGCAGTGGCTATCGCCGGTTGGGGCCAGGGCCTGGTGGAGTGGTGCGCGGTGTTGATGCTCAGCGCCCTGTTGCTGGTGCTGTTGTTGCCGTATCGGCCAAGGCTGGCCTTGATCCTGGCGGGCGTCGGCCTGCTGGCCAGCCCTGTTGCGGCCTTCGCCACCCTCTGAGCCCCTGCCATGATGATCAGCACCCCACCCGATTCCCAGGACAGCCCGCCGGCTGACGCGGCGGGTGGGCGTGCGCATTTCCTGCAAGTGTTCTTGTCCCAGCGTTCGCAGATGGAAGCGTTGGTGAGCCGACGCGTAGGTTGTCGCGCCACGGCGGCCGACCTGGTGCAGGACCTGTTCCTGCGTTTTTGGCGTCGGCCATTGGTGCAGGTCGAAGAACTCAGCACCTACCTGTTGCGTTGCGCCGGCAATATCGCCATCGACCACCTGCGTAGCGAAGGCGCACGGGTGCGCAGCAATGAAGGCTGGCTGCCGGAACAGCAGGATAACCAGGGCTCCGAACCCCAGGCGGCGCTCGAGGCGGGCAACGACCTGCGCCATGTCGAAGCCGCCCTGCGCAGCTTGCCGGAGCGCACCCGGCAGATCTTCCTGCTCAACCGCATTCATGGGCGCAAGTACGCGCAAATCGCCAAGGCCATGGGCCTGTCCCAAAGTGCCGTGGAAAAACATATGATGCGTGCCCTCGAAGCCTGCAAAGCCAGCCTTCGCGAACCATCGCCACCGCGCACGCCAAGGAAAGCACCGTGAACGTCACCCCCACGCCCGACCAGGAACAAGCCGCACTGGCCTGGCTGAGCCTGTTGCACGACCAGCCCACCAGTGGCGACCAGGCCACCTTCAGCCGCTGGCTTAGGGCTGATCCTGCGCACGTCGAAGCGTACGCCCAGGCCCAGGTGCTCTGGGAGTTGAGCGAAGTACCGGCGCGCCAGTTGGCGGATGAAGACGCGCTGGCATTGCAGGGTTACCTCAAGGCGATGAACACCCCGACGCGCTCGCGGGTAGTGCGCTGGTCCGGCGCCTTGGCCATGGCGGCGTGCCTGGTGTTGATGGTGTGCGTGGGCGCCGGTTGGCAGCCTTCGCGTTGGATCGATGACATCGGCGCCGATTACGTGAGCGCACCGGGAGAGGTGAAGACCGTCACCCTGGCCGACCAGTCCCAGGTCACCCTGGATGCGGACAGCGCAATTGCCGTGGACTTCAGCCACGGTGAGCGGCATATCCAATTGCGCCGCGGTGCGGGTTTTTTCAGCGTCACCCACACCGGCCAGTCCTTTGTGGTCGAGGCGGGCAGCGGCGAAGCGCGGGTGCTGGGTACGCAGTTCGAAGTGCGCCTGCAACCGGCGGGGGCCGAGGTGACGGTGTTGTCGGGGCGGGTGGGTGTGACCGCGTCGAAACAGGGCCAGCAGCAAATTCTCACGGCAGGCCAGCAAGTGGCCTACGCCGATGGCATCGCCGATCCCCTACACGCGGTCGACAGCGAATCCCGCCTGGCCTGGCGTGATGGCTGGCTCAACTACTACAAGGCGCCGCTGGCGCAGGTGGTCAACGACTTGGGGCGTTACTACCCTGGTCGCATCCTGCTGCTCAACGAAGAGATGGGCGCCAGGCGCGTCAGCGGCAGTTTCCCGAGCAAGGACCCGCAGGCGGTACTCAACGCGTTGCAGGTGGTGTTGGGGTTTGAGCAGCACAGCCTGTTGGGGCGGGTGATCGTGGTGCGTTGAATATGATCCTTAGTCTATAGATGCCACAAAAGATACTGTTAAACTCTGCGATGTGGACGACGCGCCAGTGTGATTTGGAATAATAGCGTGTTGATCATTACTAATAGATCTCCCAGCCTGTTAAGTTTCACAGTAGACGCTTTGTTAGTAGCGCGCTTTTATTAAGTCGAAGGAGTTGTCTTGGACTTATAGAGGGTGCGGGTATGAAGTGTTTATTGAGTACTTGTATTATTTCTGCTGTTCTTGGCTTTGGCAGCCCTGCTATCGCTCAATATGTCACGCATGATCAAACAGGGGCTGCCACCGTTTTTGATATGTGGAAGCGTTACGCTAATACAGTTGCTGATTGTGGTGCGCCTAGGCGCCCAGCATTTTTATGCTCAGGTTTGTTTTTGCGCGGTACGGTCTATTCTGACACTTATCGCTTCTGGAATTATGGACCTTCCTCAGTTGAAGCCACTGCATTTTCCTGGTTGCGTAAGGATGCGAAATTTCGTCAGTTCGCATCTGACCATCGGCATGGTTATGTTATGCGTGCTATGTTCGATGTGCCTACTGATTATATTCAGCTTGAAGTGCTATGTGCATTTCCCGTGGACGCAGGCTCTCACGTCAGAACAGAGGCCGGGTGCGGGGATGCGAGTAACACAGTGGAAATAGAGCGCAGTTGCCAGGCGGAAGGTATTACCACGGCGGACGCTTGGCTTGAAGATTACCGGGTCAATCGGAAGTCGCATCATCGGCAATGTGGATTTGATGTGAGACCTGCTTTTGAACCTGCGGGTGCAGCTGCTTTTATGCAATTTGTATATGCGCATAATTTTGCAGATGTGTTGGATGAACACTTCGCCGTTGCAGGCGCGAGTAATAATGAGGTACGTATAAAATCTTGGCCTCACAGTGACGGTAGTCGCGTACCCATCTGGGCTATTTTTTGGGTAAATAAAGATCCTGTTACCGGCGCACCTTCTATGTTGGGTAAGGACGCTGCGCAAAAAGATCAAATGGCAATTTATCAGGATTCTGGGAATTTCATTCCAATAGTCCAAATAGCCTTACCGATGAAGCCTGATCAGGATCCCGCATTCCTCTATGCTGCTGAAGACCAGGCACCCTTGAACACTGTCCTATGCCGCCGATTTGTGGATAAAGCCCAGTGGGTGAACCGCTATGACCCAGGTGTGCAAGCTAATCGCTGGACGCTGCAAGTTACTCCCACGGATTGCGGCAGGCTGAGTCAAGTTAATCAGTTGGATAGTTTTTACGCTGAGGTGGTCGCCAAGTACGGCGGAGATTCCCAGTGGTTGGTAGAGAATAAAGGCGGTGTTCGTCGTCAGTTAGCATGTTTGTTGGACCAATATCGGAATAATACGACGTATAACATTGAGCCGTTCCGTCCGAACGTGTCCCACGCAGAGGCCGTAGCCGCCCAGTGTAATCCCATATAGAAAATGAAGTGTGTTGTTGTATGGATAGTCGGAGCTTTCATATTTGTTCGTGATGAGTTATGTGAGGTTGTCATGAAATTTAAATGGGTGTGGATGGTTGTCTTTTTTAAATTGTTGTTTTCTTGTATCTCTTCGAGTTACGCAATTGCAGATGCCGTTGGTGATGCAGTTGGGCAGCGGGTTGTTGCCGATCTGCGCGCGCGTTACTTAGATAAGCGAATGTCTTGTACGCGACTGTCTGCACCTGGCTTTACGTGCAACGGCCTTATATTAAGGGTGACGATACCTTCGACGGCTTTCAATTTTTGGGCTCCAAGCCCGACGTCTGTTGCAAATGGAGGATGGTCGTACTCCTATCTACGTCAAGATGCAAAGTTTAAGAGAACAGTGCGCGATGAGAATAACGGGAATATCCTTTATTCACCTCTTTTGACGCCGCCCGGAAAACAAATCGCGAATGTGTTATGTGCGTTTCCTGAAGATGGGGGGACCTTTACACGTCCCACCCAACAAGGCTGTGGCCCCAGCACTAAAGCAACAACGGACAGTCGAGTATGTCACGAGCAGAATATACTGACAGCTGAACAATGGATTACCAAGCATAATAATGATGGTCTGAGCAATATCAATCAATGCGCCTTTAACGTGCGAGACAGTGCCAACGAAAAAGCTACTCAATCTTTTGAAGCTTTTATCAGAGCATCAGTGTTGGATAAAGACACATTTGACCAGCAAAATGAATTGCGTCTTGCTATCTGGGATCCTAGTCAACCCAAAACCCTGCCGATACAAGCCTTGTTTTATTTGCCAGGTGGTTTGGCGGATGCTCAGTACGATCAAACGGACTTTTTGAAAAGCGCTGGTGAGTGCCTTCCTATCATTCAAATGATACTGCCGCAGACACTCTCTGCGGACGCGACCTTTGCGTACTTACCCAGTGATCAGCAGTGCTCGCCATCACCTGTGTCTGAATATATTCAGTCCGCCGTATGGATCGAGCGGTTTGACCCTGGCAGTGGTAAGAATGAATGGAGTTTATCCATTACGCCGACGCAATATGGTCAACAGGCTTCGGCCGATAGAACCGATGCAGTCTTCGCGGAACTGCAGAAAAAGTTTGGCGATGACCCACGGTGGAAAGACAACGACGGCGGTGGTATGCGTCGGCAATTGGTATGCCATTACGTTATTGCTAGGAACAAGGTCCCCTGGAATCTTGAACCCCGCCGTAAGGACATCTCAGAACAAGTGGCCGAGGCTAACGGGTGCAATCCCCCCTATTAACGTGGTGCCTGAATACGCAAGGCGCGGGTCAATGCGCCTTCGCGTTTCCGGTGGATGGGGGATTCAGCGCATTCATTATTTTCTCGGGTGCGAAGTCTCGGACCAAGGTGCCGTTCACGTCCACAAACGGAATCCCACCACCGCCCAGCGCCTCATACGCCTTGCGCGCCTGGGCGTCCTTCTCGATGTCGAAAGCCTGGTAGGGAATACCCTTCTGGTCCAGGAAGCGGCGGATCTGCTTGCAGTAGCCACACCATTCGGTGGCATACAGCGCCACTCGCGCCGATGCTCGCGTCTGCTCCGAGACTACCTGGGAAGGGTTGAACAGCCGCTCGATCTTGCCCCAGTTCTGGATAACCACCACCACCAGCAACACCAGCAGGACTTTCTTGAGTACCCCGCCGAGCATCAGTTACGGCGCTTGAGCTGGTCGGTCAGTTGGGTTGGCAGGCCCTTGATGATCAGGGTACCGGCGGCTTCGTCGTACTCGATCTTGTCGCCCAGCAGGTGTGCTTCAAAGCTGATGGACAAGCCCTCGGCGCGGCCGGTGAAGCGGCGGAACTGGTTGAGGGTGCGTTTATCGGCCGGGATTTCCGGCGACAGGCCGTAGTCCTTGTTACGGATATGGTCGTAGAACGCCTTAGGCCGATCTTCATCGATCAATCCCGACAATTCTTCAAGGCCCATGGGTTCGCCGAGCTTGGCCTGGCTGCTGGCGTAATCGACCAGGGTCTTGGTTTTTTCGCGGGCGGATTCGTCCGGCAGGTCTTCGCTTTCGACGAAGTCGCTGAAGGCCTTGAGCAGGGTGCGCGTCTCGCCTGGGCCGTCGACGCCTTCCTGGCAGCCGATAAAGTCGCGGAAGTACTCCGAGACCTTCTTGCCGTTCTTGCCTTTGATAAAGGAGATGTACTGCTTGGACTGCTTGTTGTTCTGCCACTCGGACACGTTGATGCGCGCTGCCAGGTGCAGTTGGCCCAGGTCGAGGTGGCGCGACGGGGTCACGTCCAGCTCGTCGGTCACCGCCACGCCTTCACTGTGGTGCAGCAGGGCGATGGCCAGGTAGTCGGTCATGCCTTGCTGGTAGTGGGCAAACAGCACGTGCCCGCCGGTGGAGAGGTTGGACTCTTCCATCAGTTTTTGCAGGTGTTCGACGGCGGTGCGGCTGAACGTGGTGAAATCCTGGCCACCCTCGAAATATTCCTTCAACCAGCCGCTGAACGGGTGCGCGCCGGACTCGGCATGGAAGAAACCCCAGGCCTTGCCTTGTTTGGCGTTGTAGCTCTCGTTGAGGTCGGCAAGCATGTTCTCGATGGCGGCCGACTCGGCAAGCTCGGAGTCGCGGGCGTGGAGAACTGCGGGTGTGCCGTCGGGTTTTTTGTCGATCAGGTGGACGATGCAATGACGGATCGGCATGGGCTTCTCGGCTGGTTGAAGGGGAGCGGTTGGCCTCCCCGAAAAGTTGCCCAGTGTACCGCACCCATTGGTCAAGACACGCGTTGAAGGCCATTTTGGATGCTCTCCTACGGGCCATATGCTTTTTTTTCACTGTTTAGAGCGATAAAGCTGACCAAATGGGTATGTTGAGGCGGATATTTCCCCGTCTCTGTGCTAGTTTTGCCCCGTCTTGCGCCATGTCTCGGCGTTAAGCGTGCATTCAGCATCTGTCAGGTCGAACCAATCCCCGTTTCAAGCATCTATAACCCCGATCTCCGTGGTTATAGCCGGGGGTGCCAGGCCATGACGGTCGGGCTCGACGGCTGACACTGCACTCTGCAATCCATATGAATTTGATAGGGAAGGAACACCACAATGGCTATTACTAAAGACCAACTGATCGCTGACCTGGCTGAAGCAGTAGACGCACCGAAAACCACCGTGCGCGCTCTGCTGGACCAACTGAGCCAAGTTGTTGCTGACCAGCTGGAAAACGGCGGCGAAATCACTCTGCCAGGCGTTGGCAAACTGAAAGTGACCGAGCGTCCTGCCCGTACTGGCCGTAACCCTTCGAATGGCGCTGCCATCGAAATCGCTGCCAAGAAAGTTATCAAGCTGGTTGTGGCCAAAGGCCTGAGCGACTCTGTTAACAAGTAAGACGCAGCAAAAAAAACCGTGCTCCGGAGTGATCCGGGCACGGTTTTTTGTTGCCTGCGATTTGTCTCTATCGCACCCAGCGCTGGCGCCAGATCTGCTGTTCGTTCTTGGTCTGGAAGGTCCAGGCCACGAAACGGCTCTGCTTCTGGCCCTGGGACATTTCCACCACCTGGCTTTCCAGCACGCCGGCTTTTTTCAGGGCGGTCTCGATCGCGGGCAAGTTTGACGCTTTTGACACCAGGGTGCTGAACCACAACACCTTGTGGGCAAAGTGCGCGCTCTCGGCGATCAACTGTGTCACGAAGCGCGCTTCACCGCCTTCACACCACAACTCGGCTGATTGGCCGCCGAAGTTCAGCACCGGCAATTTGCGCTTGGGATCGGCCCTGCCCAGAGCGCGCCACTTGCGCTCGCTGCCCTTGGTGGCTTCGTCCATGGACGCGTGGAACGGCGGGTTGCACATGGTCAGGTCAAAACGTTCGCCCGGCTCCAGCAGGCCCAGCAGGATGTGCTTGGGATTGGTTTGCTGGCGCAGCTGGATGACCTTGCTCAGGTCGTTGGACTGCACGATGGCCTTGGCGGCGGCTACGGCGGTAGGGTCGACCTCCGAGCCGAGGAAATTCCAGCGGTACTCCATATAGCCAATCAGCGGGTAGACGCAGTTGGCGCCCATGCCGATATCCAGCACCTTGACGATTGAGCCGCGGGGAATCTTGCCGTCGTTGGTACTGGCCAGCAGGTCGGCGAGGAAGTGCACATAGTCGGCACGCCCTGGCACCGGCGGGCACAGGTAATCCGCCGGAATGTCCCAATGCTGGATGCCATAGAAGGCCTTGAGCAACGCCCGGTTGAACACTCGCACTGCGTCCGGGCTGGCGAAGTCGATGCTTTCCTTGCCGTAGGGGTTGATGATCACGAATTGCGCCAGTTCCGGCGTAGTCTTGATCAGCGCCGGGAAGTCGTAACGGCCCTGGTGGCGGTTGCGCGGGTGCAGGGTGGCCTCTTTGCGCGGCGCGACGGGTTTGGCCGTGGCTGCGGTTTTAGGCTTCTTGCGTGGAGGTTTGGGCGTAGTGGGGGCGGTCATGATGATTCTGGTGTTGGCTCAAAGTGGTGGGCATTGTCACACATTCCCGAGGATAACTCGGTCAAATGTGGGAGGGGGCTTGCTCCCGATAGGGGTGGATCAGTCAAGACTAGCCTGGCTGACAGATCGCCATCGGGGGCAAGCCCCCTCCCGCATTGACTGTATTGCCAGCAAGGGATTGGGAAACGCCAGGCAAAAAAAGAGACCCGAAGGTCTCTTTCTCCACGCGAATCAAGCCTTACAGGCTGGAAATCCGCGCATGTTGCTCCGCCAGCTTGCCCAGGGCCTGTTCGGCCTCGGCCAGCTTGGCGCGTTCTTTGTCGATCACCTCAGCCGGTGCCTTGTCGACGAATGCCGCGTTGGACAGCTTGTCGCCCACCCGCTGCACTTCGCCTTGCAGGCGCAGGATTTCCTTGTCGAGACGGGCCAGTTCCGCGCCCTTGTCGATCAGGCCGGCCATCGGCACCAGCACTTCCATGTCGCCGACCAGTGCGGTCGCCGACAGTGGTGCTTCGGCGCCATCGGCCAATACAGTGATCGATTCCAGCTTCGCCAGCTTCTTGAGCAGCGCATCGTTCTCGGTGAGACGACGCTGGTCTTCGGCGCTGGCGTTCTTCACGAATACCGCCAGTGGCTTGCCCGGGCCGATGTTCATTTCGGCGCGGATGTTGCGCGTGTCGAGCATCAGGGTCTTGAGCCATTCGATGTCGCTTTCGGCCGCCTCATCGATGCGTGCTTCGTTGGCCACCGGCCAAGGTTGCAGCATGATGGTCTTGCCTTCGATACCGGCCAGCGGCGCCAGGCGCTGCCAGATTTCTTCGGTGATGAATGGCATGAACGGATGCGCCAGGCGCAGCGCCACTTCCAGCACGCGCACTAGGGTGCGACGGGTGCCGCGCTGGCGTTCGATCGGCGCGTTTTCGTCCCACAGCACGGGCTTGGACAGTTCCAGGTACCAGTCGCAATACTGGTTCCAGATGAACTCGTACAAGGCTTGTGCGGCCAGGTCGAAACGGAACTGGTCGAGTTGGCGGGTCACTTCGGCTTCGGTGCGTTGCAGCTGCGAGATGATCCAGCGATCGGCCAGGCTCAGTTCGACCGCTTCGCCGTTCTGGCCGCAGTCTTCGCCTTTGTCCAGCACGTAACGCGCGGCGTTCCAGATCTTGTTGCAGAAGTTGCGATAGCCTTCGACGCGGCCCATGTCGAACTTGATGTCGCGACCGGTGGATGCCAGCGAGCAGAACGTAAAGCGCAGGGCGTCGGTGCCGTAGCTGGCAATGCCGTCGGCGAACTCGTCGCGGGTCTGCTTCTCGATCTTCTTCGCCAGTTTCGGCTGCATCAGGCCCGAGGTGCGTTTCTGCACCAGGGTTTCCAGGTCGATGCCGTCGATGATGTCCAACGGGTCCAGGACGTTGCCCTTGGACTTGGACATCTTCTGGCCTTGGCCATCACGCACCAGGCCGTGCACGTACACGGTCTTGAACGGTACCTGCGGCGTGCCATCCTCGTTCTTCACCAAATGCATGGTGAGCATGATCATCCGGGCAACCCAGAAGAAAATGATGTCGAAGCCGGTCACCAGCACGTCGGTGGAGTGGAATTTCTTCAGGAATTCGGTCTGCTGCGGCCAGCCCAGGGTGGAGAACGTCCACAGGCCCGAGCTGAACCAGGTGTCGAGTACGTCGTTGTCCTGTTGCAGCGCGACGTCCGGACCCAGATTGTTCTTGGCGCGTACTTCGGCTTCGTCGCGGCCGACATAGACCTTGCCCGACTCGTCGTACCAGGCCGGAATGCGGTGGCCCCACCACAGCTGACGGCTGATGCACCAATCCTGGATGTCGCGCATCCACGAGAAGTACATGTTTTCGTACTGCTTGGGTACGAACTGGATGCGGCCGTCTTCCACGGCAGCAATCGCAGGCTCGGCCAGGGGTTTGGTCGACACGTACCATTGGTCGGTCAGCCACGGTTCGATGATGGTGCCGGAACGGTCGCCCTTCGGTACTTTCAGTCCGTGGTCGTCAACGCTGACCAGCAGGCCGGCGGCGTCGAAGGCAGCAACGATCTGCTTGCGTGCTTCGAAACGGTCGAGGCCGGCGTATTCGGCCGGGATCTTGCCGTCGATGCTGTCGTTCAGTGTGCCGTCGAGGTTGAACACCTGGCAGGCCGGCAATACGGCGGCGTTCTTGTCGAAGATGTTCAGCAGCGGCAGGTTGTGGCGCTTGCCGACTTCGTAGTCGTTGAAATCGTGGGCCGGGGTGATTTTCACGCAGCCGGTGCCGAATTCAGGGTCGCAGTAGTCGTCCGCGATGATGGGGATGCGGCGGCCAACCAGTGGCAGCTCGACGAACTTGCCGATCAGTGCCTGGTAGCGCTCGTCATTCGGGTTAACCGCGACGGCGGCGTCGCCAAGCATGGTTTCCGGACGGGTAGTAGCGACGATCAGGTAGTCGTTGCCTTCAGCGGTCTTGGCGCCGTCGGCCAGCGGGTACTTGAGGTTCCACAGGAAACCTTTCTCGTCGTGGTTTTCCACTTCAAGGTCGGAAATCGCCGTGTGCAACTTGGTGTCCCAGTTGACCAGGCGCTTGCCGCGGTAGATCAGGCCGTCTTCATGCAGGCGCACGAAGGCTTCTTTCACCGATTCCGACAGGCCGTCGTCCATGGTGAAGCGCTCGCGGCTCCAATCGACGGACGAACCGAGGCGACGGATCTGACGGCTGATGTTGCCGCCGGACTGGTCTTTCCATTCCCAGACTTTTTCCAGGAATTTCTCGCGACCCAGGTCGTGACGGTTCTGGCCGGTGGCTTCGAGTTGGCGCTCCACCAGCATCTGGGTGGCGATACCGGCGTGGTCGGTACCCGGTTGCCACAGGGTGTTGCGGCCCTGCATGCGGCGGAAGCGAATCAGCGCATCCATGATCGCATTGTTGAAGCCATGGCCCATGTGCAGGCTGCCAGTGACGTTCGGTGGCGGAATCATGATGGTGTAGGACTCGCCCGCGCCTTGCGGAGCGAAATAGTTCTCGGACTCCCAGGTGTTGTACCAGGAAGTTTCAATAGCGTGCGGCTGGTAGGTCTTATCCATGCGCGGCGGGACCCTAGTTGGCATTTATTCAGGAAAGCCGGCAAGTATAACGGGGGATAGGGCGCAGGGCGAGGCGAAGACGGGCTTAAGGTGCAGGCAATCAAATGTGGGAGGGGCTTGCCCCCGATGGCAATGTGTTAGCTATATATGGGCTGACTGATACACCGCCATCGGGGGCAAGTCCCCTTCCACAGGGGATCTAATTACGATTCAGGACTGGTACTGGCTGAGCAACCGCTCCATCCGCGCATCCATCCGGCGCTTGATTTCGGTTTCGATATGCGGGGCAAAGTCGTCGATCACGTCTTGCATGATCAATTGCGCGGCGGCACGCAGTTCGTTGTCCAGGTGCAGCAGCAGGGCGTCGGGCCCCTTTTCGGCGGGCGCAGGCGCAGCGTCCACGGCAACGGGGGCTTCGACGACTGGCTCCGATGCAGCCTGCTTGCTGCCGACCATGTCGAACAACAGCGGAATCTGTACCTCGCCATCGGCCTGTTCGGTCAGCAGCGGCGGTTGCAAGCCATCATCACCCAGCAACTGACGGATCGACTCGAGGTCGTCCAGCAGGTGGTCATCTTTTTTTGTAGAGTTGGGAGTGTCCATCATGTACTCAAAGTCGTTGTAGCCGGTGATCTTGCAAAGGATAGCCCTGTTCGCGGTAGAAACGGAAACTCTCCCGCGCGGCCTGACGAATAGCCGGATCTTCCACCACCACTTCCGCCACGCGGGCGAAGGCCTTGGCAAAAGGCGGTACTTTCAGGTCAAGGTTGACCAGCAGGTCATGGTGATTGCCGCAACTATCGCCCAAGCCCAGGACAACCTGGCCTTCGGGTTCGGATTCTGCGGGGCCGTGGGGCACGAAGCTTTCGCCCTTGAAGCGCCACAGGCGGGCGTCGAGCTCGTCGCGTTGGGTGGCATCGCTGCAATGCAGGTAGATGCGGTGGCCCATGCGCCAGGCTTTTTCGGTGAGTTTGCAGGCAAAGTCCAGGCGCGCGAGGGGATCGGCGCTGGGCACTATATAGAAGTCGACTTGGGTCATTGGTTATTCACCACAGTAAAAATCCCGTAGCAGCTGCCGAGCGCAAGCGAGGCTGCGTTGCGGTGTGTCAAGAACTCCGCCAACGCAGCCTCGCTTGCACTCGGCAGCTGCTACGACCGGGGTGATCAGTCCCACCCAGGCGTTTTCAGTTTCAGGCTTTGGCGCGGTCCAGCAGGTATTGGGTGAGCAGTGGCACCGGACGGCCAGTGGCGCCCTTGTCCTTGCCGCCGCTGGTCCAGGCAGTGCCGGCGATGTCCAGGTGCGCCCAGTTGAAGTTCTTGGCAAAGCGCGACAGGAAGCAGGCAGCTGTGATGGTGCCGGCCTTCGGGCCACCGATGTTGGCGATGTCGGCGAACGGGCTGTCCAGCTGTTCCTGGTACTCATCGAACAGCGGCAGTTGCCAGGCGCGGTCATCGGCGGCCTTGCCGGCGCTGAGCAGTTGCTCGATCAGTTCGTCGTTGTTGCCCAGCAGGCCCGAGGTGTGGGAGCCCAGGGCAACGATGCAGGCGCCGGTCAGGGTGGCGATGTCGATCACGGCTTGCGGCTTGAAGCGCTCGGCGTAGGTCAGGGCATCGCACAGCACCAGGCGGCCTTCGGCGTCGGTGTTGAGGATTTCCACGGTCTGGCCGCTGAGGGTGGTGACGATGTCGCCCGGACGGGCTGCGCCGCCGCTCGGCATGTTCTCGGCGCAGGCCAGGATGCACACCAGGTTGATCGGCAGCTTCAGCTCCAGCACGGCACGCAGGGTACCGAACACGCTGGCGGCGCCGCCCATGTCGTACTTCATCTCGTCCATGCCCAGGCCGGGCTTGAGGCTGATGCCGCCGGTGTCGAAGGTGATGCCTTTACCGACGAGGGCGTAGGGCTTCTCGGACTTCTTGCCGCCGTTGTATTGCATCACGATCAGGCGTGGCGGCTGGTCGCTGCCCTGGCCCACGGCATAGAACGAGCCCATGCCCAGTTCCTTGATCTTCTTCTCATCCAGCACTTCGACTTTCAGGCCCTTGAACTCTTTGCCCAGCGCCTTGGCTTGCTCGCCCAGGTAGGTTGGGTGGCAGATGTTCGGCGGCAGGTTGCCCAAGTCGCGGGTGAACGACATGCCATTGGCGATGGCCTGGGCGTGGGTCACGGCGCGCTCTACTTCAGCCTGGGCGGCCTTGATGGTCAGCAGGGTGATTTTCTTCAGGGCGCGGGGTTCGGCTTTCTGGCTCTTGAACTGGTCGAAGAGGTAGCCGCCGTCCACCAGGGTTTCGGCCAGCAGGCGGGTCTTGCCGTAGCTGTCACGGCCTTTGACCACGATTTCATCGAGTGCCAGTGCTGCATCGCTGCCGCCCAGGCCCTTGAGGGTGTTGAGGATGGCGCTGATGATCTTGCGGAACGGGCGGTCGCCCAGTTCAGCGTCCTTGCCCACGCCCACCAGCAATACGCGGTCGGCCTTGAGGTTGGGCAGGTTTTGCAGCAGCAGGCTCTGGCCCACTTTGCCGGCCAGGTCGCCGCGCTTGAGGACCGCACTGATTGCGCCGCCGCTGAGTTCGTCGAGTTGCTTGGCGGCAACGCCGAGCTTGCGGCCTTCGCCGATGGCGACCACGAGGGTGGCGGTTTTCAACGTTTCGGGGCTAACGCTTTTTACAACCAATTCCATTTTCGGGTCCCTTATAAAGGTCTGAGAGCCTGCGTTTGTACGCAGGCTTTAAAGCTTGGCAGCTGTGTAAACCGCCAGCGACAAAGGCCGCAGTTTGAACCTCGCCGACGGAGCCTGACAACCCTTGGCGCATGCTTTGTAGGTGCACGTGAGGTTGCGCAGTGACAGGCGCGGTCAATCACAGGATAATGCGCCATCTTTTTAGCCGGCCCGGTGTAAACGGGCTGACTCGGTATGCTTGCTTGTTTGGCCGCCTTAGCCTGACAACCCTGGAGTGTCTGGTTTGATCGTCTTCCGTTATCTGTCCCGCGAAGTCCTGTTGACCCTGAGTGCCGTGAGTGCGGTCCTGCTGGTCATCATCATGAGTGGTCGTTTCGTCAAATACCTGGCCCAGGCTGCGTCCGGCGCCCTGGACCCAGGCTCGCTGTTCCTGATCATGGGCTTTCGCCTGCCGGGTTTTTTGCAACTGATCCTGCCGTTGGGCCTGTTCCTTGGGATCCTGCTGGCATACGGCCGCTTGTACCTTGAAAGTGAAATGACCGTGCTCTCGGCCACCGGCATGAGCCAGCAGCGCCTGCTGGGCATGACCATGATCCCTGCCGCCGGTGTCGCGCTGATCGTGGCCTGGTTGAGCCTGAGCCTGGCGCCGCAGGGTGCCATGCAATTCCAGCTGGTGCTGAACAAACAGGACGCGATGACCGAGTTCGACACCCTCGAGCCGGGCCGTTTCCAGGCGCTTAATGATGGCTCGCGGGTGACTTACACGGAAACCCTGACCGACGACCGCGCCAACCTGGGCGGTGTGTTCATCTCCGAGAAGCGTTTTGGCCAAGACAAGAAAGACCGTGGCATTTCCGTGCTGGTGGCGGATTCGGGTCGCCAGGAAGTGCGTCCTGATGGCAGCCGCTACCTGATTCTGGAAAATGGCTATCGATACGATGGCAGTCCAGGCATGGCTGACTATCGCGCGATCAAGTACGACACTTACGGCGTGATGCTGGCCCGCCCGGACATCAGCGACGAAGTCACCGACCGCGACGCCATCCCCACGACGGACCTGCTCGGTAGCAAGGAACTGCGCTCCATCGCCGAGCTGCAATGGCGGATTTCCCTGCCGCTGCTGGTGTTTATCGTGACCCTGATGGCCGTGCCGCTGTCGCGCGTCAACCCGCGCCAGGGCCGTTTCCTCAAGCTGTTGCCGGCGATCCTGCTGTACATGGCTTACCTCACTATCCTGATTTCCGCCCGTGGCTCCCTGGAAAAAGGCAAGTTGTCGCCGACCCTGGGCCTGTGGTGGGTGCACGGGATGTTCCTGCTGATCGGCCTGGGGCTGCTTTATTGGGAGCCTATTCGTTTGAAAATGATGAGCCGTCGTGGCCAGAAGGAGTTGGCTCGTGGCTAAGCTCGATCGCTACATTGGTAGCAGCGTCCTGATCGCCATCCTGGCGGTACTGGGCATCATCCTGGGCCTGGCCTCGTTGTTCGCTTTCATCGATGAAGTCGGCAACGTCAGCGACACCTATACCGTGTGGGACGTGCTGAGCTACGTGGCGCTCACCGCGCCGCGTCGTCTCTACGACATGATGCCGATGGCTGCGCTGATCGGTTGCCTGATCGGCCTGGGCAGCCTGGCCAGCAACAGCGAACTGACCATCATGCGCGCCGCCGGGGTGTCCATTGGTCGTATTGTCTGGGCGGTCATGAAGCCGATGTTGCTGCTGATGCTGTGCAGCGTGCTGATCGGTGAATACGTAGCGCCGCCGGCCGAAAGCACCGCCCAGGCCAATCGCGCCCTGGCCCAGGGCTCGGGCGATGCACAAAGCGCCAAGCATGGCCTGTGGCACCGTCAGGGTGATGAGTTCATCCACATCAACGCCGTGCAACCGGGCGGACTGTTGATCGGTGTGACGCGCTACACGTTCGATAAGGAACGCCACATGCTGTCGTCGAGCTTCGCCAAACGCGCGCAGTACAGCGACGAAAAGTGGCAATTGACCGACATCACCACCACTCACTTCCGTAATGTCGGCCAAGGCACAAAGGCCAGCACCGAAGTGATCAATGTGCCCAGTGAAGAGTGGGACATCGCCCTCAAGCCGGAACTGCTCAATACGGTGGTGATGATCCCCGAAAGCCTGCCGATCTCCGGGTTGTGGGGCTATATCCACTACCTGAAGGACCAAGGCTTGAATAACGGTCGTTATTGGCTGGCATTTTGGGTCAAGGTGTTGCAGCCGGTGGTGACCGCCGCGCTGGTGCTGATGGCGATCTCGTTCATCTTCGGTCCGTTGCGCTCCGTGACCCTCGGCCAGCGGGTGTTTACCGGGGTGCTGGTCGGTTTCACCTTCCGCATCGCCCAGGACCTGCTCGGCCCGTCGAGCCTGGTGTTCGGGTTCTCGCCGCTGTTTGCGGTGCTGGTGCCGACGGCCATCTGCGCCCTGGCCGGGTTCTGGCTGCTGCGCCGGGCCGGCTGATGCCGCACTCCTGTACAAAAAATGCCCCGCTCTAATAAGTGGGGCATTTTTGTTCTGGTCAGCAAAGATGACGTCTGGCCTGAGCATCAGGTACAATTCCCGGCTATTTTTCAGCGGGCAATCTGCCTGCAGCCTTTTTGAGTGTTGATCCGTGAGTGATTTGAGTCATATCCGCAATTTCTCCATCATCGCCCACATTGACCATGGTAAGTCGACGCTGGCCGATCGATTCATCCAGATGTGCGGCGGCCTTGCCGAGCGTGAAATGGAAGCCCAGGTACTGGACTCCATGGACCTCGAACGCGAGCGCGGGATCACCATCAAGGCCCACAGCGTTACCCTGTACTACACCGCCAAAGACGGTATCAAGTACCAGTTGAACTTCATTGACACCCCGGGCCACGTTGACTTCACCTACGAAGTCAGCCGCTCCCTGGCGGCCTGCGAAGGCGCGCTGCTGGTGGTGGACGCGGGCCAGGGCGTTGAAGCCCAGTCCGTGGCCAACTGCTACACCGCCATCGAGCAAGGCCTGGAAGTCATGCCGGTGCTGAACAAGATCGACCTGCCACAGGCCGATCCGGATCGCGTAAAAGAAGAAATCGAAAAAATCATCGGCATTGACGCCACCGACGCCGTCGAGTGCAGCGCCAAGACCGGCCTGGGCGTCGACGAAGTGCTCGAGCGCCTGGTCAAGACCATTCCAGCCCCCACCGGCAACTACGAAGATCCGCTGCAAGCGTTGATCATCGACTCCTGGTTCGACAACTACCTGGGGGTTGTCTCCCTGGTACGCGTGCGCCACGGCCGTGTGAAGAAGGGCGACAAGATCCTGGTCAAGTCCACCGGCAAGATCCACCTGGTGGACAGCGTCGGTGTATTCAACCCCAAGCACACCGCGACCACTGATCTGAAAGCCGGTGAAGTAGGCTTCATCATCGCCGGTATCAAGGACATCCACGGTGCACCGGTGGGTGACACCCTGACCTTGAGTTCCACCCCTGATGTCGACGTGCTGCCGGGCTTCAAGCGCATCCAGCCGCAGGTCTACGCTGGCCTGTTCCCGGTCAGTTCCGACGACTTCGAAGACTTCCGCGAAGCCCTGCAAAAGCTGACCCTCAACGACTCGTCGTTGCAGTACACCCCGGAAAGCTCCGACGCCCTGGGCTTCGGCTTCCGCTGCGGCTTCCTCGGCATGCTGCACATGGAAATCATCCAGGAGCGCCTGGAGCGCGAATACGACCTGGACCTGATCACCACGGCGCCGACGGTTATTTTTGAGCTGCTGCTTAAAAACGGTGAAACGATTTACGTCGACAACCCGTCCAAGCTCCCAGACCTGTCTTCCATCGAAGACATGCGCGAACCGATCGTGCGGGCCAATATTCTTGTGCCGCAGGAACACCTGGGCAACGTCATTACCCTGTGTATCGAAAAGCGTGGCGTGCAGCACGACATGCTGTTCCTCGGTACCCAGGTGCAAGTGACCTACGATTTGCCGATGAACGAAGTGGTCCTGGACTTCTTTGACCGTCTCAAATCCACCAGTCGCGGCTATGCTTCGCTGGATTACCATTTCGACCGTTACCAATCGGCTAATCTGGTGAAACTGGATGTGTTGATCAACGGCGACAAGGTCGATGCCCTGGCACTGATCGTGCACAAGGACAACGCGCACTACAAAGGTCGCCAGTTGACCGAGAAGATGAAAGAACTGATTCCGCGCCAGATGTTCGATGTCGCGATCCAGGCCGCCATTGGCGGGCAGATCATTGCGCGAACCTCCGTCAAGGCACTCAGAAAGAACGTACTGGCCAAATGCTACGGTGGCGACGTCAGCCGTAAGCGCAAGCTGCTTGAGAAGCAAAAGGCCGGTAAAAAACGCATGAAGCAAGTGGGCAACGTGGAAATTCCACAAGAAGCCTTCCTTGCGGTGCTCAGGTTGGATAGTTAGGTCCTATGTCGCTAAATTTCCCGCTGTTGCTGGTCATCGCCGTTGCCGTTTGCGGTCTCCTGGCGTTGCTCGATCTGGTGTTCTTCGCCCCGCGTCGGCGGGCGGCTATCGCGTCCTATCAGGGCAGCGTCAGCCAGCCCGATGTCGTGGTGATCGAGAAGCTGAACAAAGAGCCCTTGCTGGTTGAATACGGCAAGTCGTTCTTCCCGGTGTTGTTCATCGTGCTGGTGCTGCGTTCGTTCCTGGTGGAGCCGTTTCAGATCCCGTCGGGGTCGATGAAACCTACCCTGGACGTGGGCGATTTCATCCTGGTGAACAAGTTCTCCTACGGGATTCGCCTGCCGGTGATCGACAAGAAGGTCATCGAAGTCGGTGATCCGCAGCGCGGCGATGTGATGGTGTTCCGCTACCCGAGCGACCCGAACGTCAACTACATCAAGCGTGTGGTAGGCCTGCCGGGCGACGTGATTCGCTACACCGGCGACAAGCGCCTGTTCATCAATGGCGAGTCGGTGGCCGAGAAGTTGCTCGGTTCCGAACCGAACAGCCTGGGCAGTGCCGAGCTGTACCAGGAAAAACTCGGTGCGGTAGAGCATGAAATCCGCAAGGAAATGAGCCGCTACCGCGCGATGCCTGATGGCGAGTGGAAAGTGCCGGCCGGGCATTATTTCATGATGGGCGACAACCGCGACAACTCCAATGACAGTCGCTATTGGGATGACCCCAGCATTCCCAAGGATCTGCTGGGCATGGTTCCCGACCAGAATATCGTCGGCAAGGCCTTCGCGGTCTGGATGAGCTGGCCGGAACCCAAGCTCAGCCACCTGCCGAACTTCTCGCGGGTCGGGCTGATCAAGTAATACAAGCGGCGCTGTGAACACAGCGCCGAATGCTTTTCTGGGGCTTGGACATTTTCCGTCCCCATGCAATACCAACCAGGATTTGAATTTGAACACTGCGTCAATCGTCGATGGCCGCCGGTGCCACCACACAGATATGGGTAAACCGTGACCGTTTCTCTAAGTCGTCTCGAGCGCCAGCTCGGCTACACCTTCAAGGATCAGGAATTGATGGTCCTTGCCCTCACACACCGCAGCTTTGCAGGGCGTAATAACGAACGCCTGGAATTCCTCGGTGATGCCATCCTCAATTTCGTCGCCGGTGAAGCCTTGTTCGAGCGCTTCCCGCAAGCCCGTGAAGGTCAGCTGTCGCGTTTGCGCGCACGCCTGGTGAAGGGCGAGACCCTGGCCGTGCTGGCCCGTGGGTTTGGTCTGGGCGAGTACCTGCGCCTGGGGTCCGGTGAGTTGAAGAGCGGCGGTTTCCGCCGTGAGTCGATCCTGGCCGACGCGCTTGAAGCGCTGATCGGTGCGATCTACCTCGATGCAGGCATGGAAGAGGCCAAGGAGCGCGTCACCGCGTGGCTGACCTCCGAGATCGAAAGCCTCACGCTGGTCGACACCAACAAAGATCCGAAGACCCGCCTGCAGGAATTCCTGCAATCGCGCGGTTGTGACCTGCCACGCTACGAAGTGGTGGATATCCAGGGTGAGCCCCATTGCCGCGTGTTCTTCGTGGAATGTGAAATCACCTTACTGAATGAAAAAAGCCGAGGTCAGGGTGTAAGCCGTCGTATTGCCGAACAGGTAGCGGCCGCTGCAGCACTGATTGCCCTGGGCGTGGAGAATGGCCATGACTGATTCAACCGCAACACGCTGTGGCTATGTTGCCATCGTCGGCCGCCCGAACGTGGGCAAGTCCACGCTGCTGAACCACATCCTCGGCCAGAAACTCGCGATCACCTCGCGCAAGCCGCAGACCACCCGCCACAACATGCTGGGCATCAAGACCGAAGGCCGCGTGCAAGCGGTCTACGTCGACACCCCGGGCATGCACAAAGGCGGCGAGAAAGCCCTTAACCGCTACATGAACAAGACTGCCTCGGCGGCGTTGAAAGACGTCGACGTGGTGATCTTCGTCGTCGACCGCACCAAGTGGACCGACGAAGACCAGATGGTTCTGGAGCGTGTGCAGTACGTCACCGGCCCTTTGATCGTCGCGTTGAACAAGACCGATCGTATCGAAGACAAAGCCGAGCTGATGCCGCACCTGACCTGGCTGCAGGAGCAACTGCCGAACGCCCAGATCATGCCGATCTCGGCCCAGCACGGTCACAACCTCGAAACCCTGGAGCGCGTGATCGCCGGCTACCTGCCGGAGAACGAGCACTTCTTCCCGGAAGACCAGATCACCGACCGCAGCAGCCGTTTTCTCGCCGCCGAACTGGTGCGTGAGAAAATCATGCGCCAGATGGGCGCCGAGCTGCCGTACCAGATCACCGTCGAAATCGAAGAGTTCAAGCAGCAGGGCAAGACCCTGCATATCCATGCACTGATCCTCGTCGAACGTGACGGCCAGAAGAAAATCATCATTGGCGACAAGGGCGAGCGCATCAAGCGTATCGGCACCGAAGCGCGCAAAGACATGGAATTGCTGTTCGATTCCAAGATCATGCTCAACCTGTGGGTGAAGGTTAAGGGTGGTTGGTCCGATGATGAGCGTGCGTTGCGCTCCCTCGGCTACGGCGACCTCTAAGGACACCGCAGGGCAAAAATGTGGGAGGGGGATTGCCCCCGATAGCAGTGGGTCAGTTAATAGATAAGTGACTGAACCACCGCCGTCGGGGGCAAGCCCCCTCCCACATTAGGTTTGTGTTGTTTTCAAGATAGAGAACCCATGTCCCAATCCCCACCCCCCAGCCAACTCGCCTACGTCCTGCACAGCCGCGCCTACCGCGAGACCAGCGCCCTGGTGGACTTCCTCACGCCCCAAGGCCGCCTGCGCGCGGTGTTGCGCAGCGCGCGGGGCAAGGCGGGGACATTGGCGCGGCCCTTCGTGGCGTTGGATGTGGAGTTTCGCGGCAAGGGTGAGCTGAAAAACGTCGGGCGCCTGGAAAGCGTCGGCACTTCCGCCTGGCTCAATGGCGATGCACTGTTCAGCGGCCTCTACCTCAATGAGCTGCTGATCCGCCTGTTGCCCGCCGAAGACCCGCACCCGGCTGTCTTCGATCACTACGCCGCCACCTTGCTGGCCCTGGCAGAAGGTCGCCCCCTGGAGCCGCTGCTGCGCGCCTTCGAATGGCGCCTGCTCGACGACCTGGGCTACGGCTTCGAACTGAACAACGACCTGCATGGCGACCCCGTCGCCGCCGACGGCATGTACCGCCTGCAAGTGGATGCTGGCCTGGAGCGTGTGTACCTGCTGCAACCGGGCTTGTTCCAGGGCGCCGAGTTGCTGGCCATGAGCGAGGCTGACTGGAGCGCACCCGGTGCGTTGTCCGCCGCCAAACGCTTGATGCGCCAAGCCCTGGCCGTGCACTTGGGCGGAAGGCCGCTGGTCAGTCGCGAGTTGTTTCGAAAGCCCTGACATCCCCGTGTATGCTGTGCAGCGTTTCTTTCCCCTTTTCAGGAGCGCTTCCGTGACCACCAGCAATCGCATTCTTCTTGGCGTCAACATCGACCACGTCGCTACCCTGCGCCAGGCCCGGGGCACCCGTTACCCTGACCCGGTCAAGGCCGCGCTGGACGCCGAAGAAGCGGGCGCCGATGGCATCACCGTGCACCTGCGCGAAGACCGCCGCCACATCCAGGAGCGCGATGTGCTGCTGCTCAAGGACGTGCTGCAAACCCGCATGAACTTCGAGATGGGCGTCACCGAAGAAATGATGGCCTTCGCCGAGCGCATCCGCCCGGCGCACATCTGCCTGGTCCCGGAAACCCGCCAGGAACTGACCACCGAAGGCGGCCTCGACGTGGCTGGCCAGGAAGCGCGGATCAAGGCTGCCGTGGAGCGCCTGTCGAAGATCGGCAGCGAAGTTTCATTGTTCATCGACGCCGACGAGCGCCAGATCGAAGCGTCCCGCCGTGTCGGCGCGCCGGCCATCGAGCTGCACACCGGCCGTTACGCCGATGCCACCACACCGACCGAAGTAGCGGATGAACTGCAGCGCATCATTGACGGTGTGAACTGCGGCCTCAATGAAGGCCTGATCGTCAACGCCGGCCACGGCCTGCACTACCACAACGTCGAAGCGGTGGCTGCGATCAAGGGTATCAACGAGCTGAACATCGGCCACGCACTGGTGGCTCATGCGTTGTTCGTCGGTTTCAAAGGCGCGGTTGCCGAGATGAAAGCGTTGATCCTGGCCGCTGCCAAGCCCTAAAAAATAATGAAGAACCAATGTGGGAGGGGGCTTGCCCCCGATAGCGGTGTATCAGCCATAAATGTGGTGGCTGACACACTGCTATCGGGAGCAAGCCCCCTCCCACATGAGAAGCCTTACTGTTTAGCCAATGCAGGTGTATCGTATCTGCCCTTTGCAGGCCCTGCGCCTGCGGCAGATACGTGAGGTTGTTGTGTCCCGATCCTTTTCCCGTCGACAAATCCTGGGTGGTCTTGCAGGCTTGGCCGTAGTGGGTGTTGGTGCCGGTGGCGCCTACCGCTACTGGCTGGGGAAAGTCGCCGAAGCCGAAGCAGGGCACGATTACGAACTGATCGCCGCGCCGCTCGATGTAGAACTGGTGCCGGGGCACAAGACCGAAGCCTGGGCCTTCGGCCCTTCGGCACCGGGCACCGAGTTGCGCGTGCGCCAGGGCGAGTGGCTGCGGGTGCGCTTTATCAACCACCTGCCGGTCGCCACCACGATTCACTGGCACGGCATCCGCCTGCCGCTGGAAATGGACGGCGTGCCCTATGTCTCGCAATTGCCGGTGTTGCCCGGCGAATACTTCGACTACACATTCCGCGTGCCCGATGCCGGCAGCTACTGGTATCACCCCCATGTGAACAGCAGCGAAGAACTCGGCCGAGGCCTGGTCGGCCCGCTGATCATCGAAGAGCGCGAGCCCACCGGCTTCAAACACGAACGCACCCTGAGCCTGAAGAGCTGGCATGTGGACGAAGAGGGCGCCTTCGTCGCCTTCAGCATTCCCCGTGAAGCCGCGCGTGGCGGTACGGCCGGGCGGTTGTCGACGATCAATGGCGTCTCCCAGGCGGTAATCGACCTGCCCGCCGGGCAGATCACCCGCGTGCGCCTGCTCAACCTCGACAACACCCTGACCTATCGCATCAACATCCCCGACGTCGACGCGCAGATCTACGCGCTGGACGGCAACCCCGTCGAACCACGGCCGATGGGTAAGGAATACTGGCTGGGTCCGGGCATGCGTATCTGCCTGGCGATCAAGGCACCGCCGGAGGGCGAAGAACTGTCGATCCGCAACGGTCCGGTGCGCCTGGGCACTTTCCGCTCGGTCGCCAACACCGATGCACCGACCGAATGGCCCCCGGCATTGCCCGCCAACCCGATTGCCGAGCCGGACCTGGCCAATGCGGAGAAACTCAACTTCAATTTCGAGTGGGTCGGCTCCGTATCGGTGGATAACGGCAAGCCGCCGAGCCTGTGGCAGATCAACGGCCAGGCCTGGGACATCACCGACAAGACCTGCGCCGACCGGCCGATTGCCAAGCTGGAAAAGGGCAAGAGCTACATTTTCGAATTGAAGAACATGACCCAGTACCAGCACCCGATCCACCTGCACGGCATGAGCTTCAAGGTGATCGCCTCGAACCGCCACAAGGTGATCCCGTACTTCACCGACACTTACCTGCTGGGCAAGAACGAACGCGCTCGCGTGGCCTTGGTGGCAGATAACCCGGGGGTGTGGATGTTCCACTGCCATGTGATCGACCACATGGAAACCGGCCTGATGGCCGCTATCGAGGTGGCGTGATGCGCCAGTTTCGCCCCACGGCGATTATCGACCGCAGCCGCGACCAGGATTTCATGCGCGAAGCCCTGGCCCTTGCGGCACAAGGTGCGGCACTGGGCGAAGTGCCGGTGGGCGCGGTGCTGGTGCAGGACGGTGAAGTCATCGGCCGCGGCTTCAACTGCCCGATCAGCGGCAATGACCCCAGCGCCCATGCCGAAATGGTCGCCATTCGCGCAGCTGCGCAAGCTGTCAGCAACTACCGCCTGCCGGGCAGTACGCTGTACGTGACCCTGGAACCATGCAGCATGTGCGCCGGCCTGATCGTGCATTCGCGAATTGCGCGGGTGGTGTACGGCGCGTTGGAGCCGAAGGCGGGGATCGTGCAAAGCCAGGGACAGTTCTTTACCCAGGGGTTTCTGAATCATCGGGTGTTGTTTGAAGGCGGTGTGCTGGCCGAGGAGTGCGGCGCGGTGCTGAGCGAATTCTTCAAGGCCCGCCGGGCTAAGCCCCCGCTCTAAAGAACACTGATGAGCAAATGTGGGAGGGGGGGGGGGGGGGGGGGGGGGGGGGGGGGGGGGGGGGGGGGGG
>JAEAMG010000046.1_pt1 | contig 191176 bp, 172 predicted proteins | sample 8958741 | NCBI WGS metagenome assembly JAEAMG01 (sample SAMN16933256, study PRJNA681125) | bioreactor sludge metagenome | isolation source: anaerobic bioreactor treating anionic surfactant - SDBS | place: India: Bengaluru | collected 2019-02-28 | reverse complement strand
GCTCTTGCATTTTATTTCCAAAATCATCAACTCAAGTCCGACAGACTCCTAGCAGCCGGCAAGCAATGCTCATCACCCCGGCGTTCTTCAGCGCAGCACTTCAATGCCTTCCCGGCTGATGATCTCCCGCAGCGATTCCCCGGGCCGGGCCTGGCGCAACCGCGCGATTGCATTTCGTAAAAGCGCCAGCACCCGCTCACGGTCGATGAAGTCCTCAACCGTTACCGCCAGTTGGGGATGGCGGCCGCCGGCGCCCCCGGCAATCACCCGGAACCCCCGCTTGTTGACCACCAGCTTTCCTGTCGGACAATCACGCGCGCACAGCTCGCAGTGTACACAGATCGACCGGTCAATGACCGGACCGTCATCGGTGAGCCGGATCGCGCGGTCCGTGCACATCTTGAGACAATTGCCGCACCCGGTGCACTCCGCATCGGTGATCTCCACCCGGTGCTGCATGATAATGCCGAAATCCTTGAGGTAGGGGTTGACGCAGCAGTTGGGGCAGCCGGTCATGCCGACGGTGAAGCGGCTTGCGCCGTGCAGCGCAACCGGCGCAAGGTCGGCCATAATCTCGGTCAGCTTTTCCTCTTTCATCATCGCCTGCAGCGACCGCATCATGGTTACCAGCTCATTGCGGACCAGGTCGCTGTTCTCGCCGTATTTGGTGTAGCAAACGTCGATGTGGTAGAGCGCCTGCTCATCATCAAAGAAAAGCTCATCCATCATCCGGGGCTCAGGGCCCTCCCCTGCTATATACGCCCGCAGCTGCTCAGTTTTCTCATCACCCATGAAATCCCGGTACACCTGCTCGGTTTCCCGGACCGTCTCGGCGGTAACCCGGTCGAGCCCTTTGCCTCGTGCAATCTTTTCAGCCTGCAGCCGGGCATACGATTTCATCATCGGGGGTACCGGAAACACATCAAACCGCTTTTCAGCATCATCTTCCCAGAACATGAGACACTCCTTTCCGCTGTGTAGGGATACCGCCCTCCGGCCTACCGTGACGCCGACGATGCGAGCCGCCGTACCGCCTGCGATGCCTCGTGCAGCAACGGTTCCCCATGACCGAACAGACACAGATCAAAATCCAGTTCGGCAAGTTTGTTCACCGTCTTCAGCGCTGCATCGTAATCGGCGCAACCCGGCCGCGGCGGCAGCTTCAATGCCGGCGCTCCGCTCAGGGCATCGCCGGTGAACAGGATCTTGTCCGACGGCACATAATAGCTGAGGCTTCCCGGTGAATGGCCGGGGGCGGCAATAACCCTGATGCCTCCAAAGCAATCCAGGAGCTCGCCGCCGGCGCATTTGATGTCCACACCGGCCGGTTCATACCGCACGAAAACGTTTTCCATCAGGAACAGCATCACCTTGAACAGTTTCCCCCCCACCCCTTCTCTGCCCATGGTCCAGGTTTTTTTCACTCCCTCGATATAGTCCACTTCGCGGACCGATGCGACGATGCGGGCTCCGCTCGCTTTCTTCATCGCAGCCACGGATCCCATATGGTCCATATGGGCGTGGGTAATCAGTATGTGACGAAGTTCCCCCGGTGACCTTCCGATGTCCGCAATCCCGGCCAGGATATGCTTCTCGTCACCCGGCATCCCGGTATCTACAAGCGCCAGATCGTCTCCGGCGAGAAGGTAGCAATTAGATCGCCCCTCGCTGATATGATAAATATTCCCGGCTATCTCCTTCATAGTGCCATGCCCTCGACATCGTTCCAGCTACCCTGCCATCCCGTATGCAGTTCCGTACTGCTCCGCGACAGAAAAACCTGATTTTTTTAACTACTTAAAAATCATGGATAAAAACAACCAATCACTTACCATTCTTATAAGTCACTTTCAATATTTTTTATATAAAAAATGTTTTTACTGTAGGCAAACGACGCCACCTTACGCTTCTTTATTTATTGTAATCACCGCGCCATGCTTACTCATCGAAACAAGCAACTACATATAGTATGTTTTTACACCTTATATACTAAATATTGATATTTGTTTAACCTGTGAAAATTTAATTGTTTTATTCTATTTTTATCTTGACAACAATTTCTCAGATGGGTAAACTGGGGCACAATGTGGGATAAAGTGGGAAGCAGTGCCATGAATGACATTAAAGGTAACTTCAGGAACCGATTTTACCACACCATTGACGACAAGGGAAGGGTAAGTTTGCCCGCCAAGTACCGGGAGATCATCAGCACAAGTTACAACGACCAGCTGATCATCACCAATTACCATAATTGTCTCCTGGCATATCCCTATGATGCGTGGGTTACCCTTGAAGAAAAATACAACCAGCTCTCGATCATGCAGCCCGAGGTGGAAATCTTTGGGCAATTTTTCATCGCCGGCGCCAGCGAATGCGCCGTCGACAAGCTGGGAAGGATACTCATCCCGCCCAGCCTGAGAGAATACGCGGGGCTGGACAAAAACGTGGTGTTCGTCGGCATGGGCGCCCGCATCCAAATCTGGGACAAGCAGCGCTGGGAAGAAACCTTCCAGGTGGCAAAGGAAAAATTCAGCGAGATCAAGGGAAAGGAATTCCTGGCCAAACTGGGCTTCTAATGCCGCATCACATGGAGACACCCCACGTTCCGGTTCTCCTGGCAGAAGCCGTCGCCTTTTTAAACTGCCGGGCAGATGGAATATATGTTGATGCAACCGCGGGAAGCGGCGGGCATGCGTTCAAACTACTGAGCGATTATCCCGCCATCAAGCAACTCATAGCCATTGACTGGGATAGCGATGCCATCAACCGGCTGCGCAACCGACTTCAGCCCTTTTCCCAAAAAGTTGTCATTGTGCAGGACAACTTCGCCTCATTGCGTTCGGTTCTGGAACATCGGCATATAGAAAAAGTTGACGGAATCTTGCTTGACCTGGGGGTTTCTTCGGATCAGCTGGAAAATCCCGAACGGGGTTTCAGTTTTCAACACAAGGGACCTCTCGACATGAGAATGAGCGCCACCCTCTCCACCACCGCGTACGACATTATCAACACATCCTCTGCGGCCGAACTGAAAGATATTTTTCACACTTACGGCGAAGAGCGCTTTGCCTCAAGGATTGCCAGAACCATCATTGCCCGGCGCAAACAGCAGCCGGTTGCCGACACCGCCGACTTAAGCGCCCTCGTCACCCGCAGCATCCCTCCCCGCTTCCGCTCAAGAACCATTCACCCCGCAACCAGAACCTTTCAGGCCCTGCGCATCGCGGTCAACCGCGAACTGGAGAGCCTGGGGAAGGTCCTGGCAGACGGCATTGATCTGCTCGCGACCGGGGGAAGGATATGCATCATTTCATTCCACTCCCTGGAAGACAGAATGGTCAAGCAGGCATTCAAACAGCACACCCGCGGCCGTTACCCCAACCATGAGAGCCGCTGCGGCAGCGCGCCGGAAGAAGGGCCGGCGCTGCAGATTATCACCAGGAAACCGGTAACCGCGCAACCGGAAGAGCTGCAGCATAACCCGAGGGCCCGCAGCGCCAAGCTCCGGGTTGCGGAAAAGCTATAATCCCATGCTCATGCATCAGCCATCACCCTATCGGCAGCTCTATACCAGAAGGCGGAGAGGAAGCGCCGTCATTACCACCTCCTTAGGCATTGCCTTGCTGGTCTGCAGCATGATTTTCCTGGTGTGGTCCCGTTTTCAGGTTACCAACGTGGGGTATCAGATCTCCCGGGCGAAGGACGAACAAAAGCGGCTCTTACACGTCAACAAGGAGCTGAGAATCGAAGGCGCTTCGCTCAAGTCGCCCACGCGCATCGAGACCATCGCCACTGGACAGCTTGGCCTGACCAATCCGGAACCTCAACAAATGGTGCACCTCCAATGAAAGCGAGATCCTCACAGCGGTTTCTCAAACTGCGCGTCACCCTGGTCATGCTGTTTTTTATCGGGATCTTTTCCGTCATCATGCTCCGATCGTACCAGCTGCAGATTCTGGAACAGGAACGCTGCATCGATCTCCTTCACAAGCAGTACCGCAAATATGTCACCCTGCCGCCCAAGCGGGGCACCATCTATGATCGGGAGAATCGCGAGCTCGCCGTCAGCCTTGACGTTGACTCGGTGTATGTCCGGCCGGCCGCGGTCAAGGATGCCAGGGCGATGGCAAAACAACTTGCCCCCATTCTCAAAAGCAGCTACCAGTTCATGCTCGGCAAAATAACCTCGGATCGCCCGTTTGTCTGGCTGATGCGGCGGATCTCTCCCGCCCAGTCGCAGGAGATTCAAAGCCTCCACCTGGAAGGCATCGGATTCAGCGAGGAAAGCCGGCGGTTTTACCCCAACAAGGAACTCGCCAGCCACTGCCTGGGGTTCACCGGGGTTGATCCAAAAGGGCTGGAGGGAATCGAGCGCAGCTATGACAGCTACCTCAATGGAAAGCCGGGTTCGATACTGGTGTACCGCGACGCCAAGGGCAGAAGCATTTACTCAACCAGCATTCTGCAGGAGGACGCCACCAAGGGGTACAACCTGCAGCTTACCATTGACCAGACCATCCAGCATGTTACCGAAAAGGCGCTGGACGAGGGCATCAAAAAATGCCGGGCCAAGGCGGGAACCGCCATTGTGATGGCGCCGCACACCGGGGAGATTCTGGCCATGGCGGTCCGCCCCACCTATAATCCAAACTCCTTTGGGGAGTATCAGCCCTACCAGTGGAGAAACCGGGCGGTCACCGATGCATTCGAACCCGGATCAACCTTTAAAACATTTCTTGCGTCCTCGGCCCTGGAGGAAAAAACCACCCGGCCCCAGGATGTTTTTTTCTGTGAAAACGGCGCATACCCGTTCGGCGGAAGGGTCATCCACGATGTGCACAAGTACGGCCCGCTGACCATGGCCGAGGTGATCAAATATTCCAGCAACATCGGTGCCTGCAAAATCGCCCAGACCCTGGGAGACCAAAAGTTCTACAGCTACATCAAGAAGTTCGGCTTCGGCAACAAAACCGGCATCGATCTGCCGGGAGAAAACAGCGGCATGCTGGCGCCGCCGGAACAGTGGTCACGGGTCGCGCTCGCCACCATTGCCTTCGGCCAGGGCGTGTCCATCTCCCCCATTCAGCTGATAACCGCGCTGTCGGCTATTGCCAATGACGGGATGATGATGAAGCCGCACCTGGTTAAAACCATTTTCGATGACCAGGAGAAAATCATAAAGGAAATACGGCCTGAAAGCATGGGCCGGGTGATCAGCCCTGAAACCGCGCGGCAGGTCGCTGCCATTCTCAGGTCAGTGGTGGAAGACGGCGGCACCGGCACCCAGGCCTTTATCGACGGCTATGCCGTTGCCGGTAAAACCGGCACGGCGCAGAAGGTTGACCGGGAGACCAGGCGCTATTCCGACCACAAGATGACCAGCTCGTTCATGGGATTCTTTCCGGCGGAGAAGCCGCAGGTGGCCATCCTGGTGGTGATCGACGAACCCGAAGGGGTGAGATACGGCGGCGTGGTTGCCGCCCCGGTATTCAAGGAGATTGCCCATACCCTCATATCCTACTTGCACATTGCCCCGGTTACCGGGCGGCTGGCCCTTGCCCAACATGCCGCACCCGCGGCGCCGGCGGGGCATCAGCCGTTGATCAATCCGGTCAGCTACCAGGAGGTTTCCCTGGGGGGCAGCATCATGGGAGATGTCATACCGGATTTTACCGGGATGAGCATGAAGGATGCACTTGCGCTTGCTGATAAATGTGCTATCAATGTTGAGCTTTCGGGCAGCGGCATGGCCATCGACCAGTCACCTCCGCCCGGCGGCTCCATCAATACTGCCAGAAAATGCCTGATTCGCTTTCAGCCGCCGGTATCGTAAACCCATGCAACTCGCAGAACTGATCAATGCACTCAGCAGCAGTGAGGTAAAGGGAACAACGCTTGTCGATATCAAGCATCTCTCCCATGATTCCAAGCAGGTCGGGAAGGACGGACTGTTTGTTGCATTAAGGGGCGCCCACCGCGACGGCCATGCGTTCGTTGCCGAGGCAATCGCCTCCGGCGCCCGGGCAGTGCTGGTGGAGGAAGAAACCGCTGCGGGAGGGGACGTCACGGTGATCAGGGTGCCGGACACGCGAATAGCGCTGGCAGAGGCAGCCGACTGCTTCTTCGGACATCCCTCCCGGCGCCTGACCGTCATCGGCATCACCGGCACCAACGGCAAGACCACCACCACCTTTCTCGTCGAATCCATCCTCAAGCAGGCGGGATACCGGCCCGGGGTGATCGGGACGATCGATTACCGCTTCGGCGACACCTGCCGGCCCGCCCCCAACACCACCCCCAACGCCCTGGTCCTGCAGGGCATCATCAGGGAAATGGTTGATGTCCGCGTCACCCACCTGATTATCGAGGTGTCTTCCCATGCCCTGGAGCAGCACCGGGTGGAGCATCTGGATTTCGATGTCGCCGTCTTCACCAATCTGTCGGCCGAGCACCTTGATTATCACGGCAGCATGGAACACTATGGTCGGTCCAAGCAACTGCTCTTCAGCCACTACCTGCCGCGGAGCAGCAAAGGCAGGAAATACGCGCTGATCAACTACGACGATGATTTCGGCAAAACCCTCTGCACCGTCAGCAAGGCGCAGCTGCTGCGCTACGGCATCCGGGAAGGTATTGAAATCAGCGTAAAAGACATGGCGCTCGATCACAGCGGCACATTCCTGCGGGTGCAGACGCCGGCCGGGGACATCGAGATTCGCTCCCCCCTGATCGGATCATTCAACTGCGAAAACATCCTGGCGGCGCTGGGCGTTGCGCTCACCCAAAACATTCCCCTGCCGGCGATCAGTCAGGGCATTGCCCGTCTCACCCGCATCCCCGGCAGACTGGAGCCGGTTCCCAACAGCCGGGGGCTGACCATTCTCATCGATTATGCCCATACCAGTGACGCGCTGGCACAGGTGCTCGGCACCCTGCGGGCGCTGGGACCGAAACGGCTGATCACCGTGTTCGGATGCGGAGGAGACCGGGACACCACCAAGCGCGGGCCCATGGGGGACGAGGCAACCCGGAGAAGCGACATCACCATCATCACCTCCGATAATCCCCGCACCGAAAGCCCCCAGGACATCATCGAGCAGATTGAGGCCGGCATTGATAAAAAGGCGGTCACCAAGCTCACGCGCCAGGCATTGAGCGAAAACGGTCACCGCCCGGGCTATGTCATTATTCCCGATCGCAGAGAAGCCATCGGAACGGCGGTCGGCCTGAGCAAACCGGGGGACATACTGCTCATAGCCGGCAAAGGCCACGAAGACTATCAGATCATCGGAACCAGGCGGTACCAGTTCAGCGACCGGGACGAGGTATCCAGCGCCCTGTCCCGGTTATCGTGAAAGAGGGGCACATCCGGCACCATGGATCTTATCATTGAAAGCATAGCATCGGCGGTTGCCGGCCGAGTGCTGCAGGGCAGTCCGCAAAGGCGGGTGGACGGTGTTTCCACCGATTCCCGGTCGATTCGGCCGGGCGAACTGTTCATCGCGCTCAAAGGGGAACGCTTTGACGGCCATGCGTATATCAGCCAGGCGGTGCAGGCCCGGGCCGCGGGGGTGCTCGTCAGCAGGGGATGGAAGGGAACCACCCTGCCTGCCGACCTTCCGGTCATCGAGGCGCCCGATACGCTGACCGCCCTGGGCGATCTCGCCCGGGCGTGGGTGGAGCATGCCCCGGCAACCATCATTGCCATCACCGGGAGCAACGGTAAGACCACCACCCGGGAGATGACCGCCGCCATCCTGGAACGGTCCCACGCGGTCCTCAAGCCCCGCAGCAACTGGAACAACCTGATCGGCCTCCCGCTTACCCTGCTGGAATTGAAGCCCCATCACCGGATGGCGGTCCTGGAATTGGGCATGAACCGGCGGGGCGAAATCAGGCGGCTTGCCGAGATCGCCCACCCCCGCATCGGCGTCATCACCAATGTGGGACCCGTCCACCTGGAATATCTCAAGACCCTTGAGGAGGTGGCGCTGGCCAAGGGCGAACTGTTGGAAGCGCTCGACAGCGGCTGCCATGCGGTGCTTAACGCGGACGACCCCCGGCTCGCGTCGCTGGCCGGGAGCTGCCCCGCGCCGGTCACCACCTTCGGGATTGTGGCACCGGCCCAGGTTCGGGCGCTCGACATCGCATCACCCGCCGGCGGGGAAAACCGATTCACCCTGGCCATCGGGCAGGAAAGCGCCCCGGTGACGCTTACCGTCCCGGGCAGGCATTCCATTTACAACGCGCTGGCGGCGGCCGCTGCCGCCAGCCTCTGCGGAGCCGGCATGGAGGACATCAAGGCGGGACTGGAGGGGTATACCCCGTTTCCCGGCAGAATGGAAATCATCCGCTTCGATGATGACATCACCGTCATCAATGATACCTATAACGCCAATCCCTCCTCCATGGAAATCGCCCTTACCACCCTGGCGCAGCTTAAGGGATCGGGCAGGGGCATTGCGGTTTTGGGGGACATGCTCGAGCTTGGCGATGCATCCGAGGCATATCACCGACAGCTCGGGGCGCTCATTAAAACCCTGCAGATCAATCCGGTCTTCCTCACCGGCGCCCACGCGCCGTCGGTGGCCGCCGGAGCCGGGGCTGCCGGGGTGTCCATTGCCATTGTTGACAGCCATGAGGAGATCGCCCGCCGGCTTGCGGCGCTGGTGCGGCCGCATGACTGGATCCTTTTCAAGGGATCGCGCGGCATGCGGATGGAGCGATGCATGGAACGATTCAGGGAGCTGAGAAACACTCGCACCGGCATGCCGTCGGCAGCGGCAAGCGCAGGATGCAATCACTGATGCGGACGTCACCCGTCCCCGGTGCCGCCGCTCAACGGACCGCCCGGGGACAGGAGGCGGGCACACACCGGCGGAGGGAGGGTCGTATGGGCGAACATCGGACACCGACCATACTGGTGGTTGACGATGAAAAGATGGTGCGCGACATCACCCGGGCCTTTTTAGCCCTCAACGGATACGAGGTGCGCACCGCAGCCGACGGGCGTGAGGCCTTCGACATGCTGCTCAACAGCCACTATGACGTGGTCATCACCGATCTGCACATGCCCCTGATGGGGGGAGGGGAACTGCTGGAAAAAATCTCGCAGCTCAAAGCCGACCCGGTGACCATCGTGCTCACCGGGCGCGCCGGCGCCGCGGCCGCCTGCCGCCCCGAACCCTTTGCTCGTCTCTGCAAGCCGTTCAGCCACAACCAGCTCATCGAGGTGGTGCAGGAAGGCTTGAAACGCCGGGTTGCCCGGGCCGGCAGCTAAACCACAAGGAACGCAATTCATGCTCTATCATCTGCTTTACCCGCTGCATGAGACCTACAGCATCTTTAATGTATTTCGCTATATTACCTTCAGGACCATCTATGCCATCATTACCGCCCTGCTCATCACCCTCATTCTCGGCCCCTGGTTTATCAACAAGCTCCGCAGCTTCAACCTCGGACAGCAGATCAGGGAGGACGGTCCGCAGGCCCATTTGACCAAGCGCGGCACCCCCACCATGGGCGGGATACTGATCCTCTTTTCCCTGTCGGTGGGCGCGCTGTTGTGGGGTGATCTTGCCAACAAGTATCTCTGGACGGTGCTGCTTACCACCTGGTCGCTGGGGATCATCGGCCTGATCGACGACGTACAAAAAATCCGCAGCAAGAGCTCACGGGGCGTCTCCGCCCGATTCAAGCTCTGGGGCCAGCTGCTGGTGGGAACGGCGCTGGGGATCTACTTCTACCTCACCCCCGCCTTCGACAACACCCTGACCATACCGTTTTTCAAAGAGGTGTCGGTCAACCTGGGCATTTTGTACATTCCGTTTGTGGTGTTGATCATCGTCGGCACCTCCAACGCGGTGAACCTCACCGACGGACTGGACGGGCTGGCCATCGGGCTGGTCCTGATGGTCTCGCTGACCTACCTCCTCTTCTCCTATTTTGCCGGACACAGCAAGATTGCCAGCTATCTGCAGATTCTCTACATCCCCGGCAGCGGGGAGCTGACCATTTTTTGCGGGGCCCTGCTGGGCGCGGCCACCGGCTTTCTCTGGTTCAACGCCTACCCCGCCCAGATGTTCATGGGCGATGTCGGTTCCCTGGCGCTGGGCGGCGCCCTGGGCACCATCGCCATCATCAGCAAGCATGAAATACTCCTGGCCATTGTGGGAGGCATCTTCGTGGCAGAGGCGCTGTCGGTCATATTTCAGGTTGCGTCATTCCGGCTGCGCAAAAAGCGCATATTCGCCATGGCCCCGCTGCACCACCATTACGAGTTGAAGGGGTGGGCGGAGCCCAAGATCATCGTGCGATTCTGGATCATCGCCGCCATCCTGGCGCTGGTGGCCATCAGCACGCTCAAACTGCGGTAGCATGATGCGGTCCGCGCCGCCCCGGCGGCGGGCGGCCGCGAGCGCAGCGAAGGAAAACCGTGGAACAACACAACCGATCACAGCAGGAGATCAGCGGCGCCAAGGCGCTGGTGGTGGGACTGGGCGCCACCGGCATCGCCACCGCCCGCTTTCTGCAGCAGCGGGGCGCCCGGGTCACCGTCAGCGAGGTTCGCGATGAGGCGGCGGTCCTGCCCGCACTCAGCGCCCTCGGGGAGCGGGGCATCGCGGTTGAAACCGGCGGCCACCGGCTTCCTTCCTTCCTGGCTGCCGATCTGATTGTGGTCAGCCCGGGCGTCTCACTGGAGTCCCCGCCGCTGCGGGCGGCGGCGGAAAGGGGGGTGGAGATCATCAGCGAGATCGAGCTGGCATACCGCTTCATCAGCGTGCCGATCATTGCGGTCACCGGCACCAACGGAAAGACCACCACCGTCACGCTCATGGCGGAAATGTTCCGCCGCGCCGGCATCGAGGCGTTCCTGGGCGGCAATGTCGGCACTCCCCTGATTGAATATGTTGTGGACGGTCACCGCGCCGAATTCATCATCGCGGAAATCAGCAGCTTCCAGCTGGAGGGCATCAAAACCTTCAGGCCCTTCATCAGCGTGCTGCTCAATCTCCAGCAGGACCACCTCGACCGCTATGACTCGTACGCCGCATACATCGCCGCCAAGGCGCGGATTTTCACCAATCAGCGCGAAAGCGACTATGCCCTGCTCAATGCCGACGATCCTGATGTACAGAAGCTGTCCCCCGCCATCCCGGCGACCCCGCTTTTCTTCAGCGCCGCCCGCCCGGTGGCTGCGGGCATCTATTACCGCGACCGCCGCTTCCACTACCGGGTGGGAGAGGCGCAGGCGGCCTTTGCCGCCGACCGCCTCCGGCTGCGGGGCACCCATAACCTTCACAACATCATGGCCGCGGCCGCCGTCAGCACCCTCTGCGGATGCCCGCGGGATGCGGTCCAGCAGGCCATGGAACAGTTTGCCACCCTCCACCACCGGCTGGAGTTCGTGCTCGAGCACAAGGGCATCCGATTTTACAATGATTCGAAGGCAACCAATGTGGGCTCGGTGGTCAGCGCCCTGGAATCAATGAGCCCGCCGCTGATTCTCATCGCCGGCGGCAAGGACAAGGGCGGGGCGTATGATCCCCTCATCCCCCTGCTGCAGCAGAAGGTGAAGGCCCTGGTGCTCTTCGGCGAGGCCCGGCACAAAATGCGCGAGGCGCTCACATCCTCCACCGCCATCATCCTGGCGGACAGCCTCGAAGACGCCTTTCGGCGGTCGGTGGGTGAGGCGTTGCCCGGCGATACCATACTGCTTTCCCCCGCCTGTTCCAGCTTCGACATGTTTGTGAGCTATGAGCAACGGGGGGACGCCTTCAGCGCGCTGGTCCGCCGCTTCGCCGGCGCTCACGATCAGGGGGGGACATAATGGAATCGCGCAAGCTCTACGACCGGCTGCTGCTGGCGATTGTTTTCATCCTGGTGATGACCGGCATCGTCATGGTCTACAGTTCAAGCTCCATCTCCGCCGCCGACAAGTGCGGCACCGACACCTTTTACCTGAAAAAGCAGATTGTCTTTGCCGCCGTCGGCTTCCTGCTGCTGCTGGTCGCCCGGAACATGCGCTACCAGCTGCTGCAGCGGTTTGTCTACCTCATCCTGGGACTGGGCATTGCCTCGCTGGTCCTGCTGTTGATCCCGGGGCTGGGCAAAACCATCGGCGGCGCCACCCGGTGGCTGCGGGTGGGACCGGTCTCCTTCCAGCCCTCGGAGTTCGCCAAGCTGAGCCTGGTGATTTTCCTTGCCTATTCCCTTGCCGCCAAGGAGGATAAAATGAAATCCTTCTCCGTCGGCTTTCTTCCCCACCTGCTGGTCACGCTGTGCATGGCCGCGATGGTTCTCGCGCAGCCGGATTTCGGAACCGCCATGATCATGATGATGCTCTTCTTTGTCATGGTCTTCGCGGGGGGGGGCAGCATCAAGCACCTTGGTGTTTTTGCCGGTCTCGCCGCGGTTGGCGGCTACCTGCTGATCATCTCCGCCGATTACCGGCTGGAGCGTCTCACCGCCTTTCTCGATCCCTGGAAAGACGCCTCGGACACCGGATTTCAGATCATCCAGTCGTTCCTGGCCCTCGGCTCCGGCGGGCTGTGGGGAACCGGCCTGGGCAACAGCACCCAGAAGCTTTTCTATCTGCCCGAGCCCCACACCGATTTTATTTTCTCCATCCTGGGACAGGAACTGGGCTTTGTCGGGACGGGCACGATCATCCTGCTCTTCGTCCTGCTGGTGTTTTGTGGAATAAAAATCTGCCTCAAGGCGCCGGATCGTTTTGGAACGTATCTGGCCCTGGGTATTACCGCCTTCATTGGACTGCACGCGGCCATCAATCTGGGCGTGGTGATGGGACTGCTGCCCACCAAGGGTTCCACCCTCCCCTTCATCAGCTACGGAGGCACCTCCCTGGTCATCAACCTGACCAGCATGGGGATCCTGCTGAACATCGGGTCGCAGCCGTCCATGAAAACCAGGTTATGAAGATACTCATCGCCGCAGGCGGCACAGGAGGTCACTTGTTTCCGGGCATTGCGCTGGCCGAGGCCTTCAGGGAAAAAGACGCCGACAACCGCATACTCTTCGTCGGAACGGCGCGGGACCTGGACAAGCGGGCGCTGATTCCGCCGGGATGCGACTTCGCGGCCATCGACACGGCCAGCATCAAGGGCAAAAACCCGCTGCGCGCGCTCATCGCCCTGCTCCATCTCGGCAAGGGAATCATGCAGTCGCTTAGTATCATCAAGCGCTTCGCCCCGCAGCTGGTGTTCGGCATGGGAGGATATGTCTCGGCGCCGGTGCTGGCGGCGGCCTGGATCCGGGGAGTGAGGCGGGCCATCCATGAGCAAAACGTGCTTCCCGGCCTGACCAACCGCATGCTGGGCGCTGTTGCCGACCGTATTTTCATTTCGTTTGAGGAATCGCAGCGGCATTTCCCACGGGGCAAGACGGTGGTCGCGGGCAATCCCCTGCGCCGGCAGCACCGCTTCGAAACAGGCGCGCCGCCCGCTTCCCGGCCGTTTACCCTGCTGGTCATCGGCGGCAGTCTCGGCTCGCACCAGATCAACGGCGCGATGACCGGGGCGCTTCCGGCATTGCGGCCGATCCGTGACCGGCTGCAGATCATCCATCAAACCGGCGCCGCCGACCTCGGGGCGGTCACCGAAACATACCGCCGGGAGGGTTTCACCGCCGAGGTGGTTCCTTTTATCGACGACATGGCCGGCGTCTACCGGCGGTCGCACCTGGTCGTCTCGCGCGCCGGGGCCACCACCCTAGCGGAACTGATGATGCACGGCAGGGCCTCGGTGCTCATTCCCTATCCCTGGGCCGCCGACAATCATCAGCAGCACAATGCCATGTTCCTGGTTAACCGCGGCGCCGCTACCATAATCGACCCGAAACAGCTCACCGCCGCGATGCTGGCGGATGAGATCCTGCGGCTCTATCGCGCGCCGGACGAACTCGCGGCCATGGGGGCAAACGCGGGGAAGCTGGCACGGCCCGGCGCGGCCCGTGACATTGTCGAACACTGTTACGCACTGCTTACCTAGGAGCATCATGTATCAGAGCATAAAACATATTTACTTTGTTGGCATCGGCGGGGCGGGCATGAGCGGCATCGCCGAGGTGCTGCTCAACCTCGGATACCAGGTGAGCGGCTCCGATCTCAGGCTCAGCGAGACCACCGAGCGGCTGCAGAAGCGGGGCGCGACCATTTTCCAGGGACACCATGCGGAGCACGTGACCGACGTTGATGTGGTGGTCACCTCCTCGGCGGTCAAGGCCGGCAACCCCGAGGTCATGGCGGCACGCAACCGCACCATACCGGTCATCCCGCGGGCGGAGATGCTTGCTGAATTAATGCGGCTGAAATACGGCATTGCCGTGGCCGGCGCCCACGGCAAGACCACCACCACCTCGCTCATCGGCGTGGTGCTGGACCGCGGGGGCATCAGCCCCACCGTGGTCATCGGCGGAAAGCTGAACACCATCGACACCAACACCATCCTGGGCAGGGGTGATTTCATGGTGGTGGAGGCGGATGAAAGCGACGGCTCGTTTCTCAAGCTGTCACCCACCATAGCGGTGGTCACCAACATCGATCCCGAGCACCTCGATTATTATGGGACGGTCGATGAAATCAAGCGCGCCTTTATCACCTTCGTCAACAAGATTCCCTTTTACGGGTTGGTGATTCTCTGTCTCGACAATCCCCACGTGCAGGACCTGATCCCCCATCTGGAAAAGCGCTTCCTCACCTACGGGTTGACCCCCCAGGCCGACCTGCAGGCGACCGACATATCCGCCGGGGGATTCTCCATGAGCTTTACCGTTCTCTGCCGCAAGGAGGAGCTGGGCCGGGTGGAGCTTCCTCTTCCCGGCATGCACAATGTGCTCAACGCGCTGGCGGCAATTGCCGTGGCGCGCGAGATCAAGATTCCCTTTCCGGCCATACAGGAGGCGCTCAAGGCATTCGGCGGCGTGCAGCGTCGGTTCCAGCGCAAGGGCGCCTTCAAGGGCATTAACCTGATTGATGACTACGGCCATCATCCCACCGAAATCCAAGCGACCCTGAGCGCGGCGAAGGCCCTCGGCAAAGGCCGGGTGGTGGTGCTGTTTCAGCCCCATCGCTACACCCGCACCCGTGACCTCTACCGGGAATTTCTCACCGCCTTCAACCAGGCGGACCTGCTGCTACTCACCGACATTTATCCGGCCGGAGAGGATCCCCTGCCGGGAGTGACCGCCGAGGGCCTCTACCAGGGCATCAAGGAACGGGGACACAAGCATGTCATCTACGTCCCCCGCAAGGAAGAGATGGTCAACCAGCTCATGCCCCTGCTGGAGCCGGGAGACATGATCATTACCCTCGGCGCCGGCGATATTACGCAGCTGGGCGATGAGCTCATGCGCAGGCTGAAAGCGCTCCCGTGAGCTTCGCTGCATGAACCGGAACGTCGCGAAGGAACTTGCCGCACTGACGAGGGGAACGGTGCTTCTTGAGGTCCCCTTACGCCGCCATACCTCCCTCAGGGTGGGGGGCTGCGCGGACATGCTGATCTATCCGGCGAACCACCGGGAGCTGCTGGCAATCATCAGTTTCTGCGACGGCCGGAACATTCCCCGGCTGGTGATGGGCGCGGGAACCAACCTGCTGGTCAGGGACGGGGGAATCAGGGGCGTGGTGATCAAGCTGACCCGAAGCTTCAGAAAGATAACCATGGTCCGGACGGACGGGGATCAGCCGATGATCCGGGCGGAGGCGGGCGTCCCGCTGCGGCGGCTGCTGGCGGTGTGCCTGGAGCAGGAACTGGCCGGTATGGAATTCGTAAGCGGTATCCCCGGGTCACTGGGCGGCGCGTGGGCAATGAATGCCGGCGCCCAGGGAGCGGAGATGGGAGATGTCACCGAAGCCATCACCCTGCTCACCCCCGCGGGAGAGCTGGAAGAAAAAAAAAGTCCCGGGATCCCCTTTGCCTATCGCCATCTGCACATTCCGCCGGGCACCATCATCCTCCAAGGGCTGCTGCGGGTGCGACCGGGAACACGCGGCGCAATTGCGCAGACCATGGAAGCCATCCACCGGCGGCGGTGGCAAACCCAGCCCCTGGACCTGCCCAGCGCGGGATGCGTCTTTAAAAATCCCCCGGGCAACGCGGCAGGACGGCTGATTGACCAGGCGGGACTCAAAGGCCGCCGGCAGGGCGGCGCCCAGATCTCGGAACGGCACGCCAACTTCATAGTGAACCGGGGCGGGGCAACCGCACGGGATATTCTGACGCTGATGGATGTGATGCAGAAAAGCGTCCTCGAGGCAACCGGCGTCCATCTGGAGCCGGAAGTACAGGTGGTAGGAGAACATGGCTAGATCTGCAGTACCGGACATACGGCACGCCCGCATCGGCGTGCTCATGGGGGGCGTTTCCCGGGAACGGGAGATATCGCTGCGCACCGGCAGGGCCATCGGCGAGGCCCTGCGCAATAAAGGCTACCGGGTTACCGCCATCGATGTGGACGGCGGCATCGCCCGGACACTGCGCCTGAAAAAGATTACCGCTGCCTTCATCGCCCTTCACGGCAGGGGCGGAGAGGACGGGACCATCCAGGGAATGCTGGAACTGATGGGGATACCCTACACCGGGTCGGGGGTGCTGGCGAGCGCCCTGGCGATGCACAAGGGGATGACCAAGCACATCCTGCGCTGCCACGGGATCCCCACCGCTGATTTCCAGGTCATCGGCGCCGACCGCATCCGGGGCACGCAGGCGCTGCGGGACATCCGCATCCCCCTGCCGCTGGTAATTAAGCCGGTTGCCGAAGGTTCGACCATCGGCACCACCATTGTCAGAAACCGAAAAACCCTCCTGGACGCATGCCGCACCGCCGCGCGCTATGACCGGCAGATTCTGGCGGAACGGTTCATTGCGGGCCGGGAGATTACCGCCGGAATCCTGAACGGCAGGGCGCTGCCGCTCATAGAAATTGTGCCGCGGCAGGGGTTTTACGACTTTACCGCCAAGTACACCCCCGGGTGCACCGAGTACATTCTTGACCCCCGCATGAAAACGCGCACCGCCCGGCTCATCCGGGACCTGGCGCTTAAAACGTATCAGGTCCTCGGCTGCGAGGGCGCGGCGCGGGTCGACCTGATGCTCACCAACCGGACCGAGGAGCCGTTTGTGCTCGAGATCAACACCATTCCCGGCATGACCGCGACCAGCCTTCTCCCCATGGCGGCGCGGCACGCCGGCATCAGCTTTGATACGCTGGTTGAGCGGATCATGCGCTCCGCCCGGCTTAAGGAACTGAACCCGGTGAGCGCGCGGCGCAAGGCCATTGCATAACCTGCGCCTCACCCAAACCCGCAAGGGCAACCCTTTGCATCGAAACGCTATGACACCGACCGTTCTCTCACCCGCCTCCACAAGACTGAAGAACCGCCGCTTCATGCTCCGCCGGCGCAAGGCGGCGGGGAAACGGGACCTGGCCCGCGCCGTTTTCACCTTCCTGCGATGCCTGCTCCTGGTGCTGGCGACCGCAACCGTCGTGCTCGGGGGAATGATCGCCTATCAGAAATTGCTCCAGTGCCCGCAGTTCACGGTGAAAAAGATCAGCGTCTCCGGCTGCGGCCGCTACCTTCCCGACCAGGTCATGTCCATGGCGGGCATCACCCACGAGACCAACCTCCTGGCCATCGACCTCGCCGGCATGTGCCACCGGCTGGAACAATCGCCCTGGATCGAGCGCGCCCAGGTCAAGCGCAGCTTTCCCGACCGGCTCTTCATCAGCATCCGCGAACGAAAGCCGGTTGCCCTGATCAACATGGACGGGCTCTACCTGGTGGATGAAAAGGGAACCATCTTCAAAAAGGCCGAGGGAGAGGAGATGCTGGGGCAAGACCGCACGGTGCTGCCCATCCTGACCGGCATCCGCCGGGAGGACGCGGCGGGACACGCTCAGGCCGTCTCGCCGCTCATCAGCCAGGCGCTCACCTTCATGCGCAGCGCCGAGCGGGAGGGCATTCCCCGCTCCGGTATATCCGAAATTCATCTTGATCCGGTGCTCGGGCTCACCGTTTTCACCGCGCCCGACGCCGTGCAGATTGAAATGGGATTCCAGCCCTTCGAAACCAAGTGCCGGCGCCTCTGCGCCATCATCGATGATCTCAAAAACCGGAATCTGGCGCCGCGGGTAATCGATCTTACCTACCGGCGCAAGGCATTTATCAAACTGAACCGCAGCAACCCCAACCGTAAGGCCATCAGGAGCGGAGGTGAACCACCATGGGAAAAAATGGAAATATAGTTGCCGGTCTGGACCTGGGAACCACCAAGACCTGCGCCATCGTCGGAGAAATGAATGGTGACGGACTCGACGTCATCGGGTTCGCCAGCGCCCCCTCCAAGGGATTGCGCAAGGGGATGGTCATCAACATCGACAGCACGGTTGAAGCCATTGCCCGGGTTGTGGAGGAGGCGGAGCTCATGGCCGGATGCAAGATCAGCGCGGCCTATACCGGCATCGCCGGCAGCCACATCAAGGGATTCAACAGCCACGGGATCATCGGCATAAAAGACAGCGAGGTGAGCCGGCACGACATCAACCGGGTGCTCGAGGCCGCCCGGGCCATCGCCATCCCGCAGGACCGGGAGGTGCTGCACATCCTTCCCCAGGAATACATTGTTGATGACCAGGAGGGAATCCATGATCCGCTGGGCATGTCCGGGGTCCGGCTGGAGGCAAAGGTGCACATGGTGACCGGCGCCGCGTCATCCGCTCAGAACATCATCAAGTGCGCCAACCGCACCGGCCTGGCGGTCAAGGAACTGGTGCTGCAGCCCCTCGCCTCATCGGCTTCGACCGTCTATGAAGACGAGAAGGAGCTGGGGGTGGTCCTGGTGGACATCGGGGGGGGCACCACTGATATCGCCATCATCAAGGGAGGAAGCATCCGCTACACCTCGGTGCTGGCGCTGGGGGGCGATCACATCACCTCCGACATCGCCGTGGGACTGCGGACCTCGCTCAAGCAGGCGGAGGACCTGAAGATTCAGTATGGCTCCGCCTGCAGCGCCGCCGACGCAAAAGATGAAACCATTGACATCGCCGTCATGGGCAACGGAGCCGCGCGGGCAATTTCACGGAAATTTTTATGCCGGATCATCCAGTCCCGGGTGGAGGAGATATTCACCTTCGTTCGTCGGGAAATCACGAAATCCGGATACCGAGAATTCATGACCCCGGGGGTGGTGCTCACCGGGGGCACGTCACTGCTGCAGGGCATCACCGAATGCGCCGAGCGGACATTGGATCTTTCGGTGCGGGTGGGGTATCCCAACACCGTGGGAGGGCTGTCCGAGATTGTCAAAAGCCCCATCTACGCCACCGCCGTGGGGCTCATCCTGTACGGAAGAACCCGCTCATCCGATTCCAGCCGCGGCAGGGGATGCCGGTCCATGTGCACCGGGCTGGTCCGCGCGGCCAAGCAGTGGCTGGCCGAAGTGGTGTGAGGCGGGCAAAGGTGACGCGTGAAAAAAAATGGAATGATTATTGACATGCCACAATGAATACTATATAGTCGGTAAATAATACATATCTTCTACCATATATTGGTAAATATCCTTGATCATATTCCGGCTTAGGGCAGTGCATGCAACCGCACCCGGGCAACCATTCCGTTTATGAAAGGAGCGCCACATGAGCTTATTTGAGATAGAAGACCATACACCGCAGATCGCCAAAATCAAGATCATCGGCGTCGGGGGCGGCGGGTGCAATGCCATTAACACCATGATATCCTCCAACCTGGAAGGGGTGGAGTTCATCGCCGCGAACACCGATCTTCAGGCCCTGGGCAATGCGCTGGCAACCACCAAGATTCAACTGGGCGCTGATCTGACCAAGGGGCTGGGGGCGGGGGCCAATCCCGACATCGGGCGCGATGCCACCTTGGAAGACGCGGAAAAAATACGGGAGGAGCTTGCGGGGGCGGACATGATTTTCATCACCGCCGGGCTGGGCGGCGGGACCGGCACCGGAGGAGCCCCGGTCATCGCATCCATCGCCAAGGAGCTGGGCGCGCTGACGGTGGCGGTGGTCACCAAGCCGTTCTTCTTCGAGGGGAAGCGGCGGCTGATCGCGGCCGAGCGGGGCATGGAGGAGCTGAAGAAAACGGTTGACACGCTCATTGCCATTCCCAACCAGCGCTTGCTGAGCATCAGCGACCGCGACCTCTCGCTGCTGGCAAGCTTTAAAAAGGCCGATGAGGTGCTGCTCCACGCCTCCAAATCCATCTCCGACCTGATCACCATTCCCGGGCTGATCAACCTTGATTTCGCCGATGTGAAAACCATCATGTCCGAAATGGGCATGGCCTTCATGGGCATGGGCATTGCCGCGGGCGACAACAAGGCCATCGAGGCAACGCACAAGGCCATATCCAGCCCCCTGCTTGAAGACATTTCCATCAGCGGGGCGCGGGGTCTGCTGATCAACATCACCGGCGGCGAAAAGCTCTCCCTGCACGAGGTCAATGACGCCGCCACCATGATCCAGGAAGAGGCCGACGACGATGCCAACATCATTTTCGGCGCGGTGATCGATCCCAAGATGGCGGATGAGATACGCATTACCGTCATCGCCACCGGCTTCGGAACCGGCGATGAGAAAAAGCTGGAGGAGATGAAGCGGGCCATGGCAACGCCGATGCAGGAGTGCAACGACGCGCTGGATGAGGTGCCGGCATACCTGCGCAGCGCCTATGACGACGGCAAGCCCGAAATCACCAAGATCGGCACCATCATCAGCAATTTTGTGAATGATGAGTATGATATTCCCACCTTTCTGCGCAAGGGCGACGAGCTTGAACCGAGCGAGGCCTGATCGCACGACGCGCACGCGAGAGGGAAGCAATGAGCTCTGACCGGGTGTTGCCTCACTTATCATGACCAGGCCGACGGGCAGGGTTCCGCCCCGCATCCTCGCACAGGCAGCCGACCGGCTCCTTTCTCACGAACAGGGCACCATCAGAAAATCCCGGGAACGCAAAACGACGGTAGCGCTGGTGTACCCCAACAGCTACTACGTCGGCATGTCCAATCTCGGCTTTCAGAGCATTTACCGCCTGATCAACAGCATCCCCCAAGCCATCTGTGAACGCGCCTTTCTCCCCGAGCCGGAGGAGCAGCAGGAGCTGCGCCGCGTGCGGCATCCCCTGTTCAGCCTTGAATCCTGCCGGCCCCTGCGCGACTTTGACATGGTCGCCTTCTCGCTTTCCTTCGAAAATGATTATCCCGCTCTTCTCGATGTGCTCGAACTGGCATCCATTCCCCTGACGCGCGAACGGCGCGACGGCAGCCATCCCCTGGTCATCGCCGGCGGCGTGTGCGCCTTCCTCAATCCGGAACCGCTGGCCGATTTCATCGACCTGTTCATCATCGGGGAGGGGGAGGACGTGCTGCCCCGGCTCATTGCAGCGTATGGCACGCATCGGGACCGGGGAGCGGCGCGCGAGGAGATGCTTGCCGCACTGGCGCAGATCGAGGGCATTTACGTTCCGTCCCTCTATGACGTGGAGTACCATGCATCGGGCGCCATTGCTTCGTTTATGCCGCGGGGAAACGCGCCGCAGCGGGTGCGGAGGGCCGTCGTCTCCCCGCTCGACCGCTCTCCGGCGCACTCCGCCATCATCACTCCCTTCACCGAATTCAGCGGCATGTTCCTGATGGAAGTCAGCCGCGGCTGTCCCTACGGCTGCAATTTTTGCTGCCTTGGCGCCGCCTATCGTCCGGTGCGGAAACGGAGCCTTGCAAGCCTCACTGCCACCGCGGCCCTGGGCATCAAGGCCCATGCAAAGATCGGCCTGATCGGGGCCACCCTTTCCGACCATCCCGACATCACCTCACTGTGCCGGTTCATCCTGGAGCAGGGCGGCAGCTTTTCGGTGACCTCGCTGCGCATTGACCTGGTGAATGAGGAGTTTATCCAACTGCTGAAGCAGAGCGGTCATCAGACCATAACCCTCGCCCCGGAAACCGGCTCCGAGCGCATGCGACGGGTCATCCACAAAAACCTCTCCGATGAACAGATTTTTAAAACAGTGGAGGTCATCGCCGCCCACCGCTTTCGCCACATCAAGCTGTACTTCCTCATCGGGCTGCCCGGCGAAACCGCTTCCGACGTCGACGGCATCAGCGATCTCACCCGGAGGATTCAGCATCACCTGATCAAAGCAAACCCCCGTTCCCGCCAACCGGAAAGCATCACCTTGAGCATCAACGCCTTCATTCCCAAGCCGGGAACGCCCTTTCAGTGGCATCCCTTCGAGGAGGTCGCGACGCTGCAGGTAAAGCTCAAGCGGATTAAGAACAGCCTGAAAAAGGAAAAGAAGATCACCGTCACCTGGGACCTTCCCAAATGGAGCTATCTGCAGTGTCTGTTGAGCAGGGGAGACCGTCGGGTGGGCAAGATCCTGATGGCCGCCCATGAGCTGGGGGGAAGTTTCATCAAGGCCTACCGGCAGGTGGATGTGAATCCCGACTTTTACGTGTACCGGGAGCGGTCGTTAGACGAAGTGCTGCCCTGGGATTTCATCGACCACGGCCTGCGCAAGGAAGCGCTCGCCGAAGCCTACAGGCGCTCGCTAGCCCAAACGTAGCTGCGGGACCTTTGCTGACAGCAGATGAACCGCCTCCCTCGCCCGCAATAAGATGCTGTGTCACCCGGCGCAAAGGCAAGGAAGCGCCCGCCCTCACAATCTAACCGTTTTGTTTCACCGGATGTAATGGTGGTCAGAAAAGTCATTTCGTCAGGAGGGTAGCCGCACGCTTCAGCGTGCGTTGCCTTTTCTGCGATTGTTGAGCGCCTTACTTCTTGTGTATTTTTCACCTACTCCTTTTTTGTTCACCAATTCGCCTACGATCCCCTTTTTATGGACCGGCTGGACTCTGTGGACAGGCTCCGTGACGACCGTTTTGCGGAGCGCACCCTGTAAAGGCGTTCGGTGAAGCCGCCCTCGTTCTCGAAGGCTTTTGCCTGAGCAGCAATCTGGCGGTCGAGCAGGCTGCAGGCAACTGCCAACAGCACCAGCGCGGTATTGGCTGCAAGCTCCTGAAAATTGGCAGCTGTGGACACCTTCCCATGTCCACTTTGTCCATTTTGTCCACCATGTCCACGATTATGCATTTGTTTCACCCAGGCGGCCACTTCATCAGCAGTTGTGCATCTGCAATCGATCAGTTCCTGCCGGCGGTGATCGTCACGACCCCAGATAGAAAGGCCGCGATGACGCAAAAAATCCTCATAATCAAGGCGCAACTCTTCAAGGCTGGCCCGCGCAACATTGGTGAGTTTAAGTTCGGTCTTTTTCGAGGTGCCCGAAGCCTGGCTCCCTTCGGCAATGTTCTGGACGCCCGACCTCGCCGCTTGAATCATCTGATCATGGGTGCGGCTGCGCCTGTCAACGTGGCGATCACAAAATCGCACCGTTACGTCATAAATCAGCTGGGCTATCTTAAAACTCTTGAGCTTTCGGTAGCCGCCATGTATAGGAACCAGTGGTTCGTCAGCAATCATTTTATGTAAGTCCTACAATTAGTAAACATGGTCAGCCCACCCTGTTTAATTGCAGATCACTTCTTGCGAATGCTTGGCGATGTCGGTCAGGAATACATAATCCTCATCTCCATAGTCTTCGTCACATAATCAGCAAAGGTCGTGCCACGCTCATCAATTGCAGATCACTTCTGCCGGGGACTTTTTCATCGCACATCGCATATCCCACATCGCACATCACCTTCAATTTTGGCATCAAATACAGCGATATTGCATCGTAAAAGCGCCTTTTTTCAGACAATAGTTTAATGATTCCAATACGATTCCGTGGCCCGACCCCGTTCATAGCCCCGTTCATAACTTTCTGCGGTCGCTGCCGGTTCCTGTATGTGCCCCCGGTTTACGCTTCATGGACAGGCTGATTCTCTTCCTTGCGCTATCGACATTGATCACGGTGACATCCACCTTTTGATGAAGCTTCACCACCGCGGCGGGATTCTTGACAAATGTATCCGCCAGTTCACTTATATGAACAAGTCCGTCCTGATGCACGCCAATATCAATAAAGGCGCCGAAGTTGGTTATATTGGTCACGATGCCCGGCAGTTTCATGCCGACCTTCAGGTCCTCCATGCGTTGTATGCCTTCCGCATAGCTGAAGGCCACAAATGTATCTCTGGGATCGCGTCCCGGCTTGGAGAGCTCCTGCATGATATCATTCAAGGTGGGGCGCCCTGCTGTTTCGGTCACGTATTGATTGAGGTCGATCTTTTTGCGTAACCGCTCGTCTCGCATGAGGTCGGTTACCGTGGACGCAAGGTCATGTGCCATTTTCTCCACAATGTGGTAGCTTTCAGGGTGAACGGCGCTGGCATCAAGAGGGTTATTTCCGTCCCTGATGCGCAGGAAGCCGGCCGCCTGTTCAAAGGCCTTCGGCCCGAGACCCGGCACTGCCGTCAGCTCATCTCTGGACGTAAAAGGGCCCTGAGCATTCCGGTAGTCTATAATATTCTGAGCGCGCTTCGGACTCAGTCCGGATACATAGGAGAGAAGCTGTTTGCTTGCCGTATTAAGCTCTACACCGACCAGGTTGACGCAGCTCATCACTACCTCATCAAGCTTTTTCTTCAAAAGCTTCTGATCCACATCGTGCTGGTACTGCCCGACGCCTATGGACTTGGGCTCGATTTTAACCAGCTCGGCAAGCGGGTCCATGAGCCTTCTGCCGATTGAGACGGCGCCCCGTACCGTCAAATCATGATCAGGAAATTCCTCCTGCGCTGACGGCGAAGCCGAGTAGACCGATGCCCCGTCCTCATCGACCATCACTGCCGTGCCATCACCCGCCGGGTGGAGCGATCTCACAAAATCATAGGTTTCCCTGCCCGCCGTGCCATCACCGATGGCGATTACCTCGACTGAACATTTTTCACATAGTGTGCTAATGATCTCCGCGGCTTTATCCTTCTGGTTGTGAGGCGGGTGGGGGTAAATGGTATCATTCTGCAGCAGCTTGCCCTGCCGGTCCAGGCACACTACTTTGCACCCGGTGCGGAATCCGGGGTCAATGCCCATGATCCTTTTCTGCCCCAGAGGGGGTGCGAGTAAAAGCTGGCGGAGATTTTCCGCAAATACCCTGATTGCTTCTTCATCAGCTTGTTGCTTCGAGGACGCCCGCAACTCATTTTCCATGGAGGACGCCAGCAGCCTTTTATAGCCGTCATGCACCGCCATGCTCACCTGTTCAGCGGCCGGTCCGCTGTTTTTTACAAATTGCTTTTCAAGCATCGCCAGCGCATCCTTCTCCTCGGGGAGGATATGGAGTGTCAATAATCCTTCACTTTCCCCCCGCATCGTGGCAAGCAGCCGGTGGGAGGGGATTTTCGCAATCCCCTCTTCCCACTCATAGTAGTCCCGGTATTTTACCGCCGCCTCCTGCTTTCCCGGTGCAACCCTTGCTCGGAGGGTGCCTTTTTCTTCAAAAAGTTTCCTGACCGCACCCCGTGCGGCCTGATCTTCACTCACCCATTCAGCAATGATGTCCCGCGCCCCCTGAAGGGCATGATCAACGGTTTCAACCCCTTTTATCGCATCTATGAATTTGTTCGCTTCTGACAGCGGGTCAATGGTGCCTTGTGCAAAGATGAGCTGCGCCAGCGGCTCCAGCCCCTTTTCCCTGGCGATGGCTGCCCTGGTCCTGCGCTTTGGTCTGAAGGGAAGATACATGTCTTCGAGGACGGGCATGCTTTCCGCCGCCGTGATTTTTTCTCTCAGCTCATCGGTCAGCAGGTCTCTCTCTTCCAGCGAGGCAAGAATTGACTCGCGACGCTTATCCAACTCCTGCAGCCGATGCAATCGGTCGCGAATGGCGGTAATGGCAATTTCGTCCAGGCTGCCGGTCGCTTCCTTTCTGTACCGTGCAATAAAGGGAATGGTGGCATCTTCTTCAAGCAACCGCGCGGTTGCCAGGACCTGTACTTCGCGAAGCTTCAATTCCGAGGCAATTTTTGCAATGTGTGTCCGGTTCATGATATTCTTAATTGTGTGGTATGGTTTTTTGCCGGAAGGATATTTTTTCCAACCGTTCTCTAACATACCTATGCTTAAAATGATACTGAAACAAGGGAGGAGGAGTGGAAGTATTGACCCTGTTCAATCAGGAGGGTAGCCGCACGCTTCAGCGTGTGCCATCTTTTCTGCGATTGTTTAGCTCCTTAATTATTTTGCACCTTTTCACCTACGTCCCGGTTTTCGCTTTTCGGTTTTTCCGCTTTTTGCGTCCCGCTTTTTGTGACTATTCACCCACGCCCCCCCCTTTTTCTGTGTAGGTCATTACACTTTTCCCCACAACATAGATATGGGTACGGCATATAGGTCGGTCCCGAAAGGAGCTACTGCCTCGCCATCATACAGCACCACCCCCAGTGCAAAACCCCGCTGCACGGCTTGCTGGAGCTTGCGCAGGCCTTTGAAATCTTCAGAAGCGACTGTCGATGAAGCCTTCACCTCAATCCCCACCAGTCGGCCGCCCGACTCCAGAACGAAATCCACTTCCACCTTGTCTTTATCGCGAAAATGACTGAAGGAGACTGCATCTTCCTGCCAGCTTGCCTGCCGTCTCAACTCCTGATAGATGAAGGTTTCCAGAATCCGTCCGAACAATGGGCGATCCCTCAAGAGGCCCTCGGCATCCAACCCCAGCAGCGCGCACGCCAGTCCGGTGTCGCCCATATGCAGTTTGGGGGTCTTGATCAGTCGGCTCAGCCGGCTGCTGTGCCAGGGCGGAAGCTCATCGAGTAGAAAAATCCGCGACAGCAGCGTCAGATATTCATTGATAGTAGGACGGCTAACTTGAAAGGGGGCGGCCAGATCCGACACATTGAGCAACTGGGATGTCTGTCCTGCGGCGAGCGTCAGCAAGCGCGGCAACGCATCCATTAGGCTGATGCGAACCAGATCACGGATATCGCGCTGAACCATGGTTTCGCTGTAGTCGCGGTACCAGGCCGCCCTTCGCCGGGCGGTGGCGCGCGCAAGCGCAGCCGGATAGCCGCCTGCGGTCATACGCTCGGCCAGTTCACGGCCCAGGCGACGCCCGGTCGATCCCGTCTTGAACTTCTTGTGAAACAATGCCAGTAGAAAATCGGTCTTATCCCGGGCAAGCTCTGCCTGTGCCAGAGGGTGCAGCTTGAGTATCTCCATCCGGCCTGCCAGCGATTCCGCCAGCTTCGGGACCAGCAGCACATTCGCCGAGCCGGTCAAGATAAATCGCCCGGGCAATCGCCGCGCATCCACCGCCGCCTTCAACGAGGTGAACAGTCCCGGCACCCGCTGTACTTCATCCAGAATGACCCGCTCCGGAAGATCAGCGACGTAGCCCACCGGATCCGCTTGAGCCGCCCCCCGCTGCACGTCATCGTCAAAGCTGAAATAGGAATACCCCAGCTCATCACCCACCAACCTGGCCAGCGTCGTCTTGCCGCACTGGCGAGGTCCATGGATCAGCACTACCGGCGAATCGGCCAAGGCATCGACGACTCGCGGGCGTATATAACGGGGATATAAATCAGAGGTTTTCATGGACTAATTGTAATCCCGATGGCATCTAATTGCAAGATATTGTTCGGCTAATTGTAAGCTTATGTTCGTCCAATTGAAAGTAAAATCCTTCTTACATCAGTTCCGTGAATACACGGTGAGCGTCCTTTGCCAATGAAGATTTGTTTCGATTCCAATTCATTTCCATGTCCCTGTAACAGATCCTCTTGAAACTGGTCCAGCCGCACACCCGGCACAAGGTTATCGTTGAGGGACGGTGTATAACCCTTTCCGTCCTTTGGGCCGGCAAATTGGGCACACAGGGCGGCTTTGGCTTTTTCGATAGTTATTGAGGCTTTCATGGTTTTGCTTTTACGGATGAGACATGAAACAGAAAGGTCGTTCCGTCGGGAGGGTAGCCGCACGCTTCAGCGTGCGCTATATTTTCTGCGATTGTTGAGCTCCTTCATTAATTATTCACCCTTTCACCGCCGTCCCCTTTTTTAATTTAGTAAGGCTCTTTAACAATTGTACTCTCGATAAATGTCTGCAACGGCATTTGTATGAATGATCGGCTCTTTACAAGAAGTGACTCTGTACCCAATTTAGCTGTATCCCGCCGCACCAGGTTTTCAGCTGCTTGAAACAGGTCATCATAGGTAAAGGAACAATCGCCAACCTTTTGTTCCAAACTCATTTTCTTGGATACCTTGAACAATGCGGAATAATGAGAAACATCATAACTTTGGTCTTTGTCTTTGTAAATCTTGTAAGAAGTCATGTCGTCTTTATGTAAGCATGGTTTCTTTGTGGAATTCGCGTCCGGCCAATCACTCAAAAATTTAATATTGATAACTTTACTCAATTCTTTACTGTACTTTTCATCAATATTGCTTTTTAAAGCCGGCCCGGGGTTTACCATTACCTCAATTTTCATTTCACATGCGTCCTTTATCTCTCCAATGCAGGCGATAATATCGCATGAGTTATTACCCTTATCAAAACCGCTCTGATTTTCAGCCGACATAGTTGCCGATTTATTAATTTGAGAAGATGCACTATAAGAAATTGAGCTGGTAATAATTAGTACCAGAAGCATACAAAAGAATGACTTTGCAATTAATATTATTCTCGTCCTCATAGTACCTCCATTTGGATAAGAAAGTTATTGAGCAGAGAGAGACAATTCATACTGCAGCTCTGCCTTACTCTCGATAGTAATGACATACTTCACTACGGCAGGGAAGATATGAAGCTAAACAGAAAAATTGTGCTTTAGACATGTTATTGAAATATTTAAGAGCGTCCCCCTTTTCTATTATGGTGTATCTTCTGCTTTTACGGATGAGACATGAAACAGAAAGGTCGTTTCGTCGGGAGGGTAGCCGCACGCTTCAGCGTGCGTCATCTTTTCTGCAATTGTTGCGCTCCTTCATTATTATGCACCTTTTCACCAGCCCCCCTTTTCTACGCATCTATTTATTATCGCAATAATTCGCTGTTAACCAGCCTTTTCCTATTGCCCATTCTCTGATCGCTTTCCATGCGCCATTGACTACCTGAGTTTCATCTTGTGACAATTCGGAGTTTTGGTATTCTGCATAATTACGAAGACTTATAATTGTGTGCATCATGCTTGCAATGTTTGAGGGAATGATACCTTGGTTGCGAAGATTTGTAACGCGGGCTGCCGGAGTAGTTTCGCGATTTTTACGGCCTTCAGCATAATCCATAAGGCGAAAGAGTTCCCTTCGCATATCGCCAAGATGCCCAACTGTTATTTTTGGTACTTCAGCAATGGCTATGGATATTTCCATTGAAGGCAGCTCGATTGTACCGCGATTATATCGAAGACCGTCTTTTTCCAAGTGTTGTATTAGTTCTTCATATTCATCCTTTAATTTTGTTCTAAAAAGCCTAAGAAGATATTTCTCGTATACTTTGAAAACTTTTTGCACATCTGGCAAATATGTCCAGTTAACCGATGCGTAATATCTCTCAACCAATGTTCTCCTCTCACCATATATCATCCGTCCTGTTGGAATGTCCTTCTGAGATAGCCCTGATTCCTGAAAGTCTTTAGAAATGTATGAAAGGGTGGAATATTTGACATAAGACTCTTGAAAAGAGATTCGCGTTAACTCTGATATTATGTCTTTCATGGGCTCTTCCTAGTATTAGAGGGCATTAAAAAGTTAAAATATGCAGCGGCTATACTCTGTCGAGTGTTTGCTGAAACGATAGAATACCATTTGGCCAGCATGCCTCCTGTAAACCGGAGAACAAGCCTACTTTGGATGTTAAAGACCTCCCACACTGCTGACCAAGAATTTGATAATGGAGCCGAAAAAAGACTGACATTCTACCATTTCAACAGTTCAGCAGTTGAATCTCAGAAATTCTTAGCCGCTTGCATTCTCTGTATTACCCGGATGTTGTATTTCTGCTCAGCTGCTGTACTAAATCGTCAAGTGGGCCGGCCAACCAAATAGCGGCAAAGCCGAGTGAGTCGACCCAAGTTCCGCATTGCGAACGAAATTCCTCGATCACGTGGTCAAAGGAAAGTGCCGGGATCAGTGTTGCATCTAGCAAAAGCACTAGATCAGATCGTGCGTTTGCTGGTATTTTGGCATCCTTGTGTTTGATTGCGACCTCTATTTGATTAGCTAGGGCTTTTGAATCCATGGCGCATACCTGTATGGAACCCTGGGCATTCAGTCTTTGCCACAATCGATGGTCTGTAATGGCCTGGACAATTTGGACTTGCAGTCTATTCTTGTGATCAGTGATGTCAAATGCTTGGCAATCCACATCTGCAACTTCAACCAGGGAAGGTTCTCCCCAAGTGGCGCCTTGAGAATTGAGTTTTTTGACAAGTAATCTGCAGGCACTTAGCGACTGTTCTTCGCCTTGTGGGCTCGGGCCTGAAACAGTATAAGAAAACGAACCGTCATCGCATCTGTCAGCGGAGGCTGCTTTCCCATCCAAACGACGAGATTCACGGAAAGAAAAGGGCTTCCCCTTTCGTTTTCCAAGCATGGCAAAATGATCCGACACGACGAGCCCTTCCTCTATGCTCGCGTTGATCTTGCGTCGCATTGATCCGCATTTAGGACATGGGCTACGTGCGCCTGATAGAAGTTCTTCAATTCCGTCCAGTGTCTTTCCGCAGTCGCTACAAGTTGTTGAATCACTCATGTGTTCATCAGTTCGATTTCATGCCCGGTAAAGTTATGACTCTGCGGCGGGCTGTCATCCTCGAACTCCTTGTCTTCGAGTATTTCTTCTGGATCGAAGCTAAGCGGCAGCAGGAGACTCCTTTCCAGTGGTAAGTTCCGCAACGAGGGCGGTGAGGAGCTTTTCTCCGGTGGTGCGGGAGGCGGCGAGCTGCGCTTCCAATTCGTCCACTAGGGTCATCAGTTGATCCACTTTGGATACGATCCGGCGTTGTTCGGCGAGGGGTGGGATGGGTGCGAAAGTTGTTCGCAGATTGTTTTGGGTAATCTGGTTGATCGTGGTTGTATTCACATCATCAATCATTCTGCGAAACAGAGGGGAGCAGATGAAATGATATAGATACCTGTTCAAACGGCTGCGGAAGATCGCCATGAACGCACCAAACGCTGCAGGCTCAGCTAGATTCTCGATCAGTGCGACCTTGCCAACAAGCGCTCGGCTTCCATTCCTTGCGCAAATGAGCAAGTCACCATCTTGAACCATAACTCTCTGCTTAGGCTCGCACCTCACTCTGACCAAGTCGGCAAAGTCGAGTTTGCCATTCTGTATGTTGCTTGAACGGAGAACCGGGATTCCCACATCGGAGATGGCTTGTGGAGAATAGGTTAGCCCAATATTCGTTTCACCGATGCTTCCGAGATTTGCCCACGCCCAACCAGGTGGTAGATCAAAGGGGATCCCGTCGGGCGTGATTTCCGGCAATTGATCGGCTTTCCGCCGCCGATTATTCTCCCCTGACTCTTCCATTCTGAGTTTGGCAAGCAACTCCTCCGCCGGTTCATCGCTAGGATCCTGGGGAACGAGTTTGCCTTGGACGGCGAGGGTGAGGATGGTTTTGCGGAGGTCGGCGGGGGAGATGTCGTAAGATTTGTGGAAGAGGAAATTGAGATTGGCCGGGGTGGGTGCTTCGGCGAAGCGGACCAGCGACGCGCGGGCCAGAGAAGCGTGCCGCGTCTCCCCTTCCTGTTGCTGCGCCTCCAGCCGGTCACACAACGCCATTAACTCGTCCACCTTCGCCACAATCCGCTTCTGCTCGGCAAGGGGTGGGAGGGTGAATAAGTAGTTTCTCAAGAAGCCTAGAGAGACGAATGACTGAACACCACCAGCCGACTTCGCCTTCATCTCCTCCGATGCATGCTTCAGATACAAAAGGAGAAAGCGTGGCTCAGAATCCGCCAAGGAATAGTATTTGAACAAAGCAACGTTCTTAATGCTGAATTCTCGGTCGGTTTCCACGATCACCGGGTTTCCGATACTCCCAATCATGGCGAAAAGAATGTCTCCCCGGCCCACCTTTGACCGCTCTGAGATTTGTTGATGGTCTTCCTCTGAAATGAAACTGGCCCCTTCAAAACAGAGGCTACCCGAATAGATGTTCTTACTTGTAATAAGCGGATAACCCTCGTCGCAGTACTTGGGCGTGTCGTGGGTTCCGTCACGAACGTCAAAGGCATTCCCTAGCCGTGTCCACAGCCATCCGGGCGGCAATTGTTCAAGGGAATCGTTTGATGGGTCAGGCGCAATAGAGACTCGCTTCATCTCCCGCCGCTTGATCCGTTCATTCTTCGTTTGCTGTATGCGTATTAGCAACTCCTCTGCCGGTTCGTCGCTCGGGTCTTGGGGGACGAGTTTGCCTTGGACGGCGAGTTGAATCACCAACTCCCGCATCTTCGCCACGGCATCGGGCAAGTTGGCAAAGAGGTCGAATTTTTCAAAGAAGGTTTCGAGGTTCATGCGCGCCGGGCCTCCTCGGCGCGGGTCCATTCGAGGAGTTTCTTTTTTAGAAGTTCTTTCGAGGGCAGGTAGAGCTTATATTCCCTGGCGTGGATGTTGGCGTCTTTGGGCAGGGTGAGTTCGACCACTGCATTTTTCTTCTCCTTGCACAGGAGCAGGCCGATGATGGGATTTTCCTCGGGCAGCCTGACATGGCGGTCATAGTAGTTGACGTACATCTGCATCTGACCCAGGTCCTGGTGGCTCAGCTTGTCGAGCTTGAGGTCAATGAGCACATAACAGCGCAGGAGGCGGTTATAGAATACGAGGTCCACGAAATAATGATCCTCGTCGAAGGTGAATCGCTTCTGCCGGGCCTCAAAGAGAAAACCCTTGCCCAACTCCAGCAGGAACCGCTCGAGATGACTGATGATGGCGGACTCGAGATCGGATTCAGAATAGTCGGCTTTTTCGTCGAGGCCGAGGAATTCCAGCACGTAGGGTTCTTTAAGTACATCTTCCGGCCGGGTGACAATCTGGCCCTTTTCAGCGAGCTGCTTTACCCCTTGCTTGTCGCGGCTGAGGGCCAGGCGTTCGTAAAGAGCAGAGGCTTTTTGGCGCTTCAACTCATAATGCGACCAGTTTTCTCTGGCAGCTTCGATCTCGTAGAAACGGCGCTCGGCCGCATCCTTGATGGTGAGAAGCACGACATAGTGGGACCAGCTGAGAGTGAAAGGATAAACAGATTCTGTAGATGGTGTCTGCATTTTTCCCGTGAATGCTAATTTAACAGACGGTGTCTGTTGAAAGCGAAAAAAACCTTGGGGTGTCAATTGGTCAGACGCCACCTGACCAATTGGTTTGAACAAAGAAAGGTCAGACGGTGTCTGACCAATTCGTGAACTGAAGAGCAGGTAGAATTTCCGCATCAGTTTGAGGTTGGTCAGTGAAAAGCCTGACCCGAATTCGGTTGTAAGAGCTTGGGCCAAACCTTTAACAACCTCATCCCCATACTCGGCCCGTTTTTCGCCTTTCTGCTCAAACTCCACAATGCGGCGGCCGATCTCGAAGTTGGTCATCACCTGGAGGGTATTGACGATGGAGGCTGCTCCACGGCGGGCGGATTGGATAAGCTGCCGAACTTCGGCAATCAGCGGGGCGAGGTTGCCGGGCTTTGTACCGACCAAGGCAGCAGCCTTCTTCTTTGTAACCGGTTTTTTCATCGGGTGAGCGCCTCCATAAGTTGCGCTTTCAGCCTGGCGCGGGTTTCGGCGATCTGGGCGAGGAGCTTTTCGTATTCCGACAGCAGGTGGTCCACATCTCCAGGGCCGGTATCGGGATTGTGCGGGTTCTTGAGGTCGAGGTTGAAGTTGCCGGCCTTGATTTGATCAATGGAGACGCGCCAGGCAAATTCGTTTTCCACGCGGGACTTGAAGCCGTCGGCTTCGCTGCCCCACCAGGCTTTCTCCGGCTCGAACTCCTCAATGCGGATGGGCTTGCCCTTGTTGTAACTCTTGGCGCCGGGCGGATACGGGTGCTCGTAGTACCAGACCTCGTGCGTCGGTGCACCTTTGGTGAAAAAAAGCAGGTTTGTCCGGATACCGGTGTAGGGGTTGAAGACACCGTTGGGCAGGCGCACGATGGTGTGGAGGTTGCAGTCGGTAAGGAGAGCCTCCTTGATGCGCGTCTTCACGCCTTCGCCGAACAGCGTGCCGTCGGGCAAGACGAGTCCCGCCCTGCCGCCGGGTTTGAGAATCTTCATCAAGAGCACGAGAAAGAGGTCGGCGGTTTCACGGGTGCGGAACTCGGAGGGGAAGTTGGATTCGATGCCGTCTTCCTCCATCCCTCCGAATGGCGGATTGGTGACAATGACATCCACGCGCTCCTTCGGCCCCCAGTCGCGCAAGGGCCGGGCAAGGGTGTTATCGTGGCGGACGTTGGAGGGCACGTCGATGCCATGCAGGAGGAGATTGGTCATGCACAGCACATGGGGCAGATGCTTCTTCTCAATGCCTGAGAAACACTCCTGGATGGTGCGTTCATCGGCCTCGGTTTTGGCCTGTTTGCGCAGGTGTTCAATGGCACAGACCAGGAAGCCGCCGGTGCCGCAGGCAGGGTCGAGCACGGTCTCTCCGAGTCGGGGATTGACCTGCTCGACAATGAACTGGGTGACGGCGCGTGGGGTGTAGAACTCTCCGGCGTTGCCGGCGGACTGGAGGTCCTTGAGCAACTTTTCATAGATGTCGCCGAACAGGTGGCGGTCGTCGGTGGTGTTGAAGTCAATGCCGTTTATTTTGTTGATGACCTGCCGCATGAGGGTGCCGTTCTTCATGTAATTGTTGGCGTCCTCGAAGGTGGTGCGGATGAGGGTATGCATCCGGTCGCCGCCGGTGAGGGCCTTCAGTTTCGGCAGCAGGCTGTTGTTGACGAAGTCGAGCAGTGCATCGCCGGTGATGCCTTCTTCGTCCTTTGCCCAGGCTGACCAGCGGAGGTTCTGCGGCAGCGGGGATTTATAGGTGTCCCGCAGAAGTTCCATCTCCTGCTCGCGGTCATCGAAGATTTTAAGGAAGAACATCCAGCCGAGCTGTTCGAGGCGCTGGGCGTCGCCGTAGGTGCCGGCGTCCTTGCGCATGATGTCCTGGATGGTTTTAACGATATTGGAGACGTTGGGCATGGCTAGGCTGCTTTCTGATAAATGGCGGTTTCAAGTTCATGAATGGCGGCGAGATAGCTCTCACGGCCGCCGAAGAGTTTGACGATTTCCATGGGCGTGCCGAAGGTGGTGAGCGGGTCCACCTTCAGGATCTCCATCGACTCCACGCTGGCGATGCCGCTGTCGGCATACTTCTGGAGCAGGGCTTCGAGAACAGCGCGAGCCTTTTCGCCGTATTTCCCAAAAACATTCCGCTTCCGTACCCTTTCCGCGCGTTCCTTCCGCGTGAGCGGCGGCTGGTCGAAGGCGACATGGCACACGAGATCGAAGGGGTCGTAGTCGCGGCCGACCTGCTCGGCGAGTTCGTTGAGAAAGACGCCCTGGCCGGCAAGTTCATCTATGATGGCCTGCTTCTTATCCGCGTTTTGCCAGGTGGTTAGGAAGGCGTCGAGGGAGGAATAGCTCTTGTGGACGGACTTCCTAGTGTAGTCGGTGAGGGATTCGGTGATGAGTTTTCCGTAGTCATCGAGATACTGGACGCGCTCCATAACTACCCTGACCGGGACGTTGTCTACGTAGTAGCGGATACGGCGTGCAGGGCCATCGCCTTCACCGCCTGGACCGGGATCGGGCGGCAGCGGGGGCTCGGGTGATTCGCCACCCGGCGACTCAGGTGGTTCTTCCGGCGGCAGCGGCGGATCATCAATGCCGGGTTCATAAATCTGCACCGGATCGCCATCAAAGGCCGGATCGGCAAACAGGGCGGTGGCGCGGCGGAAATCCATGATGGTGAAGAAAAGTTTGTTATAATCTTCATTGATGCGGGTGCCGCGCCCGATGATCTGCTTGAACTCGGTCATCGAGTTGATGCACCGGTCGAGGACGATCAGGTGGCAGGTCTGTGCATCCACGCCGGTACCCATGAGCCGGGAGGTGCAGGCAATAACCGGATAGGTGGACTCAGGGTCAATGAAGTTGTCGAGCTGGGCCTTGCCCTCGTCGTTGTCGCCGGTGATGCGCATGACGTATTTGGAGTTGGCGGCGGCAAGATCGGGATTGGTATTCACCAGGGCCTGACGCATCCGTTCCGCGTGGTCAATATTCTCACAGAAGATGATGGTCTTGGCGAAGCGGTTGGTGGCTTTCAGAAACTCGGTTACATTTGCGGCAACCACCTCGGTGCGCTTTTCCAGCACGAGATCCCGGTCGTAATCGCGGTCATTGTATTCCCTGTCCTCGATGACCTGGCCGTACTTGTCGGTCTGACCATCTTCGGGGCGCCAGCCGTCGAGGTCCTTGTCGAGGCCGATACGCACGACTTTGTAGGGCGCCAGGAACCCGTCCGCGATGCCCTGGCGGAGCGAATAGGTGTAGATGGGTTCGCCGAAGTATTCGATGTTGGAAACGTCGCGGGTCTCCTTCGGCGTGGCGGTGAGACCGATCTGGGTGGCCGAGGTGAAGTATTCCAGGACCTGCCGCCAGCGGGCGTCGTCCGCAGCACTCCCGCGATGACACTCATCCACGATGACGAGATCGAAGAAGTCGGGCGAAAACTGCTTGTAGATGTTCATATCCTCTTCCGTGCCGGTTACGGCCTGGTAGAGGCTCAGGTATATTTCAAAGGATTTATCAACCGTGCGGTTGGTGATTTTGGTCATGGCCTGGCCGAACGGCTTGAAATCGTTGGTCTTGGTCTGGTCGGCGAGGATGTTGCGGTCCACGAGGAAGAGGATGCGTTTCTTCACGCCGGCCTTCCAGAGCCGCCAGATGATCTGAAACGCAGTGTAAGTCTTCCCGGTGCCGGTGGCCATGACCAGCAAGACCCGGTTTTCACCTCGTGCAATGGCATCCACGGTCCGGTTGATGGCAATGTGTTGGTAGTAGCGCGGGGATTTCCCCGAGCCGTCCTCATAGTAATCCTGGGTATTGACCTGTTGCTGATTGCCAGTCCAGCCTCTTGCCTTGCAGTAGCGCTCCCACAGTTCCTCGGGAGCGGGAAACCGGTCGAGCGGGATTTCGCGATTGACTGTGCCGGAGGTTGCAGTGCGGTCGTGCTCCAAAAAGGCGTCGCCGTTGGAGCTGTAGGCGAAGGGAACATCGAGAATCTCGGCGTACTCGAGAGCCTGCTGCATGCCGTCACCGACCGAGTGGGTGTTGTCCTTGGCTTCGATGACGGCAAGCGGGATGTTGGGCTTGTAGAACAGGAGATAGTCCGCCTTCTTGGCTTCGCCCCGCTTCACGGTCTTGCCGCGAACGATGACGCGGCCTTTGGTGAAATAGGCTTCCTCGCGTATTTGGGTCATCACGTCCCATTTGTCGGCATTCGCTCCGACCAGCGCGGGAGTGATGAACTTGGTGCGGATGTCCGCCTCGGTGAGGGTTTTTTTGTTCATTAAGACGCTTTTCTCTTCTCGCTCTCGGAAGCCTATCGCCGCCGGTGTGGTTCGGCGCAGAGCGATGTGTAATAGGGTCGGGCCAAGCCACTTAATTGATTTTATTGGCAATAACTTTTCAAATATACCCAATTATGGCTCAATAAGCTCTTTATCCTGGGGAAAATGTCTCCGAGTTATTCCGGTGTTTTTGCTTTTGCAGATAGTACGAAACCTATGATCCTCTTCCTCCCTTTCCGCTTTGGAATATCGATCAGCTTCCTTATTTCCCGGATCACGTCTATGAGGATTTCATCGTGGTCACTCACGCGTCTTTCCAGCTCTGCGAGCTTCTGGGATAGTTTTGCATTCGCAAGCGCCATTTCACGCAGGCGAATGAACGCCCTCACGATAAAGACACTCATTTTATTCGCTCGTTCGGAATGCAATACGTTGGCCGCCTGTAACGCGCCATGCTCCGTAAAGACCAAAGGCAGCTTGCGTCGACCACCCCAACCCGAACTTGATGTCGCAAATTGCGATTTCAAGTTTTCGAATTCCTCCTCCGTCAGTTGAAACATGAAGTCTTCCGGAAACTTCTCGATATTCCGCCTAACCTGTTCGTTAAGTCGTCGCGTCGCAACCCCATACAGCTCAGCAAGATCGGAGTCCAGGATGACCTTCTCACCACGAATGACCATTATGGTCTTGAGGATTCGCTTCTCGGGAACGAGTTCTTTGGGATTACCTACCATCGATTACAGGACCTTTCATTGGAGGTAAACGTGCAGATCAGCCGCGGCGGCAGGCCGTCTTGGCTGCTTTTGATAAGCCAAAATGGCATTGCAAATCTCTCCCTGCCTCACAATGAAGTCGAATCATAGAATAAAAGCTGCCAGAGTGTCCATAGACACTCGAGCAGCTTATCTTTCCCCCGTGGAACCAATGCTTGCATTCCCCCCTCTTAGTTATAAGAGTTTCTTCTTCTCACTTACAAAATCACCATGTTAGCGAATTATACCCAATATCCGCACAAGGTCAAGCAGTTTGCTTGAGGTGCCTATATTTTTAAACACCTTTTGCAGTACCGGATAATCTGCAATTCTTCATTGTCTGCTGATTTTTTGGTGCTGCTTATCCCATTCCTGAGCCAGTTCGTCAATTATCTTCTCAGTGTGCTGCGCAATCTCGTACATTCCCTCAGATAATTTAGTAGCTGTTTGCTTGCCTCGTTCACCAATAAAATAATATAACGTACTTGGATCCATCCAATCCTTACCGTATGGATCGGGCGCCAAAATGTAGAAGGGCCACCAATCGGATATCATGCCTTTTCGTATCATACCATCAAGTGCCTGGCCAATTCTTCCTTGGTCATAGCGCTGACCAAGTTCATCCCAGTTGTTTCTTACGCCCAAAATAAAGTTCTTCGCTTCATAGTTTTCGGGACTCATCGCAATGAGGTAGAGACCATGCCACTCATCTTTTGTTAGGTATATTAATTCATAGCGCTGAAAGGGATTTTTACTTAACTTATTCACGACTTTCCAAGAAGGACCCAGTTGTCCTGCTCTTGACCGGAGTTCATTCTCAAAGAGGGTAAGGAATTGTCCAATGATTTGCTTGGCAATTTCTTTGCTGATGGCATTTATGCCTAATGCCAATTCCAGATTTACCTCCTGACTGAAAACAAAGCGAAGGATAGTTTTCTGATCCTCAGGGTTGAACATGGTTTTGATCCTCCTTTTGAATGTTGCCTGATAATTTTGTCTCGACGTACCGTAGAAAATCTTTCAAAAAATGCCGGACTTTGTCAGCCTCAGTTAACTTGATACAGTCTTGAAGCCAAGACAGAAACTCGTCAGAGTAGTTAAGAACAGCGGCCATGCCGTTCTCTTTCAATTCCGACAACTCTGTGTCTTTTATGCTTATAGGTAAACGGCCGCGTTGGCAAAGAAAAACCAGAACGAAATTACCCTTATAGCGCCTCTCAAGTTCCTTACGATAGTCGGCCAACTGAGCTTCCTGTTCTTCTGCCCAAGGCTTGTTCTCAATCCCAATACCAAATGGACCAGGCAATTCAATGCGAATGTCGATTCTCCGCGCCGTATTACTAATAAAGGATGTGGATGCTTCGTTCACGACATTGGCTTCAGTGAACGAGTGCCAGTTTTTAGGAAGCTTGCATCCAACTTTATGTAGTTTTGCAAGAAAAGCTGATATGAAAATATTATCTTGTCCGTGCGATCCATTTGGATTAAGAAGATCCGCGATAATTTGTGAAAGAAGGTTCTCATCTGGGTTCAGATAGTCAAAAACGTTAAAAGACGAAGCTACCGACCGCGAAAGAATCTTCCTGGCCTCACGGGAAACGTCAATGTAATACCGCAAACCCTCGAAGAACGTGTTTAGCATCCCGTCGGTTATTTCCATAAGTCAGCAACTCCTTATTTATAATTACTCCATAAAGCTGTTTCACAAATAATACTTTTTACCACTTATCGACTTCTCTCCCAATTAACATGAAGCAGACCGATTAATCAATAGTTTCTGTTTATCCTCCAAACAAAATCTTGCCTTCTTTCTTCGATCTGGACCTTGCCATTGCTTCCTGAATATCTTCCAGTATAAGCAGGCCCTCCCTCCCTTTCGCATATGAGATGATGGTTGCCTGGCGGGCGGTGAAGTCTATTTCGTGCAAGTGCATTTGATTCATCTCTACCAGCTTGATGATCTCGGCATCGGAAGCGCCATTTCCTTTCAGGTGCTTTTCCCACTGCCGTATCTGCAGCTCCTCAGGCGGGTGCTTGATCTCGATATAATGATCAAATTCAGCCGGTATGCCGTGTTTCCCGAAAGGCATGGTCACCATAAAAAATATCCCTTCAAAAGAGCGCATCATGTCCCGGAACTGAAAATTCTTTTCATCGAGCTGCGCCATCGGATGCTCCGCGAGGTATTTAAAAAGGCCACCATAATCGGTAACCAGGGTTATGGCCTGATGGCCGATATGCGGTTTGAACACATACTCAATCATGTTCATCTCAAGTTGGCTAAAAGGTTCCTTGATTGATCCCATGCTGAAAAAGATGTGGCTGAATGCCATACTTCTCACTTTGTAGTTGCACAGACCGGCCAGTGCGTTAACACATTCAACCCCTGTAGTTATATCTGAAGAGCCAATGAGCACATTGAGCCCCCTACCGTTTCCTTTCAATTTGTCTATGATCGCGCCAAGCGCTTTCAAGTCTTTTTTAACATGCGCCTTCAGCGGCAACTCATCAATCGCGGCATGAGGCGTGTAGATTTTCTCAATACCCTGCTGCAGGTACATGCTTTCCTGCTGGTATTCAGCCGCCTTTTCAATGTCTTCAGTGGTTACGATAATTCTTTCCTCCTCAGCAGGCTTACCCTTGTTGCTGATGGCCATGAGCAGGGTGTTTTTTATAAGCCCGCCGGTGAAGATGTATTTCTGTGCTAATGTCTTGCAGCTGACATCCTCATCCAGAGTTACCGTATCGGGGATGAGTGCCTTCCACATTTGTTCCCGCAGATCTTCGTCAGGCAGTTCAAAGTGTACCTTCATGGTAAGCCGCCGCTCAAGCGAAGGGTCCAGGCTAACCGTCTTATTGGTGGCCAGAATGGTAATGCACTGTGCCTTTTCAATTTCCATGAGGAACTGTTTGCACTGGGAAGGGTTCTTCAGGATGAGATCATCACATTCATCAAAAAACGCGATGGCGTCGGTCAGCCGGGCCTCCCTGAACAGGTAGCGCATCACCCCGGCAAAGGTGAATTCATTTTTGACCGCTTCATCAGTCTTGAGCTGCAGCAGTTCTTTATTAAGGCTGTGGGCAAGCGCATGTGCCAGCATGGTCTTCCCGGTCCCCGAGGGGCCGTGAAATAAAAAGACCAGCCCGGTTCCGTATCCATAGAATTCCTTGAGTTGCGGCGTATCCTCATCTGCCATCTGCCGGGCGTAATTGTCGGCCAGGGTCACCACGTCATGTTTCAGCTTCTCCGGCAGGATGACCCGCTCCAAGGGGATGGTCGGCTTTTCCCGGGAGACACACTGCAGGTTTACATTATAGGTATTATTATCACCGATGATGTACCGAACCGCCCGCTCATGCAGATACATGTCCAGGTCCAGGATGTTTACCATGCTGTTATAGGAATATTGCGGCAGTATCTCCTCCCTTAAAAGGGTTCCGTGGATGCTAAAGTAATGTCTGTTCTGCAACTGCACCCGGTAGTCACTGCTGATAAGCGAGAGTATTTCTCCAATGGTCATTTCCCCATTTTCACTCTTTTGTCCTTTTAACCGGTACTCATTGAACATTTTCCTGAATTCCATGCAGGTGCCATTCACAAAAAGGAGCATGACCACCAGCCGTTCAAACCGGTCAAGGTGGTAAAGATCACAGAATTTTTCAAAGTTAAGGTCAATCCCCCGTTTAATCGAGTTGCTTGTCCTGTTCCGGTTGCCGGCTTCTGCCTCCTTTAAGAATGCCTGCAGATTTTTCAAGGTTAATTGTTCGGGCGGTATGCCCAACAGGTTTGTATTGGTCATCTCATCGGGCGGGCCGTTTCCCTTGGCAAAGGCTATGCTTCCCCGCTGAAGACAGGCAATGAGCATCCGCAGCCGGGCTTCATATTCCAGCGCCTGAAGGTGCTCGAGATTATCTTCAAAATAGTCATCCTTTGCGTCATCGGTGTGCGCAGCTATCGGTATCACCTTGAGTGAGGGTATACATGACAGGTTGTCAGAATCAGATTGCATCGTTCTCTCCTTTCCATGATTTTAAGATTTGTTCAGCGGCTGCACTATATCGGCTATGCCGAATTGAATCGCCTCATCGGCTGTGAGCCAGGTATCCACGTCCCGCAGCAGATGTGACTCCAGATCCTCCCTGGCTTTGATGTTTGAGTAACATAAGTAGTGGTCCACGATGCGCTGGTGCTCCAGGTCCTGTTCCTTGCGGCCTGCAAGAAGCTGGCTGTGGTTGCCCCAGGTCATGGCTGAATAGCGGTGCGACAGGATGGAAGTCCGGGGGGTTATAACCCTTCGCCCCGTATGCCCGGTCATGAATACCAGGAGTGCCATGGAAGCGATCATCCCGATTCCGGTGGTGTAGACGGGAAGTCGTGACCATTCCATGATGTCGATTATGGCAAACCCGGCCGGGCAGCTTCCCCCGGGGGAATTGATTATGAGCTGGATGTGGTCAACCTTGTCGGTGAGATTGAATTCGATGATCTCCTTGCAGACCGCCTCCGATACACCGTTTTCGATCGGCCCTGAAAGGTAAATGATTCCGTAGTCCTTCAGGCTCTTCGCTTGATTCAGAACAGCTTTCTCCATAGGCAATCCCCTTCACTTCTTTGATATTATTGGATTATTATTGACCAATGATTCCCTATCCTGTTAAATAGAATCATACGCCCCAACTATGACATTTCCTGTCAGAACCGATTAATTTTTTTGGAGGGGACCATGCAGCAGCTGGTAAAACTCTTAAAAGCCATAGATCTCTTGTCACAACCGGGAGGGGCCACCAAGAAGGTACTTGCGGAAAGCCTTGAGGTTTCGGAGCGACAGGTCTATCGGATTATCATGAACATTGAAGAACTCGGGTTCCCCCTCTATGACGATGAAGATACCGAGGCAAAGGAGAAGCGCTGGAAGTTGGTTGATACCTATGTGAAAAAGCTCCCCAACATCACCATTCCCGACATCCGGCTGTCAGCTGCTGAGATCATTTCACTGTATTTGATCAAAGGCGAGGAAAAGCTCTACCGGGGGACGGAGATCGAAAAGACCATCAATTCGGCGTTTCAGAAGATCGGCATGTTCCTGCCGGAAGAGGCAGCGGACCAGTTAAGGAAAATAAAAACGCTGTTCGTGCCGGCGGCAAAATTTTCCAAGGACTATTCCGGCAAGGAAGAGATCATCAATCAGCTCACCGAAGCCATACTGCAGAAGAAGACCTGCCTGATTACCTACCATTCGTTTTCTGATGATAAGGTAAAGGATTTCAGCATAAACCCCTTGCATTTTTATGAGCGGGAAGGAGGTCTTTATATATTTGTCCAAACCACCGCCTATGGAGATATTATTACCCTCGCGGTTGAAAGAATTCAGAGTCTTGTCATAACCCCCGATGCATTTGAGTATCCAAAATCCTTTGATCCCGAGTCCCTGCTTGATTCAGCCTTTGATCTGGTTTACGAAGAGCCTACGGATTATAAAATCTGGTTCTCCGCTGATCAGGCAAGGTATATCAAGGAGCGGGTATGGTCAAAAACTCAGAAGATTGAAGATCAGGAAGACGGGTCAATCATTCTTACCATGAGAACCGGCGGCATGTGGGATGTGAAGCGGTGGGTGCTCGCCAACGGCGCGCAGGCCAGGGTCCTGGAGCCGGAGAGTTTAAAGCAGGAAATGATGGAGGAGCTGAAGACGGCGTATGAGCAGTATGGGTGAGAAAGCGGGGTCCGGGGACAGGGTGCGGAGCAGAGGGGATATAGTCAACGGTCCATGGGTGAAAGAAGCCCGACGGGGTCGATCTGATCAGTCAAGGTAAGTCCATTTTTTAACACAATCATCGCACCTCTCAGTCCCTTTCTTCCCTGCACCATAGTTTGCCCGGGATTCTCTGAGCTTAAAGCCAATTTTCTTAAGGGGATTTTCAGGCGGAGCCATGAGCTGCCGGATTGCTTCAAAGATGGCAGCAATTTCTCCATCATGCTGTGCAATTTTATGTTCAAGTTCATCCAATTTCTGAGCGAGTTCTTTATTTGTAGCAAGCATCTGCCGTAGCCTTGTAAAAACCCTCATAATCTGAATATTTACCTTTATTGCTCGAGGACTTCTAAGGACACTGGAAAGCATGGCTACACCCTGCTCGGTAAAGGCATATGGTAAATAGCGCCGCCCACCCCGTTTTGTTTTTGAGATGCCAAAATGGCATCTCAAACCTTCTGCTTCTCCAACAGTTAATTGAAACATAAAATCTTCGGGAAACCTTTCCAAGTTTCTGTTAACAGCTCGATTCAACATGCCTGTATCAACCTCATAAAGGTCAGCGAGGTCTTTATCCAGCATTACCTTTTGACCACGAATTATAAATATTTTTTGCTCGATGGTTTCTGGAGAAACCATTCCTTCCTTGGCCATATACGCTTTCCTATTACTACTCTATGTTAATTGAAATCTTAGCATTTATCGTGCCGGAAGATGGGGGAAAGTGTACAGGCGGCAGTTTACGGGAAAGAGCGTATGACCCTACACGCTGTACCCTCATATTTCAACCACGAAGCTCGCGAAGAAAGGTACGAAGAACACGAAGAAAAAAGAGCAAAAAAAAGGGGTCTGGTCTCAACATGCAGACCAGCTATGTTGATACCAGACCCACGGTTCTGTGAAGGGCACGAGGAAAGGATGTAGCAGACGGCGAATGACCCTGCCTCTGCCCCCTGCTCTTGCAGCCTTGAACCACGAAGCGCACGACGGACAACACGAAGCACAGAAACAAAGAAGGACGCGGTGACACGCGCCCTTCGTGCGAGTCTTTTCAGTCACGCATGCACGACTGAAAAACACTACCTGCTTCTGCTTTTTCTTCGTGCCCTTCGTGGTAGAAAGTTAATGAACAATGCGGGGCATCTCTCTGTCGCGGCTCAAGCCGCTTCTGCCGGCGTTTGCAACTGCAATGCGATGCGTCACTCCACAATAATCTTGCCCTTAACATTTTTCCCCTGCAGCGGATCGGGACCCTTGAGTTGCCCGAGCAGCAACTGATAGGGGAACTCCCCCGGCTCGATGAAACAGAGGCTCACTACTGCCTTGGGCACAATTTTCTGCGAGGAGTATGATCCTTCTTCATTCACGAAAAAACCGACGGCGGAACCACAGGCCATGGTGACCTGCTTGCCGGTAAACTCAAGCTCGAGCACCCGGCTGGTGTCGTTGAGCCATATCACCGTCGTGCCCTGCTTAACGGTCACGGTGGTTACCGCGTTGGCATCGGCCATCAGGCGCTTGAGGGTGATCACCTTGGCGCCCTGCAGCGGCAGGTCCGCCGGGGCCTCTGCCGACTGCGCATATGCCGGTTCGGGAATGGCGAAGGCACAGCACCAGCAGCAAGCGGCAATCAGTAGTGCAGCATTTGATCTGAATCGATTCATCGGCTTACCTCCTCTCGTGTGCATGAAACAAGCCCTATTCTATGGTTATCGTGCCGCGATATTCCTGTTCACCCGCCCGATAAAAGGTCTCGGAAGGTTTTACCACATAATCGTAGGAACCTTTTTCGGTAAAGCAGAGGCTGGCCGTTCCCCGGGAGATAATCTTGCCCGACTCGTAGGCACCTCCTTGACCGATAAAAAAGTTGACGGGCGATCCACAGGCAACGACCACCTTTTTATCGCCAAACAGTATCTCTGCCGGTATTCTCGAACGGTTCAGCCACACCACGGTGGTGCCGGGTTTTGACTGCACCTTTGCCGGCATAATGCCTTCAAATGCGCTGATGGTAACAACGGCAGTTCTTATGTCCGGTTCTTCCCTGGTTTCCTCAGCTCCTGTGCCGCTGACCAGCGAACAGCAGAGCATCGCCAGCACAACCGCCACTCTGAGCCACACGCCTCGTTTCATCACCGTCGCCTTTCACATGCAGCATGCAAGGTTACATGCTGATTCTGAAAAACCGCTCTTTCACTACCTGCCAATTTTTTTGACCCAGCGCGGAACATTCATCGCAACTGCGCTGCCTGCCTCTGTTGGATTATTATACAAACAGCCTCTCTGGAGCGCAACGTTTTATTTCTAAAAGTATTGTTCATAACGAGAGATCTGTATAAATTGCCTCAACGGCAATGGGGGCAGGCATGCACTGCACGTGATGAGTGCGGTGATTACGGTTTTTGCAGTTTCATCCCGGGTGCTGCTTGTTCTGATGATTTTGATGGAAATCAAATCGCCGATGGGGAGGACACCTGCATCTGGAGGGATAATCCTGACCAGGTCGATGCGGACGAAGAGGGCCGGGGTGATGCCTGCGGTTAAGGGGCGAAGAGCATGTGCTATGCGTTCCGTTCCGGCGGGTTCCCGGACTGGTTGCCACTATGGACCGGACCCTTTATGCAAGGGATGCTCATGGTGACAGCCTGCCTAAATGACCACCGATTTCTTCTTGAGGGTATTGCGTGACACCTTCAGCAGCTTTGCCGCCCTGCTCTTGTTGCCCTTCACCTTCTTGAGCACCGTTTTAACGTAGAGCGCCACCATCTCATCCAGGGAAAGAAAGCTGCCGTTTAAAAGCAGCGTATCCAGCGAGGCCACCGGTTTGTTGCCCTTGAACTCCAGGTCCTCCATGGTCAGGTGCTCGGACCGCGCGGCGATCACGCAGTGCTCAATGACATTCTTCAGTTCGGACACATTGCCGGGCCACTCGCAGGATTCCAGGTGCTGCTTCACCGCCGGATCAATCTTTTTCACCTGCCGGCCATAGGTTTTGTTGAACACCTCGATGAAGTGCTGGGCCAGGGTCATTATTTCCCCCGGGCGTTTACGCAGCGGCGGGATATGCACGGCGCGCTTGCTCAGCAGCTGATAGAGCTCCTTGTTAAATTTACCCCCATCAACCAGCTTTTTCAAATTTTCACCCGTTGCCGCCACCACGCACCTGCCCCAGGGTTTCCTGCCGGCCTTGTGCTCCGCGGATGCCCTTCTTCCCTTGAGGAACTTGAGCACGCGGGCCTGATCCGCCTTGCTGAGATGCTCGATGTGCGAGAAAAAGAGGGTGCCGCCCTCCAGGGCATGCCCGCTCTCAGGGTGCTCTTCGCAGGAGCCGTTCTCTCTGCTCATGGCCAGCAGCTGTTCTTCCAGCCGGGCGGAGGTCACTTCCCTGCAGCAGACGGGAATGAAGGGGGAGATGAAATGGGGACTGTGAAGATGGATAATCCGGGCAAGCAGTTCCTTGCCGGTGCCGGTCTCACCGGTAAGCAGCACCGGGTGCACGCCGGTCCCGGCAATTTTGGTCACCTGCAGACACAGCTCCTTCATGGTTTTGCTCACGGCCAGCTGGTCGTCACTCTCCAGCTCCTGCAGGTATGAGCGCCGGAGGCGCTCCACCCGCTGCCGGTAGCAGCGCTCGGCCACAACCCGGGAGGTGACAAGCTTGACTTCCTCGGGGTTGCAGGGGCGCACAAAATAATGCGCCGCGCCGTGCTTCATCGCCTCAAGGCCCTGCTCGCGGGAATCGACCACGGCAAAAAAATCCGTGCACCCCCCGTTCTTTCTGACTCGGGTGAATGTTTCCACGCCATTGAGTTCTGGCAGACCCGGCGAAAGAAAGACCACCTCCGGTGTTTCCCGCTTGAAGCTCTTCAGCGCCTTTTTCCACGAAGCCATAAAGGTAACCTGATGCCCGTTTTCCTTCAGGCATTGTATGATCTGATTGTAATCGGCTTCTTTCGCATCGACAATCTGTATCCTGACACCCATGGCTTCGACCCCTACGCTAACCCCCGTCACGCGGGCTTCCCCGTGAAAGCCTCCTAAAAAAGCATTCTACCACAATGCATCTCCATGATAGAATGTCATCCCCCCTTATCGGTAGTTGCGTGAACGAAACAGGGACTGAAACTAGCAAATTCATTTTTTTTAGTCAAGCCCGATTTAAAAAATTATTCCCGCTGACAACAATGACCTTGATTTTAAAATGCTTTTTTGTCATGCTTGCATACACAAGGCACAGGTCATGCCTTCATTGAATAGTATCTGCAGGAGGGCAGAACATGGATACGATAACCGAGATGCTGATGAAACTGCTGCTGTCAGCCTTGTTGGGAGGACTGGTCGGGCTGGAGCGGGAGGTGCACGCGCGGGCGGCGGGGCTGCGGACGCACATCCTGGTCGCCACCGGCTCCACGCTGATCATGATGGTGTCCAATCACATGTTTTTTCTTTTCCAGGAGCAGACCGCCGACAGCGTGCTCCGGCTTGATCCCGGCCGCATTGCCGCCATGACCATGAGCGGCATCGGTTTCCTCGGGGCGGGCACCATTATCCAGTCCAAGGAAATCGTGCGCGGATTAACCACCGCCGCCTGCCTCTGGGTCATAACCGCCGTCGGCCTGGCGGTGGGATGCGGGTTCTTCCTCCCCGCAATCATCACCTCGGTCATCGCGCTGATTGCGCTGTACCTGCTGCACTACCTGGAATCCTTTCTCAAGCGCAACTGGTACCGGACGGTCAGGTTGATCAGCGGTGACGATCAGCACTTCCCCGCCATCGAGCAGGTGCTCACCGCCCATCGCGTTCATATCCTCAGGGTCTCCATGGATAAGAACCTGGTGCAGCAGGAGGTCACCTACGACATTGACATCAGAATGAAAAAGGACATCCGGGATTTTACCATCGTGAACGATCTCTCATCCATTGCCGGCTTAAAGCGGGTGCAATGGATCTAGCAGGCCGGCGCGCCAAAAAACACTTGCTATCAGCGCGGACTTTCTATACTATCTCATCGCGAAGAGGCCACGTTCTCTTCTGGCCGTCACCGGGAGCACCCTGCATGAATACCTACATTGTCTTATCCCTGGCTATCTCGCTCAACGCGCTGGCAAACATCCTCATGAAAGTCGCCATGCGCAGACAGGGAGAGGCCGGCGACATGCTGATCATGATTACACGCTCACTCACCAATCCGGTGCTGTTCCTGGGCCTGCTCTCGTTCGGCCTGGCGCTGGTTGCCTACTGTTACGTGCTGGCCAAAATCAATCTGAGCATCGCCTACCCGCTGATGACCAGCCTCGGCATCATAATTGTCATTGCCGCATCCTGGCTCTTCCTGGACGAAACCATAACCCTGCTGCAGGTGGCCGGCTTTGTCTCCATTATCGCGGGGGTATGGATGGTGGCACAATGACCGCTCTCATGAGGTAAGTATCGGTGCAGACACACGCCTGGTATCTCATCTTCCGGACCATGCGGCCGCGGCAGTGGACAAAAAACCTGCTGGTGTTTGCCGCGCTCATTTTTTCCCGCAATCTCTTCAACCTCTCGCTCACCCGGGATGTCACCATCGCCTTCCTCATCTTCTGCCTCCTTTCGGGGAGCGTATACATCCTCAATGACCTGATCGATCTGCAGGCCGACCGGGCCCACCCCAAAAAATCCACCCGGCCGCTCGCCTCGGGCAGGCTCAAACCCCGGACCGCCGCCGCCGCCGGTTTGGTTATTGTCATGGTTGCGCTGGCGGTTGCCTTCCGGCTCAACACCGTGTTCGCCCTCACCGCGCTCGGGTACTTCATCCTGCAAATCGCCTATTCCCTGCTCTTAAAACACGTGGTGATTATCGATGTGCTCGCGGTTTCCACCGGGTTTGTCCTGCGGGCCATTGCCGGCGCCGAGGTCATCAGCGTGCCCATATCCTCGTGGCTGCTCATCTGCACCATCCTCCTGGCGCTGTTCCTGTCGCTCGGGAAAAGAAGGCATGAGATCCTGCTGCTCGAGGACAACGCGGTGCACCATCGCAAAATTCTCTACGAGTACAGCCCCGGACTGCTCGACCAGATGATCTCGGTGGTCACCGCTTCAACCGTTGTGGCCTATGCCCTCTACACCATGTCCGCCGACACCATCGCGAAATTTCATACGGACAATTTAAAATACACCATACCCTTTGTCCTGTACGGCATTTTCCGCTATCTCTACCTCATTCATCAGAAGAGCGAGGGGGGCAGCCCGGAGCGGATCCTGTTTGATGACAAGCCGCTGCTCATTAATATCGTGCTCTACCTGGCCACCGTCTGGTTTTTCACCTATAGCTGAGACGGCCGCCGGTCGCTGTTTGAAATGATGCAGCAACAGATTTCAGAAAGGTGACCGCAGGCGGCGGACCGGCGGTCACCCGGGGCCTTCTGAAACGGAAACCCTTCCCGCTGGGGATGGTTTCGCTGAACGGCCCGATCGGTTGAGGAAGCGATTCAACCACCACACAACCTTGTTGCCTGAAGGAGGGAACAGATGGGTAAAATAAGCCGGCAGCAGAAAGCGAAGAAGAAAAAGAAGAAGAAAAAGATAAAGCGGATCGGCAGAGGAAGCAAGCGGTAGCAGCGTCTGTGCCCGCGGAGCCCTTGTGGCGCTTCGCGGGTTTTTTGTGTGCGGGCGGCGGTGCCGGTAAAAAAAACACTTTTCATTAAAGATATTCCCCCCCCTACCGATAGGCTACCACACTATACCGTTCCATCACCTTCTGTGAGGTACCCAGGCCATGGCTTCCTTCCAACCCGACACAAGTTTTGCACCGGAGATCGTGCCCTTCCTCCTGACCAGGGTTGACTACGTGGGATTCTTTCTTAAAATGGATCATCAGGACTCCCATTTCACCACACTCCTGCTCAACCGGAACGACATGAATTCGCAATCCGAGCTGATGCAAAACCTGGCGGCCATCTATGACAGCTACGCCAAGCCATGACCGGCGCCGCACGATCCGCCCGTCCTGATTATTCCATTCCCGCATCGTCAGCATCTGCTCAACGCGCCTGGCCCTCCCGCATTTCCCTTGCATTGTCCTCCCGATTGGACTAAAATTCGTCCTCCGCGCATCGCCGGGGCACCATCCCGTCCGCGGCACGGTCATATTCGATGCATGAACAAACGGCACGCCCATGGAAAACATCGTCATTAGAGGCGCCCGGGAGCACAACTTAAAGAACATAGACCTGGAGATCCCCCGCAACAAGCTGGTGGTCATCACCGGACTGAGCGGCTCGGGGAAGTCTTCGCTGGCCTTCGACACCATTTACGCCGAGGGACAGCGGCGCTATGTTGAATCGCTTTCCGCCTACGCCCGGCAATTTCTGGAGCAGATGGACAAGCCCGATGTGGAATCGATCGAGGGGCTCTCTCCCGCCATCTCCATTGAGCAGCGGGGCCTGAGCAAGAATCCCCGCTCCACCGTGGGCACGGTGACCGAAATTTACGACTACCTGCGCGTGCTCTTTGCCCGGATCGGCAGACCGCACTGCTACAAGTGCGGGCGGGAAATCACCTCCCAGACCGTTCAGCAGATGGTCGACCAGCTCATGGAGCTGCCACCGGGATCCCGGATCATCCTCTACGCACCGCTGATTCAGGACCGCAAGGGCGAGTATCGCAAGGAGCTCAACCAGTTGCGCAAGAGCGGCTTTGTGCGGGTCCGGGTCGACGGTACGGTGCGGGATTTGAGCGAAGAGATTCAGCTCAATAAAAACCGGAAGCATACCATCGACGTCATGATTGACCGGCTGGTGATCAAGGAACAGATAGAAAAGCGGCTGGCCGATTCGCTGGAAACGGCGCTCAACCTTGCAGGCGGCACCGTCCGGGTGGAGGTCAACGCCAAACAGGAGCTGCTCTTCAGCGAAAAAAGCGCCTGTGTTGAGTGCGGCATCAGCTTTCCCGAAATATCCCCCCGCATATTTTCCTTTAACAATCCCCACGGCGCCTGCCCCGCCTGCGGCGGCCTCGGCACCAAGATGTATTTTGACCCCGATCTGATCGTTCCCAACCACCACCTCTCTCTTCGAGAAGGCGCCATCCTCCCCTGGGCCAGGCGAAAATCCATCTACTACCATCAGATGCTTGACGCGCTCTCAAAGCATTACCGGTTCGACATTTACACGCCCTTCAAGGATCTGCCCCCCCATTTGCAGCGGATGCTGCTCTACGGATCGGGAAGCGAAAAGATCAATTTCTACTATGATGACGGGGCGCGCCGCTTTTCTCACCAGCGCGAGTTCATGGGGGTCATACCCAACCTTGACCGGCGCTACCGTGAAACTGACTCGCCCGACTTGCGCGAGGAGCTGAGCCATTACATGAACACCAGCGTCTGCCCCGACTGCTCCGGCTCCCGGCTGAGAAGGGAAAGCCTTTTCATTACCATCGACCGCCGCTCCATCCACGACATCACCCGGCTGTCCATCAAGGAGGCGCTTGCATTTTTTGCCGGGCTGAAGCTGAGCAGCCGCGATAAAAAAATAGCCCAGCGCGTGCTCAAGGAGATCAATGAGCGGCTCACCTTTCTGCTGCAGGTGGGGGTTGACTACCTCACCCTGGATCGCGCCTCAACGACCCTGTCGGGAGGCGAGGGGCAGCGGATCCGGCTGGCCACGCAAATCGGATCAAGCCTGGTGGGCGTGCTCTACATCCTGGATGAGCCCAGCGTCGGGCTCCATCAGCGCGACAACGTGAAGCTGCTTGAGACGCTGAAGCGGCTGCGCGACCTCGGCAACACCGCGCTGGTGGTGGAGCACGACGAGCAGACCATTCGTGCCGCTGATCATGTCATCGACATGGGCCCGGGGGCGGGGCGCGACGGCGGCGAGGTGGTGTTCAGCGGCAGCCCGGAGGAGATCCTGCATGACCGGAATTCCCTGACCGGGAAATATCTTTCCGGACGGCTCAAAATACCGCTGCCCGCGGCCCGCAAGAAAGCAGGCAGCCGCTTTCTCACCATCAAGGGCGCCACCGAAAACAATCTGAAAAATATTACGGTCAAGGTTCCGCTGGGGCTGTTCACCTGCGTCACCGGGGTTTCCGGATCCGGTAAAAGCACCCTGGTCATCGACACCCTCTACCGGGCGCTGGCGCAGCGCCTCTATCACGCCAAGGAGCGGGCCGGGAAAGTGGAAGACATTGAGGGGCTGGCCTACATCGACAAGGTCATTGACATTGACCAGAGCCCCATCGGGCGGACCCCCCGCTCCAATCCCGCCACCTACACCGGCAGCTTCACCCACATCCGGGATCTGTTTGCCCGGCTGCCTGAATCCAGGGCGCGCGGCTACAAGGCAGGCCGCTACAGCTTTAACGTGAAGGGGGGGCGGTGCGAGGCCTGCGCCGGCGACGGGCTGATCAAGATTGAAATGCACTTTCTTCCCGATGTCTTCGTCACCTGTGAAACCTGCAAGGGCAAGCGATACAACCGGGAGACGCTGGAAATTCAGTACAGGGGGAAAAATATCGCCGAGGTGCTGGACCTGACCGTCAACCAGGCCTTTGCCTTCCTCGAAAACATCCCCCCCATCCGATCCAAGCTGCAGACGCTGATTGAAGTCGGCCTCGGCTATATCACCCTGGGACAGCCGGCGACCACCCTGTCCGGCGGCGAAGCGCAGCGGATCAAGCTCTCCAAGGAGCTCAGCCGGAAAAGCACGGGCAGGACGCTCTACATCCTGGATGAGCCGACCACCGGGCTTCACTTCGCCGACATCCACAAGCTGCTGGAGGTGCTCAACCAGCTCACCGAGAAGGGCAATACGGTTATTGTCATCGAGCACAACCTGGAGGTCATCAAAACCGCGGATTACATCATCGATCTCGGCCCGGAAGGCGGCGACCGGGGAGGCGAGGTGGTGGCCGTGGGATCGCCGGAAGAGGTGGCGCAGTGCAGGCAGACATACACCGGCCATTTTCTCAAAAGCATCCTCGCCAAAGATACAACTGCCGCGCCACTACCATCAGCACAGCAACCATGAGGAATCCTTCACCGTGAAAAACCCGCACCGTTATCTGACCGCCCTGGCCTGCATCATTTTTCCCTGCGTTTCACTCCACGCCCAGCCCGACAGCCCGAGAATGACCCCGGTGGTCAGGGCGGTGCAAAAGGTTTCTCCGGCGGTGGTGAACATCTCCACCGAGGAGATTATCCAGTCCAACCCGTTCAGCAGAATGGACCCCTTTGCCGACAGCTTTTTCCGGGACTTCTTTGAGACCGTGCCGGCGCAGCGTTCCCGCACCTCACTCGGCTCCGGGTTCATCATCGATGCGGAGGGGCACGTGGTCACCAACGAGCACGTCGTCACCCGCGCCACCACCATCGCGGTCACGCTGGCCGACAACCGCACCTTTACCGCAAAGGTCATCGGCGCGGACGAGGATTTTGATATTGCCGTGCTCAAGCTGGAAACGGATGAAAAGCTCCCCTTCATCGCGACCGGCACCTCCTCGGACTTGATGCCGGGAGAGACGGTGGTTGCCATCGGGAACCCGTTCGGGCTTTCGCAAACGGTGACCACCGGTGTCATATCCGCCGTCAACCGATCGCTCAAGACGGAAAGCAGGATTTATGAAAATTTTATTCAGACCGACGCCGCCATCAACCCCGGCAACTCGGGCGGTCCGCTGGTCAATCTGAATGGAGACATCATCGGCATCAATACCGCCATCTACCAGGAGGGCCAGGGAATCGGGTTTGCCATACCCATTGACAAGGTTCATCTCATCGCAAAAGACCTCGTGGCATACGGGGTGGTGCATCCGTCCTATTCAGGCATCAGGGTGAAAGATCTGACCGGACAGCTCAAGCAGTCCCTGGATTATGGCGGCGCCAAAGGAGTGGTCATTTTTAAAGTCGATGCTCAAAGCCCGGCTTCCGGGTCCCTGGTCCCGGGCGATATTATTCTGGAAATAAACGGCAGGACGATAACCGACCGAAGGGAATTTGCCACCGCCAGCCAGGGCATCATTGCGGGAGAAACCATCAAACTAAAGATATCCCGTCAGGGACAGGAAAAGACCGTATCCCTGGTGACAACCGAGTATCCGCTGGCGCGGGCGGCCGATCTTGGAGGTGATTTGCTGGGGATTGAGGTGAAGGCTTATGCCCAGGGCGGGATGCGCGTCACCCGGGTGGACCCCGGCGGACCGGCAGGCCAGATCGGGATACGGCCCGGTGACGTCATATTCCAGATCGGCGACAAGGAAATCAAGACGGAAAAGCAGTTGTACGAGTCGCTCATACGGTACCAGAATGCCTCCTCCCTCTTTATGGTCATCGGGAGAGGGCGCTACGCGTACCGCGTCAGCGTTCCCCTGCTCTAGCAGGCTGAAAATACCGTTTCAACAACCTGCTAGTGTCGCGTCACGGAAGTTCATTACATAAGAGGACACGATATACGCCGACGTTGCGAGCCCTTCGCATGCGCTCAGGATAAACTCCGCGAAGCAATCTCATGCTGTGTAACATGCTGCTTTTATTGCAAGCGATTGCTTCGTCATCCGCCCCCGCGGGACTCCTCGCAACGACTTTTTATTATAAGATATTCCTGGGGCGCAATGCTAACCGGGACTCTACATAATCAGCCAGGGCTGGGGCAGAAACAGCTTTTCGTAAAAATTGAATGCATAACGATCGGTCATGCCCGCCACAAAATCACAGGCGCGCCGTTCCAGTGGCTCTTCCCGGTTTGCCATGCCTGACTCCTTCACGAATTCCCCCTCGTTTTCCAAAAAATACGCATAGAGCTCCTTCAATATTTTCGAGGCCTTGACAAAATTGGCAAATACCACCGGCGCAAAGTATACCTCGCGGTACAGGAATGCCCTGAGCTTCATTGTCGCTTCCAGGAACGGTTCGCTCAGGGCAATGCGCCGGCCGTCTTCCTTGAGGCCGGTCCGGACCACGTCCTTAACCATCGCGTCGATGCGCCTGCTCTGGGAGTCTCCCAGAAATGCAATGCAGTCCTGCGGCAGGTCAGCATGGGTAATAACCCCTGCGCGGAGGGCATCATCCATGTCATGATTGACGTAGGCAATGATGTCCGCCACCCGTACCACCCTTCCCTCAAGCGTGTCGGGCATGGTTTGCGGATCGTCGGAAATAATATCCCCCTCACCCTTTGAATGCCGGAGTATGCCGTCCCGCACTTCATGGGTCAGGTTTAAGCCCCTGCCCTCTTTTTCCAGCATGTCCACCACCCGCAGGCTCTGCTCGGGATGCCGGAAGCCGCCCGGAACAATTTCATTGAGCACGGCCTCACCCGCATGGCCGAACGAGGTGTGGCCGAGGTCATGACCCAAAGCTATGGCCTCGGTCAGGTCTTCGTTCAGTCTGAGCGATTTGGCAATGGTGCGGGCAATCTGGGAAACCTCCAGGGTATGGGTAAGGCGGGTCCGGTAATGATCGCCGCCGGGGGCAAGGAAAACCTGGGTTTTGTGCTTTAATCGTCTGAACGACTTGGAATGAAGAATCTTGTCACGGTCATGCTGAAATGCCGGCCGGAGTTCGCAGGCCTTTTCTTCCTTCATCCTGCCCCGACTCCGGGAACTGAGCGTCGCATGGGGAGAAAGCCTTTGCTCTTCATCACGCTCGAGCATTTCACGAATTCCCGCGGTCTTTATGATGGTAACCATTCAACCCTCGTGGAACTATTGTTTTCTCAGTAGACCATTATACACCCCGGGCCATGCTCTGTCATGACCATACTATAATCGGACCCGGCAGAGCCCGTCCCTCCCTATGATTATTTCCGTGTGTAACGTATCACAAAACGGGCCAACAGCACCAGTAAAACCCTCTTTCCGTGCTGTTTTACCCGGGCCCCCGAAAGATTATTTTCCGCAAGCCCTTGACATTGGGAAAATGGTTTTTATAGTATGGATTATTTTTTAAAAAGAATATATATGAAAATAAGATAAAAACATAGAAATAATCTGTAAAACAGAGATTTTAATCCTTAATTCCCTAATTTCCTCCAAATTAATCAAAATATTCCACATTTCAGGCATTGCCTTAAACCGCAAAAACTATACAATTGTTAGCACTCTTCTATGGTGAGTGCTAATTTCTCGGCAGAGAAAGAAAAATATCATCCACGTACAAGGGAGGTGAGAGGCGTTAGGGTCCAGCGTGTAGTGTTTAGGCAAAAAAACAATTCAGCAATTCCAACTATCACACCCAAGGAGGTCATAGAACGATGAAAATCAGACCATTACAGGACCGGATTATTGTGAAAAGGATTGAAGAGGAAGAGAGAACCAAAGGGGGCATCATTATACCTGACACCGCAAAAGAGAAACCCATGGAAGGCGAGGTGATCGCCGTTGGCTCCGGAAAAGTGCTCGAGAACGGGACCAAGCAGGCTCCTGAAGTGAAAAAGGGCGACCGGGTGCTGTTCGGCAAATATTCCGGCACCGAGGTAAAGATTGACGGTGTTGAACATCTCATCATGCGTGAAGACGACATTCTGGGCATTATAGAAAGATAACTACACCACATAAGGAGGAATCAGCACATGGCTAAAGAGATTAAATATGATCAGGAAGGACGCAGCGCGATTTTGCGCGGGATTAACACCCTGGCCGACGCGGTGAAGGCAACCCTCGGTCCCAAGGGAAGAAATGTTATCCTGGAGAAAAGCTTTGGGTCGCCGACCATCACCAAGGACGGCGTGACCGTGGCCAAGGAAATAGAGCTTGAAGATAAGTTTGAGAACATGGGCGCACAGATGGTAAAGGAAGTCGCCAGCAAAACCAGCGACATCGCCGGTGACGGCACAACCACGGCGACGGTTCTGGCCCAGGCCATCTACCGTGAAGGGGTCAAGCTGGTAACCGCAGGCAACAATCCCATGGAGATCAAACGGGGCATTGACAAGGCGGTTGGCGTGGTGGTGGACGAGCTCAAAAAAATGAGCAAGAAGACCGAGACGCAGAAGGAGATCGCCCAGGTCGGCACCATCTCCGCAAATAATGACGAGACCATCGGAAACATCATTGCCGAGGCCATGGACAAGGTGGGAAAGGAAGGGGTCATCACCGTGGAAGAGGCAAAGGGGATGGAAACCAATCTGGAGATCGTTGAGGGTATGCAGTTTGACCGCGGCTACCTCTCTCCCTACTTTGTCACCGATGCCGAGCGGATGGAATGCGTCATGGATGACCCGTACATTCTGCTCCACGAGAAGAAGATCAGCAACATGAAGGACCTGCTCCCCATCCTGGAGCAGATCGCGCGCAGCGGCAAGCCGTTTGTTATCATCGCCGAAGACGTTGAAGGCGAAGCCCTCGCCACCCTGGTGGTAAACAAGCTGCGGGGAACCCTGAAATGCTCGGCCGTGAAGGCGCCGGGATTCGGTGACAGGCGGAAGGCCATGCTGGAAGACATCGCGGTGCTGACCGGCGGCAGAATGATTGCCGAAGATCTGGGCATCAAGCTGGAAAACATCAAAATGGAAGACCTAGGTCAGTGCAAGCGGGTCACCATCGACAAGGACAATACCACCATCGTGGAAGGCAAAGGCAAGAAGGCCGACATCGAAGGCAGGGTAAAGCAGATCCGGGCCCAGATTGAAGAGACCACGTCCGACTACGACCGGGAAAAGCTGCAGGAACGGCTTGCCAAGATCGTCGGCGGCGTTGCGGTGATTAACGTCGGCGCTGCGACCGAAACCGAGATGAAGGAGAAAAAGGCCCGCGTGGAGGACGCGCTCCATGCCACCCGCGCTGCGGTTGAGGAAGGTATCGTCGCCGGCGGCGGTGTCGCGCTGGTCAGAACCCTTGCCTCGCTGGAAAAACTGAAGGTGGATGGTGAGCAGCAGCTTGGCTTGAATATCATCAAGCGGTCGATCGAGGAGCCGTTGCGGTGGATTGCCCAGAACACCGGGTATGACGGATCCATCGTGGTTGAAAAAGTGAAGAATGAAAAAGGCGGCTTCGGATTCAACGCGCAGACGGAAAAATACGAAGACCTGGTGGCGGCCGGCATTATCGACCCAACCAAGGTGGTGCGCTGCGCCATTCAGAATGCGGCGAGCGTTGCCTCCCTGCTGTTGACCACTGAGGCCCTGGTTGCCGAGAAACCCAAGAAAGAAGAGCCGCGCATGCCCGCAATGCCCCCCGGCGGCGGCATGTATTAAAAGACGGCTGTACCGTAACGCTGTAAAAAAGAAAGCCCCCATGTGCAGGGGGCTTTCTTTTTGCACAATGTATTACTGCGCGTCGCGCGGATTTAAGATGATTGATTCGAAAACATAATATTCCCCCTCACCCTAACCCTCTCCCCCGGCGGGGCGAGGGAACTATGTGTTTTCCATGATGCTCCCATAGGGAAATTTAACAAATGAGCTCCCTCTCCCCTCTGCGGGAGAGGGTTGGGGTGAGGGGTACATAAATATTTTACAGCTCTTAAAAGGGAACGTCGTCTTCTGATACCGGACCGGGGGGATCATCGCTTATGTGAGGCTCAAGATCGCGGGACTCGCCTCGGGCCTGTTCTCCCCCGCTTCCAAGCATCTGCATCGAGGTCGCAACAATCTCGGTCGTTTTCCGCTTGTTTCCATCGCGGTCTTCCCAATCTCGCGTTTGCAGCCGGCCTTCAATGTATATCTGTTTCCCCTTGGCAAGATACTCGCCACAGGTTTCGGCCAGCTTTCCGAAGACGACAATGCGATGCCATTCGGTCCGTTCAGTCTTCTGGCCGGACTTGTCGGTAAAATTGGCGCTGGTCGCCATGGTAAAGTTTGCCACCGCCGTCCCGCTATTGGTATAGGTCATCTTGGGATCGGCGCCCAAACGCCCGATAAGAATGACTTTGTTTACACCTGCCATGGTTTTACCCTCCTGAATATGATTCCTTTATTTTTGTCGGATTGTATCATTGCAAGGGATAAAGTCAACCTATATGTCCTCTCCCGCGGCAATGGATTGATAAACAGAATCATATTGGGCTACTAAGCGCCATGGCACACATTACTGGCTCTGAAATTGCATGATTAAAAGCCGGGTGCCTCACTCATTTTAAAAACATGCTCGCTTTGCCGCATTACCAAGCATGAAACTTGATGTACCCTATGGATCACTCCCCCTCCACCCCATCCCTCTCCCCCAAAGGGGAGAGGAGGTTTATTAATAGAACATATATAAGAGCATGGTAAAAAGAAAATGTTCCCTCGCCCCACCGGGGGAGAGGTTTACCCGCCTCCGGCGGCGCCGAAGGCGACCAGGGGTTAGGGTGAGGGGCATACAATTTCTAATGCAATTCTAAAACCACTTGACTGATTCTCCCATGCAAACTCAGAAGCCCACCATTCCGCACCATGCCGGGCATCGCAAACGGCTGCGCCAACGTTTTCTCAATCACGGCATCAGCGGTTTTCAGGACTACGAATTCATTGAACTGCTCCTTACCTATGCCATTCCGCGCCGGGACGTTAAACCGCTTGCAAAAGGGATGCTTGAACGATTGGGCAGCCTCAAGGGCGTGTTTGACGCTTCATTTGATGAACTAGTTGCCTGCAAGGGTATCGGAGAATGCTCGGCTGTGCTCATAAAATTATTAAAAGAAGGATCCACCCTTTACCTTAAAACGCAGCTAGAAAATAAAGAGCTGCTGGGATCACCCCAGGATGTACTTAATTTTTGTCACCATGCTCTTTCCGGCGAAAAAAATGAACAGTTCATGGTCATATACTTGTCCGCCAAGAATGAATTAATTGAAACGGAAATTCTGGAGAAAGGCACCGTCAACCAGACGGCGGTGTATCCACGCAAGGTAATGCTCGGTGCCCTGCGGCACAATGCCTCCGCATTGATTTTTGTCCACAATCATCCCAGCGGGGACCCCAGTCCCTCCCAGGCGGACCGGCGGCTGACTGAAGCGCTGGAAAGGGCCGCGATGACTATTGACATCGTCGTCCATGACCACATCATCATCGGCAGAAACACCCACTTCAGCGGTCGGGAAAACGGATGGCTCAAAGAAAGATGCTCCACATCCAGTCATCTGGCTGATGATCAGCATTGAATGAAAAAGAATGACTTTTTTACTGATGCATGCTAGTGAAGTGTGCCGGATGAGCAGACGCCGTCATTGCGAGCCCTTCGCTTTGTCATTCTGAACGAAGTGAAGAATCTCACAGTGCTTATTGCCCCGACATACATCGGACAGGCAAAGACTTCTGATAAACCCAGGAAGGCATGAGGAATGGATATTGTAACTCTGATGGGAACGGCCATCGCGCTGGCAATGGATGCCTTTGCCGTTGCGGTCGCAAGCGGCGTCAGCTTAAAAATCGTCAGCCCCCGGCAGACATTCCGGCTGGCATGGCATTTCGGTTTCTTTCAGGCCCTTATGCCCATCATTGGCTGGAGCGGAGGCCTGACCGTACGATCACTTATCGAACACTATGACCACTGGGTTGCATTTGTGCTGCTGGCGCTGGTGGGTGGGCACATGATTTGGGAGGCGCTGGATAAAGAGAAGGAGTTGCAGCCACGGAATGATCCGACCAGGGGCCTGAGGCTGGTAATGCTGTCCGTCGCCACCAGCATTGATGCTTTGGCCATAGGCTTAAGCCTGGCATTGCTCAAAATATCCATCTGGCTGCCGGCGCTGGTTATCGGCGTGGTGGCAACCGTGGCCACCGCCGCCGGCCTGCATCTGGGGAGAAAGGCGGGCTCGTCCTCCCATCTGAGCAGCTATGCGGAAATCGCCGGTGGCCTCGTCCTGATTGCCATCGGGCTGAAGGTGCTTTACGAGCACGGGGTATTTGCGGGCATTCTTTGAATTCACAGCACGTTGTCCTCCCAGCGCTCCAGCTCGAACTCAACCTTCTTCATCAGCCACTTTGAGCCTATAATGTGCAGGACGATCCCGGCCAGCGAGCCGGCGAAGATAAGCAGCGGATCGGCCCAGCGCAGGGGCGAGGATGACAGGAAAAATTGCACCGCTTCAAAAATAAAGGAAACGGCGCAGACCAGGACAAATGCCCAGAGCAAATATTTCCTGATCCCGATGCCGATATGTGATTTTTTCAGCCGGAAGAAGACGGTGGCATCCAGCTCAAACAGGCCGTCCATGAGCACCAGCCCCAGCAGCAGCGTCATAACCAGCGATATGGCAGGAAGCACGATCCAGTGGGACAACTGTCCCGACCAAAGACCGGGCATGGCCATGGCAATTCCTCCCAGCAGACATATGAGGATCACCAGAATGACAAGACTGATCACCGTTCTTTTTCCCAGCATGTGGTTTCCCGCCTCTTCCCGCCATTCCGCGTGATGTGAGCGTTTATTGGACGCCGGCCGCGAGCAGCCCCGCCTTCTGCAGGTATTCGTCAATCAGCTTCTTAATATCTTCCGGCGTTTTTCCTCCCACCGCCGAACCATACACCCCCTGGAGGTTAATTCCCTGGTCACGCACCCAGGTTTCCATCAGCTTCTGCTTTTCCTCGTTCAGTTTTCCTCCAAAGGTAATGAACATATACATCTTCATGCCTTTAAGCTTGCCCTGCTTGATGAACGTCCGGGGCGGCGAGGAAAGCTGCTGCAGCCAGATGGGCGCGCACATGATTATCGTGTCATCCGCGGCGGGTTTGATGTCCTCCACGGTAATGGCCGCGTCCCGGTCAAGCCATTGATCAAGCATCGAGGAGACGAATCCCATGATGCCCGACCGGTCATCGTTGGATTTGATCTCCACCATATGGGCGGCAGGCATCTTTGTCTTGATATGCTCGGCAATTGTTTTGTTATTGCCGCTCCTGGTGTAGTAAATGATCCAGGTGTCGGCAGCAAAGGCAAAACCCGGAATCAGGATGGCAAGGGTGAAAAAAATGATACCGCGCTTCAGATTCCTCATGGTTTTCTCCTTTCTTCTACGATGTTTGTTGGAACATGCGCATTTCATGCGCGGCTCACTCACTCTTTGAGTGAACCCAGCCCCTCCAGTTCCTTGCACACAAAATTTAAACCAAGATCGTCAAGCATCTCCCGCTTCTGCAGTCCGGTCGAGACATCCCATCGCCGCAGTTCATAGTACTGGTCTTTCATCCGCTCAAATCCACCGCGGTCCATGGTTGCCCCCTTGCGGGTTATGATGGTGTCCCCCGCCCCGGGGAGCTCCAGGTCGGGATTAAAAAGTCCGATCATCCCTTCTTCCTGCTCGATCGGCTCGGTAAAATTAAATTCCCCGATGACATCGTCTTTCCTTCCGGTTCGTCCCTCCCGGCACATGATAGCCCGCTGCAGGTTGAAGCCCCGCTCGCCCATGCGGTAGTATTCAGTCTCGCTCATTTCTCTCCCGGTCACCGCGCTGAAGAGCTGTGGCACCAGTGTGGGATCCCCCATGTGGTCATCGCGCTGGTCGGTATCGAGCAGGGGATAGAAGCGATCGCATCCCACCATGCTTTCCTTGGCATGCTGCCGGTTCTGAATCATGAACGCCGCCTGGGCTTTCCCTTCATAGGTGGAGAAATCAACCGCCTTTTCATTTCCCCAGGCCCGCTTGGCTATTTTCCGCAAATCCTCCGTCGAGAGCGAAGACATGCCGCCCCCGGTGGTATACCAGAGCATCCATTTGAGAACGGTAAAGCTGAATTCATGGAGCTGAATGATGGGATTCCTGTTTTCGGTCGCATACATGAGGGCATTGGTTATAAATACCCTGCCTCCGTATGCGTCGTTGGCATATCCTGAAGGGGTTATGCGGCTGAGCGCTATTTCTGCCGCGGCGCTTCCCTTCTCCAGCGATGCCCGGCGCGTGCCCTGGGCAAGCAGCTCACCAAACCCTTTCCTGCTCACAATGTTTTCAACCAGCGCCTCAAAAAACTCCAGGCTGCCGATTCGCGACAGCGGAAGGCCGGTTTCGTCCTCGGTGAGCACCCCCGCCTTGCAGCAGCGGTGGAGCCAGTATATCAGGTTGCTAATCTCACCGGTGCAGAGCCCCAACCGATCGCAGAGCGATGTGGCGAGATAAGGATTTTCGGTCGCCTCCCCATGGTAGAGCTGGTCCCACGGGGTATAGACAAAAGCCGCCGCACAGGTTTTGCGCACCTCTTCCCGGCCCGAGGTATGCTTGAAGTATGCCCTCGAGCATCCTCCCGGACAGGCATAGCAGGGAGTATCTTTGCCTTTTTCAATTCCCTGGAGCATGGGTTCGGTGAGATAGAGGCTTTCGTTCTGGCCTTTGCGCAAAAAGCGAATCTGCGCGTTGATCTCACTCAGCCGGTCGGGAAAGGCCACGGGCACCTTATCCCCTCCCTTGATCACAATGGCCTTCAGGTTCTTGGATCCCATGACCGCACCCATGCCGTTGGAAAGGGTCCCCCCCTGGTCAGTAAGCGCAATGGCATAGCGGACCAGATTTTCGCCCGCAGGCCCGATACAAACCGTCCTCGCGTCAGCTCCGTGCTGCTCTCTAAGCCGGTCCATGGTCTCATGGGTCTCAAGACCTTTCAGTCCCTCTGCATCCTTCACGGATGCCTTGCCGCTTTCTATGAGAATATAGGAAAGCTTTTTAGCCTTGCCGGATATGATCATGCCGTCATATCCAGCCCGCTTCAGGGCGGCCCCGAAAAATCCCCCGCCGTTGCCAAAACCGTATTGATCGGGATAGGAATGGGGAGATTTGGCACTTACAACCCACCGCGAGCATCCGATAGCCGCTGTCCCGGTCAGCGGTCCCGGCAGTATCATCAGCAGGTTTTCGGGAGAAAGCGCGCCGGTGGTTTTCGGAATTTCTTCCCAATATACCCTGGAGGCATAGAGACGGCCGCCGATAAAATCGCCGGCGTAATCCATGCTGGTAGTTACCCGATTGTCTCCCGAGGGCAGCTCCAGTCGCAGCAGCGAACCCGTCCAGCCGTAGATCTTTTCCATCATAACCCCCTTAGATAAAAGGCTCACATCGAAACTGAAATCGGATAATCATACACCAATTGCTGCCTTTCGCGCAAGGTTATTGATGGTTCTATCATCTCCCCCGCCGACGGGCCCGGAAACAACAAGGTGCATAAGGAAGTATCGCAATACGCCCCTACACGCCGGTACATACTTCGAGGAAAGAATAGATTCCAGGGTACCTCAGGCCTTGACCGGCATTTTGCGTGCCGATCTTCTTCCGGCAAAGCGCACGGCGATGAAGGCCGCCATGAGGCAGAGGTAATTGCCGATCATAAAAGGCATATTCCCCCATGAATTGCCATCAAAATGGAACCCGGAAAGCGGCCAGAGAAAAAGCGTCGGATAAAATTCGGCAGAGTGTGTCGGTATGTCAAGCAGTATATGCAACAGCCACCCGGTCATTTCAAAATAGGGCCTGCCCTTCAATGGCTGTCCAGGCGCCGCAGCAGATTCTGACGACCACGAGAACCGATACCGGCGCCACAGCCATACCAATGCAAACAGGACGGCAAAACTGATGATGCTGTGGCTGAAGTGATAGAGGGTTTGGGTTGCCTGGAAAATGAAAATTCCCTTTCGTTCATCTGCCGACATGGACTCCGGGCGGGGAATGTCGCTGAAGGGAACTCCATGATACGACATCTGCCAGATCATCCAGACGATCACGGGGGTGAAGGAGAAAAGGTCCGGCGCAATGCCCCAGAGGGCCATCCAACCGGTTTTCAGCGTGCGCGGAGTTCTAATGTTAATCGATTTTGATGCAACGGTTGCCCATAATCCATGGGCCAGTGTATCCATTGTACCTCTTTGCCCGGCGGTGTCCATAACCGGCAGGTTGATATTAAAAAGGCAGGAACCCTGTACCCCTGCCTTTAAAACTATGCTAATAAGTGATGAGATTCTTCTCGGAATTTATCCTGATCAAGAAAACGAGATTCTTCACGGAGCCTGTCCTGAACGATACAACGAGATTCTTCGCTTTGCTCAGAATGACACAGTGAAGGGTTCAGAATGACATAGCGAAGGATTCAGAATGAAAAAGCAAAGGGCTCAGAATGACCGGCGAAGGGCTCAGCCGCGAATGTATCTTGAGATAGCAGGATGCCGTTGGTTTGTCATCCTGAGTGAAACGAAGGATCTCGTTTTTCTAACATGAAAAAATATGGAGAAGCATGATGCCTTAATCGTCAAAATTCCCCTTCGCCCCCTTGTCGGCGTTGAGCAGCCCGGCCTTTTCCTTAAGCTTGCTCTCGGTCCACTCCGCCGGATCCTCAATGCGCTTTGCCTTCGGACCAAGGTCGTACGATCCGGCCTTCAAAATGGCCTCAAGGGCAAGGGGCGCGGTGTCCTGCGCGTTCATCACATTCACCAGCATGTTATAGACAAAATCCTCAACCGCCTTCACCATCCGCTCCCTGATGTCACGCGGCAGCCCGGCGAGCCGGTTCTCGAACGGCAGGTTGAGCTTCTTGTAGTCGCCGGCCTTGAGGCTTTTTGATTTGGCGTACTCCACCATCTCCGCCCACAGCTCCTCGGCCATTCCCTGGCCGCTTATCTTGATGAAGTTTTTATCCTGATCCAGAATGGCATTGCCGTAATCGTTTACCTTGAGTCCCCAGGAGACCATTTGCAGCGCTGTGGCAACATTGGCCTTGGTGGTGCGGGTTTTCGCGGCAATCGCCCGCAGCCGCTCGGAGCTGTTCCCCGAGGTGCCGTGCTGCGCGCCGGATACGCCGTAATCTTTGAGCGCCGCGTGAATGTTTGCGGTCAGCTCCACCTGGATGCCCGCATCGCTTTCCTCAATGCCGTGGGTGGTGCCGTTATTGAGCGCGATCCAATCGGGGAAGATGGAATGGGCGTTGAGGCCCCTGATCAGAAAGAGCGCCTCCTCCACCGTCGACAGGCCTTCCTTCCCCTTAATCTCACCCACCTCCGTTTCCAGGCCCGCCCACGCGGGAACCAGGGGATTGAGCGCTATGGAGGCCAGGAGATTTTTGTCATCGGGGAGATGCGAGGCATCAATGGCCACCGAGGTTATGCCCGCTTCGATCATGCTGGGAATCTCCAGCCTGGCCAAGGCCATGTCTTTGTCGCCCTTGATGCCATAGTGGTCAGCATGGATGGCAACCGGAATGGTAATGCCCATCTCGTTACAGAAGGTGTCCACATAGGTTGCCATGTTCCAGTAGTTGACCGCGCAGTAGGCGCTGGAGCCGCCCTCCGACTTGGCGATTTCAATGATCAGCACGGCATTGGCCCGCTGGGCCGCTCTCAGGGCGCCGCGGATGACAAAGGTGTTACGGCCGTTTGCCGCCATGGTCATCGCCTTGCCCTTGGCGATCATGGCCCGGTCAATCACCTTGCCGCTCACCAGCAGCGCTTTGGAGTTGGGAAAAAGCTTTACCACGTTCGGCGGCCTGCCCACCTGCAGGGCCTTTTCGAAATCAGGAGTCACGCCCGCTTTTGCTGTTGCCATGGTAAACCTCCTGCTGAGAGATTAATGAAGGAACATGCTGATTACTGGAAAATTCGAAGCACGAAATCAGAAACAAATGCACCTGCCGCGCGGAGGCACGGCGAAGTATGAAAATGAAATTCAATAGGCGAGTCATTCTGCGGCGCGACCACAGAATCCAGTAACTTATAATTCATCGGATCCTGCGATCACGTCGCAGGATGGCAGACACCTCAGTTTTATGGTGTCATTTCGAAGAAGCGAAGCGACTGAGAAATCTTATAAGATTTCTCACCTTCGTTCGAAATGACAGTGATTTCTCATAACGAAAGAAAGGGATAGCATCGCGCCTACATGCGCTCCTGCAGAAGTTCCCGGTGTCTTTGAGAGCTGGACCGACTCCCCGTCAGCAACGTGAAGCCTGTGAGGAAATGATCTCCTCCATTTCCTCGCGGGCCTTCTCGATGTGATCCCGCTTCCGCTTCAACCACAGCACGTGGCCGCGCATGGTCTTCTGCAGCAGCTCTATTTCATGCATCAATGCCGACGGCGATGGCCCCCCCTTGATCTTTCGCGCCTGCAGCACCCGCTCCGGCTGCTGGCACAGCGCCAGGTCACGATCCTTGAACGTCAGGATGATGTCCATGTCGGCCAGGGCCCGCTTCAGCGCGCCGGACGTGATGATCTCATTGCCCTGCTCTTCCGAATATGCCACCGCCTTTTCCACCACCATCTTTGCCTTCCTGAAGGGTAGGGAGTGTTTGCGAACCATCCACTCCACCACGTCGGTCGCGGCAACAAAGCCCCGCTTGCACGACTCGAGCGCCGCCTCCCGGTTGAAGGTGAGCGAGGCAATGATTTCCTTCATGATCGGCAGCGACGGCTTGCACTCCTCAACCACGTCCATGAGAGGATACTTGCTCCACTGGGACTCCCGGTTATACCCGGCGAACAATGAGCGCCCCAGCGCCAGCAGCGCCACCAGCATCCCCTGCGCGTACGCGGACTTTCCCTTGATCGCCTCCAGCGGATCCGGGTTTCGCTTCTGGGGCATGAGCGAACTGCCGGTGCAGTAGGCATCATTCAGGGATAGCATGCCGAACTCGGAGGTGCTCAGCAGTATGAGCGTCTGGGCCAGATTGCTCAGATGATTCATCATGATGGAAACGGCATAGCCCAGCTCCGACTCCGGCTCCCAGCGGTTGTGGACGGGATCCACGGAGCTCCGGTGCACCCCGTCAAAACCCATGAGCCGGGCGGTTAGCTTCCGGTCCAGGGGAAGGCGTGTTCCGTAGCCTGCCGCTCCGCCCAGGGGATTGTAATTAAAGAGCGCAAACCAGTTGATGAATCGTTTGACATCCCTTTCCAGGGGAAGGGTGAAGGAAAAAAGCAGGTGCCCCCAGGAACCGATCATCCCCGGCTGATGGTGGGTGTATCCCGGCATGATCGCATCACGATGATCCTTTGCCACAATGGCCATGGTATCGATCAGGTTAATCAGCTGTGTGACAAACTCCAGCACTTCCGCGCGCATGTAAAGCCGCAGGTCCAGGACGATCTGGTCATTCCTGCTCCGGCCGGTGTGCAGCCGTCCTGCGGATTCCATGCCGTAGTGCTCAATCAGGTAGGTCTCAATGGTGCTGTGGACATCCTCCTTGGCCGGGTCTACAATAAAGGTTCCTTTGGCATGAAGGTTTTCCACCTCCTTAAGACCCCGTAACACCGTTTCCGCCTCTTCTTCGGCGATGATGCCCTGCTTCCACAGCATGATAGCGTGGGCCTTGCTTCCCCAGATATCGTACGGGATGAGCCGCTCATCATAGGGCGGCGAGGGCCGCACATCGCGGCCGGAGGTAAAGGCAAGCAGGCCGTCCGCCGCTTCCTGCTTGAGGCGATCCCCCCACAGGGTATCAAGGGTAAAGGATTCTTTTCTTTTTTGTTTTTTTGCCATACCGACCTTTCGGAACCACTCTGATAGCGTGAACTCGGCATTAAGCTCTGCAGGGGCTGATATTAGCAAAACTGCCCTGCAGGGGCAAGCATTTTTTCCCCGCCTTGCCTGCAGGCAAGAAATAATACAAGATTAATAGGTTAGCAGGGCCCGACCCCCAAAGCCCCCCAAAGGCGGGACTGATGATGTGGGGAACGGCCTTTTGTCTTTACTTGAATATAGGTGCCTGCTGTGATATTGAATCGATGGCTACGGGAACGTCAGTACAGATTCTGGTCACGAAATAGATTTTATTGCAAAAGAAGTCTATGACGGAGGAATATAAAAGCGCGGTGCAGGTCCACAGAACTGATTGTATGGTTGGTTTCACTATCTGATTACTTTCTGCATCTTACTGGCAGGCAGAGCCCAAGGAGTTTAGTATGAAAGCAGTCGTGATAACGGGAAGCACCAGGGGTATCGGGCACGGCATGGCAATTGAGTTTTTACAAAGAGGATGCCAAGTCATGCTCAGCGGCCGCAGTCAGGCAACCGTTGATGCAGAGGTGCAACGGCTGGCAAACCAGTATGGCGCTGACAAGGTGAGCGGCACGTCCTGTACGGTGGCGGATCATAAACAGGTTAAAGCCCTCTGGGATGCGGCGTACAACAGATTCGGCAAGGTTGATATCTGGATTAATAATGCCGGGGTTACCCACGTGACGAAGCCTCTTGCCGCAATGGACATTGATGAAATAAAGCCGGTCATAGACACCAATATCACCGGCATGATCTACGGCAGCAAGATAGCTTTGGAGGGTATGCTCAAGCAGGGGTTCGGGCAGATTTACAACATGGAGGGCCATGGCAGCAACGACAGTAAGCTGGCCGGCGTGAGCGTGTACGGCACCTCCAAGCGGGCGCTCCGATATTTCACCGAGGTATTAATTGACGAGACCGAAGGCACCCCCGTGCAGGTCTGTTTCTTAAGCCCCGGCATCGTGCTCACCGACTTCCTGATCAACGGCATGCGCAAAAGGCCGGCGGAGGAGCTGGAATCCATAAAACCGATACTCAATTGCCTGGCCGATGCGGTGGAGACGGTGACCCCCTTTCTGGTGGAACATATTTTGAAAAACGATACACACGGCGTCGAGATTGCCTGGCTGACCGAGGAAAAGGCAAATGAGCGCCTGAACTCCGATGAATACTTCAGCCGGGATCTGTTCAGTCAATTCGGGCTGTAAGAATATAATCAGTGCATCTTCGGTTCATTAATCCAAAGGAGAGCAGAACCATGAAAAGACATAAAGGCAATGTTTTTATGGTAATCGCCGGTTTGTGCGTGCTCGTGCTGCTCGGCGGCTGCGCAACCCATCAGGCACGCAGCACGGAAAAATCTCAATTTTTAAAGGACTATTCTCAGCTCACCACAGGCGACAAGGCGCAGCTCCGGTATGTCGACCCGCTGGCAAACTTCAAGTCATACAAGAGCATTCTCATGGACCCGGTCAAGCTGTATGCCTCGACCGCGCACCGGATGGAAGATATTTCCTACGAAGAATGGCAGGCGCTGCTGAATTATCTCGATGCGGCGGTGCGGGAACATCTTTCAAAGGATTATACATTTGTGCAGAAGCCCGGCCCCGGCGTGATGCGCCTGCGTGTAGCGCTTACCCAGGCCGATCGCTCCAATGTCCTTCCGGACACCGTTTCCACCGTCGTTCCCATCGGGCTTGCAATCAGCGCTCTGAAAGCCGGTATCACGGGCAAACATTCCTTTGTCGGGGCGGCCGGCATCGAAGCCGAACTTCTGGACAGCACAACCGGCAAGCGCCTTGCTGCTGCTGTCGACCACCGGGTTGGGAGCAAGGTCACCGGAGAACTCAACAAATTTGATGAATGGCACACGGTTAAGGACTCCATCGACTACTGGACACAGAATCTGCAGGCCTTCCTGGCAGAACAGCGAGCGAAATAAAACGCTCTCAGTGAATTACCCCGCGGCAGAGCTGTGGGGTAATTCACTATTCAAACCTAATTGATAAAAGTTGTTGAGTATAGCCCCGCAATGCATCGATATTTCAAACAACGCATCGAAACACTCATTCCGGTTATGGAGACCATGTTACATAATTCTGAATGACATGTTAGATTTTCAATTTCATATAGTGTGTCAGGTTGTTGCTCTTCATGAACAAGACCCATATGACAAAGGAAGAAATATAACTGCCGTATAGCACTCTCACTTGCCATGTCTTAAGAGGAGGATGTAATGTCAAAAGTCGTTCATAGTTCACGAATTATCATTACCCGTGAGGAAGGCCCCACTCGCAAAGCAGTAATCGATGGGTTCTCGGAACCCGTGTATTATGGCGTTCATGGCGGCATAAAGGAATTCTATGGGGTGCGGCCACGCATAGAGCACCCGGCTACTCTAGACCATATTATAGGCGGGGTGGGCGGGTGAATGATGGGTACACTGGCAGCGGTGCTTGCCGGCAAGAATATACCGACAGATAAAGATATATATCGTGCAGAAGTTAAGGGCGATATTGAGGATGTGAACGGGGTGCTTAAAATCACACGTATTGATGTGAACTATTATCTAAAAATCGATGGGGCCAAGAGAAAGGATGCAGAAAACGCACTTCAGAATTACCTTGCCATGTGTCCAGCTGCACAAAGTGTTATTGGGTGTATAAAGATCAATCACGAAATTACCTTTGAATAAAAAAGCGATCATCGCCCTGCAATTTATTGTTTGTTGAGATGCAGTATTTTTGCCCCTTCAAAGCCGTTGAACCTGGTGGTCGAGGCGGTGCTGTATGCGCCGATGTTTTCGGTATAAAGGTAATCCCCCAGCTTCAGGTTCCCCGGCAGTTCTTCAGACACGGATACTTTGTCAAAGCTGTCGCAGGTCGGTCCCACCACGGCGCAGACCTCCTTTGCACCCTTTTTGAAAGCATAAAAATTGGGAATCCAGTGATCGTAGACCACGCCGGAGAAGGTGTGATAGACCCCGTCATTGATGTGATAGAACAGCTTGCCGTCGCGCCGCGCCCTGCCGATGATCTCGGTTACCAGCGTGGCGGCGTTGGCGACCATGAACCGGCCCGGCTCGGCGATCAGTTCAATGTCGGCCGGGAAGAGCCGCGCGCATTCGCTGTTGATGATGCGCCCGAGTTTCTCCAGATGGGGCACGCCCTGGTTGTAGGCGACCGGGAACCCGCCGCCGATATCCACGATCTTCAGCGGATAGCCCGCCTTCCTGGCGTCGTTGAATATCTCGGCGGCGATTTGCAGGGCGTTGCTGTAATTGTCAACATTGGTGCACTGGCTGCCCACATGAAAGCTGAGGCCCTCGACGACAAGACCCGCATCAAATGATCGACGGATAAGATGCAGTGCCTCGCCGGGCTCGAGGCCGAATTTCGAACTCATTTCAACCTGCGAGCCGATGTCCGGAACTTTCAGGCGCAGTACCAGCCCGGCGGTGGGACAGTACTGCCGTATTTTGATGAGTTCGTCATGATTGTCATAGGTAACCAGCGGCCGGTACTTTTTTATCTTCCGCAGGGTCTGCCAATCCTTGATGGTGTTTGAGAAGATGATCTTGTCCCAGATGTAAAAATCCTTCGCCCGCTTGCGGAAGTGCCTGATGTATTCATACACCTGCATGAACTCATTGTACGACGCCACATCAAAGCTGCAGCCCTCATCAAACAGCGTCTTGATGATCTCCTGATTGGAATTGGCCTTCACCGCATAGTACGCTTGCACCCGCGGCAGCTGCTTCTTGAAATGCCGGTAGTTCCGGCGGATGGCATCGTGATCGATGATAAACAGGGGGGTGCCGTGTCGATCGGCCAGCTTGCGAAGATGTGCTGTAATGGTTTTCACGGGGGTCGGCGGCGTTGCGTGTCAATGGTTGTGGAGTGGCAGGCGGGCGGCGCCGGCTACTCCTCCAGCTTTTCGATGAGCTGCTTAAGTTTTGCAATCTCCCGGTTGTTTTTGAGATACGACTGGGTGAGCTTGCGGCGCAGTTCCCCGCCCCGGTGGTAGAGCCGCTTCAGCTTTTTGGGCCGGGTTGTCTGAATGACATAGGCGGTCAAGAGCGGCAGCGCGAGGGTTACGTCAAGGTACGCCGTCACCGTGTCCTCCAGCTTGGTCGGATCAATTTTGCCCCAGCTCGCCGCCTCCGACGGGGGCGCGCCGGAAAGGCCGCCGGTGTCAGGACGCGCGTCGGTTATGTTGATGTCGTAATCCTGCCCCACTTCCGGTATCATCAGCACTTCCTGGATCTGCGGCTCGGTCTGCAGCGTGAAATTTTTCGGACTGCCGCCGCCGATGAGGATGACCCCGGTTTTTCCCTTCTCATATCGCTTTGCGTTGAGCACGATCGCCGTGGAGTCATTGACATCGATGCTGGGATTGATCTTGAGCTTGAATTTGCCGGTTAGCTGCAATGCCTCGGCCAGCAGCTCCAGGCCGGCGACATTCATGCCGATGGTGGAATCGCCGGGCGACGACGTGAACACCGGGATGCCGTTGCGGTAGGCGGCCGCCAGGATACTCACCTGCCCGAGCTTATTCTTTTTTTCATGATCGCTGAGAACCTTGCCCAGCAGATGGTAAAACTCCCGGGTTCCCATCTCTTTCTGGAATTCCGTCCGCACCAGGATTTCGCGCAATTGCCGGTCGGTTTCCATGAGCACATCCTCGTAGTCAAACAGGATGTCGTAGATGCGGGTCACGCCCTTATCCCGGAGGTCGGCGTCATCGACAGTGTGGCTGCCGCGGAACATGGGCAGGTTGAAGGCATAATGAATATCGTGATACATGTTCGCGCCGGTGGCGGTCATCCAGTCGGCGAATCCGTGGTTCATCAGCGGAATGATGGCCGACGGGCCCAGGCCGGCAGGGGTGAGCGCGCCCGCAAGGCTGACGCCGATGGTGACATCCGGCCGCGAATAGTGGTCGCGCAGCAAATGGCAGGCCGCCCGGAGACGCCCCCCATTATAGGCGTCGAGGTTATCAATCAGTTTTACAATGCTGGTGGTTTTTGTGATCGGCGCGGGCATGATACGCTTGCCTGACAGGTAGCGTTTTTTGCCCGGGCAGGTTTTTGCTTTCAGTTTTTTCATGGAGTCTCTCTTTTTCTCTTACGTAATTGTTGTGTTGCATCAGATGTTTTTGATTCTTTCGACACAGTAAACCGAGTTTTCTCATATCATTTGTGCCATATAGTGTCAAAGGGAAAAGTGTTCTGAACGGAACAATTGATGAGGGAAAAAGATTGGTGCAGTTGGTGAGCAATCCACATGAGGGGGACGTTCGTGCGGGAGTTGCTTGAACCACCGGGGCGGATTGCAATACACCCCTACTCCGTCTGGATGCCAAGCTCGTCGAAGAGCGCACCTTCCCTAATCTTGGCTTTTAGCCCGGCGGCGAGGGATTTGACATGCGGTCCGCCGCGCGCGGCAAACCTGTCCAGCAGCGCCTCGCAGGAGGCGAGCTTGGCGCGCGAGAGCAGTATCGTCTCGCCATCCGCAAGACATGCCGCGTCCGGCAGCATCTGATTGATGACATCCGCTGTCTGCGTCCGCAGCTCGGGGTCGCTCATGAGCAGCAGGCCGACCTCCCATGACAGTCGGTAGAGCATGCGCACCCATGATCTTCCCTCCCCGCCCGCCATCAGCACATCGTCACGCACTCTCCTCAAAAGCTGGACAGTGTCGCTGCCGCCGGGCATGAACATGCGCTCATACACTCCCGGCCACAAAGAACTCCAGTTGAAGCTCATCTCAACGCTATTATCGGTTTCATCAGTCTCAGCCACCTCATCCCGCACATCTACCGTCACGAGCAGCGTATGCGCACCTTCCGAAAAACTGTAGGGTTGGTCAAGCCAGGCGCGGTAGGATTTGCCTCCCAGATCCTCACCTGTCTCAGCCGTGTATGCTTCTATCCCGTCAATGAAAAGGGAAACTGCGAAGGGACCATTGAGCGGGACATCGCTGTCATTGCAGACGGCAAAATCAACATATGTTTTCCGGGGCGCGGGATAGAGCACCTCTGATTCGGGATTGAAATCACTGGTGCCCTGCTGCGATGACGGCACGATGGAAAAGCTCCACCCGTACGGCGCGCAGGGCATTAAATTGGGGCCGGTATCGTCGGGCACAGTGGTGGTTGTGGTGGTGGACCCGGGCACGGAGGTCGTCGTCGTTGTGTCAATGATGCTGGTGGTTGTGGTGCTGCCGCCTCCATCATCATAGCTCAAATCGAGCGCTTCAAGGCCGAACATGGTGAGCGAGCTTCCTGAGGTCTGGTCATACCCGATCCTGAAAAATCCATCCTCCCCCCATTCCCTCCCCCAGCTGTTCTTCACAATCCAGCATTGCTGTGCATCATCATATCCCACAATGCAGGCCAGATGGCCCCCGACGATATCCTGTCCCGATACCGGTTCATAGATGCCGCCGGCATAATGTTTGAAGTCATCGTAGATGTACATGCCGCAGGGTACGGGTTTACTTACCAGCACCGCCTTGATCTGGTCCGGGGTGGGGAGATACCCCGATGTCTGCGGCGCAATGTAGGACCAGCGCGTAATCCTTGTCATTCGTGTCGCCGCATCAGCGCAGGCATCCCCGCAGGGAGGTTCCGTTCCGGTGTCCTGGCCAACCGCATAGGAAAAGCAGGCTTCATCCGGCACCCCGACATTTCTGAGGTACTCTGCTATGTAGTCCGAATAATTGCCGATGCATCCGCCGTACGCATAGCCATCCCGGGTGCCCGCCGGCCCGCACGAAACAAGATATTGCTCCGACAGATCAAGGGTCGGGTCGGGGTTTCCTGCCTCACGCATGATGAGCGTTTCAAATGCCGCAACCGTTGCGAAGGCGGTGCAGGCGCCGCACGCCCCCTGGATTCTGACCGGTGTCACCCAGTTGCCGTTATTGGTGCGCCAGTCAAAAGCGGCGGGCAGGCCATATATCACGTGGCTCTCGGCAGCCAGGCCCGGCTGCCGGACCGCACCAGCCCTGCTTGAGGGAACGAAGCCGAGCATCCGACCGAATTCTTCGGTGGACAGGTGAGAAAGGGAGGTTTCGGCGGCGTGCCAGCCGGCACCGCGTTCCGCAAGCTTGTGCCGCAGCACCTCCAGTTGCATGGCAGAAGCAGGCAGCGCCGCGAGCGTCAGAATGATCGCGGTTATAATGATTAACCCTTTTCCATGGAACCAGGCACTTCGAGTCATACCCTATCCTTGAACGCAGTCGCCATGGACTGCAGCGATGCTGAGTGCAGCGATGGTTACATCCCGGCGAGCGTTGTGCGCCCGCAGGCGTATCCGCAGGACGGTAAAGCTTCACCTGACGGATACGGGGCGTCATATGCTGCGTATGTTTTTTATCGTTACATTTGAACAAATACTTTAGACCAATCAAATAGTTCTTGGATTTTTCCCGGTTCACATCTGAAATTTTTTTGGAACTATTTACAAGCGGTAGGAGCGGCTGTAAGCCGCGAATTCGTCGCGCCTGAAGGAGTTCCTACCGGAATTTCAAATATATTTCGCTCGCTTTTAGGTTTGACATTACTCTGCATTCACGCTAAGTAATAACACAGTCTGAAGGTGCTAAATCATTAAAAGCAAAAAGGATTCCGGATACGAATCAAGGAGAGCGGCATGACGTTGACTACTGCTAAGGATAAGCGCAGCATAATGAACAACACAAAAATCACGGGAAACAGCTTTCGTCCGCATCTCTCAGGCAGGCGCCGGGCGGCGTCTGTTCTGCTGACTGCCTTCTTCATGCTGTCTTGGTCAATCGCCCCCTGCCTGTCCCAGACCTTTAAGCCGGTGAGGGTCGGCGATACCTTCGCGCCATTTACGCTCGCCAGCAATCTCACGCAGCAGGAGCTAAAAGCGCTCAATCTAAGCGCACAGAAAACCATCTCGCTCAACGACCTGAAGGCGGAGATTGTCGTTGTCGAAATGCTGAATGTGCACTGCCATACCTGCCGGCTGCAGATGCCCGTTTTCAACAAGCTGTGGGACGCCATCCAGGCCGACAAGGTTCTCAAGTCGAAGGTGGCGATGCTCGGCATCACCGTGGGGAACAATGCCGAAGAAATAACCGCCTTTCATCAGGAATTTCAGCCCCGTTATCCCATACTGGCAGACCCCTTGAAGTCGGTCTATAACAGCCTCAGCGACCCCAAGGGCACCCCTCAAACCTACATCATCAGGAGAGACACGGGGGGTACATGGTTCATCCTCTACCACCACCGGGGAGCGGTCGACTCCCATGAAATCTACCTGGAGAAGATCAAGGGGTTCTTCAAAACCAGTCTGGAAGGAACAGAGCCCGGCTATCGCCTCCCCCAAAGCGTGCTGCAGGCGCTGCAAAACAAATATCCCGCCCAATCCTTTGCCGCCAAACAGATGCTGTTGTACTTTCCCTCGAGCATCACCTTTCCCCTGGAAACCGACAGCAGAAACCGGAACAACCAGATGCCCATTCTGCGTTCACTCCTCAAGGATGACAAGCTGGCGATGGTAGTCATCGGCAACCTGAACCAGCTGTTTCCCGCCCAGGAGCTGGCCACCCTTGGCGCCACGCCCGGCATCTTCCTGCTGGATGATGGCAACGGGGCGCTCAAAAAGCTGTTTGTGGTTGATGAAAATCCCCTCATCTGCCTCATTAATGCGGCCGGGGGGATTGTCTACCGCGGCGGTTCCCTCACCGCCGCACAGGCCGGAGAAGTGCTGGAGGGCACGGTGCCGGCGCTCACCAGCAGTCTGAGCGACGCCGAACTCATGGCCTTGATGGAGGGCGCCATGAAAGAGATAAACCCGGAAGTCAATCTGGTGGAAAGGAAGGAAATGGCCGGCGGGAGCGCGGCATATGTCGGATTCACCCCCCTTTCAATCCGGGCGGATGAGGGGGTGCTTTTCGGGAGGGTGGTAAGCAAGTACAGCATCTGTGATGTCTGCCATGATATCCATTTTTATTTCATCTTCGACCAGAGCGGCAAGCTGCTGGCCATCAAGCCGATCAAGCTGACCAAGTACGGCAATGTGGACTTCAACCAGGATGATGTGGAAAAACTGCAAGGGCGCCTCGGCGGAAAAAACCTCTTCAACCCCATACCGTTTGACCCCGCGGTCGACGCAATCACCCAGGGTACCATGAGTTCGTACCTGGTGTTCGAGGGCGTCAACGACACACGAACGGCATTGGGTGATTTCAAGGAAAACGGGTTCAGGAAAGAGTACTGGAAGGAGCAGTGTCTGGCCAATCTCTGTGAGATCAAGAAGGCCCTGCTGCTCTACAAACAAAGCGGGGCGTCGGGCACACTTATCCTGGAGGATCAAACCAGCCTTAACATGAGTTTATTAAAGCCGTTCCTCTCCTCGGCAAAGGCGGCGCAATGCCCCACCCGGGGGAAATACCTGCTTATCGGTGATGCCCCGCTGTGCTCCTCCCATGGCATGAATATTCTGCCCTGCCCCGGCGATGAAGGAGCAGGTGCAGCAGCGGAATAATGTGCGTTTGTAAGACCAAGGCAAGATACGAAAGGGGCGACCGGCCGGTCGCCCCTACAGTTGAATATAATACCGAATTGATGTTTCAATAGTATGGAGGGACGCGCTCCGTCGCGTCCGATTTTTCATGACGGCCATGACGGAGCATGGCCCTCCATGTGTCCGGTATTGGTAGTTATGTGATAAACCGGGAATGCATGACATGCTGCATGATCCCTTTACTATCCTAACCAAGGAGGTTACATGTCCGTCACCATAGGCGTTATCGGCGGCACCGGTCTGTACGCAATGGAGGGCCTGGGCAAAACCGAGAGCGTGAGTCTTGAGACCCCGTTCGGCAAACCTTCCGACAGCTACCTTGTCGGCCAATTGGGCGGTACCGCCGTGGCCTTTTTGCCCCGTCACGGCACGGGCCACCGCATCTTGCCCCATGAGCTGAATTTCCGGGCAAATATTCACGGGTTCAAGCAGCTGGGCGTGGAATCGATCATATCGGTCAGCGCGGTGGGGAGCATGAAGGAGGAGATTGAACCGCTGCACATGGTTTTGCCCGACCAGTTTATTGACCGGACGCGCACACGGCGTGACACCTTTTTCGGCGGGGGCATCGCCGCCCATGTGGGTTTTTCTCACCCCATCTGCCCGCGGCTCCGTGAGGCGCTGCACAGCAGCATCACCGCGCTGGGCTTTCCCGTCCACAACGGCGGGACCTATGTGTGCATCGAGGGACCGCAGTTTTCGACCCGGGCGGAGTCCCTCGTCTACCGCAGCTGGAACGTGGATGTCATCGGCATGACCAACCTGCAGGAGGCCAAGCTGGCCCGCGAGGCGGAGATCTGCTACGCAACCGTCGCGCTGGTCACCGACTATGACTGCTGGCGCGAGGGCGATGACACCTTAAGCATAGAGATGATCATTGAGAACCTGAATAAAAACACGCGCAACGTGCAGCAGGTCATCCGCGAGGTGGTGCCGGCCATCGCGGCGGGGAAGCGGAACTGCGGCTGTCCCGAGGCCCTGCATAACGCCATCATCACCCGGGAGGATTTGATCCCTCCTCAGGTAAAAAACGATCTGCGGATCATTATCGGGAAGTACCTGAAGGGATAGCCGGCTGTGGCAAAACACTCATCCGCTTGGTTACGCTCATCCTGCTTCATTGCGACGCACCGAAAAGGCGCTATTGAAGGCTACGGCGTCCCTGACAGCCCCTCCTCGACGGCCCGCATCAGCTTGAGGTTTTCCTCCTCGGTCAGGTCGCGGCGGCATTCAAGTCTGTCAAGGTACTCATCAACTTCCCGGTTATCGCTGCGGAGCCTGTCTATCGCTGCATGCTGCCTGCGCACCGCCCGGTCGAGATCGCTCACCTCAATCTGCCAGTTCAACGTCCGGCTGAAATAGCTGACAATCATCTTTTCCGCAGAGCGGTCACCCACCGTTGCCAGGTAGAACGGAACCGGAACCCACAGGCTCACCCCGGGGATGTTCCTGCGCCGGGCCACCCAGAGCAAATACGAATTGAGCGTCGGCTTCTGGTCCGGCGGGGTCTGGTAATCAATGTTTCGCTCCTGCTCTCCCGCGGCAAACTTTTTTTTTGCCGTCTCGGAATTGAATACCATGAAGATCTCCCGGGGCTGGGTATGGCAACTCAGGCTAACCATGCACCCCAGGGTAAACAGCGCGCCCACCCCTGAAATCTTTTGCGCATGGTCAATAAGCGCGTTGAGATACTCATACCAGTCATAGTGAGGGGGATCGCTTACGAAGAGCAGCGCCCGCTCAGTGGCGGCGGCGTACATCCTGTTTTCCGGAAAGCGGATGAGATTGTTCTCCACGCTGACGCCGGCAAATGAAAAAAACCGCTCAAGGGCGATCCCGCCCCCCGCGCGGCATTGCAGCTTGCCGCGCAGATAGCCGATAACGCCGGCCCCCACTCGTGCCGAATCTCCACGCCATCCCACGACCAGCGCCGCCGCGCCGCCGGCCGCCCGGCCCGATTGCTCATCAAGCAACAATTCGCTCACCCTTTTGTACCCCCGTCATTCAGGGATTGGTCTATGTCCTCCAGGAGCCTGCCGAACCCCTCCATGAACTCCTGCTCGTGCGCTTCAGTGGTTTCGTCCTGAGCAGTGTCAGCGCGCGCCTCCCGCAATTTCTCGAGCTGCGCTCTCATCTCCGCCGGGATTTTTTTATAGATCTCCTCAACCTGCTCATCCGATTCTTTGATGGCCTCGTCGAGCCCGCTCAGGTCCGCGGTAATATCCAATGCATGCATCAAAAACTGCATCACCGATTTAGACGCCCGGGGATACGGCAGGGGGAAATGGGCCACATACATCGGCACCTCCCCCATGATGCACATGCCTTCAATGCCGCGCTCCTTTGCAACACCCAGCACCAGACCATTTAAGCCGCTGATGCTGCCTTCGTTCATCAACACCGCGTTGGGGATGCGCTTCACCTCATGGAGAAGTTCCGGTGCGGTGGGAACCGCCCACACCTGCGGTATCATGGCATGGTGAATGGCAGCCACCGCTGCGCCGGAGGTGTACATGCGCCGGCAGCCGAAGCGGACGGCGGCATCCAGCACCAGATGGGCAAGCCGGTACGCCTTGACCCCCTCCGCGTAGGACTTGCCCTCCACTGACGGCTGCTCATCGCCGATGAAAAAAAGGATATCACGCCCCGCATGCCGTGCATGGTAAAAGGTGTTGCGGGGAAATTCCAACTCGTCCAGCACCCCGCCCTTGAAGGTGGCCTTGGCGGGATAAAAAAAGTCCCACGGCTCAATTTCGCCGATCGGTTCGGCGCCAACCGCCTTCCTCAATCCGTCGATGGCAATGATTCCCACGTTGCCTATGCCGGGCCAGCCAACCAGCAAGACCGGATTCTCGCAACGCGGTTCGGAATGGAATTGGATACCCATCGCAACGATTCCTTTTAATCATGATGTTTACTCAGCCTTCTATTATATGTATAGCATATAACCATCTCCCGCGGTATGAATATTGCTGATTTTAATTACCCTTTACAAGGCCCGGCCATCCGGTACATAATAAGCGCCATCGCACAACCGCATCGCGCGGGAAAGGATCGCGGCAATGATCACCGGCGGGTTTCTTTATCTTGCCGTCATTGTATTTTTTGCCGGCGCTGTTGCATTGGCTGAAAGGAGGGGTCCATCCGCCTGGTTCAGGTATCTGCCGGCGGTGGTGCTCATCTACCTCGGCGCCATGCTGCTCGCCACCGCTTCCCTCTGGGGAAAAAGCGAAGAGATCAGCGCCTGCTACCGGGTGGCAAAAACGCACCTCCTGCCGCTGCTCATATATCTGATGCTGCTGCGCTGCGATCTGAGAAACATCCTGCGCCTGGGACCGAGGATGCTGGTGGGGTTTTTCACCGCCTCCCTCAGTATCATGCTCGGCTTCATCGCCGTCTTCGCGGCGTTGAATGGGCTGTATGAACCGGACACCTGGAAGTCATTCGCAGCGCTTTCCGGAAGCTGGATCGGAGGCACCGGGAACATGGTTGCGGTGCAGGAAGCGCTGGACCTCCCCGCCTCCCGGATGGGATACGTGCTGCTGATGGACTCGGTCAATTATGCGGTCTGGGTAATGATATTGCTGGCCCTCACCCCTCTTGCACACCGCTTCAATAGGTGGACGGGAGCCGACACCTCAGTGCTGCAGCGGATCGGCACACAGCTCAACCGTTCGGACGGGAAGTCGCGCGCTGCCGGTGACGCTGTCGATCTCATGCTGCTCCTGGGCACAGGGCTGCTGGTTTCGGCGCTCTGCATGTACCTGGCCGGAAAAATGCCCACAACCGATTTCATCACCGTGCCGGCGTGGACGGTGATCCTGGTGACGCTCACCGGCATCATCGCCGCCATGACCCCGCTTGCCCGCCTGCCCGGATCAGCACAGCTTTCCTCGGTGGCGCTTTATATTTTGATCGGCCTCATCGGCTCGATGGCTGACTTTACCGGGCTGACCCGCGCCCCGCTCTATATCGCCTCAGGTTTTCTCATCATCAGCGTTCACGCGGGGCTCATGATCCTGGCGGCAAAAGCATTCAAGCTCGACCTTTTTACCTGCGCGGTAGCCAGCCTTGCCAATATCGGCGGCGTCGCATCCGCACCCATCCTGGCTGCGTCATACAGCGAAGCCCTGGTGCCGGTCGGGGTTTTAATGGCCCTGATGGGCTACATTATCGGAACCGGCGGGGGACTGCTGGTGGGAAAAATCCTTTCCCTGCTGTAGCAGGCTGTTGAAAATAAACCATCTGATATGTGGCTCAAGCGGGAGGGGCTTTTTATTGGAAAAGATTGCTTTGTCGTCCGCCCCAGCGTTACTCCTCGCAACGACATTTTGTTATACGTTATTTCTGGAACACGATGGTAGGACAGCTAGACATCCATGAAAATTACCGGCATCAAACTCGGCCATCTCTCCATACCGCTGCGCACACCCTTCAAGACGGCCGTGCGCACCGCCACTCACATCGATGATGTGCTGGTAACACTTTGCACTGATGACGGCGCCGTCGGCTTCGGCAGTGCCGCTATCGTCCCGGCCGTGACCGGCAACACCGAGGTCATCATCAGGGCCGCGATCGAAGGACCCCTTAAACATTTTCTTCTTGGCCGTGCAATCGAAAACTTTGAAGAATTGATGGCACAACTTCACGCCCTGCCGGGTGTAAACGCCGGCGCCCGGGCGGCGGTTGATATCGCCCTGTATGATCTGTACGGCCGGCTGCAGGCTTTGCCGGTGTATAAACTCCTGAAGGGAGATAGAAAGGAACTCACCACCGACCTCACCATCAGCCTTAACGAGCCCGAAGTAATGGCGCGCGACAGTCTCGATGCCGTCAGCCGGGGATTTACGACGCTCAAGCTGAAAGTGGGAAACGACCGCGCCAGGGATATGGAACGGCTCAGGGCAATTCGCGCGGCGGTTGGCGATGACGTCAATCTGCGCCTTGACGCCAACCAGGGCTGGACTCCTGAAGAAGCGGTCTCTCTGATAGGGCAGATGGAGGACGAGGGCCTGGAGATCGAGCTGGTGGAACAGCCGGTGAAGGGCCGGGACCTCGAGGGATTAAAGTATGTGACCGACCGGGTCGGCATCCCGGTTGTCGCCGATGAGAGCGCCTTCTCACCTCGCGATGTCGCCGACATCATCCGTATGCGCGCAGCGGACATGATCAACATAAAGCTGATTAAATCCGGCGGTCTGTACCCTGCGCTGAAAATAGGTGACCTGGCGCGTGATGCCGGGATGGAATGCATGATCGGGTGCATGATGGAAAGCAGGATAAGCGTCACCGCCGCCGCTCATCTGGCCGGCGCGCGAAGCATCATTACTAAAATTGACCTAGACCCGCCGATCCTGTGCAGCGATGACCCGGTCGAGGGCGGAGCCCGGTATGACAACCAGCTCATCACGCTCCCCGATGACCCGGGTTTGGGCATTATGAACGTGAATGAATCATGACGCTTCGTGAATGAACATTGTAATACGCATGCAGGGGCGACCGGCCGGTCGCCCTTACACACGACACGGCAGGGCAATGAAGCATACGCCGCCGATCACAAACACCGAGGGAGTGGCATTCAACTGCCGCTCCCTCGGTGTGGAGGAATAAGAATGAGACTGTTACACCACTATAAAACCATAAAAAGAATGCTTATGCAATAAGCAGAACCCTGATTTTGATCTTCTAAAAACCTGATTTTGCGGGTTCTTAATCCTTTATGCTTCTCTCGCGCTTCTCTTTATGCTATAGAACGCTTAATTGTAAGCGAATTCGGAGGCAAGGCATTGCACCCAGACAGGCCTAAAAGTGTCATTATTGGAGTACTGGCGGCCGTTTTTTTTCAGTCCTTCGGCTTGTTGTATTCCTCCATTCCGGGCGGCATCATCATGACCCTCCTCCTGGCAGCAGGATATGTTGTCTATTACCTCGCCGGGTCATCACCCTCTGCATTCATATTCTTCTGGATTCAGCCCCCGGTCAATCTCATCTGGTCAATCATCGCGGTGACCAGGCACAATAAAAAATTAATGAAAGAGCTGCAGGGAGTGTTCTTTTAATCGAGCGAGGAAAATATGAACAGGCGTTCTGTCATTCTTTGTCTCACGGTCATGCTCGTGCTTGTCTCAGGGGTGATTGCCGGGGATAATCCTTTGCCGGAAGGCAGCACCGCCGGAAACGTCGAGTCGCCAATAAAGAAAGCCAGGCTGCAGGAGTATAGGAACGACATTCCTCAACAGGGCAATTACTATGAGTGGGACGGCAGCAGGTGGCAGCAATACAAGGCGGGCATTTCCCAGCACGGAAGCTATCTCAAAGAAGTGACGCCCGAGGAGAAATCGCCTACATCACATGCGCCCATACTAAATGACAAAAAAAAGTAGTCATTGCGAGGAGCGCAGGCGACGAAGCAATCTCATGAGATTGCTTCACTGAAGCTCGCAATGACATTCTCGATGACAAACTTCTAACGTTGCTTATTATTCCTGGAACAGCAGAATATCAGCCCATCGACGCAAGATGCTTGATTCTTTTTACCATGTTGGGGTGGGTGGTAAACAGTTCCATCATCCTTTCCGCGGCGCTGATGCGCACACCCTTCTGGCGGATTTCCATCAGTTCATTGCCGTCGATGGTCCCGGACATGTCCGTGTCTATCTGGGCAAGTTCGGTCAGTTCTGTTTTGGCCCGCGAAGGGTCATTGAGAAAAAACGCCTTTACCCCCTCCACCCGTCGCAAATCATCCTGACCCCGCACCCGGGCGCTGCCATAGACCAGCTTATAGAGCGCCGACGCCAGGAAGTGCGGCTGATTGCCGAACTCCACGCTGCCCTGGTCGGCATAGTATTCCCGTATGCGGGAGCCGTACAATACCAGCAGGTTGGTAAGAAAGTAGAAAAGCATCGCCCCCAGCCCTATCAGCGCGGCGGCGCCCCCATCTTCCCTCCTCCGGTCCCCCAGTGCACCTCCCCACATCATCCGGGTCGCAATCCAGTAGAGTATCAGCGGGATGGCGGAAAGTATGGTGATGACGATCATGTCACGATGCTTGAGATGGGCCAGCTCGTGTCCCAGCACCGCTTTTAACTCATCTTTGCTCAGGAGGCCGCGGATGCCGCTGGTAACGCACACCCGTCCGTCCCGCAGGCTTTTCCCGAAGGCAAACGCGTTGGGCACCGCTATCTGGGATATGCCCACTTTGGGCTTGGGAATGCCTGCTCGTTCAGCCATCTCCGACACCATGCGGTGCAGCTCCGGCTCCTCACTCTCGGAAACCCATTTCACCCGCATGGTTGCCTGCACCATGGCCGGCCCGATGAGGTACTGCAGGCCCAGGAAGAGAAAGGCCATGATGACATAGGAGGAGGCACTCCCCTGGCCCAGGTAGGTCCCGGCGGCGGTCATAATGCCATAGAGAATGGCAAACAATAATGCTACCAACAGCCACATCCTGGTTTGAAGTCCCATCGCTCACTCCTGCTGAAAGAATACGTTTGCTATGTGCTTATATTATAACTGTATCACCTGCTTTGCGCAAGCTCTCAGCACCGATTTGGGCAATGCATTGCTTGGTTTCTAAAGGTGACCCTTCCAAGCAGGTAGGGGCGACCGGCCGGCCGCCCCTACAAGTCTTGCTCTATTGCCGCATTAGAATTGGGTTATCAGCGACAGGTGCGATAGCTCCTTGCCGATGGCCCTGGTCAGCATCATGTCCCCGATCGAATCACGTGCCTGGAAGACGGCGCGAATCGCGTTTTTCCTGGTATTCAACGCCTTCATATAGTCGGCAGGTCTCGGCTCCTCTTTCTTCCAGAGATCTATATACACCTTGAGATACTCCGCCGTCAGGTTGAGCAGCGCATCGCGGTTTTCCGGGGTAGCCTCCGCCTCGGTGGTGATGACGTACGGCGAGCTTATAACCCTGAACCAGTTCTCGCTCCTCACCCGGGTAGGCGGAAAATGGTCAAGCCCCTTTTCATAGATGTCTTCCAGCGGCGCCAGGTATTTATCCAGATACGGCAGATCCAGCACACAGTCGGCGATGGGGTACAAATCAAGGATGAAAAAGCTTCCCTTGGCGCTGTCCGCCCAGTAGCTCGAAAAGAGGGGCAGCGCGTGGTTATCATCGGGCCAGATCATCAGGGCATAGGACATGAGCTTTTCGCGAAACGCCCCGACGCCGAGGGCTATCTTCTCGAGCTTCGGCGCTTTATAGAGGTACTTGTACCCGGTATACCCTTCGCCCTTCTGGTCCCAGAGCGGCTTGATATCATGTCCCTGATAGTCTTCCATCAGGGTTCCGCCGAATTCCTTTATCAGTTCCTGCATCTTTTCGCCGTACAGTGGAAATGAATACTCCGCACTCATACATCCTCCTCATGGCATCGAAATCGAACTCACCTTAAAGTAGAAACGCCGCTTTCGGTTTGGCCGCATGTGGGGCCATTATCGCGAAACCGGCAGGTAATGTCAAGCACTGACTCCCGATTTCCCTCAATCCGCTCAGCGCAGCGACGCATAACCATAAATGGCGCCGGAGGCCAGCGATGCGGTGACGCAGCGTTCCGGGCGCGCGCCGGTTTTGTGCTGCAATCCCGCCGCGATTGCAGCGGCGCAGTCGCGCCGCTCACTCGTGTCCGCCTTGTTGAGCAGCACATAGCGCGGGCAGGTTTCCGGCACGCCCTTGAAAAGGCCCCGGGGTGACATAATAAGCTCCACCACCGCCTGGGCGTCCAGCGGCGCCCCCAGCGCTCTCCCCACCACGTCGCAAAAAATCTCCGCCCGATGCACATGCTCCTCATCAATCGGCTGACCCAGCGCATCCAGGCCGATGACCCCGATGGTCCTGGTGGTAGTACCAGGCACAATCGGCTCATAATGAGCGGCGGCCTTTATGGGCTTGCGCTTGGAGCCGTCGCACTCAACCAGAATGCCGTCAAAAAGCCGCTCCTGATGCAGCTTCTCAATGACCCCCTTATACACCCCCGCGAGCTTTCTTTCATTCACAACGGTTCCGCCCAGAACGGTAATGGTGCCGCCGGAAACGCCATGAAACATGTTCGCATCCGGCGCCTCATTGACGATCACCGCGTCACATTCGTTTTTTTCAGGATAAAAGATGTTGGTGGTGGTGGTGACCAGGACGCGCATTTGGAGGGATTTAAGCGCTTGCGCCAGCGCAAACATGGCAGTGGTCTTGCCGCCGGCGCCGACCAGGCTCACGAGTTCATGTCGGTCGGGTGATATGGCGAAGGCATCGAGCAGATCCATACGAACACTTTTAAAAATATGGCTCCACAAAAATCCACATCTTGCCGCCGCAGACATCACCGCCGCGGGTTCCGATGTCGTCGGTCAGATCAACCTCGATGAGGGACGGCGTCCTGGTAACCAGAAGGCACTTGAGAGCCGCGCTCCTGACCTGGTTCTCGCCGCAGCCCCCGCCCACCGAACCGAAGGTGGTCCCGTCCGCGCAGGCGAGCATCTTGGCGCCGATTTCGCGGGGGGTCGACCCCGCCGCCCGGACAATGGTGGCGAGGCACGCCGGAATGGACTGCGCCTTGAGCTCGGCGAGCTTCTGGAATATTTCCCGGTCGGTCATGGCTTTTTCCTTACAACCGCGGCCAGCGCCTTGGCCTGGGCGATGCCCTTGCGGCGCACGCACACCAGCTCCGCCGCGATGGAAAGGGCTATCTCTTCCGGGGATTCAGCACCTATTGGCACCCCGATGGGCGTGCAGACACGTTCCAGGCGCTCCTGCGGAACCCCCTTCTGAGAGAGCATCTCCAGCACAAAGCCGACCCGCCGGCGGCTGCCGATCAGCCCCACATAGGCGGTCTCATGGGTGAGCACCTCTTCCAGGCATTCCGCGTCATGCTCATGACCCCGGGTGATCACTACCACGTACGAAGCGCGATTGATGGATATGCTGCGCAGGGAAGGGATAAATTCACCGGCAATGACGGCGCATCCGGGGAATCGCGAGGGGTGGGCGAAGTCGGAGCGGTCATCGATGACGGTCACGGCAAATCCCAGCTCGCCGGCAAAGCGCGCCAGGGGAATGGCAATATGGCCGGCGCCGCAGATGATGAGTGATGCCGCAGCAGAAAGGATGTCAAAAAAAATCATCAGTCCGGGCTGCAGCTCAACCGACTGTTTTTTCTGAGCGCTGAGGCAGGCAAGGGCCTGACTCCTGATCTGTGCATCGAGCGCCGGCTGCCCGGTGCTGAACTCAAGCGTGCCGTCGCGCAAAATGATGACCCGGTGCCCGGCAGCTATGGATGCATCGGGGGATGCGAGCACGGTTGCCAGGCAAAACAGCTGCGCCTGGTCGAGCAGGTCATTAATCCGGTCAATGCTGTTCATGAGGTTCGTTGCCGGGGATTAGGTAATGGCACGCGCGGTTGCGGCGGGCGCCTTGGTTGCCGTATCGGTCAGGGTGCAGCTTGCAGCCCGGGCGCCGTTTCTTACCGCCACCAGCTCCGCCGCGATGGATATGGCTATTTCCGCCGGGGTGTTGGCGCCGATGTTGATGCCCACCGGCGAGTAGATTTTTTTGATAATCGCTTCACTGACGCCTTTGTCGCGCAGCTGCTGAAAGGCCTTGGCCACCTTGGTGCGGCTGCCGATCATGCCCAGGTAATGGAAGGGCCGGTTAACAAGCTGCTCGAGGATCTCAAAATCATGAGCGTGCTTGTGGGTGACAATGATCATATAGGTGCTGTCGGAATAGGACAAATCTCCCAGCACTTTCAGGTAATCCTCCGCGATGATTGTGTCCGCCCCGGGAAGACGTTCAGCAGCGGCAAAGTCGGGCCGGTTGTCAATGACGGTGACGTTGAAGTCAAGCATTTTGCCGATTTGCGAGAGTGCGCTTCCGATGTGGCCGGCGCCGAAGATGATGAGCTGGGGGGCGGGACGCAGCGGCTCGAGAAAAACCGACATGCCTCCGCCGCAGGACATGCCGATGTCCTTGAGTTCGTATTTCACCAGTTTCGGCGCGGCGGCGCTCATCATCGCCAGGGCTTCATCCAGAATCTTCTTTTCAACCGCCCCTCCGCCGATGGTTCCCACCGTCGATCCGTCCTTCTTCACCAGCATCCTCGCGCCTTCCTCGCGGGGCGCCGATCCCAGCGATTCCACCACCGTGGCCAGCACCACCGGCGCGTTTGCCTTCTTTGCCGCGATGACCTCTTCAAAAATATCCATGGCGTTCCTCCCGAAGTGCCGTCTCGTCTTATACAATTACATTATAAAAGATTTCTCAGTCGCTGCCGCGCAGCTTCTTCGAAATGACGGAAATAGGACTTGTATCATTCCCTCCGAGCATTCCATTGCTCAAGCGCCTTGTGCAGCGCCTGCACGCCGGCCAGCGGACAGCCGGACTGCTGTGCCAGCGCTCCCTGAAATGCCGCGACGACGTCCTGATCGGTCAGCTGTTGTGCCTCCTCGACCGTTTTGCCGAGGGCCAGCTGGGTCATCATGCTGTTTGCGGCGAGCGTTGCCGCACAGCCGTTTGATTTGAAGCGAATGTCAAAAATCCTACCTTCTTCGACCAGTATCCAGAGCTCAACCCTGTCGCCGCAGGACGGATCAGTGATTGAAATATAGCTGTCCGCGAGCCCCTCGGACATATCCCCGAAGTTGCGCGGGTTCTGCGCGTGATCCTCCAGCAGGGTCGAGGGAGGGGTCTCATCCTTAAACTCCATGTGCTGCCAGAGATCATTGTGATAATTTTTATTCATGGCTGGTGTTGTGCCCGAGTGAATTGTGACGATCAGATCTTTTTAACCACTTCGATAAATGCTTCCAGAGTCTTAATATTATGGCAGGGTAAAAAGTGATCAACGTACGGCATCGCCGCCGCCATGCCCAAGCAGAGCGGCTGGTAGCTGTCATATTTCAAGTTGGGGTTGAGCCAGATGATCCTTTTGAAGCCTTTTTTGAAGATGGCCACCTGCTTCCTCATCAACTCGATGTCGCCCTTGTCCCAGCCATCGGAGAGGATCACCAGGATCCGGTTTTTCTTGCGCAGCTTGCCGCCGTAATGGTCGTTGAACTCGGCAAAGCTGCCGCCGATATCGGTGCCTCCCGACCAGAACAGCACCTGCTTTGCCATCATGGCCAGGGCGGATCTGATGGAGCGATAGCTCAGGAGGTCGCTGATGCGGCGGAGCTGGGTCCCGAATACGAAGGTCTCGGTGTCGGGCACATACTTCTGCAGCTCATAGATGAACTTTATGAGAAAGGTGCTGTAAATATCCATGGATCCGCTGACATCGGCAAGCAGCACCAGCTTGGACCGCTTGGGCTTGCGTTCCCTGGTGTAGATCTTCATAATCTCGCCGCCCTTTTGCCGCGACTGGCGGATGGACTTGGGCAGGTCTATAATCTTCCCCTTGTTGCTTGACTTGAATCTCCTCCCCTTCCGCTCTTTTACATTGATGCGCAGGTTCTTGAACGCCTCATCAAACAGGTTCAGGTCCGCATCCTTCACCTCTTCAAAGTCCTTTTCCCTCAGCCGCTCGGAAAGCGAGTAGGTGGGCACCGCTGTTTCAGCATACAGATTGCTCTCCTTTTTCGCGTCTTTTTTGGTGTCTACCTCGGTGTCTTCATCCGACCCGCTCTGCTTTATCACCGGCTTTTGTTCCTCATCCGGCTCTTCCGAGCTGCCGCCGTAGCGCTTGGGGATGGTAACGCCGGTTTTCCAGAACTGCAGAAACAGGTAGTCAAACACGGCGTAGTATTTATAACTGACCAGCATGTTGGCCTTGAGGGCCATATAAAATTCAAAGCGGTTGTTGATGTCTACATGCTTCAGCGCGGCAATGGTGTCAATCTCGCTGGCGGTATGCACCGGAACCCGGTTTTTGCGCAGCAACACCGCGAAGCGCAGGATCCGCTTAATCAGCGCCCGGGAACGCTCCTGATAGTCCTTCTCGGTGAATTCCCGGCGGACCCGTTTGAATGACTCAGGAGGTGTGTATAGTACTCGAGGCATACAATTCCTCTAACCAACAGTGCACGGCTAGATAAAAACCAGCCAAAGATATTTTGAAATATCGGTAGGAGCGCCTTCAGGCGCGATGCATTCGCGGCGTAAAGCCGCTCCTACCGGTCATAATCATGTCCGAGAGAGAAATGCTCAGACTTATATGTGTAAGAATCTATAGCTATGTGGCGCAGGGGGAGGGGTTTTTAAGCCACAACAGAATTCGTCCGAACCGGTAGAACGGCAGCGACTTTCTAACCTCGTCCGACAGACCCGCACCGCACCAGCCTGTGTCAACGTTTCGTGAAAATGCTATTCACCCCCGGCCTCGGCCTTTACCAGGATATCGCTCTTGATATCGCTATAATGCTTGACATCCTCCTTGAACTTGAACAGGCAGCCGCAGGTCAGGTCCATGACCTCCTCATCAATATCTTCCTTTTCGAGGATGGTCAGCGCCTGCGACCAGTCAAGCGTTTCCGCCACCCCGGGCCGTTTGTAAAATTCCTGGTTGCGCAACTGGGCCATCACCCCGGCGATCTTCTTGGCCATATATTCGCCGACCGCAGGCACCTTGGCCATGATGATTTCCATCTCCCGCTCCGGAGTGGGGTAGTCGATGAAGTGATAGAGGCAGCGCCGCTTGAGGGCATCGTGCAACTCGCGCACCCGGTTGGAGGTGATGATGACCTGCGGCCGCTGGGTTGCCTTGACCGTCCCCATCTCCGGGATGGAAATCTGAAAGTCCGAAAGGATTTCCAGAAGGAACGCCTCAAACTCCTCGTCCGCCCGGTCAACTTCATCAATGAGCAGGACCACTTTTTCCGGGCTCCGCACCGCCATCAGCAGGGGCCGGGGGATGAGGTATTCATCGGTGAAAATGTCCTCGAGATGATATCCCTGGGGGCTGCACACATCAGCCGTTTTAATTTTCAAGAGCTGCTTGGCATAGTTCCATTCATAGATGGTGGTGGTGGCGTCCAGCCCTTCGTAGCATTGCAGCCGGATGAGCTTGCTGCCCAATACGTTTGCCAGCACCTTTGCCACCTCGGTTTTGCCGACCCCGGGCTCCCCCTCGAGCAGCAGCGGCTTCTCCATGCACAGGGAGAGATAGATGACAAAGGCAAGCCGACTGTCGCAGATGTAGTTCTCTTTTTTAAATGACTGGGTAATGTTTTCTACGGAATGTATCTCGTTCATTGAGGCCTCTTATTATGCGATGAATTATCTCTTTATCCCCATTGTTGGGGAATGGTAACATATACAAAGGCATGATGGCAACAGCAAAAAAGGGAAGACGCCGCGGCCGGCAAGCGGGTGAAGCATGGAGTCCGGCAGGCGGGCCGGCCGGCTTCAACGCGTTGCCCTGTCAGCCTTCATCACCCGGACTGCCGTCACCCCTGCCGCGTTTTCCCCTTCCGGTAGGTCAGATATAAAATTGCCTCCAGCACCGCGCCGCCCAGGGCACGCGCCTTGTCCGAAATGGTATGGCAGAATTCCTGTACCGGCCGGGGATCCACATCGCCTATCTTGAGTCCTTGCATGACCTCCCGCCCGTTCATGATCAGGCCGCGAATCATGCCGTCAAAGGGGGCCTTGACCGGCTGTCCATCCACCGTACAGATAACATCGCCGGCCTTTACCAGATCCCCTATATCCAGGACGTGCTTTACCACGCCGTTGCATGGCGCCCGGAGCACCCGTTCCTTGCCATAGCCTTTTACCGGGGCGGGCACACCGGTATCCGGTTCGGCACAACCTTCAAATATGAGTTTCCCCAGATCATGCCCGCGGTTGGTTTCGATCACCACGTCAACGTCCTTGCCTGCCTCGAAGCCGGGACCCAGGGCAATGGTAATGGGCGCCATGCCCCGGTGCATGCCGGTATTCCGCTTGGCCAGGGTGGCATCCACCACCGCATCAGGTTTGATCTCCTTTAAGATATCTCCTCCGGGATCAACCATGATGGGAATATTGCCCTCCTGCCACTGCTTGATAATGTCGTCTTTGGAATGTACCCGCACCGCCCGAATTTTTTCGACCACCGCCTCACCGTCAATTACCGCCTGGGCAAATGACACCGTCCTGCGCACCACCAGCGGGTCGGCAACTTCCAGGATAAGCACCCGGAAACCACTGCGGTGAAGCTTGTGCGCAACGCCGCTGCCCAGATCACCGCCTCCCCTGATTACCACCGTATGATTCACCATAACGCTCTACCCCGGTCATTCTTGTTCGCGAAAGAAGTAAAGGGGGGTGTCCTCAAAATGACATCCCCCCTTCACGTTCATTCGTTCTCAGCTCTGAAACCGATTACTTCTTAATGCCCTGCTTCTTAATGGCCGCGAGCACCCGTTCCGCAGTGATGGGAGCGTGGGTCATCTGGATGCCGATGGCATCGTAGATGGCGTTTGCAACCGAACCGATCGGGCCCATCAGCGCCGATTCGCCACAGCTCTTGGCGCCCATCGGTCCAATGGGATCGGGAGCAGATTCTATCAGGATGATTTTGGCCGGGGGCATATCTGATGGCCCGAGCATCTTGTAATCGGTGAAGTCATTGTTCAGCACCAGACCTTTATCATTGTACACATAGTCCTCGGACAGAACAAAACCAAGACCCTGCTGGGCGCCACCCTCAAGCTGTCCTTCAACCGAGGGGGGATGAATGGCCTTGCCAATGTCATGTCCATTCACCAGGTTCAGCACCTTTACCTCACCGGTCTCTATGTCAACCTCAACCTCGGCGAAGCAGGCGCCGAACGGCGGCGAGCAGTGCTTGGCAAAGAAGCTGGAATATCCCTGAATCTGGCCGGGGATGCCGATGTTCTTTCCGGTGGCCGGATCCTGGAAGTTGTACACGCTGTCCTTTGCGATTTGGCGCGCACTAATCTTCTTCTGTGGATTGCCTTTGACCGAGATGATCTTGTTGCTGTCCATCTGCAGATCTTCCACCCGGGCTTCCAGGAGCTGTGCCGCCCTTTCCAGAAGCTGTTTTTTCACGCTCTCGCAGGCTTCCATAATCGCCGGGCCCGCGCAGTAAAGGGTACGGCTGGCATGGGCGCCGATATCAAAGCCCGAATAGTCGGAGTCGCCGGTCTTCAGATGCACGTCGTCCATGGGAAAGCCGAGCGTGTCCGCCGCCATCTGGGTCATGGCGGTGTGACCGCCGGTACCAAGATCGGAGATCTGCGCCATAAGCTCAACCGTGCAGTCCTCATTCAGCTTGGCGGTGCAGGTGGTGTGCTCGAGCAGCATGGGCCAGGCACCGCTGGTGTGGTTCATCACTGCGACACCGATGCCGCGGCGCTTGGTGCCGGTCTGATGGGCATATTTCTTTTTCTTCTCCTTCCAGCCGATCTCCCTGGCTGCCGTATCCAGGCAGTCATTGAGGCCGTCGGAGGCATAGGTGACGCCTTTGAGCCAGGTTTCGTCGCCGATGGACTTGTGCCACTTCCTGCGCCACTCTATTTCATCGATGCCCAGCTCACGGCACATGCGGTCAATCATCTGCTCCTCGGCAAAGGTGATCTGCGGGTTGCCGTAACCGCGGTAGGCGCCATAAGGGGGCTCGTTGGTAAAGTATGCATCCACTCCCATGCCCATGGCCTGCCATTTGTACATGCCGTGCACAAATGCGGCGCCGCAGAAGGGCGGTCCCGAACCATGCGTATAATAGCCGCCTTTTCTCGCGCTCCAGTAAGCGTCAACACAGACCGGGGTGCCGTCCTTCTTAAAGCCCATCTTCATCTGGATTTTTCCCGGTGAACGGGTTTCCGAGGCCAGCCAGTCTTCCTCGCGGAGCATTTCCGTCCTGACCGCGTGACCCGGTACTGCCATGGCCAGGGCACATGCATGGGGCTCGCCGATCATGCCCAGCCTGACGCCGAACCCGCCGCCAACCGTGGTCTGAACAACTCTGACCCGCGACAGGGGCAGTTCGAACAGCTCGGCAATCAGCATCTGCACCGGCTTGGGCATCTGGGTTGATGTCCAGCAGTTGAGGCGGCCGCGGTCATCGTAGTGCGCCACATAGGCGTGGTTTTCCATCTGGCACTGCTTGTGCTTGGGCACTTCAAAGGTTTCCTCGATGACGAGGTCGCACTCCTTCCACAGGTCATTAGCAGTCTTACCGTTCTTATCATTCCAGCCATAGCGCTGGCCGGGGAAAAATGCCGCCGGCAGATCGCAGGCCAGATTGCCGGGCTTGAGCGGCGTAAACAGGTAGCCGTTCTTCTTCTTCCCCTCGGCCTTCGATTCCTCGCAGGTCATAAACACCGGCAGCGGCTCATAGGTCACCTTGATCTTCGCCGCCGCTTTCTCTGCCGCCTCCTCGCTCTTGGCAATTACGCCGCAGATGGCGTCGCCATGGTGCTTCACCACCCGGTTGAAAATATTGAGGTCGGCTATCTCGCCAAAGACTTCGGTAAAGGTTTCCGGCACCAGGAGCTTCATGACCGTGGTATTGTATGGCTTCTGGGTGACATCGTCCGGGCCCACAATTTTGACCACCCCGGGGACCTTCTCCGCCGCTGAAAAGTCCAACTTCTTCACCTTGGCGTGGGCATATTCCATACATCTCACTATTTTCCCGTAATACATACCCGGCATGCGCATATCGGCGGCGTAAACGGCCTTGCCGGTGACCTTCTCACGCGAATCTACTTTCGGAATTCTTTTTCCAACTACAGGTCCGCTCATAGTATTTCCTCCTTTACTTACTTTTACCAGCTGCCATTCTGTCACGCGCCTGTTCCATGGCCTGCACAATCTTGGCATATCCTGTGCACCGGCAGATATTCCCTTCCAGTTCCTTTCTTATTTCCTGTTCCGTGGGCTTGGGGTTCTTTTCCAGGATGGCCACACCTTTGAGGACCATGCCCGGTGTACAGAATCCGCACTGAATGGCGCTTACTTCCACAAACGCCTCCTGGACCGGATGGAGCTTGCCGTCCTGCTCCAGACCGCCCACCGTGGTTATGCGCTTGCCGTCCATGGTGGCCGCCAGGGTCATGCAGGCAAGGATGGCCTTTCTTTTGCCCTTCTTTGCCCCGTCATCCAACAGCACCGTGCAGGCGCCGCACTCTCCCCGTCCACATCCGTACTTCACGTCGGTTAAATTAAGATGATCCCTTATAACCTGAAGAAGAGTATGGTGCACCGGGACATTGAGATGGTATTCTTCTCCGTTTATAGTGAGGGTAATTGCGCGAGTCTTCATGTTCTTCTCCACACGAAAGGTTGACTTCGGTTATTTTGCCTGACACGCTTCCTCAATGACCCGCCGCACCAGCACGCCTGAAACCGCACGCCGGTATTCCGCCGTGGAGCGGACATCGTCAATGGGCTTGATTTCCGTCGGCACGGTGGCTGCCACTTTCTGCAGCACATCGGCGGTAAGCGCCGATCCCTTGAGCAGTGCCTCGGATTTGGTCAGGCGGAGGGTGATCGGGGCAACCGCGCCGATGGCCAGCCGCGCTTCCTTGCAGATTTTGCCGGCCATGTCCAGCCGCACCGCCGCGTTAACCTTGGAGAGGTCAAGGGTGGTCCTGGTCATGCGGGCAAATGCGTTGCAGGTTCCGTTGGGCAGGGCGGGCAGCTTGATTTCAATTGCCAGCTCCGCCGGCTTTCGCGCCGTAACCCGATAGCCAATAAAAAACTTGTCGATGCTTACTTCCCGCTTCCCGTTGGGCCCCTGGAGCACCACCGATCCTCCGGTGGCAAGCATGGCGCAGCAGCAATCTCCCGATGGAGAAGCGCGGAGAATGTTGCCGACCACGGTGCCCATGTTCCGCGTCTGGGGGGTGCCGTTGATGGCCGTGGATTTCCATAATGCCGGATAATACTTCTTTACCTCCGGCGTATCGGCAACCTGCTGCAGTGTGGCCATGGCGCCGATGCGCAAGCCCGTCTTCTTGTTGTAGGTGACATAATCGAGCTTCGGAATTTCCGCGAGGCTCATGACGTACGGCGTCGCAACTCCCTTGGTCATGGAAACGATGACATCCGTGCCGCCTGACATCACCGAGACCTTGTTCTTGTATTTCGCGAGCAGCTTTACCGCTTCGGAAATACTCTGAGGCATCAGCAGCTCAAACTCAGGCATTATACGACTACTGCTCATAGCACTACCTCCTCCTTAGATTAATACTTCCCGCATGCCCCTGTCCATCTGGCAGTGTGTACGAGGAGCACGGCAGATTAAAAAAATACTTCAATCAACTTTTTATTGCGCACCCACCAGCGAGGGTACGTGGCCTGCCGATGCTCACCTCCTTCCCGCACTGATATATTACCCTCTATGGGCATTACCAATTAATAAGCCGGCTGCTTGATTTGATAACCGGCTTGCCGTCTTTGCTGCAGCCAACATCTTGCAATTATAAGCCAAATCTATGCTGCGGACTAAACCATATAGAATTATGGCCATGAATGTCAAGAAAAATGTTAGAAATACCGGGCGGGAATATGTAAAGGAAAATCAAGCTATTGTAATGAGATGAACAATTTTTAACGTGTGGGGTCATTGCATGGATGGGGAAAGACGGGAGGGAACATCAATGCTTAAGGCTTTCCCTGCATCGAGGGCAATCCATTCCTTTCAGCGCTGCGGTACAGGGCCAAGCCGGCAGAACGTCGCGGATACAGTGCAGCTAACGGTGCAGGCAGCAACCTGCGCGCGGCCTGCGATGGTCATCTTTTTATCTGCTTACACACCTCCCCTCTCCGAGCGCCGGACGAAGTATCCGGCAGAGCATAAAACAAACCGGCGCCTTCTTTTATTGAAAGCCGTATTTCCTCAGTATCTGCCGGGCGGTTTCGGTGTTCATCAGCGTTATAAATGCTCTCGCAGCGGCCTCATGCTTCGTTCCCTTGATGACCGCTATGGGATAGATAACCGGCGCATGGCTTTCTTCCGGCGCTTCAATCACCACTGTCACTTTGTCTGCCATCACCTGTGCGTCGGTGAGGTAGACGATGCCGGCATCCACCTCTCCGCGCGCCACATAATCGAGCACCTGCCGAACATTTTCAGCAAACACACACTTATCCTTCAGCGCATCGAACAGCTTCAAATATGCCAGCGCTTCCTTCGCATATCTGCCGGCAGGCACGGTCTGCGGGTTTCCCAGGGCGATTTTTTTTACCGCTTCTTTCGCCAGGTCACCGAATGTGTGCAGCGCCACCGTTGACCGCTTCGGCTGAATCAGCACGACGGCATTGCGGGCAAACTGCACCACCGTATCTTTCAGCAGCATGTCCTGCGCAAGCAGTTCGTCCACCTCTTTTGAGGATGCAGAGGCGAACACATCGACCGGGGCCCCGGCTTCAATCTGCTTCTTGAGATCCCCCGAGGCGCCGTAATTAAACTGGACTTTGCTGCCGCTGTGTTGTGATTCAAAGATCTTTCCCATTTCATCAAATGCGTTTTTCAGGCTGATGGCCGCGGACACGGTCAGCGCCTCCGGCGATTGAGCATACAGGGCCGCAGGGAACAATAGTGAGCCGCACAACAGTAAAACTACCAGCATGCCTTTCCCTTGTCTCATGTTACACCTCCCGGTCATTGTCTCCTAAGGGTACCTATAAAAATTCACCTTACTATCACTCTCTGTCATTCCCGCGAAAGCGGGAATCCATGAAAAATCAACTTTATGGATTCCCCGATCAAGTCGGGGAATGACAAGAAAAGTAATAATGAAAGGTTATCATACAACATCAATGCACATTATAATCCAGGAGTTCGATGAAGCCTCCCTGCATAAGCCGCGGCGTGTAAAGACCGTAACCGGCATTGATGGCCACGGTGTCCGGCTCCCAGATGAGGCAGAGGCCGTCGGTGCCGGCATCATACATATAGCCCCGCTGCATGTCTTCCCACGGCGGAAGGCCGCTGGTGAGGCCCCGGAGAATCAACCTGTCTTTAACCGAAAATCCATCCGCCGCGATGAAATTATAATAATAGGCTTCCGGAGTCGTGGTCACCGCGGATTTTTCCACAATGTCCGAGAGCCGGATGCAATCCTTGCCGTCGTATTCGCTGATGCGCATCCCTTTGAGTGAAACCGCGACACCTTCGGTTCTCTCCCGGCGCACGGTGACCCATTCATCACCCGTCCATCGCTGCTCCGGTTCGTCTCCCGCTTCCTTGAGCTCGAAGAGGCCGGCGCCGACTGCCACCTCATCTCCGGTGGTCACGGTCACATCGCAGGCGCCGGGCGGTGACGAGCCTTCGATGAGCAGCAGCGTCCAGAGCCTTCGCGAAGACACCGGAAGGGTGAACAGCTCCTGAACAAACTCATTGCTGAAGGAAACCTGTGAAGTCCGGAACCGAAAGCCGGTATCGTTGCCGCTGATGAGCGCCAGGACGAGTCGCGGAGCGGCCGACACGGTGACGCTTCGCGGCGCTATGGACGTTATCACCGGTTCGCCGGTATTTTTACTCTGTGCGTTAGCGCATAAGGCCTGACCAAGAATCAGCATTGAAAAAGCCGCGCTTATAATACCGCGCCATGAGCTCATGCGGGTGTTTTTCCAAAAGGATCGCTCCATTTACATGATCTCCCTTTATAAGGCATCCTTTTTAATCAGCGTGCCGATGTACAGCAGCGCAAGCATTTTCTCTTCGCGCTGCTCGACCGCCGCCGGCAGCCGGTCGATGGTGGTTTCCACAACCTCTTCCCCCCCCTCATAACCGGCCTTGTAGACAATGAATGCCGGCGTGGCCGGGGGATAACAGTCTTGCAATAAAGGCATAAGCGTGCCCAGGTTGGCAAGCGGAAAGAACAGCACGACGGCATCCCCCCGCGCCGCCGCCGCCTTCAGCAGCGCCGGATTTGCGGTTATGTCCCAGGGAGTGGTGAGCACGATGGAACGGTTCCCATCAAACTTCTTGTTCAGCAGCGCGTTGGCGGCATTAAACGAGCTGATGCCGGTTATGCTTCTCAGGTCCTTCTCCGCAAAAAAATCCTTGACCCAGACATTGCCGGTAAAGATCGCCGGGTCTCCGTAATCGAGCAGCGCCACGCTCTTGCCTTCGTTCATCATCTTCTTAATCGTTCCTGCCGCCTGGCCCTGCTTTTCCGTGAGGAGGTTTTGCAGCGCGTCCGGGGAAAGGGTTGGGTTCTGCTGCTTGATCGTCGGCGGACTGAAGTCATACATATCAAACAGCACCGGTTTGCCGCCCATGTAGTGAGAGAACCGCCGGGCAATATCCGGAGGACAGATAAAGGCGCCGGCTTTGGCCATGCCGGAAACCGCCTCAAGGGTTATCATCCGCGCATCACCGCAGCTGACGCCGATCACGTAGAGCTTCGGCGGCTCGCGGAGCGAGAGCACCTCAATGCGCGCAACGGCATCCACCCGCCGGTCGGATATCAGGTCTTCGGCGCAGATGAGATAAAATTTCCCGCCATGGTCCAGCGGCTTCCCGTCAAGCCGGTCGGCAATAATAATGCCGTCGCCACGGGAGGACAAAAAGAGTTCCCCGTATGAAACCAGCGCACGGTACCCGTCAGGAGCCGATACCAGAAAGACGGTGCTGCTGTCATCGGCTACGCCCGCGGCGGCCACAATATTCTTAAGGGGGGCGCCGCCGAAGTGCAGCATACCATGATAGCCGCGGCATTCTCCATGCCGCACCGGCATTTCCGCCCGCGGGAAGGCGGAAAGCTTTTTAACGGTCAACGGTTTGGTCACGGCGCCGGTTATGTCAAATGACGGCGAATGCAGCTGTTCAAGGGTCTTTGCCCGCATGCGCGGTCGCAGGTCAATCACTTCGATGCCGCTGATGTCCTCCAGGTCGCGGTCCGCATAGCGGTCTTCGCTCATCACCAGCATCGGCAGGGAAGGTTTTCTCTCATACGGCTCAAGGATTGTCTTTGCCTCCTCAGCGTTGTGACAATCAATACATCCTCGTTGCGGCATGACCGGCGACGCAGCCGTGGCCACCACGACGCTTGACGGATTCTGACAAAACACCTCACCCCAGGACAGGGCAACCTGCCGCCCATCCCTGCCGGTCACCCGGATCGCCAGATCCATGGGCTGGGAAAAGCCGGTGTCGCCCTTGGCAACGCGGGCAAGGGAAAGCAGTGTTTTAAGGGGAACGCCCTGATAGACAAAAACGCCGCGGAATGCCCCGTCCGACACAACCTCATTGCGCCGCACCTGGACGCTTTGATAGCTGCTCAAATCCTCCATGGTGAGATGCAGTGGCTGGAGCACCGCACCGGAAATGCTGAAGCCCGGAGGCGTTGCACAGACGCCGCAGTCAGGTATAGCGTAGAACAGCAACAATGATCCCAGAAGTAAAAAGTATTTGGTTTTCATGGTTTCAGCTCGAATCGTATGGGCAACAATGCCATGGACATGATTGGTGTGCTGTTCCTTTGAGCCGGTACAAAACGCGAACGTTTCACCGCCTCCACCGCAGCCTCGGTGAAATCAGGGCCGCTGCTTTCCATAACATCCACGCTTACCAATTTCCCCTTTTGGTCAATAGTAAGCCGCAGCAGCACCCTGCCTTCTTCGCCGCGCCTGCGGGCGGCAACCGGATAACGGGGAACTTCCCGATGCTTGAACAGGGGGGCATCCGCCATCCCAAACCTCGTAGTGACGATGCCCTCGCTGCCGGAGCCTCCTCCGCCCGTGCCGCTGCCGAATCCGGCTGAGCCGCTTCCGCCACCATTCCCCGCTGCAACACCTGCCTCGCCTGTATCACTCCCCGATCCGGTTCTACTTACTCCATTGCCAATGGACGCTACAATGTCTTCCCCGGGCAGATTCGGGGGGGATGTTATTTGTTCTGGGGGAGGGTTCCGGAGCGGTTCAGCATCAGCGGCTGCCCTGATCTGCTCCGCTGGCGCCTCGTAGCGACTGCTTGCATTGACCCGCTGATTCCGCAGTTTTGGTGCGGCGGCACGCGGCACCGGTCCGGCCGCTTCCGGTTTGGATTTGACACCTGCGGCCGGGGATGCTCCCGGCGGTCCGCTTTCGTCGCCCGCACCCGGCTTGCTGCTTGCGGCCTCCCCGATGACAAAGACCTTCACCACCTCTTCCCTGATCTCCGGCTGCACCGCATTGCAAAGCAGGGCTGCAACCAGCGCACCATGCAGCGCTGCCGAGACTGCCAGGGGCATGGTGAAACCATATTTCTGGTGCGGGATCGGGGTTATGCCGTTATCCTCACCCATACACAGCACCCGCCGGTTCATGAAAGCTTCATCCGGAAAACGGTAAAGAATGTTCTTCCCTCCATGGGAAATCCGGCATTCAGCTGATAGTTCTCGTCGAAGATATTTTTCGCCCCGACTTCAAAGGAAATCCGGTCGGTAATGGCGCCGATCAATTTCATGTCCATCGTCCAGAACTCATCCAGGGTCTCCCACCGGTTGAAATTCATCCGGTTCTGAAAGTACCGGCTTGAGTTGTAAGAAAGCTTGGCAAAGATTGAAACCCAATCGTTGATGGTAACAAGATCACTCAGGTACAGGTTATGCTCCGGCAGATATTCGAGGTGACTGCCGGTCCGGTCGGATGATTCATCACGCGCCTTCAGATAGGTGTAGTTGAGTTCCAACCGGTTACGCGCAAGATACTCGGTACTGAAGCTCAGCTCAACACCCTTCAGCGTCGCCTTGCCGATATTGACAAACTGGTTCTGGTTCGAACCGGGACCGTACGGCCGGCTGACAATAAGATTTTTAATGTCCGAGTAAAACAGGCTGCAGCGCAGCAGGCTGTGCCGGGAAAGCGGCTGTTCCACGCCTGCTTCGTAGTTATACGCCCGCTCTTCTTTCAGGTCGGGATTGGGAATGTTGGCATCCAGCTGACCTGAATATTGTTCCTTCAGGGTGGGAAATCGCGTTTTTCTCCCCGCCGCCAGGTGCAGGCCGGTATCCTTGAACAGCAGCAGGCTCACGCCGGCCTGGGGATTGACCGCGTTTTTGTCGTGGGGAACTTTGCCGCCGTCGGCATAGCGCGGGCTCATGATATCGTAGCTGAGGCCGAACAGGAGTGAGAGGCGGTCCGACAGCTTCACGTCATCCTCCACACCGTAGGAGAATGTCCGCGACTCATATCGCTCCCAGTCAGCATAATAGTCATCCTGCTCCTCATGTACATCATACTTGGCATGCCAGGCAAGGCTCAGGGTGTTATTGTGAATATGAGTGGACCGCAGCACCACCGAGCCGCCGGTGGTGTGGTCGTCATAGGTACTGTGGAAGGCATATTGCTGGCCCTGGAGCACGTAATAATCGTTGTCGTAGGAATCCAGGATATTGTCATATTCGTCCCGGTAGACCCGCGTCTGCAACCGCAACGCGTCGGTGAGCTGCGAGTCGCCGATTAAATAGTAGGTGGTTTTTTCCCATTCGGTGAAGCGCCAGAACCGGGCGTCGGGATTGTTGTCCTCGGGCGGAACCCCGCGCGCTTCATCAACATGATGCACGCCGATGGCGAACTCATGACCCGGCGCCGGAATAAAACCGATTTTGCAGGACCCGCTTATCTGGTCATCGATATCAGAATTGTTCCTCCGGCCGCCGTCTTCGTTACGCTGCGGCTGGTAGTGGTGGGACAGGGGATATCCCTCGGAATCGAAATATCCTCCGTACGCCATAAAATAAAATTTACCCGCCTTGGAAGCCAGGTTGAGATTGGAATGCCAGGCATCATCCTCGCTGTAGCCGGTTTCAAAATCGCCTTCAAAGAGTTTGGCGGGTTTGCGGGATATGATGTTCACCACCCCGCCCATGGTATTAAAGCCGTAGAGAACAGAGCTGATGCCCTTGCTGACGGTGAGTTTTGAGATGCTGCCGGTGGGAATCTTGCCGGTATCCACATACCCGTCATAGGGAACATAAATCGGGATGCCGTCATAGAACACCGGTATGTACCGCTGGTTGAACCCCCGGATGCTGAAGGTGCGCTCATTTCTCCTGCCCACCGACAGGGTCACGCCGGGCACGGTATTGACCGCATCCGCCACATTGTCAGCGGTGTTCAGTTCCATTTGCTCCCTGGTGACGGTATTAACCGTTGCTACCTGGGTCACGGTTTCCGCTTCACCCTCAACCACCACCTCGCCCAGCTTGAATGTCTCTGCGTCCTCCTCGGCCTGCGCGGCGCTCTCCTCTTCGGCCCATGCGCTTGCGCATGACATGCCAAACACGAGCAGCATAAGATAAAAAAGATGCAGGGGCCGGGGTTTCATTACCAATCAAGAATAAGGGATGGATGCAGGTGCTTCTATTCGTCCGTCGCGTCAAACGAAACCCTGATGGTAAACGGCACTTCGCCGTCCACCCCCTGCAGGTGGACGATGCTTACGCCGGCAACGGCAAATCCCATGGCGGCATTAATGGAGAGGTTTTTTTCTATGCTGTTGGAATAGGTGGTTGAATATGAGGCCGTTTCAATGCCGAAAAAGACAAGTTCTGCACCACCCAGACCAAACAGCAGGTAGGTCAGTTCCCCTTCGTAATTCTTCATCTTGGGATTTGCCTTGAGGGAAATGGTCAGGCTGTCGATTGCATCGGGCGCATTAAAGGCGGTTATGATAAAAAACTGGGCGCCGCCGGAATAAGCGTAGAAATCAATGGTGGCGCTCTGGTTTAACGGGGAGAGGAAGAAAAATGCCGGATTGCCGGCGCCGAAGGCCGCAGGCGCAGGAATTGTCGCACAGAACATGAACATGCACAGAAACACTTTTACTCGACGCTCTCTTTTTTTCATATGCATAACCTTTCATGAAATGTCTGTTACGTTATAGCCGACATCGACGATACCCCCTCTCACCCTAACCCTCTCCCCCGGTGGGGAGAGGGAATGTGTGTTTGCTCATCCTATTAAGCAATAAAAAAATATTACATTATATCCTTGCTTCCTTACGGCGAGGGAATAACTTGTTTTCTTCGCTGCCCAAAAGGGTAGAGAGAATCAAAGAACCCCCTCGCCCCGCCGGGGAGCGAGATGGGGTGAGGGGTACATAATTCACTGGAGGGACGAGCTCCGTCGCGTCCGATTATTCTTATGATGCCATAACAGGGCATGGCCCTCCCTATGCCACACCCGCTTTCATGTGCCGTTGCATGCTGCAGTATTTCAATCGTGGAAAATAGAAGAGAGCACAAGGAATGCCAACTGTCGGACGGCGGGGGATTTTCCGGATTGCTTGAGCTATTCCGGTCGGTTAAAAGGATCGCCTACCACCCGGCACATCCATCATTGCCGGGGCGGATTTGCATTTTGCAAAAAAAACCGACAGGCGGGGTTGCATTGTGCAACTATGGGGCGGAAAGCTTTTTCTGCGGGGATGCGATGCGGAGCTGCCGGATCTTCCTCCAGAGGGTCGTTTTGTGAATGCCCAGTTCCCGGGCGGCGGCTGCTTTATTCCAATTATGGCGTTTGAGGGCATCAAGAATGGTTTGCGATTCAACGTGCACCAGCCGGACGGAGCCGTCCCCCACCTGGATTTTCTCCCGCTGCTGGAGATAGTCGGGCAGATGGGCAGGCTGGATATAATCCTCGGAACAGAGGATAAAGGCATGCTCAATAATATTTTGCAGCTCCCGGATGTTGCCGGGAAAATCATAGTTGATCAGCAGGTCGCGGGCGTGGGCGGAGAGGTCTGTTACCTCCCTCTTCTGCGCCTTGTTGAAATGATCAATAAAATGCTTTGCCAAAAGCGGTATGTCTTCCTTGCGCTGCGCGAGCGGCTGCAGGGTGATTTTGAAGACATTGATGCGATAATAAAGGTCCTCCCGGAATTTCTGCTCTTTGACCAGCTGCTCGATATTCCGGTTGGTGGCCGCGATGATCCGCACATCGGCCTTCATCTGCCGTGTCGAACCGAGCGGCTCATATTCCCGGCTCTGCAGAAATCTGAGCAGCCGGACCTGGAGCGGCGGTGATATGTCGCCGATTTCATCCAGGAACAGCGTGCCGCCTTCCGCCAGGGCAATGCGGCCGGGCTTATCCCTTTTCGCGTCGGTAAACGCGCCCGCCTTGTAGCCGAACAGCTCGGACTCCAGCAGCGTATCCGGCAGCGCGCCGGAATTGACGGTTATCAACGGCTTGCCCTTGCGGCGGCTGAGCTGGTGAATGGTCTGGGCGATCAGCTCCTTCCCGGAGCCGCTCGGGCCTTCTATCAAAATGGTGCTGTTGCTCACGGCAACCCGGGGAAGCAGCGCAAAAATCCCTTGCATGTACACATTCCGGCTGATGATGCCATGGAAGGTGGAGCGTTTCAGCGCCTCCCGGTTGAATTCATCCGCCACGTTCCGGCTGCTCATGTCCTCTGCCGCAGCCAGCAGGGGAAACGGCAGGCTGTATAAATCCCCTGCCATGCCCAGGTCGCGAAACGACGCCGCGCAGCCGGTTACCGCTCCGGCCGGATTCCGCAGCAGCGCGGTGCTGATGGCCAGGGGGGCGCCCTGCCCTGCCTCATCGCCGAGATACACCACCCGGTTCAGGACCGCCCTGCGGTTCTTGATGGTCTGTTGAAACAGGCATTGTTCAGCGCATATGGTGTCGCAAAAAACCTCGCAACACTGCTTCCCGAGCAGCGCGTCTCGGGTCATGCCGGTGAGGTCTTCCGCCCTGGGGTTGCAGAAGGTAATACACCGGTGGCGGTCAACCAGGATGATGCCGACATCGAGGCTGTTGAGAATCAGCCGGTAGTCGGCATCCGCCTGCGCCGGAATGGTCTTCATCTTTTTCTGTTTCATGCGCGCTCATCCCGCCGGCTAAAAAAAGCCCCGGTTGAACATGTAGGAAAAAAAGAGGGGGAATTCACATTCGGGCATGGCCTGGGGATTGAAAACATCGTGCGGCTTTCCCGCAATGATTACGCTGCCTTCATCATACACGATCACCCGGTCGGCAAGGGAAATCGCCTCAAAAATATCATGGGTGACCAGGATCACCGGCAGATCGAACTCCTTCCGGACATCCTTGAGGAAGTTGCGCATATCCGCGCGCAGGGACGTGTCAAGCGAGGAAAACGGCTCATCCAGAAGCAGGACATCCGGCTTCCGTATAAGCGCCCGGGCAAGAGCAACCCGCTGCTTCTGGCCGCCGGAGGTCTCCCCGGGCAGCTTCTCCTCAAGCCCGTCCAGGCGGAAAATGCTGACAATGTCGTAGAGTCTTTTTTCCCTGACCGACTTCTCAAGACCCTTGGCCCCGTAAAGAATATTCTCCCTGATGGTCATGTGGGGAAAGAGGGCCAGGTCCTGAAACACGTAACCGATGCGCCTCAGCTGCGGGGGCAGGGCAATGCTGCGCTCCGCGTCAAAAAAGACCGTTTCCCCCGCGCTGATTCTGCCGGCATCCGGCTGCATCAGGCCGGCGATCAACTGCAGGGTCATGGATTTGCCGGATCCCGACGGGCCGAAGATGACCGCAAGCTCGTTGCCTATTTCCCACTCAATATCAAGGGTGAAGCCGTTTACCTGCTTGCGAAGTTTGACCGCGAGTCCCATCACACGAACCTTTTGCTCAAGCGGTTGGCCACATATAAAAAGCTGCCGGAAATGAGGGTGAACAGCAGCACCATCAGGTTTGCCTTGGACCAGTCCCCGCTGCTTGCCGACGAATAGACGGCGAGCGGCATGGTATCGGTCTTCCCCGGAATGTTTCCGGCGACCATCAGGGTTGCGCCGAACTCGCCCATGGCGCGGGCGAACGAGAGCACCGCTCCCGCGATGATCCCCTTTTTGGCCAGCGGCAGGACGATGCTGAACAGGGTCTCCAGCGTGGAATGCCCCAGGGTGAAGGAGGCGTTTATCAGGTTCCGGTCGATGGATTCAATGGCGGCCCGGGTGGTCTTGATCATCAGGGGAAGGGCCACCACGAATGAGGCAAGCACCGCCGCATACCAGGTAAACATGATGCTGAATCCGGTCAGCGCGTACAGGTGCTGTCCCAGCAGCCCGTTTCGGCCGAACAGCACAATCAGGTAATAGCCGATGACCGTCGGCGGCAGCACCAGCGGGAGGGTAAACAGCATGTCCAGCAGCTCCTTGCCCCGGAACTGCTTCATCGCCAGAAGGTACGCAATGGCGGTGCCCACAACCATGACGAAGGCGGTTGCCGTCAGCGCCACCTGCAGAGACAGGCGCAAGGAAAAGAGAACGGAGGAATCCATCATGCCGGTCACGATGATTACAGGTTATAATTGCCCGCCGCCTCCGGCTGATAGATGACCGTTTCGATCTTGAGATTCCGGACGCGATTGGGCATCTTCCATTGAATGACATCGCCGGTTTTGTACCCAAGCACCGAGGAACCGATGGGCGCAAGCACGGAAATTTTATCCTTGGACAGATCGGCATCTTTCGGGAATACCAGGGTAAACATCATTTCTTCCATGGAATCAATATCCCGCAAATACAGCTTGGAATTCATGGTCACCACGTTCGCCGGTATCTCGGACGGGGCGACCACATGAGCCCGTTCCAGATCGTGAAGGAGCATATCGAGGTTTTCCTCCTCAAACTCATTGCGGGGCTTGAACCCGGCAATGACCTCGCGTAATCGTTCAAGATCATAGTGCGTAATATACAGCGATCGTTCGGTTTGCATGACCACCTGTCCTTTCCGGCAGTGAACGTTGTATGCAATGCCCCGGCAGTGCATCGTCTATGATTTCTTTATAAGCACCCACAGGCCGCCCTCCTCAATCACCCGGGACTGCGCGGCAAGCCCGGAATCGGCAATGGCCTGCTCAAATTCGTCCCGGGAGAAAAATTTCCTGCCCAGCGCGTAATTGAGGCGGCGCGACTCATCCGCGATCCGATCGATTATGTCCGGAGGCGTATGGGCGCCGTACCCCCCTCCGGCAAACACAAGCCCGCCGGGTGCGAGCAGCCGGTACAGCTCGGACAGCAGCGCGCCCCCGGCTTCCAGGAAGAAGAACAGACCGCGGCACATGATCAGGTCGAACGCAGTATCCTGCGTGTGCAGCGATGCCAGCGGACCGGTCACAACGCGCAGGCGCGCTGCGGCCCGCTGCTCAAGCAGGCATGCCCAGTCCGATGAAAACGTGGCGGCCAGTTCCTCGTTCTCCGGCGCTATGGTCAGGGTGCTTTGCGGAAACTGTTGTAAAAGGGTGAGGCCGATGCCCCCCGAAAAACAGCCAAACTCGAGCATGCGGCCGGGCGGCGACGTCAGCAGCTCCCCGATTTGCCTGGCAATGCCCGGATATACCGGAAGCCAGAGTTCATTGACCATTCTGATAGTGGCCGTATCCATGCTGCGGTCCTTGCTTGTGAAGAGATCGCCATGAACAGGTTAGATGCCCACAGGTTCAAAGCTGAGATTTTTCTCCCGGAAATACTTATAACCGGTAGGAGCGGCTTTCAGCCGCGAACGTATCGCGCATGAATGCGCTCCTACCGCACAATCAAATAAGTTTGGCTGGCTTTCAGATGATGTTCAGCCGCGGCCGGCCCGGACCGGCGGGCACGACCGTACCGATATGCACTGCCAGGTCGCCTGCTGCAAGCAGCATATCCCTGGCCTGCCCTATCTGAGCCTCCGGCACGGAGAGAACCAGTCCGCCCGACGTCTGGGCATCAAACACCAGATCGATCAATACCGGGTCGGCCTTGTCAGGAAGGGCAACCTGCGACTGGCAGAATTTCTTGTTGGCGGAGCTCCCCCCGGGGAACATGCCCATCCCGGCAAAGCGCACGGCCTCGTCGATAAAGGGAATGTTTTTGAGCCACAGATCAATTGCCACGCCTGATGCCCGGGCCAGCTCGAGGAGATGTCCCCCCAGCCCGAAGCCGGTTATGTCGGTCGCGCCTTTTAATCCCAGCATCTCAATTACCTTCCCGCCCGCTTTATTGAGACGACCCGCCCATTGGTAGATAAGCTCTTCAACGCGCACGCTCTCTTCCACCCCCGCCTTGAGGGCGGTCGACAATACGCCCGTCCCGAGGGGCTTGGTAAGCAGGAGCTGATCGCCCGGTTTGAGACCGTTATTGGAGGCAAATGAAGCCGGGTCAATGATGCCGGTGACCGAGAGACCGTATTTCAGCTCGTCATCCTTAACGCTGTGCCCCCCGGCCATCACCGCGCCTGCTTCCCTGATCTTGTCCATGCCGCCGGACAGCATTTCCTTCAGGATGTCGCGACCCAGCTTCACGATGGGAAAGCAGACAATATTCATGGCGGTGTACGGCTCGCCGCCCATGGCATATACATCAGACAGAGAATTTGCCGCGGCAATCTGGCCAAACCAGTAGGGATTGTTCACAATGGGCGTGAGAATATCAACCGTCTGCACCAGCGCCTTGCCGGGGGGAAATCGGACTATCGCCGCATCTTCATTGTCTCCCAGGCGGTTGAGCAGCCGATCGTCCTGCGCCAGGTTAAATCCCGACAGTACGTCCTCCAGGTCCCCTGGAGAAATTTTTGCCGCTCACCCGGCGGACTTTACGGTATTGACGAGGTCTACGGTATCCATGATATCCTGTGAGATGAATTTGCCTGGCATTACTGCGGGAATTGTGTAAAGTATACCATTGAATGCTTCAGCAACCAATTATTAATTCGCAGGCGGTAGCCGTGCGATGCAAAACACATGGGTGCGGCGCCAATAGCCCAAACCTCCGGGCCACACATCAGATGCCTGTTGTTCAGCCGCCGGTTAGGACAGAAGCGAGGCAATGAGCAAGATACTGATCAAAACTGCATGGGGATCGGATGATCCCACCAAAGCCGCAATGGCCTTTATTCATGCAAAGGCGCTTGCCGATGCCGGCCACGAGGTGCACCTGCTGCTGCTCGGCGAGGCCGCGTACCTGATGCGCGAGACCACCGCGGCATCAGTGGTTCCGGTCGGATGGCCGCCGGTTGCCGAAGTAATGCGGCAGGTTATTGCTCAGGGAACCCCGCTTCATGTCTGAACCTCCTGCGCCGTGGCCCGTGGGGTCACCGCAAGAGATTTGGAGGGCAAAAACGCCTCTTTTTCCAACCCGGCCACATTCGTATTTCTGGTTGAATGGGCGGATAAGATTATAACCGAGTAATGGTGCCGGAAACGCTTATTCCTTCACCAGCAGCACGTTGACCGCTTTCACCACCAACTTTACCGTCTCCCCTTTTTTAATGCCCAGCTCCTTGAGGGAGTTCATGGTCATGACCGATTCCATCACGGCGCCGCCGCCAACAGCCACCGTGACCTCGCACATCACCGCGCCTTTTTTAATTGCAACCACCTTTCCTTTCAGCTGATTCCGCGCTCCGTACTTCATGGTCACGCCTCCTCTGAGTATTGTGATGAAAAAAACCGGCATCGTGTCAGGCTGGTACCGGTCGTCATTGCCACCATACCCTTTCCATCCTGGAGAAAGGACATGCATTTTTCAGTTGCCGTCTCACAATCATCGCTCGTCGCAGGGAAGCCTGAACGCACAGGTACGAAGAGGTAACGGCTATGTTGATTTATATAAGTACTTCAGCTTGTTGTCAAGGCAATATATGCACCCCGCCGCGGCGGCGGACCGGCGTCGTCGGGCATGATGCGATGGATGCAGACCCCTTGCGGGCAAAGCCGCAGCTATGGTATTACCGATTGTCCGCCATGGCCGCCCTGTTGCAATCAGGCAGCCGCCGAGCTGCACGCCGGACAACTTTTCTATTGACTGGCGTACGGATTAAGGGCACAATGGGACCCGGATTTTACTGCTGCAGGATTACACCCTACACTATGCCGGAGGTCTGCCGTCAGCGCAGCGTCCGGCACATCGACAAAAAGCACAGCAAAGGATACCATGCACTTGCATCCGGTCAGCATCACCGGCATCGGCCGTTACCTGCCGACCAAGGTGATAACCAATGATGACATTGCCCGGCTGGTTGACACCAACGATGAGTGGATCACCAGCAGGACCGGCATCAGGGAGCGGCGGGTGCTGAGCGGGGATGAAACCGCCACGTCCATGGCCGCCGCCGCCGCCCGGGCCGCCATGCACTTCGGGCGCATTGCCCCGGCGGAGGTCGACCTGGTCATCGTGGCCACATCCCTGCCGGACTCCCTCTATCCATCCACCGCGTGCGAGGTCCAGGCGGACATCGGCGCGGTCAATGCCGCCGCTTTCAACGTGGTAGCGGCATGCAGCGGGCTGGTGTACGGCATCAGTATCGCGCGGAACTTCATCATGACCGGCACCTACCGCACGGTCCTGCTCATCGGAGTCGATGTTCATTCACGGTTTTTGAACTGGAGCGACAAATCCACCTGCATTCTCTTCGGCGACGCGGCGGGCGCCCTGATTCTGCAGCGATCACCCGACGGCATTAATGACATACTCTCGGTGGACATCCGTTCCAACGGCAACAAGGCGGGCGATCTGTACATACCCCTGCAGGGTCAGACCTGTCCCTTCGTCGCCCACAATGGGCGGAGGGAACAGGTTGTCAACATGAACGGAAAGGAGATTTACAAGTTTGCCGTCAGCAGCATGCCCGATTCCATAAAAAGCGCCCTCGCGCTTGCCGGGCTGGAGGTGCGCGACATCGACTACCTCATCCCCCACCAGGCCAACATCAAGATAATCAATTCAATCGCGGAGAAAGTAGGGCTGGCGCCGGAGCGGGTCGTCACCAACCTCGAACGGTACGGCAACACGTCAACCGCATCAATCCCGGTTGCCCTGGTGGAAGAGCTGGAAAAGGGCGCTATAAAAACCCCCTCCATCATGGCCCTGTGCGGCTTCGGCGCCGGGCTGACCTGGGGAACGGCCATAGTGAACTGGAGGGCGGTGGACCGGACAAAAGCGGCCTCCCGCAAAACCCACCAGCGCCAGGGATGGTGAGGCGTCCGTATTAGATTGTTGTATTGCAAATACCTAATCGAGTTGTTAGCAACAGCGATACGTAGGGGCGACCGGCCGGTCGCCCTTACATTTTAACACGATCATGATCTCCGCTTTCGAGGGGATGACAAGAAGGAAGGAAATGAAAATAGTGAATTACCCTGAAGCAGAGCTACGGCACATCGAAAGCTAAAAAAATCCCCTCCCCCTTGATGGGGGAGGATTAAGGTGGGGGTGATGCCAATATTATATCCCCCTCACCCCAACCCTCTCCCACCAGGGGAGAGGGAATATCTTTCATCCCCGCAGCAGAGCTGCTGCGTATTCCGGCGTATCTTTATGCAATCAAGTGGAGGGACGCGCTCCGTCGCGTCCGTTTTTTTACTAAGAGCCATGACTGAGCATGGCCCTCCACGTGCCACATTGCCTTACCGAGCAATCCATTAAACGCCCCGCTGCTTTGCCCTGAAGAACCACATGCACAGAAAGCCGGCGGTCAGCACCGCGGCGGATAACGCCAGGTCCGCCGGCCGCACCTGCTTGATGAGCCACAGGCTGATGGCACAGCCGCCGAGGGCGACCGCGGTTCCGCAAGGGGCCTTGAAGGGCCTTTTCAGATCGGGCCGGGTGCGCCGCAGCCACAGCAATGCCGAGCAGGTCGACAGGTATTGAGCGACCACCGCCACATTGCTCAAGGCAACCAGGCTGTCGAACGTAAAAAAAAGAGCGGCGATGCATGCCAGCGCGGTGGTGATCAGGATCGAGCCCGACGGCGTCAGGAAGCGGGGATGTGCGGCAGCGAGACCCGGCGGCAGAAACCGGTCCTCGGCAAGCGCCGAGAGAAATCGCGGGCTGCCCAGGGCATTGCCCGCGTTATACCCGATCATCGAGATGACCGCCCCGAGGGCTATAATCGAGCCGCCCGCCGGCCCCAGGAACTGCGCGCACGCATCGGCAAGCGGACGCGTCCCGGACGCGGCGAGATCCTGATAGACGCCCACCGCCACCGTTTGGATCAGCACATACATGCAGGCGCAGAAGATAAGCGACCCCAGAGCGGCTATGGGCACGGCCTTTTGCGGATTCTGTGATTCACCCGATGGAATCGGGGTTGTCTCGAAACCCTGCAGCGCCCAGAGAGCGAGGAACACGGCGTAGTTGAAGCTGCCGCTGCCCGCCCCCCAGAAGGGCCGGTAGTTGTCGCCATTGATGAAAAAGCTCCCGGCCAGCACAAACAGCACCAGCGGAAGCACCTTTGCTATGGTCAGGACGTTCACCACCCGGGCGCCCGGCTTGATACCCCGGTAATTGATGGCTCCGAACCCGGCCATCAGCAGCAGGGCAATACCTTTCCCCGCCAGCGTGGTGCCAAAGAAGGGGTGGAAATAGCCCAGGTAGGAACTGACCGCGTTTGCCACCGCCGCCCAGCTGAAGATGGCGGTGACCCAGGAAATCCATCCCACGCCGAAACCGACCAGGGAACCAAATGCCTCTTTGGCATACACGTAGGAACCGCCGTTCCTGCTGTACGTGCTTCCCAGCTCGGCGTAACAGAGGGCAACGGCAATCAACAGCAGGCCGCAGATGAGGAAGGCAAGGATGGAGGCAGGGCCCGCTTCCCTGGCCAGCAGTCCCGGAAAGAGGAATATGCCGGAGCCGATGATTGCATTGACGCCGAGGCAGATGGTGTCAAAGACCGAGATTCTTTTCTGACGGGATGGCACTGTCATGGCGGCATGCTACCTGCTTAGTGTCGACGTAACTGCGAACCTGCACTCTTGACCGGTGACGATTCACTGCAAAGCCCCACCGTCATGCTTTGCCTTGCAATAAAGTGGGGCTTAAATAATACCACATCGCAGATGCGGCCACTATGCCGCGTAACCTGCTGGGCTCAAACCCTGCGCCGTCAGGGAGCCGGCTCATTTCTTGTACCTTCTTCCCTCTTATTGATGCCCTTCTGCTCTTTCTTTTCCTGCGGCTGAGCCTCTTGTTGCTGCTTTTTTTCTAACTGTTGCTGTTTTTTTTCTCCCTTAATCTGCTTTTGCTCTTCCTGTTTCTGACCTGCCTGGGCATCCGATGCCGCTTTCCCCTTTTTCATCTCCTCAATTTTCTTTTCGCGCTGCTTTTTGAAATCATCCATCTTCTTCTGCCACTCGGTTTTATCGGTTGTGCCCTGCTGTGCGTCAGCCGCGAACGATGACGCGGCAATCAGGCAGCAGAAGAGGGCGGCCCACACCACTACAGCTATACCTTTTCTCATACATCCTCCTTCGCACCTTGCATGGTTTGTTCCTTTGCTTACCCGAAATGTATTGATTCACTTCAGGCCTGTCAAGCGCTTTCTGAACATGCCGCAGCGGCGGTGATGAGGCCACCTGCCGGCGGTGAGCACGCACTCATCGGCTGCATCCGCGGCGGCTGATTATATACCCAGCAGCTTCTGCGCATTCCCCCCCAGTACCGCGGCAATCTCATCGTCGGTGAAGGAGATGCCCTGCGGCGCCTTGCGCGGCAGGTCCTTTATCAGCTGCACCCAGTCCTTGTTGGACATGATCGAGCGGAAGGAGGGACTGTCGGAGCCGAAGAGTATCCGGCCGGGCTCCACAAAATCAAGCAGGTCGCGCAGGCCCTTGCAGAACGAGGCATAGCTCTTCATCGCCAGCACCTGCCAGGCCGAAATGTCAGCCATGATGTTGAGCTTGACGCTCATGATGGAAATCATCTGGGGATAGCTGAAGTTGCCGCCCGCATGAGCAGCTATAATGGTGAGATCGGGAAAATCAGCCCCCAGGTCGTCGAAATGGATGGGCTGCGAGTACTTGCTCCGGAGCGGAACCATCATGGAACCGGAGTGGATGAGCACCGGGACCTTCCACTCGCACGCCTTCTCGAGCAGGGGATAGACCTCCTTCTGGTTGGGATAAAAGCCGGAGCAGGGGTGCAGCTTCAAACCCTTCATGCCCCACTCCTCCACGCAGCGCTTCCAGAGGTCAAGCGCGCCCTTGCGCAGGGGATCAACGCTGGCGAAGGCACAGAGCCGGTCGGGGTGCTTTTGTGCCAGCTCGGCAAATTTTTTATTGACGGTTTCGATGGGCACCTCGGGATCTCCCAGCGCCAGGCCGAAATCAACCGGGAAGATCACGCTTCGGTCAATGCCGGCCTCATCCATTTCGGCCAGGAGCATCTCTCCTTCAGGATCGCCGCTTCCCTCCATGAGGCCGTCTCCCACCGATTCGTTTGACTCCACCACGCCCTGCTTGGCAAATTCATGGGTGATAAACCGCGCCACCCCGTAAAAAAAACCCTTGGGAATCCAGCCCCGGTTAAATAAGTGGGTGTGCATGTCAATAATCATGGCGTGTTCCTTTCATGAAATGTTAAATGAACATAGGGCCACTGCATGGGCGGGCGACCGGCCGGTCGCCCCCATAAATACATGGAGGGACGCGCTCCGTCGCGTCCGAATAGTGTATGCGGCCATGACCGGGCATGGTCCTTCATCTTCAAGTATCATCCTCCTATGCAGGAGCCGTCATCCTTCGACTTGATCGCAGGATCCATAAAATAAATAACTGGATTCTGCGGTCGAGCCGCAGAATGACATGTCACTGGAATCACATTTTCATGCTTCGTGGCGCCATCATGGGACATGGGCGTCTGATTCAGTATAAGCTATATCACCACCGTGCCCGCGCAAGCAACAAAAAGATGACAACCGGGAGGCGGCTGTGGTAAAAACTCCAATAGTGTGTTACATTCCCATTGGTGACAGGCATCGTAGGGGCGTATTGCCATACGCCCCTTTAAAAATTACCCCGTCTGTGCAGGAACATCTGGCCACATCCATGAAAAACGTTACCATCCTCTGCATGGGGGATTCGCACACTGCGGGCTTTCCGGATTATGATCCGCAGATGGGCGGAGACCCGGCATCATCATACCAGTTCTGGCTGAGAGAGGGGCTGCTCGGTCTGCTGCCGGAACACGAGTTCAGGCTTATCAATGAGGGAATGTGCGGCGACACCTCCCGGGGCATAGTAACCCGCCTGGTGCGGAGTCTGAAAGATGTGCGCTGTGATGCGGTCATCCTCGCCGGAGGAACCAATGACCTGGGCATGAGCAGCGATGCGCATATAATCAGGAATCTTACAGCAGGCTATGACGCATGCAGGGAACGCGGGATCCCGCTTATCGCGACGACCATTCCGCCCATAAACCTTGAGGGGTACGGCGCTCACCTTGCAGCGATCAACCTGGCCATAGAAAAGTATGCCTCGACCGCGAGCGGGGTGCTTCTTGCCGACTGGTTCAGTGCATTGAAGGATGATGAAGGATTCCTGGCCACCGGCTACGACTCGGGAGACGGCGTGCACCTTTCCGTCGAGGGATATAAGCGGGTGGGCACCTTGATGGTACCCCTGGTGCGCCGGGCGCTTTCCCTCTGAGGCAAGGGAGTATTGCCATACGCCCTTACAGAAAACATGATGCTTGTTTGTTATAGTGAATTACCCCGCAGCAGAGTCGCAGGCACTCACATGTGTGCATTTTCCCCCGGTTCAAGCACATGCAGCATGTAGGAACGCATTGCCATGCGCCCCCATACGCCCTAGCAGAAAAATTCCATGATGACGCACCCATCCGATCAACACCATCGGCGATCCATTCGATTGAAGCATTATGATTATGCCGATGCTGGGGCATACTTTGTAACTGTGTGCAGCTGGAACAGGGAATGCATTTTTGGAACAATCAGCAACGGAACCGTACAATTGCATGAATTGGGAAACATTGTTCACCTGCACTGGTTAAGGACAGCAGAAATCCGGAACAATATCGCATTGGATCAATTTGTGGTAATGCCCAATCACCTGCACGGAATAATTAATATTCTTCGTAGGGGCGTATTGCCATACGCCCCTGTCCATACCCGCCAATTAAAATCACCATCCCAAACGCTTGGCGCAATAATTCGCGGATTCAAATCCGCCACCACCACACAAATAAATGTGATGCGAAACACACCCGGCAGTCCTGTCTGGCAAGATAATTTTTATGAACATGTCATTCGCACTGATGATGATTTACATGCAATCCGTGAATATATCCTCAACAATCCATTACAGTGGGAATTGGACGAGGAAAACCCGGTGAATTGCAGAGGCGACCGCCCAGTCGTCCCGTGATATGAGAAAAGTGACCGTCAGGCACGGGCGTATGGCAATACGCCCCTACAAAAACATGATGCTTGTTTGTTATAGTGAATTCCCCCGCGGCAGAGCCGCAGGCACTCACATGCGTGCATTTTCCCCCGGCTCAAGCACATGCAGCAGGTAGGGACGTATTGTCATACGCCCCCGTTTACTCGGCACAATAATCTCTCATCATCCCCACAGGAGGCTACCATGATCATCGACGTCCACAACCATCTAACCGTCAAGAGCAGCCCCTACCATCTCCCGGTCGAGGAATATCTTAAGGCCATGGATGAAAACGGGGTGGAAAAAGCAGTCATCCTCGGGAAGGATTACGGGAAATTAGGTGACCAGCATGGATCAAATCTCCCGGATGAGGAGACCGCTGCCTTTGTAAAATCCCATCCCGACCGCTTCATCGGCTTTACCGCGGTGCATCCCGACCGCGGCGCCGACCACAACCTCCGGCGGGTGGAGCGCGCGGTCCATGACCTGGGGCTGCGGGGCATCAAGATCAATCCCCACGCGGGGCACTATCCCAACGATGAACGCCTCTACCCGGTGTACAAGCTGGCAAGCGAGCACGGCATCCCGGTCATGTTTCACACCGGGGTGAAGGCGCCTTCCGAGGGGACGAGGGTGAAATACTGCCATCCCCTTTATCTTGATGACGTGGCGGTGGATTTTCCGGACATGACCATCATCATGGCGCACGCCGGCTATCCCTGGGTGGAGGAGGCAATCCTGGTCGGGCTCTATGCGGGCAATGTGTATGCCGATATCTCGACCCTGCCGCAGATCGAGGGGGCGATGGGATACGAGGTGCTGCTGCCCACCCTGCGCAAGTTCATAGCGGCATGGGGGCCGCAGCGGGTGCTCTTCGGATCCGACGGAATTTTTAATTTTGAGGAAACGATCAAGGCGGTCAAGCAGGCAGATTTTCTCTCGGAGGGAGATAAACAGAAAATATTCTGCGAAAATGCAAAGAGGATTTTACGCTTGTCCTGAGACGGTGATGAGCATACTGCAGCGGATGGGCGTTTTTCAACAGCCTGCTAGCCCCGCAGCTTTCTCCGCACATACACCACAATTCCGATGGCCAGGATGATAAGCGGCAGCATCACCGTCGAAAGCCAGAACATCAGCTTCTTCTGGTTCTCGGTGAGAAAGAGCGGCGAGAAGGGTGTGGTTTGCTCTTTTTTATGCCGGATGGAGATGAGTTCATCCGCCTGCGCCAGCCAGCCGACCATGTTGAGAAAAAAGTCCTTGTTCCCGAGCACGGTGAAATAGAGGTTGTTGGCAAAATCTGAATCGCCGCAGACAATCATGCGGCCCGGGGGCGGGGTGGCCGGCTGATTCTCCGCCTCGTCCTTCGCGTCCGCTGCCTTCGCAGCCGGTGCAAACTCCCCGACAACGGCGATGGAAACCGGCCCCTTCTTATCCTCCCACTCCTGGAAGTAGACGGCGCCCTGCCTGATGCTCTCCCTGCTGGTCTCTGCCCAGCTTTCCTCGGTGGTCAGGGCCAGCGGGTTGACGGTAAACTTTTCATTGGTGGGGGGATCCATCGGCTCCACTGAAGACACCAGGGGGAAAACCGTTGCCACCTCAAAATCAAGCGTAATGGGATGCTTGGCGTAGATGGGAACCACCGGCGAAAAGACATCGCCGGCAACCAGCTTGCTCTCCTTGTCCACCACCATGTTGGCGCCCACCAGCACATTATAGTCCTTCAGGAAGGCAACCAGGCCGGGCACGGTATAGGGATCAACCAACAAGAGAAGCCTCCCGCCCCCGGCCAGATAGTCCGCCAGGGCGCGCAGTTCTCCCGCTGTCATTTCCTGCCGCGGTCCGTTCACAATAACCACCGAGGCGTCGGACGGCACCGCGCCTTCCCGCACCAGCAGCAGGCTTTTGACCTCGTACCCTTCCGTGGTCAGGGCGGTTCGGGCCTGGCTGTACCCTTCCCGCTTGTCGGGGCTTTCGGAATCGCTTTCCCCGTGGCCGACGAGAAAATAGACCACCGCCTGCTTGTCACGGGTAACCGAAATAATGCCGTTGGTAATGTTTTCTTCGGTGCAGAAGGTGAAATTTTTCCGCTTCGCCCCGGATTCAACAACCGTGCCCCCGTAACTGGCGACCCGGTATTCCTTGGCCATGCCGGGATTTTGATCCAGGTTGAAGAACTGGTAGGTTAGCCGGTCTGATTCATTCCCATATTGTTTCAACAGGTCCCTGAACTCAAAAACCTGGTCGCGCTGATAGAACACGGTAACCTTGACATCACGCTTCAGCTCCCGCAGCACCTTCAGGGTCAGGGGGGCAAGACTCAACGACTTCTCCTTGGTCAGGTCAAACCGCTTATTATGCCGCGCCGCAATAACCTCAACGATGCCGATCATCGCCAGGATGACCAGGGCATAGACCAGGAGATTCAGCCCCTGCCTGGTTGACTGGCGGGAAAAGAAGCGACTCAGCTGCTGGAAGCTCACCGCGACATACATGAGCAGGCATACCATTCCGGCAAGCAGGCCGATGGCGGCGGGGGTGAGCAGGCTCTCCACCGTCAGATAGACCACCAGGCTTACCAGGATAACCACTGCCGACAGGATACCGAAGATGGTTTTCAATCCCTTCACCGTATGCCTCTCCACCGCCGTGATTCAAGCGATCGCAGGGTCAAAAACAGAAAGAAAAAGGTGAACAGCACAAAATAGATCACATCCTTGGACTCAATGACCCCTCTGACAAAATTGTAGAAGTGCTCAAAAAAGGAGATGTGGTGCAGCACCTCGGCAACGGTCGGCGACACCGCCGCCTCGTTCCAGTCGATAAACCAGAATACCATGATCACGCCGGAGGAGACCAGCGCGGCGACAATCTGGTTCTCGGTAAGCGAGCTGACCATGATGCCGCAGGCGATGAAGGAAGCGCCGAGCAGAAACAGGCCGAGGTAGCTGGCGGCCAGCGGCAACACCTCCACCTCGTATACCATGGCCAGCAGGAGCGGATAGATGACGGTCAGCCCGATCATCAGGGAAAACACCGCAAGGCAGGCCAGGAATTTCCCCAGCAGGATCTCGCTGTCCCTGAAGGGATAGGTGAAGAGCAGCTCTATGGTGCCCAGCTTTTTCTCCTCGGCAAAAAGCCGCATGGTAAGCAGCGGGATGGTCAAAAGCAGGATCAGGCGGATGTCATGGAACAGATACTGCCACAGGCCTTCCTGGGTGCTGGCCCCGCCCCAGAGCACGAACAGCGCCAGGTCGGTGTAAAAGTAATAGCCGGATATGAGCAGGAATACCGCCAGCACGATGTAGGCAACGAGGGAGGAAAAATACGATTTCAGTTCCTTTTTGAAAATGGGATAGAAATTCATTTACGCAGCGCCTTCTTCCCTGGTCAGCTCGATAAAGATCTTTTCCAGGCTCATTTTTTCGGTTCGCATTTCCACCAGCTTCCAGCTGTTGAGGTACACCAGCTGGGCCAGCTCGCCGCTGATCTCGCTCTCCTTCGTCGCCTCCACCTCGAAGCAGCACACGCCGGGCGATGATTCGCCCTTGTCCACAATGGCGATCACCCCGGGGAGGAGCTGCAGCTTTTCCCGAATGCTCCCGGCCGGCCCTTTTATCAGCACCACCGTCTTCGAGGTCTTCTGGAGTTTTTTCATCAGGTTGTCCGGCGTGTCCACCGCCGCAATTTGACCCTCGTGAATGATGATGATGCGCTCGCAGGTCATGCTCACTTCGGGAAGAATATGGGTGCTCAGGATGATGGTGCGCTCTCCGGCGAGGCTCTTGATGAATTCGCGAATCTCCGCGACCTGCCGGGGATCAAGACCGATGGTCGGCTCGTCGAGGATGAGCACCTCCGGGTCATTGATCAGCGCCTGGGCCAGGCCCACCCGCTGACGGAATCCCTTGGACAGGTTTCCCACCAGGCGGTGCGCCACATCCACCAGACCGCAGCGCTCCATGATTTCGCCGATCCGGGCCTTCCTCTGGCGCACATTCATCCGCTTGGCCTCGGCGACAAAGTTCAGGTAGCCCGCCACCTTCATGTCCGGGTACAGGGGAACGGATTCCGGCACGTAGCCGATCCGCCGGCGCACTTCCATGGGCTGGGCAACCACATCGTATCCCGCGACCCGGGCGCTCCCGCGGGTGGGCGGGAAAAAGCAGGTCAGGATGCGCATGGTGGTGGTTTTGCCCGAGCCGTTCGGTCCGAGCAGGCCCGCAATCTCACCGCGACCGATTGAAAAGGATATGTTATCTATCCCCCGCACTTCTCCATAGTACTTGGTGAGGTTGGTGACTTCGATCATGTCTGATTCCTCTATCCTTAATCGCGGCTGAAGCCGCTCCTACCGGTCACAAACTTCAATCGACAACACTTGCACAAACCAACCACATTTCGGGGTAGGAGCACCTTTAGGTGCGATACCTTTGCGGCGTAACGCCGCTCCTACCGATCTCAAATTTCAATCGACAACACTTACACACAACAGCCGCATCTCGCGGTTGGAGCACCTTCAGGTGCGATGCATTCGCGGCCTAACGCCGCTCCTACCAATTTGAATCGCGCCATACTAATCAGTGCTACAAATAGTGTCAAGCAAAAATCGTCCGGCGCCTCTCTCAATCCCTCCGGCGGCACTCCGTTTCAGCAGGCTGCTCAAAAACATCCAGATGCAAGGCACGCGAAATCCTGAGGAATGAGGCGTACTTTTAGGTACGGCGCAATGACGAAGGATGAACATGTAACGCAGGGGATGGGCGTTTTGCAACAGCCTGCTTGCTACTTGAGCAGCCTTCTGAATACCCGGGCCCGGTTAAACTCGGCAAGCAGCTTGTCCGCATCATCACGCTCGATCGCGTCCTTCAGCTCGCCCACATATTTCTGGAACACGGTAAGGGCGGGCAGCACTTTGTCCTTGTTCATTAATAGTATATCCTTCCACATTTCCGGATGGCTGGCGGCGATGCGGCTGAAATCCTTGAATCCCCCGGCGGAAAAGGAAAAGATGTTGTCCTCAAATCCTTCGATGGTAAGCAGGCAGTTGACCATGCTGTAGGCAACCAGGTGCGGCAGATGGCTCACCGCGGCAAAAATCCGGTCGTGCTCCTCGCAATCCATGCACACCACATTGGCGCCGACCAGTGACCAGAGCACTTTGACCTTCTCCAGCGCTCCCGGGTCGGTGCCGGCTACCGGGGTGATAATGCACTTGCGGTCGTTGAAAAGGGATGGGAATGAGCTTTCAAATCCCGAGTTCTCAGTGCCGGCAATGGGATGACTGCCGACAAAGTGCAGCGTGCCGGGGACGAACTTTTCCGCCTCCTTCACGATGGCGGTTTTCACGCTGCCGGCGTCGGTAATAATCGCTCCCTTCTTAAGAAAGGGAACCATCTCCTTAATGAGATCAACGATAATGCCAACCGGTGTGGCGACAACCACCAGGTCCGCACCGGCAAGTGTTTCATCGATCCGGGCAGCATAGGCATCGATGATGCCGAGTTCCCGTGCGCGGGCCAGCCGCTGGGCGTCCCGGCCGATTCCCAGGATTTCGCCGACTGTCTTTCGCTGCTTCACCGCCTGAGCGAGCGAACCGCCGATCAATCCCACCCCGACCACGGCCATTTGTTTAAACAGCAGAGCCATTGCGCACAAACCTCTTAAGCTATTTTTTTCTGAATACTTTATACCCCCTCACCCCATCCCTCTCCCGCAAAGGGGAGAGGGGGATTTTTGACTCTCACTGCCAATGAGGGCATCGATAAAAACAATTGATTCCCTCGCCCCTCCGGCCTGCCCGTTGCCAGTTCAATAATCCATGGTGTTTCCGGCCAGGGGGGTGAGGTTTTCCCGCCTCCGGCGGCGCCGAAGGCGACCAGGGGTTAGGGTGAGGGGGTATAATAAATTCTCACTTTCATTTAAATAAATTTAAAATGAGCTATCGAAGCATGTAGGGCAAGCCACTACGCGCTCATTACCTTCTTCAATGCCCTGACCAACCGTTCGTTCTCCGCCGGCAGGCCCACGGTTATGCGCAAGTGCTCTTCCAGTATGCCGCCGGGCATGTGGCGGACAATCACCCCTTCGCGCAGGAGCGCCTCATAGCAGCGCCCCGCCGCCTCCCCTATCCTGGCCAGAAAAAAATTGGCCTGGGTGGGAATACAGTCGATTCCCAGCTTCTCAAGTTCACCGTACAGGTAGCGCAGTCCCTCCTGATTCACCGCGAGCGACCGCTGCACATGCTCATCGTCGTCAAGGGCGGCCGCGGCTGCCGCCTGCGCCAGAAGGTTGGTATTAAAGGGCCCTCTGATCTTATTCAAGCAGGCAATAAGATAAGGATCCGCGATGCCGTATCCGATCCGCAGGCCGGCGAGGCCGTAGATTTTTGAAAAGGTGCGCAGCACCACCACCTTTTTCCCGGGCCCTACATAGTGCAGGGTGTCGGGATACGCGCGATCGGTGACATACTCCACATATGCCTCATCCATGACCAGGATCACATCCTCCGGCAGCTTTCCCAGGAACGTTTCGAACTCATTCTTATGCACGATGGTGCCGGTAGGATTGATCGGGGTATTGATAAAAATCAGCTTTGTTCTTTCGGAAACAGCGCCGGCCATGGCGTACAGATCATAGGAAAAATTCTTAAGCGGAACCGGGACCTCGGTTGCCCCGGCGGCTGCGACCACGATCCGGTAGAAGGAGAAGGTCGGATCACCCATGATAACCTCTTCACCCGGCAGGAGGAAGGTCTGGGCAATCATGTGGATAATCTCATCCGAACCATTGCCCATGATAATGCTATCCGGTGAGAAACCGAGCTTCCGGGCCAGTTTCTCCTTCAAATAATAGGCGTGCGTGTCAGGATAACGGTTGATCCCGGGGAGCGCCCTGCTGATGGCATCCATGGCTTTGGGCGACGGACCCAGCGGGTTCTCATTGGAGGCAATCTTTATCGCCCCGTCAATGCCCAGCTCCCGCTCAAGCTCTTCGATGGGCTTGCCGGGCTTATAGGCCGGTATTCGCGCGATGCACTCTTTGACCAGCGGTTTCATCTGTGTCACGAAAATAAATTAAATTATATGGAGGGACGCGCTCCGTCGCGTCCGAATATTGTGCGTTTCATTCGAATATCGATTATACCCCCTCACCCTACCCCTCTCCCCCGGTGGGGAGAGGGAACCTTTTTTAACCTTCTCTCCCCTGTAGGAAAGGGAACCTTTTTTAACCTTCCCTACCTTGAAGAAGAGGGAATCTATTTTTGCTTCCTCTCCCCTGGCGGGAGAGGATTGAGGTGAGGGGGGAAGCTTCTTAAAATCAAATCTTCATTTTCCCCGGTATGCCAGGGGGCACTCATCCCATGCTTCAGGTCTTTGACTCGCTCCGTGGATACGAGCCGAGAATCTTCAAAAACTGGACCGTCGGCTTCACTGCCGCCAGCGCCTTTTTGACACCGGGATCCTCCGCATTGCCTTCGATATCAATGAAGAAGATGTACTCCCAGGGGCGCTGCCGGAAGGGACGCGATTCAATTTTAGTCATGTTGATCCGGTGCCGCGCAAAGGGCTGCAGCGTTTTGTGCAGGGCCCCCACCCCGTCCTTGATGGACAGCATGATCGAGGTTTTATCCTCGCCGGTGGGACCGGTGGGCCGCTTGCTGATCACCCAGAAGCGGGTGATGTTCTTGTCATTGTCTTCAATATTTTTATAGATGGGCTTGAGTCCGTAAAAGTTCGCGGCAAATTCGCCGGCAATGGCCGCCACCCGGGGATTGTGGGCCGCGGTCTCTGCGGCCTTGGCGGTGCTGAACACCTCAATCGCGGGGATGGTGGGCACATTCCGATCCAGCCAGCCGCTGCACTGGGCGATGGCCTGGGCATGGGAATGGATCTCCTTGATCCCCTTGAGCGTCCCTTTCTTTGATAAAAGATGATGGGAAACCACCAGGAGAATCTCTGCCGCGATCTTAAGCGGCGAATCAATAAACATGTCCAGGGTGGGATTCACCACGCCCTCGGTGGTGTTTTCTATGGGCACCACGCCGTAATCGTATTCATCATGCTCCACCATGGTAAAAATGTCCCTCAGGCTCCGGCTCTGCACAAAGGTCGCCGACTGCCCGAACTGCTTGATGGCGGCAAGATGAGAGAAGGTGGCCTCGGGCCCCAGGTATACGACGCGCAGCTCATGCTCCAAAGAGAGGGACGCCGAAATGATTTCCCTGAACACCGGGCGGATGGCGCTGTTGGGAAAAGGTCCCCTGTTCATCTTCTCAAGTTTTTGATAGATTTTATGCTCGCGGTCAAGCACATGGAAGTCGCTTTTCATCTCCCGCTTGACCTCGCCGACTTCTATGGCCAGCTCAGCGCGCCGGTTGAGGAGCTTCAGAATCTCCCCGTTAATCCGGTCAATCTCATTGCGCAGTCCATCAAGATCGCTTTGCTTCTTCAAATCGCCACCTCACAATAAGCGCTCAGTGAAACCTGCCTGGTAAACGCCGGCACAGCGCCGGTTGGTGCAGCAACCGTTGGAAAGTGTACTATCAATATATGAACCTCCGAAAAAAATCAATGTTTTTTCATTCAGTTCCACATGGGCACTGCGGCCAAAACCCCTGCTGCGCTTGAAAAAAATCCGCACGTTTGACGCTGAACGTGCGGACATCATATTTCACAAAAAAACTCCCCACCAGCGCGCGGGCTGATGGGGACAATGAATAAGGGAGTCTAATCCTATTTCTTGCGAATCGTTTTTTTGACCATCTTCTTGACGGTCTTTTTGACAGTCTTTTTTGATCCTTTTTTCTTTCTCAGTTGTTCTTTAAATATCCCGGTTAGATCGGACTCATAGCCTTTACCAATGATAATTCCATTATAGTGATTGAACACTTCTCGTATTCCAAATAAAAACAACTCATCCGTTGATATTCCGGTTTCTTTCGCAATTGCTTTCAATCCCTCATGTATGGTTTTTTCATCTGCACCCCATTCCTGCTTGGACTTTGAAATCTTTAGCGCCATTCTTCGACCCCTTTCCATTACATCGGTGTGGGTTAAATCCCTCTTGTTGTGGTTTTCTCTTCAGTGCTTATAAGCCTGTCGTTCGATGTATGAGAACGGACCTCCTTTGATGATGAAGACTTCTTCAATATAATAGATATCCCCAAAAGATACTCCTCAAGACTACTACTTTTGAGTCACAAGTTAGATAATCATTCTCAAATCCAAAAATAAACGATTGTAGAAAAAATCCGATATAAGACCAACACGCAATGTTACCTTGCTTGTTAAACCCTGAACACTCAGCTTTAAAAAATATCCCACATTGCTCATAAGTTCCCCAAGAAACACCATCTTTCGTTAATATACCAAGACTGCCATCATCTTCAAAGATCAATTGGGTTTGATACTCTTGGCCACCATAACGCTGATAAGTCAAATAGGTATCAGCAATTAGACTATTGGGAATAAAACCAAGCAATAGAATTGTAATCAGCAATATTTTTTTCATAATCCCTCCTTTTAGGAACACTAATTAAGCCTCATTTATACCAGAGTCCCAAAATCTGTCCATTAAAAAATCCCCCCCAGCGTGCGGCTGATGGGGATTTTGAGAAAGAAGAGGTGTTGAATAAAGTCCCTCTTATTATGAGTTATAAGTTGCGTCAACTTGTGCCCCTAAAGGGCCGTGAGTGTGATATGCGAGTTGGCTATGTCGTGGTTGACTTGCTTTACGTTTAAAGGTAAATTTTGTTTAAAAGGAATGATAGAGCTAACATCAGTATGAGCACAGTCATCCTCTCGGACATACACAGCAACCTTGAGGCCTTCCAGGCGGTGCTGAAGGACATGGCGCATGAGCAGGTTGATCAGGTTCTATTCCTCGGAGATATCGTGGGCTATGCCGCCGATCCCGGCCCGTGCATAGAAACCCTGCGTGGGCTTGCGCCGCATATGGTTGCCGGGAATCACGACTGGGCGGCGGTGGCTTTGACCGATATCGCTTATTTCAACCCGGTTGCCCGTGCCGCCATAGAATGGACCACCGGCAGCATTACCGCCGAGCATGCCGCTTTTCTCAAGGGCCTGTCTCTCACCGGGAGCGTGCCCGGAATGCTGCTGGTGCATGCAACCGCCTACCAGCCTGAGTCATGGGATTATATCTTTTCCCTGGAAGATGCCGCGCAATGCTTCCGGCATTGTGATCAGCAGATCTGCTTTACCGGCCATTCCCACTATCCCATATCCTTTGCGCAGGACGAGGAGGGAGACATCTCGGTACTCGGGAGCGCGTCCTTTATCCTGCTTGATTCGTGCCGCTACCTTATCAATGTGGGAAGTGTCGGCCAGCCGCGTGACGGAGATCCGCGTGCCGCTTATGGAATCTATAACCCGGAGGATGGATCTTTTAGCCTGAAAAGAGTGTCCTATGACATCAAACGCACGCGGGAGAAAATCATCGCCGCGGGTCTGCCGTTGTTTCTTGCAGAGAGGCTCACAGAGGGAAGATAGAGAGGAGAAGGATACTGGATACACTTGTATTTATTGGATCCAGCGATCAGGTCGCAGAATGACATCCACCTCGGTTTCATGGTGTCATTGCGAAGGAGCGAAGCAACTGAGAAATCTTATAAGATTTCTCACATTCGTTCGAAATGACAGTGACTTCTCACAATGAGAGAAAGGGTTAGTAATCTTTTCAAATCTATTTCCATATTACATCCAAATATCAACTGCTCAAAACGGGAACCACCACGACCTCCTCGAATGGGCGGCTTTTAGAAACCATTCCTCCACTACTCCATCACTCCGGTACTCCAACCGCCGAAGCACGAAGATCCCGAAAAAGAATCTACCTGACAATTCTCAACCGTCAACTGTAAACTGTTTTTTGACCCTGCACCCTGACCCCTGTACCCCGGCTGACGGACAAACCGGCTCAACCTATATAGCCATTAGCTCCTTGAGCTTGTCCCTGAATGCGGGCAGCACCTTTTTCCAGTCGCCGACCACGCCAAAGTCGGCATAATTGAAGATGCTGGCCTTGGGGTCCTTATTGATAGCGATGATCTTCTTGGACTGGCCGCAGCCGCTCAAATGCTGGATGGATCCGGAAAGACCGACAGCGATATACAGATCCGGGTTGACAATTTTTCCGGTAATCCCCACCTGCAGGTTGGAAGGTACCCAGCGATTGTCGCAGGGGGGCCGTGATGCGCCGACCGCCCCTTTCAGCAGCGCTGCCAGCTCCTGAAGCTGCTTGAAGCCCTCGGCGTTGCCCATGCCTCTTCCTCCGCTCACCACGACTGTGGCATCTTCCAGCCGGATTCCTCCTTCATCTTCCCTGACCTTTTTCAGCAACGTGGTTCTGATGGCCGCGGGATCCAGTCCGGCAGCAATGGCAATGACCTCTCCCTTTCGTGACGCGTCGGGCGCGGGAGGCTCAATGACCTTGTCCCGCACCGTGGCTATCTGCGGATATGCATCACTGGTGAAGGTGGCCTGGGCATTGCCTCCGAAGACATTTTTGATGCGCAGCAGCAGCTTGGTCTCAGGATCGATGGCAAGTCCGACGCAATCCAGCGTTGCCGTCGTCTCCAGCCTGAAGGCCAGCATGGGCGCCAGGTCACGACCGACGGATGTCTGCCCCATGATGAGGACCCGCGGCATCACCTGCCGCACCACGCTTTCCATCACCGAGACATAGGCATCGGTCTGATACTCCTTCAGCAGCGGATCATCGACAACCAATACTCTATCCGCCCCCAGGGCGACGGCTTTCTGCGCGAAAGCGCCCACCCCGCTTCCGACCAGCACCGCGCATAATTCCTGCCCCAAATCATCAGCCAGCCGCCTGCCGAAGCCCAGCGCCTGATGGGTGATGGAAGGCAATTTTCCTTCGCTGATTTCGCAATAGGTCATGACCCCTTTATAGTCTGCCATACGATGTACCTTTTCAGATGTGCAAGTTGACTTTCGTTAAAATGTTTTTTTGTATCCTTCGGCCGCGCAGACGCTGCCGCTGCCTGATGACGGATTAGAGGATTTGGGCTTCCCGCATTTTCAGGGCCAGATTAGCTCCGGCCGCCTCCGGCGTTTCACCCTGGATCAACTGGCACTCGCTTTTCCGCGTCGCCGGCGGGACGAGGCTGACCATGTTTAATCGCTGCAGCCGGGAAACATCAACCCCCCCCAGGTCCTGCCCGGTGCGAACGGTGATGGGCATCTTCTGCGCCGCCATGACATTCTTCAGGCTGGGATATCGAAGATCGCCGATTTCGCTGCTCGCAGTTACCAGTGCCGGCAGGGGGGCCTCGACTGTTTCAATGCCGTCGGATACCACCCGATCCACCATCACCTTCCCGCCGGCTAATTCTATTTTACAGGCAGCGGTAATGCAGGGGATCTTCAACAGCGCGGCGATGCCGGATCCCACCTGGCCGGCGTCGGTGTCCGCCGCCTGTCTCCCGCAGAGGATGAGATCGTATTCGCCGGCCTCCTTGATGGCCGCCGCTAAAAGATGGGCGGTCGCATAGCTGTCAAGCCGCTCAAAGGCATTGTCTTCCAGCAGGATCAGCTCATCCGCGCCCACCGCCAGCGTCTTCCGCAAGACCGCCTTGGCCAGGTTTCGCCCCGCGCTGATGACGGTTATCCGGACCCCCTGCGCATCCTTTATCTTGAGCGCCGCCTCCAGCGCATTCTCATCGAAGGGACTTAACACCGGCGGGGTTCCCTGGGGCGGTATTACCCGCTTGGCCTCCGTGTCAACCTTAGTACCCGAGGAGGAAGCCGACGGGTCAGGCACCTGCTTCATACAGACAATTATTCTCATGTCGATTAACTCCCGTTTGGTTCGCTGAACTACCCTTGTCATTTCGAAGGAGCCTTGGCGACTGAGAAATCTTATAAGATTTCTCACATGCGTTCGAAATGACAGTGTTTCTAATACAAAGAGAAACAGAAATCACATGTATTCCAAAACCGTTGTCAAATCAAACAGAGGGAATATCTGTCGTCTCAGAAAGTCCATCTCCCTCCGTCGAAGGTTCCGCTCCCCAGAAATAGTTGCCGCTGCCGACCCCGTTGGGATCGAGCGCTTCCTTGAGCTTGCGCTGCCACCGGTATTCCGCTACTTTTGCCAGCTTCTGCGCGCGAAGCCGTTCGTCGGCATGGGTGGCCCGTGCCAGCCCCAGCAGCATCCCTCCGGGAGGCCTGCCTTGCGCGGCCTTCAGCCTGTCCCCTTCGTCGGACACTTCAACCGCCGCCTTTGCCGAATCGGGATCCTGGGGATCATAGAAAAGAAAGTCCTCCCACCCGGTGACGCCCCCGCCGCCCTGGCCGGATACCGGTCCCATCGCCTGATCGCCGGCATCGGCGATTCTGCCGGCATATTTCTTCAATAACGCCTTGCCTGCCTCGATTTCCCCCGATGCCCACACGTCGGGAGATGCCACCGAATTGTAGGTATCAATAAAGCCGCCAGTGGCGGTAAAATTGAGATTCTTGAAGCACAGCTTGATCATAAACAACAGCACGTACCGCTGCAGGGTCGGCTCATCCACCGCCGCGATGTTCCATCCTCCGGTCTCGCGCAGGATCTGGTCCAGGACCTTGCGCTGATATTCCAGGTCCCGCGGCGTCATGCCCGCCAGGATAAGCTGGAAGTTCCGTCGCATTTCCTCGGCAAGCTTCTGCACCTCCGGCTCTTCCAGCAGCGCCTGCAGGTCACAGAGCTGGCGGGTGGGGTCGGTTACTACCTTCAGGAAGACCGCCTGAAGTTCATCGCCCCACATGACGAACTGCCGGTGCGCAATATATCCAATCTCCGAATCATAAATGCGATAGAGGGCGTCGGCATAGGCCTGCCAGTTGGGGAAGGCCGGGAACGCTGCCTTGAAAAGATCCTCGGGAAGCGGTGATCCGTAGGACGGCACGGTGCCTTCAATGGGCATTACCGCCGGGCCCGGCCAGTGAACCAGACGAATGGCAATTTTGGTCACCACCCCCCAGCCGCCGGCGCCGCCCAGGGCGCCCCTGATGATACCCTGGGTGCTTGGTCCCGGCCCCTCCGCGCAGAACCAGCCCAGGCCGGACCCCAGTGATCCGGTCCGGAGTATTTCCCCGGTCGGCATAACCCACTCAATCGAGAGAATGCTGTCCTGGGGGGAGGCAAAATAGATGCAGTCCGGTCCCCCGCCCTGAAAGCAGCAGGCATTGGCCAGCACCGAGGTGCCGGCGCCGGCGCCGCTTATATGATTGTTCAAACCCCGCTTCATGGCCTCGGCCTGGAGCTGGCCGGCCACCACATACGGCTCAACCACCGCGAACATGTTTTGTTCGTCTATTTCCAGTATGTGATTCATCCGCCGCAAATCCAAAAGGATTTGATTCTTGGCGGGCGGCGCGGCCCAGGGCCCCCAGCCGGTACTGTAAACATGGAACCGCAATTGGTAGCGGTTGCAGGCCTTGACGATGGCCTGGACCTCCTCGGCGCTGCCCGGCATCAGCACCGCCTCGGGCCGGTCAAAGAACTTGCTTCCGCCGGACACGTCGGATACCAGCTCCGCCATCCACTGATAGGCATACGCGTGCAGCGTCGCCGGCTCCTCGGTGATATTGCCCGGCCACACAATGGCTTCCAATGCCTCATATACTTCGCGCGATAGTGCCATGAAAAACTCCCTCCTGTCAGAGTGCCTCTCGCACCAGGTCTACAATGTCATACACTTTCATCGCGCCGCTCCGATCGGCAATGGCGTCGGTGAAATTACGCTCGCAATGGGGGCAGGCGCTCACGATCGCCTCCGCCCCGGTGAAGGTAGCCTCTTCAATCCGCTCTCCCGCGGTCCACGACGAAAACTCCGGATACCGCTCCCGCACCCCGGCGCCCGCTCCGCAGCACCAGGCATATTCCCGGTTTCGCTCCATCTCGACCAGCGTGATGCCCGGGATGCTCTTGAGCAGATTCCGCGGCAGGTCATACACGCCCGCGGCGCCGTTATAGCGCGGCTTTCGCGGCTCATAGATCAGCACCTGGCCGCGGATTTTCTTCTGCTCTCCGCTCCACGGCACATGCGGTTCCCCCCGCCTTCCCAGGTGGCAGGGATCATGATAGGTGATGGTCATGGGAACCTTTTTGGTGAATTTTATCTTTCCCTCCCTGATGAGGCGGTCAAGAAATTGGGTTATGTGCAGGACCTCGAACTTGAAATTCATCTCGGCGGGATAGAGCCGCTTGAACGCATGGTATCCGTCGGAGCAGGCGGTCACCACCGTTTTCACCCCCGCCGTGGTCCAGGCGTCGATGTTATTCTCGGCGTACTTGAGGAATTCCCCCCGGTATCCCATGTCGCACAGCCGGCCGCCGCAGCAGTTCTCGTCCCGTCCCAGGATGCCCACATCAACCCCGGCATCCCGAAGCAGGGTCACCGCCGTCCGGGGTATTCGCCACAGCTCCTCATCATAGCTGAAGCGACACCCGGCGTGGAAAACAACCTCACCCTTCTCCTGGGTCAGGTCTTTCACGTCCAGCCCCTCGGCCCACTTGCCGCGATCGGCCTTGGGCATCATCATGGTGTTGTCCTCCTTGCGGAGGTTGTCGATGAGGGGAATGTCCTGGAAGGGGAATTGGCCGTCGTCAATCAATTTAAAGCGCAATTGGCGCATCACCTCCACCGGCTCCAGGTCATAGCGGCACACCTTGCAGGCCACGTCACAGCAGCCGTCGAGCATGCACTGGAAAACGATGTCCAGCAGCCCGTCGGTGTAACCGATCCGGTCCTCGAGCAGCGCCAGGGAAACCGCCAGTCTGCCGCTGGCCGAGAAACTCTGGAACTTGCCGTACTCCACGCTGGGACAGCCTTTGGCAAAGCGCCAGCTTTTCACCTGTGCAAAGGGAATCCATTTGCAATATGAGCATCTGCTGCATCTTTGTACCAGAGCGCGATAATCTTCCAGTGCCACTGCTGCTTCCTCCTTGGTATGGTTGCTGCCGAGCAGGCTATTGAAAACAATACCTTGGCTCGTGGCTCAAAGGGTGGGGTTGTGTAGCCCCAGACGATTCAGCAAAGCCTTTCAGCCTGCTAGAAACAGAGCCTGCCGGGGTTCAATATGTTGTTGGGATCGAACAGCTCTTTCACCGTTCTTGACACGCGGGTGTGCTCGGCATTTCTCCGATACGCCATCTCCGCCCAGATGCCGTAGGGCCGGGAAAAGAACGCTCCCTGCCGGTCCAGATCTTCGCTGGCCCGGGTAAAGAGTTCCTGCATCCTGGCCGCCTCCCCGGTGTCGCCGGGATCATAGGGCAACGTAAATTCAACGTGGCAGCTTGTGCCCAGGTGCGTGGGCTGAAGGTACATTCCCACGTCGGACAGCGGGTACTGAAGCGCTTCCGCCCGTGAACACATGGTCTTGATGAATTCCGGCGTCCGGTTCAGCGTGGTGAGAAAGAAGATGTCCTGGAAACCGCCCCTGGAGCGGAGCTTCCAGTATGGTTCAGCTGAAGGGTTGAGAACGGCTTCCGCTATCTGTTCGGATTGCACCCCGGGGAGTGACGACTCCAGGCGGACGCCGCATTGCCCGGCAATATCGCTGATGTCCTTTTCCAGAAATGCGACCCTCTCCTCCGGCAGCAGGTCGCGCCCGGTCAGCCCGAGGATGAGGACCCAGGGAGGCAGCGTGCCGCGCAGCTGGCGGATCTCTCCGGCCGATGCGCCAAGCATGGCCGCCAGATGGGAGGCGTTGACCAGCAGCAGCTCATCATGGAACCGAATCCGCAGGAGTTTATAGGCGAAGCTGATCAGGCTCTCAGGCCCTTGCGAGGGCGCCAGGTAAAATCGCTGCACCTTGGGCAGCACCTCACAGCGCAGCGATGCCCAGGTCACAATGCCCATGGTTCCCTGCGCCGCCGACAGCAGCTTGTGGAAGTTGAACTGCCCCGGTCCGTATTGATAGAGCGCGGTTTCCTGCTTTTTCCGACGCGCTTCCAGCACTTCCTCCAGCGGCATGAGTTTCGCCGCCTGGCCGGTGGAGGTGCTGATGCTGGCACCGGCCATTTCGCCGGTCCTGAATATATCCCCATTGCCCATGACCGTTTCCAGGCAGCGCAACGGCTCGCTCAGCGACCAGGCATACCGGGGATTGGTGATGGGCTCGCGCTCTAGGACACTGCCCAGAACCGACTTGGCGGCTCGCGGCAGCAGCGGCATGGAAAGCCTCATTCCCTGTTTGACCAGCTCCGGCTGGAGTTGACTGAAGGTCACCCCGGGCTCAATGATGGTCACCCGGTTTCTCCGGTCCATCATGATGATCCGGTTCATCCTGCCCAGATCGACCACGACCGCCCCGTCCGCTGCCGGAACCGTGTCGCCGCGGAAGTGCGGCGCGCCCGAGCTTACCGGGACCAGCGGCGTTCCGGTCCGGTTGGCCCAGACCACGATCCGCTGGACTTCATCCGCATTCTTCGGCTGTACCGCCAGCAGCGGCCTCCGCTGCGGCATGAAGCTGTGGTCGCGGAAATATCCATCCAGCTCCGCCGGGTCGCTTGTCACCCGATCCGCGCCCACGATCTTTTTCAGCTCATCCATGTGTGCCATACCCACCTCACTTTATCCTCTTCTGCCCGCTCATTCGAGCGATAGGCTGATGATATAGAACATGTTCTAAATAACATATTTATTTTTCCCTTGTCAAGCAGAAAAGAACGTGTTCTAATTAAGTCCGGTTTGCCGAACACACCCGCAATGCACGACAGGGGGGACATGCCCATGAAAATTCCGAAGGCCGACAGCGACGCAGTCAGAAACAAAATAATAAAGATTTCCCGCAACCTCTTCCTGGAGCAGGGATATGAGAACACCACCGTGCGGCAGGTGTTGAAAAAGGCGGGGCTGTCCACCGGAAGCCTGTATCACTTCTTTAGGAACAAGGAGGAGATTCTTCTGGTTAGCCTGAAGGACGCCCTGCTTGAAATAAGCAGTCTTACCGACGGCATCGCGGTCAAATACCATGAGCCGACGCTCCGGTTTGCCCTGGGCATCGCCGTAGGGATAAGCGAGGTCTTTAAATATAAGCGCCTGTTTAATTTTTACCATGCGGTCTACAAAAATGAAACCGCCGAAAATTTTATGATCAGCCTCAAGGTGGCGCGCATGAAAAACCTGCTGCGTGATCTGAATCTTCATTGTACCGAGAGCCAGGTCCAGGCCCACGTGCTGGCGATTCACGGCGCGACCAGGGCCCTGATGCTCGCCATTATCAACAAGCAGCTGTCGGCAAACCTCAACGACATTTACGCCCTGATTATCAGGATCGCGCTGTCGGAAGTGAGCATTCCGCCGAGAAAAATTAACAAAATTATCAAGCTCACGACCAGCATCATGAAAACGAAAAGCTTCTCACTGAAACTCGCGGAGAAATTAAAGCCCTGATGTGCGATAGGCGATGCGGGATATGAGATGGGCGATGGGTGCAAAAGACGCTTCTTCTCTCTTGCATCTCACACCCCAAACACCGGGTATAAATCCTAAATCCAAACATCAAATGTTCCAAAGCCTGCTTGTTTTCGCAGCTAAAGCAGCTCCTACCGGGCTTTTATCTCAAATCTCACATCGCTGACTGCCGTCTCCTGCCTCAATGAGTAGCTTCTTTCTTTTCGCTTCCGCAATCCGAGATCCGAAATCAGAAATTTCCTGCCTTGTGCTAGTACCTCACTTCCTTCAGAAACAATCCCTGGGGAGGGGCGGTAATGCCCGCACGGCTCCTGTCCCGGGCATCGAGAATTGCTCTGAATTCCTCTGAAGACATACCTCCCCTGCCTACCTCGACCAGGGTGCCCACGATATTGCGCACCATGTGCCGTAGAAAGGAGTTGGCCTCAATGGTAAAGATGATCCATCCGCCCGATCGCCCCCTGACGGTGAATCGCATGACTTCCCGCTCACTGGTCCGGCACACACTTCCGCTTCCCTGAAAGGAGGCAAAGTCATGCCAGCCCATCAGGCATCCGGAAGTCTGACGCATTGCCTCCACGTCCAGTCCATCATGCACCTGCCACGAAAATCGCCGGTAAAACGGGGAACGCATACGATTGTTCCAGATAAGGTACTGGTAGACCCTGCTCTGCGCGCTGTAGCGGGCATGAAAGTCCTGCGGCGCCTCGGTCATCTCTTTGATGACAATGTCCGGCGGGAGCAGGCTGTTGATGCCCCGGTGAAGTGACGCCAGCTCAAGGGTTGATTCGGTAGCAAAATGAGCAACCTGGTTGAGCGCATGCACCCCGGCATCGGTCCTCCCCGAGCCGATCACCCTGGTCGGAAGGTTCAGAATCCGCCCCAGCGCCGACTCGATTGCCCCCTGAATCGTGGCATCTGCAGCCTGGAGCTGCCACCCATTATAATTGCCGCCGTCGTAGGCAATGATCATTTTTATATTTTTCATCAATGGATTCCTGTGATGCAAACATCCTGTTTAAACGATCAAATACTCATCGGGTGCCCCGGAAAAAAATTCACACTGATCCCTATACCACAGAACAGCAGGTGAGTAAACCTTGTCCACCCTCAAGGGGAAGAACCGGTGTTGACAGCATAACCTTCACGTCATATAGTGCCGATGTAAACCAACATTCCCTTTCGGGACGCCATGAAGCATGCAATTGCTATTGTGAATGAATTCGTTACCCCTCACCCCAACCCTCTCCCCCAAGGGGCGAGGGAGTATAAATCGATGTGCGTTTTCTTTCAGAAATGAATAAAACCAAGTGAGGCCCTCTCCCCACCGGGGGAGAGGGTTGGGGTGAGGGGGTATAATTTATTTTCAAATCAAAACGACAACCTGGGATTAAAAAAATAAGGGAGATTCTTTCCGGTAAAGGAGACTTTAACATGTCACTCTATGCATTTGAAGGGAAAGCCCCGAAGATCGCCGCGGATGCCTACGTCCATCCCCGCGCCACCGTCATCGGCTCTGTTACCATAGGAGGTTCCTGCTTTATCGGCCCGGGCGCCGTCCTGCGGGGAGATTACGGGGTGATTGACATCGGAAAGGGCACCAGCATACAGGACAATTGCGTGGTGCATGCTGACAGGAAAGTCGTCATTGGTGATGACATTATCATAGGCCACGGCGCCATCATCCATGATGTGATTTTAAAATCGCGGGTGCTGGTGGGAATGGGCGCTCTGCTCATGAACGGCGTGATTGCCGAAGAAGAGGCGGTCATCGGAGCCGCAACGCTTGTCCGGGAAAATGTTACCATTCCCGCGGGAAAAATCATGGTCGGCAATCCGGGACGGATCGTGAAAGAGGTGGACGATAAAGGGAGGGAGAGATTCTCCGCCGGGCTGCTGCACTACCAGGAACTTGCCCGGCGCTATCGCACGGGCCTTGAGCTGATTGAGGCTTAAAAGAGAGGGTAAAGCCAGTCACCGGTAATTGACATCGCGGTAGGAGGCCTTCAGGTGCGATGTGTTCGCGGCGCAAAACCGCTCCTCCCGGTTGCCTGCGTCTCTGAGAAATAATTGTAGCTTGTTGAAAGAATATCTTCCCCAAGCTGTTCGAAGGCGCAAGGGTGCGCTCTTTTAACTTGACGCATCGTCCGCAATAATGGTAGTGAAATCAACTGAGTTATAGGGTATCATTCCTTACTATTGTTGCGCCATGTCCGGGAGGTAAAACCAATGAAAAAACTCAAGCTGGGCATTCCCAAAGGAAGTCTTGAGAATGCAACCATCGAACTCTTCAAGAAATCAGGCTGGAAGATATCCATCAGCTCCAGAAACTATTTCCCCGACGTGAATGATGATACCCTCTCCTGCACCCTGATCCGGGCGCAGGAGATGTCCCGCTATGTTGAAGACGGTACCCTGGACCTGGGCCTGACCGGCAAGGACTGGATCATGGAGAACCGGTCGGACGTGACCGTGATTACTGATCTGGTTTACTCAAAAGCCAGCCTGAAACCGGCGCGTTGGGTACTGGCGGTACGCGACAGCTCCCCCATCAAGAAACTGGATGATTTGCAGGGCAAAAAGATTGCAACCGAGCTGGTAAACTTCACCAAGGACTATTTTGCCAAGCGCCGCATTACTGTTGACGTGGAGTTTTCCTGGGGCGCAACCGAGGCAAAGGTGGTTGAGGGCCTGGCGGACGCGATTGTTGAGGTGACTGAAACCGGAAGCACCATAAAGGCGCATGGGCTCAGGATTATAAAGGACCTGATGGAAACCAACACCCAGCTGATTGCGAACAACAAGTCCATGAAGGATCCCTGGAAGCTGGAGAAGATTGAGCAGATCGCCCTCCTGCTGCAGGGGGCGCTCCGGGCGGACGGCATGGTGGGGCTCAAAATGAACGTCCCCAAAAACAAGCTGAAGCAGGTCATCGCCCTGCTCCCCAGCCTTAACGCTCCCACTGTCTCCAGCCTGTATCAGCAGGATTGGATGTCGGTCGAGACGGTTATATCCGAATTCACCGTGAGAGAACTGATACCGCAGCTGCGCAAGTGCGGCGCCGAGGGCATCATTGAATACAGCCTGAACAAGGTGATTTAAAGCATCCGGAACGTGAGGAGCCCATAGTTTTCAAGGACTATGGGCTCTTTGTTTTTTGAGAAAAAGAAAGAGTGGACGCAGTTATTATGACTGAAAATAATGAACACGGCTCCTTATCTGCCGGGTTATTTGCTTTTCATGATTCGGAAAGTCTCTTCGTATATGCGCTCCCGGGGTCCAATGGTGACAATCTCAATTTCTTTGGTATGGACGATCCTGTAGACTATCCTGAAACGGCTCACCCGGAACGTTCGTAATCCGGCAAGCTCGTCTTTCAAAACCTTGCCGGAATAAGGTTCAGATATGATTACTTCTAAAGAAGCCCTTACTTTCTTCTTTATCTGTGGATGAAGATTGCGTATCAACGCCACAGTTTCATCAGGAATCCGGAGTTTATGCATTGGACATTTATTCCCGATGGGCTATGAAGTGAACAGCTCTTCAAGCGTATAAAGTTTTGCTTTTTTTGATCGCAATGCCTTCAGGCCCCTCTTGATATCCCGCATCATGCCGGCTTCAGAGCGCACTTCGATCGTTTCCTTCCAGCTCTCGAATTCATCAGGGCTCACCAGCACCGCCGCCGGACGTCCATTTTTGGTGATGATGATTTCTTCATCAGTATTACTGACTTTCTCGATGAGACCGCTCAATTTCATTTTGGCCTCTGAGAGTGATAATGTTTTCATGGACATAGACCTCCATTGAGATTGACCAGAATTATGACCAAGATAGCAGAATCAGCTATACCTGTCAAAATATGCGCAGGTTATTTTTTGAACCGCAGCAAACTCCAGAGACTTGTTAAGTGAACAAAAGGGGTGTCAGGTCTATTCCTTCTCTATTCCTACCCTAACCATGACAGGTTTTAAGATCCGCACCACCTCCTGCGGGTCAATGCCAACCAGATAGCCGCGTTTGCCGCCGTTAATATAAATGCGGGGAAGGTCAAGAATTGTTTCCTCCATGTAGACCGGCAACGCTGTCCTCGTACCGAAGGGCGAGGTTCCTCCTACCAGATAGCCCGTGTGCTTATGGGCGGTTTCAGGGGTGCAGGGCGTTATTGTTTTAACTCCGATGGTTCGTGCAAGCTGCTTCTCGGACACCTGCCGGTCGCCGTGCATGAGCACGATCAGCGGCTTTTTCTTCTCATCTTCCATGATAAGAGTTTTCACTACAGTGTATTCATCTACAGCCAACTCCCGAGCCGATACAGCAGTCCCACCTTTTTCTTCGTAGGTGTAGAGGTGGTCGGTGAATTCAACATTTGCGGCTCGCAATGCCCTCACCGCTGTTGTTATGGGTGTTTTAAGTTTAGTCATAGCAGTTCTTTTCCATTAAGACGACAATAGTATCTGGATCCGTAGGGGCGACCGGCCGGTCGCCCCTACATCTAAATAACATGCCGGCATGCTTCGCGGTGTTCCGCAGGGAGATGGGGATTTGATTCAATACAGATCATATGGAGGGACGCGCTCCATCGTGTCCGAATATGGTTTGCAGCCATGACAAAGCATGGCCCTTCATCATTAACCGTCATACTGCGACTTGATCACAGGATCCAAGGTTGTTCCTAAATCTCCTATTCCGATTCATTATAGAATACAGGCTGCAATTATCAAGAGAAGTATCACTATTCAGCAAATACATTATTATGTAGAAATATTGTATAAAATATGTATAATTTAATCATGAAATTTGAGTGGAATGCCAATAAGAACTTGGCAAATAAAGAAAGGCATGGAATTGATTTTGAAACGGCAACAAATCTGTGGCTCGATGAAAACCATATTGTAATTGATGCGCCACATCCGGTGGAAGATAGGCATATTATCATAGGTACCATAAATAATATTGCATGGACTGGAGTGTTCACTGTTCGTGGAGAGAAGATTCGGATTATCTCGGTGAGACGATCCCGCAAAAAGGAGACTGCTTTTTATGAAAAAGAAAAAACCCGCTAAAAGCACCAGGGAATTTGATTCTCGATTTAACGCCGGAGAGGACATTCATGATCTCATCGATATGTCTCAAGCCCGGATCATGAAACAGGGGAAGAAAGTGCGCATAACCCTGGATGTCGCGGAATCGCTTGTACAGGAAATCGATGAGCTGCGGAAAAAAATTGGCGTTGATCGCGGTGCCCTGATAAAAATATGGTTGCACGAAAGGGTAAAACAGGAGAAACTTGTCCGATGAAACGTTCAGCCATCTATCAGTAACTTTCGTTTAACCTCGTCCATCGACACATCCGATATCTTCACCCGCTTTATTCGTCCGGTCTGCCCGGCAATCACCTGCACCCGCTGTTTTCCTATTCCCAGACTATCGGCCAGGAATTCGCAGAGCTTCTTGTTGGCCATTCCCTCGACCGGTGGTGAGGTGACTTTGATTTTCAAGCGCCCCCCCTGTATTCCCGCCACTTCGTTCCGGGAAGCCCGCGGCTGCAGCACAACCTCCACGATCACTCCTCCTTCATGCTCCTTCAGCCACACCGACGATCTCCCTTCAGCTTTAAATGAATACGCAGGGCAGCTTCACCCTGCGAAACAAAATCACCGGCTTTCCACCAGCTCCTCTTGACACTATGACTTGTTGCCTTCCGGCTCGTTTTTCAGGGAGCGGAGCTGCGATTCGAGAAGGGACTTGAAGGCCATCTCATACTGCACCTTTCGGTTCTTGAGATCACTGATCTCCTTGGTGAGCCGGGCTATCTCGTTCCGGCTTTCACCGATCAACTTTTCCGCCTGGGCCCTGGTGTCGTTCATGATCCGCCCCGCCGCCACTTTCGCCTCGCTGATGACAAGCTCCGCCTCCCGCTGGGCATTCCGCTTCAGGTCTTCCGACACCTTCTGCGTGGACATAATGGTCTGCTGGATTACCCGCTCGTTCTGGCGGAAGTCCACCAGCTGCCCCTCGCACTTTTCCAGCTCGGCTTTCAGACCCGCGTTCTCCTGCAACAGCGATCCAACATCCTCGGAAACCAGCTCCAGAAAGGTTTCCACCTCCTGCCGGTCAAAGCCCCGCCAGGTTACCTTAAACCGCTGCTGGAGTATATCCAGGGGAGTCAGCTTCATATCCTTCTCCTTGTCAGGTGCGGGGCCGGACCACATGTCCCGCTTCCGCCCCGATCAATGAATGCGCATTGCGATGTCCCGCAAGGTTTGTACCGCAAAATCCCTGAGAAAAACAATGATGATTAAAACTATAATGGGAGACAGGTCGATGCCCAGCCCCCGGAAAGGCAGGAACCGTCTGACGCGGTAGAGGACCGGCTCGGTGACCTGGTAGAGGAAGCTCACGATAGGATTGTAGGGATCGGGATTTACCCAGGAAAGCAAGGCGCGGATGATGATTAGCCACATGTAGGCATAGAGCACGAAGTCTATGACATGTGCCAAGGCGTTGAGCAGGTTGACGATAGCAATCATTGCTTATCCAGCTACCTGTTTTTCCGGTAAATAATCCTGAGGCCTTCCAGGGTCAGATAGGTGTCTACCGCGTCAATGGTCTCGGATTCACTGGCGATGACCGGGGCAAGTCCGCCGGTGGCAACAACCATCGGATCCCCCCCCATCTCTTTCTTAATCCGGTTGACCATGCCGTCAATCAAACCGACGTATCCGAAGATGATGCCCGATTGCATGCTGGAAACCGTGTTCTTCCCGATGGCCGCCTCAGGTTTCACCAGCTCCACCCGGGGGAGCTTCGATGTCTTGCTGAAGAGCGCTTCGGAGGAAATCATGATGCCGGGCGCAATGGCGCCCCCCAGGTACTCCCCGCGATCGGATACGCAGTCAAAGGTGGTTGCCGTGCCGAGGTCAATGATGATCAGGCTCTTGCGGTACTTTTCGTATCCGGCGGCGGCATTGACGATCCGGTCAGCGCCCACCTCTCGCGGATTCTCGTAGAGAACGGTGATGCCCGTCTTTACCCCGGCGTCTATCACGAAGGGTTCACGATGAAAACATTTTCGCGAGATCTCCTCCAGGGTGCCCAGCAGCGGCGGAATGACGCAGGCAATGATGACCGCCTCGGTTTCTTCAGGCTCCAGGTTCGCCGAGCTGAATAAATTCCGAAACAGAATGCCGTATTCATCAGCCGTCTTGCGCGCCTCGGTCAGCAGACGCCAGTCATACACCAGCCGGTCATCCATGAAAACGCCGGCCAAAATGTTTGAATTACCCGCGTCAATTGCCAGCAGCATGGCTGTCACCGGTTGCAGATACGATGGGATGATTTCATCTCGGGCACTCGTTGATCTTCATGCTCATATCCACCGCCGGCGCTGAATGGGTGAGGGCGCCGACCGAAATAAAGTCAACCCCGGTTGCCGCTATTGCTTCAACCGTTTCCAGGCGAACGTTGCCCGAGGATTCGATGATCGCCCGCTTATCGATAAGCGTTACCGCTTCCCGCATCATGGCCGTGTCCATGTTGTCGAGCATGATGGTACTGGCGCCGCTCGCCAGGGCCTCCCGCACTTCAGCCAGCGTCCGCGTTTCCACCTCAATCGGAAATCCCGCGGGCAGTTTCGCCTTCACCCGCCGCACCGCCTCTTCAATGCTGCCGGCGGCCTTGATGTGGTTATCCTTGATCAATACTGCGTCAAACAGCCCGATGCGATGGTTGGTGCCGCCGCCCATCTTAACCGCGTACTTTTCAAGCGCCCGCCACCCCGGGGTGGTTTTGCGGGTATCGCAGATCTTGACCGGGTAGGACCTGACCCTGGCGACAAAGCCCTCGGTCAGGGTAGCAATGCCGCTTAACCGCTGAATGAAATTCAAGGCAATGCGCTCACCGGCAAGAAGCGCCGCGGCCGATCCTTCAACCTCCAAAATCACGTCCCCCGCGGCGACTGCTTCGCCGTCAGCGCGGTGCTTGCGCACCTTCACCTCCGGATCCAGTTTTTCGAATACCCGCTGCACGATATCGAGGCCCGCCACAATCAGACGCTGCTGGGCGGTTAGACGGGCCGCGGCGCCGGCGGTTCCCTGGATGACGGCGGAGGTGGTGATATCACCGTCGCCAATATCCTCTCTCAGGGCCAGGCTTATCAGGGTGTCCGCCTCGAGCAGTGGCATCATGGCGTGCCCTCCTGGATGAAGGTTTCAATGCGGTCGAGGTTGGTCTGCAGCTTGTCCCGCGTCTCGATCAGCTCCTGCGATCGCGCCTTTTCCTTTTCAATGACCGCCTCGGGGGCCTTGGCCAGAAAATCCCGGTTGGAAAGTTTCCGGGAGATATCGGAGAGATCCTTCTGAACTTTAACAAGCTCCTTCTGCAGCCGCCGCTGCTCTTCCGCAAAATCAATGACGCCTTTTAAGGGCAGGAAGATTTCCACCTCCCTCACCACGGCGGTCACCGCCGATTCGGGCTTGCTCACCTCGGCGGCCGCGGTAACCGTGCCGGCCTTGGCTAAATTCTCTATGTACCCCTTGTAGCGATTGAGGATATCAAGGCTCCTGCTGCCGGCGGTGCGCAGGACGACGTCCACCTGCTGGGCGGGGGCAATGTTCATTTCCCACCGCAGGGCGCGGATGCTGTTGACCACATCAATAATAAGTCCCATGGTTTCTTCCGCCCCATTGTCAATCTTCGCAGGGTCAGTGGCCGGGTAGGAAGCTATCATGATGCTTTCCCTGGCAACCGGGAGCTTCTGCCAGATCTCCTCGGTAATAAACGGCATGAGGGGATGGAGCATCCGCAGGGAGGCGTCCAGCACCTCGACCATGGTGTGCTGTGCCGCCCGCTTTTCCGCCGTGTCACCCGGCTGATTCAGCACCGGCTTTACCATCTCCAGATACCAGTCGCACAGCTCATGCCAGATGAACTGGTACAGCGCGTGCGCCACCTCGTTGAACTGGTATCCCCGGAACGCCTCTTCCACCGCCGTCATCAGCCGGTTGAGACGGCTTTGAATCCAGCGGTCGGCGAGCGACAGCGCGCCGGGATCAAGGGGCTCTTTGCCGGGATCACACGCACCCGCGTGCATCAGCACAAATCGCGACGCATTCCAGATCTTGTTGGCAAAATTCCGGTAGCCTTTGATCCGCTCCTCGGCGAGGCGGATGTCCCGGCCCTGCACGCAGAGCGCCGCCAGGGTGAAGCGGAAGGCGTCGGTCCCGAACTGGTCCATGACCGTGAGCGGATCGATGACATTCCCCTTCGACTTGCTCATCTTCTTGCCTTCCACGTCGCGCACCAGGGCGTGGATATACACTTCCCGGAAGGGGGATTTTCCCATGAACTTGATCCCCATCATCATCATCCGGGCCACCCAGAAAAAGAGGATGTCGAATGCTGTAATCAGCACCGAGGTGGGATAAAACAGGGCAAGCTCCTTGGTTTGCTCAGGCCAACCCAGCGTGGAAAACGGCCAGAGGGAGGAGCTGAACCAGGTATCCAGCACATCCTCTTCCTGTACAATGCGGCTGCCGCCGCAGGAGCTGCACTGATCCGGCGTCGTCCGGGCGACGGTTATCGCGCCGCAGTCCGCACAGGTCCAGGCGGGTATCTGGTGGCCCCACCAGATCTGGCGGGAAATGCACCAGTCGCGAATGGTGCGCATCCACTCAAAAAAGGTCTTTTCCCAGTTCTTGGGAATGATGGCGGTCTCTCCCCGCTCAACCGCTTCCAATGCCTTTTCCGCCAGCGGCTTCACCTTCACGAACCACTGCTTGGACACCATCGGCTCCACCACCGTTTTACAGCGGTAGCAGTGGCCGACTTGATGGGTGTAGTCCTCAACCTTGGTGAGCAGACCGAGCTTCTTCAGGTCCTTGAGAATTTTTTCGCGGCAGTTGAAACGGTCCAACCCCTGGTATGATCCGGCGCGCTCATTCATGATGCCCGTCTCATCGATCACCCGGATCAGCTCCAGGCCGTGGGCGTTTCCGATCTCAAAGTCATTGGGATCGTGGGCGGGGGTAATCTTCAGCACACCGGTCCCAAACTCCATGTCCACATATTCATCCCCGATAACCGGTATCATCCGCTCGGTCAGGGGAAGCGCCACCGTCTTGCCCACCACCCCTTTATACCGCTTGTCATTGGGGTTCACCGCCAGCGCCGTGTCACCCAGCATGGTTTCCGGGCGGGTGGTGGCAACCACCAGTGATTTCTTGCTGCCCGGAATCGGATACTTGATGGAGTAAAGATGACCGGCGGTTTCTTCGTGCTCCACCTCCAGGTCGGACAGCGCCGTGTGGCAGCGGGGACACCAGTTGATGATATAATCACCTTTATAAATCAGGCCTTCTTCATAGAGCCGGACAAATACCTCGCGCACCGCCCGCGAGAGCCCCTCGTCCATGGTAAAGCGCTCCCGCTCCCAGTCGCAGGAAGCGCCGAGCCGCTTGAGCTGCTCAATGATGATGCCGCCGTATTTCGCCTTCCACTCCCATACCTGCTCGATGAATTTTTCCCGCCCTAGGTCCTTCCTGCCGATGCTTTGGCTGGCGAGCTGCTTTTCCACAACGTTCTGCGTGGCGATACCGGCGTGATCGGTGCCCGGCATCCAGAGGGTGTTGTACCCGCACATCCGCTTGTACCGGATCATGATATCCTGCAGAGTGTTGTTCAGGGCATGGCCCATGTGCAGGGAGCCGGTGACGTTGGGGGGCGGGATGACAATGCAGAAGGTGCGGGACGACCCGTTCGCGTCCGCCCGGAAATAGCCCTTATCCAGCCAGTACTGATACCAGTGCTTCTCAACCTGGTGCGGCTCGTATACCTTTTCTAAAATTTCAGCTTCAGACATGCTTTTTGTGTTCCTTCTTGACCGTATATTCAGTATTAACTTCCAAAATGGTAGGAGCGGCTTCACCCCGCGAAGGTATCGCGTATGAATGCGCTCCTGCCGGAATTTCCAACAACGTGGGCTAGATTTTTATCATGTACCGGAGGGGTTGTCAAGCAAGGTTACGGGTAGTTATGGGCAAGAAGGTAAATATATATACAAGAACGGCCAGCGCGAACAATCTCAGGGAAAGGCAACTGCCGCTGAAAGCCTGGTTAAACAAAGACCATGGGTCAGTCAGCACGGTAAGCCGCATAATAGATTATGTTGACTCCGATGCTGAAAAGGTGCACATAATGAATGTACACCTTTCCACAGGAGCTTTTTATAATGGACATTAATGTTAAGGATGTCCGAAGGAATCTGAGCGCCCTGCTTGAGCGTGTCGAGCGCGGCGAAGAAATCGTGATCACGCGGCATGGAAAGAAGATTGCACGGTTAATCTCAGCAAACAAACCAAGAAAGACTTTGCCAAGCCTTTCCGATTTTCGTTCAGGGATTAAGATAAAAGGGAAACCACTGAGTCAGGCGGCAATCGACTCCAGAAGCGGGGAGCGTTACTAACGCTCTATCTGGATACCAGCGTTATAACCGCTTATTATTGCCCCGAGCCATTAAGCGCTACAGTTGAAAAGATCATTACTCGCACACAAGAGCCGGCAATAAGTCAATTAACAGCCCTTGAACTGGTCTCCGCACTATCAAGAAAAATTCGTGACAAGGAACTATCTCCCGCAGACGGCAACAAAATAGTATCTCAATTTCATGCCTATATTGAACAGCACCTCTTTAAGTGGGTTGCCATCGAACTTCTCCACTATCAGACCGCAAAAGGGTGGATTGCGCAATTTACCACACCATTGAGAACACTTGACGCCCTGCACCTTGCGGTTGCAAACTCTCATCATCTAACCATGGTCACTGCAGATGCGCAGCTTGCAGCAGCCGCCAGGCACTTTGGAGTAGGCATAAAATTAATAGTGAAGAAATAGAGGAAAAATCACTAGCAGGTTGTTGAAAAAGTAGTTTTCCGCAGGCTGTTCAAAAACATCCAGATGCAAGGCACGCGAAATCCTGAGGAATGAGGCGTACATACAAGTACGCTGCAGTGACGAAGGATGAGCGTAACGCAGCGGATGGGTGTTTTTCAACAGCCTGTTAGGGATGCTCTACAAGCATAACCAGATACTGATGGTGAATTAAGCGGGGGCGCCGGGGCAAAGCAGTCAAGAGCTTACCCCTAAACAGAAATCATTAATTTTGTCTCTTGTCATTGCAGCCTCTCAGGCTGTACTCAGGGCAAACTCCCGGAGAAAGTTTAATCCATCTCATCTCGTTCCATTAATAATTTTCCAAGTTGATTCCAGCTTGGTTTTTCCCATTTTAACTTCTTCAGATATTTATTGACCTTCCGATTGTCAAATGCATCAGGATTATAGCCACCGTTGAGCCACTCCAGCATGGATTCATATTCTTCGTGTTCCGGATCTTGTATAATCTCACATAGATCTTGATAACCGCCGATCCCTCCACAATCTTCCGGTGGACATGCCCGGACACCATCAAGGCAGATTGGATGAGCAATGCCTTCATTAATTATTTTCTCAACTTCTATAAGATGATTCCACCCATCGCCAAAGTCATACTCATACATAAAAGATTCCCCTACTTTAGGAGCTATCTCACAAAGCAGCATGTTGTATTCGTCTTCCATCTCTTCCATCTCTTCCATCTCTTCCATCTCATCCTCAAGATCTGGATCGGAATAAAACGTGTTGTCAGCAATAAACTGGTGCAGATGACTGTTTGTCCATCCCATCGCAATCTGAATTATTGCATGGAGCAACCCCAGATTAGTATTACCAGAGACCAAAATACGCCGCCAGATTTCAGGCTCAGTGTCGATCAAAGCAATTTTTATCTGATAAACTTGAGCCTTGTTTTTCGAAGTGTTAGTTTTTGATTTGGTTGGTTTTCTGTGTTTAAGCGGGGTTACCTTGGAAACGTTCTTGCTCATGGTTTACTGACTCCCTGAAAAGCATGTTGGCAATCATTGTAAAAGGGAGACGCTCTTGAGAAAATAAATTAATTTCAGTCTATCAGCCGATATGGTTATCTCTTGATAATTCCCCTTTGTTAATTTACTTATTTAAGAGCGTCCCCTTTGCCAATGGCCTGAGCTGCAATTAGACCATGAATTAAACAAAGCTATTTGGCATTTCGGTAGGAGCGCCTTCAGGCGCGATATATTCGCGGCTTAAAGCCGCTCCTACCGGCACGATGCATATCTGAGCGGTTACGTGCTGTTGGCAGTGCCGGCTCCTTTATTCTTCCTTATCCATTGCAGCAATGTTTCAAGGAGAAGCTTCAGCTCATCCAGGTGATTAAGGCAGACTTCGTGCAACTCCTCCGGGCTTATCTCATGATAAAAATGCACCATCCTGTTACGATAGCCGGCCATTTTTCTCATTAATTCAAGCTCGGTTCCCCCGATAACCTTTTTCTCAGCAAGACCCCGGGCTATCTCCTTGTATTCAGTAGCGGGACAGGCAAAATGTTTTACCAAGATATGTCTCCCAATGTCGAAGAGTGCTTCAAGAGAGCGTCTCAGATAGGATTCGGCAGCAGCCAGGTTATGCTTATTTTGAAAAAATGCTTCCCTATCTGCAAGAGGCAGTTCTCTCAAGGCATCAATCATTTCAAGAACCCATGATGCCCGCTGGGAAACCACCTGCTCGTTGATGTCCCCTGGTGTCATATTATGCACCCAGAATCATCTTTTGCTTTTCGCGTTCGTAGGGAAGGAGATCAGCAGCCATGCGCATGATATAGAGCTGATACTCAGCTTCGTAGGTGTCGTCCTGCGAGTACAATATTTCCCCGCTCACAATTTCAAGCGCCAGAAGAACAGGGGCGTCCGGAAGAACGACCACATCAACCCGGTTGAGGTTAAACAGATCTTCAAAGAAAAGTGCAATTTCTACCTTCTCTTCCACTGTAAGGGATCTGTCAGGTTTGACACCAATATCCAGATCAGATGACGTGCAGGGAAGAGAGGCCATTTTTCCCTCAATCATATGGAACGCATCTTTCGCCCTGCTGCCGAAGGCATAAATAATCTTGAGATGGTATTTTTTTGCGAGGGATATAATCTTTTCTTTCATACAGCAAGCCTTTGTCTGAATTCTAGCACCGCGAAGGTTCCTGTCAAGACAATCTCTCAACGCCTCACAGATTGACCTCAATGTATGCCTTCTTGCGCAACTTGGCGATCCACTCCTTGAACAATTCCTCGGCCTTCTGGCTGAAGAGCACATCCTTTACTTCAGCCCTGCGCTCTTCATCGGACAGGGCGGACGGCTCCCGCCGCGCCAGAACCTTTACGATGTGAAAACCGCCCTCCGTCCTGATGACCGGGCTCACCTCGCCCGGCTTCATGCCGAAGGCATACTCATCAATGGCCGGCAGCAGCTCGCCCCGCTTGAACACCCCCATGTCGCCTCCGGCTTTAGCCGAGGGGTCCTGGGAATAGAGGTTCACCAGAGACGTAAAATCTTCGCCCCCCTTTATCTTGGATACAATGGATTCCGCCTGCGCCTGAATCCGATTGATCTCCTTCTCACCGGATTCGGGGGGAACGACCAGCAGAATCTGTTGAATCCGCACCTCGGGCTCTGCATTAAAGTCCGCCGCATGCGTCTCGTAATAGGCGTCAATCTCCGCCTTGGAAACCTGGACCCGGGATTTAATCTCCTGGTCAATCACCCGCACTTTTTTCATCTGCCCTTTGAGCTGCTCTCGATATTTCGGCATGGTCAGCCCCTCGTCGGCCAGGACGGCCAAAAACTGGGCATCGTTCAACTGATTGCGGTTTTGCATCTCCTTCACCGCCGTGTCTATTTCCCGTTCGCTGATGGTGATGGTCAGCCGTTCCGCCTCCTGGTTCACCAGCTTTTCATCAATGAGCTGGTCCAGGATGCGCCGTTCCGCCTCACGCAACTGCTCATCTCCGGCCTCGACTTTATACTGTTCGCTCATCTGCTTCATGTAGTTTTGGGATATTTGCCGCAGCTCTGAAAGCACGATAATTTCGCCATTCACCACCGCAATGATCCGGTCCACGGTTTCGGCCGCCGCAGCCATCCCCGACGACAGCGCCATGATTAACGCTGTCAACAGCAATGCAGACGCAGCATCTATCGGATAACGATTTTTGCATTTACAGAACAATCCCGCTCCGGTGTGGTACACGCTCATGCCTCCTGTGTGAACACGGGCGACCGGCCGGTCGTCCCTACGGATCTGATACTATTTTCGCTGCACATATACATATCCGGCCATTTGCACACGTGATAGTTGGGTTTTGAATGTCGCGCTTCAGATTTCTGATTTTTTCCCGCCCGTATCCAGTAGCCAGCATCTTGCATCCTGTATCCTGTCTCGCGCTCATTCTAAACACCCTCATCCGCAAATGTCAACTGCTCATATACTTCACCCCAGCAGCCGGTTCACCTCGTCAACCACCTCCTGCCAGTCGCGGGCATGGTGGACTATGCTGAATTGATGCCGGGGAGAAAGCCGGTATCGTTTGGGATCGCCGGCGATGAGCGCCAGGATCTTGTCCAGGGCGTGTCCCGCTTCGGGATGAAAGCTGAGCACAATCTCCTTTCCGCTCCAGGCAATGCGGGTAATGAGATACCGGCGCAGGATCGCCTTCAGGTGCATGACCCGCAGGAGGTTCGCCGCAGGCGGCGGGAGCTTTCCGAAACGGTCGATCAGCTCATCGCCCACCGCGTCGATGCCCGCGTCATCCGGGCAGGACGCCAGCTTCTTGTAAAACAGCAGTCGCTGATTAGTGTCGCTCACATAGTCTTCAGGGATAAAGGCCGGAATCGAGAGCGCAATTTCCGGATCGATGTCCGGAACAACGGTTTCACCCTTCAGCTCCTTTATGGCTTCCTCCATGAGCTGGGTGTACAAGTCCAGTCCCACCGCCGCGATATGGCCGGACTGCGACGCCCCCAGCATGTTGCCGGCACCCCTGATTTCCAGATCGCGGGTCGCCAGCCGCAGACTCGATCCCAGCTCGCTGAATTCATAGATGGCCTGGAGCCGCTCCCGGGCATCCCGGGAAAGCGCCTCTTCGCCCGGGGTGAGCAGGTAGCAGTATGCGCGAAATTTTGACCTCCCCACCCTGCCCCGCAGCTGGTAGAGCTGCGCCAGGCCGAGCCGGTCGGCGCGATTGACGATCATGGTGTTGGCGGCGGGAAAGTCCAACCCCGATTCGATAATGGTGGTACAGACCAGCAGGTTGATCTCGCGGTTGATAAACCCGAGCATCACCTTCTCCAGCTGCCGCTCGGACATCTGGCCGTGGGCCACGCCCAGTTTTGCCTCGGGAATCAGGCCGGAGAGATAGCGCGCCATGGCGGGGATGGTCCGCACCCGGTCATGCACAAAAAATATCTGCCCCCCGCGGCTCAGCTCGCGGGTGATCGCCTCGCGTATGACCCCTTCGTCAAAACGGGTAATGTAGGTCCTGATGGCCAGCCGGTCTTCGGGCGGCGTGTCGATCACGCTCATGTCCCGGACGCCGACCATGGACATGTGCAGCGTGCGGGGTATGGGGGTGGCGGTCAGGGTAAGCACATCCACCGTCTTGCGCATCTTCTTCAGCCGCTCCTTGTGGGAGACGCCGAACCGCTGCTCCTCGTCGATGATCACCAGACCCAGCTCCTTAAACTGCACGTCCTTCTGAATGAGGCGGTGGGTCCCCACGATGATGTCAATGGATCCGTCCTCCAGCGCCTTGATAATCTCCTTCTGTTCGGCCCGGTTCCTGAATCGGCTCAGCATCTCCACCCGGATGGGATAGGGCTTGAGCCGTTCGGTTATGGTCTGATAGTGCTGCTGCGCCAGAATGGTGGTGGGCACTAAAAAGGCAACCTGCTTTCCGTCCATGGCCGCCCTGAACGACGAGCGCACCGCCACCTCGGTCTTGCCGTAGCCGACATCTCCGCAGATGAGCCGGTCCATGGGCTTGGGATCATTCATGTCCCGCATCACATCTTCAATGGCGGCAAGCTGGTCCGGCGTTTCCTCATAGGGAAAGGTCGCTTCAAACTCCCGGTAATAGTGATCGGGGGAGGAAAATGAATGTCCCTGCAGCAGCTTGCGCGAGGCGTAAATATCCAGCAGCTCCTTGGCCATGGCCATGAGCGAGGTCTTGACCCTGCTTTTGGTCCGTTTCCACGCCGTCCCGCCCAGGCGGTCAACGGGGGGATGAGCGCCGTCCGCGCCGCGGTATTTCTGCACCAGCTTGACCCGGTCAATGGGAAGGTAGAGGCGGTCGTTTCCCTGGTATTCAATCAGGAGATAATCGCTGCTCTCGCCGCCCACCTCCAGCCGCTTTAAGCCCCGGTAGATTCCCACCCCGTGGTCGACATGCACCACGCAGTCGCCGGCCGCCAGCTCGCTGAAATCAGAGATGAAGTAACTGCTTTTGAGACGGGGCGGCGATGGCCGCCGCCTTTTTTCTCCGAAGATCTCCTCCTCGGTGATGACAATCAGGCGCGCCTGGGGAAAGCGGAACCCGCGGGTGAAGCTGCCGAGCTGAATCCACCGGCGCCGGGTGAGGGACCTGCTGCTCTCGTAATCAAACCCTGCATGATCGCTCAGTCCGGCGGCAACGCCATACTCATCGAGCAGCGCTATGAGCTTATGGGCCTCGCTTGGGGCATGGCAGATTATCAGAATGGCGCAGCCTTCCTCCTCCCATTCCCGCAATCTGCTCACCAGCGGCGAGAGCATGCCCTGGCTGGAAGCGCTGGCCAGCAGCTCGCGGCGGATATCTTCATTGGACTCGGTTATAAAGGACACCGCTGTTTCCCCGGGACGTGCGCCCCCCAGGGTGTCCAGCGAGAGTCTCTGGAAATACTGCAGTCCCTCGTCCAGCTCCGCCGGGGAGAGATAAAAACCGCCGACCGGCGGCGCCGGGTGTCCCTGCTGCAGACCCTTGGCGTGCTGCTCTTCGGCCTCTGCCAGGTAATTATGCAACTCATCCCGTATGACTTCATGGTCATGGAGGAAAACCGCGCACCGGGCAGGAAGGTAGTCGATGATCGTCTCCGGCGCGGCATAGATGAAGGGAAGAAAGCGCTCGAGCTCCGCCGGGGTCTGAAAGCGGGTGAGGGAGGCGGCCAGTTCCTCCCATGGTCCTTCCGGCTGCATCGGGGCGCTGCCTTGCATGCGTGCGCCCATCTCAGCGAGCGCCTCCTCTTCGAGGATGGCATCCGACACCGGGGCGACCCAGGCCTCGGCCAGCTCGCCGCGCGAACGCTGGGTTGCCGCATCGAAAACGCGAATGGACTCGATGCAGTCTCCGAATAATTCCACCCGGATCGGATACGCCGACGCCGGGGGAAAGATGTCGATAATGCCGCCCCTGATGCTGTAGTCGCCGCGATCCTCCACCACCCCCACCTTGAGGTATCCGCCCTTGACCAGCAGCGCTGAGAGCTCCTCGCGGTCTATTTCCTTACCGACCCGCAGACACCGGGCATGGCGCTCCAGCACCGAACGGGGGATGGTCTTTCGCACCACCGCGGCCGCCGGGGCAACCAGGATAAAGGGGCTGCTGCCGCGCAGCAGGCGGTGCAGGATTTCCACCTGCTGGCTTTTCTGTTCAGGAGTGCGCGTGCTCGCGGCAAAGGGAAATTCCCCGTCAGACGGGTAGAGCGCCACCGGATTTCCATCCGGCGCCGGCCGGTCAGGCGTGCCAAGGAAAAAAAGCAGTTCCTCGCGATACGCCTCGGCCTCTTCGAGGGTGGGGGTAATGACCAGCAGGTGCCGCGGATGTTCGCGCCACAGGCATGCGAGCAGAAACGAGGGAGAGGAACCCTTGAGACCGGTCAGGGTGATGAGATCGGCTCCGGCCTGAAGCGGCCCGGTCAGGCGGTTTACCAGCGCTCCCGGGTCAGCATGGCCGGCGTGAGTGGTGTGAGCAATTTCCATGTCAGGGTGACGTGTATTTTGTCCTACTGCTTCTGGTCAGGCAGCGGCAAAGCGGGCGGGGCCACGCTTTCAACCCCCGGCGGAGGAATAAAGCTAAAGAGCGCGTCGGACAGCAGCGTGTCAATCTCAACTCGTGAAAAGCTGATCCGGGTAATGTTGTCAAACAGATCATAGACCTCGGTTTGCTTTATCTGGAAGCTGTTCCGGTCAGCCTTGAGAATAATTTTACTCAGGTTCGGCTGCGCCGCGCGGGGGACCAGCTCCAGCACATAACCCCCGCCGTCGCGGTCTGCTGCCGTGGTAATATCCCTGATGGCAAAATCCCGGGTCAGCTGCGCCTTCCCGTTGAGCAAATCGGCCGATACCTGCGACTGCAGGCCTTCGCCCACCGTGGTCACCATGACCTGCTTGTCCTCCGGCTCATAGAACCAGAGCTGTTTGCCGTCGCTGATGATCTGCTGGGGGGTGGGGGTCTGGTAGTCCCAGAACATCTTCCCGCCCTTCTTTAAATAGACCATGCCCTCGGCTTTCTGCACCTGTTCGGCATTCCAGGACTTGATGGATGATTCCTGAACAAAGCGCGCCTTGAAATCCTTGATTGCGTCATAGGAAGCTTGAATCCGCTTTGCCAGCGCTTCAGTATCGTCACTCAAGGAGGCCGCCGGGTAAAAAGACGACATCACCAGGCATGCCAGCGCCACCATTCCCCACTGCTTCATCGCAAACCGCATTGCCTCAAATCCTTTTTATTAATATGTCGCGCGGCTTCACGCCGTCGCTGGGACCCACAACCTGCTCGCGCTCCATCCGTTCCATGATGCGCGCCGCCCGGTTGTACCCGATGCGCAGCCTGCGCTGGATCATGGAAATGGAGGCTTTTCGCTCCTGGGCCACCAGCGCCACCGCCTGGTCATAACATTCATCGTACTCGTCTTCCGCCTCAGCCGAGTCCTCCTGCTTTAACTCGGTGATGCTCTGATCATAGACCGGCTCCGCCTGCTTTCTCAGAAAGGCGGTTATTCTCCTGATCTCCGCCTCGGAAAGGTAGCAGCCGTGCACCCGCTCCAGCTTTGAGGTGCCCGGCCGCAGGAAGAGCATGTCGCCCATGCCCAGCAGCCGCTCCGCCCCCATGGTATCGAGGATGGTGCGGGAATCGATCTTGGATGACACCTGGAACGAAATGCGCGCCGGAAAATTCACCTTGATGGTGCCGGTGAGCACGTCCACCGACGGCCGCTGGGTAGCAACCAGCAGGTGGATCCCGGCGGCCCGGGCCATCTGGGCCAGCCTGGTTATGGAGGTTTCCACTTCGCGGGATGATACCATCATCAGGTCGGCCAGTTCATCGATCACCACCACGATGTACGGCAGCGTCACCCACTCCGCCCCTTCTTCCCCGTCCGACTTTTTGCCGCGGCCGCCCTGCGCCGACTGCATCTCCGCCTCAACCTTCTGGTTGTACCCGTCGATGTCGCGCACGCCCATGTCGGCCAGCATCGCGTAGCGCCGCTCCATCTCGCCGACGGTCCACTGCAGCACCAGCGCTGCCTTCTTGGGGTCGGTTACCACCGGGTAGAGCAGGTGGGGTATGTCGTCATAGAAGGAGAGCTCCAGGCGCTTGGGATCGATCATCAAAAACTTCACCTCGGAAGGGGCGGCCTTGTAAAGGATGCTGCAGATGAGCGCGTTTAAGAGCACGCTCTTGCCCGAGCCGGTCGAGCCGGCGATGAGCAGGTGCGGCATTTTGGCAAGATCGCTGATGATGGCCTTTCCCGCGATATCCTTGCCCAGGGCCAGGGTCAGCTTTGACCGGGACTGGGCAAACTCTTCCCGCCCCACGATCTCTTTGAAATAGACGGTCTCACGCACGGTATTGGGTATCTCGATCCCCACGACCGCCTTGCCCGGAACCGGGGCCAGGATGCGGACGCCGACCGCCTTGAGCGCCAGCGCCAGGTCATCCGCCAGATTGAGTATCTTGCTGATGCGCACCCCTGATGCCGGCTCCAGCTCATAGCGGGTGATCACCGGACCCGGGTTTATCTCCACCACCTTGCCCACGACCCCGAAGTCGGCCAGCTTGTTCTCCAGGGTCTTGGAATTTTCACGCAACGCTTCCTTGTTCGCCCTGGTCGCCTTCTGGGAAACATTGTCCAGCAGTGAAAAGGGCGGCACCTGATAGTCGGAGGGGAACGTCACCCTCGCCCGCGGTTTCTCATCAACCGGGGCAACCCGTTTGCGCGGCCGCTTCTCTTTTTCCACCTCCTCGGGTGGAGGCGGCGGTGTAACTTCATAATCCGGCTCATCTTTATCGACCAGTACCGGCCTTTTCCCCCGTTTCCGGACCAGCCTCCCGCATGCATCAATGATTGACTGAAACGGAACACGCGCTCCCCCGAGCATGGAGCCGAACGCGCCGGCCATTCGTTTCATCAGGTGTGAACCATGCGTCACCCTTCCGGTAATGTTCTCCAAAAAAGACGCCGCGCCATGCAGGGATAGATTAAAAAGTATGATCAGGGCGACCAGCCCCGCCAGGGAAAAGACCAGCATGCTTCCCACGGTATTGAGGTAGGGATGCGAAAGATGTGCCAGCTGCCTGCCCACCAGCCCGCCGGCATTCAGCTCATACCGGAACGATGCCAGGCGAATGGCGGAATCCCCCGCCACCAGGCTGAGCAGGACCGCAAAAGAAAGCACCAGCAGGATCATGCTCAGCACGGTGGCATATCGCAGCCGCGAATCTTTAAAAAACAGCATTTTCACCGAGAGGGCCAGCAGCACCAGCGGAACCAGAAAGGCGGTCAGGCCCAGGAGCTGAAAAAGGCCATCCGCCAGATATGCACCGACGAGCCCGCCCCAGTTGTGCACCCTGCCCAGCGGAGAAGAATACGCGGTGTTGAACGAGCTGTCCGCGGAATTATAGGAAATAAGGCAGCAGCCGATGAACGCTGCCAGAAACAGGCAGCAGACAGCCACAATTTCTCTTCTCACCCTTGGTTTTTTATCTGATGCAGACATAACCTCTTCTTATTCGGCATCCGTTGATAACAGCATAAACTCTTGAAAATTTTAATGTATAAGCAATCGTTAGTCAACACATAAGTAACGGCGCACATTTTGCTTGTTTATTGCGCGCTATGCTGGTATAAAAAATCCGCAGGCACGTCGATACCTGCGATCATCTTTTAAACGGAGACACACCAATGAGGTCATGGATACTGATTGTACTTTCGGCTCTTTTATGTTTCAGCGCGCTGAGCATCGCGTCCGCTGAAGAGTCGTCCGAAAAGCCCTTCCTCACCAAGCCGTTTACGAAACTGGCGCGGGGCACGGTAAACCTGATAAGCGCGCCGCTTGAAATTCCCAATCAAATGTACATTCTCTCGGACCACGCCGATGAAAATTCCCGCTACGGGGTTGAAACCGCCGCGGGCGCGATCGAGGGATTGTTCACCGGCACCGGTATTGCGTTGTGGCGCTTGGTGGTCGGCGCGTACGACGTCCTCACCTTCCCGATTCCCGTCTATGAAGCCGGCCTTATTGATCCGCCGTACATCACCGTTTCCTATGAAGCGTATTACCAAAGGCCGGAAGCGGTGGGGACGGTTGAGGATGACGAGCTGTCTCCGGTGCTGTCCGATGCAGCAGACAACACACCGCCTGCTGACGTAGAAGGAAAGGATACCGCCGCGCCATCTTCAGCCGGGGCGGTGGATGCCGCTCCTGCTCCTGATTCCGAGGGCAAGTAAGCAATCCCTCCACTCTCTCCTCGCGCGTCGAGACGCACATCCGCTGCCGCCGCAAAAAGCCCTTTACTTTTCGGCGGAATCTGCTAGACTGCAATCTCTTTTGTATCACCACATGCATCAGGCAAAGGACATCGGCGAGTTTGAAACCGTTTCTCGGGATCAAGATAAACGCAAAGCTCCAGGAAGGGCTTGACAAGTCCAATCCGCTCAACCGGTTTTATTTTCAGGACAACAATCCTGAGTTTTTGCAGATTATCACCATTGATCAGGACAAATACATAGGGAAGTTTGTTGAACAGGGAGCAGGCTACCGGGCAATGGACGATATCTGCCGGAACATCATCAGCATCATGCACAAGCTCTGTCCCGACATATCCTTATCGATTGACAGCATCAGGGTGCTTGCCTTGGATTCGCCTGCTGCACAAGCCGTTCAATGAACGGCTTCCACTCCGGACAGGGCACGATGGAGGTTCCCATGAAGGTACTGGATAAGAGACTACTCGGCCGAATGCAGGAAGACGAACGCAGACAGTATGAGCAGGACCTGTCGAGCAATCTGCCCGATCTCCTTGAGTTCTCGGAATTTGTTGACACCCACCTCCTGACAGCGCAGTTACCCTCACGAAAGCAGAAGGCGGACAGCCAGGCAGACGGCGCGGCGTACGAACAGGCGGAGCAGCAATAGCCTGCCGGATCGCTGGCTCCTCCCGAACGCTCATCAGCGGACAGCACGGCATTTCAATCCTGAGGCGGTGAAAGTACATGCTCCGGAAAAGGCGTTTCCTTCAGGTCGGTGCAATGGCGCTCCTCTTTGTCTGTGTGTCATGTCATACCCCGGGGCATAAAGCACTGTCGGGCGAAGCGGCCATTGCCGCTCCTGAAATATATGAATCCCAGGATGATAAGCTCCTTGTCCTCAAACATCAGAACAGCCTGAATGCCGTTTACCGGGGGATCAGGAAAAAGTTCAGCCCGTCCAAGCTGGAATTTTTCCTCATCTCGGGCATGTGCTTCCGCAAACTCGAACTTAAGAACAAGTACGACACCTATCTTTCCATCAACACCAGGAGCTCCGCCAGTTTCAAAGACGGCAAAACCACGTTTGAACAACGGGCCGCCTCCATCTTTGATTCATACAGCAAGCCGATGCTTGCCATCGCGGCTGCAGAAAAGGCGCTGTTTGAGGACAAGGATGTGGCGGGAATCATGATCAGCACGCGCTGGGGTGTGCAAAAAAACATTAAAAACAAGTATCGCTACGCCACTTATGAAGAGATGATTCTGGTCGTGCAACAACGGGAGATTCATGACTTCATGAACGCTGCGCTCACCGACCAGCAGCTCCTCGACCGGAGCACCATTATCGCTCTCAGTGAAAGCGAAAGCCCGCACGAGATCACGCTGACCCTGGAATAAGCCGGTTGACGGACGGCGCCCCGCATGTTATACGTGGTTGCATGCTGCCGGGCGCTAGCGCTGCAGCCGGATGACATTCAGTTATAGCACAAGGAGAAGACAGCTTGAAAATCAGACTTATCGATCCAGCCCCGAAAGACAACCTGCTGATGCAGACCAACAAGGACATAAAGTCCTACTGGTTCGCCCGGCTCAGCCTTACCACCCTTGCCGCGCTGACCCCGCCGGAGATCGAGGTTGCCATCACCGACGAGAACGTGGAGGAGATCGATTTCAACGAGGATGTCGATCTGGTGGGTCTGACCGCGATGACCATGCACGCCATCCGGGCGTATGAAATTGCCGACCGCTTCCGGGCGCGTGGCATCCCCGTGGTCATGGGGGGGCTGCATGCGTCAAGCCTTCCCCAGGAAGCAAAAGAGCACGTGGACGCCGTGGTGATCGGAGAGGCGGAAGGGGTGTGGACAAAGCTGCTGGAGGACTTTCAACAGGGACGTCTACAGCCGTTCTACCAGAGCCAGGGCTTCTGCTCCCTGAAGTCCCAGCCCCACCCGCGCCTTAACCTGCTCAAGAAGCAGCACTACTGGACCGTCAACTGCGTGCAGGCCACCCGCGGCTGTCCCTTCAGCTGCGACTTCTGCTCGGTCGCCCAGTTTTTCGGCGACACCTACCGCTACCGGCCGGTTGACGAGGTCATTGAGGAAGTCAAGCAGCTCCCCCCGGGCTACTTCACCTTTGTTGACGACAACATCATGGGCCGGCCGGTTTACGCCAAGGAGCTGTTTCAAAAGTTAGCTCCGCTCAAGCGGGTGTGGACCAGCCAGGGCAGCCTCACCATGGCCAAGGATGACGAGCTCCTGACACTTGCCGCCAAAAGCGGATGCTATGCGCTCTTCGTGGGCATCGAGTCGCTTACCCAGGACAACCTGACCGCCATGAATAAGTCCATCAACAGCGTTGCACGCTATGAAGATGCGATCAAGAAAATCCGCGATCACGGCATCATGATCGTGGGAAGCTTTATCTTCGGCTTTGACCATGATGATGACTCGGTGTTCGAGCGCACGGTGCGATTCTGCGAGCGGAACAAAATTGATCTCCCCATCTTTTTCGTCCTGACCCCGGTACCCGGCACCCGGCTGTATAAAAAGATGGAGGAGGATGGACGAATCCTGCACAAGGATTGGTCACGCTACAACGGTTCCAACGTGGTGTTCAAACCAAAGCTCATATCCGAGGAGACCCTGTTCAACGGCTACAGCTGGGCGTTTCAGGAAATCTATTCCTATAGTTCCATCGCCAAACGCATTCTGATGCCGCCCACCAAAAGGGTTGTTCCCGAGGTCATCAGCAATTACGCATTCCGCCGGATGGTGATGCGGGCGCCCAAAGGCAGGGTGACCATCGTTTCGCGGCTGCTCGGCAAATTGAACACCTCCATTCCCATCCGGGACAGCAAAAATCTCATCCCCACGGTTGTCGACGCCACCTTTGCCAAGGGCCAGCAGATGCTCAAGAGCGCCGGCCAACTGCTGAAGGTGAAGGCCACCCACAATGAGCGGGTCCGGACGCTTTTCGTCAAGCTGGAAGGCTCGCTTGATTTGAGCGCGGCAAAAGAGCTGTTCAAGCGGCTTGGCTTTTTTCTCAGCAAGGAACAACGAAAGATCGTCATCGACTTCAAGGGAGTGGAGTACCTTTCACCCAGGGCCGCCAACCTGCTGGTGAAGAAAAATTTAACCAGGCTGTTCAAGAAAAGAAGCCAGATCGAGATGCAGAATTTTAGCCAGATTGCCAACGGGGCATTCACCAACATCACCAACCTCATTTCCGGCGATAGAGATGCTCCCGTACCCCGGGAAATCGAATCCCGCCCCTCCGCCGATCAGCCCTGAGCGCTGCAAGCGCAGGAAAAGATTTCTCATCCGCTCCGCAACCTCGACATGACACACCCCGCTAACCATGCGGGGTTGTTGTTGTAAGGCCACGTCTCTTGTGGCCTCTGAAAATAATCGGACGCGACGGAGCGCGTCCCTCCATAGTGCACACTCAGAACACGCATCATCGCTGAGGCATGGATCTCCGCTTACGCGGGGATGACATTTATTTCCGGAAACATCATACTTTATCTCAGCAGATCTGCCCGATGGCAATACACAATTAAGTATGGTGTCCCCGGAATGTAGCAGACTCAACCTAAACGGCGTGGTTTGTAATCCTGTATGCCATTCACATAATAGTTATTATCGACCCCGATTTGCACATTCTTGAAATGAAAAATAGTGTGATTAATAATAAACCCTGCCATTGTTATCTGCTTATAAAATTAAAAAGCCCTACCGATAATACAAGATAATAATTACCATGATTCAGAGGGGGTAGGAACAATAAGACATATGAACAGCAAAATTTATCTGCGGAAACAGGGCAATGAATATGAAGATCAATAAAGACACCATTGCTATAATTTTCTTTAGATTTGTAAGTATCTATTCAATAGTAAAAGCAGTCGAATTTTTCGCCAACAAATCAACATATTTTTTCAATCCTGACAACTACACCATTATAATTGTTATTCAGATTTTAACGCCGTCAATTATAATGCTTCTGTGTGCAGTAATATTATGGCGAATAGCTCCCTTAATTGTATTGCGGCTGTCAAATACAGCAGACCAGGAAGTTACTTTTGAAGGATCGCAAGACGACCTTTACGAGGTCGCCTTTTCAACAATTGGCCTTTTTATAATTGTTGAATCTATACCTGAAATGATAAATTTTGTTAGTTTTTTTTCATTGGATCAATCGCCTAATAAATCCATGCTGCTTTTAGGCGGGTTAATTAGTGCCATTGGTTGGTTCGGTAAATTATTTTTAGGTATATGGCTTATTATTGGGACAAAAAAAATAATCAAACTTGTTCGTTCCTTACGGCATGAATGAAAATATGATTTCTTTCATCAGGCGGTTGAAGATTTTTCTTCAACCGCCTTTTTGTTTTTGTTGTTTGAGGGAGCCTTTGGGGGCGGACGGGTAACAGCCGCACCTTTCAAAAAGGGGGTCGTAGGCGAATAGGTGCATGATTAAAAAACAGAAGACTGGGCAAACTGTTTGCCAGACTGAAAATAGGGCCATTGATAAGCACAGATTACCTCCCTGATACCACCTCAATCCTTCCTCCTTATCGCCCCATTCAAGACCACCCCGCCATCAGCCCCATGCCTCATATCCAGCGGATTCCCATCCAAAGCCACGGCCTATTTTCAGGAAACTTTTTCCGCCACCTATCGTTCAAGCCCTCATTTTATGGGCTTCTGCATCCATGTCTGATATAATGTGTGGGGAGCAGAGAAAGAAAATCGGGGGGATTGAGGTGATGTTCAACCTTGTATCTGGAGCTGTTGGCCAACCACTTTGTTTTGTATAATTCAACCGCCTGGCGAGTCAGGTATTGTTGTTGCACGAATTAACTACCTTTTCTACATTACACAAACTGTCATTGCTTTGCTACATGAAACGGATGACAATCGGGTATCCGAGCAACCTTAGGAAAAGTGAGTGACTAACGTCTGATAAAATAATGGCGGGAATCAAGATCGGGGAAACCCTAGCCAAAGATATATAAATTTTGGCAGCGTGCCTTCATGCGCGATGTATTCGCGGCGTAAAGCCGCTCCTACCGGTTATAAAATATCTGAGAGGGAAACCAGCCAGCCGCTGGTAAATGCTCAGATTTGCGTGATAAGAATCTTAAACAGACAATTACAAGTCAGCTGCTTTACCGCTTCCAAAGCCTTTATAGTGAATTATGCTCTTGCCTGGAATAGACATGCGTGACAGCCTTTTTTTCCTACCTTGACTTACCGATCCGATACATTTCAAAAAATCACTGAAGCGTTTAGACTGCACCCCTTCCTTTTGTAAAATAAATATCGACCTGATTAATTTGTCGCTGATTATACTAATCGGCTTGTTTTCATTTTCCCATCTTGAAATGGTAACCTTAGAAACGTTCAACAACTTCGCAAATTCGATTGCTTTCATACCCATTTCTTTTCGCAGGAATCTTGCTTCCTTACCCGAAAGCCGCTCCGGCTTCTTGATAATGTTTTCAGCTATTAAGTCATGCAACTGACGTATATTGGATATTATGGGGAAAGTATTGCCGCAACTACAGACATACATAGAAATGTTTTCTAATACTACATTATCAAGACCGGACTCATGGTACGTATAGTCAGCGTGCTTTTTTTTGGTTTTTTTATTACAATCTGGACAAATCATAAGACAATCTCCATTGTCAGAAAGCCTTTCTTAACAACCAGTGATCAAGATGATAGCATCTTTTTCCCTGTTTATTGAAAATATGAGTGTAAGCTTTTCTCCTTCAACATCTTCTCCTTCGACACGGTATTTCCAGTTCTGATATTTATTGTCATATTCCCTTCTTTTCAGCAGCTTACCAGTTGACAGAACTTTGAGCACGTCAGAGGCCGTAAAATTCCTCTTCATCATACTTTCCCTAATATGATTCGTAAAAACAAGTCCCAATCCGCCATATTGTTCAACTCGTTTAATGAATTGTTCGACTCGCGCATAACTTATTTGTTTGGCTTTTTGGGTGCTAATTTTTAACTCCTGTTCATGTTTATAATTAACATATTGTTAACTATAGGTCAAAGTAATTCTCACATACTTCTAATGCAAATCACATACCATAACCGCGGTTATTCCGGGAACTCAGCACGGAGCCCAGCAATTCCGGAAACATCATACTTAATCTCAGCAGCTCTGCCCGGAGGCATGACACAATTAAGTATGGTGTCCCCGGATTGTGCGGAAATGCAAAAAAACAACAGCCCTGCTCTGAAAATCAGCAGGGCTGTTTCAATTACGATTCGGGAAATTTATAAAAAACAATGATGCTTCTTGCGACCGGCGCTACTTAACCGTCTTCTTCAGCTCGGCGCCCGCCTTGAACTTGGGAACCCGCCGCGCCGCGATGTTGATCACTTTTCCGGTCTGGGGATTTCTGCCTTTGCGGGCCTTCCGCTTGGCAACCGAAAAGGTGCCAAAGCCGATCAGCGTAACGCTCTGGCCTTTCTTGAGGGTCTTGGTGATTTCGTCGATCGCGCCGGCGAGTGCCTTGGTTGCTGCCGCTTTGCTGATTTTGGCATCCTTTGCCATCCGTGCAACTAACCCTGCTTTGGTCATAGAGCCCCCCTTTTACTGAGTTAGAAACATCGCGAACACCGGTTAACTGCATTCTTCATAGCATGGATGATGATGCTTGTCAAAACCTTTTCGCACAAAACGCACCATTGGCCATACCTATCAGCCGCCATGCAGCCAATCGTTCATGGCGCGGCACCGTTCAGACGGCCGTCCGTGAGGTCCTGTTTAAATAAGCCTGGCCTGCCTGAGTTCCTCGATGTCCTTCTCGGAATAGCCCAGCCCCTCAAGCACCTCCCGGGTGTGCTGGCCGAGCAGCGGCGGCGGCACGGATATCTCGCCCGGGGTATCCGACAGCTTCACCGGGTTGCCGGTCACCTTGATGGCGCCGGCCTTGGGATGCTGCAACTCCGTGACCATCTGCCGGTGGATGACCTGGGGATCTGAGAAAATCTTGTCCACCGTATAGATGGGCCCGCAGGGTATGCCCGCGTCGGTGAGGATCGTCAGCCACTCCTCCCCGTTTTTGGTGGCAATCAAGTCACCCACCGCCTTTACCACCGCATCGCGGTTCTGCACCCGCTTGGCGTTGGTGGCAAACCGGGGATCATTCTCGATGCTTTCAAGCCCCACCGCCTTGCAGAATTTTCTCCAGAGCTGGTCATTGCCCACCGCAATGTTGATGAACACATCCCTGGCCTTGAATGCCTGGTAGGGCACAATGACCGGATGGCCGGAGCCGATCCGCTCCGGAATCTCGCCCGATGCAAAATATGATCCGGCGCGGTAGGTCAGCAGGGCCACCTGGCCGTCCAGCAGGGAGATATCGACCATCTGCCCGCTGCCGGTTTGTTCACGGGTAAACAGCGCGATGGCAATGCCGTAGGCGGCAAACATGCCGGCAGTGATGTCGGCAATGGGCACCCCCACCTTCACCGGCGGCCCGCCTGCTTCACCGGTGATGCTCATCAAGCCTCCCATGCCCTGCAGCACCTGGTCAAAGCCGGGAAGCATGCGATACGGCCCGTTCTGCCCGAAGCCGGAAATGCTGCAGTACACCAGGCGCGGGTTCACCGCCTTCACCTGCTGGTATGCCAGCCCCAGCCGCTCCATCGCCCCGGGCCGGAAGTTCTCCACCAGCACGTCGGACTGCCTGATCAGCTTCATGATGATCTCGATGGCCTTGTCGCCCTTCATATCCAGGGTGATGCTTTTCTTGTTCCGGTTGATGCTCATGAAATACGCGCTCTCACCCTCGACAAACGGAGGCCCCCATCCCCGGGAATCATCACCGGTCCCGGGCATTTCCACCTTGATGACCTCCGCGCCCATGTCGGCGAGCATCATGGTGCAATAGGGACCGGCCAGCGCCCGGGATAAATCGATTACCTTGATGCCGTCTAATGCTTTTTTCATATGAGCACACATCCTTTTAATCTGTATTATGCTTCGGGCCGGGAGCTACACTGTTATGCGGCTCACGGCCCGGAACGTACCATCACTTCTTCAGGAAATCTTCTATTACCGGCATCAACCTCCTAGGAAAAGCGGGCAACCAGATCGCGGTACGCCGCCTCGAATCCATCGCCCTGCAGCGACTGGTGGACCTCACCCTGCGACGCCCCTGCCTTCAGTGTCTGACGCACCGTGTCAGCGGCCAGCTTATCCAGCTTGTCTGCCGAGAAGTCCTCGCAGCCGAGTGAACAGTTAATCAGCTCAGCCAGCTTTGCTTCGCTCAGTTCCGGCGCGGTAAGGGCAAAGATGGGACATATGCCCAGAACATAGGCCAGTGCCTGCCGCTTCATCCACCAGGCGGCCTTATCAACCGCTGATCCCTTGACGCCGAACCCATCCCACGATGCAACCACCGGCATGGGGGGCACGGCGTTGCTGAACACCCCGGCGGCCTGAACCAGGCTTATCTCCAGGGAGGGCTTGAGCGGCCAAGGGGAAATCCCGTGAAAGTGGGGAAGCCCCGCCTCTTTAACGCCGCCGGCCGACTTGGCCAGCGCCGTGAGCTTGTCGGTTGCGGACTGGAGGTCCTTCGCCCCCTGCGCCTTCACCACCTGGGCGGCGCCGGAGGGCTCAAGTCCGAGCCGGAAGCACTGCTCCAGCGCGGCCGCGGCATCCTTGCCCAGGAAGCCGAAGCTTAAAAAGCCGGAAAGGTCGGTGACCATGCAGCCGGGCTCGGCCACGCCGGACATGGCCATGGTGGCGGCGGGCTCCCGGTATTTGACGAAGGTGTTGCAGGCATAAGCGCAATTATAGCAGGCATTATTGCGGTGGGTGATGGAGTCGAGCGTCTCTTTGGACATCTGATCCTGCGGCAGGGATGCCATGGTCTCCTTGAGCCCCCGCTTGTCCTTCAGCGTCCCCCCGGTTATCTCCCTGGTCAGCCCGGCGCACCGGTCAAAAAATCCGTCGGCCACTTCCAGCATGCCCAGGCCCCGCAGCGCCACCGCCTTCACGTTTTTCTCACCGAAGACCTTGCCCAGCGCGGCCTTGTCCTTGCTGCCCCAGTAGCTCTCCGCAACCTGCGCCAGCGCCGACTTGCTTTCCCCGGCCGGACCGATGGTGATTACCTGCACCTGGTCGTCACCATAGGTCTGGCGAAGGGCCTCGACCGTATCCCAGGTGCTCTTTCCCCATACATCAGCGGAATCCTCGACGTCGGCCAGTCCGTCGTGCAGCCACAGCCGCACCGGCTTTGCCGATGCGCCGAGCATCACCACGAAATCAAACCCGGTCAGCTTCAGCTCAACCCCGGTCTGCCAGGTCAGCGGAACGTGGCAGATGCCGCCGTTGAGCGGGCTCTTGAAGGTGGCAACCCCCAGGCAGGACGCGGGAGCGAATGTCGCGGTAAAAAGGCCGGTACCCAGGATCACCGGGTTGCGGTCAGCGTACTGCTGGTAGAGTTTGAGGTTGAGCGCGGCACCACCCAGGCACTCGTCAAACATCGCCTCATCGAGGCTCTCGTTGGAGGTCTCGCCCTTATTCAGATCCACGATTAGAATAGTACCGTTGTAATTATTTGCAAAATCCATACTTCCTCCTCTCACCTGATAAGTGTCATTCTCGACATGAATGGCTGATGTAGCAGAGCCGTGCTATGATTCAAAAAGATTAACTATTCCCCCTCACCCTAACCCTCTCCCCCGGTGGGGAGAGGGAATCCTTTGGTTTCCTTGATTCCAAAAAGGAAATCGGAATCAATTATTTCCTCCCTCGAGTCCCGGTGGGAGAGGGGAATGGTTGGTTTACCCTTCCTCATGGGAAGAACGTATCAATGAACCCCCTCGCCCCTTCGGGGAGAGGGATGGGGTGAGGGGGAAATGATGGCTATTCAATGCTGAACACGCCCTGCGGACAGATGCGGACGCAAAAGGGAGTTTCCTCTCCCTCACAGAGGTTGCAGGCGACGCGGAGCAGAATCGGCTTGCTGCTGGCCGAAGCCCCCTGGATCTGCTGCCCCGGCTTGATCTCCTCCGGGCCCTCGGGACGCGCGAGCAGCAGGCTTTTGGTTTTTTTGACCATTGCCCCGTAGTAGTTCTTCTTTTCCTCGCGGGAAAACATGATGCTCGATCCGATCGGCGAGCTGGTGCCGTCAAAGTGATAGTTACAGGCAAATTCACATGCCTTGCAGGCGGTGCATTTCAAGCTGTCAACTTTCAGTTCCATCGATTACCTCGCTCTGTCATGTCTTTGATAGATAGAGACCTGCCTCACTCGCTTCTTTCAATCGGGAAATTGTGCGGCGGGTTGGCGACGGCCTTGGGATCAATGGCCTTCTTGATGCCTCCAAGCAGCTTCCCGTAGTTGGAAAAAACCGATCCCGCCATCCCATGATAGGGACCGCCCAGGAAGGGACCAACCCCTCCCTCGATCTTGTTTTTGAGGTCCTCCTGCATCATGCCCATGAGCTTCTGCATCAGATCACCCAGCGCCTCGGGGGTTTTTTCAACCGGGAAATCCGTCTCCGCCGAGCCGAAATGGCCCATGTCGAAAGTGGAGATCCAGTCCGGCCCGTCGCTGTCCAGGATGGGCGGGCTGAACTTGTCCACCCAGCGCACACCGTCGGCGCATACGCCGATCGAACTGTTGATGGTGTCAAAGGGCAGCCGCAGCGCCAGGAATGTTCCGGAAGGCCGCATCATGCGGGATCCATTGGTATCGCGTATCCAGTTGTTGGCGGTGCGGGGAACCCACTTGTCAAATATCTCCTGCGGGATGAGGTTTCCCTTGGTGTCTTTAATGATGTCCTCGAGCACCCGCTTTTCATACTCCAGCTGCTTGGCCGAGGTAAAGCCCCACAGGCACACTTCAATCGCGTACTTGCAGTGCTTCTGCCACACGCCTTCCTGCCAGGTTTCCCAGTACTCTTGGTTGGAGTTGGCCCACCACCAGTTGAAGTACACCGTGGGCAGCTTCTGCAATACGCCGCCGATCTCGGCCCGGGCGATCTCGTACATGGCATGGGCTGCCTTTTCAATGGTGGGATACTTGATGATGTACCACTGGAAACGGTCTTCGGGCAGGGTGGAGGTGTGGTTGGGAATCATTCCCTCACAGGGGAACACCTTGGGGCCGGGGTAGGGATGCAGCTTGACGGCCATCTTGGTCACCATCCCCGCGCCGCCCATGGCCCCGGCGAGGCCGCGCAGCATGCCCCGCAGATCGGTTCCCGGACCTTCGCCGAAGAAGCGTCCCGCGGGATCAGTCGCCCAGGCGCCGGTTCGTAAAATTTCCCCGCTGGGAAGCACCCACTCCATGGCCAGTATATTGCGGTGGCCCACACCCACGCGGTGGCCGACGCCCCACATCCCCTGAAAGACGTGGCCGGCCATGGCCGATGCCTGGGCGCTGGCCTCGGGGCTGCCGAGATACAGGCCGCGCCGGTTGGCCTCGGAGTGAATCTGCGCCATGGTCACATACGGCTCGATGACCGCGTACATGTTTTTATCATCTATATCCAGGATGCGGCCCATCCGCTTGGAGTCGATGATCAGGGTCCCCGGCCGGTTGGGCGCGGTGGTGAGCGACCACTGGCTGGATCCCAGGGGAATGAAGGGCACGTTATAGCGGTTGCAGATCCTGATTACCTTCTGGACCTCCTCGGTTCCGTTGGGAAGCGTCACGAATTCCGGGAGCACCGGATTCAGCACGCCCGGCGGCAGCCAGTCGCGGTGATAGGCCATCATCACCGAAGGGCTGTCCTCGACATTTTCCTTTCCAATGGCGGATCGCAGGGCCTCCAGAATGATCGCATGTCTTTCTTTGTCCATGGAATATGTCCTTTCGCTAGAGAGCTTTGACCATGATATCGGTTAAACTGGCAATGCCGATCTTTTCCTCCATGCCCTTGACGGCGTTGCCCAGGTTGGACTCGCACCAGGGGCAGCTGGTGGCCAGCACCTGCGCGCCGGTGTCCTTGGCCTCTTCCAGACGTTCGAGCGCCGTCCACTGGGCAAAATCCTTGAAGGCGGTGAACACGCCGCCCCCGCCGCCGCAGCACCATGCATATTCCTTGATCCGCTCCATTTCATAGAGCTCGATCCCGGGGATCGCCTTGAGAATATTTCGCGGCTGCTCATAGACCCCGTCAATCTCCTTGCCCGGCTCATACGGGCGCGACAGCCGGCCCTGATGGCAGGGATCGTGCCAGGTCACCTTGAGGGGGACCTCTTTTTTAAACTTGAGCTTTCCCGCCTCCACCAGCTGATCGAACAGCTCGCTGATGTGAAGCACCTCAAAGTTCTTCTTCATGTCAAAGCGGTCATACTCTTCCCGGATGGTGCCGTAACACCCGGCGCAGGGCGTCACCACTGTTTTCACCCCGAGCTTGTTGAAGCGCTCTACATTTGCCCGGGCCAGCCGCTCAAATTCGGAGAGGACCCCGATCTTTTCCACCGGGCTGCCGCAGCACAGCTCCTTGGAGCCCAGGATCCCGAAATTCACCTTGGCCTTCTTTAAGATGGCCGCCACATTGCGGATGGTCTCCTTGAGCTCCTCGGAGAGCCCGTAGGTGCACCCCACGAACAGCAGCACCTCCGCCTTCTCGGTGTTCAGATCCTTTATCTCCATGTCCTTGGCCCAGGAATTTCTCCGGGCGCGCGGCTGTATCCACACGTTGTCATAATTCCGCACGCTGTCCACCAGCGGCTGGTGATCGGGCAGCACGCCCACCGCCTTGATGTACTCGGCCCGCATCCACTTTTGCAGCTTGAGCACCTCGGCATCCCGGATGCACTTGTCCATGACATCGCACCCGCCGCACATGGTGCAGCGGAACAGGATGTCCTTGATGGCGGGGTCATCGCTCCATTTCATCTTGCCGTCAATCACCGCCAGCGCCAGATCGCACTTCCCCTGCGCCGAATAAGCGTCATACAGGTAGCGCTTGTGCTGGGGACAGATGCGCGCGTACTTGGCGCTCTTCACTCTCCAGGAATCGATCCACTTGCAGCAGGAGCAGCGGGAGCAGTTAAAGGCCGTCCATCGGGGATCAAAGGGTTCATCGATGGGATACTTTAAATAGCGCGGATCCTTGGGAAGGATCATCTCTTTTTTCTTTACCATCGAACTGGCCTCCTTTAGTAGCAGAGTTTACCGGGATTTAAAATGTTGTTGGGATCAAACACCTTCTTCAGTTCCTTCAGGGTGGCGGTGTAGGTTGTCGACCTCCGGTACACCATATCCGCCCAGACGCCGTAGGGCCGCGAGAAAAAGGCGCCCATGGCCATAAGCTCCTCGCTCAAGCACCGGTACAGCTCCCCGGTCTGCTCCCGCTCCTTGTTGGAAGCGAGGTCACAGGGAAAGCTGAATTCGAGATGGCAGGCCCGGCCCCGCTCCAGCGGCTGCAGGTAGACGCCCACATCCCGCGCCGGATAGTTGAAACGGGTGCAGCCCTCCATCACCTTGCGTTGAAAGTCGCCGGCCCGGTCCATGGTGGTTATGAAGAAGATGTCCTGGGACGACCCCTTGTACCGGGTCTTCCAGTAGCTCTCCTCCTTCTGGGGGGAGCGGAGCTTTTCGATCATGATGTCCTGCAGGCCGGCGATTCCGGCGACGGTGGCAGCGGGCTGGAACCGCAGCTCCGCGGCGATCTCATTGAGCGCCTCCTCTTCGTAGGCAATCCGCTCCAGCGGGCGGCGCGGCGCGCCGGCGATCACCAGCGTCAGGGTGTAGGGAGGAAGCTTTTCGCGGTAGTCTTCAAAATCCTTCGGCCACTCATCCGCCAGCAGCCGCGCCATATTAAAATTGTTCAGGAGAAAGCACTCGTTCCCCACATGCCGGCGCTGGATGCGGTAGATGGGGTCCGCTGCGTCTTCGATTCTTTTGAAGGGGATAAAAAAGACCTTCTGGTGCTTCGGCCGGTATTCCGTCTTGATATTGAGCCAGGTAACGATTCCCAGCGTTCCCTGGGCCCCCTGAAAGAGGCGGTAAAAGTCGATGCCCGGCCCCTCGGGATAGGCCTCCTCGGTTCTGGCGGCGGAAGCAGTTCCGGTTTTGAAAATATCACCCTGGGGCAGAACCACCTCCATGGTGAGCACCGGCTCGGCGTATTCATACTTGGGGATGAGCATGGGGTTCCGCTCCAAGCTGGAGGTCATGGCCGACATCTGCGGATGGGGAAAGAGGGGGGTAAGGGGCATCTGGTCATGCTCCTTGAGGGCCTCCTGCAACTGGCCCCAGGTCACGCCGGGCTCCACCTTCACCTTGCGGTTGAGGGCGTCAACCTGCACGATCTTATCCATGCGTCTCAGATCCACCACAATGCCGCCCTGTTCCGGTATGGCCGCGCCGGTAAAGTGGACGCCCGAGCTCGAGGGAATGAGCGGCACCTGGTGCTTATTGGCCAGCTTCACCACCCCCTGGACCTCCTCGGTATTCTTGGGCTTGACGACGCATAATGGTCTGTGGGGAGGGGACAGGCTCAGATCCTTCGAATAGGCTTCGAGGGTTGGCTCATCATCCAGGACATATTTTTTGCCGACAATTGCTTCCAGCCCCTTTTTTAACATGATATTCCTCCATTCAGGTAAGACAATTCAACACTGACGGTATTATACGGCCTACATTGAATGACACATTTCCTTTTTGTTTGTCAAGGAAATTATCTCATTCCCGGAGCCACGCTTAAGCACACGGAAAATGCTCATTATATACCTGTTTTCTTTATTTTATTTTATCATGCACCGCCGTCCGGACACCTGATTAAGCTATAGTTAGCAGCGCATGGACGATAGAACCGACTATATTTAACCCTACTGAAAAATAGTCGTGACTATTTTTCAGTAGGGTTAAAATTGGTCAGGTATTGTTTGCTTAATGGAAGCGGCGTCAAGTCGGGAGTTCATGGCGCATGCATTCGCCCGCGGGAAAATCTCGGGAAGAGGGGACGTTCGTGCAGAGATTGCATAGCTTGGCTGTCGCAAAAATTACTCGTCAGGGAAAAGGAGCTTCAAGCTCCTCGGTACGGTAAGCAATTCCTGCACGAACGTCCCCTCTTTTATATTCCGCCTTCATCTTTCGGTTGACACACCTGGGGAACTTACCTATAGTTGGAAGTCAAGTATGCGCGCGGCACTGCTGGTGATCTATAATATTACCAGGTAGAGGAGGGGATGTATGAAACAATCTCGCATGAGCGGTAAGATAAATTTTGGATGCCTCATCATAACCCTGTTCCTCATTGGCGGGGGCTATGTGGGCTTTAAGTTCGGCAAGGTCTACATGGCGAAATATTTTCTCGACAAGAAGATCTTCCAGATTGCCGGGGATGCAGCCCAGGATTGGAAGGGGAAAACCTATCACTCGAACCGCGATATAGCCGAAGCAGTGCTGGTTGAGGCACGAAGCCGCGGCGCCGACATGGACATCGATGATATCGCGGCTGAGCGCAACGCCCGGACGGTCACCATCCAGGCAACCTGGGAAGGCGATATCGTGATTCCCTATTACACCCATCACTTCGTTTTTACCTTTGATCATACCCGCAAGCTCGAATGATACCGGTACGCCGGGAGGTAGGCATCCCGGGCACGAACAACCTCTTGCGAGCCATGGGCAAATATAACCTCCGCACCAGGGACGAGTGATGTCCGGGAGACCCACCCTCTTTCTCATCGACGGCAGCTCTTATATCTACCGGGCATTCTTCGCCCTCCCCTTTCTTTCCAACTCAACCGGACGGCCCACCAACGCCGCATACGGCTTTACCAGCATGCTGCTCAAGGTGATCAACGAGTACCGTCCCGAGTATCTGGCCATCGTCTTCGACACCCCCGCGCCCACCTTCCGTCATGAAGTGTACCATGCATACAAGGCCAACCGCCCGGAGATGCCCGACAACCTGGTTCCCCAGATCCCCTTTATCAAGGCCATCGTAAAGGGGTTCAACATCAGAAGCCTCGAGCTGGAAGGTTTCGAGGCGGACGACATCATCGCCACCATTGCCCGGGCCGAGGAAAAAAAGGGCATGGATGTCTGCATCGTCAGCGGCGACAAGGACCTGATGCAGTTGGTGAGCGATCACGTCACGGTCATTGACACCATGCGCGACAAGCGGTTTGATCCCGCCGGCGTCATGGAATACATCGGGGTGCAGCCGGAGCGGGTGGTGGATTTCCTGGGGCTGGTGGGCGACGCCTCGGACAACGTCCCGGGGGTGCCCGGCATCGGCAAGAAGACCGCCATCAAGCTGATCGGGCAATTCGGCAGCATCGAGAACCTGCTCAAGAATATCGATAAGGTCGACTCCCGGAAGGTGCGTGAAAACCTCATGGCCGGCAGCGACAAGGCGCTCCTCAGCCGGCAGCTGGTAACCCTCGACAGCGCCGTTCCGCTTACCTACCGCACCGAGGATCTGAAGCCGGCAGAGCCCGACCGGGAAACGCTGAAGGAGCTGTTCAAGGAGCTTGAGTTCACCACCTTTCTCCAGGCCATAACCCCGAAGGCGGCCGCCGCCCCGTATCACTGTCAGCCGGCGACCACTCGGGATGCATGCCTGCAGGTGCTTGCGCGCATTGCAGCGTCAGGGCAATGCGCCCTCAACTGCATGCCCGTGGACCTGGAACCGTTTGGCAGCGAGCTGTCAGGCATATCGCTTGCCGCTGAGCCGGGGGAAGCGTTCTACCTGCCGCTGGTCGGCGCCGCTGCCGGTGATGAAGGCGGGTGCGACCGGGAGTGGGTGCTGCAGCAGTTGAAGCCGGTGCTTGAAGATGAGCGCATCAAAAAATACGGCCACAACATCAAGCACGAGATCATCCAGCTCCGGCGCTGCGGCATCGAGCTTAAGGGCATCATTTCCGACAGCATGGTGGCCTCCTATCTGCTCAATCCCGGCAAGCACAGCCACAGCCTGGAGGAGATCGCGCTTGAATGGCTCGACCATAAGATGATTGCCTACAAGGAGATAGCGGGCAGCGGAAAGAAGGAGCTGGCATTCGACCAGATCGGCGCCGAGCAGGTGGTGAACTACGCCTGCGAGCGCTGCCGCCTGTCCCTGGAGGCGGCCCGTCTCTTGCTGCCAAAGCTCACCGCGGATGGATTCGATCAGCTCTTTTACGAAATGGAGCTCCCGCTGGTCGCGGTGCTGGCGACCATGGAAATGAACGGGGTGAGAATCGATACCGATCTATTGCGGCAACGGGGAAAGGAATTTGAGGAGTTCCTGACTGCCGCCACCCACACCATTTACCAGGCGGCGGGCGAGGAATTTAACATCAACTCCCCCCAGCAGCTCGGCCGGATCCTGTTTGAAAAATTGCGGCTGCCCGGGGCAAAAAAAACCAAAACCGGTTACTCAACCGATGTGGACATGCTTACCAGCCTCTCCCAGATTCACCCCCTGCCCGCCGAAGTGCTTAAATACCGGAGCATCAGCAAGCTCAAGTCCACCTATGTGGATGCCCTGCTCGGACTGATCAGCCCCGACACCGGCCGCATTCACACCTCCTACAACCAGACAGTAACCGCCACCGGAAGGCTGAGCAGCAGCAATCCCAACCTCCAGAACATTCCCATCCGCACCGCGGAGGGGCGAAAAATCCGTGACGCCTTCGTTGCCGAGCCGGGCCGGCAGATCCTTTCCGCCGACTACTCCCAGATTGAGCTGCGCATCCTTGCCCACCTCTCCGGGGACCCGCTGCTGGTGGAATCATTCAACCGCGGGGAGGACATTCACCGGCGCACCGCCGCCGAAATCTTCGGGCTGATGCCCAACCTGGTCACTGACGGGATGAGGCGGGAAGCCAAGGTGATCAATTTCGGCATCATTTACGGCATGAGCAGCTTCGGCCTGGCGCGGGAACTGGGCATCACCCCCAAGGCGGCCGGCGCGTTCATTGAAAATTATTTCCGCACCTACCAGGGAGTCAAAACCTACATTGACCGCGAGCTGACGGAGGCAAAGGAAAAAGGCTATGTCAGCACCCTGATGAAGCGGCGCCGCTACCTTCCCGAGATCAACAGCCGGAACCTGGCGGCGCGGCAGTTTGCCGAGCGCACCGCCATCAACACGCCCATCCAGGGAACTGCTTCCGACATGATTAAAATGGCCATGATCGCCATTCACCACCGGATCAGGCGCGAGGGGCTGAAGGTGAAAATGATCATCCAGGTGCATGATGAATTGGTCTTCGAGGTGCCTCAGGATGAGCTGACCGCGGTAAGCGCCATGGTCAAGGAGGAAATGGAAAAGGTGGTGAGCCTGAATGTCCCGCTCGAAGTGGACGTGAGCTGGGGAAACTCCTGGAGCGAGGCACATTAACCGTTTACAAAAGGTGCGCCATGGAAGATTTTGAGAAGCTCGGTGTTTTTTACCTGGGACGGGAGTACGATGCCGAACAGAGACGGCGAAAGGACAACCTCGTCCTCTACGAATCGAAGGACCTGCTGACCCACGCGGTGTGCGTGGGGATGACCGGCAGCGGCAAAACCGGCCTCTGCATCGCGCTGCTGGAGGAGGCCGCCCTTGACCGCATTCCCGCCATCGTCATCGATCCCAAAGGCGATCTCGCAAACCTCCTGCTCACCTTCCCCGCGCTCAGCGCAGCCGATCTGCTCCCCTGGGTCAATGCAGAAGATGCCCAGAAGCAGGGCATCTCGCGCGAGGCCTATGCAGAAAGCCAGGCGCGGCTCTGGGAAAAGGGTCTTGCCGAATGGGGCCAGGACCGGGCGCGCATCGGGCGCCTGCGCTCGGCCGCCGATTTTTCCATCTACACCCCGGGAAGCAGCGCCGGCCTTCCCGTGTCCATTCTCAAGTCCTTTGAAACGCCCGCGCCCGCCATCGTCAACGACGGCGACCTGCTGCGGGAACGAGTCACCGCGACCGTCACCAGCATCCTCAACCTGCTGGGCATCGAGGCCGACCCCATTCAGAGCCGGGAGCACATCCTGCTCTCCACCATCCTGGATGCGACCTGGAAAAGCGGACGGCCCCTCGACCTCCCCGGCTTGATCATGACCATCCAGTCGCCGCCCGTGCAAAAAATCGGCATCTTTGACCTGGAGTCATTTTTTCCGGCGAAGGATCGCTTCGCGCTGGCAATGAAATTAAACAACCTGCTCGCCGCGCCGGGCTTCCAGTCCTGGCTGCAGGGCGAACCGCTGGACATGGACCGCATGCTGTACACCGAAGCGGCGCAGCCGCGGGTGTCCATCTTCTCCATCGCCCACCTGAACGACGCCGAACGGATGTTTTTTGTGTCGCTGCTGCTGACCCAGCTGGTGGGATGGATGCGGACCCAGCCCGGGACCACCAGCCTCCGGGCGCTGCTGTACATGGATGAGATCTACGGCTACTTTCCCCCGGTGGCCAATCCTCCCTCGAAGGAGCCGCTCATCACCCTGCTGAAGCAGGCGCGCGCCTTCGGGCTGGGGTGCCTGCTGGCCACGCAGAATCCGGTTGACCTTGACTACCGCGGTCTTTCCAACATCGGCACCTGGTTTATCGGCCGGCTGCAGACCGAGCGGGACAAGGCGCGGATGATCGACGGACTGGAAGGCGCGGCGGAAAGCGCCGGCGGACGATTTGACCGGCAGCGGCTTGAGGGGACCATCTCGCGGCTGGGCAAGCGGGTCTTTCTGATGAACAACGTCCATGATGATGAGCCCCTGACCTTTGAAACCAGGTGGGTCATGTCCTACCTCGGCGGTCCGCTCACCCGGGACCAGATAAAGCTGCTGATGGATGAGAAGCGATCAGCCCAGCCGTCGGCACCATCTGCTCCGCCGACGCCTCAACCGACGGCTTACCGCCAGGCGCCCGCTCCTCTCGTCGAAGTGCAGCGGCCCATCGCACCCCCGGGGCTCACCGAATATTTCATTCCGGTACATGAAGGGAAAAAGGACGGAGGGCGGCTGTTGTATCAGCCCATGGTCCTCGGCATCGGCGCCGTCTACTATGCCGATGCGTCGGCAGGCGCGGCAGCCAAAGAACAGATCGGACTGCTCGCCGACATCCCTGAAACCGCCTCCCTGGTGGAGTGGGACAAGGCGGAGCGCGTTGCCCTTTCCGACAGCAGCCTTGAAAAATTTCCCGATGCCCCCGACGCGTCGTACGGTGATATGCCGAAAAATGCATGGGCCAGGGAAAATTACCCGCTCTGGGGAAAATCATTCCAGGAATGGCTTTCCCGGAACATGACCATCACCCTGCTCAAAAGCCCCGCCCTCGGCGAGGTATCGCGGCCGGGCGAAAGCGAGCGCGATTTCAGGATTCGCCTGCAGACGGCGGCCCGAGAGACCAGGGACGGGATGCTTGACCGCATCAGCAGGAAATACACCGCGAAAATCGCCGCCCTGGAAGAACGCATCCGCAAGGCGGAGCAGGCGGTGGACCGGGAAAAGGAACAGGCCAGGCAGCAAAAGCTGCAGACCGCGCTTTCGCTCGGGGCCACCATTTTTGATGCCATGCTCAGCAGAAAAAAAGTGAGCCGCTCCACCGTCGGCCGGGCTTCGACCACCGCTGGCCGCGCCGGGCGCATTTTAAAGGAGAACAAAGATGTGGAGCGGGCGGAAGAAAACGTGGATGAGCTGAAAAGGCAGCTTGCCGAGCTGCAGGAGCTGCTGGCGGAGGAATCGGGGGAGGCAAAAAAGGGCATCGATCCCCTGACCGAGCCCCTCGAACAGCTTCACATCAAGCCGAAGAAGAAGGACATCGCCGTGGTCCTGACCGCCCTGGTGTGGGTCCCCTACCAGGAAACGGATACGGGAGGCATCATCCCGGTGTGGTAGCGATGTCGCGCATCATATCCCATCCCGGATAAAATCGTTACCGGCACTCGAACGATCGTAGGGGCGTATGGCAATACGCCCCTACCGCGCATCCTGCATACCGGCTAATCGCACACATGACCACCGGAAGCGCCCTTCCCCTTGTCCGTATACGGCACCTTGGGCATCATGCCCTTCATCATCTCGCCGCACTTGCCCATGGCCTGCATGGTGGGGTCCTTCGCCATTTCCTGCCCGAACGCCATTGCCTTTTCCTGCGCCTCCGCTCGCTTTCCGCCGGCACAGAGAGCCTTTATCTCGGCATCAATCTTTTCTGATCGCTGCTCGATCGCCTTCAGCTTCGCCTCATCAATTTTTTCCATGCACGCCTGCATCTTTTCCATTTTCTCCATATCCGCCGGACTCATACCCGGATAATTCTGGGCAAGGGCCGCCACCGGCAGTACCAGTAAAAGAATCATTGTTCCCGACTTCATCATGTAATTACCTCCTTTCAGCCTGCGTTTATGTTCCATCATGCGCGTATCGCAGCAGATGGGTGTTTTTCAACAGCCTGCTCAGGCATTACCACCAGATGACCGGCTGTAGATTATATGGTATCAGGGATATGCAGAGCGCCAGGCAATTCTCAAACAGGATGCAGCCCGCGAGAAAATCGCACTCCTCCTGCTGACGGCAGGTTACTGCGCCGGTGCCGCGAAGTCCGATGCAGTCATATACACAGCGCCGATCCGGGGTGTCCCATTTAAAAAGGCACAGCAGCGGTGACACATGGCAATCCCCGGCGTTTATGCTGCTGACCTTTATGTCCGAGCCGGGGATGAGCCCGCTTGCCTGAACCAGCGGATCATTTTCCAGCAGCGCCTGAAGCTCGTCGGCATCGCCCGCCCCCCGGGCCAATTCCATGACGCGGACCAGGAGATCCCCGGCGATCCTTGTTTGACCATCGTGCCGCAACCCATCAACGATCTCGTCTGCACTCGCCGGCCCGTCTCCATTCGCGGCGCCCCATGCGCTGAGCAGCATCATGGCTAACAACATCCCACAGGTACATATTTTCTTCAACATGTGCCAATCCGTAAGCCTGCTAATTAAATCAAGCTATTAAAAAATTAGCGGGTTTGCCAATTGATTGCTTTCTCGATCCATCTTTTCCCCCTCACCCCATCCCTCTCCCACAGAGGGGAGAGGGAGTTCTTGGTTCTTTCTTCCAATAAAACATCGAGAAAAAAATGATTCCCTCGCCCCACCGGGGGAGATGGTTAGGGTGAGGGGGATATCCTAAACCAATGTTCGTCTTAGCATAACGAACAATTTTTTAGCATTCAATAATTGGACACGACAAAGCGCCTCCCTTCCTGTACGGTTTATCCACCTGTAGGGGCGACCGGCCGGTCGCCCGCACATAGATTGTTACAGCGCCTCCTGATTCCTGTCATGCTTTTTCTTATCCAGCCCCAGCAGCTCCATGCGCACCTCCCTGCCGATGATGTCAGCGAGCTGCGACGCGTCTTCCCGGGCAGGGAGAGGAAGATAGGGCATGACGCCCAGCAGCGGTAGCCCTGACATTTCCGCTATAATCCCGGGGTTGGTTTCCGCGGACAGGTCAGGGACGGGAGCACATTGATTGAGAATGATGCCCAGTACGGTCAGCCCGCTTCTTCGCGCGTGCTCAACCGTGAGCAGCGTGTGGTTGATGGTACCGAGGGCATTACGCGCCACCACGATGATGGGTATCTGCAGCAGCCTGATCAGGTCAACGCCGGTCGCATGTCCGGTGATGGGCGCCAGCAATCCGCCCGCCCCCTCTACCAGCACCAGATCGTTCTGCACGGCCAGCCGGCGGTAGGCGCTGCAGATCACCTGCAGATCAATGGCAATACCGGAAAGCGCTGCCGCAACGCTCGGGGTGAGCGGCCGCTCCAGCCGGTAGGGGATGATGTCTTCCAGGGCATCGGCCGATGCCGCCATCTTTTTTAAAAAGAGCGCGTCGTCAGGCTGCGGGCCCTGTTCGGTGCGTCTGCATCCGCTTTCCACCGGCTTCATCACGCCGACGCGGGCGCCGCTCCTGCGGCAGCACGCCGCCAGGCCGCCGGCAATGATGGTCTTGCCCACACCGGTGTCGGTTCCGGTAATGAATATGCCCCGTGTCACACCAGCTTCCCTCGTTCAGGGGTCGCGCGGCGAAAATGATTGCTGATCGCCGTAGATAAAAATACCCTCTTTGTTCACCTCCGCAATCATCTGCTCGCTGCCGTTCATTTTGAGCACCATATAAGGACTGTGCCCGGTTAATGCGCGGGCCCGGGAGAAATCACGCAACAAGGTCTCCTTTTCTTCCATGGGGAAATTCTGCCAGCCCGAAGAAACAAACACGGTATAGCTGTCCCTGCTGTCTGAAGGCTTGATGCGGGTAATCAGCCCTTCTTCCATCAGCAGCGAAAGCCGGCTGTTGAGCCAGTGAACCGCCCAACCGGCGTCCTGCCGCGCATCCCCGCTTTCCACTTTTTCCCCCGGGGTCTGCGCCCATGAAGCGGCGGCCGGGTGAAAGAACAGGAGCGCAGCCAACAGTGCAACGATTCTTCGGCTCGATGGTCTCATGATTCGGTTCCCCCGGTAATCTGCCTGATGGCATCAAACACAATGCTCAGCAGCTCGTTCAAATGATCGAGGGTGATGCTCAAGGGGGGCATGATCACGATCACGTCGCCAAGCGGCCTGATGATCAGTCCGTGCTTTCTCGCCTCCTGGATGACCCGTATGCCCATCTTCAGCTCGGGGGCAAACGGCTGCCTGCTTTCCCGGTCGGCCACCAGTTCAATCCCCACCATGAACCCCTTCTGCCGCACCTCCCCCACGTGGGGCAGCGCCGCGAACTGACGCAGCTTCTCCCGCAAAAAATCTATCTTGGGCTGCAGGTGCTCCAGGGTCCGGTCCTGCTCAAAGATGGAGAGGCTGGCCAGGGCGGCGCTGCAGGCAAGGGGATTGCCGGTGTAGGAGTGGCCGTGAAAGAAGGTCTTAAGCTCCCAGTGCTCGCCCAAAAACGCGTTATAGATTTCCTCGCTGGCCAGCGTCGCCGCGAGGGGCAGATATCCGCCGGTGATCCCCTTGGCAACGCAGAGCAGGTCCGGCGCCACCCCCTCCTGCTCGCAGGCAAACATGGTGCCGGTCCGGCCGAAGCCCACCGCCACTTCATCAGCAATCAGCAGCAGGTCATAGGCGGTGCATAGCCGGCGTATCTCTTTCAGATAGCCCGGCGGGGCGACGATCATGCCCGCCGCGCCCTGCACCAGGGGCTCGATGATCAGCGCGGCCGCCTCCTCATGGTGCTGCCTGATAACCTCCTCCGCCCGGTTGATGCACTCAAGTCCGCAGGAGGGATAGCTCCGGCCCAGGCTGCAGCGGTAACAGTAGGGGGAAGGAATCCGGAAGGTGGAAAAGAGCAGCGGCCGGTAGAGCTGGTGGAAGGTGTCGATGCCCCCCACGCTCACCGCGCCGATGGTGTCTCCGTGATAGGCATTATCAAGCGAGATAACGGTATGCTTCTGCTTGCGCGCGGGTTTTTTCTGCTGCCAGTACTGGAAGGCGATCTTGAGCGCGATTTCCACCGCCGTGGATCCGTCATCCGAGTAAAAAATCCTGCTCAGGCCCGGAGGCGCGATGTCCATCATTTTCTTCGCCAGAAGGATGGCGGGAACGCTTGATATGCCGAGCAGCGTCGAATGGGATATCCGCTGCACCTGGCCGATGATGGCCCGGTCAATCTCCTCGCGCCGGTGCCCGTGCACATTTACCCAGAGCGAAGAAACGCCGTCCAGGTACCGGTTGCCGTTGATGTCATACAGAAATGAGCCTTCGCCCCGCTCGATGATAAGCGGCGTTTCGGCGCAGTAATCACGCATCTGGGTGAAGGGATGCCACAGGTAGCGCTTGTCCCATTCCTCCAGTTCCAACTGCCGATATTCCTTCTCTCCGTTTTTCATATGCGCTCTCGTGCCACTTTTCGGCCGAAACCAAAAAGAAGTTCATAGGTGGCGGGAATGCCCCTGGGGTCCCGGTAACAGCGCTCATAGATATCGATCATCCCGCGGAACACCTGCGGCCGGCCCAGGCCGGACTGCCGGTTCTGCGAGCCGTTCTGCGCCCCGATGGACTTCAACCCGATCAGGAGCTGTTTAACATCGGAATGATACTCCCGTTCCAGCCGTCCCTGCACCGATACGTCACCGAATCCCCCGTTCGTAAGCATCTGACGCAGATCTTCCTGCCGGACAAATTCGTGAAGGGCGGGTGATCCCCCCTTGCCCCGCGCATGATGGGATCGCCGGTAGGAATCCCTCAGCTCACAGAGGGTGCCGCTTCCCAGGGTGGTAAAGCAGAAGACGCCTCCTGCGCGCAAAACCCGGGCAGCCTCACGGAAGGCAGCCCGCCAGTTCTCGAGCCACTGGTAGGCAAGGCTTGAAACCACCAGGTCAAAGGCGCCGCTGCGGTAGGGCAGTAACTCGGCATCGGCATTGACAAAACCGGGCGTGCGGCCCTGACCGCCGGCGCTTTTGTCCCGTGCCACCAGAAGCATGCCCCGGGCCAGGTCACACGCCTGGAGGGAGGCCGCGGGGAAAAGCCGGCGCATGCTGAGGGGAATGTATCCGGTGCCGGTGCCGATATCCAATATGGCCGCGGGAGCGATGCCAAGCAGACCGATCCGCTCGGCCAGATCTTCGGCGACCCGCCGCTGCAAATGGGCTGATCCATCATAGGAGGCGGCATGGGTATTAAATGACCGCCGTATTTTTTTCTTGTCGATCATACAGAGCGAAGAAATGCCGCAAGGCTGTGGTTGAAGCCATCGGCCCGGGTGAGAAAAGGCGCATGTCCCGCGCCGGGAAACGTGATCAACTCCGCGCGGGCAAGTTGCTCCCGCATATACGCCGAAGCGCCGGGCGGGCAGATTCTATCCTGATCCCCGTGCATAAGCAAGCAGGGAATGCGGATGCCGCCGAGTTGGTCCCGCAGGTCCTCCCGGGCGAGGGACGCAAGCAGGCTCCGGGCCGCGTCCGGTTGCGGGAGATGCTGTTCATTGGTTAAAAGATCACGGATCTCGTCTCCGGAATGGAGCGCCTGATCCTCAACGGAAAGCAGCAGCCCGTGAAACTCCTGAAGCGCGCGGCTGAAATCGGCATCCGCCAGTTTCAGCATCCGTTTCAACACTGCAGGAGGCAGGCCGTGGGGAAACCCGTCCCGCGCCATAAAGCTGGGTGTGCCGTCAACCAGCACCAGCGCATCAAGCGGCAGGCGATGCCCTGCCGCCAGCATGAGTGCCACGGAAGCGCCGATCGACCAGCCGACGAGCGTCATCCGCTCCAGCCCCAGGCCTTCGATGAAGAACGCCATGTCGCGGGTGAGGGACGCAAAATCGCACGCCCCGGAAGAACACCCGGATTGTCCATGACCGGGCAGGTCCGGACAAATCACCTGATAGTCTCCCGCCAGGTGTGCGACCTGATATTTCCACACCCGTGAGCACATGGCCCACCCGTGGAGGAAAAGAAGAGGCTTTCCTCTCCCTTCAACAATATAGTGAAGTTTCAAACCATCGGAAGTGGTAAAGAAAGGCATAATGCGCAGGAGAGGTAGTGGAATTGATCAATGCCCCAGAAGGAGAATAATTCAAATGTCAAAATCCAAATGCCAAGTGAATGACAAAATCCAAATGACAAATCGGCTCCTTGGAGCTTTGAGCTTCGTTTAGCATTTGAGCTTTGGAATTTGTCATTGCCGCTTCCTCTACCCTGCCGGCTACTCAGACACCTTATAATCCGTCCTGTGCTTCTCGGTATCGTCCCGGTGCTCAGCAAGGTCTACTATGATTGCATCAATTTTCTGGTTCAGCTTTCCTGTTTCATCATCAATTTTTTTAACGAGCGCCGTAATCTGGACGGCAGTCAAATCATGTTTCTCATTGGATTCGGCCCGGGCATCGAGAATCTCTTTACGTAGAGCCTCATGACCTTCAAGAACAAGGTCGAACTTGCCCTGTATATCTTCCAATAGAATTTCAAACTGATTTTTTTCCATGGGAATTCCTCAAGAGAAATTTCAAATGTCAAAATCCAAATGCCAAGTGAATGTCAAAGCTCAAATGCCAAAGAGAGCCTCGCTACCCTCTGCTGTCATTTCGAAGAAGCGTTATCGCGACTGAGAAATCTTCTACAATTAAATCTTATTAAGATTCTTCACGTTCGTTCGGAATGACACCACGAGTCCTTACGGAATGAATGATTGTTCCTTTCGGCTCTGGCATTTGTCATGCCCTCCCTCTCATCCCACATCACATGCTAAATGACATTACTGGTACCGGCACCAGTCGGCCCCCGCAAAACACGCAGGGCATGGGTTTTGAATCGCACTTCGACCGAAGTCTGCTTTGAATAGCGATGCATCGCTGCCATCAACGTCACCGTCACAGGAGAAGTCGCCGTTGCAGGTGTCGCCAGCAATGCATGGATGCAGGATAGTGCTTCTGCCAAAGTCTGCCTTGAAAGTAGAAGCATCTGAGCCGTCAACATCTGCGTCACAGGTGAAGTTACCCTCGCAGTCACAGGCATTACCAATGCCATTACCACCAGGTGGATAGGTGTCTACCTGATTTGGATTATAGTGATTGGGGCAATTATCTTCATTATCAAGAATGCCGTCATTATCACCAGCCGAAACAAAGGATTGTAGAACAGTGTTGTTTGATTCATCCGACTCTAAGACAACGTTATTTGAATCAACACTGACGTACACCGTCGCTGCTTTTTCCTGTCCAAATGCACTGTGATCCCACACCAGAGTTTGTTCCCTTGAACCTCCAGCCATTACAGCCTGTATCTCTTTACATCCAAGAAGCTCACCTGATTCCGATCCCAGCCGCCAGCATACACTAGAATTTCCCGAAGGAATTACTCCATTGTTCACAATCTTAGCAGTTAAAACCTCTTCAGTCCCGGAAAGCGGATCGTTCATACTTGTTTCAACAAACAAATCCGGCAGAACTGTCCAGGCGGATGCGTTATTATTGTTACGATCTCGATCATCGAAGATCAATTCCGGATCGACACTAACGAATATCAAATGGGCATTGAGATCCGCCGGCACATCCCACGGAACTATAATTTCCTGAGAAGAACCAGCGATCAATTCCGGAATGCTAGTCTGTCCAATCTGTGAACCACCTGCTTGCGGATCGCCATCATAAACTAACACCGATATATCTTGTGCAGTAAGATCTCCCCTGTTTTCAATGCTGCATTTAATCTGCACTGGGATTCCGGGCCCCGGATTTGACGGTTCAAAGGTTATTGAACCCGTTAGAACAGCGAGGTCATGACCCAGCGCATGGCGAAGCATATAAAGATCCGTGCGGCCCGGTTGGGGCACGTTCTCAATGGTTTGCATCTGTCCGCCAAGTTCCACTTCGATGTTCTCACGCAGAGTTTGGGTTTTCAGGTAAGACATGACAAGTTCATTCCCGTCAAAAGCCATATCCAAAGAACTCTCAGCATGCTCATCCTGAGTAAGCGGCCTGGGAAGGGACCACTGATCCAGTGATGCATCATAGAACGCAGCCACTATATCCATGCCTTCAGCGCTCTGAACGGAATAGGCAATTGCCGCGCCGCCAGGCATTGTTACACCATCCAAGGTCGGTGCTTCATTGGCCAGAGTCTCCTGGGCATATACTTGCCGCGGATTCCAGCTATCCATGAACGAGTACATAAGTGTAGCACCAGAACTCCATACCAACATTGGTGATCCGCTATTGGGAATCATCAGTACCGGCAAGTCATCTTGCGCGCTGTTGTTTGTGAGCCTTTCTCCGGCTTGCCAGATGCTGTTCTGAGTTGAAAAATAGTATAATTCCTGGTCAGACGTTGTATCATTATCGCCATCTTCATCCACGACCATAGCCAGATGACCCTGCCCCTGATCATCCGCTGCAAATGAGAAATTCTGTATGCCTTTTTGAGCAGACCATAGGGTAACCGGCACATTCCATGAATTACCATTCCATTCGGCATACATGAGGCTGTCTCCCCATGTCGCATTTCCAGGCATTGCCGGACCCTGATTCTGAATCCACACAATGCCAATTTGGTCTCCAAAATGAATTGGAAGAGGATCGTGATCGACTACATCATTGTCCGTAAGTTGGACGGGCAAGCCCCATGTGTCTGAAGCGCCGTCGTAAAAAGAGGCTACAATCTCAAGATAAGGAACCACGTCGTCCGGATTTTCCACTCCGGAGATGTCCCCGTCAACTCTGGTCCAGGCGCCAAGCAGGTTTCCTTGATTTAATAATGTAATTTCAGGATTGAACTCAGCCGACAGGTCATCAGTAATCCGGTTCATCACAGGGGAATTATTACCTTCTTGGGATATCATGGCAATGTCAGTTGCCGCATACCAGGGTTTTTCTGTATCATGCAATGCAAAGAGTATCTTGCTTCCTGTCGTTTGAGATATGATAGCAGGATGGGCTTGACGGATAACATTTTCCATAATACTCTCTTCCACTGAACCCGCAGTCAATGTCAAAGCGTTAGGAGAGCTGCCGGCCAGAAATCTGCTCGCGGACAAATGATTAACGACGCCCCATGTAAGAGGCATCTTGCCTATAGGCTGCCAACTACCGTTAGAGTCGTTTACATTATTTAAGGCTGTGATGCTTGCACTTCTAGCAGTATTATTATTAAAATTCCATGAAATCTCCCGAGCAACTGCTATATCTTTTTCTAATCCAAATGCTTGCGCAAAAGCGCCGGCATAAATTGTTCCTGTATAGCCATCCCAACTCAAATCAGGGCAGATTTCCAAATCATAGGTCCCTTTACCTCCTACATAAACACCGACTGCATTTTTCTTTGACACTTCTACCATTACCTTTCCTTCAAGACCACTGTAAATTGATCCGGTGTTTGAAGTGGACCCTAACAAGCAATCGCCTTTGTGCAAAGCTTCATATTCTCCGCTTAGATCACCTCCTATTAGCTCATAAAGCTGTAGCTTCAAAGCATTGATTCCCGGTAAGGACGCGAAGGCACTTCCTAGACCAGGAACTACTGCATCCAAGACCAGCACTACCGGCGCTTCTATCCCAAATTTGCCGTCGCCGGATAACGTCCATGATGGTGTAATAGTCGGCTCATTACATCCTGCTAGTGATATGGCCAGGCTACCAGAGGGGCCTAATTTCCCCTCCCCCAAAATCTTTATGCTTGGTGTAGGTGAAGGCACTGTAAAACCCAAGCCACCGCTACCCCCCAGAGAGCCAATGAGAGTCGCGGAAAAGAGGTTATATTTAATTTCCTTTTCATATCCCACGAAAATGCTAAGACCTAGATCATCCGAAGGTAAATGGTAGTCCCAAGTCCGTGAAGTTTCTTCTGAATAGGATAGGCTTGATCCTAATGATATCCACTCGAAGGTATTTTCATACCAGGGAATCATGCCAAACAAAGGCGAAAAATGGACACCCATATTAAGGGATTTTGTCTTACCTTCTCCGTTTGTTACTTCAATTACCAACTGGCTACAAGAATATAGGACATTTGGAACATGCACGCTCAGTTCAGCAAGAGCTTTGCCCCCTCCCAACTCGGTAATAGCGGGCGATTGCCATTCTCCTGCGACCAGAAAACGGACAGTACCGGGTGAACCGTTCCAGTCTACCTTTGTTGAGAAGTGGATCTCATTAGGCATCCCGTCAACGAAATGCTTTCCATCCGGTGAGGAAAAATTAAACAGAACGGGATCGCTTGTTGCCGGTTCTTTGGTCAGCGACAAGTTAAGTACTCTTGCTTCTCCTCCAACCAGGTTGATTTCTCGTGTTTCGGAATAGTAGCCGGCCTTCTCAAATTCAATGGAACAAGTGCCGGGGGCGATGCCTTCGAATTGATAATGTCCCTGGCTATTCGTGGTTGTAGACCTTAATCCAATGATTCTCACCACTGCATTGGATAAAGATCCGCGCGGATTTCCCTGAGAATCGACTTCGCTCACAGTACCTTGTATTACAGCAGTACTCGTGTCCGTGGCTGTGTAAGTGCCAGTTGCTTGCGTTGTTTGTCCTCCAACCACTGTGATCTGTTGGTTTGCGGGTCGGCTCCAGCCGCTGATAGTCACAAAATCCAGCGTGTGCAGTCCGGCAGTTAAATTAGTCGATCCTGAAAAACCTCATATTGCAGCTTTGTTGAGACGAACCTGAGG